>VYKZ01000001.1_pt1 | contig 709288 bp, 672 predicted proteins | sample 5114421 | NCBI WGS metagenome assembly VYKZ01 (sample SAMN12291788, study PRJNA351875) | freshwater metagenome | isolation source: freshwater lake | place: USA: Michigan, Gull Lake | collected 2013-08-08 | reverse complement strand
CGGCGTCTGCTGCCAAGCTGCAGCCCGAGCTGGTCGAGCCCGCAAAACGCGCCCAGGCGGCCGCGGCCGACTTCAAGGCGTGGCTGGAATCGATCGAGGCCGGGCTGCCTGCGCATGGCGGCGTGGGCAAGGAGAACTACGCGTGGTATCTCAAGAATGTGTTGCTGCTGCCCTATACGCCCGAGCAGGTCGAGACCATCGGCGAGCGCGAATATCAGCGGCAGCTGACCTTCCTCAAGATCGAGGAGCACCGCAACCGCGCTATCCCGATGCCCGAACCGGTGACCACGCGCGCCGCGTTCGATGCCAAGCGCAAGGCCGAGGACGAGCATCTGCTCAAGCTGCTGCGCGACGGCGACTGGGTCACCATCCCCGATTATGTCGAGCATGATCCCGAAGAGGGGCCGTATCAGTTCCCGTTCGATCGCGACCCTTCCAAGCCGGGGCTGTTCGATCCGCCGCTCAACCTGCATTTCTTCTTTCAGGCCGAGTTCCGCGACGGTCTGCCGCTGCGCGCGCACAACCTTCCCGGGCACATGTTCGATTCGCTGCAGGCTGCACGCGATACGCGGCCTGTTCGCGGCAAGCCGCGGCTGTTTTTTGTGAACGGGCTGCGCAACGAGGGCTGGGCGTTCTACATGGAGGAGATGATCCTGCAGGCGGGCATGCTCGAGGACAGGCCCAAGACGCGCGAGATCGACTATATCCTGGGCGCCAAGCGCGCGGCGCGGATCATCCCCGAGATCCGAATGCAGGCCAACGAATGGACCTGGCAACAAGCCAATGAATCGCTGATCGCGCGCACGCCCAAATGGATGAAGCCCGGCGATGCCGTGGCGCAGTTCGATATCGAATTGTACCTGCGCCAGCCGGGTTATGGCATTGGCTACTATATGGGCAAGGTCGAGCTCGAAAAGCTGCTCGCCGATGTCGCGATGCAGGAAGGCGAGGCGTTCGACATCAAGTCGTTCCACGACCGCTTCCGCGCGGCAGGATCGATCCCGATCTCGCTGATCCGCTGGGAAATGACCGGGCGCGACGACGAGATCAAGGGTCTGCGCTGACTCCGGGCGCCGCGGTCAATCGATGACCGCGGTTGCCTCGATCTCGATCAGAAATTCGGGCAGGGCGAGGGCCTGAACGCCGATGACGGTGTTGGGTGCGGGGGTGGCGCCGTCATAGAATGCGCCCACTTCGCCCAGCACCGGGCCCAGCTTGTCGGGGCTGTGCCCGACGATATAGGTGCGCAGGCGAACGATGTGCGCTGGCGTCGCGCCGACCTCTGCGAGCACCTGCTTGAGGTTTGCCAGCGCCTGCCGCGTCTGTGCCCCAAGATCATCGCCGCCGACCACGTTGCAGTCCTTGTCCCAGGCGACCTGTCCGGCAAGGTGCACCGTACGGCCTCCTGAATGGATCGACGCGTGCGAAAAGCCATAGCCGACAGCGTCGTACATTCCGGCGGGGTTGATCTTGGTGTTGGTCATGCACTGTTCCTTAGGTGCGGGTGTCAGTCGACGATCTCGAGCTGGTGCCCGAACGGATCGAGCACATAGACATTCTTCTTCCCCGCGAGCGGCCCGGCATCGATGTGGATGATCTCGAGCGGGGTGCAGCCATTAGCGGTCAGATAGGCGAGCGCCTTGTCGACATCATCGACCTTGAGCCCGAGATGATGGCCACCGCGATCGCAGTTGCGCGGCAGGTCGCTGCGGCGATCGTCGGGCTTGTCGTACTGGACCAGCTGGAAGTTCATGTTGTCGGTGAGCTTCATCATCACCAGCGTCATCCGCGCGCCGGGGACCCCGACATGGCTCGCCATCCAGTCGATGCCCTGGTCATCGACCGGCATATCGGCGGAATCAAGCGGGCCCATCCGGAACAGCTCCTCGGCGCCGATGACGTCGCGGTAGAAGGCCAGCGCCGCCTCGAGATCGGGAACGGTCCACGAGATGTGGTCAACCGAGAGGAATACAGGCTTTTCGGGTGCTGGTGTCATGCGCGTGTCCCCATGTTGCGAAGGCCCATATTGCGGGGCAGGGTGCGCGCCTGCAACGCAATGAATGCGGAAAAGTCGTTGCCGGCAACGCAATGATCGCGACCCCGGGTCATTGCGGCGGCAACAGATCGCCGATCGCCACCGGGCGCGCCGGGAAGCGTGCGGTGAATCCCGCCTGCGCGTGTCCCCCGGCAGCGGCGATCATCCTGAGCAAGCTGGGCTCGCAATTGCGCCCCTGGCACGCGCCCATGCCGCAGCGGGTGGCGAGCTTGATCGCGTTTGCGGATTGGCAGTGTGGCAGCTGCGCCGAGATGGAGGCCTCATCGACATCCTCGCAGCGGCAGATGATCGTGTCGGACGATGATGCTGGAAGATATGCGGTGGGATCGGCAACATCATCGAGCAGCGCGGCGAAGGCGCGATGCTGGGCGAGTTCACGTCGCGGCTGGCGTGCAGCGGTTTCGGCAGCGTCAGGCGAGATCAGCCCCAGATCGAGCGCGATGCCGATCCCGGCCAGCGCACCTCCGGCAGCTGCGGCTGCGGCGCCTGCAACGCCGGTGGTCTCGCCCGCCGCAAAAAGGCCCGGCACCGATGTGCGCATGAAATCGTCGTGCTTGCACGCCCAGCCTCCCGCCGGACCCGCTGCTGCCATCTGCGCGCCCGCCATGCGCGGCAACGCAGATTGCGGCACGAAGCCATAGCACAGCCCGACCGCGTCGCAGTCGATCGCCCCGCCGCTGGTCTGCGCCCCCGAGACGCGATCGGTGCCGGTCAGCGCCTCGAGCGCGGTGCCGTAGCGGACCGGCGTTCCCGCCCGCGCCAGCGTCCTCATGGCGCCTGCGGTCGCCAGCAGATCGGGGGCGCGGCGCAGGGCTGCTGCCGGATGCCGGGCGAGCGCCGCGATCATCGCGCTCCGCGGTTGCGCGAACAGCACGGCTGCGACCGATCCTCCTGCAGCGACGATCTGCGCGGCGATGATCAATTGCAGCGGATGCGTTCCGGCGAGCAGGACGCGCTTGCCCACCAGCAATTGCTGCCCCTTGATGAACGCCTGGATGCCGCCCGCCGCATAGACCCCGGGCAGCGTCCAGCCGGGAAGCGGCACGGCCAGGTCGTGGCATCCCGCTGCGCTCAGGATGTGCCGTGCGGCGATGGTTGTGGCGCCATCGGGGCCCATGGCGATGATCGATCCGCTCTGCAGCCCGATCACCGAATGCCCGCCCAGCCATTTGACGTCATCCAGCGCCTGGAACCGTTCGAGCAGCTGCTTGAGCGGCCGGTAGCTGCGGTCCTCAAGCCAGCCGCGCACCGCAAAGCGGGCAGGGGGCTGGCGCAGGATCTGCCCGCCCGGCCGGGGTTGTTCGTCGATAACGACAAGCGAAAGGCCGCGTCCGGTGAGCGCCAGCGCAGCGGCCTGGCCCGCAGGTCCGCCGCCGATGATCGCGACATCGCATTCGATCCGGTCAGCCACGGGTGGAGACCTCCATGCCGTCTGCTGCAGGCGCAAGGCAGGCGCGGACCCGGCGGCCGGTGGCGAGATCGGTCACCAGGCATTCGTAGCAGCTGCCCATGTTGCACAGCAGCCCGCGCGGGCGGCCATGCTGGTCGGTGCGGAACGCATCGAGCCCGCCCGCTAGCATTGCGGTCGCGACCGTCTCGCCGGCAAAGCACGCGACCGGCTGGCCGTCGACCACGATCGTGATCGGCTCGCCGCGCTCGACATCCTGCGTGATCCGCTCGACGCTCATCCCATGAATCCGTTCAAATGCTCGAACCTTGCCGGAGAAAGCAGCGACAGCTCGTCTGCGTCTCCGCCCATCATCGCATCGGCCATCAGCCGCGCAAAGGTGAGACCGAGCGTGAACGCCGATCCCCCCGCCGCGACCCACAACCCGGGCATGCGCGGTACCGGTCCGACGATCGGCAGCTGGTCGGATGTGATCGCGGTGACCCCGGTCCAGCTGCGGATCAGGTTGAGCCGGGTGATGCCTGGCACCACGTTGCGCGCGGCGAGCAGATTGCCGGTCAGCGACTCCGGGATCATCTGTGCCTTGGCCGAAAGGTCGAACCCGCCGTTGCTGGTCTGCGCGAGCCGCGAGGGCCAGCCGCCACCGACCAGCAGATTGCCCGCGTGCGTCTGCTTGAGCGACAGCCGCCGCCCGACATGCTGCACCAGATGCGGCACCATCGGTGGAACGCGCTCGGTGGCGTTCATCAGCAGCGCCACCGGATAGATCGGCATGTGAATGTTAATCAGCGCGCAGATATCCGCGCTCCACGCGCCTGCCGCCACCAGCAGCTGGTCGGCGGACAGGGCAAGCCCGTCGCCTCGGATGACGAATCTTCCGCCCTCGCGCGCGATCGTCTGGACGCGGGTGCCTGTGCGAACCGTGGCCCCTTCGCGCTTGATCGCTTCGGCGAGCGCGGGCGTGATCGCACGCGGATCGGCATGCCCCTCATCGGCCGAGAAGTTCGCCGCCAGAATGCCGGGCGAGAGATAGGGGGCTATCGCGCGCGCCTCGTCGCCATCCAGCGTGCGCACCGCCAGGCCCTCGCGGCTTTCGCGCGCGGCCTTGGTCTCGAGCAGCGCGACCTGTTCGGCGGTTTCGGCGACCATCAGCCCGCCGTCCATCGCGACATGCAGATCCGTGCCCAGCTCCTGCTCGATCGTCCGCCAGTCGATGATCGCATGGCGGCTGAGTGCCACGATCTGCGCGCCCTGTTCGGCCAGTGCATCGCCATTTTCGAGAAAGCGGCGCTCGATCTGGAAATGCAGCGACCCGGCGTTCTGGCCCGAGGCGCCGGCATTGATGTCACCGGCCTCGACCAGCACCACCGAGGCGCCCTTGCGCGCGAGCTGCCAGGCCGTTGCACAGCCGACCAGCCCGCCTCCGATGATTGCTACGTCCGCCCGCTCCATCGATCCTAGATGCGCCCGAGCGTCGCCAATGTCTCCCGGATTCGTTCGACATCCTGCGCGGACACGTCCTGCAGCGGCGGGCGGACATAGCCGCCGGGAAGACCCTGGACATTGAGCGCAGCCTTGAGGATGGCAGGCCCGGACCCGAACCGCCCGACCAGTTCGGGCGTGTACCAAGCATCGAGGATCAGCCGGTCCTTGCGGCCGCATTCGCGCGCAGCGGCAATATCGCCTGCCCACAGATGATTGTAGAAATCGGCATGGATCCGCCCCAGCACGCCGCCGGCGCCCATGGTGCCGTCGCCGCCGCGCGATTCGAGCAGCGCCAGACCATGCTCGTCCATCGCATGGCCGAAGATGCGCAGCTCGTCCTTGAGCGCGAAGAAGGTATCGAGGAACTTGCGCAGATCGCTGGTCGACTGCTTGATCGCGACGACATTGTCGAGCCCGGCGACACGCTTGAGCAGGTCGAGCGGCATGTCGATGCCGGTGCCCGGAGGCCAGTTGTAGACGCAGATCGGCAGCCGGCTCCGTGCCGAAATGTCACGGTAGAAGCCGAAGATCTCGTCGGGAAGCGGCCGGTAATACGGCGGCGGTGTCACCACGATGCCGTCGAAGCCGCTATCGGCGGCATGATGTGCGAGGTCCAGCACCCGCTCGGCAGTGAACGCGGTGCACCCGGCGAGCAGCGGCAGCTTGCCGCCGAGCTGGTTGCCCGCCGCCGAGAACAGCGTCTTGCATTCCTCGGGCGACATGCTGGGCCATTCGCCGGTCGTCCCGGCTATGAGGAGCCCGTGCATCCCTTCACTGTGGAGCCATTCGAGCAGCGTGCCCAAGGCGGAGAGATCGAGATTGCGATCCACATCGAACGGTGTGGTGATCGCCGGGATATATCCCTGCCAACTGGCGCGCGATCTTTTGTTCATCAATTCGGCTCCCCTGTTCCGGACATACAGCATAGCACCCCGATAGGCCAAGCTGCCTTGGCAGCAAGGACATCAAAAGACGAAAATGGTTGCGTTTATCGCAACGAGTGGCATTTTGAGTTCCAGATTTGCAACGGTTGCCGAGGAACTGCGAGAATGTGGGACAATGCGCTGCACTATTTTTACGAGGCCGCGAACCTCGGCTCGATGCGATTGGCGAGCGACAAGATCGGGGTCGCGACCTCATCGATCAGCCGCCAGATCGCGCAGCTGGAAAGCGAGATGGGGATCGCGCTGATCGAACGCGGCCGTCGCTCGATCCGGCTGACCGAGGCGGGGCAGCTGGCGTTCGACTATCACAAGAACCAGATGGCCGACCGGGAGGCGCTGCTCAACCGCATCCAGGAACTGCGCGAGGTCAAGTCCGGACGGATCGATCTGGCGATCGGCGAGGGCTTCTTCGGTCCCTCGTTCACCGCGCTGATCGAGAGCTTCCAGCGTCGCAATCCGGGGATATCGATCACCGTCACCAGCTGTGCCAGCTCCGAGATCATCCGCATGGTGCTCGATGACGAGGCGCATATCGGCATGATTCTGCATACGACGAGCGAACCCAAGATCCGCACGCGCAGCACGGTGGAACAGCCGCTGATGGTGCTGTGCGCGCCGAATCATCCTGCTGCCGCGATGGAGGCGCTGACCATTGCCGATCTCGGCCGCTTCGACCTGTGCCTGCCGCCGCAGGGGTTCCGCATCCGCAGCACCTTGAACCACGCCGAAAAGCGCGCGCAGGTGTGGCTTGAGCCGCGGCTGGTCACCACATCGATCCAGATGATGCGCGAGATCGCCAAGGCCGGGCGCGCACTGACCGTGCTGCCGCGAATCTCCGCGCTGGCCGAGCTCGACGAAGGCAGCCTGGTCGCGCGGCCGTTGCTCGACGATGCCATCGAGCACAGCACGGTGAGCCTGATCCACCGTTTGGGACGCCAGCTCGAGGGCGCGCCCGCGCGGCTGATGGGGGTGCTGGAGACGCGGCTGAAGAGCTGGAGCTGATGCCAAGATTCTGGCTCAGGCAGGCTGCGCTGCAAGCGCTGCGCGTCGCGGCCAGGCGAGGCAGACGGCTGCGGTGACCACAGCGTTGATGGCCATCGCCACCAGCCCATGGTCCCATTCGGGCAGCAGCGCACTCCACAGCGCCTGTGCCTGCGGCAACAGCAGCGCGGCATAGCCGATCACGATCCCCGCCAGCACGCCCCAGGCATGCGCGCGCGGCCAGAGGAAGGCGAAATACACGCCCGGCGCGAGCATGCCGATCGCGGCATAAGCCGACAGCCCGATCTCGACCAGAGATCGCGATCCGCCCAAAGTGAGCCACACCGCGATCGCGGCAAACACGATCATCGACAGCCGCGAGGCGAGCAGCGATGCGCGGTCGGACAGGCTTGGCATCATCGGCAGCAGGATGTTGCGGCTGAAGATCGATCCCGCAGTGAGCAGCAGCACCGATCCCGGAACCAGCGCGAGCAGGCACGCGGTGCCCGCAAAGATGCCGATCGCCCAGGGCGGGTACCGGTCCGACACGAACTGCAGCAGCACCGCATTGGTATCGCCGCCCTCGGGCTGGGTGCCTGCCAGCAGCGCGGCCAGCCCCAGCAGGATGATGAAGAAATAGGAAAGCGAATACAGCGGCTGCCAGATCGCGTTGCGCCGGATCGTCGCCTCTGTCCCGGCGGAAAAGCACAACTGAAACAGGTGCGGCAAGATCCAGTTGCCCAGCGCAACATTGAGCGCGGCGGTCATCAGCCAGATGGTCGAGAGACCGGCCTCGGGCTGCAATCCGGGCAATCGGCCGATGCCGGGATACTGATCCTGCGCCAGGCGGTAGACATCGAGCATCGAGGTGGCACCGACCTTGGAGGCAACGGTAATGCACAAGGAGATCACGATCACCACCATCAGCACGTCCTTGACCCCTGCGGCAAACGCCGCGGATCTCAGGCCTGCGAAATAGACGAAGGCCAGCATTACCACCGCGGCGATCAACGCGGCTGCGATGGTCGAGACCTCTGGCCCCAGCGTCAGCCGGACGATCAGGCTGAGCGCGACGATCTGGATCTGGACATAGACCACCAGCGCCGCGATTCCGGCCATGCCGACGACCACCCCGAGCCATGTCGCGTTGTAATGGCTGGCAAAGAAATCCGCCTGGGTGACCAGGGCGAACCTGCGGCCAGCGTTCCAGATGTTGGGCATCAGCCAATAGCCGATGGTCGCCGACAGCGAGACCGAGGTCAGTGCAAGATAGGCCGGCGCGCCATGCGCCCAGGCGAAGCCCGATATGCCCAGCACCGCAAAGGTCGTGTAGATCTCGCCCGCGTTCAGGAACCAGAACACCAGCACGCCAAAGCGGCGCCCGCCTACTGCCCAGTCGGCCAGCGTCTTGGCCTTGGCATGCCGCCGCGCCGAAAGCAGCGCGCCCGCCATCGTGCCCAGCACCACCGCCAGGGTCAGCGCGAGGATCATGCCGCATCTCCCGTGGCCGGGGTGTCATCATCCGGGCCGTCGAACTCGGGGTGCTTGCTGTCGATCGAGAAGATGAAGGCGATGACCAGCGACGTGATCACTATCCCTGCCATTTGCCACACCATCGGGAAGGGCAAAGAGAACGGTCGCCAGGCGATGTCGTTGACCAGCGGAATGCCGCCGATCTGCCAGAGGAACGGGATCAGCAGCAGCCAGCGATGGCGGCGCGACACCGCGGGGGCAGCGGGCGCCATGCTCAGGCCTTTCCGCCGCCCGCGGTGATCCAGCTGCGGATCTTCGCGTCGAGCACGTCCATCGGCAGCGCGCCGGTGGAGAGTACCTGATGGTGATAGTCGCGGATATCGAAGCGCGGGCCGAGCGCCTTGGCGGCGGCGGTGCGCAGTTCGCGGAATTTCAGCTCGCCGATCTTGTACGAACAGGCCTGGCCGGGATAGGCGATATAGCGGTCGATCTCGACCACCACGTCGCGCGGTGCCATCGAGGTGTTGGCGAGCATATAATCGACCGCCTGCTGCCGACCCCAGCGCTTGGCATGGATGCCGGTATCGACCACCAGCCGCACCGCGCGCAGCATCTCCATGTCGAGATGCCCGAACAGCTGCATCGGATCGGTGAACATGCCGAGCTCCGCACCCAGCGATTCGGCATACAGCCCCCAGCCTTCGGTATAGGCGGTCGCCTGGCCGTGGCGCAGCAGCGGCGGCAGGTCAGCATTCTCGGCCGCGAGCGTCAGCTGGAAATGGTGGCCCGGAATGCCCTCGTGCAACGTCAGCGTCTCGAGCGTCGGGATCGGCCGGGTGCCCAGCATCGACATGTTGAAGAACAGGATCCCCGGCGACACGCCATCGGGCGGGCCGACGCGGTAATAGCCGGTGCCGCGCTGGTCGCCCAGTGCGGGCAGCGGGCGGACCTCGAACGGCGCCTTGGGCCTGGCATGGAACAGCCGCGGGATCGCCGGCCAGATTCGCTCCTCGATCGCCTTGAACCGGCCGAGCAGCTCTTCCGGCGTCTTGCAGTAATAACGCGGGTCGGTGCGGACATGCTCGAAGAACGCCTTGAGGTCGCCGTCGAAGCCGACCTTGGCCCGCACCGCCTCCATATCGGCACGGATGCGCGCGACTTCGGACAGGCCGAGCTGGTGGATGTCGTCGGCCGAGCGCGTGGTGGTGGTGTGCCGCGCCAGATCCCAGGCATAAAGCGCATCGCCGCCCTTCATCGCCCACAACCCCGGCGCTTCGGGCGCATCGGGCAGATAGGTGTCGCGCAGATAGGTCGCCCAGCCGCGATAGGCGGGGTAGACCTTGCCTTCCACCGCCGCGCGGAACGCCGCGGTGATCCGCTTGCGCTCGTCGGCTGCAATGCTGTCGGGCATGCGGGTGATGCCCGTCCAGAACGGGCTCTGCTCCACCGGCAGCTTCAGCATCGCATCGACCTGCGCCAGCACGTTGGCGACGATCACCTTGGGCTGCAGATAGCCCTGGGCGCGGCCCTGCTTCAGCCGGGCGATCGTGCTGTCCATGTACCCGACGAACCCATCGATCCTTACCAGCGCCGCGTCGTAATCCGCAGCTGTCGCAAAGGGCGCAGCCCCGCTCGAGAGGAAATCGGGAAACTCGATGTGCAGCCCGAACGAGGGGTTGAGCGGCGCCATGCGCTGGACCTCGAACAGGCCGCTGTCGAACAGGGTCAGCGTCTGCCGGGTCTGATAGTCGAACACGTCATATGCGATGCGATCGGCGGCGGGCAGGCCAGTGCGATCGATCGCCTTGAGATCGGCCAGCGCAACCGCTTTGTTGGCGCGCAACGCCTTTGCGTAATCATCGCCCAGCGGATCGACGAACAACGCGCCTGCGCTCTTGCCGGTGCGCGCGGCGCGCAGCGGGTTTAGCGCGGCATCGGCGGCCTCGCTGCGTTCGAGCAGCGCGCGCAACGCCTGGGACGCGGACGAACCCTGCGCCATGGCGGGCAGCGGCGTCAGCGTGCTGGCGGCCATCGCGCCGATCAGCGTCCGGCGCGAGAGTTGGAAAGACGGACTGTGCATGGCGGGTCCCCGAGTTGCTTTTCGCTTGTTGCTGATCGTGTCGCACCAGCGCAATAATGCAAGCCGGAGAGACGCGAGGGTGCAAAACCCGGTGACAGAGCCAAAAGCGCGGTAATCCCGGCGTTTGCAAGGCATGTCGTTGTCTTTGGCGTAGACTTATTCCTGTTACGTTGCGTCTGGCGCAACGAATTTGCGCGGTCTAGCGCATTGTTTTCCACAGCCATTGCCTCAGGCTTGGCGCCACACACCTTTGGAGGGTCCCGAAAATGAATCGACCGCATGTCCTGGCTGTCTTTGCCGCAAGTCTGGGGCTGGCTGCCACCCCGGCTGCAGCCCAGCCGCGGGCCGATGCGCCCGTGATGACCGCGCTGGTCGGCGGCTCGGTGGTCGACATCGACAGCGGTGCATCGATCCGCGATGCGGTGGTGCTGATCGAGGGCGAGAAGATCGTCCGCGTCGGCCCGTCCGCGAGCATCGCCGTGCCGCCTTCCGCCAAGGTCGTGCGGATGGATGGCAAGTGGCTGGTGCCGGGTCTGATGAACATGCACGTCCATTTCGGGCTGAAGCTACCCGGTGCCGAGGGTGCCGAGCTCATGAACGAGAAGGATGGCGAACAGATCCTGCGGATGGCGGCGAACGCGCACCGCACTTTGCTCGCCGGGGTGACCACGGTGCGCCTGACGGCCGAGGACCGCGGGCTCGACTTCATGCTCAAGCGCGCCATCGGCAAGGGGCAGGCGATCGGGCCGAGGATCGAATCGGCAGGCGAACTGATCGTGCCCACGGGCGGTCATGGCTCGCTCGAGGCCGACGGCCCCGCCGAGCTGAGCAAGGCGGCGCGGCTGCAGATCAAGGCCGGCGCCAGCTGGATCAAGATCGCGATTTCTGGGGGCATATCGGACACCCATGGCGATATCTCCGCCGCGCCGATGACCGATTCAGAGCTTTCGACGATCATCGAGGTCGCGCATCGCAACGGCGTCAAGGTGACCGCGCACAACGGCTCATCCGAGGCGGCGATGCAGGCGCTCAAGTTCGGAGTGAACTGCTTCGAGCATGGCTATCACCTCAACGACCAGGTTCTCACCGAGATGAAGAAGCAGGGGACATGGCTGGTCCCGACCATCGTGGTCAGCCAGCCCGGTGCCTATGAGTTCTATCGCAAGATCGGTTCGCCCGAATGGTATCTGGAACGGGTCGCCTCGACCGGCAAGGACCATTGGGCGGTGCTGCAAAAGGCGATCCGCATGGGGGTCAACGTCGCGCTTGGGACCGACCAGTTCCCGTTCGAGCCCAATGGCGGCACCACCGCCACGGTGGCCGAGGCCGAGCTCTACCACAAGGCAGGCATGACGCATCTGCAGGCACTGCAGGCAGCCACCATCCGTCCGGCGGCGATGCTCGGCGTCGACAATGTCGTCGGGCGCATCACCGCGGGCCAATATGCCGATATCGTCGCGGTCGCAGCCGATCCCACCAAGGACATCTCGGCGCTGCGCACGCTCGACTTCGTGATGAAGGGCGGGGTGATCTATCGCAACGACACCGCGCCTGAAACTGTCGCGCGCTGAACCGGTCAAACAAGGGACGCCCCATGAAATATCCGCTGCTTGCCTTCACCGCGCTGTGTGCCACGCTTGCCTCGCCTGCCTCTGCGGAGACGATTGCGCTGGTCGGCGGCACGGTCGTCGATCTCGCCGGCAAGGCGCCGATCCGCGATGCGGTGGTCGTCATCGAGGATGAGCGCATCCAGGCGATCGGGCCGCGCGCATCGACCAGCGTGCCATCCGGCGCCAGGGTGATCCCGATGGAGGGCCGCTGGCTGATCCCCGGGCTGATGAACATGCATGTCCATCTCGCGCTCAACCTTCCGGGGGCATCGCGGATCTACAACGAAACCCCCGATTCGATGGTGCTGCGCTCGCTCGACAACGCGCAGAAGTCGCTGCACTCGGGGGTTACCACCATCCGGCTGACCGGATCGGATGCGGGGGTAGATTTCACGCTCAAGCGCGCGATCGATGCCGGCATGTTCGATGGCCCGCGCATCCACACCGCAGGATCTTCGATCGTCGCCACCGGCGGGCACGGCAAGACCGAGGTCAACGGTCCGGCCGAGTTTTCGCGTGCTGTCCGCGAACAGGTGAAGGCCGGGGCCACCTGGATCAAGCTGGGCATATCGGGGGGCATTTCCGATACGCATGGCGACATCGGGGCATCGCCCTTCACCGATGCCGAGCTGACCACCGCGATCGAGGTCGCGCATCGCAACGGGGTCAAGGTCACCGGCCATACCGGCTCGCCGATCGCGTCCGAAGCCGCGATCGATGCCGGGATCGACGCGTTCGAGCATGGCTATTTCCTGACCCCGCCGGTGCTCAGGAAGATGAAGCAGAAGGGGGTGTGGTTCATCCCGACGATCGTCGTGTCGCAGAGCGGCGCAAGGGAATTCTACCGCAAGATCGGTTCGCCGCCCTGGTATCTCGACCGGGTGGATTCGGTCGGCAAGGCGCATATCCAGTCGCTGCGCGATGCGATTTCCGCAGGCGTCAGCATCGCGCTGGGGACCGACCAATATCCCTATGAGCCCAACGAGGGCACCACCGCCACGGTGCGCGAGGCGGAAATCTATGTCGATGCCGGGATGACCCCTGCGCAGGCGCTGCGCGCGGCAACGATAGAGCCTGCTCGGATGCTGGGCGTCGACAACGAGGTCGGTGTGCTCAAGCCCGGCTATTATGCCGATATCGTCGCGGTCGATGCAGACCCCACCGCCGACATCGCCGCGCTGCGCACCATCGGTTTCGTGATGAAGGGCGGCAAGGTGATTCGCGATGATCGCGAGCGCTGAGGCGGCCTGGGCAAGCTCGGGAAGCCGACTGGCCTGTCGAACAACATATTGAAGAAAAACAGATTGTCAGTGCGCTGAAAGACGCAGCTCTTTCTCCGTCGGAGGCAGTTTTGCCCGGCGAGCCCAACGATATCGCGTCTAGTTTGCATCCAGCGCAACGAAAGCGGATTTACAATGTTGTTGAAACAACGCTTCAACTGACGGACACTTGACGCAACGGGACGGGCCATAGGCCGCCGATAAAGCAACAATATAACAGGGAGCCTCATGTGAAGAAAACGCTGCTCGTCGCATCCATCGTCGCCGCCTTTGGCCTGGCCACGCCAGCCATGGCGCAGGACAAGCCCGCGACCGATATCGTCTCGAAGATGTTCATCTGGTGGAACGAGGCGTTCAAGACGCCCGGTGCCTATACGCCCGAAAATTTCTCCAAGTTCTTCACGCCTGAAGCCACTCTGGTGCTCGAAGGTCGCACCGTCATCAACGGCGTCGATCAGTGGGCGACCCACTTCCAGAAGATCCAGTCGGGCGGCGGCGATGTCGAGATCGTCGTGCCGTTCAAGGATGTCTTCGAGGCCAAGGACCGCGTGTACACCTATCACGTCATCCGCTCGCGGCGCGATGGCAAGACCGGCTGTTCGCTCGCGGCAGGCCATGCAGAGCTCAAGGGCGGCAAGATCGCCTCGATCGTTCTGGTGCGGCACACGCTCGAAGCGGGCAAAGACCCGCTCGACGCCCAGTGCTGGACGGACTGATACCTTAAAGCTGCGACTTCGGAGAGGATTGGATCATTGGAACCGGCGGATACCACCGCCGGCGAAGAGGGGGTTTTTGACATGACATACAGCATCTATCGCACGCGCGGCGCTCGCCGTTTCACCATCAGCGCTGCCGCAACGGCGTTGATCGCAGGTCTTTCGGCCATGCCCGCTTATGCGCAGGACGCCGAGGAATCGGTGGGGGCCAACGACATCGTCGTCACCGCGCAGCGCCGCGAGCAGAGCCTGCAGGATGTGCCGATCGCGATCACCGCGCTCAGCGCCGAGACGATCAAGAACCAGAACATCCAGAGCGTCGAAGACTATTTCGCGATGACGCCCAATGTCAGCTTCCAGTCCAACGGTTCGCGCGACCGCAAGGATCTTGCGATCCGCGGCATCTCGAACCAGCTCAACCCTTTTGCCGATGTGCGCCAGTCGAGCTACGCCTTCTATGTCGACGAGTTCAACGTCGCGGCGGGCACCAGCAACCCGCAGATCGTCGATCTGGAGCGGATCGAGATCCTGCGCGGGCCGCAGGGCACCTATTTTGGCCGCAACGCGGTGGGCGGCGCGATCAACGTCATCACCAAGAAGCCCGTCGACCGGTTCGAGGGCGAGTTCGAGGTCGGGTACAGCAGCTTCGACACCAAGCGTGCGCAGGGCGTGATCAACGTGCCGATCATCCCCGGTGTCCTCGCGTTGCGCGCATCGGGCCAGTTCGAGAAGTCCGACGGCAACATCCGCAACATCAACCCGATCGGCGGCGGCAACGACAGCGAATATTATACCGGCCGCGTCCAGCTGCGCTTCACTCCGATCGACGATCTCACCTGGGATTTCATGTACAATTATTCGGATGAAGAGGTGGGCATGCGCAACGGCGTGCCCACCGGCTTCGTCACCCGCACCTGGGCCTCGGTCTATTATGGCAGGACCGCCGGGCTGATCGGCGATCCCGATGGCGTCGGCTTCTTCCCGCAGAACAACAGCCGCGTGAACTTCAACCGCCCGCAAAGCGTCGGCACCAAGTTCGAATATTTCAGCACGCGCGCTGTGTGGGATTTCGGCCTTGCAGAACTGACCGCGGTCGGCGGGCATCTCGTCGCCGATTCGTTCAACTTCGGCGATGTCGATGGCGGCAGCCGCGACTTCTTCTATGAAGACCTGGTGCTCACTCGCAAGTCGACCAGCGGCGAACTGCGGCTGCAGTCGACGGGGACGCAGGTGTTCGACTGGAGCATCGGCACGTCGCTCGGCAAGGACACCGGCGTCAGCGACCAATCCACCTTCCACGGCGCAGCCAGCCCGCTGTGTCCTGCTGCACGGGCGGGCAATTGCAGCGGGCTCGAGGTGACAGGCGCCGACGGCAACAGCTCCAGCCGCTATTTCGCGATCTTCGCGCAGGGCACGGTCAACTTCTCCGAACAGTTCTCTGCCACCGCGGGCCTGCGCTATTCGTGGGAAAAGGTCACCAACGTGTCGCAGACCCGGTCGAACACGATCGTCACCGGCAACAACGACCGCGCTGCCGATTTCGAGGATCTGTCGCCCAAGTTCACGCTGACCTACAAGCCCAACACCGATCTCATGTTCTTCGCCACCGCCTCGCGCGGGTTCAAGTCGGGCGGCACGCAAACCACCAACAGCGCAGCGCTGACCAACGAGTTCACGCCCGAAACTTTGTGGAACTATGAGTTCGGCTCGAAGTTCAATCTGTTCGACAACCGGCTGCGGGTCGACATCACCGCCTTCTACATGGACTGGAAGGACGTGCAGCAGACCATCCGCTTCCAGTTCATCGATCCGGCCACGGGCCTGCTGCGCGGGGTGAGCGGCATTGCCAACGCGGCCTCGGCGGAAAGCTATGGTATCGAAGCGAGCTTCGACGCGCGGCTGACCGACAACTGGAACCTCAGCGGCAATGTCGGCTACAACAAGACCAAATATGTCGACTATCCCAATGCGCTGATCGACGGCGTGATCATCGACATTTCGGGCGAGGACCTCACCAACGCGCCCCAGTGGACGCTGGGTGCGCAGACCCAGTATACCGTGCCGATCGGCGAGCGGTTCGAGGCCTTTGCGCGCGCGGAATGGAATTTCCGGTCGTCGATGATCTCCAACCCCTTCTATTATCTCTACCAGAACGTCGCGGGCGAACCGTTCGAAAGCCCCAGCTATCACAACGTCAACCTGCGCCTCGGCATCGAGGACGAAAACATCCGCGCGGTGATCTTCGTCGAGAACCTGTTCAAGGCGGATTTCTATGCCAATGCCTACGAAAAGGCGTTCTACAGCGGCGTACAGGTCGAGCCTTCGTTCCGCGTCTTTGGCGCGAGCCTGGGCTACAAGTTCTGACAGCGCGCGAGGGGACGGCTCTGGTCGCGGCCGTCCCCTTGGCTTATTTCAGGACAGGACCGAACAGCATTTTGGAGCAGGACAATGATCGATCGCCGGGGCTTCATGGGAATGGCCGCGGCGAGCGGTCTTGCGGGCATCGTGCCCGAAGCCCTGTTGGCGCAGGGCCTGAGCGCGGATAGCGCGCTCGCCGCGCTGCTGCAGAAGCACAGCGAGGCCTTTCTGCGGCGATCGCCCGAAGAAGCGACCGGCAGCAATTTCGATGTCGGGGCCGATGCGGCGCTGCGCGGCCGGCTCGACGATCGCTCGATGGCGGCGCGGGCAACCGATCGCACGGCCATCAGGATGGCACTCGCCAATCTGGACAGCATCCATGTGACCGCGCTGTCGCCCCGCGCCAGGCGCGACCATGCGGTCGCGCGCTATGTCTATGAGACATTGGCCGATCTTCTTGGCCGCTATGGCTATGTCGACGGCAATTTGCGGCCCAGCCCCTATGTCGTCAGCCAGATGAACGGCGCCTATTACTGGTTGCCGGACTTCATCGGCAGCCGCCATCCGATCGAAACCGCAGATGATGTCGAAGCGTGGCTCAGCCGGCTGTCCGCCTTTGCGCATGCGATCAATCAGGAAAGCGAGCGCATTCGCCACGATGCCGGGATCGGCGTCATCCCGCCCGATTTCGTGCTGGTGCGCACCATCGCGCAGATCAAGGGGCTGCGCGATGGCGCGCCGGGCGATTCCGCGCTGATCGCGCCTGCGCTCAAGCGGATCCGCGCGCAGAAGCTGGGCGATGTCACCGAGCGCGCCTTCGCCGTCTTTCGCGACGAGATCCAGCCCGCGCTCAGCCGCCAGATCGCCGCGCTCGAGGCGCTGGCACCGCAGGCGGACGACCGCGCGGGCGTGTGGAAGCTGCCCGATGGCGAGGCCTATTATGCCGCAGCGGTGCGAGCGAATACCACGGTGGATACATCGCCCGGCGAACTGCACCGCATCGGTCTGGAGCAATGCCGCGCAATCACCGCCGAGATCGACGGGCTGTTGGGCAAGCAGGGGCTGACACAGGGCAGCGTGATCGCGCGGATCGCTGCGCTCAATACCGATGCGCGCTTCCGGGTCAGCGCCGATGATGCCGGGCGCGACGCGCTGGTTGCGCTCGCCACGCAGCAGCTCGACACGATCAAGGCGCTGCTGCCAGGCGCGTTCAACAGCCAGACGATAAACCCGATTGTCGTGCGCCGGATTCCCCCGGCGATCGAGGCGGGCGCTCCGGGTGCGTTCTATTCCGAAGGCGCGCCCGGCCAGCCCGGGGTCTATTCGCTCAACCTCGAGAACCCCGGCGAGCATGTCACCTGGCGGCTGGCGACATTGACGCATCACGAGGGCATTCCTGGGCATCACTACCAGGCGAGCGCGCTTGCGCATGCGCCCGCGCTGCCGCTGTTCCGCCGCATCGTGCGCTTTTCGGCCTATACCGAGGGCTGGGCGCTCTATGCGCAGCAGGTCGCCGACGAACTGGGCGTGTATGAGAACGATCCCTTCGGGCGGATCGGCTATCTGCAGTCCAACCTGTTCCGCGCGGCGCGGATCGTGGTCGATACCGGGCTGCACCACCACCGCTGGACCAAGGCCCAGGCGGTCGCATGGATGGTCGAGAATGCAGGCGAGCAGCCCGAGGCGACCGACCGCGAGGTCACCCGCTACGCGGTCTATCCCGGCCAGGCGTGCAGCTTCAAGGTTGGCGCCAATGCCATCGTTGCCGCGCGCGAAACCGCCCGCAAGGCGCAAGGCACAGCCTTTGACCTGCGCGGCTTTCATGATCTGGTGCTGGCATCCGGGCCGATGCCGATGACCGTGCTGGATGCCGCAGTACGCGACTGGAGCGGACGCACCGCCTAGGCGTTTGAGCGGTTCATTTTCTTGGCCGAATTTTGACCGGGATCAAATCCCGATCGCAAAGTTGTCCGTACAACTATCGTGTCAGATCGCTTCCTGCGGCACCCGGCGCAGCGAAGGGTCGTGACGATATTGGTGAGCCCGAAGTCCGGAGTGCGCTGCCGCCTCCGGCCCGATGGAAAGGCCCGACACGATGACCAGCGATCTCCCACCTGCCTATACCGCGCTCATGCGCCACCCGATGATGCCGCGCGCCAGCCATGACGAGGCTGCCCGGTTCAATTTCCTGACCCACTTCAACCGCTATGTGTCCGGCACGCTGGGGCGGGGCAACCAGCTGGCCTACGATGCCCGCGTGCTGCCCGCCTTTCGCGCCGAGCATGGCCGCGATCCGCAGCACCGCGACGAGATCCGAGAGGGGATGAACCGCGATCCGTTCCACCGCACATGGTCGGCGCTCAAGCGCAATTCGATGGAGATGCGGCAGATGAACGGCCGCCAGGCAGTGCTGCGCCAGCTCGACGAACTCGACGCGCAGGCGCGCCAGTACAACGAGCACTCCGGCCAGCTCGAGCTCGATTCCGGAATCGCCCAGCCCGAATATCAGACCTGCGTCGACATTCACTGCCAGCCCGGCGGCTATCATGGCGAGGAAAGGCCCGGGGATGTCACCGTCGGGGCGAACTATGATGTCGGTCTGTTCGCCACCACCGGCGGCGCGCTGGGCGCTCTCAACGATGGCGGCGGGCAGGCGGTGGTCGCCTGGGCCAAGGCCAACCGGCCCGGCTGGTCGCCCCGGCGAATCCTCGATATCGGGTGCACCATCGGCCACAATGCGGTGCCGATCGCGCAGGGCTATCCCGATGCGCAAGTGACCGCGATCGACACCGCCGCGCCCAGCCTGCGCTATGGCGCAGCGCGCGCGGCGGGGCTGGGCGTGCGCAACATCCGCTTCGTCCAGGCCAATGGCGAGGACCTGTCGCGCTTTGCCGACGATCATTTCGACTGGGTGCAGACCACGATGTTCCTGCACGAGCTTTCCGCCGCATCGTTGCCGCGTATCCTTCGCGAGGCGCACCGCGTGCTCAAGCCCGGCGGGCTGATGCTGCACGTCGAGCAGCCGCAATACGGGCCGGATATGCCGCTGTTCGAACAGTTCATGCGTGACTGGGACGCCTTCAACAACAATGAGCCATTCTGGTCGGCGATGCATGGCGTGAACATGGAGCAGGCGATGGAAGAGGCGGGCTTTGATCGGGCGGAGCAGTTTTCCGTCGGCGTGCGCGCGGTGGTCGATCCGTCGATCTTCCCGCCGTCGCCCGATGGCGCGTCGGAGGATTATGGCCGCGCGGCTATCTGGAACGCCTATGGCGCGTGGAAGCCTGCTGGGGCGCAGGAGATGGCGGCATGACCGAGGGACTGGACTGGATCGAGCGCTCGGGCGCGCGCGCCAAGGGCCGCCGCCCCGCCTTTTTCGACGAGCCTGCGGTCGACCGGCTCTATTCGCTGACGCTGGCGCTCGCCGCCGAACTGTCCGCGACGCGCGAACGGCTGGATACGGTCGAGCGGCTGCTCGAGGCCGGCGGCAGCCTCAGGCGCGAAGATGTCGAGGCCTATGCCCCCGACCGCGCCACCGGGCAGGAACGCGGCGAGGCGACGCGCGCCTATATCGCGCGGATCATGCGCGGCTTTCAGCAGGAGGTCGAAGCGATGGAGCATCCCGATCCGCCGATCATGGATGTGGTCGAGGCACTGACCCGGCCCTGATGCCGGGCTGGAGGCAAATCAAGCAAATCGGGGGGACAGGGTGATAGAAGACGTTCTCGTGCTGCGCTGGGTGCATATCCTGGCCATGGTGTACTGGCTGGGGGGCGAATGGGGCGTCTTTCAGTCGAGCTACAATGTCACCAACCCCGCCTTGTCGCTCGACGAGCGCAGGCGGCACATGGAAACCGCCTATCGCATCGACATTCTGGCGCGCACGGGGATCATCCTGCTGTTGCCGCTGGGTCTGCACATGGGGAATATCTATGGTCTGCAGCCCTTTGGCGGCGGCTATCTCACCGCGATGTGGCTGTTCGTCGCGGGCTGGCTGGGGCTGTGCTGGGGGGCGTTCTTCGCGCGCGAAACCGACACAGGTATCAGGCTCACCAAGGCCGACGAGGCGATCCGCTATCTGCTGATCCCCGCGATCTTCATCACCGGAATTTCCTCGTTGCTGGGACATGGTCCTTTCGAGGCGAGCGAGGGGATGGGCTGGTATGCCGCCAAGCTCACGCTCTACGGCTTCACCTTGTGCATCGGGCTGGGGCTGCGCTGGATCATGCGGCGCTGGACCACGCGTTTCCGGGCGCTGGCGCTGGGCCCCGATCCCGCGCAGGAAGCCGCGCTGGCGCGCGAGATCGGCTATGGCCGCCTGATGGCCTATGTCTATTGGGTCACCATTGCCGGAATCTGCTTCCTGGGCACGGTGAAGCCGTTCTGATCGCCGTACGCCGGGCGGGTTACTCCGCTGCGACCCGCTGCTCGACATTCTGCGGGCCGCGGATCAGTCCGCCCGGGCGTGCCTGAGTCACCTCGCCATTGCGGAAGGTGACCTCGCCCGACTTGATCGTCGCGACATAGCCGTCCGCCTTTTGCAGGAGCGGCTTGCCGCCAGCCGGCAGATCGAACGCCAGCCATGGGCGGCTGAGGCGCAGCGCCGCGAAATCGATGATGTTGAGGTCCGCAAGGTAGCCGGGCCGCAGCACTCCGCGATCGTTGAGGCCATAGAGCCGTGCGGTGTCATGGCACTGGCGCTTGACCGCCAGCTCCACCGGGATCGTCCCCGCCATGCGGTCGCGCGCCCAGTAGCTCAGCAGGAAGGTGGGGGCAGCCGCATCGCAGATCGTCCCGCAATGCGCGCCGCCATCGGACAGCGATACCACGGTATCGTCGCGCTCGAGCAGTCCCTTGATGAAGTCGAGATTACCGTCTTGGTAATTGAGGATGGGCAGATAGATGAAGCCGTTGCCGTCATCCGCCATCAGCGCATCATATGCAAATTCCGCTGCGTCCTTGCCGGCACCGTCCGCCTGCAGCGCGATGCTGTCATCACGGGTTGGCTCGTAGGTGAAATCATCGTGCATCGCGAACTGCAGCGCAAAGCCTGCGGTCACCAGCATGAACAGTGCCGCGATATCGGGCGAGGGCGGGGGCAGATTGTCTTCGGCGAGCAACTGCGCCTTGAACGCGGGATCCTTGAGCTTTGCGAGCTGCTGATCCCAGGGAAGTTGTGCGATCGCGCGCCAGCTGGGGCGCTGGACGAACGGGTGTACTGTGCCGCGCCAGTTCATCACCACCCCGGTGCCGCGCAGCGAAATCTGCGCCACGACGTTGCCGCCGGTGCGGTTGGCCTGCTCGCACGCCGCCATCTGCTCGGTCCATGTCATCTGCTTCATCGGCGATTGCAGCATCGCGAAGGTCACCGGCAGCCCGGTTTCCTTGGACAAGGCGGTCATCCAGTCGAACTCGTTCCATTCGGGTACCAGGTCGGACGCCATCTCGAACACGCCATAGCCGACATTGCCCATTGCGCGGCCGATGCCGATCAGTTCCTTCGCCGTCGCCGTTGTACCGGGGACCAGCTCGCCGTCGATCGACTTGTGCAAGACGGTGCGCGAAGACGAAAAGCCGAGTGCTCCTGCGCGCAGCCCGTCCTCGACGATCCGCGACATCGCGGCGATATCGGCGTCGGTTGGCTCTTCGTTGCGCGCGCCACGCTCGCCCATCACATAGGCGCGCACCGCGCCATGCGGCACATGGGTGCCGATATCGATGGTGCGCGGAAGCTTCTCGAGCGAATCGAGATATTCGGGGAAGCTCTCCCAATCCCAGGTCATGCCCTCGGCAAGCGCCGTGCCCGGAATGTCCTCGACGCCCTCCATCAGGCCGATCAGCCACTGGTGCTTGTCGGGCGCAGCGGGCGCAAAGCCCACGCCGCAATTGCCCATCACGACCGTGGTCACCCCGTGCCAGGACGATGGTGCCATGACGTCATCCCAAGTCGCCTGGCCGTCATAATGGGTGTGGATATCGACGAAGCCTGGGGTGACGATGTGGCCGCTTGCGTCGATTTCCTCGCGCGCGGGGCCGCTGACCGATCCCACTGCGGCAATGGTATCGCCGCTGATCGCGATATCGCCGACAAAAGGCGCGCCGCCCAGGCCATCATAGATGGTGCCGCCGCGAATGATCAGGTCGTACATCTCAAAGCTCCTCATCCGGTCCGCCGCGCCCAGGTCTGATGCCGGGCTGCGCGGGTTTGGAGGGAATGCTAGCTTACCTGCACGGAAAGGGAAGGGGGTTGCATCGATTTGCGGCGGGGGGCGTCGTGCAGCCGAAGCGTCCTAACCCGCGTCCATCGCCTTGGCCACGCGAACGAAATCCTCCACGCTCAAGGTCTCTGCCCTGCGCGAGGCGTCGATGCCCTCGCTTTCGAGTGCCGCCAGTGCGCCTGGCAGACCCTTCAGGCTCTGGCGCAGCATCTTGCGGCGCTGGCCGAATGCGGCGGCGGTGAGCGCTTCCAGCCGCGACGGTGCGACGCCCTCGGGCATCGGCGCGGGGGTGAGGTGGACGATCGCCGACATCACCTTGGGCGGCGGGGTGAAGGCGCTGCGGTGGACCTTCATCGCCAGCCGCGCATGGCAGCGCCACTGGCTGAGGATCGCGAGGCGGCCATAGGCATCGGCATTGGTGTCCGCCACGATGCGATCTGCGACCTCGCGCTGGAACATCAACGTCAGCGAGAGCCACTGCGGCGGCCACGCCTTGCCCCCCAGCCAGCCGACAAACAGCGCGGTGCCGACATTGTAGGGCAGGTTGGAGACGATATGGCAGGGCCCGGGCATCACCTGGCCCAGCGGCAGTTCGAGCGCGTCGCCCTCGATCACCGTCAACTGGCCGGGGAAGGCTTCTGCCAGTTCGGCAAGCGCGGGAAGGCAGCGGCGGTCGCGTTCGATCGCGGTGACCCTGGCGCCGGCGCGCAGCAGCGCGCGAGTCAGACCGCCGGGGCCGGGACCGATTTCGAGCACATCCTGGCCATCGAGATCGCCCGGCACTGCGGCGATCCGGTCGAGCAATTGCTCGTCGAGCAGGAAATTCTGGCCCAGCGCCTTGCTCGCGGCAAGACCATGGCGCGCGATGACGTCGCGCAAGGGGGGCAGGGCCGTCACGGGATTGCGCATCAGCCTTCGTAGGTCTTGCGGTGCTGCCAGGCGGCGCTCGCCATGCGGATGGCGGCGATCATCGAGCTTGGGCTGGCGCGGTCCTTGCCGGCGATATCGAAGGCGGTGCCATGGTCGGGCGAGGTGCGCACGATCGGCAGGCCGAGCGTCATGTTGACCGCATCGTCGAAGTGCAGTGCCTTGACCGGGATCAGCGCCTGGTCGTGATACTGGCACAAGGCGACATCATAGCGGGCGCGGGCGGCGGCGTGGAACATCGTGTCGGCGGGCAGCGGACCTGCGACATCGAACCCTTCGGCGCGCAGCTGCTCGATGGCGGGAATGATGATCTCGGCCTCTTCGCTGCCCATGCTGCCCTGTTCGCCCGCATGCGGGTTGAGCCCCGATATCGCGAGGCGCGGGCTTTCGATGCCGAAATTGCGCGCCATGCCCTTGGCGGCGGCGCGCGCGCGGTTGACGATCAGGTCAATCGAAAGCGCGCCAGGCACTTGGGCGATGCCGATATGCACGGTGATCGGCACCACCCGCAGCGAGGGTCCTGCAAGCAGCATCGCGACATTCTGCCGCGCCACGCCGCAGGCCTCGGCGATGAACTCTGTCTGGCCGGGAAAATTGAAGCCGACCTTCTGCAGCTGGATCTTGGAGATCGGCCCGGTGACGATGGCACAGGCGGTCCCTGCGCGCGCCAGCCCCACGCCCATCTCCAGCGCCTGCAACGCACAGCGTGCGCCATCCAGATCGGGTTCGCCAGGGACCACCACGCCGCTGTCGATCACCGGCAGCACCGGCAGCGCGGTGGCGAAGTGCGCGGGCGCATCCGATGGCGTGTCGATCACCGCGATCGGGCCGCTCCACACGCCTGCAAACGCGCGCGGATCGCCGATCGCGAAGAACGGGGCCAGCCCGTGTTCGTCGCGCGCCTGCCAGCTTTTCCCGATGATCTCGGGGCCGATGCCGGCGGGGTCACCGGCGGATATGGCCAGCAACCCGCTCACGCCCGGACAAGGTCCGCCGGCAGCATCAATTGTACTCGATCACCGCGTCCCGGCGAAGATCGCGCAGATAGATCTGCGCGCGGCGGTTGACCTTTTCTTCTTCCATATTGGCCATCAGCTGTTCGGCGCTGGGGCCGCCCTCGGTCTGCGGGTCGTCGCGGCCGCACAGCACCAGCACGCGCACACCGTCCTTGACCGATCCGAACGGCTGGGTCGCCTCGCCGATCGACAGCGCGATCAGCGTATCCTGGAGCGGCGCGGGAAGGTCGCGCACCGGCACCTGATCGTTGTTGGTCACCGTTGCGCCAAGCTTCGCGGCGATCTCGTCGGCAGAGCCGCAGCCCTTGATCGCACGCGTTGCCGAGGCGAACTCGGACGCACGCCGCGTCGCTTCACCCTCGGTGGTGCCGGGCGGAAAGGCGATCGAGAGCTGCTTGAGCCCCAGCAGCGCATCGCGCGGGTTGGCGGTGAGGATCTGGCGCTTGTCGATAAGATACATCAGCGAGAAGCCGCCTGGGATCTCGATCGGTCCGGCGAGCTGACCGACCTGCATGTCGCGCGCGACCACGGCGAGCGCCGGGGGAAGCTGGCCAAGCTGCAGCCAGCCCAGATCGCCACCGACCGCAGCGGTCGAGGCTTCGGAGAACTGACGGGCATACGCGACGAACGATCCACCCTGCTGGAGCTGTTCGACGATGCGCGTGGCATTCTGGGCGACTTCGGCACGGTTCTGCGAATTGGCCGACAGATAGATTTCACCGATGCGGAATTCTTCGGTGCCCTTGGACGCCTTGAGCCGCTCGATGACCTCTTTCACTTCCTCTTCGGATACGTTGATGAAGGGCGTGACGTTGCGGCCCAGCAGCCGCTGCCAGGCAAGCTCGCCGCGGATCTGCCGCTTGAGCGAGCGCGACGACGAGCCGATGCTGTCGAGATACTTGTCCAGCGCGGTGGTATCGCGGCGGAAGTTCTGCGAAGCGACCTGTGCATAAGTGCGCTCGACCTGCGCCTCTTCCACGGTGATGTCGTTGGCCGCCGCTTCCTGGATCTGCAGCGTCTCGTCGATCAGGTTGCGCAGCACCTGCAGCCGCAGCCGCGCGCGCTCCTCTTCGGAAACGGGGGCATCATTGGCGGCCAGGATCAGCGCGACACGCTGGTCGATATCGGTCCCGGTGATGATCTCGCTGTTGACGATGGCGGTGGCGCGGCGGACATTGGGGTCCTGCTTGCCGAAGATCGTCAGACCTTCGGGCACGTCGAGCGTGGTCTCGGGCGGGGCCGCGTCGTCTCTGACGGTCTGGGCGATTGCGGGCAAGGAGATCCCCGCAATCAGCGACAGCAACAGCGTCTTTTTCGCCAGCTGACGGGTACGGATCGCGATGGTGTTCAATGCGTGCAAGCTCATATCTTCCTGAATGGAGAAAAGCGACCCTGTGCCCACCTTTCCGTTAACCGTGGATGAGCGGGGCGGTGAATATCGCCTTTGGGCTTAAAAGCCAAGGTTGCGCAAGGCAACCCGCAGCAGAAAGGTATCGCCGCGCTGCGCATCGCCCACTGGGATGTAGTCGCGCCGCCAGGTGACGCCCAGTTCCAGGCAGTCATCCTCATACGCGACGCCCAGCCGCGTCCGGATCGGTTCGAATCCGTCGGACTGCAGCCGGGGGTCTTCCTCGGCATTGCTGAGATCGACCACCGCCGCGCCGAACACCGACCAATAACGCGCAACCCGCACGCGGCCTGCCACGCGCAGTTCCTCGCGGTCCTGCAGATCCTCGACCTCGGGGCCGATGTCGCGGTTGAGCCGCAGATAGCCGATCTGGGCATAGGTCTGCCGACCACCCACGGTGATGTCGACCTCGTTGCGGCGCACCGCCAGATTGTCCTTGTCTAGCCGGAAACGGTGGGTGTAGCGGATGAAGTTGCGCAACTTGAGGTCGAACCGTCCGACGACATCGGAGGTGCGGTTGCCAAGCCCGGTGCCTTCGGGGAGGAAATCGCGCTCGTCATCGAAGCGATAGCTTTGCCCGACCACGGCGTTCAGCTGCATGCCGGGGCGCTGCAGCGACCATTCGACACCGTAGACGACGCGCACGCCTTCTTCCAACCGGTCATAGCCGGGCAGGCGGTTGAGCGCGAACAGGTTGCTGTCTTCGAGTTCGACGGCGCGAGAATCCTCGTTGGGAAGCTCGAGGTTTCCGGTTGTCGGCGTCGCCACGACCTGGACGCGTGGGCTGAGCACCTGGGTGCCGCCAAAAGCCTCGCCGACGAAAGGCCAGCGCATGTCAGCCGCCACCGATCCGCTGGCGCGCGCCTGCAGCCCGGATTCGCCGCGATAGATCAGCGTGTTGGTTAGCGCGTTGTCGCTGCTGTTATAGACGTCGCCGCGCGCCAGCGCGGTCAGCGTGAATTCCTGTCCCAGCCCGGTCAGCCGGCGAAGGTCCCAGCGCGCCTGGGCGAACGCACGCTGCGTGTCCTGCCCGGCGGTGCGGGTGATGGCGAGCGTGTTGATCTGGAACTCGACCTTGCCGCCGGCGACCTGGTCGGGCAGCCGCAGTCGCCAGTCGACCACCGGCAGCGCGATCGGCACCTGGCCCTGCGGATCGTTGACCCGCAGCGTCTGCGTGGCCCAGCCGGCGAGCGAGAAATAGCTGTTGGGGCCGATCCGCTCGGCCTCGACGGTCGAGCGCAGCCGGTCGTCGCGGCTGACATCATAACGGCGCAGGAACGTGCGGTCGGTCACCGCCCGGATCGATCCGCTGACGCTCCACGCCTCGCTGAGCTGGAACCGCCCCGTAGCGTCGAAATAGCCGCGGAAATCATCCTGGCTGTCCGGGGCGATGCCGCCTGCGCCCACGGGAATGCGCGATCCTGCGGTCGCATAGCCGGTGATCTGGTAGGCGCCACGATCGGTCAGCGCGCGATAGGTCGCGTTGACCATCGGCAGCGCCTCGGTGAACACCGATCCGGTCACCGTAAGATCGCGATTGGGCGCGAGGTTGAAATAATAGGGCACGCTCAACTGCACGCCATTGGCCTGGCTGAAACGGATGTCGGGAACCAGCAGGCCGCCGCCGCTGCCTTCGCCAACCGGGTGGCTGAGCCCGGGCATCGGGATCACCGGCAGTCCGAACAGCTCCAGCCGCGCACCCTGATAGCGCACGCGCTTGTCGGCCGGGTTGTAGACGACCTTGATCGCGCGCAGCTGCCAGCTCGGGTTCTTGGGCTTGCCGGTGGGGGTCTCGACCAGACAGGCGGAATAGGCGGCATTCTCAAGCGTGATGACGCCATCGTCGCGCACACCGCGGGTGGCGACCATCCGGCCACCGGCCTCAAGCACCACCAGGATGTTCTCGATCACGCCGTCGCGGATGGTCTCGGTAAGCTCGATCGAATCGCCGTAGAGCTTGTTGCCTTCCGCGTCGGTGATCTGGACCTCGCCCTTGGCGCGGACCTCGCCCGACTTGCGATCCCAGGTCACGCTGTCGGCGACCAGGGACTGGTCGGCGCGGACCAGCAGGACGTTCCCGGTCGCGGTGACGACATCGGCGTTGCTGTCATAGTCCAGCCGGTCGGCGGTGAACTCGATCACCTGTTCGGCCTCGGGCTGCGCGCCGCTGACGCCGGGGGGCGCATCCTGCGCATCGGCATATTGCACGATGTCCTTGCGGCTGAACGTCAGGTTCTCGCCCAGCAGATAGCTGGTGCGCGTGCACACCTGCTGATCCGCTGCCATGGCAGGCACCGCATTGGCTGTCAGCAAAGCTGATCCCAGCAGAAGATATGCCCGTTTAACCTGCAAGCCGTCCATCCATCGCTCTATCCGGTGGGGCTCGCGGTCAAGAATCGTCGACCGGCCTCTCGCCAGAATCGGCCCTATCGCACCGCGATGACGCAACTGCAAACCGCTTTCGATAGCCCGTTTAACGCTGCGGCAAATGCTGGCAAACACGATGAACCTGTCCTATCGCTTGCAAGTCAGGCTGCAGCACCGATATGTCGGGCGCAGCCCTTTGCCGCCTCAAAGCCCTGGCATAGAGGCAATATGGTGCATAATCGATTAACCAGGCAGCGCCGCCTGCCGCTCGGGGATCCCTTGATGAAGATAGTTTTTGACGCGTCTGCCGATAGTTATGCCGTGGTTGCCTTTCCGGTGGCCAAGGATGAGCTTGCCAGTCTGAACCTGCCGCTCGATGCCGGCCAGGTGGTGCGCGATGGCGCAAGGGCGGCACGGTTCGAGGCAGGCGCGGGCGAAGTGTTCGATGTGTTCGTGAGCCAGGGCGGCAAGACGCTGCGGGTCGCGCTTGTCGGCACCGGCGCGGGTGCGCGCGCCGACATGGAGCGCGCAGGCGGCCAGTTGGTCGCCAAATACCAGCGTTCGGGCGTCGAATCGCTGGCGGTGGACATGACTCAGGGCGCAATCGCCACCAACCGCGAGGCTGCCGCGCAGTTCCTGTTCGGCGCGGACCTGCGCAGCTGGTCGCATGACCAGTACCGCACCAAGCTTCCCGCCAAGTCGAAGGTGACGCTGACCGAGATCGCCGTCATCGGTGGTCCCAAGGGACTGCAGGCCGGCTGGACCGACCACGCAGCGATTGCCGCAGGTGTCGCGCTGACCCGCGAACTGGTCACCGAGCCTGCCAACATCATCTATCCCGAAAGCTTCGTGGAACGCTGCAAGCCGCTCGAGGCGCTGGGCGTCGAGATCACCGTGCTGGGCCAGGACGAGATGGAAAAGCTCGGCATGGGCGCGCTGCTCGGCGTGTCGCAGGGTTCGGTGCGGCCGCCCCGGATGATCGCGATGCGCTGGAACGGCACCGGCGATGCGCAGTCCAAGCCCGTCGTTCTGGTCGGCAAGGGCGTGACCTTCGACACCGGCGGCATCTCGATCAAGCCTGCTGCAGGCATGGAAGACATGAAGTGGGACATGGGCGGCGCAGGCGCGGTCGCGGGCACGATGAAGGCGCTGGCAGGCCGCAAGGCCAAGGCGCACGTCATCGGGATCTGCGGGCTGGTCGAGAACATGCCCGATGGCAACGCGCAGCGCCCCGGCGACGTGGTTACCAGCATGTCCGGCCAGACCATCGAGGTGATCAACACCGATGCAGAGGGCCGTCTGGTGCTGTGCGACGCGCTGCACTGGGCGCAGGAGCAGTATGATCCCGAATATATCGTCGATCTGGCGACGTTGACCGGCGCGATCATCATCTCGCTGGGCGACCAGCATGGCGGGCTGTTCAGCAACGACGACGGCCTGGCCGACAGGCTGACCGCGGCGGGCAAGGCGGCGGGCGATCCGCTCTGGCGCTTCCCGCTGAGCAAGGCCTATGACAAGCTGATCGACAGCCCGATTGCCGACATCAAGAATGTCGGCCCGCGCGGCGGCGGATCGATCACCGCGGCGCAGTTCCTGCAGCGTTTCATCAAGCCCGGCGTCAAATGGGCGCATCTGGATATCGCAGGCATGGTCTGGGCCGACAAGCCCGGCCCGGTGTGGGACAAGGGTGCGACCGGCTATGGTGTTCGCCTTTTGAATCAGTGGATTGCGGATAACTTCGAAGGTTGAGTCTTAGCTGGCTTTTGGGTGCTGGTTTGGAAGGATCGCTCGTCACCCCCGCGCCAGCGGGGGTCACGCTTCTGCGCAGACGCTGAGCAAAAGCGGGATGCCCGCTTTCGCGGGAATGACGGAACACGCTGAGGGGGCATCAGATGCAGGTCGATTTCTATCACCTCACCCGCGATCCCGCCGAGCGGGTGGTGCCGGTGCTGGCGACGCGGACGCTGGCGCTGGGGGAGCGGATGCTGATCGTGTCGGCCGATGCAGCTCACCGCGCCTCGCTCAGCCAGGCGCTGTGGACGCACACGCCCGAGAGCTTTCTGGCGCATGGCGACCTCGATGCCACCAATCCGCAGGTCCAGCCGCTGTTGCTCGCCGATCGCGTCGAAGCCGCCAATGGCGCGGGTTTCGTCGTGCTGGCCGATGGCCAGTGGCGCGACGAAGCGCTGGCCTTTGCGCGCACATTCCTGCTGTTCAACGATGCAACGATCGCCGATGCGCGCAAGGCGTGGGTGACGCTGGGCACACATGACGGGCTCGAGAGGCATTACTGGAAGCAGGACGGCGGCAAATGGGTTGAACAGGCGTCCGGCAGGCGTCAGGATCAATCCGACTGACAAAGGACACGAGCATGATGCGCAATTTCCTGATGATGGCGACGGCAACGCTGGCGCTCACCGCCTGTGGCGGCGAGAAGACGGTCTACACCGATGCCGAGGGCAATGAGGTCAAGGTCACCCGCGAAGGCGATGGCGATGCGTCCGAGATCAAGATCACCAGCGCCGACGGATCGGCGACGGTCAACATCGACAGCGGCGGCACCGACGCCAAGCTGCCTCTGGGGCTGGCGGTCTATCCGGGCGCCAAGGTCGTCTCGACCATGACCTCCAACGCCGATGGCAAGTCGGGCGGCATGGTGGTGATGGAAAGCAGCGCCGACCGCGACACCGTGGTCGCCTGGTATCGCAAGGCGGTCGAGGCGAAGGGCTTCAAGATCGAAAGCGAGATCACCACGCAGGACATGCGCGCCATTTCGGGCACCAAGGATGGCGGCTCGTTCAGCCTTCAGGTGGCGCCTGCCGAGAGCGGATCGTCGATCACGCTGATCGCCGGAGAGGGCTGACACTCCCCGCAGATCCCTGCGAGCAGGGCGGAAAAGCGGGTTTTTCTTGCAGCGCACAATCGGTCCGTCTAGGGGCGGCGACGAATCGCGCCATGCGTGCGCGTGCCCATCGTCAAACTTCAGGAGCACTTCATCATGGCCGTCACCCGGACCTTTTCGATCATCAAGCCCGACGCCACCCGTCGCAACCTGACCGGCGCGGTCACCAAGATGCTGGAAGAAGCAGGCCTGCGCGTCGTCGCCTCCAAGCGCATCCACATGACCCGCGAACAGGCCGAAGGCTTCTACGCCGTGCACCGCGAGCGTCCCTTCTTCGGTGAACTGGTCGACTTCATGATCTCCGGCCCCGTCGTCGTGCAGGTGCTGGAAGGCGAAGACGCCATGCAGCGCAACCGCGACATCATGGGCGCCACCAACCCCGCAAATGCCGAACCCGGCACCATCCGCAAGGAACTGGCCGAGAGCATCGAAGCCAACACCGTGCACGGTTCGGACAGTGACGAGAACGCCGCGATCGAGATCGCGTACTTCTTCAAGCCCGAAGAAATCGTCGGCTGATCGGCGAAGGAACGTCGCGGAGGCTGAGCCGTGCTGCTGAACGCACGGCTCAGGATCGCGCTGACCTATCTGTGGCGGCATCACCGGCTGCCACGGATTGCCCGCCCCGCGACGTTCACCGAGTTCGTCCAGCACCGCAAGTTGTTCGACCGAGACCCCCGGCTTGCGGCGTATTCCGACAAGGTTGCCGTAAAGCAGTTCGTCGCCGACCGGATCGGCGCGCACTGGGTCACCCCGACATTGTGGCACGGCACAACGTTGCCCGCCAACCCGCCATGGCCGCGCCCGTTCGTGGTCAAGTCCCGCCACGGCTGCAACCAGCGGGCGTTCGTGCGCTCTCCCGCCGACGACTGGCAGGCCATCCGCCAGCGCAGCGTGCGTTGGATGCAGCAGCCTTACGGGCAGTGGCTCGACGAATGGCTGTACACACAAATCCCGCGCGGTCTGCTGGTCGAACCGTTCATCGGCACCTGCGGCCAGCTTCCTCTCGACTACAAGCTTTACGTCTTCGGCGGCAAGGTCGCCTGCATCCAGGTGCACCTTGAGCGCGAGACGCGGCATCGCTGGATGCTGTTCACTCCCGACTGGCAGCGGATGTCGTCACCTACATCTGATCCCGATCCGGCCGCGCCCGCTTCGCTTAATCGGATGGTCGAGGCCGCCGAGACGCTGGGTCAGGGCTTCGATTTCGTGCGCGTTGATTTCTACGAGATCGAATCCGCGCCCCGGTTTGGCGAGATGACGTTCTATCCGGGTTCCGGGCTCGACCCGTTCGATCCGCCAGAGCTAGATGCGATGCTGGGCAGGCTCTGGGCAGAGGCGCGCGCAACGCCTGCCGCCTGATCGGCTCCCCCGCGAAGGTGGGGGCCCATCTCCTGAATGTGCTTTATCCAGCAACCGTTGGATAGGAGGTGGGGGCGGGAGATGGTCCCCTGCCTTCGCAGGGGACCCGAAGGGTTGCAGTGGCAACCCTCTCAAAACTCCGCCGCGATATCCATCATCCTGGTCAGCCGCTTGGGTGCAACGCTGCGCCAGCTGCGCGACAACCAGTTGGCGATGTGCTCCCAGTCGGTGCGGCCGGTGTCGAGGCGGATCGCGATCCAGCCTGAGGGCGCATAGAATTTGGGCAGGTAGTACAAATCCGGATCCTGATCGACGAGCGCAGCCTGTTCGTCGGCACCGCTGGTCTTGACCAGCAGCGCGATCGCTTCCTCGCCGTGATGGTGGACCGAGACATAGGCGAAATACTTGCCGGTCTTGTCGCCGCCGACGCGCCAGCCGGGTGCGCCGTGCGAAGGGCGGGCGTCGGTCTCGGGCAATGCGAGCGCCAGCTCGCCGACCTTCGCGACGATCCAGTCGGGATCGGCCTCGCGGCTGACATAATCGCTGAGCGTGCGGGCATAAAGCTGGTGCTCGGCGATCAGAACGCGCGCGGCGAGCGTGTCGGCGGTGTCTCCGGGCTGGATCGCGACCGCGCACTGGCCCAGCACCGGGCCATCATCGAGCTCTGCCGTCACCAGATGCACGCTGCACCCGGCCTCAGCGTCGCCCGCATCGAGCGCGCGCTGGTGGGTGTGCAGGCCCTTGTATTTGGGCAGCAGCGAGGGATGGATGTTGAGCATCCGACCCTCCCACCCGCGCACGAAGCCGGGCGTGAGGATGCGCATATAGCCGGCGAGCGCGACATGATCGGCGCCCGAGGCCCGGATCGCCTTGTCCATCGCGGCGTCGTGGCTCTCGCGGTCCATGCCCTTGTGCGACAGCGCAAAGGTCGGCACGCCTTCTGCTGCGGCAAGCTTCAAGCCGCCCGCATCGGGGTTGTTCGACGCGACCAGCACCACTTCATACGGGCACGAGGCCGCGCGCGAGGCATAGAGCAAAGCGGCCATGTTGGTGCCGCTGCCCGAGATCAGGATCGCGACGCGGGCCTTCGTCACTTCTCCCCTCCCGCAAGCGGGAGGGGTGGACGCGCCGCAGGCGAGGCCGGGATGGGCCTGTCATGCGCAAATTTCAGGCCCACCCCGCGCGGCGAGCCGCGCTGCCCGTCCCGCAAGCGGGAGGGGAGAGGGGTTGCATCACCCCGCATGGGTGGCGCTCCATGCCGCCTTGGCGCTCCAGGTCTCGACCGAACCGCTGACCGTGCAGCCCTTGTCGCCAGCATCGATGCGGCCGATGCGGTGAACGGTCTCGCCCGCTGCCTCGAGGTCCGCGGTGACCGACGCGACATCGCTCTCGTCAACCACCAGCACCATGCCGATGCCGCAGTTGAAGGTGCGCGCCATTTCCTCGGGTTCGATATGCCCCTGCGCCTGCAGGAACGCCATCAGCCGGGGCTGAACCCATGCATCGGCATCGACATGCGCATGCGCGCCATCGGGCAGCACGCGCGGAATATTCTCGAGCAGTCCGCCGCCGGTGATGTGCGCCATCGCGGCGATGCGGCCCGATCTGACCACGGGCAGCAGCGAGGAGACGTAAATTCGTGTCGGCGCGATCAGCGCGTCGATCAGCAGCACATCCTGATCGAACAGCGCAGGGCGGTTCAGCTTCCAGCCCCTGTCCGCCGCCAGACGGCGCACCAGCGAATAGCCGTTGGAGTGGACGCCCGACGAGGCAAGGCCGAGCAGCACGTCGCCGGGCTTCACCTTGTCACCGGTGAGCACCTCGTCGCGCTCGACCGCGCCGACGCAGAAGCCCGCCAGATCATAGTCGCCCGGAGCATACATTCCGGGCATTTCCGCGGTCTCGCCGCCGATCAGAGCACAACCCGCCAGCTTGCAGCCCTCGGCGATCCCGGCGACGACGCGTTCGGCAATCCCCGTGTCGAGCTTGCCGGTTGCGAAATAATCCAGGAAGAACAAGGGCTCAGCACCCTGGACGATCAGATCGTTGACGCACATCGCCACCAGATCGATGCCGATCGCATCATGCCGGTCATGATCGATGGCGAGCTTGACCTTGGTGCCCACGCCATCATTGGCCGCGACCAGCAGCGGATCGCGAAAGCCCGCTGCCTTGACGTCGAAGAACCCGCCAAATCCGCCAAGCTCGGCATTGGCGCCGGGCCGCGCGGTCGCCTTGGCGAGCGGGCCGATCGCCTTGACCAGGGCGTTGCCCGCCGCGATCGAAACCCCGGCCTGGGCATAGCTGTAGGAGTCGTGAGGTGGCGTCGCGCCGGTCTTGTCAGTCATGGGCTGAGCGGTTAGCGACTTCTCGCTTGGATTTCCACGCCATTGTCGCCAAAAGGGGCCGCAAAACCACCGCCAGCGATCAATGCGCCGGGGATCATCATTTCATACGGTTGATTGAAGCTAAGGATATCTTGACCAACAGCCTGACCCTGAGCCGCCCAGCGCCGAGACTATCGCGCGCGTGGATCGCCGCAATCCTGCTCCCGCTGCTGCTGGTGCTGGCGGGAATCGTGTACGCGCAGATCGAGGGAGACCGCGGAATTCCGCCGGTTGCCAGCGGCGGCGATTTCGAGGTCAGCGGCGTCAAGGTCGACGCATCTGGCAAGAATGCGCAAGAAGCTCGCTCGAACGCGTGGCGCGAGGCGCAGCGCAAGGGCTGGCAGAAATTGTGGATGCAGACCAACCGCTCGGGCGCGGCGCCCAAGCTCAGCGACTCGGTGCTCGACGGAATCGTCTCGGCCATCGTGGTGGAATATGAGCAGATCGGCCCGCGCCGCTATATCGCGACACTGGGCGTGCTGTTCGATCGCGCGCGTGCAGGGGAACTGCTCGGTGTCAGCGGATCGGTGTTGCGCTCGGCGCCGATGCTGGTGGTTCCGATCTACGTCTCCGGCGGATCGGCGCAGACGTTCGAGAACCGCACGCCATGGCAAGCGGCCTGGGCGCGCTATCGCACCTCCGAGAGCATCGTCGATTACATCCGTCCGCACGGCTCGGGCGCGGATTCGCTGCTGGTCAACGCCGCGCAGTCGGGACGCCGCAGCCGCACCTGGTGGCGGCTGATCCTCGACCAGTTCGGCGCGGCGGACGTCGTGGTGCCTGTTGCTCACATCGAGCGCCAATATCCCGGCGGACCGATCACCGGACGGTTTGCCGCGCGCTTTGGCCCTGACAGCCGGTTGCTGGGTTCGTTCACGCTGCGGGCGCGCAACAGCGACGGCCTCAACGCGATGCTCGACCAGGCGATCCAGCGGCTCGACCGGATCTATGCCGGCGCGGTGCGCTCGGGCGAACTGCGCCCCGATTCGTCGCTGATCATCGAAAAGCCGGTCGAGATCGTCGAGGAACTTCTCGACGAAAGCCTGGCCGAGGACGTGCCGCTCGAAGCCGGTGGACTGACCAGCGGTCCGCAGATCATCTCGATCCAGTTCGACACCCCCGATGTCGCCGCAGTGCAGGCGGGCGAGCGGCTGGTGCGTGGCATCCCCGGCGTGCAGTCGGCCAATACCGCGAGCCTGGCGCTGGGCGGCACCTCGGTGATGCAGGTCAACGCCAACATCGATATCGACGCCTTGCGCGGCGCGCTCGAAGCCCGCGGCTGGCGGGTGCAGCAGGGCGCGGGCGTGCTGCGCATCTCGCGCGCCCAGGCGCCGGCTGCGGCCCCCGGCGGCGGGGGATAACACGCGATGACGGGCCAGTTCGTACTGCCCTTTGCGGCAGCCGGACCGGATGGCGACAGCGATTTTCTGGTCACCGAATCGAATCGCGCGGCGATCGACCGATTGTTCGACTGGACCCGGCTGCCCTTTGGTGCGGCGGTGCTGATCGGCCCGCCAGGATCGGGCAAGACCACCATCGGCCGCGCGTTCGTCACAGGATCGGGTGGCTGCTTCATCGACAATGCCGACGGCGAAAGCGACGAGACGCTGTTCCACGCCTGGAACCGGGCGCAGACCCAGGGCGCGCCGGTGCTGTTCGCCGCGTCCCGCCCGCCCGCGCAGTGGGGTATCCGGCTGCCTGACCTGCTGTCGCGGCTGGGCGCATCGCTGCTGGTCGAAATTCCGCCACCCGATGAGGAAATGACCGCGCTGCTGCTGCAGAAACTGCTGGCGCGGGCAGGGCTTGCGCTGCCCGATGCGCTGGCCGCTTATGCTGCGCTCAGGGTCGAGCGATCCTATCCGGCCATCTGCCGACTGGCGCACATGATCGACGAGATGGCGCTGGCAATGCAGCGCCCAATCGGCCAAAGACTGGTGCGCGACGCACTGGCAAACTTGGCAGGAACCGATGGCGGCTCATCCGACACTGACTGAACAATCTGGCACGGCAGATCCTGCCGAATCGGCCCGCCGCTATTTCAACCGCGAACTCAGCTGGCTGGCGTTCAACGACCGGGTGCTGGAAGAGGCGTGCAATCCGCGCCACCCGCTGCTCGAGCGGCTGCGCTTCCTGTCGATCTCGGGAAACAATCTCGACGAGTTCTTCATGGTGCGCGTGGCAGGTCTCGTGGGGCAGGTGGCAGAGCATGTCGAGGAGCGTTCCGCCGACGGCCGCACGCCGGCGCAGCAGTTGGTCGAAATCGAGCGCGCGGTCGACAGGCTCAATGCCGCGCAGCAGCAGGTATGGAGCGATCTGCGCGCCGAACTGGCGACCAATGGCGTGGTCGAGGCCGATGTCGATGATCTGGACGACGTCAACAAGGCATGGCTGCGCGAGCATTTCGTCACCCAGATCTTCCCGGTGCTCACCCCGCAGGCGCTCGATCCGGCGCATCCGTTTCCGTTCATCCCCAACAAGGGACTGAGCCTGATATTCGACCTCAAGCGCCGGTCGGACGGCAAGACGGTGCGCGAACTCGTGATGCTGCCCGCCACCATGCCGCGCTTTGTGCGGATCGCGGGCGACAAGGGCTGGCATGTCGCGCTTGAAAAGATTGTCGTCGCCTTCGCCGACAAGCTTTTCCCAGGCTATGATGTGCGCGGATCGGGCCTGTTCCGCATCATCCGCGACAGCGATATCGAGGTCGAGGAAGAGGCCGAGGATCTGGTGCTATACTTCCGCAATGCGCTGAAACGGCGCAAGCGCGGGCAGGTGATCCGGCTGGAAACATCGCGGCTGATGGACAAGGGGCTGGCCGAGCTGCTGGACGACAACCTGCTGCAGGAGGGCGGCAACAAGTCGTCCGACGATGGCTTCCTGGGGATCGGCGATCTGGCTGCGCTGGTCGAAGAGGACCGGCCCGACCTCAAATTCCCTGCCTTCACGCCGCGCTTTCCTGAACGAATCCGCGAACATAACGGCGATTGCTTTGCAGCGATCAGAAGCAAGGACATCGTCGTCCACCACCCTTACGAGAGTTTCGAGGTGGTCATCGCGTTCCTCAAACAGGCAGCGCAAGACCCCGATGTCGTGGCGATCAAGCAGACGCTGTACCGCGCCGGCAAGCAGTCCGCGATCATCAACGCGCTGATCGCGGCGGCAGAGGCCGGCAAGTCGGTCACCGCGGTGGTCGAGCTGAAGGCGCGCTTCGACGAGGAGCAGAACCTGCTCTGGGCGAGCGCGCTCGAGCGGGCCGGGGTGCAGGTGGTCTATGGCTTCATCGAGTGGAAGACCCACGCCAAGATCTCGATGGTGGTGCGCCGCGAGCCCGACGGCTTCCGCACCTATTGCCACTTCGGCACCGGCAACTACCACCCGGTGACCGCGCGGATCTACACCGACCTCAGCTTCTTCACCGCCGATCCCCGCGCCAGCCGCGATGCGGCGCAATTGTTCAACTACATCACCGGCTATGTCGAGCCCGAGCAGCTCGAACTGCTCTCGATGTCGCCGCGCGACATGCGCCGCGACCTGATCGCGCTGATCGATCATGAAATGGAAGAGGCGCGCGCCGGGCGGAAAGGCGCGATCTGGGCCAAGATGAACTCGCTGGTCGATCCGGCAATGATCGAGAAGCTCTATGCCGCGAGCAGCGCGGGCGTGCAGATCGAACTGGTCATCCGCGGCATCTGCTGCCTGCGCCCGGGTGTTGCAGGCCTTTCCGACAACATCCGCGTCAAGTCGGTGGTCGGGCGCTTCCTTGAGCACAGCCGCATCTGGGCGTTCGGCAACGGCGATGCGCTGCCCAACGACCGGGCCAAGGTGTTCATCAGTTCGGCCGACTGGATGCCGCGCAATTTCGACCGGCGGGTGGAATACATGCTGCCGATCCAGAACCCGACGGTGCACGACCAGGTGCTCGAACAGGTGATGGTCGCCAATCTGCTGGACAACGAACAAAGCTGGGAGCTGGATGGCGATGGCCGCTACATCCGCATCCGGCCCGATGACAAGCCGTTCAACCTGCACCGCTATTTCATGACAAACCCGTCGCTGTCCGGGCGCGGCACTGCGCTCAAGAACAGCGATGCGGTGCCCAAGCTCAGCCTCCATCGCCGCGCCCCACGCGAGGATTGACCGGACCCCTATGGATTTTTTCATCCGCAAACAGAATCAGCCGGCGCATCTCTATCGCACGGCGATCATCGATATCGGTTCGAACTCGGTGCGTCTGGTCGTCTATTCGGGGCCGCGCCGCAACCCGGCGCTGATCTTCAACGAGAAGGTGATGGCGGGACTGGGTCGGTCGCTGGCGGACACCGGCACGATCGATGCCGCCGCGATGAAGCGCGCGATCGAGGCGCTCGAACGCTTCCGCATCGTGGCGCGCGAAATGGATGTCGACGAGACCGTGTGCGTCGCGACCGCGGCGGTGCGCGATGCCAGCAATGGCGACGAGTTCACGCGCAAGGCACGGGCATTGGGGCTCGATATCATCATCCTGTCGGGCGATGACGAGGCTCGGATCTCCGGGCTCGGCGTGCTCTCGGCGATCCCGCACGCCGACGGCATCGTGGGCGATCTGGGGGGCGGCAGCCTCGACCTTGCACGGGTCAGCGGCGGCACGGTGGTCGAAACCGCGACGCTGCCGCTGGGCGTGCTGCGCGCTGCGGCGGTACGGCAGGGCGATGGCATGACTTTGGCCTCGGCCTTCCGCAAGATGGTCGCGCCCTATGCGTGGCTGCGCGAGCATCCGGGCAAGCCCTTCTATCTGGTGGGCGGGTCATGGCGTGCCTTTGCCCGGTTGGACATGCACCTTGCCGCCTATCCGCTGCGCGTGCTGAACGAGTATCGGATCGATATCGCGCGGCCCGAAGCGGTGCTCACCGGGTTTCGCGCCATGGACCGCGACGCGGTGCGCCAGGCGACGGGCCTCGCGCCCTCGCGCATCGAGACATTGCCCGATGCGATCGCGCTGCTGCGGTTGATGCGCGACCATATCAGCCCCAGCGAATTGATCGTGTCGTCCTATGGCCTGCGCGAAGGATTGCTCTACGCAAGGATGGATGACGACGTGCGCCAGCGCGATCCGCTGCTGGTGGCGGCGGACCGCTACGGCCAGCTCCAGTCGCGCTTTGGCGAGGATTCGCAGCCGCTGTTCGACTGGATTTCGCGGATATTCCCCGAGGACCCGCCGCACTGGCAGCGCTGGCTCAAGGCGGCGTGCCATCTGTCTGATGTTGCGTGGCAGGCAAGCCCCGATTTCCGCGCCGAACGCGGGCTCGAGATCGCGCTGCACGGCAACTGGGTGGGGATCGATGTGGTCGGACGCTCCATGATCGGCCAGGCGCTGTACACCAATTTCGGCGGAGGTCCGCGCCCGTTCCCGCTCGATTTCCACGTCGCCACGCCCGAGATGCTGGAACGCGCGATCGGTTGGGGACTGGCGATGCGTCTGGCGCAGCGGCTGGGTGCGGGCACGCACGACGTCCTCAAGCGCAGCCATCTGCAGCGGGCCGGTGGCGCGCTGCACCTGGTGCTCGATCCGGCAGACCGGGCGTTGTACGGCGAGGTCGTCGAGCGGCGGCTGCGGCGTCTGGCGCAATTCATGGGGCTCCGGGCGGGCCTTAGCCTGAGTTGATTGGGCCGGGGTCTGGTAAATCGACCCACCATCCTCTATTTAGGCAGCTACCACAGGCGAAGGAACGGCGCATGTTCAGCGCATTGAGCGAATATCTGGATTCCATCCGCGCGCGCGATCCCGCCCCCCGGTCCCGGTGGGAGATTTTGCTGTACCCCGGCGTGCTGGCGCTGGGCCTGCACCGGGTTGCGCACTGGCTGTTCACCGGAGAACTTTATTTCCTCGCGCGGCTGGTCAACCATATCTCGCGCTTCCTGACCGCGATCGACATCCATCCCGGCGCGCAGATCGGTCGCTTCCTGTTTGTCGACCACGGCTTTGTCGTGATCGGCGAGACTGCGGTGATTGGCGACAATGTGACCATCTATCAGGGCGCGACTCTGGGCGGGCGCAACCCCACCGATGGCGTGGGCGGCAAGCGCCATCCGACCATCGAGGATGATGTGATCGTCAGCCTGGGCGCGGCGATCCTTGGCCCGCTTACCGTCGGCAAGGGTGCGCGCATCGGTGCAAACGCCGTCGTCACGCGTGATGTCGCCCCCGGGTCGGTGATGGTCGGCATTCCGGCGCGCCCCACGCCGGTCGATGCGGCGGAAAAGCAGCGCGGCTTCGTGCAGTACGGCACGCCGTGCAGCCAGACCTTCGACCCGTCCACGCAGAAGCTGGAGCTGCTCCAGTGCGAGATTCTGCAGATGCAGGAGCGGATCCGCCAGCTGATGGAAGAGCGCGACGAGGCCCGCAAGGCCGTCCGCGGCGCCGACCTCAAGGGGCCCGATCGCGATAGCGGGACCGCTGCCTGACATGAGCCGTAGCACCGAGGCCGCAGCTTGAACCCGGGCGGCAACGTCTCCCTGTTTCCGTTGACCGGCGGAACGGCGAACCAGACCGGCTTTGACCGGCAGGAACTCAACCGCATCCTCGATCTGTACGGCCGCATGGTCGCTGCCGGAATGTGGCGCGATTACGCGATCGAGCTGGGCCGCGATGCGGCGATCTTCTCATGCTTTCGCAGGGCCACCGAACGACCCGAATTCCGCATCGAAAAGCGTCCTGCGCTGCGTCGCAAGCAGGGCATGTGGGCGCTGGTGGGCGAAGGCGGCGCGGTGCTCAAGCGCGGGCACGAGCTGTCGGGCGTGCTTGCCCCGCTCGAGCGCAAGCTGGTGCGCGTCGTCGAATAGCGGGCGCCTCGCGCTCAGCCGTCGAGTTCGTGATCGCCATGCGGCTCGAGGCTCGCCTGGTGCAGCAGATGCCCCAGCCAGGCCGCAACCACGCACATAGCCGCGCTGAGCAGCAGCTGATAGATAACCTGCAACCCTGCCAGGCTGAGCCCGATGGCGATCAGCGAGCCGATCACCATGGCGCCCGAATTGACGATGTTGTTGGCCGCGATGGTGCGTGCAGCCTCGCTCTTGTGTACCGTGGTGGTCAGGAACGCATAGAGCGGCACGACGAACATGCCGCCCGCCACAGCAATCCCCAGCAGCGAGAGCAGCAGCGGAATGGCCATGGAGTGCCGGATGAACTCGCCCACGGTGAACAGCGATCCGGCGGTGTCGGGCACCCACTGGCGGCAGACGAAGAAGAAGGCGACCACGAACAGCCCCATCACGATCACCGAGACGGGCGAATAACGCGCCGAGACGGTGCCCTTGAGCAGCGCGTTGATCGCGACCGATCCGATCGCCACGCCGATCGAGAATACCACCAGGAACAGGCTGGCGACCTCCTTGCTCGCGGTCAGCACGTTCTTGGCCAGCGGCGGGAACTGGATGAACAGCACCGCGCCGATGGTCCAGAAGAAGCTGATCGCGACGATGGCCAGGAACACCCGGCGCACCTTCATCGTTGCCTTGATCAGCGCGATCGAGGCGCGGATGAAGTTGTAGTCGAGCTTGGAGCGTTCGATCATGGCCGGGGCAGGGGGCACCTGCCGCCCGGTCTTGTAGCCGATCATCGCGGTTATCACGACCGCGATGCCTGCGACCTCGACCGGGATCCAGCCTGCCAGGATGGTGCCCAGCAGGATGGCGATATAGGTGCCCGCTTCCACCAGCCCGGTGCCGCCCAGAACCTCGTCATCGTTGAGGTGCTGCGGCAGGATGGCGTACTTGATCGGGCCGAAAAAGGTCGAGTGGATCCCCATCGCGAACAGCGCCAGCATCATCAGCGGGATGGCTATGCTGTGCACGGCCATGCCGGCCCAGGCCATGTACAGCCCCGTGCCGCCGACCAGCATGATGATGATTTCGCAGAATTTGACGATACGGATGATGGCGGCCTTGTCGCGCGTATCCGCCAATTGCCCGGCGAGCGCCGAGAGCAGGAAGAACGGCAGGATGAACACCGCCGTCGCAATCGCGCTGAACCAGGTTTCGGCGGTCTCGTCGTTGTACACGCTGTAGACGACGAACAGCACCATCGCGTTCTTGTACAGATTGTCGTTGAATGCCCCGAGCAGCTGGGTCACGAACAGGGGGAGAAAGCGCCTCTTGTTCAAAAGCGCGCCAGCGGATGCCATGCCGTCAATTCCTCTGCGATTAACCCGCCGACCTTGCGCTGCGCTCCATCCCGATCCGGGTGGCCGGGCAGCGGCAGGTCGTGGCCGGGGTATCGGGATGGATGCCGGGCCGGTCAAGCCATTTCCATCCTGCACAAATGCCGTTAAGAGGCACGCACCCTATGCTGACACTGCCCAACATATTGACGCTCTCGCGCATCGTCACCGTGCCCCTGCTGGCCGCCCTGTTGTGGTGGCCTGAATGGGCGACCGGCTATCTGCTGGGCTTTGTCGTCTATTGCCTGATGGGCATCACCGATTATTTCGACGGCTATCTGGCACGTGCCCAGGGGGCGGTGTCGCGGCTGGGCATTTTCCTCGATCCGATTGCCGACAAGATCATGGTGGCGGCGGTCATCCTGATCCTGTGCGCCAACAACGATATCGACGGGCTGCACGTCATCGCCGCGCTTATCATCCTGCTGCGCGAGATCACCGTATCGGGGCTGCGCGAGTTTCTGGCAGGGCTTCAGGTCTCGATGCCGGTGTCGCAGCTTGCCAAATGGAAGACCACGCTGCAGCTGCTCGCGCTGGGCACCCTGATCTTTGCCGGCGGCTTTCCCCAGCATCTGTGGATGCAGCAGCTGGGAATCGCCGCATTGTGGACCGCCGCGATCCTGACATTGGTCACCGGCTGGGATTATCTGCGGGTCGGCCTGAAGCACATGGATTAGCCCAAATTCTCCCCTACCGCTTGCGGGAGGGGCAGGTTCAGCTTGCTGAACCGGGGTGGGCTGGGAGCACAATTGGTTGTGGCGCAGGCCCACCCCGTCTTCGCCTTCGGCTCAGACACCCCTCCCGCAAGCGGTAGGGGAGATGAGGCATTTACCCCGCGCACTTCCCTTCGGCATGGCCACGGCGCAGGATGTCCGCCAGCATCCGGAATTCCTCGGCGCGCGGGCTGTTGCGGCGCCAGATGATCGCGATGTCGCGTGAGGCGTGATCGGCCAGCAACGGCCGCGCCACGATATCGGTGTTGTTCAATATCCCCGCATCGATCGCGATCTGCGGCAGCAATGTGAGGCCCAGCTTGTTGTCGACCATCTGCACCAGCGTGTGCAGCGATGTGCCGAACATCATCGCACTGGCGCGCAGTTCGGGGCGGTTGCACGCGGCAAGCGCGTGGTCCTTCAGGCAGTGGCCATCTTCGAGCAGCAGCAGCCGCGATTCGTCGATGAGCTCGGGGCGCACGAATTCGGGCGGGTCGCGCGGGTCGTCCTTGGGGAAGGCCACGTAGAGCGGATCGACGAACAGGGTTTCGTGCTCGACATCGCCCGCCGGAAAGGGGAGCGCAAGCAGCACGCAATCGACCTGGCCATGGTGCAGCGATTCGACTGCGGCGCTGCTGACCTCCTCGCGCAGGAACAGCTTGAGCTCGGGCTGCTCGCGGCGCAGGCCGGGAAGCAGCCGGGGCAGCAGGAATGGGGCGATGGTAGGGATGACGCTCATCCGCAGATCACCCGACAGCGGTTTGCCCGATGAGCGCACGAGGTCGGAGAGCTCTTCCGCCTCGCGCAGGATACGGTGCGCCTTGGCAACGACCTTGTTGCCCAGCGGCGTGAATCGCACGACCCGCCGGGTCCGCTCGACCAGCACCACGCCCAGCAGCGTTTCCAGCTCGCGCAGCCCCGCCGACAGCGTCGACTGCGTCACGTAACAGGCATCTGCCGCCTTGCCGAAATGACCATGCTCTTCCAGCGCGACGAGATATTGCAGCTGTTTGAGAGTGGGCAGGTATGACGTCATGGCTGCTCCGCAAGTGCAGCGGCGACCGCGGCATCGGCATCCGGCTCGGGCTCTGCCGCCAGTTCGGTGCGCGTCATCTTGATCCTGCCATCGGCAATGGCAAACGCCATCCGACCCTCGACCAGCGCCAGCGCGTCGCGGCCGAACTGTTCGAACCGCCAGCCTTCCAGGATCGGCAGGTTCTTGCGAACCCCGGCGGCCAGCGCTTCCAGATCGTCGCTGCGCGCGAGCAGCCGCGCTGCGACATCGATCTCGCGCGATCGGATCTTGAGCAGCAGCTTGAGCAGGTCAGCGACGAGCGCGCCTTCCTTTCCCAGGGCCGGGCCACGCGGGCTCTTGGGCGGCATTTCCGCCGGGCTGAGCGGACGCGCGGCGATCAGCGCATCCATCATCCGTGCGCCGATATCGTTTTCGCGCCACGCCGCGGACAGACCGCGGACCTTGCCCAGATCGGACTGGTGCGAGGGTGGATGCGCCGCGATGTCGGCAAGCGTCTCGTCCTTCATGATGCGCCCGCGCGGCAGGTTCTTGTCCTGCGCCTCCGTCTCGCGCCACCAGGCGAGCGCGCGCATGCGGCCGAGGATCTGCGCGCTGCGGCCCGGCGGACGGATGCGCTGCCACAAAGTGTCGGGATCGGGCTTGTACTGGCGCGGATCGCCCAGCTTTTCCATCTCGATATCCAGCCAAGCGCCGCGCCCGGTGCGGCGCAGCTTGTCGAGCATCTTGGGGAAGATCTTGGCCAGATGGGTGACATCGCCGATGGCATAATCGATCTGGCGGGCCTCCAGCGGACGGCGAGACCAGTCGGTGAAGCGCGCACCCTTGTCGACCGTCAGTCCCAGCCAGCTTTCGACGAGATTGGCATAGCCGATCTGCTCGGCCTGGCCGAGCGCCATCGCGGCAACCTGGGTGTCGAACAGCGGGGTGGGGGTCTTGCCGGTCAGGTTGAAGATGATCTCTATGTCCTGCGGGCCTGCGTGGAAGACCTTGAGGACCTCGGGATTCTCGGTGAGCAGGTCGAGCAGCGGGCTCAGATCGATTCCAGGTGCCTTGGGATCGATGGCCGCGGCCTCTTCCAGATTGCCGATCTGTACCAGGCACAGCTCGGGCCAATAGGTGTTCTCGCGCATGAACTCGGTATCAACCGCGACAAAGTCGGATTGGGCCAGACGCGTGCACAGCCGCGCGAGGGAATCGGTGTCGGTAATCAATGGGTGAATCTGCATGTTGAACCTATACAGCGTGCGAAGAATGTCGCAAACTGCGAGCGGGTCCATAATGAATCAGCGCAAGGATAGTTGTCCCTGACGCCGATCGGAACAAACATCCATCCATCCATCATGTAATGCGTGCCTCATTGGGCGCGGGGGAAAAGTCATGTGGGTTTATCATGTGGTCATAATTATTCTCATTTTGATGCTAATAGGGCAGATGCTGGCTGCAGGCGGCGATGCCTTTCTGGTTCTTGATAATTCAAGGCCGGTGGGAGGTGATCGCGAAGTATTGACAATACTGGCCTGGGGGTTCGCGACCCGCGCCGGGCGCAGCGCCTGCATCAGCGATCCGGCCGGGCGCGGGATCAACGACATGCGCTTCTCGATGAACTTCGGCCAGATCCTGCTTTCGGTGGTGACCTTGGGCATCGTCCGCCGGGTGAACATCGATTACCGCATGTTTGCCGGCAACAGCCCGGTGGAGGAGGCCTGATGCCCGCGCCGCACCGCCATGGCGCGCAGCGCTGGACCAATTATCACGGCACCGAATCCGCCGACCTTGCCGATCTGGTCGAACTCACCAACAGCACCGCCGAATCCGGGCGCGACGCCTTGCGCGAGGTGGCGCGCGATGTGCTGGCACTGCTGCAGCAGGCGCGTGCAGCCAAAATCCATGTCCGCCCGCTCGGATCGGGCTGGTCGCCATCGCCGATCTGCGTTGTGGATGGCGGATGGCTGGTCGAGACTCGCCGGATTAACCGCTGTTTCCGGCTGGACAGCCACGATGTCGCGTCGGGCGTGGATGCATCGCGGCTGATGCTGGTGCAGGCCGGTGCCACGGTCGACGAAGTTAACGACAGCGCCGAGGAAATGGGCCTGTCGCTCACCACCGGCGGCGCGAGCAACGGCCAGACGCTCGCGGGGGCTGCTGCCACCGGCACGCATGGCAGCGTGCTGAGCGCAGGCGGTATCCAGGACCATATCCGCGCGCTGCAGGTGGTCACGCCCTCGGGCATCTTCTGGGTGGAGCCGCAGCAACCGCTGATGACTGCGGGATTCGTCGCCGACACCGGCAGCACTATCCTGCGCGACGATGATGTGTTTTCCGCGTGCCTCGTCGCGGTCGGGGCGATGGGCTTCGTCACCGCGATGGTGATCGCATGCGAGCCGATCTACATGGTGCGCAACATCCAGAAGCGCGCCCGGCTGACGCGTGAACACATCACCTGGCTCGCCGATGGGGATTTTCGCGGGTTTTCGCGCGAGCTGGGGCTGGATGAGGACCCGTATTTTGCGCAGGTGATTCTCAATCCGTTCGATCCCTTCGACAAGGATGCGCTGTTGCGACTGCTCTACCGCCGCGCCTTCGACCCTGCGATTCCGCCACCACCACGGCCGCTGGCAGGGGCAGGCTATGACGCGCTGACGCTGATCGGCAAGGCAATGGCGGGGTTCGATCTGTTCCGCGCCGATGTCCTGCAGCTGGCCATGCGCGCAGGCTATGCCGTACAGCGCGATGTCGACGATCCCGAAGCGGTGGCGACCTGGGGCAACACCACCGAGCCGCACAACCCGATCGCCAATCTGTTCAACGGCTCGGTGACCATGGCGCGCGCCAACCTCGAACGGGCATTCGATCCGCTAATCGAGGCGTTTCTGAGCGGGGGTGGGGGCACCGTGGTCACCTTGCGGTTCATGAAGCGCGCGGCCGGCCTGCTCGCGCCCGCACGTTTCGACGACAATGTCGTGATCGATTTCGACGGTCCACGCAGCGATGTCAGCCATCGCAGCTATCGCGCGGTCGTCGTCAGGCTCGATGCGCTGGGTATCCGCTTCACCCGGCACTGGGGCAAGACCAATGACCTGGATGCGGCGCGGGTGGCGCATGATTATGGCGCGGATTACCACCGGTTCGGGGCCGCGCAGCGCCGGATGATGCCCGATCCCGGCGATCTTGCCGTGTTCGGCAGCGATTGCCTGACGCATCTGGGGCTGATCTGAAACGGGGCAGCGCGCGGCAAAGGGGTGTGGGGCGGGCGCACAAAGCTTGACAAAATGGCGGTGGCGCGGTGTTAGCCGCACCATCGGCCTGCCTTGCACCGTGCAGGGCCCTGGCACCTCTTGTCTCGATCAGGATTGACGGTTTTCCATGCACGCATATCGCACCCACAGTTGCACCGCGCTTCGCGCATCCGATGTTGGCCAGCAGGTCCGCCTTTCGGGCTGGGTCCATCGCAAGCGCGACCATGGCAATCTGCTCTTCATCGACCTGCGCGACCATTATGGCCTGACCCAGATCGTCACCGATTCCGACAGCCCCGCGTTCGCTGCACTTGAGCGGCTGCGCGTCGAGAGCGTCGTCACGGTGACCGGTACGGTTGTCGCGCGTTCGGCCGAGACCGTGAACGCGAACCTGCCGACCGGCGAGATCGAGGTGCGCGCAGGCGAGGTGATCGTCCAGTCGGCTGCCGAAGAGCTGCCGATGCCGGTCGCGGGCGAGCAGGAGTACCCTGAGGATATTCGCCTGCGCTATCGCTTCCTCGATCTGCGCCGCGAACGCCTGCACCGCAACATCATGCTGCGCTCGCAGGTCATCGCCAGCTTGCGCAAGCGGATGGTCGACCAGGGCTTTACCGAATTCCAGACCCCGATTCTCACCGCATCGTCGCCCGAAGGCGCGCGCGACTATCTGGTCCCCAGCCGCGTCCACCCCGGCAAGTTCTACGCGCTGCCCCAGGCACCGCAGATGTTCAAGCAGCTGCTGATGGTGGCGGGTTTCGACCGCTATTTCCAGATCGCGCCGTGCTTCCGCGATGAAGACGCGCGCGCCGACCGCAGCCCGGGCGAATTCTACCAGCTCGACCTCGAGATGAGTTTCGTCACCCAGGACGACGTGTTCGCGGCGCTGGAGCCCGTGCTCGGCGGCGTGTTCCGCGAGTTCGCCAACGGCAAGGCCGTCACCGAAGGCGCATTCCCGCGCATCCCCTATCGCGAATCCATGCTCAAATACGGATCGGACAAGCCCGACCTGCGCAATCCTTTGGTAATCACCGACGTGACCGACCACTTCAAGGGATCGGGCTTTGGCCTGTTCGACAAGATCGTGGGTTCGGGCGGCAAGGTGCGCGCAATCCCCGCTCCCGGCGCGGGCGCGATGAGCCGCAAGTTCTTCGACGACATGAATGACTGGGCGCGCGGCGAAGGCCATGCGGGCCTTGGCTACATCAACATCCGCGACGGTGTCCCCGGAGGCCCGATTGCGAAGAACCATGGCGAGGAAGGCACCGCCAAGCTGATCGCAGAACTCGGCCTCGGCCCCAATGACGGCGTGTTCTTTGCCGCCGGCAAGGAGCTTCAGGCGGTCAAGCTCGCAGGGGCGGCGCGCACTCGCGTGGGCGAGCAGCTGAACCTGATCGAGCAGGGCGTGTTCAAGTTCTGCTGGATCGTCGATTTCCCGATGTTCGAATATGACGAGGACGCCAAGAAGATCGACTTCAGCCACAACCCGTTCTCGATGCCGCAGGGCGAGATGGAAGCGCTGGAGACGATGGACCCGCTTGATATCCTCGCCTGGCAGTACGACATCGTCTGCAACGGCGTCGAGCTGTCTTCGGGCGCGATCCGGAACCACCGTCCCGACATCATGTACAAGGCGTTCGAGATCGCAGGCTACAGCAAGGAAGATGTCGAGAAGAACTTCTCGGGAATGATCAACGCGTTCAAGTTCGGCGCACCGCCGCATGGCGGCTCGGCACCGGGTGTCGACCGCATGGTGATGCTGCTCGCCGACGAGCCCAACATTCGCGAGGTCGTGCTGTTCCCGATGAACCAGAAGGCCGAGGACCTGATGATGGGCGCACCGTCACCGGTCAGCCTCAAGCAGCTGCGCGAACTGAATATCCGCATTGCCGAGCAACAAAAGGGCTGAATTGCCCGGACTGTGAAACTGTGATACTGCGGTGGTCGTGAAGAATGTGACCATCGCTCTGGATGACGAGACCCATCGGCTGGCGCGAATCCGCGCCGCCGAACTGGGCACGTCGCTGTCGGCCATGGTCAAGGCGTATCTGCAGGGCGTCGCTTCGGGCGATGCTCCTGCCGCGCCGCCGCCAGCCGGAGTGCGTGAAATGCCACAGACCTTCGTTGCCGCACCCTCGCTGCCCCCGGTGAGCGAATTCGTGCCGCTGAAAAAGCCCCGCCAGCCCGGCGCATTGCGGGGGCAGATCCGGATGACGGATGATTTCTGTGAAACCCCGCAATGGCTGATCGATGCCATGGAGGGCAAGGACGACGACGAGTTCTGGCCTGCCGACTAGACAAGGCTCGCGACGGTGCGCCTGATGCTCGACACCCATGTTCTGCTGTGGTGGTTGCAGGACAATCCCAGACTGGGTGCACCCGCGCGCGCGTTGATCGCCGATACGGCCAACCAGGTGCTCGTCAGCCTGGCAACGCCGTGGGAGATCTCGGTCAAGCATCGGGTCGGCAAAATGGATGATAGTGGTGCTGCCATCATGGAGGCGCTGCTCGATCAGGGCATCGCGATGGTTGATCTGAAACCTGCGCATCTCCGCATACTTGAAGCCATGCCATTGCATCATCGCGACCCATTCGATCATCTGATCATCGCTCAGGCCCTTGCCGAGCGTGCGGTTGTCATCACCGATGATGCGAAATTTCCGGATTACGGCGTCCGCTGCATCCCTGCCTGAGACACAATGCGGTGATGAAACGCACAGCATTGGGCCATGACTTGGCCCAGAAACATGTTACATTTCAGCGGATTCGATCCATGAGTGGGAATGGCGAGCGATGGGGGTTGTCGTGAACTGGGGTAGGCACGCACGCGCGATCACGGCGCGGGCAATGGCTGCAGCAATGGCGTTGGCGAGCGGATTTGCCGCCGTGCCCGCCTCGGCCGAAACGCTCACAGTGGAAGGGCTGTACCCTGCGCGCTCCCCCGTAGCGGCCGGGGTCGGATCGCTGGTGGTGGAACGATTCGGTGGCAGGGACGGGCGTGAGCTGTCGTTTGCGCTCGAAGGCATGCTGGCCGAGCTCGCGATCTACGGCCAACCCTATTTCCGCGTGGTGGCCGAGCGATCGAGTGCGCCTGCCGATGCGATCCTTTCGGGAATCGCCAATGCCGCGGTGCAGAACCAGCCGGTGGAAGAAGACCGCAAGGTTTGCGTCGAGCGCGACGACAACGACAAGTGCGTGCGCGAGGAAAACCAGAAGATCCGCTGCCAGCGCCGCATTGTGACATTCAACCCGTCGCTGCGCATGGCGCGGGTCGATGATGGCGCAATCGTCTATCAGCGTCAGTTGCAGAAGCGCGACCAGATCGTCTGGTGCCCCGATCGCGCTGCGACGCGCAGCGTGGAGGACACCGTATCGGCGCTGATCGGCAACGCCGTGGCCGAAGTTCGGCTGGACATCGCGCCGGTCTATCGCAGCGATGCCATCCGCGTGCTCGAGGTGCGTAAAGGGCTCGACAAGGACCAGTCCAACCGCTTCCGCGACGCGCTCAAGGCCACCGCGCGCAACCCGCAGGGTGCATGCGATATTTGGCAGGCGCTGGATGGCGAAGTGCCCGGGCAAAGCTCGGTCGTGTTCAACCTTGCGCTCTGCGCCGAGCAGCGCGGCGATCTGGATGAAGCGGTGGTGCGCTACCGCCAGGCGCAGACATTGCTGCCGCGCGAGCGCGCCATTGCCGCAGCCTTCGACCGGATCGGCGCGCGCCGTGCCGCCGAAGCGGATTACGCCACGCGCGAAGACAGACTTTCAGGGAGCCGTCCATGAGCATCCAGCTTTCCGATTACGAAAAGGGCGCGTCGTACGACGGTGATTATGCCGAGGTGCTCAAGGGGCTGCAGGAGCGGCTGTCGCACGCGCATGCCCGGCATATCGTCCACGGCCGCCGCGCGATCATCGTGCTGGAAGGTTGGGATGCGGCGGGCAAGGGCGGCATCATCAAGCGGATGACCGCCGATTGGGACCCGCGTTACTTCCACGTCTGGCCGATCAGTGCGCCGACACCCTATGAGCGCGACAGGCACTTCCTGTGGCGGTTCTGGCAGAAGCTGCCAGGTAGCCGCGAGGTGTGCGTGTTCGACCGGTCCTGGTACGGCCGCGTGCTGGTCGAACGGGTCGAGGGATTCTGCAGCGAGCGCGACTGGAAGCGCGGCTATGACGAGATCAACGAGTTCGAGGCGCAGCAGGTCGATGGCGGCACCACGATCATCAAGATGTTCCTGCATGTCACCCAGGCGACCCAGGACAAGCGGCTCGCCGACCGTCTGACGGTACCCGAAAAGCGCTGGAAGGTGACGCAGGAGGACTTTCGCAACCGTGCCAAGCGCGATGAGTATCTCACGGCGATCCACGCCATGTTCAAGCAGACCGACACGCGCTGGGCGCCATGGGCGGTGTTCGACGGCAACAACAAGAAAGCCGCGCGTATCGCCGCCTTGACCTATCTGGCCGACCGGCTGGATGCCAGCGTGCCGAAGGACCTGCCAGACGCCGATCCTGTGCTGGTCGCGATGGCGAGGGACGCGTTCGGCTACAAGGGCTGAACGGTGCGCAGGGGGGCATTGCAGCCACCCTGCGCTGGCTGATCAATCGTTTGTCTCGATCTTCCGGAACGGGATGAACGCGTTCAGCGTGCACGAACCAATGGGAGCACCCACCTGCTGGTCAAAGACCTGCAGGATGGCTCCCTCGCACAGGCGCGGGCCAGGGGTCATCATCCTCTTGACGTTGTTACGAGCTTGCGGGCAGCCCAGGTCGGGCGAGTTTACATAGACGATCGATCCGCTCTCATAGAGCAGGACATCGTCGCTGGCTGAGGTTGAGCGCCTCAAGCCGCCCGGCGGCAGGCAGGGAACCGGTTCACCCGCCACCCGGTCTTTCAGATAGGAACTCGCAATCCTTTTTCCCCGCGCATCGAGCGCAGCAATCGCGGCAAGTGTCTTCTCGGTGATATCAGCTTGAGTGCTGTCGGCCGCAAGTAACGGTGTGGTGCCGATCATGGCCATCAAGGCAAGGGCAACTGGAAGTGTGCGCATGTCCATTATCCTTTCTTTCGCCCCAACTGTTCGACACCATACATCGTTTTGCGGCTTACTGCCAGACCGTTACCACGCGCCAGTGTTGGGCATTGAGGCCCAGGGTTCGGCAGGCGGCAGATGCCCTTCCTGCAGCAGTTCGACCGAAATGCCGTCGGGGCTGCGAACGAAGGCCATATGGCCATCGCGCGGAGGGCGGTTGATCGTCACGCCCGCGTCCATCAGCCGCTGACAGGTTTCGTAGATGTTCTCGACACGATAGGCCAGATGCCCGAAATTGCGCCCGCCGGTGTACACCTCAGGGTCCCAATTATGGGTCAGTTCGACTTCGGCCACGCCTTCCTGCCCGGGCGCCGCCAGAAAGATCAGCGTGAACCGGCCCTGCTCGCTGTCGAACCGCTTGGTCTCTTTCAGGCCGATCAGCTCGAAAAACCGGACAGTGGCCTCCGGATCAGTGACGCGGATCATGGTGTGCAGATATTTCGTCATTATACTCTACTCAATTCATCGCAGTTAAGACACGGTTCATCGCAGCGGCGCTAATCGATCGGTCGTGCCGTCGGGTGGGGTTGCCTGCCGAATATAGGCGGTGCGTGTGGCATTGAAAGGACAATGGGAATGGTTGAGGGCGGGGAATGGGACGGCGCGGGCAAACGCGGCTGGCTGGCGAACAACGTGCTGCTGGCAGGGGCCGGCATCCTGGCGCTGGGGATGGTCGCAGGCGGCTATCTGCTGGGCGACGGACTGCTCCGCGCCAAGCAGGCGGACCGCTCGGTCACGGTGCGCGGGCTTGCCGAAAAGGATGTGACCGCAGACCTCGCCACCTGGACCATCGCCTATTCGGCGCAGGCGGACAATCTGGCTGCAGCGCAGGACGATATCGATGCCGACACCAAGGCGCTGCGTGGCTTCTTTACCGATCTGGGCTTTGATGGCGATGCGCTGCAACCGACGGGCGCGAACGTCTCGCAGTTCCAGAACAATTACGGCACCACCACCTACACCATCCGCCAGCGCCTTTCGTTGCGGACCAACGACATCAAAAAGGCACAGGCCGCGGTCAAGCGGCAGTTCGACCTGATCAAGCGTGGCGTGGTGCTCGAAGAAGGTTCGGGCATGGCGTACAGCTTCACGAAGCTCAACGACATCAAGCCCAAGATGGTGGCCGAAGCGACCAAGGATGCGCGCGCCTCTGCCGAACAGTTCGCGCAGGACAGCGGCACCGGCGTGGGCGGGATCAAGAGCGCGACCCAAGGCTATTTCTCGGTCGAATCGCGCGATGGTGACACCGGCGGCGGCTGGGGCGTGAGCGATACGCCCTACAAGAAGGTCCGCGTGGTCACCACGGTGGACTTCTACCTGGATTGATTGCGGCGATCTCTCCCCTCCCGCTTGCGGGAGGGGAGGTGACTGATTCTTACTGCGCCTTGGCTGGCTCGGCGCCCTTGGCCCCGGTTTCCGCCTCGTCGAGTTGGGTCAGATGGTTGCGCGCGGTCTTGGCGATCGGGCCGTCGGGGCGGATCTCGATCGCCTGCGTCCAGTTGCGCCGGGCGATGTCGTATTTGCCCGCGCTTGCCGCGATGTTGCCAGCCTCCAGCGCCACTTCAGGATCGCGCGGAGCGAGGCGGGCGGCGATGTCGATATCGGCCTGCGCGCGGTCGAGCTTGCCCTGTCTGCGCGCCAGCGTGGCCGACAGCAACCAGGCGAGCGGATCTTCGGGCACCAGCCGGTGCGCCTCGGCAAAAGCGGCCTCGGCTTCCTCGGCCTTGCCCGCCACCACCAGGGCGCGGGCGCGGTCGAGATGCAATTCGCCGAGCAAGAGTCCTTCGCTGACTCCTCGCGCCATCGCGGCATCGAAATAAGTGAGCGCGAGCGCTGCGTCACCCGAGGCGAGCGCAGCGTTGCCTGCCTGGGTCCACAGATTCGCGGCGCGGTTGTCGCGCGCGCGCTCCGCATCGCGTGCGGCGGCGACGAACGCGTCGGCAGCGGCCCTCCAGCGCCCGTCCTTGGCATAGGCAAATCCCAGGCAGTGCCGCGCGAAATAGCCACCCCCGCCGATGAGCCATTCATTCGCCGCAACGATGCCGCTCGCCGGATCGTCGGTGGCCATGTCCATGCAAGCCTCGAACCGGGCCTCGTCGTTGAGCGGCGCCACGAACGCCGGAGCTGCGGGCCCCGCAGGCTGCGCGGGCGCATCGCCGGATTGCTCTCCCGCGACGGGCTGTGCCGGTTGCCCGCTCGATGGAGCCACGCCTCCGCCGGGCACGGTTTGCGCGGCTGCAAGCAGCATCAATGCGGAAATGAGGGGCAGGGTCATGGAGCCATATCCTGTTGGAGGTCGGAGCCGCGCATGGCGGTGCGGACCTTAACCGTGGCTGGCCGGGGCGGCGCAGGCCGCCGCGATCGCTGCGGCAAAGGCCTCGCCGCCATCGGCGGTCCGATCGAGCGACAGCCAGGGTTCGATGAGCTCGATTTCCATCAGCACATAGCCTCCATGCCCATCGCCGACCATGTCGACGCGGGCGTAGAGCACATCGCCGCCGACTGCGGCAAAGGTCCGCGCGGCCAACTCTCGGGCGGCCGACGGCGGATCGATTGCGGTTGAAATCCCTCCGAACTGCCCCTGCACGCGAAAATCGCCCTTGGCGGGCCGCTTGACGATGGCATGCGCAAGGGTTCCCGCCAGGTAGAACAGCGACAGTTCGCCTTCGCTGGCGATGCACGGCATCTTCGGCTGCACCAGCATCGTGCGGCCCAGCGCCTCTGCAGGGCAGGGCGCACCATCGCGCAGCAGCCAGGTATGGTCAGATCCTGCCGACACCGGCGGCTTGATGACGATATCGCCGGTCGCGAAATGGCAGCGCGCATCGGCCAGCGCGGTTTCGTCCAGCGCCTCGTGGAACCGGGTCGGAACGATGGCGACGCCCTTGCGAGCGAGTTCGAGCAGATAGCGCTTGTCGGTATTCCAGCGCAGTATCTCGAGCGGATTCAGAAAGCGTGTGCCGTGCCAGCTGTCGAGCTGCGCATGCCAGCGCGGCAGATCGCGATGATAGCCCCACGCCATCAGCGGGAGCACCAGATCATGCGCCAGCGGACGCGTATCGGTCCAGGCCCGCCATTCGACTAAGATGCCGTGGCGCGCCAGCAACGGCTCTATCTGCCGTGCCTGATCGCGCCAGTCGTCATACCGGCTGAGGTCGGCATCATCGGGGATCAGGATGCAGATGGACATGGCGGCACTCGGTGAGTTTGGCAGGGGCAAGGCGTTGAGGCTTGATCGCCCGGCGGTTTCGGGTCAACAGTTCGCGCCATGACCGATCCTGCCCCCGTAATCCAGAGCCTGTTTGCCGGGCTGCCCATCTTCATGCTACATCTGGGATCGGCGACGCTGGCCTGGGCCGCGGCGCTGGCGCTGTATGTGTGGATCACCCCGCACCGCGAATTCGCGCTGATCCGCGAAGGCAACATGGCCGCTGCCGTGTCATTTGGCGGCGCTGCGATCGGCCTGGCACTGCCTTTGGCCTTCTGCCTGGCTGCCTCGGTGAACGTCTGGGATGTGCTGATCTGGGGCAGCGTGACTCTGATCCTGCAGCTCATCGCATTTCGCGCGGTCGATCTGCTGATCGGCAACCTGTCGAAGCGGATCGAGGAGAACGAGGTGGCTGCTGCGACCTTTCTGGCTATGACCAAAATCGCACTGGCCTGCCTCAACGCCGCTGCGGTCGCCGGATAAAAAAATGGCGGAGCGCCGTTGGGCGCCCCGCCAGGTTTCGGATCATCGCGAATTCACATTCGCGAGGATCGTCCGCTGATCAGAAACGGAATGCGGTGGTGACGCGAACCGAATGGAAATCGAAGTTCGGATTGCTGCGACGCATGTCGGTCTGGCCCGACACCAGCAGGAACGGGTTGGTCGCAGGCGCGGTGCCCGGACCGACGTTCACGACATAATCGTCGTTGGTGTAGGTGTTGTAGAGATATTCCAGACCGATGCTCATGTTGGGAGCGATCTTGGCTTCGACGCCGCCACCGGCCTGCCAGCCCCATGCCCAATCCTTGCCGTTGCGCGGCGTGAAGGAGTTGGCGCCATTCGAGGTCTGGAAGCTGTTTTCGATGCGACCATAGCTCGCGCCGCCGGTTGCATAGAACAGGATGCCACCGCCGGGGGTGTAGCCTGCGCGGGCACGGGCCGACACGGCGTAATCGAGTTCACGCGTGAAGGTGTAGTTGGCAGGGGTGCTGCTGAATGCGGTGGTGAAATCCTTGGCTTCCGAACGGCTGCCTTCGACCAGCGCGCCAAGCACGAAGTTGCCAAAGCGCTTGTCGGCACCGATGCGAACGCCATACTCGATGCCGTTCTGGTCCTGACGGCAGCCGCCAGCCGCGTTGTTGGCCTGAGCCGCGCCCTTGCAGAAGCCAGGAGCGAATGCGTTGGCACCCGAGGTGGTGAACACGCCGTCACCGAAATCGCCATCGACGTTGGTGTCGAACACGACGCCTTCACGGCGATCGCTCGACTGAGCCGAATAACCGAAGTGGCCGCCGACATAGACGCCGTCGAAATCGGTATCTTCTTTGACGGTCTGGGCGAAGGCAGGGGTTGCCAGCATCGCGATGGCGATGGCAGAAACTGCAGAAAGCTTGATGGGGGTAGTCATATGTTCGCGTCCTTGCGTTTTTAATTCAGACGCTTGCCAAACCAACAGATGTGATCCCGGTTCCAAGTATTTTGATAATGTGGACAACGCGTTGCCGATTTGTCACAGTCTCATTTTGTCACAGACCATGACATGAACGGCTGATTAATAAAGCGGTTATCAGCTGTTCATAAACGCAATCACCGAAGACATGAGAATGTCTGGACATGACTTTGTCCCCGCAAACGCCGCGTCGCACTTGATTCCGGTGGCCCAGCCACTAGCCTTGGGAGTATGCGCGATGCCGCCATTGGTTCCCACAACCCGGAGTGTTCATGAGCAGCAAGCGCACCAGCAATCGCCGCGGCTGCCTGCCATGGGTGTTGGGAGGCGTGCTGCTTTGGGTCTGGTTCAGCGGCGATGATCCGCAGTGGCAGGACAGCGCGCTGGTGGTCGAGCAATTCGATCCGCGCAACCCGCGCCGCCCGATGCCAGAGATCGGCGAGAGTTTCGTCATTGCTGATCCCGGCCCGCAGCAGGACAGCCAGGGCACGGCCTTTGCGGTGGATCGCGACGGGACCTGGCTGACCGCGCAGCATGTCACGCACGGGTGCGACCGACTGGGGATGGTCTCCGATGGCGCGATCGATCCGCTGGTCGATGTCCTCGAAAGCGCCGAGGCCGATGTCTCGGTGATCCGCCAGGGTCCGCAGGCGCGCTTCGCTCTGGCGCTGACCGAGGATCTGCCCGAAGAGGGTGCGCTTGGCTATCATATGGGATTCCCGGCAGGCGAACCTTCGGTCGTCGTGTCGCGCTATATCGGCCAGACCTATGCGCAGCGCGGTGGCCCTGGCGGCGTTGCCGAGCCGATCCTGGCCTGGGCCGAAGGCGATCGCCTGCCTCCGACCGATGGGGCGCTGGGCGGGATCAGCGGCGGGCCGACCTTTGACGATCAGGGCAGGGTGGTCGGGGTCAACGCCGCATCCACGCCGCGCCGTGGCCGGGTGCTCACCACCGATCCGGTGGCGATCGGACGGCTGGTGCAGGCGAGCGCCGCGGTGGACGACCGGGGCCAGATCACCAATCTTTCGACCCCCGCCAGCGCCGCATCGCTGTTCCGCGTGCTGCTCGACCAGGGGATCATCCGGCAGGTCTATTGCGATGTGCGCTAGGGCTGGCTATGGGCGCGCAAAGCCCATGATGACTGGACCCACGCGATGACCGAGACCCCCGAAACCGCCGAACAGACCACCCCCGCAGCAGCGGCCAGCGGCGATGTGCCGCCCGATCGTCTGGCGATCAGTCCGCGCAGCCCGCATTTCGACGGCGATCTGCTCGCGCGCGGCATCGGCATCCGCTTCAAGGGCGTCGAGAAGAACAATGTCGAGGAATACTCGATCTCCGAAGGCTGGATCCGCGTTCAGGCCGGCAAGACCATGGACCGCAAGGGCCAGCCGCTGACCTTGAAGTTCAGCGGCCCGGTGGAAGCCTGGTACAAGGATCTGGGCGACGACGCTCCGGTCGCCAAGGCAGGCTGATTCAGCCGCCGATCCTGCTGATCAGGTCGCCGATCGGATCGGCCTGCGGCGCGGGAAGTGGCGGCGGTAACATGCGCACGGTTTCGCGCCGCGCCTTGTCCTGCTGCTTGAGATAGCGCGCATAGTCTCGGCGCTGCTTTTCGATCTGCTTGAGCTTCTTGCGCGCTTCCTTTTCGGCAAGCCGCTCGGCCTGGCGCTGCGCCTTGCGCTCGTCGCGGGAAAGTTCACGGGTTGCTTCAGCGTTCGAGGCGATCTGCACCGGCGGAGTCTGAAGCTGCCGGGGCGCGCGGCCCTGCGGATAGATGAACCCGTGCACAGGGTATCGCGTGGTGCCCAGCCCGCCGATCGGCGTGTACCAAACCCTCACTTCGCTCCAGTCGTTCGCGGCAGACACGTCCTCGGCCAGCACGTCGCGCTCGATCTGGCCCTTGCGGCCGTTGATCGGCGACCAGTTGGCGTGATCGAGCAGAACGCGGCGCGAATCGATCACCTTGCTCACCGCAGCGACATGACCCAGTTGCATCGCGCGATGCGGCTTGAACGCCATCACCGCGCCGGGCGCGGGACGCTTTCCCTTGGCATAGCGACCATCGGCTTGCTGCCACCAGCTGTGTGCGTCGCCATAAATCTGGATTCCGCTCACCTGCCGCGCATAGGGCACGCATTGCAGCAGCGGCTCCTGCGCCTCCAATTGCGGGGAGGCGATGGTCAGGGCAGCAGCACAGGCCAGAACGGGCAAGAATCCGGGGCGCAGGAACATCGTGCCAAGTCTGGGGCAGAAAGGTTCAGAAAAAGTTTAGCATGATCTTCGCAGCGCTTCGCGCTTGCAGCCGAGGGGCAATCGCTCCAGCGTTGCCCCAATCGCGGGGCAGCGATTCGAGGGGAGTGACCATGGGGCGACAGGGGCGCAGGCTCATTGCGGAAGGGCTGGGGTCCGGGCTGTTGTTTGCCTGTGTCGTCGGATCCGGGATCATGGCGGAGGCGCTGTCCGGGGGCAATGTCGCCATCGCGCTGCTCGGCAACACGCTGGCCACCGGCGCTATCCTCTATGTGCTGATCACCATTTTCGGCCCGGTGTCAGGCGCGCACTTCAACCCGGCGGTGACACTCGTCATGCGGCTGCGCGGAGAGATCGGCACGCGCGAGGCGCTGGCGTTCGTCGTCATGCAACTGACCGGCGGGATCATCGGCATCTTCGTGACCCATCTGATGTTCGACCTGCCGATCCTGCAGATGTCGCTCAAGGCGCGCGCGGGGATCGGCAACTGGACCGGCGAGTTCGTCGCGACCTTCGGGCTGTTGCTGACGATCCTCGGCAGCGTTCGATATCGGCCGGACAACGTGCCCGCCGCTGTGGCGTTGTATATCGTGGCAGGCTATTGGTTCACCAGCTCGACCAGCTTTGCCAACCCCGCGATTGCAGTAGCACGGTCGCTGTCGAACAGCTTTGCAGGCATTGCTCCTGCCGATGTGCCGATGTTCGTCGTCATGCAGTTTGCCGGCGCAATCGCGGCATGGGCGGTCGGGCGCGTGCTGTTCGTCGAGGACTGAAACGGCATCTGTCCGGGCGCCGGCGGCGGCGGTGCACTTCTCCGATGACAAATCGCCGCCAAACGCCTATCTGCCGCAGCCATCATGACCACCCCCATCACTATTCCCGCCCCGCCGAAAGTCGGCATGGTCTCGCTTGGCTGCCCCAAGGCGCTGGTCGATTCCGAGCGCATCCTCACCAAGCTGCGTGCGGAGGGCTATCAGATGTCCGCCGATTATGCGGGCGCCGATGTTGTGCTGGTCAACACCTGCGGCTTTCTCGACAGCGCCAAGGAGGAGAGCCTCGAGGCGATCGGCGAGGCGATGGCCGAGAACGGCCGCGTCATCGTCACCGGCTGCATGGGCAACGAAGCCGATGTCATCCGTGCGCGTTTTCCCGATGTGCTCGCGGTCACCGGCGCGCATCAGTATGAAGATGTCGTCCAGGCGGTCCACGATGCAGCCCCGCCCGCGCGCGGCGCGTTCATCGATCTGGTGCCCGAAGGCGGCATCAAGCTCACGCCCCGGCACTACAGCTATCTGAAGATTTCCGAAGGCTGCAACCACCGCTGTTCGTTCTGCATCATCCCAAGCTTGCGCGGTGATCTCGTCAGCCGCCGGATCGATGCGGTGCTGCGCGAGGCGGAAAAGCTGGTCGCGGCAGGAACCCGCGAGCTGCTGGTGATCAGTCAGGACACTTCGGCCTATGGAGTCGATACCCGGCACGAACCGCGCGACTGGAAGGGACGTCCCGTGCGCGCGCACATGACCGATCTGGCGCGCGAGCTCGGCGGCCTGCGCACGCCCGAGGGCAAGGCGCCCTGGGTGAGGCTGCATTATGTCTACCCGTACCCGCATGTCGACCATGTCATCCCGCTGATGGCCGAAGGTCTGCTCACCCCCTATCTTGACATTCCGTTCCAGCACGCAGCCCCTGCGGTGCTCAAGCGGATGAAGCGCCCGGCGAACGAGGCCAAGGTGCTCGACCGGATCAAGGCCTGGCGCACCATCGCGCCCGATATCACCATCCGCTCGTCGTTCGTTGTCGGCTTTCCCGGCGAGACCGAGGCGGACTTCCAGTATCTGCTCGACTGGCTGGACGAAGCGCAACTCGACCGCGTCGGCGGCTTCCGCTTCGAGCCCGTGGAAGGCGCTGCCGCCAATGATCTGCCCGATCCGGTGCCCGAAGAGGTCAAGGAAGAGCGCTACCAGCGGCTGATGGAAAAGACCGCCGCGATCAGCGCCGCAAAGCTTGCCGCCAAGGTCGGCCGCACGCTGCCCGTGATCATCGACGAAGTCGGGGAGCCTGACGAGGAAGACGGCTCTGTCGGCGCAACGGGACGTTCGCAGGCGGATGCGCCCGAGATCGACGGCCATGTCTATCTGCGCGACGTGCCAGAGGGCCTTGCGCCTGGGTCTTTCGTCGATGTGCTGGTCGAGGATGCCGACGAGCATGACCTCTACGGGGTGATCGCACCAGTCGGCTAAGCACCGCGCCGGAACGCCCCGGTCCATCGCCTAACCGCTTGGTTGACAGGGGTTTTGCAGGAACCTCCGCGGTTTGCCGCGCGTAAATGCGGCATGAGCAAGAAAACCGAAAAAGCCCCGCCGGGCCAGTCCGAATTGTCGGAAAAGGCCCTCGACCTCAAGCAGCAAGGCGAGTCCGCAGAGAACGCCGAATATCTGCAGCACCAGACCGACACCGCTGGAGAAGGTCGCATCGTCGAACTCGGTGCGCACAACCCGCCGATGGGCGCGCTGGATGCCGAAGGGCATCGCCCCGTTCTCGAGCGTTCCAGAAAGGTAAGGTGAGCCCTGATGTTGATCCAGTTCAATACCGACAACCGTATAACCGGCGATGAGGGCTTGGCTGCGCAGGCGGAGGAGATCGTGACATCGCGGCTTAATCGGTTCGCCAGCAGGCTCAGCCGGGTCGAAATCCACCTAGTCGATGTCAACGGCCCCCGCGTCGGTAGCGATGATATCGTGTGCACCCTGGAAGCGCGCCCCGAGGGCGGCAACCCGGTGACAGTGAAGGGCAATGCAGGCCAGACTGACGCCGCGGTGCGTGACGCTTCGGAAAAGATGCAGGCGCTGCTCGAAACCCATTTCGGCAAGCTCAGGACCCATTGAGTCCTTCCAGGCAGCCTGAAATCGGCAAACTCAAATCATGATGGCGATGAAGGGGGCTGTCCCGGCAAGGGCGGCGCCCTTTTTCCTGGATCAGGCTGCCGCAATATCCGGCGTTCATTCGATGCTGGATTAAATGGTCGGGGAGAGAGGATTCGAACCTCCGGCCCCTGCCTCCCGAAGACAGTGCTCTACCAGGCTGAGCTACTCCCCGACCCAGACTTCATGATGCCTTGCGGCGCCTGGGAGGCAGGGGCGTGCCTATAGCCACGCTGTGGCTGGCTTGCAAGCGACCATTTTGCCTTTTCTCCGGCGATGCGATGGCATGGGCAAATGCCGCATGCTAGACCTGCGGTCATGGACATCGCATTGCAGAGTCGCGCCCCGCACCAGGCGCAATCGCGTCATTTCGAGTGGCAGTATCTTGATCTGATGCAGCAGATTTGGACGCACGGCCACGAACGGTCCGACCGCACCGGTGTGGGCACGCGATCGCTGTTCGGAGCGACGATGCGCTTCGACCTGTCCGACAATGCGATTCCGCTGCTCACCACCAAGCGGGTGTACTGGAAGGCGGCTGCGCGCGAGATGCTGTGGTTCCTCACCGGCGACACCAACATTCGCCCGCTGGTCGCGCAAGGGGTGCACATCTGGACCGACTGGCCGCTCGACAGCTATCGCAAGGCCACCGGCGAGGCGATCGACCGCGACACCTTCGAGGCGCGGATCATCGCCGATGCGGACTTCGCTGAACGCTGGGGAGATCTTGGCCCGGTCTATGGCAAGCAATGGACCGACTGGCCGGTGTACGAGCCGGTCGACGCAGAGCCGGGCCTGTTCCGCAAGCGCCCCAAAGGCATCAACCAGATCGCGGAACTGGTCGAAAGCCTGCGCACCAATCCCGGATCGCGCCGCCATATCTTCGAGGGCTGGAACGTCGCCGAACTCGACCGGATGGCGCTGCCGCCGTGCCACAAGACCTATCAGTTCTTCGTCGCCGGTGGGAAGCTCACCGGATTGCTCTACCAGCGCTCGTGCGATCTGGCGCTGGGTGTGCCGTTCAACATCTTTTCGGCCGCGCTTATCATCCGCATGCTCGCGCAGCAATGCGATCTCGAGCCGGGTGAGCTGATCTGGAACGGCGGCGACGTCCACCTGTATCTCAACCATCGCGAACTGGTGGAGACGCAGCTGTCGCGCGAGCCGCACGGCGCGCCCCGGCTGGACATCGTCCGCCGGCCCGAAAGCATTTTCGACTACCGAATCGAGGATTTCGACGTGCGCGATTATGCTCCGCAGTCCCATATCGCCGCGCCAGTCGCCGTGTGATTCCCGGGTGAAGGGCAGCACTATTGACCTATCGCGAATCTTGAAATAATATGTCTCGACGGTGCAATTAGTCGAAAGGCCATCAAGAGCTTCTTCCGGCTGACGGTGCACAGACCCGAGAGGATTTTTGATGGCCGATGGTCCTTTGAGATCGAACCTGCCGCCGCTTGAGCTGCACGTTCCCGAACCGCGCTCGCGCCCTGGCGACCCTGTCGATTTCAGCGATGTGATCGTGCCTGCTGCCGGCAGCATGGCCCGGCCCGACGAGGCGGTTTCCCCCCATGACATGCGCGATCTCAGCTTCGGGCTGGTGCGCGTGCTCGATGACGACCACAAGGCGGTGGGTGCCTGGGACCCGCGCCTTCCGAACGAAACCCTGCTCAAGATGCTGCGCACGATGGCGCTGACCCGCGCGTTCGACGAGCGACTCTATCGCGCGCAGCGGCAGGGCAAGACCAGCTTCTACATGAAGTGCACCGGTGAAGAGGCGACATCGGTAGCCGCTGCTGCCGCGATGCAGGGCGACGACATGGTGTTCCCCAGCTATCGCCAGCAGGGCATTTTGATGTGGCGCGGCTATGCGCTCACCGAGATGATCAACCAGATCTATTCGAACCGCGGCGACAAATTGAAGGGTCGCCAGCTGCCGATCATGTATTCGGTGCCCGAGCTCAGCTTCTTCACCATCTCGGGCAACCTCGCGACCCAATATCCGCAGGCCGTGGGCTGGGCGATGGCGAGCGCGATCAAGGGGGATACCCGCATTGCCAGTTGCTGGTGCGGCGAGGGATCGACCGCAGAAGGCGACTTCCACAGCGCAATGACCTTCGCATCGGTGTACAATGCACCGACGATCCTCAACGTCGTCAACAACCAGTGGGCGATCTCGAGCTTTTCGGGCTTCGCCGGGGCCGAACGCACGACCTTTGCTGCGCGCGCGATCGGCTATGGCATCGCTGGGCTTCGCGTCGATGGCAACGATGCGCTGGCGGTCTATGCGGCGACGCAATGGGCAGCGGAACGTGCGCGTTCGAACAAGGGCCCGACGCTGATCGAGCACTTCACCTACCGCGCCGAAGGGCACAGCACCTCGGACGATCCGTCCGCCTATCGCAGCGCACAGGAAAGCGCCGAATGGCCGCTGGGCGATCCGATCCACCGGCTCAAGCAGCATTGCATCGGGCTGGGGATCTGGGACGACGAGCGCCACGCCGCGATGGATCTCGAACTCGCCGAAATGGTCAAGGCTGCGACCAAGGAAGCGGAGAAGAATGGCGTGCTGGGCCACGGCATGCACCAGCCGTTCGAGACGATGTTCGAGGATGTGTTCGAGGAACTGCCCTGGCATCTGCAGGAACAGATGGCGCAGGCGCTCGAGGAAAGGGCTGCGAAATGGCCGAAGTGATGAGCCAGGATGCCGCTGCAGAAGCGGACATCAAGAAGATGAACATGATCGAGGCGATCAACAGCGCCATGCATGTCATGATGGAACGCGACCCCGATGTCGTGGTGATGGGCGAGGACGTCGGCTATTTCGGCGGCGTCTTCCGCTGCACCGCGGGGCTGCAGGCCAAGTTCGGCAAGACCCGGGTGTTCGATACGCCCATCAGCGAATGCGGGATCGTGGGCGTTGCCGTCGGCATGGGGGCATACGGCCTGCGTCCGGTGCCCGAGATCCAGTTTGCGGACTATATCTATCCCGGCATCGACCAGCTGATTTCCGAGGCTGCGCGGCTGCGCTATCGCTCGGCGGGTGAGTTCATCGCGCCGATCACGGTGCGCTCGCCCTTCGGCGGCGGCATCTTCGGCGGCCAGACGCACAGCCAGAGCCCCGAGAGCCTGTTCACTCATGTCGCGGGCCTCAAGACGGTGATCCCGTCCACCCCCTATGACGCCAAGGGACTGCTGATCTCGGCGATCGAGGACAACGACCCGGTCATCTTCTTCGAGCCCAAGCGCATCTACAACGGCCCGTTCACCGGTTATTATGATCGCCCGGTCGAGCCCTGGTCCAAGCATGCGGCGGCAGATGTGCCCACCGGCCATTACCGCATCCCGCTGGGCAAGGCGAACATCGTGCGGGCAGGGGAGGCACTGACCATCCTGGCCTATGGCACGATGGTGCATGTCGCCAAGGCCGTGGTCGAGGCCAATGGCGTCGATGCCGAGGTGATCGACCTTCGCACGCTGCTGCCGCTCGACATCGAGACGATCGAGGCTTCGGTGAAGAAGACCGGACGCTGTCTGATCGTGCACGAGGCGACCCGTACCAGCGGCTTTGGTGCAGAGCTCTCCGCTCTGGTACAGGAGCGCTGCTTCTATCACCTCGAAGCCCCGGTCGAGCGTGTCACCGGCTTCGACACCCCCTATCCGCACAGCCTCGAATGGGCGTATTTCCCTGGCCCGATCCGTATCGGTCGCGCCATTGCCAAGATCATGAAGGACTGACCCGCCATGGCAACCTATACCTTCAACCTGCCCGACATCGGCGAAGGCATTGCCGAGGCGGAAATCGTGGCGTGGCACGTCAAGATCGGTGATCGCATAGAGGAAGATGGCCGCATCGCCGACATGATGACCGACAAGGCCACCGTCGAGATGGAATCGCCGGTTTCGGGGACCGTGATCAAGGTGGCGGGCGCCGAGGGCGATGTCATCGCGATCGGTTCGATGCTGGTCGAGATCGAGATCGAAGGCGAAGGCGAGGGCAAAGATGGCGGCGGCGCGCCGATGACCGAGACCGCACCCGAGCCTGAAGTGATCGAGGCTGAGACGGCCAAGCTGCCGCCGGTGGAAGAAGTTGCATCGGCGCCTGCTCCCGCTCCCGCTCCTGCTCCGGCGGCTCCCAAGGCTGCTGCGGCACCCGCGGTGGTGGAAGCCGACGCGTCCGCCAAGGTGCTGGCATCGCCAGTGGTCCGCCAGCGTGCGCGCGACCTCGGGATAGATCTCGCCAAGGTGCGGCCTTCGGAAGGCACCCGCATCCGCCATGCCGATCTCGACGCCTATCTGAACTATGGCGGCACCCGCGCTGGGCCGGGGCGCGCGGCGGACGAAGAGATCCGCGTCATCGGCATGCGCAAGCGTATCGCGCAGAACATGGCCGAATCGAAACGCAATATCCCGCACTTCACCTATGTCGAGGAAATCGACGTGACGAAGATGGAGGAGATGCGCGGGGAAATGAACGCGAGCCGGGGCGATCGGCCCAAGCTGACCGCGTTGCCGATCCTGATCGCCGCAATCTGCAAGACGCTGCGCGACTATCCGATGCTCAATGCGCGCTATGATGACGAGGCCAATGTCGTCACTCGCTTCGGCGCGGTGCATCTTGGAATTGCGACGCAGACCGATGCCGGTCTGATGGTCCCGGTGCTGCGCGGCGCGGAGTCCCTGAGCTTATGGGACATGGCGAGCGAGATCGCGCGGCTGGCGGATGCAGCGCGCAGCGGCAAGGCGAAGAGCGAGGAGCTTTCGGGCTCGACCCTGACGCTGACCTCGCTCGGCCCGCTGGGCGGCATTGCGACCACGCCCGTGATCAACCGGCCAGAGGTCGCGATCATCGGCCCCAACAAGATCGTCGAGCGCCCGATGGTGGTCGATGGCGCGGTGGTCATCCGCAAGATGATGAACCTGTCGATCTCGTGCGATCACCGCGTGGTCGATGGCTATGACGCTGCCAGCTTTGTTCAGGCGCTCAAGCGCCGGATCGAGACGCCAATCTATATTTTCGCGGATTGAGGCTCTCCTCTCCCGCTTGCGGGAGGGGCAGGCCCGGCTTTCCGGGCCGGGGTGGGCCAAAGGTTAAGCCTTTTCAGGCCCATCCCGGCTTCGGCTTCGCCTCAGCCACCCCTCCCGCAGGCGGGAGGGTAGAGGCGTTGTGTTTACCTCACGATCGCCCGGAAGGTCACCCGGCGAGTCTCGCCCTGCATCAGCCGGTCGCCGACCTGCCAGCGCAGATGCGTCACGTCATCGGGGTTGGCCGGGCGCCAGCTGCCATCGCCCAGCGATACGCGCAGCGTGCCCAGCGGCCCCCAATTGCGGCCGCCGTCGATCGATACCATCTCGTTGCCGTCGACGGTCTTGTCGAGCCTGACGGTGCGGGGCAGGGGATTGGTGACGGTAAAGCCCTGGACCGGGCGGTTGCCCATGTTGCGGTATTCCACGACATAGATCAGCCGCTCGCCGGGGCTGACCTGACGCGCAGGTTCCAGCCGCACGCGGCGCGCGCCGCTGCCCTCCGGGTCGATCCGTTCGACGAAGATCGATGATTTTGTCCGAACATCGCTCGATGCCAGCGCCATGACCGGCGCCGCCAAGGCGAGCAGCGCGATGGTGGTGCGCAGCATTCCTTACCCCGATTTACCCCCGCCGGCCCTGTCCGGCTATGCAGCTGTCTAGCCATCAGCGGCGAACATATGGTTAATGCGCCAGCAGTTTTTCACCGCCCACGGCCCATCAATGCTGCTGGATTGTGGGCCCAATTCGGTGCAGATATAGCCGCGATAGCCCGATTTGCGGGCCAAGGGCATCTGCACACATGTCGCTACTTCCTACAGATCGCGCTGTTTCCGATGAATTGCGGCGCGACCGCCTGCTGGCCGCGCTCGCGCTGATCGCAGGCGTGGCCCTGTTCCTGGCCTTTCCCTTTGCGATGCGGGCAGGGGCAGAGTTCTTCCTGCCGCTGGCGGTGGCGATCGTGCTCTCGATCGCGCTGGTACCGGCGCTGGAATGGATGGAGCGGCGCGGCCTGCCGAGCATGGCGGCGGCGTTCCTGTGCCTGGTGCTCTTCCTGGCGATCGCCAACGGCGCACTGGCCGTGATCGTGGTTCCGGCGGCGGACTGGTTCCTGCTGCTGCCCGATCGAATCCCCAAGATCATGGAGAATCTGGCGCCGCTGATCGATCTCTATTCCGATCTGCAGAAGTTCGTCGACGATACCACCCGGCTGGTTTCCGGATCGATGGTCAAGGCGCAGAAGGCGGCCACGGCATCGCCCGAATCGCTGCTCGACCTGTTCGCCAGCGCCGCGCCCGGGGTGGCGCTGCAGATGGCATTCGTCGTGCTGCTGATCTTCTTCTTCCTCGCCGGATGGACCAAGCTGCGCGAAAACGCGATCAGCAGCCGCGGCAGCTTCACCGGTGCCATGGCGACCGCCCGGGTCATCCAGAACGTCGTATCGGCCACATCGGCCTATCTTACCACCATCACCATCATCAACCTGCTGCTGGGTGTCTCGGTGGGCGTGGTAGTGTGGATGCTGGGGATGGAATCGCCTGCGATGTGGGGCGGCATCGTCGCCCTGCTTAACTTCATCCCGTATATCGGACCGGTGCTGGCGGCGGTGCTGCTGGCGCTGGGCGGGCTGATGAGCTTTGGCGACCTGTGGACCGCGCTGATTCCCGCCAGCGTCCAGATCGTGTTTCATCTGGTGGAGGCCAATCTGATCACGCCTGCCGTGCTGGGGCGCAGGCTGACGATGAACCCGCTGCTGATTCTCGTCTCGCTGAGCTATTGGGCGTGGGTGTGGGGCACCACCGGCGCGTTGCTGGCCGTGCCTCTGCTGATCATTATCCAGACGGTCGTGGCCGCAGCCGGAAAGCCGGATATTGCCGGTTTCCTTTTCGAATCGGGGACGCTGACCCGTGCGCCGGGCGACAAGGAATCGCCTGCGACTGAGCCACTTTCGCCGGTTCGTGGGAAAAATTGAAACACGTGTTGACAGCCGGGCAGGACAATTCTAACAGCCGCGCTCCAACACGATGCGGGTGTAGCTCAGTTGGTTAGAGCGCCGGCCTGTCACGCCGGAGGTCGCGGGTTCGAGCCCCGTCACTCGCGCCATTTCTCTGGAGGTTTTTTCCGGAAAAATGGCCACTCGCAGGTGTTGGAACTTCCCTGAAATCGTCTGCCGATCAGGCGCGCCAGCGCCCGGTTTCCATCCAGATCATCAGCGGACGCATCGGTGCGATCCAGATGATCCCAGCGATGCAATAGATCACCGACTGCACGGCGATGTGCCACGTGCCGATGATCTGCGAGAAGCTCGCCACGATCACCGCCCAGATGGTGATGATCGCCAGAATGGCAAAAATGCCCACGGGCTTGCGCATGGTCGGCTTCATGAAAACTCTCTCTCGTTGTGCGGCAGCAACACCTGCTGCTCGGTGATGACCGCATCCAGCGGCATGTCATGGGGTTCGGCAGGCACGCGCTCTGCCTGCTGCACCGTCCAGGCGAGCCCGATCCTGCGCGTATCGGGATTGGCCGCGCACCAGGCATCATAATGCCCGCCGCCCTGGCCAAGCCGCCCCATAGCCGAATCGAAAGCGACCAGCGGCATGAACAGTGCGCCGGGGACCACCTGGGGCATCGCGGCATGCGGCTGCGGGCCCCAGGGGCCTTGCTCCAGCGTCTGTTCGGATCCGGTCCAGAGCCGGAAGATCATCGGACCCTCGGCCGACCGGGTCCAGGGCAAGGCGATCATCTTGCCCATGTCGAGCATGTGATCGGCATAGCGCGCGGTGGGAACCTCGCCGGGCATGGCGTGGTACAGACCCACCGTTTCGGCGTGCTCGATCAGGGGGAGGATGATCCGCGGCGGCCGTCCGAAGATCAGCGCACGGTGGGAATCGGGCAGCGCCTGCCAATGGGCAAGGCGCGCGGCGCACATGGCCCGGCGCAGTTCACGCTTCTTGCTGATCAGGGTGGTCACTGGTTCATCCTGTTGGCCCGCGCGGATGGAAAAAAGCCGGCACCCGCACCGGGGCCAGGCTCGCGCTGGACTGGATCGGGGCCATGGGTGGAACCGCCTTGGCCGTTTGCTGGAATATCCTCTGACGCCAGTAACGTCAGGTGGGCGCCGTGTACCGTTGGCCGGAGCCAGGGCAGGGACAGCTCCCTTGGAAGATGTATCGCCTCAGGGATGTTCTCTGCAGCTCGTACCAGGCAGTCCCATGCCTGATTTAGGACCGATCGGCCGTCTTCTCAAGGCCTTCTGCCAGATTCTCGATGCGCAGGGCCAATCGCTCGATTGCGCGGGCAGCCAGATCGATGTCTTCGTCATGCGCCAGCAGGTCGCCCTGGCCCTTGGCAGGCTGGGCCGCGGCGGCCTGTGCGGTCAAGGCCTCGGCCTCGCGATCCTGTGCTTCGGCGAGCTCGTCTGCCAGCAGTAGTCCGGCAAACAACAGCGCGCGGGTTTCGTTCAGGCCACCCGATGCACCCGCCTTGCGCGCGGCACCGTCGAGCATCGATCCCAGCCGGGCGAGGTGCTGTTCCTCGCCGGGGTTGCAGGTGACGCTGTAGATGCGTCCAGCGATGGTGAGGCGCATGTCGGGCATGGGGTTTATCGCTTTCCGGCCAGAATGGCATCCATGCCGGCCAGAGCCTCTGCCGCGGCACTTTTCAGGCGGGCATGGCGCTCGGCGATGTCGCTGTTCCCTGCGTCCGATGGCGCGGTGGCGGCTTCGCTCAATTGGGCCTGGGCTGTTTCCAGCCGCGTCAAAGCTCGCTCCAATTGTCCGATAGCGAGGATAAGGCGTTCATTTGCCATGGATTGGTTTTAGCACCGATCATGACAAATGCAATAATTTGCACCAGGCCGCGCTTTGCGGAACTTGACGCGGTGCACCATGGATACCAAAGGGTGACGCCAAAGCCGACTCGGCGCGCGTTTCTGCGGCATCGGAACCTCCGGTACGACGCGATTACGGTGCTGATCGGAGATCAGTGTGGAGAATTTACAGGCGATGTCCGTGGTTTTTGAAGATCTCGCCAATGCCGTCCGGGCACTGTCGATGGATGCGGTTCAGGCTGCGAACAGCGGTCACCCCGGAATGCCCATGGGCATGGCCGATGTCGCAACGGTGCTGTTCGGCGAGTATCTGAAATACGATGCCTCCGCCCCCCACTGGGCCGACCGTGACCGGTTCGTGCTGTCTGCGGGCCACGGCTCGATGCTGATCTATTCGGCGCTGCACCTCACCGGCTATGCGCGTCCGACCATCGAGGACATCCGCAACTTCCGCCAGCTGCACAGCCCGTGCGCGGGCCACCCCGAGAACTTCGAACTGGCGGGCGTCGAATGCACCACCGGTCCGCTGGGCCAGGGCCTGGCGATGGCGGTTGGCATGGCGATGGCCGAGCGGCACCTCAATGCTGAATTCGGTGACGATCTGGTCAATCACCGCACCTGGGTGGTCGCGGGCGATGGCTGCCTGATGGAAGGCATCAACCACGAAGCCGTCGGCCTTGCCGGGCATCTGAAGCTCGGCCATCTCAACGTGCTTTGGGATGACAACCGCATCACCATCGATGGCGCGACCGATCTGTCGACCAGCGAGGACATCCGCGCGCGGCACACCGCATCGGGCTGGCATGTCATCGATTGCGACGGTCATGATCCGGTCTCGATCCGCGCCGCGATGGACGCCGCGATCGCCGATCCGCGTCCGTCGCTGATCGCCTGCGCCACCATCATCGGCAAGGGATCGCCCAACAAGCAGGGCACGTCGGCCACGCATGGCTCGCCGCTGGGCACCGCCGAAGTCGACGCCGCGCGCGCGGCTCTGGGCTGGAAGCACGCACCGTTCGATGTGCCACAGGATATCCGCGACGCCTGGCTCGCCTTTGGCCGCCGCAGCGCGGACACCCACGCCGCATGGGCAGAGCGTCTGTCGGCATCGGACAAGGCAGCCGAATTCACGCGCCGCATGGCGGGCGATCTGCCGCAGGGCTTCGGCCTGTCGCAGCATGTCGCAGGTCTGCTCGCCGATCCGCAAAAGGTCGCGACCCGCAAGGCATCCGAACTCGCGCTGGAAGCGATCAACCCGCGCCTGCCCGAAACGGTTGGCGGATCGGCTGATCTCACCGGCTCGAACAACACCAAGACCGCAGGTCTGGGCGTGATGAGCGCCGACAACTACGGCGGTCGCTACGTCAATTACGGCATCCGCGAATTCGGCATGGCCGCCGCGATGAACGGCATGGCGCTGCACGGCGGCGTGATCCCTTATGGCGGCACCTTCCTGGTGTTCTCCGATTATTGCCGCGCCGCGATCCGGCTTTCGGCATTGCAGCGGCAGCGGGCCATCTATGTGATGACGCATGACAGCATCGGCCTGGGCGAAGACGGCCCGACCCATCAGCCGGTCGAGCATGTCATGAGCCTGCGGATGATGCCCAACCTGCTGACCTTCCGTCCCGGCGATGCAGTGGAAACCGCCGAATGCTGGGAACTGGCGCTGCAGGCATCGGCGACGCCGACGGTGCTGGCGCTGACCCGCCAGAACCTGCCGCAGTTCCGCCGGGTCGAATCCGATGGCAACCAGTGCGCGCGCGGTGCCTATCGCATCAAGACGTCGGGCAACAAGCGCCAGGTGGTGCTGATCGGTACGGGCTCCGAAGTGTCGCTGGCACTGTCGGTTGCCGACGCGCTTGAATCCGCAGGGATCGGCGCAGACGTCGTCTCGATGCCGTGCTGGTCGCTGTTCGACGCGCAGAGCGCAAGCTATCGCAACGATCTGCTCCCTGCCGACGTACTCAAGGTGTCGATGGAAGCGGGCGTCACCTTTGGCTGGGAACGCTATGTCGGCCCCGACGGCCTGAGCTTCGGTATCGACAGCTTCGGTGCTTCGGCGCCGATCGAGGCACTGTTCGACCATTTCGGGCTGACCGCAGACAAGATCACACCCGCCGTCCGTGCCGCGCTGGGGCAGGGCTGAGACACCTTACACGACATTAATCGCAGGAGAATTTCCGATGGCAGTCAAGGTTGCAATCAATGGTTTTGGCCGTATCGGCCGTCTGGTGGCGCGCGCGCTGCTCGAGCGGACCGATCACGACCTTGAACTCGTCGCGATCAACGATCTGGCCGACGCCAAGTCGAATGCGCTGCTGTTCAAGCGCGACAGCGTGCATGGCCCGTTCCCCGGCACCGTCGAAGCCGTGGGCGACACCATCGTCGTCAACGGCAAGGCGATCCGCGTCACTGCCGAGCGCGATCCATCGAAGCTGCCGCATGGCGAAATGGGCGTCGATATCGCGCTCGAGTGCACCGGCTTCTTCGCCGACAAGGAAAAGGCGAGCGCGCACCTGACCGCAGGCGCCAAGCGCGTGCTGATCTCGGCTCCCGCCGGCGGCGCGGACAAGACCATCGTGTTCGGCGTGAACCATGGCGTTCTGACTTCGGATGATCTGGTCGTCTCGAATGCCAGCTGCACCACCAACTGCTTGGCTCCGATGGCCAAGGTTCTGCATGAAACCGTCGGGATCGAGCGCGGCCTGATGACCACCGTGCACAGCTATACCAACGACCAGAAGATCCTCGATCAGATCCACAGCGACATGCGCCGCGCGCGCGCTGCTGCCATGTCGATGATCCCCACCACCACTGGCGCTGCGCGTGCGGTCGGACTCGTGCTGCCCGAACTCAAGGGCAAGCTCGACGGGTCGGCGATCCGCGTGCCGACCGCTAATGTCAGCCTGGTTGACCTCACCTTCACCCCGGGCCGCGACACGACCGTTGAAGAAATCAACGGCGCGCTCAAGGCAGCGTCGGAAGGCGCGCTCAAGGGCGTGCTCGCTTATACCGACGAGCCGCTGGTTTCGATCGACTTCAACCACGATCCTGCAAGCTCGACCATCGACAGCCTGGAAACCTCGGTGATCGACGGCAAGCTGGTCCGCGTGATCAGCTGGTACGACAACGAATGGGGCTTCTCCAACCGCATGGTCGATACCGCAGGCGTGATGGCCGGCCTGCTCTGATCGCCCCAAGCAACCATAGAAAGTCCGGTATGTTCAAGACCATCGATGATCTGCTTGCCGACCGTCACGGCGTGGCGGGCAAGCCTGTTCTGGTTCGCGAAGATCTGAACGTACCGATCCACGAAGGCCGGGTGTCCGATGACACCCGGCTGCGTTCGGCGATGCCGACGCTCGCCGAACTCGCTGATCATGGCGCCAAGGTGCTGGTGCTGGCGCATTTCGGTCGCCCCAAGGGCAAGGTCGATCCCGAGTTCACCCTCCGTCCGATCGCCGAGGCGCTGGGCGAGGTGATGGGGCGGCATGTCGGCTTTCTGGCATCGCCCGACCGGCATGCGATCGACGTGCTCGAGCCCGGCAGCATCACTGTGCTGGAAAACAGCCGCTTCTATCCCGGCGAGGAAAAGAATGATCCCGTGCTGGCCAAGCAGATGGCGGCGCTGGGGGACTTTTACGTCAACGATGCCTTTTCCGCTGCGCACCGCGCGCACGTCACCACCGAGGGCCTCGCGCATCTGCTGCCCGCCTTTGCCGGTCGCGCGATGGAAGCCGAACTGAAGGCACTGGAAGCCGCGCTAGGCAGTCCAGAGCATCCGGTTGCAGCTGTCGTGGGCGGGGCGAAGGTCTCGACCAAGCTCGATGTGCTCACCCATCTGGTGGGCAAGGTCGATCATCTGATCATCGGTGGCGGCATGGCCAACACCTTCCTCGCCGCGCGCGGTGTCGATGTCGGCAAGTCGTTGTGCGAGCATGACCTCGCCGATACCGCCAACGCCATCCTCGATGCCGCGGACAAGGCCAACTGCACCGTCCACCTGCCGTATGACGTGGTGGTGGCGAAGGAGTTCGGCGCCAATGTCGAGTGCCGCACCGCGAATGTGCATGAAGTCGCCGCCGACGAAATGATCCTCGATGTTGGTGCAGCGGCGGTCGAGGCGCTGTCCGACGTGCTCAAGACCTGCCGCACCCTGGTGTGGAACGGTCCGCTGGGTGCGTTCGAATATCCGCCGTTCGATACCGCGACCGTCGCACTCGCGCGCACCGCGGCAGCGCTCACCCGCGAAGGCACCCTGGTGTCGGTGGCAGGCGGCGGCGATACCGTCGCAGCGCTCAACCATGCTGGTGTCGCGGACGATTTCTCTTTTGTTTCAACCGCTGGCGGCGCCTTCCTCGAATGGATGGAAGGCAAGGTCCTGCCCGGCGTCAAGGCTCTCGAGGCCTGAGGCTGCAACCTGAGTTCAACTATAAACCTGGCAAAGACCCAAGGGGAACCGACATGACCGACACCGCAAACTTCGACCAGATGCTCGCCAAGATCGAGACCGGCGCAGGCTTTATCGCCGCGCTCGACCAGAGCGGCGGTTCGACCCCCAAGGCGCTCAAGGGCTATGGCATCGACGACGGTGCGTGGGGCAGTGACGAGGAAATGTTTGCGCTGATCCACGGCATGCGCAGCCGGATCGTGACCTCGCCCTGCTTCAACGGCGAGAAGGTGATCGGCGCGATCCTGTTCGAACGCACCATGGATGGCGAAGCGGGCGGCAAGAGCGTGCCCGCATTGCTCTGGGAGCGCGGCGTTGTTCCGTTTCTCAAGGTCGACAAGGGCCTGGAAGACGAAGCCGACGGCGTGCAGATGATGAAGCCGATCGGCGGCCTGGGTGAACTGCTCGATCGCGCCAAGGCCAAGGGCGTGTTCGGCACCAAGATGCGCTCGGTGATCAACTCGGCGTCCGAAACCGGAATTGCCGCGATCGTGAAGCAGCAGTTCGAGGTCGCAGGCGAGATCCTCGATCACGGCCTGATCCCGATCATCGAGCCTGAAGTGAACATCAAGAGCGAGACGCGCGCCCAGTGCGACGAAATCCTGCTCGCCGAAACGAAGAAGGCGCTCGATGCGCTGCCCGAAGGCCGCCGCGTCATGTTGAAGCTGTCGCTTCCCGCCAAGGCCGGCCTGTTCGCCGATCTGGTCAGCCACCAGGCCGTCATCCGCGTGGTCGCGCTGTCGGGGGGCTTCAGCCGTACCGAGGCGTGCACCGAGCTCGCCAAGAACAAAGGCATCATCGCCAGCTTCTCGCGCGCACTGCTCAACGATCTCAAGCACCAGATGAGCGACAACGAGTTCGACGCCTCGCTCGGCGGTGCAATCGACGAGATCCATCAGGCTTCGATCGCTTGACCGGCTGCGAACTCTATCTGATCTCCCCGCTCGATGTGGGTGGGGATTTTCCCGAACGGCTGCGCGCGGCGCTGGAGGCGGGGCCGGTGGCGGCGTTCCAGTTTCGCGTCAAGGATATCGACCAGCACGAGGCGGCAAGGCTTGCAGCCCCGCTGCTCGAGATATGCCGCGAGCATGACTGTGCGTTCATCGTCAACGACGACGTCGCGCTCGCCAAAAGGCTGGGCGCCGACGGCGTGCATCTGGGGCAGGGCGATGGTGACCCGCGCGACGCGCGCGAGGAGCTGGGCAAGGATGCGCAGATCGGCGTGACCTGCCACAACAGCCGCCATCTGGCGCTGGAAGCAGGCGAGATGGGCGCGGATTATGTCGCGTTCGGCGCCTTCTTCCCGAGCAGCACCAAGGATGCGAAGATCAAGGCCGAGCCGGAAATCCTGGAATGGTGGTCTTCGATGATGGAGCCGCCCTGCGTCGCCATTGGCGGGATCACGGTAGACAATGCCGCTTCGATCATTGCCACGGGGACGGATTTCATCGCGGTATCGGGCGGGGTATGGAACCACCCCGAGGGACCGGCCTCAGCCGTGCGACAGCTCCTTGCCCTGATGGGCAAGGACAGCGGTGCAGACGCGGGCTGAAGCCTCGAGCCGGCTCAAGTAGCTTACGAAGTCGGCTTCGAACTCCTCGACACCGGGCAGCGCCTCTCCACGCACCGTATGGGCGGAGGCTATCTGATTGGTGGCCTTGCCGAAAATACCGGCAGCGGGCGTCTTGATGCTGAACAATGGCATGATCTGTTGATCCAATCCGCTGCGGATGTTTAGCAGCTTTGAGCGATGTTCTCCACCTACTATCTGCCAGCCTTGCTATATAGGAAGAAACAGCCATTGAGGGGGTATCTCGACAGGCATCGCACCGGCTTCGACCGAAGCCGTTTGTCGATCGTGGCGGTTTGTAGGACACGGGTCTGCGTGGCTGCCCAAAAGCCTTGCCATGCCAGCGGCGAGCGCCTAGAGGGCCTGTCCATTCCCTGAAACCTGATGGAAACGAGCCTCGCATGAAGATCAGCGGTGTCGATATTCGCCCCGGCAACATTCTGGAACACGAAGGCGGCATCTGGAAGGTCGCCAAGATCCAGCATACCCAGCCCGGCAAGGGTGGCGCGTTCATGCAGGTCGAGATGAAGAACCTCGAGGACGGCCGCAAGACCAACATCCGCTATCGCAGCCAGGATACGGTCGAGAAGGTGCGTCTGGATACCAAGGACTTCCAGTTCCTGTTCGCCGACGGCGAGTCCTTCGTGTTCATGGACGAAGAAAACTTCGAGCAGATCACCATCGCGGCCAAGCTGCTGGGTGACGAAGCTGCCTTCCTGCAGGACGGCATGCAGGTAACGCTCGAAATGTACGACGAGCGCCCGATCTCGGTGCAGCTGCCCGATCAGATCGAAGCGACTATCGTCGAGGCGGATGCCGTGGTGAAGGGGCAGACCGCATCGTCGAGCTACAAGCCTGCCATTCTCGACAACGGCGTCCGCGTCATGGTGCCGCCGCACATCAGCAGCGGCACGCGCATCGTCGTCGATGTCTATGCCAAGGAATATGTCCGCAAGGCGGATTGATCGGACCGTATTGCAATGCCTGCCATCTCAGCCATCATCCGTGTCATGGAAAGCGCCGCGCGCAAGGCGGGCGGCCGCCTGCGTCGTGACTTTGGCGAGGTGGAACATCTGCAGGTCTCGCAGAAGGGCCCGGCGGACTTCGTCTCCAAGGCCGATCAGCGCGCCGAACGCATTCTGTATGACGAGTTGAGCAAGGCGCGTCCCGGTTGGGGCTTCATGCTCGAGGAGGGCGGCGATATCCCCGCCGAACCCGGCAAGCCGCGCTTCATCATCGATCCGCTCGATGGCACCAGCAACTTCCTCCACGGCATCCCGCATTTCGCGATCTCGATCGCGGTGCAGGAGCCCACTCTGGACGGCAAGGGCTGGGGCGAGATCAGCGCTGCGCTGATCTACCAGCCGGTCACCGACGAGAGCTATTGGGCGGAAAAGTCGCGCGGCGCTTGGCTGCATGACCGGCGCCTGCGCGTGTCGGGTCGCCGCAGCCTCAACGAGGCGCTGATTGCGACGGGCATTCCGTTCCTGGGCCATGGCGATATCGGCGAATGGACCCGCATCTTCGGTGCGATCGCACCCGAGGTCGCCGGTATCCGCCGGTTCGGCGCAGCATCGCTTGACCTTGCATGGGTTGCAGCGGGCAAGTTCGATGGATTCTGGGAAAGCGGCCTCAAGCCCTGGGACGTGGCCGCCGGAATTCTGCTGGTCCGCGAAGCGGGCGGGTTCGTCACCGATTACCGCGGCGGCGCCCAGCCGATGGAGCGCCAGCAGGTGATCGCGGGCAACGATTCCCTGCATTCGCGCCTGCACAAGCTGCTGGTCGGCGCGCTGCGCTGATCGCCCGGCTGCGCCCCTGCGCGGTCACTCGCTCACGAAGCGCCGGTACTGCTGCATCTGGCCCAGCCAGACATCCAGATTCTCGTTGAACACCGCCTTCGGCACGCCGCCCATGTCGGTATCGACATCCATCACCAGCACGGGATCGTTCTCGGTATCGAGATAGGCGCGGGCAAAGCGCTTGGTGCGGTTCCACTCGTTGAGCTTTTCGAGCGCAAAGCCCTTGCGGTCGTTGAACCCGAAATAGAATTGCACCGTCTTGCACTGCGCCTTTTGCGCGTCGCAGTTCATCAGCGCGATCAGGAAGGGCATGTCGTCGAAGGCGCTGCGGATATACGGGTTGCCGTCCGGCTGCTGCTTGAGTTCGGACGGCAGGCCGCGCGCGGTCAGCACGGCGGCGATGGTATCGGGGCTTGCCGCGGACACGGTCTGTGCGGATGCGGGCAGGGGGGCAGCCGCTGCCATCACGATCGCCCCGGCAATCGACGCATATTTCCAGTTCAGCTCCATCGCGAATCCCCCTTTACGCTTGCGGCACCGCGGCCATGTCTGTCTGTCGCATTTGGCCGCTTGCCGGATTGTGCCGAAAAGCACAGAAATGCGCAACATTTTGGCGTTTTTGGCGATGTGTGCATTGCCGCAAAAAAGGGGGGCATCCGGCTTGCGATAGCAGCGTCGCTGGCCTAAAGGACCTCCAAGCAACACGCACAAGCGGGATACGCACATGGCCGAATATCTGCCAATTCTGCTGTTCCTGGCGGTCGCTCTGCTCTTGTCGGTGGCATTTGTCTTCCTTCCGATCGGGGTGTCGCGGCTTACCGGAGCGCACAAACCCACCGTCGCCAAGCTGAGCGAATATGAATGCGGTTTCCCCGCGTTCGAGGATTCGCGCAGCCAGTTCGACGTTCGCTTCTATCTGGTCGCGATCCTGTTCATCATTTTCGATCTCGAAGCCGCGTTCCTGTTCCCCTGGGCAGTATCGCTGGAACAGATCGGCTGGGCCGGTTGGGCCACGATGATGGTCTTCCTGTTCGAACTCATCATCGGCCTGATCTACGCATGGAAAGTGGGAGCCCTGGATTGGGAGTAGAAGCTAACATGGCCGCAACCTCTGCAGGCGCGTCCGCCGGAGCCGTCGTGCCCGGCACCAATGTTCTGCCCGACGTCGGTTTCCTCAACGACATCAACGCCGAAGTTGCCGACAAGGGCTTTCTGGTCACCTCGACCGAAGACCTTTTCCAGTGGGCGCGCACCGGTTCGTTGTGGTGGATGACCTTTGGTCTGGCCTGCTGCGCGGTGGAGATGATCCACGTCAGCATGCCGCGTTACGACATGGAGCGTTTCGGCGTCGCGCCGCGCGCTTCGCCGCGCCAGTCTGACGTCATGATCGTGGCGGGCACGCTATGCAACAAGATGGCTCCGGCCCTGCGCCGCGTCTATGACCAGATGTCCGAGCCGAAATACGTGATTTCGATGGGCAGCTGCGCCAATGGCGGCGGCTATTACCATTACAGTTACTCGGTGGTGCGCGGCTGCGACCGCATTGTTCCGGTGGATATCTATGTCCCCGGGTGCCCGCCGACCGCCGAAGCGCTGCTTTATGGCGTGATGCAGTTGCAGCGCAAGATCCGCCGGGTGGGCACGATCGAACGCTGAGACGAAGTTGAGAAGGCCTGCTGCGGAGGCTGGCCGGATAAGGGACGCACATGGGACATTCGGCACCACGTTATGCCGTTCTTGAAGGCCTGGGCGATGCTGTCGCCGCGACGCTGGGTGACCGGCTGATCGCGACGCGTTTCGCGCAGGGCGAATATTGCTTCACCGTCCGCCGCGCCGCCGTGGCCGAGGCGCTGGACCTGTTGCGCGACTTCCATGACTACCAGCAGCTCGTAGAGATCGCCGGCGTCGACTATCCCGAGCGCGCCGAGCGCTTCGAGGTCGTCTATTGCCTGCTCAGCCTGACCAGGAACCACCGCATTCGCGTCGTGTGCACCACCGACGAGGACACTCCGGTGCCCACCGTCACGAATATCTGGCCCGTGGCCGGCTGGCTCGAGCGCGAAGTGTACGACATGTACGGCGTGATCTTTGCCGGAAACCCCGATCTGCGCCGCATCCTCACCGATTACGGGTTCCGCGGCCATCCCTTCCGCAAGGACTTCCCGCTCACCGGCTATAGCGAGATGCGCTATTCCGAGGAGCAGGGTCGGGTGATCTACGAGCCGGTCAAGCTGGCGCAGGACTTCCGCAGCTTCGACTTCACCTCGCCCTGGGAAGGCGCGGATTACGTTCTGCCGGGTGATGAGAAGTCGCTGGGCGGGCCGCCGCATGTCGACACCCCCAAGACGACCGAGAAGCAGTCCGACACCGGCGCGGGCAAGGCAGCCAACAAGGAGGCCGCCAAGACCAGCCCAGAGGCACCCGCCGACAAGCCTGCCGACAAGAAGGATAGCAAGGCATGACCGCCGAAGCACTTCACGACGATCTGGACGCCACGCTGGTCGAGCAGGATTCGACCGCTGGCGACCTCGAGATCCAGAACTACACGATCAACTTCGGCCCCCAGCACCCGGCGGCGCACGGCGTGCTGCGGATGGTGATGGAGCTCGACGGCGAAATCGTCGAGCGGATCGACTGCCATGTCGGGTTGCTGCATCGCGGCACCGAAAAGCTGATCGAGTACAAGACGTACCTCCAGGCGCTCCCCTATTTCGACCGGCTCGATTACTGCTCGCCGCTGGCGATGGAGTACAGCTATGTGCTCGCGATCGAAAAGCTGCTGAACCTCGAGGTTCCGCTGCGCGCCCAGTATCTGCGCGTCCTGTTCGCCGAGCTTACCCGCATCTGCAACCACATGCTCAACCTGGGCGCGCATGTGATGGATGTTGGTGCAATGACGCCCAACCTGTGGCTGTTCGAAATCCGCGAGGATTGCCTCAACTTCTTCGAGCGGGCCTCCGGCGCGCGCATGCACAGCGCCTGGTTCCGCCCCGGCGGCGTCCACCAGGACGTGCCGCTCAAGCTGCTCACCGACCTTGCCGACTGGCTCGACACCTTCCCCAAGCTGTTCGAGGACGCGATGAGCCTCGTCGTCGACAACCGCATCTTCAAGCAGCGCAACGTCGATATCGCGATCGTCTCCAAGGACGATGCGGTGCGCTGGGGCTTTTCTGGTCCGATGATCCGCGGCAGCGGCATTGCCTGGGATCTGCGCAAGTCACAGCCTTATGATGTCTATGACCGGATGGAGTTCGACGTTCCCGTCGGCACCCGCGGCGACTGCTATGATCGCTTCATGGTCCGCGTCGAGGAAGTCCGCCAGTCCGCGCGCATCATGCGCCAGTGCCTCAACGAAATGCCAGAAGGCCCGATCGCCTCGCTCGACCGCAAGATCGTGCCGCCGAAGCGGGCTGAGATGAAGCAGTCGATGGAAGCGCTGATCCATCACTTCAAGCTGTACACCGAAGGCTTCCACGTCCCTGCCGGCGAGGTCTATGTCGCGACCGAAAGCCCCAAGGGCGAGTTTGGCGTCTATCTGGTGAGCGACGGAACCAACAAGCCCTATCGCTGCAAGATCCGCCCGACCGCGTTCTCGCACCTTCAGGCGATGGATTTCATGTCGCGCGGCCACATGCTGTCCGATGCGACCGCGATCCTGGGCGCGATCGACGTGGTGTTCGGGGAGTGCGACCGGTGACCGTGCAGATGGCCGTCGCAGAGGCGATGATCGCGCATTACAATGCGCAGGATGCCGACGCCTATGTCGCGCTGATGACCGACGATGCCTGTGAAGCGGGCTATCGCGGCGAAGTGCTTCGCGCGGGCAAGGAAGGCGTGCGCTCCGGGCTCAAGGCGATGTTCGCCGAATATCCGGAGAACCGCGCCGAAGTGCTCTCGGGCCACATGCTGGGCGAATATGTCGTCCTGCACGAACGCGTCTCGCGCTCCTCGCAGAGCGAGCCGTTCGAGGTCATGTCGATCTACAGTTTCAATGGCGACAAGGTGTCGCGCGTGGAGTTTGTCCGCTGATGGCTGACGCAGCCCATATTCCCGATGAAGCCGAAACCCGTGCCCGCTGGGGCGGTTTCGCGTTCACGCAAGAGAATCTCGCGATCGCGAAGACCGTCATCGCGCGCTATCCCGAAGGGCGCCAGCGCTCGGCGGTGATGCCGCTGCTCGATCTGGCGCAGCGCCAGGTGGGTGCGGACACGCAGACGCAGGGCTGGCTGCCGGTTCCGGTGATCGAATATGTCGCAGCGATGCTCGATATGCCCTACATCCGCGCGTATGAGGTGGCGAGCTTCTATACCATGTACAATCTCGCGCCGGTCGGGCGTTTCCACGTGCAGGTCTGCGGCACCACGCCGTGCCTGCTGCGCGGATCGGACGATGTGATGGCGGCCTGCGCCAACAAGGGTCTGGTCAAGGGCAAGACCACGCCCGACGGCCTGTTCACGCTGACCGAGGTCGAGTGCATGGGCAACTGCGCCAACGCACCGATGGTCCAGATCAACGACGATAACTTCGAGGATCTGGATTACGACAGCACCACGCGCATCCTGGAAGCGCTGGCTGCGGGCGAAAGCCCCAAGGCCGGCACCCAGATCGCCGGGCGCCACACCAGCGAGCCCGAGGGCGGACCGACATCGCTGAAGGCCATGGTCGATGCCAATCATGATTATCGCGGGGAATGGTGATGAGCTTTGATTTTCTCACCGACAAGGATCGCATCTTCACCAACGTCTATGGCTATCAGCCGTGGAACCTGAAGGCGGCCGAGGCGCGCGGTGACTGGGACAAGACCAAGGACCTGATCGCCTGGGGCCAGGACAAGATCATCGACGAGATGAAGGCGTCTGGCCTTCGCGGTCGTGGCGGTGCGGGCTTCCCCACCGGGATGAAGTGGAGCTTCATGCCCAAGGAATCCAAGGACGGTCGGCCCAGCTTCCTGGTGATCAACGCCGACGAATCCGAGCCTGGCAGCTGCAAGGATCGCGAAATCCTGCGTCATGATCCCCACAAATTGATCGAAGGCGCGCTGATCGCGGGTTTCGCGATGCGCGCGCGCGCTGCGTACATCTACGTGCGCGGCGAATACATCCGCGAAGCGCAGGTGCTGCAGGCAGCGGTCGACGAAGCTTATGAGGCCGGGCTGATCGGCAAGAACGCTGCCAAGTCGGGCTATGATTTCGACGTCTTCGTCCATCGCGGCGCGGGCGCCTATATCTGCGGCGAAGAAACCGCGATGATCGAAAGCCTCGAAGGCAAGAAGGGCCAGCCCCGTCTGAAGCCTCCTTTCCCGGCAGGGGCGGGCCTGTACGGCTGCCCGACCACGGTGAACAACGTCGAATCGATCGCGGTGGTGCCGACCATTCTGCGGCGCGGAGCGAGCTGGTTCGCCAGCTTTGGCCGCGAGAACAACAAGGGCACCAAGCTGTTCCAGATCAGTGGGCATGTCGACAAGCCCTGCGTGGTCGAGGAAGCGATGAGCATCCCGTTCCGCGATCTGATCGAGAAGCATTGCGGCGGTATTCGCGGTGGCTGGGACAATCTGCTCGCGGTGATCCCCGGCGGTTCGTCGGTGCCTCTGGTGCCTGCCGCGCAGATCATGGACGCGCCGATGGATTTCGACGGCCTGAAAGAGGTCGGATCGGGCCTTGGCACCGCAGCGGTCATCGTGATGGACAAGTCGACCGACATCGTTCAGGCGATCAGCCGGCTGAGCTACTTCTACAAGCACGAAAGCTGCGGCCAGTGCACGCCCTGCCGCGAAGGCACCGGCTGGATGTGGCGCGTGATGGAGCGGATGCGCACCGGCGACGCCGACATCAGCGAAATCGACACGCTGTACGAAGTCACCAAGCAGGTCGAAGGCCACACCATCTGCGCGCTCGGCGATGCCGCAGCCTGGCCGATCCAGGGCCTGATCAAGCATTTTCGTCCGGAGATGGAACGCCGCATTGTTGAAAAGCAGGGCGGCGGCCTGATGGAGGCGGCGGAGTAATTATGCCTAAACTGACCGTAGACGGGATCGAGGTTGAAGTCCCCCAGGGCGCGACCGTGCTGCAGGCCTGTGAGGCTGCCGGCAAGGAGATCCCGCGTTTCTGCTATCACGAACGGCTGAGCATCGCCGGCAACTGCCGGATGTGCCTCGTCGAGGTGAAGCCCGGGCCGCCCAAGCCGCAGGCGAGCTGCGCGTTGCCCGCGATGGACAATCAGGAAGTCCGCACCAACTCCGATATGGTGAAGAAGGCGCGCGAAGGCGTGATGGAATTCCTGCTGATCAACCACCCGCTCGATTGCCCGATCTGTGATCAGGGCGGCGAGTGCGATCTGCAGGACCAGTCGGTGGCCTATGGCCGCGGCGGTTCGCGCTATGACGAAAACAAGCGCGCGGTCACCGAAAAGTACATGGGGCCGATCATCAAGACGGTGATGACCCGCTGCATTCACTGCACCCGCTGCGTGCGCTTTGCCGAGGAAGTCGCCGGCACCGAGCAGATCGGGGCGATCGGTCGCGGCGAGAACATGCAGATCACCAGCTATCTGGAAAAGGCGGTGTCGTCCGAGCTTTCGGGCAATGTCATCGATCTGTGCCCGGTCGGCGCGCTGACCTCGCGTCCCTATGCCTATGAAGCACGTCCCTGGGAGCTCAAGAAGACCCTGGGTATCGACGTGATGGACGCGGTCGGCACCAACATCCGCTTCGACAGCCGGGGCAGGGAAGTGCTGCGCGTGCTGCCGCGCGTCAACGATGACGTCAACGAGGAGTGGGCGCACGACAAGACCCGCTACGCGGTCGATGGCCTGATGCGCCGCCGGCTCGACCGGCCTTATGTGCGCACCAACGGCAAGCTGGTCGAGGCGACATGGGCGCAGGCGTTCGCTGCGATCGCCGCCGTGAACGCCGGATCAAGCGTGGCGGCCGTCGCGGGCGATCTGCTCGACTGCGAAACCATGTTCGCCGCGCGCGAACTGCTGGCCAAGATGGGTTCCAGCCTGATCGAAGGGCGTCAGACCGGCCTGAAGTATGACGTTTCCAGCCTCGCTGCGGTCAACTTCAACTCGACTCTCAACGGCATCGAGACCGCCGACACGATCCTGCTGGTGGGCACCAACCCGCGCTGGGAAGCGCCTCTGGTCAACACCCGCATCCGCAAGGCGATCAAGCATGGCGCCAAGGTCTATGCGATCGGCGACGAGATCGATCTTACCTACAAGGTCGAATGGCTGGGCAACGACATGGGCCTGCTGGGCGCTCTGCCCGACGCGGTGTCCGACGTGTTCAAGGGCGCCAAGCGTCCCGCGTTGATCATGGGCGGCGGAGCCTTGGGCGTCGAAGGCGCGCATGGCGCAGCGCTGGCACTTGCCGACAGCTTCGGCATGGTTCGCGATACCGAAGACGGTCCTTGGAACGGGTTCAACGTCCTGCACATGGCCGCATCGCGCATGGGCGGGCTGATGCTCGGCTGGGCACAGCCCGGCGGCATTGCCGATCTGGTCGCCGCCAAGCCCAGGCTGCTGCTCGCGCTGGGCGCGGACGAGGTCGACTTCAGCCAGTTCGATGGCAGCTTCAAGGTGTTCATCGGCCATCATGGCGACAAGGGTGCGGCCGCTGCCGATGTCATCCTGCCGTCGGCGGCGTATCCCGAAAAGAACGGCACCTATGTCAATGTCGAAGGCCGGGTGCAGATGAGCGACAAGGCCGTGTTCGCGCCGGGCGATGCCCGCGAGGACTGGTCGATCCTGCGCGCTTTGTCCGAGGTTCTGGGCCAGACGCTGCCGTTCGACAGCTTCGTCGAATGCCGCGCGGCAATGATCGCGGCGGTTCCGGCGCTGGGCGTGGAGGGGCTTGCCTCATACGACTGGGCACCGCCCAGGCTCGCGTCCAGCCCGCAGGGGCCGGTCGGCTATCCGATCAAGGATTTCTACCTGACCAATGCCATCGCGCGCGCCAGCACGACGATGCAGCGCTGCTCGGCAGAACTGCTGCACGGCGAAGCGATGCTGGAGGCCGCGGAATGACCGAGTTTTTCCAATCGTCGCTGGGCATGGGCTGGGGCTGGTTCGTCGCCAACCTCATCCTCATCCTGCTGATCGCACTGCCAGTGATGCTCTCGGTGGCGATCGTCATCTATTTCGACCGCAAGATCTGGGCGTCGATGGCGCTGCGGCGCGGCCCCAACGTCGTCGGCCCGTTCGGCATCCTGCAGAGCTTCGCCGACGCGCTGAAGGTGTTCCTGCAGGAAACCATCATCCCCTCGGGCGCCAACAAGGGCCTGTTCCTGATCGCGCCGATCATCACCTTCACCGTGGCGTTGCTGTCCTGGGCGGTGATCCCGTTCGATCAGGACATGGTGCTGGCCGACATCAATGTCGGCCTGCTCTACATCCTCGCGGTAAGTTCGCTGGGCGTCTATGGCGTGGTGATCGCAGGCTGGGCGTCGAACTCGAAATACCCGTTCTTCTCGGCGCTGCGTGCCGCCGCGCAGATGATCTCGTACGAGGTGTCGATCGGCTTCATCATCGTCACCGTCGTGCTGTGGACCGGCAGCTTCAACCTCAATGACATCGTCGAGGCGCAGCGCGGGCACGGGCTTGGCTTCATCAACTGGTACGGGTTCAACCTGCTGCTCTACCCGATGGCGGTGCTGTTCCTGATCTCGTCGCTGGCGGAAACCGCGCGCGCGCCGTTCGATCTCACCGAAGCCGAGAGCGAGCTGGTTGCAGGCTATCAGACCGAATATTCGTCGATGGCGTTCGCTCTGTTCTGGCTGGGCGAATATGCCAACGTGCTGCTGATGTGCACGCTCAACGCGGTGCTGTTCTGGGGTGGCTGGCTGCCGCCGTTCGAATGGGCGCCGCTGTATGCCGTCCCCGGCATCTTCTGGCTGATCCTCAAGATTTCCGCGTTCTTCTTCATCTTCAGCTGGGTCAAGGCGACGGTGCCTCGCTACCGTTATGACCAATTGATGCGGCTGGGCTGGAAGGTCTTCCTGCCGATCTCGCTGCTGTGGATTTTCCTGGTGTCGGGCTATCTGATGCTCACACGCTACGGGGTCTGATAGACATGTTGCAAACTCTCAAAGCCTTTACGCTGTACGAGTTCGTGAAGGCGCACGCCCTGACCTTGAAGTATTTCTTCAAGCCCAAGGCGACGATCAACTATCCGTTCGAGAAGAACCCGCTGTCCCCGCGGTTTCGCGGCGAGCATGCGCTGCGCCGCTATCCCAACGGCGAAGAGCGCTGCATCGCGTGCAAATTGTGCGAGGCTGTGTGCCCCGCACAGGCGATCACCATCGAGGCCGAACCGCGCGGTATTGGAGAAGGGGGCGACGGCAGCCGCCGCACCACGCGCTACGACATCGACATGACCAAGTGCATCTTCTGCGGTTTCTGCCAGGAAGCGTGCCCGGTCGATGCGATCGTCGAAGGGCCGAACTTTGAATATGCCACCGAGACCCGCGAGGAGCTCATCTACGACAAGGGCAAGCTGCTAGAGAATGGCGACAAATGGGAACGTGCCATTGCCGCCAACCTTGAAGCGGATGCCCCTTATCGTTAAGGCGCACACGAATTCGATTCACCGAAGGCTTTTGACTCGCTGGGAGACGCGGGGCAGGGGCCGGATACGAGACCTGCTCGATTGGGCGCATCGGGGGCTGTAAAGCTTTGATCCAGATATTTGCCTTTTACATGTTCGCGTCGGTGGTGATCGCCAGCGGTGCGTTCACCATCCTCGCCCGCAACCCGGTGCATTCGGTGCTCTGGCTGATCCTCGCGTTCTTCAACGCGGCGGGATTGATGATCCTGATCGGCGCCGAGTTCATCGCGATGCTGCTGGTGATCGTCTATGTCGGCGCGGTCGCGGTGCTGTTCCTGTTCGTCGTGATGATGCTCGACATCGATTTTGCCGAACTGCGCGGGGGCTTCATGAAGAACCTGCCTTTGGGCCTCGCGCTCGCGGCGGTGTTTCTGGCCGAGCTGGTGTTCGGCATCGGTGCCTATCAGGCGGGCAACATCGCGCTGGGCGAGCATGCGCTCAACCCCGCACGCATGGGCGCAAGCAACATCCAGGCCGTGGGTGAGCTGCTCTACACCCGCTACATCTTCCTGTTCGAAAGCGCAGGCCTTGTGCTGCTGGTGGCGATGGTCGGCGCGATCGTGCTGACCCATCGCAAGCGCGCCGGCGTCCGCCCGCAGAACATCGCATCGCAGGTGCGCCGTCGTCCCGAAGAGGCCACGCGCAACACGCAGCCCGTCGTCGGTGAAGGTGTCGAGCTATGATTGGTATCGAGCATTATCTTGTGGTCAGCTCCATCCTGTTCGTGATGGGCGTGCTGGGCATCTTCCTCAACCGCAAGAACGTCATCATCATCCTGATGGCGATCGAGCTGATCCTGCTCGCCGTGAACATCAACCTCGTCGCTTTCAGCGTGTTCCTCGGCGACATGGTGGGCCAGGTGTTTGCCATGTTCGTGCTGACCGTTGCGGCAGGCGAAGCGGCGATCGGTCTTGCGATCCTGGTCATCTACTTCCGTGGCCGCGGCACCATTGCGGTTGACGACGTCAACCAGATGAAGGGTTAAGCACATGGCCATCACCCTGATCGTCTTCCTGCCGCTGCTGGCAGCCATCATCGCTGGGCTGGGCAACCGGATCATCGGCAATGTCCCCGCCAAGGTGGTGACGACCGCCGCGCTGTTCGCCGCGTGCGCGCTCAGCTGGCCGATCTTCCTTGGTTTCCTCGGCGGCACCTCGACCGAATATGTCGTGCCGGTATTGTCCTGGCTGCGCTCGGGCGACCTGCAGTTCGACTGGGCGCTGCGCGTCGATACGCTGACCGCTGTGATGCTGGTCGTGGTCACCTCGGTGTCCGCGCTCGTCCACCTGTATAGCTGGGGCTATATGGACGAGGATCCGGACCAACCGCGCTTCTTTGCCTACCTTTCGCTGTTCACCTTCGCCATGCTGATGCTGGTCACCGCCGACAACCTCGTCCAGATGTTCTTCGGCTGGGAAGGCGTAGGCCTCGCCTCTTACCTGCTGATCGGCTTCTGGTTCCGCAAACCCAGCGCCAATGCCGCCGCGATCAAGGCATTCGTCGTCAACCGCGTCGGTGACCTCGGCTTCATGATGGGCATCTTCGGAACCTTCCTGGTGTTCGGTACCGTCTCGATCCCCGCGATCCTTGCAGCCGCGCCCGGCATGGAAGGCGCGACGATCGGTTTCCTTGGCGGACGCTTCGACCTGATGACCGTATTGTGCCTGCTGCTGTTCATCGGCGCGATGGGCAAGTCGGCGCAGCTCGGGCTGCACACCTGGCTGCCCGACGCGATGGAAGGCCCGACGCCTGTGTCGGCGCTGATCCATGCTGCAACCATGGTGACCGCCGGCGTGTTCATGGTCTGCCGCCTGTCGCCGATGTTCGAAGCCAGTCCGACCGCGCTCACCGTGGTGACGATCGTCGGGGCCTGCACCGCTTTGTTCGCCGCGACCGTCGGTCTGGTGCAGACCGATATCAAGCGCGTGATCGCCTATTCGACCTGCTCGCAGCTGGGCTACATGTTCTTTGCCGCGGGCGTCGGCGCTTATGGCGCGGCGATGTTCCACCTGTTCACGCACGCTTTCTTCAAGGCGCTTCTGTTCCTGGGCGCGGGCTCGGTGATCCACGCGATGCACCACGAACAGGACATGCGCTATTATGGCGGCTTGCGTAAATCGATCCCGATCACCTTCTGGGCGATGATGGCGGGTACGCTCGCGATAACCGGGGTCGGCATTGTCGGCGTTGCAGGCTTTGCCGGTTTCTATTCCAAGGACGGCATCATCGAGGCGGCCTTCGCTTCCGGAACGCAGGTCGGCCAGTTCGCCTTCAGCATCGGCGTGATCGCGGCACTGCTGACCAGCTTCTACAGCTGGCGTCTGATGTTCCTGACCTTCTTCGGCAAGCCGCGCTGGATCGAATCCGAGCACATCCAGCACAGCGTCCACAAGACGCCGGTACAGGCAGGCGCGGACACCACGGGCGGCTATCACCCGCACGAAAGCCCGCTGCCGATGCTGATCCCGCTGATCGTGCTGACCATCGGCGCGGTGGCCGCAGGGTTCGTGTTCCACCACGCATTCATCGATGCCGAGCATGGCAAGGCTTTCTGGAACGGCAGCCTGTTCTTCAACGACCATCTGATGCACGAGATGCACGAGGTTCCGCTGTGGGTGAAGCTGGCCTCGACCATCGCGATGCTGGTGGGGCTTGCCACCGCGATCCTGATGTATGTGGTCAACAGGACCCTGCCCGCTAAGCTCGCTGGAGCGCTGGCGCCGGTCTACCAGTTCCTGCTCAACAAATGGTATTTCGATGAGCTGTACAACCACATCTTCGTAAAGCCGTCGTTCGCGCTTGGCCGCTTCTTCTGGAAGGTGGGTGACGAGGGGACGATCAATCGATTCGGCCCGGATGGCGCCGCGGTGCTGGTCGCCTCGGGCAGCCGCATGGCGGTCAAGCTCCAATCCGGTTTCCTTTACAGTTACGCTCTGGTGATGCTGCTCGGCCTTGTGGCGGCGCTCACCTGGCTGATGGTGCGCTGACATGAACGATCTGGGATTTCCTGTGCTGTCGATGATGCTCGCCGTGCCAATGGCGGCGGCGATCGCGTGTCTGTTCGTCAGCGCCAACACCGCGCGCTGGCTGGCACTCACCGCCACGCTGATCGATCTGGCGCTCGGCATCGTGCTGTGGATGAACTTCGACATCGGCGGAGCGCAGTGGCAGTTCGTCGAGAAGGCGGCATTGTTCGACCGGTTCAGCTGGGCGCTGGGCATCGACGGCATCGCGCTGATGCTGATCATGCTCTCGGTGTTCCTGATGCCGATCTGCATCGGCGCGAGTTGGGAAGCGATCCAGACCCGCGTCGGCGAGTACATGGCCGCGTTCCTGCTGATGGAAGTGCTGATGATTGGCGTGTTCGCCGCGCAGGACATCTTCCTGTTCTACATCTTCTTCGAGGCAGGTCTGATCCCGATGTACCTGATCATCGGCATCTGGGGCGGTGCGAACCGGATCTACGCGAGCTACAAGTTCTTCCTCTACACCCTGCTCGGATCGGTGCTGATGCTGATCGCGATGTTCTGGATCGTGAACGAGGCGGGCACGTCGGACATCCCGACGCTGATGGCCTATGACTTTCCGCTCGAGGCGCAGTCGTGGCTGTGGCTGGCATTCTTCGCGAGCTTCGCGGTCAAGATGCCGATGTGGCCGGTGCACACCTGGCTGCCCGATGCGCACGTTCAGGCGCCGACGGCAGGATCGGTGATTCTGGCAGGCGTGCTGCTCAAGATGGGCGGCTATGGCTTCATCCGCTTCTCGCTGCCGATGTTCCCCGATGCGTCGGTGGACTACATCTGGCTGGTGTTCGCGCTGTCGATGGTCGCGGTGGTCTACACCTCGCTGATCGCGCTGGTGCAGAGCGACATGAAGAAGCTGATCGCTTATTCATCGGTCGCGCATATGGCGATCGTCACCGTCGGGCTCTTCGCGTTCAACCGTCAGGGCCTGGAAGGCGCGCTGATCGTCATGCTCAGCCACGGTCTGGTCTCTGGCGCGTTGTTCCTGTGCGTCGGCGTGATCTACGACCGGCTGCACACCCGCGAGATCGATCGTTACGGCGGCCTCTCGATCAACATGCCGCGTTATGCGCTGCTGTTCCTGCTGTTCACGATGGCCTCGATCGGCCTGCCGGGAACCAGCGGCTTTGTCGGCGAGTTCCTCTCGCTGGTTGGTGTCTACGAGGTGTCGAGCTGGGTCGCGATCGTATCGACCACCGGCATCATCCTGGGCGCAGCCTACATGCTCTATCTCTATCGCCGCGTGGCCTATGGCGTGATCAAGTCGGATGACGTCGCCGCCATGCCCGATCTCAACAAGCGCGAGATCGCGCTGCTGCTGCCGATCGCACTCGTCGTGCTGTGGATGGGGGTCTACCCCGAAAGCTTCATGGCACCGATGCGCAAGGATGTCGGCGCGCTCGAGGCGCGGCTCGCTGCCGCCAAGCCCTTGGGCGATGCTCAGGTCAAGCTGGGCTCAGGTCCCGCGCTCACGCCCGCAGCCCATGCTGAAGAAGGCCATCACTGATGAATTACGCGCTCTGGTTCCAGCTGGCCTCGCCGGAAATCGCCCTCAGCATCTCCGGCCTCGTGCTGCTGCTGATCGCCGCATGGGGTGGCAACAAGGCGTCGCGCCTGGTCAGTGTGCTCGCGGTCGTCGCGCTGTTCGGCGCGCTGGCGCTGTCGCTGAATTTCCTGTTCGACCCTGCTTTTGCCGATGGCGCGGATGCGTTCTATGGCCAGTATCGCATGGACCGCTTCGCCTCGCTGTCGAAGGTGCTGATCTTCCTGTCGGCGATCGGCTGCGTCATCGTCGCGCCCAAGTTCTTCGCGCGCGGTGACATGATGCGCGCGGAATACCCGATCCTCATCCTGTTCGCCTCGATCGGCATGGGGTTAATGGTCTCGGCGGTCGATCTGCTGACGCTGTACATCGGTCTCGAGCTCAACAGCCTCGCCGCCTACGTGCTCGCGAGCTTCCTGCGCAGCGATGACCGTTCGGCAGAGGCCGGTCTCAAATATTTCGTGCTCGGCGCGCTGGCGAGCGGCATCCTGCTGTTCGGCATGTCCTTGCTCTATGGTTTCACCGGCACCACCAGCTTCATCGGTATCCAGACCGCGTTTGCCGATGGCGTGTCGACCGGCGCGCTGTTCGGGATCGTCTTCGTGCTTTCGGGCCTGGCGTTCAAGATCAGCGCGGTGCCGTTCCACATGTGGACGCCCGACGTCTACGAAGGTGCGCCGACCCCGGTGACCACCTTCTTCGCCACCGCGCCCAAGGTCGCTGCCCTCGCGCTAACGATGCGCGTCGCGATCGAGGCATTCGGCGGTCAGCAGAGCATCTGGCAGCAGATCGTGATCTTCGTGGCTTTGGCCTCGATCATCCTGGGCGCTGCCGGCGCCATCGGGCAGACGAACATCAAGCGGCTGCTGGCCTATTCGTCGATCAACAATGTCGGTTTCATGCTGATCGGTCTGGCCTGCGGAACGCCAGAAGGCGCCTCGGCGATGATGACCTATCTGGTGATCTATGTCGCGATGACGCTGGGCAGCTTCGTGTGTGTGCTCGATCTTAACGATCGCACCGGCGCGCCTGTCGAGGATATCGGCAAGCTTGCAGGGCTTTCGCGGACGCGGCCGGGTCTGGCCGCAGCGCTTGCCGTGTTCATGTTCAGCCTCGCCGGCATCCCGCCGCTGTTCGGCTTCTGGGGCAAGTTCGTCGTGTTCGATGCCGCAGTGGCGGCAGGCCTGATCCCGCTCGCCGCGATCGGCATCGCCGCCTCGGTAATCGGTGCGTTCTACTACCTCAAGGTCATCAAGGTCATGTACTTCGATGAGCCCGCCGATGTCATCGCACCGAGCGATTCGCCCGCGCGCATGGTTCTGGTTGCGATCACCGCGCTGTTCGTGTCGCCGCTCGGCTATTTCGCGACATTGGCGCTGACCCCGGTGACGGCAGGGGCCGCCAAGGCACTGTTCTGGTCGGCCTGATCGAAACGGTCGCGCTGACCGCATCCACCAATGCGGATATGCTCGAGCGTGCCGAGGCGGGCGCGCCCGAAGGATTGTGGATCCGGGCCGAGCAGCAGAGCGGCGGCCGCGGACGGCTGGGCCGGCAATGGCTGAGCCCGCTGGGCAATCTGTATTGCAGCACCCTCGTGCGGATCGGCTTCCAGGATCCTGCCGCGCATCTGCTGGCGTTCGTCGCGGGGCTTGCGGTGCTCGATACCGTCCGTGCGATTCTCCCCGACAGTCATGCCCGGCTAAAATGGCCCAACGATGTGCATGTCGGTGGCGCAAAGCTTGCCGGAATACTGCTTGAGCGCCGGCGCGATGCAGTGGTGGTCGGCATAGGCATGAATGTTGCGATTGCGCCCGAGGTTACAGGGCGCAGCGTCACGTCGCTCCACGATCAGGGCGCGATGGCGCAGGTGGATGCAGCAGCGGTGATCGAGTTGCTCGAACCGCGCTTCCGGTCGCGCCTGTTGCAATGGCGAACGACCGACCCTGCAACGCTGCTTGAAGTCTGGTGCGCCGCCGCGCATAAGCCCGGGGAAGCGATGGCGGTCCAGCGGGGCCCCGAGGATCGAATTGAGGGTGTGTTCGAAGGTCTGTCCACCGATGGCGCGCTGCTGCTGCGGTGTGCCGATGGACGGATCGAATCCGTCAGCGCAGGCGATGTCCATCTCCTCGCTTGAAGCCGTTTAGTCGAAATGAAGGACGTGACGCATGCTGCTTGCCATTGATGTCGGCAACACCAACGCCGTGTTTGCGCTGTTCAACGAACGCACGATCAAGGCGCGCTGGCGGATCTCCACCGATGCGCGCCGGACTGCGGACGAATATGCGGTGTGGCTGAACCAGCTGCTCGCGCTGGAAGGCTTCATCCGGCAGGACATCAGCCAGGTGATCATCTCCACCGTGGTGCCGCGCGCGCTGCACAATCTGCAGGTGCTTTCGCGCAAGTATTTCAGTGTCGAGCCATTGATCGCCGGGGTGGAACCTGCGGACTGGCAGATGCAGATCGATGTCGACGAGCCCAAGTCACTGGGCGCCGACCGCGCGGTCAATTCGATCGCGGCGCACGCGCTGCATCCCGGTGATATCATCATCATCGACTTTGGCACTGCAACCACCTATGACGTCGTGGATTATACGGGTGCCTACAAGGGGGGCATCATTGCGCCGGGGATCAACCTCTCGCTCGATGCCCTGGTTCAAGCCGCCGCAAAACTGCCGCGCATCGCGATAGAAACCCCGCGCAACAACCGCTCTGTCATCGGCCGCAACACCGAGGACCAGATGCAGATCGGCGTGTTCTGGGGCTATGTCGCGATGATGGAAGGACTGGTCGCCCGGATGCGCGCCGAAATCGGCCGCCCGGCGAAGGTCATCGCCACCGGCGGACTTGCGGTGCTGTTTGACGAGCACACGACGATATTTGATGCGGTCGAACCCGACCTGACCCTGCAGGGTCTCGCCATGATTGCCGAAAGGGCATTTTGATTACATGAAACCTGGAAAAGAATTGTTGTTCCTGGCCCTTGGCGGGTCGGGCGAAATTGGCATGAATGCCAACCTCTACGGCTGCGACGGCAAATGGGTCATGGTCGATCTGGGCATGACCTTCAGCGATCCGGCCTATCCCGGGGTCGAGCTGGTGTTTCCCGATCTCGAGTTCATCGAGGAACGCGCCGACGATCTGCTCGGCATCGTGCTGACGCACGGCCATGAAGACCATATCGGCGCGCTGCCGTATCTGGCGGCGGACCTCAATGTGCCGCTGTTCGCAACGCCCTTCACCGCCGACCTGATCCGCCGCAAGCTCGAAGAGCAGGGGCTGGTCAAGGATGTCGAGCTCAACGTCATCGAGAACGAGGGCAGCCTTCAGCTCGGCCCGTTCGGCTTCCGCTATCTGCCCCTGGCGCACTCGATCGCAGAAGGCAACGCGCTGCTGATCGACACGCCTTATGGCCGCATTTTCCACACCGGCGACTGGAAGCTCGACGACGAGCCGATCGTCGGGGTGCCTTCGACGCCAGAGACGCTCACCGCGCTCGGCGACGAGGGCGTGCTCGCGATGGTCTGCGATTCGACCAACGTTTTCAATCCCGAAAGCTCGGGCTCCGAAGGCGCGGTGCGCGATGCGCTGATCAAGGCGGTAAAGCCGCTCAAGGGTCGGGCGCTGATCACCACCTTCGCCTCCAATGTCGCGCGCCTGCACACGCTGGGCGAGGTTGCCAAGGCCACCAACCGCGCCTTCTGCGTCGCCGGGCGCTCGCTCGATCGCATCATCGCGGTCGCCAAGGCCAATGGCTATCTGAAGGACCTTCCCGAACTGGTCGATTTCGACACCGCCATGGGCATGCCGCGCCGCCAGGTGCTGGTGGTCGCCACCGGCGGCCAGGGCGAACCGCGAGCTGCGCTCGCCCGCGTGGCCGAGGGCAACCACCAGATCAAGCTGGAGGCGGGCGACACCGTATTGTTCTCGTCCAAGGTCATCCCCGGCAACGAGATCGCGATCGGCCGCATTCAGAACAGGCTGGCCGAAGACGGCATCCAGATGATCACCGACCGCCAGGCCGAAATCCATGTGTCGGGCCATCCGGGACGCCCGGAGCTTGCCGAGATGTACCGCTGGATCAGGCCGCAGATCCTGGTCCCGGTGCATGGCGAAATGCGCCACATGACCGAGCAGGCCCGGTTCGGGACCGAGCAGGGCATCCCTTCGGTGGTGGTGCAGAAGAACGGCGATATGGTGCGGCTTGCCCCCGGCAAGCCCGGAGTGATCAGCCGCGAGCGCGCCGGCCGATTGGTGCTGGATGGCGATGTCATCCTGCCCGCCGATGGCATGACCATGGCCGAGCGGCGCAAGCTCGCGGTCAATGGCCAGGTCAGCGTCGCGGTTGCGCTCGACGGGCGCGGCGGACTGATCGGCGATCCGGTGGTGCGCGCGCTGGGGCTTCCGGTCGAGGACGATCTCGATGCATTCATCGCCGAGACGATCGAGGATGTACGCGAGGCGATCAACAAGCCGGGCAAGGCCAAGCCGAAGGGCAGGGGCGGCAGGTCGGAAGGCCGGTCGTCTGGCGGAGGCAACGACGTGCAGGAGGCGATCCGCCTTGCCGTGCGCCGTGCCGCAACGCGCTGGACCGGCAAAAAGCCCGTCGTCACGGTCTTGATGATCGCGGGCTGACGACCCACTTGGGCGCAAGGCAACAGGACATGAGCGCATGAGCTGGACGAGCATTGCTGCAATTTATCTGCTGTTCTGGGTAATCACCGCATTCGTGGTGATGCCCTTTGGCGTGCGCACCGCAGAAGAGCTGGGGATCGAGAAGGTCCGCGGCCAGGCAGACAGCGCGCCCGCCAATTTCAAGCCGCTGCGCGTCGTCCTGATCACGACCGCGCTGTCCGCGGTGGTGTTCGGGCTGTTCTATGCCAACTATGTCAACGGCTGGATTGGACCATCGGATGTCAACATCTTCGGCAAGCCGCCAGGCGCCGAATGAAGGCTGCCGGGCGCTGGCCCGGCCGTCTTGCGTTTAGTGTGAGACTTTGTCGCCATTTGCTGCTATAGGTTTGCCATCGCGCGATCCATGATCCAAGCCAGCGCGCGACTGAGAGACTCGCGGCATCCTTGCTCCACGCTCTTGCTTGCTCAGCAACACGAGCCAATGCATGCCAGATATCAACCAGCTTTTCGACAATCTCCACGTTGCGCACATGCGCGCGCTGCATTCGCCTTGCGCGGATGAGCGCGACACGCAGGCCAGCCTGGCGCGCGTCGAAGACATGCGGGTGCATGCGATCGCCTATCCCCAGCCGGGCAGCTTCATGCCTGGCTGATGCCATCCGGGTGAAGGGTCTTGCCGCAAGGCGATGACCTGTTGCCCGCATCTTCGCGTGCAATGGCCGGGACCGGGCGTTGCACAGGTCGAAATCGAACTTCCGGTCCCGGACTATGCAGGGGGAACTGTCCGCAAATGTGTGCGGCCCCATGCAATCGACACTTAAGGAAATGACTATGCCGATTGGCACCGTAAAGTTCTTCAATGCCGACAAGGGCTATGGTTTCATTCAGCCCGACGATGGCGGCAACGACGCGTTCGTTCACATCAGCGCCGTTGAAGCATCGGGCATGCGCACGCTCGATCGCGACCAGCGCGTGAACTTTGAACTGGAACAGGATCGCCGTGGCAAGATGGCGGCTGTCCGTCTTTCGGCTGCTGCCTGATTTTCAGGTGCTAGGGTGCGGGGTGGCGGTTTGCGCCGCTCCGCAGCCTCATTCAGGGTTGGTCGTTGCCTTCAGAATGACCCAAAGATTTACGAGCGTTTAACGTATCGGTTCTAGCATGCTCTCAACAAGTGAAGGGCCGCGATATGCTGGACAGATTGCTTCGCGATCACAGGCTGATCCGCGAAAAAGCGCAGGCGCTTTTGCAGCTGCTTGAACATGAAACCATGCCGTCGCGCGCATTGCTTGCCGAAACCCGCTGGCGGGTCGGCAGCCACATCATGCAGCATCTCGCCTTCGAAGATCGCCATCTTTACGCCAAGCTGCTGCAGGACGAGCGTCCGCACGTCCGCGAAAAGGGACAGCACTTCCAGGCCGAACTGGCCGCCTTGTTTGCCGAATATGCCCAGCACGCCCAATATTGGACCCCGGATCGCATCGCGTCGGAATGGAGCCGGTTTCGCGTCGAATCGCGCCGCATGACGCTGGCGATGTTCGCGCGGATCGATCTGGAAGAGGTCGAGCTGTATCCGCTCGCCACCGATGCGGCGATCGACATGCAGACCAACGTCGCCCCGACCACCAACTGGACGCGTGAGGCGTTTGCGATCAAGGACGCGATCACCAAGGGGTCGTCCACCCTGCCGGCCTAGGCCGCAACCGGGCTGCTGCTGCAACCCGTGCGCGAGAAGGTTTTCTCAGTCGCGCTAATCGTCTAAGCGCAGCGCCATGTCAGAGACGAATCCCGATATCCTGCCCGCAGGTCTTGCTGATCTGCTTCCCCCGCGCGCCGAACAGGCTGCGCGGCTCACCCGCAGCGCGATGGATGTGCTTGCGGGGCATGGCTATGACCGGGTCTCGCCACCGCTTGTGGAATATGAGCGTTCGCTGGCGGCGCGCATGCAGGGTACCGGGCGCCAGCATCTGTTCCGCATGGTCGATCCGTCATCGATGCGCACGCTGGCCATTCGTTCGGACATCACCGTGCAGGTGGGCCGGGTGGCCACGACGCTGATGGCGTCGGCGCCGCGCCCGCTCAGGCTGAGCTATGCAGGCCAGGTGCTGCGCATCGCATCCGACCAGCTCAACCCCGAGCGCGAGCGGCTGCAGATCGGCGCCGAATTGATCGGCCACGACAACATCGCCGCCGCGCAGGAAGTGGTGCGGATCGCGATCGAGGCGCTGGCCGAGGCAGGCGTGACCGGCATCACGGTCGATCTGACCTTGCCCGACCTCGTCGACACTCTTGCTGGCACCGCGTTCCCGCTGCCGCAGGGGCAGATCGCCGCGGTCCGGCGCGAGCTCGACATGAAGGATGCAGGCGGGCTCACCGCATTGGGCGCCGATGCCTATCTGCCGCTGCTCTATGCCATGGGACCGTTCGAGGCCGCGATCGACTCGCTGGCCGCGATCGATGCCGGCGGCGTGCTCGCCAGCCGGATCACCGCCCTTCGCCAGATCGTGGCGGCACTGCCGGACAACGTTACCGTCACGCTCGACCCCACTGAGCGGCACGGCTTCGAATATCAGAGCTGGTTCGGCTTTTCGCTCTACGCCGATGGCTGTGCAGGCGTGCTGGGGCGTGGCGGAACCTATGCCATCCCCGATGGCAAGGGCGGGGAAGAGGTCGCCACCGGCTTTTCGCTCTACCCCGATGCGCTGCTCGACATGACCCTGACGGGCGAGCAGGGCGCAGCGGGCAAGCTGTTCCTGCCGCTGGGACACGATCAGGCGGTCGCCGCAAGGCTGCGCGCGATCGGCTGGCGGACGCTGGCAGCGATTACCGATGCCGATGATGCGGTCGCGCTGGGCTGTTCGCACCGCCTGCAGGGCAGCGAGACTGTCGCGCTTTAAAGGCTGCGGCGTTCAGAATTCTTCCAGAAACGCTGCCACCGCGCGGGTGTGCGCATTGTCTCCTGCGCCCAGTTCGCGGTTGATGGTCATGTGGTTTTCGCCTGCGATCGACTGGACCACGACTTTCGAGCCCGCCGCCCTGAGCGCGGCGGCGAGCGCGTTGGACTGCTCGGTTGCGTCCTGACGGCTGGCGACATGCAGGATCAGCCAGCGGCTGACATTGGGCGCGGCTGCGTGAGTAATCGGCGACAGCCGTGCCTGGCGCGCAGGGTCGGTGCCAAAGGCCGGGACATAGAGGCTCTTGGCGATCACAGGCGTGTCGCGCATCTGGCGTGCGACGTCATAGCCCGCGCCGTCGAGCAGGATGACGCCTGGAATCCTGTCCATGTCCGATTTGAGATAGGTCGGGTCGGTCGACACCAGGGCCGCCAGATGTGCGCCCGCGCTGTGCCCCATGACGATGACCCGGGCCGGATCGATACCCAGCGCCTGCGATTGAGCGAGCAGCTTGCGCAGCGCCGAGGCGACGTCCTCGGCCTGCTGTTCCACCGGGGCCTCAGGGAGCAGCCGGTACCCGACCGACGCAAATGCCCAGCCTTTGCCGACGAAAAAGTCGGGCTTTTGCTGCACCATCGAGCGGTCGCCGTTGCGCCAGCCGCCGCCATGCAGATAGACCACCAGCGGATATCCGCTTGCGGGCCGCTCCGCCTGGGGCAGGTACAGATCGAGCGTCTGCTGGGCGGCGGTACCATAGGCAATCGCGCGCAACGGGATATCGCTTGGCTGCGAGGGCGGCGCGGTCGGCTTGCGCTTGGCGATCCCTTCCACGAATTGCGCCTTGCAGCGTTCCGACAGCTCGTCGCCGCGCTCGCGCAGGCAGCTGCGCATCTCTGATCGGTTCAGCCCGCACAGCTTCATGATCTCGCGTCGGCATTCGCGGTCGAGCAGCCGCTCGCGCCCGCCGCGCTGCTGGGCCAGGGTCGGGACGATCAGCGCGGGAGCGATCAGTCCGGCGGTCACCATCAGTGTAAAAGTCTTCCAGCGCATCGCCTGTCTCCGCAGCAATCCTATGGGGTGAGCGCAAGTCTGCCGCACGCTGCTTGCATGCGTCCATTCTCGAAGTGCATTAAATTGTATCATGTTTTGCCCTAACACACTGGACGCAAGCGGCTGCCGTCACTAGGACGAGCGCGCTTTGCGCGTCGCTGACGGCGCGTCCATCTCGCAAAAGGTATGGTTTTGTGGCCAATGTTACGGTGATCGGCGCCCAATGGGGCGATGAGGGCAAGGGCAAGATTGTCGACTGGCTGGCGGAGCGCGCCGATGCGGTGATCCGCTTCCAGGGTGGCCACAATGCCGGACACACCCTGGTCATCGGCGAGAAGGTGTTCAAATTGTCGCTGCTGCCTTCGGGCATCGTGCGCGGGACGTTCAGCGTTATCGGCAACGGCGTGGTACTCGATCCCTGGGCGCTGCGCGACGAGGTCGCCAAATTGCGCGGGCAGGGGGTGGAAATCACCCCGGATAACCTCGCTGTGGCGGACAATTGCCCACTGATCCTGCCTTTCCACCGCGATCTCGACGCGCTGCGCGAGGATGCCAGCGGCCAGGGCAAGATCGGCACCACCCGCCGCGGCATCGGCCCGGCCTATGAGGACAAGGTCGGCAGGCGCGCGATCCGCGTATGCGATCTGGCGCATCTCGATGCGCTTGATCCGCAGCTTGACCGGCTGTGCGCGCACCATGATGCGTTGCGCGCCGGGTTTGGCGAACCGCCGATCGATCGTGCAGCGTTGCTGGCCGAACTCGCCGAGATCGCGCCGTTCGTGCTCGAATTCGCGCAGCCGGTGTGGAAGCGCCTCGGCGAAATCCGCCGCGCGGGTGCCCGCATGCTGTTCGAGGGCGCGCAGGGCGTTCTGCTCGACGTCGATCATGGCACCTATCCGTTTGTCACTTCGTCGAACACCGTCACCGGCACCGCATCCGGCGGCAGCGGTCTGGGCCCACAGGCCAGCGGCTTCGTGCTCGGCATCGTCAAGGCCTACACCACCCGCGTCGGATCGGGCCCGTTCCCGACCGAACTGCAGGACGAGGTTGGCCAGCGGCTGGGTGAGCGTGGGCATGAATTCGGAACCGTCACCGGGCGTCAGCGGCGCTGCGGCTGGTTCGATGCGACCCTGGTGCGTCAGGCATGCGCGGTCGCTGGCGTCACCGGCATCGCGCTGACCAAGCTCGACGTGCTCGACGGCTTTGCCAAGCTCAAGATCTGCACCGGCTACCGCCTGAACGGCAAGGTGCTCGATTATTTCCCCGCGCATGCGGGCGATCAGGCTGCGGTCCAGCCGATCTACGAGGAAATGGACGGGTGGCACGAATCGACTGCGGGCGCGCGCAGCTGGGTTGACCTGCCCGCGCAGGCCATCAAGTATATCAAGCGCGTCGAAGAGCTGATCCAGTGCCCCGTGGCGCTGGTATCGACCTCGCCCGAGCGCGAAGACACGATCCTGGTGCGCGATCCCTTCGCGGACTGACGGGTCGCTTGATGGGGGGTTTTCATGTCCGAAGACGGGCGTTCGCCCTTTGGTGACGGCGCGGCTCCGGCTGCGGGAGACCCGATTGTCGCGGTGGACAGTCCTGCGACGGGCCGGCTGCTGCAGGCAGCAGGGCGCCCGGCTACCTTGATCGCGCCTGCGGGCAGCCCCCTTGCGGCGAGCGCCCGCATCCATGCCTTCGACTGGCGGCGGGCCGTGCCCGGTGCTGATGCCCTGGCTTTCGTGGCATCGGATGCGGGGCTGCTGTGTCTGGTCAGTCTGGAGACGATCGATGCGGTCGATGTCCTGCTGCAGGGTCGTACCGCAGCCTGCATCTTCGGTGATGCGCCCTCGCTGATCGCCATCGCTGTTTCCGATCTGACAGGAATCCTGGGCGCGAACAGGGCGTTTGATCCCGACCGCGATGAACGCGCGCGGCTGCAGGCGTTGGCGTTGGAGCTCGCGCGGCTGGCCGAACAGCTCGGCCACATCACCTCGGGCGACGACGATGCGCCGGACGGGCTGGCTGAGCGGAACCTGTCGTATCAGGCCGAAGCACCGGCCGACCGCGCACCCGCCATTCCGCCCGATCCGCAGCGGATTCGCCACCTGATCAGCATCCGCCGCCTGCGCGACCGCTTCTTCAGCTCTGATCTGTTTGCCGATCCCGCCTGGGACATCCTGCTCGATCTGGCGGCGTCGCGGCTTGAGCGCCGTTCGGTGTCTGTCTCCAGCCTGTGCATCGCAGCGGCCGTCCCGCCGACCACGGCGCTGCGCTGGATCCGGCTGATGACCGACCAGCAACTGCTCGAGCGCCGCGCCGATCCCGCCGATGCCCGGCGGATGTTCGTCGATCTGTCCGATGCGGCGTTCGACCAATTGTGCGGGTGGTTCGCGCTGGTGGATGCGCGCGGCGGGCTGGGCGGTTGACGTCCGCCTGCGGGCCCGATGGTGCAATGGCTTGTTAGTAGGGCCGCTTGCGCCTAATTTGGCAGCATGACCAGCCAGTTCACCGAACTGAACGACCGCGCGCGCGATGTTTTCCGCATCGTTGTGGAAAGCTATCTCGATACCGGGATGCCTGTCGGCTCGCGCACGATTTCCAAGTCCTCCACCGTCAACCTCTCGCCCGCCTCGATCCGCAACGTGATGCAGGATCTCGAGGAACTGGGCCTGCTCGCCGCGCCGCACACCAGCGCGGGGCGGATGCCGACCGAGCAGGGGCTGCGATTGTTCGTCGATGGCATGATGCAGGTAGCAGAGCCGTCGTTCGAGGAGCGCGCGGCCATCGAAAAGCAGCTCGACAATGCAGGGCCGATAGAGGCCGCGCTGGCGGCGACGACGCAGGCGCTTTCGGGGCTGTCGGCTTGCGCCGGCATCGTGATGGTGCCGCGGCGCGAGCCTGTGCTGCGCCAGATGAGCTTCGTGCGGCTGTCCGATACCCAAGTGCTGGCCGTGCTGGTGGGCAACGATGGCAGCATCGAAAACCGCGTGCTGGAGATGAGCCGGCGCGTCACCGAGAGCATGCTGGTGCAGGCGGGCAACTTCATTACAGCCCGGCTTTCCGGCCGCAGCCTGTCGCAGGCGCTGCTCGCGCTCGAGGCGGAGATCAACAGCGAGCGGGACGCGCTCGATCAGGCCAGTTCCGACCTTGTGCGCCGCGGGCTTGCGTTGTGGTCGCGTGACGGCGCCGACCGCCCGGTGCTGATCGTGCGCGGCCAGGCCAATCTGCTCGACAACGATGCGGTGGCGGATCTGGAGCGGGTGAGGCGGCTGCTCGACGAACTTGAAGCGATGCAGGACATTGCCCATCTTCTCGACAGCGCGCGGGAGGCGGCATCGGCCCGCATCTTCATTGGCGCTGAAAACAAATTGTTTTCGCTTTCCGGATCATCCGTGATAGCGGCGCCCTACCGCGATGGCGAGGGGCGCGTAGTCGGCGTGGTCGGTGTCATCGGCCCCACCCGCCTCAATTATGCGCGTATTGTCCCGATGGTGGACTTTACCGCGCAGAGCCTAACCAGATTGATGAAATGAACGGGACAGACGTGATTCAGGACGAAACAGTGACGCAGGAAGACCCCAGCAACAACGCCGACACCAGCCGGTCGCTCGATCAGGAAGCGGCTGCCGAGCTTGAAGGCGTGCCCGACAGCCTGAAGGAACAGGGTGACGATCACGCAGCGTTGGAAGAGCGTATCGCAGCGCTCGAAGCGCAGCTGGCCGAAGCCAGGCAGGACGTGCTGTATGCGCGCGCCGACACCCAGAATGTCCGTCGCCGCCTCGAAAAGGATGCGCAGGACGCTCGCGCTTATGCCGCGACCGGCTTTGCCCGCGACATCCTCTCGGTCTCGGACAATCTGACGCGCGCGCTGCAGCTGATCCCGGAGGATCTGCGCGAGGACGAGAAGTGGAAGGGTCTGGTCGTGGGTCTGGAAGCCACCGGCCGCGAGCTCGACAACGTGTTCTCGAAGCACAGCATTTCGCGCATCGCCGCGATCGGCCTGCCGCTCGACCCCAACCAGCATCAGGCGATGATCGAGATCCCGAACGCGGATGCCGAACCCGGCACCGTGGTTCAGGAACTGCAGGCCGGATACATGATCAAGGACCGCCTGCTGCGCCCGGCGTTGGTCGCGGTCGCCAAGAAGCCCGACTGAGTTCTTTCGTCATTCCCGCGAATGCGGGAATCCCGCTTCTGTTCAACGGCTGCGAGGAAGCGGGACCCCCGCGTGCGCGGGGGTGACTGTCTCTGCTGGGTAACTCTCAGACCGGAAACGGCAGTATCTGCCGATAGGTATTCAGCGGCGGTGCCCCCGGCACCCCGCTGCCCTGCCGGATCAGGAAGGCGTGGCGGACGAGTTCCGCCTGCTGCTCCAGGCCATATTTGGCAAAGGGCTGTCCCGGCTTGATGGCATAGTCGTAGCGGCAGAACGGATGGCGCTTGAGCGGCAGGAAGATGCCCTGCTGATATTGCCAAACATGCACCATCTCGTGGATGAACAGCCCTTGGCGCGAGAGGCTGGCGCAGCTGAAATCATCGCAATAGGCGCTGCCGCCGGGGTGGAAATGGATATGCCCCATCGGCGCCATGATCGTCCGGCGCGGCTGGAAGAATATCCATTTCTTGAGCCGGATGCGCACCTTGCCATAGGCGATGGTGTCGCCGAACACCGATCGGGCCAGCGCGACCTCGGCAGGTTCCAGTGGCCGGTCAATCGGCTCACGCCCCATTAGTGGGCCATGCCGCCTGCAGCTTCGCCGCCCGGCTTGATCGCACGGATCGCGGCATCTGCGACGATCTTTTCACCTGTGGAAAAAGAAAACACGAACTCGGCGCTGCCCTTCTTCTGCGCTCCGGGATCGACGCCCCACACCATCACGTGCTTGCCGCCGGGTTCGAACTCCACCTTGCCGCGGGTCGGCACCGGGGCCGATGCCAAGGGGCGCATCATCGACATGCCGTTTTCCTCGACCGTCTCGTGCATCTCCAGCCGCAGGATCGAGGGCGAGGAAATCGAGCGCAGAACCGTGTCCTTGGGCCCCCCGCGGACCGTGAAGTACAGCACAGAGGGGCTGTCCTTGACCGGCGAGAGCTGGACATAGGCTTTCTCGACCAGCAATTGGGCGGGCGGCTGACATCCTGCCAGCAACGCCAGGGTCAGGCCTGCAACGACCAGATTGAGGGTGCGGATCATATCGCGGCGGTCCTCCAGAGCAATTGTGCCGAATTCGGCCAGCACGGCCTTGAGCGTGATGTAGATACTGCCACGCCTTGTGCCAAGCGAAAGCAACCCTATATCCGCCGACGGGGACGGAATCGGAGGATGCTTGGGGGCATGCCACCGATACGTAATCTTTCATCTGCATATCGAAAGTCACGTGGGAAAAGCACTATGGCAAAAGTAATTGGTATCGACCTTGGAACCACCAACAGCTGCGTGTCCGTCATGGACGGCGACAAGCCCAAGGTAATCGAAAATTCGGAAGGCGCGCGCACCACGCCGTCGATCGTCGCGTTCACCAAGGATGGTGAGCGGCTGGTCGGCCAGCCGGCCAAGCGCCAGGCGGTGACCAACCCGGAAAACACCGTGTTCGCGGTCAAGCGTCTGATCGGCCGTCGTTTCGACGATCCGCTGACCAAGAAGGACATGGAACTGGTGCCCTATTCGATCACCAAGGGCGCCAATGGCGACGCCTGGGTGAGCGCGGGCGGCAAGGACTATTCGCCCTCGGAAATCAGCGCCTTCACGCTGCAGAAGATGAAGGAAACCGCGGAGAGCTATCTGGGCGAGACCGTCACCCAGGCGGTGATCACGGTTCCTGCATACTTCAACGACGCCCAGCGTCAGGCGACCAAGGATGCAGGCCGCATCGCGGGTCTTGAAGTGCTGCGTATCATCAACGAGCCGACCGCAGCGGCGCTGGCTTATGGCCTCGACAAGAACGACGGCAAGACCATCGCGGTCTATGACCTCGGCGGCGGCACCTTCGATATCTCGGTGCTCGAAATCGGCGACGGCGTGTTCGAGGTGAAGGCCACCAACGGCGACACCTTCCTGGGCGGTGAAGATTTCGACTCCAAGCTGGTCGAGTTCCTCGCCGAAGACTTCAAGAAGGCCGAAGGCATCGACCTCACCAAGGACAAGCTTGCTCTGCAGCGCCTGAAGGAAGCTTCGGAAAAGGCGAAGATCGAATTGTCCTCGGCGCAGACCACCGAGGTCAACCTGCCGTTCATTACCGCTGACCAGAACGGCCCCAAGCATCTGGTCAAGATGATCAGCCGCTCGGATCTCGAAAAGCTGGTCGCCGATCTGATCAAGCGCACGCTCGACCCGTGCAAGAAGGCGCTCGAAGATGCCGGCCTCAAGGCCTCGGACATCGACGACGTCGTGCTCGTCGGCGGGATGACCCGCATGCCGCGTGTGCGCGAAGTGGTGAAGGAATTCTTCGGCAAGGAGCCGCACACCGGCGTCAACCCCGATGAAGTCGTTGCCATGGGCGCTGCCATCCAGGCAGGCGTGCTGCAGGGCGACGTCAAGGACGTGCTGCTGCTCGACGTGACTCCGCTGTCGCTGGGTATCGAAACCCTGGGCGGCGTGTTCACTCGCATGATCGACCGCAACACCACGATCCCGACCAAGAAGTCGCAGACCTATTCGACCGCTGACGACAATCAGCAGGCCGTGACGATCCGCGTCTTCCAGGGCGAGCGTGAAATGGCGGCGGACAACAAGCTGCTGGGCCAGTTCGACCTGGTCGGCATCCCGCCCGCACCGCGCGGCGTGCCGCAGATCGAGGTCACCTTCGACATCGACGCCAACGGCATCGTCAACGTCTCGGCCAAGGACAAGGGCACCGGCAAGGAGCAGGTGATCCGCATCCAGGCTTCGGGCGGCCTCAGCGATGCTGACATCGACCAGATGGTCAAGGATGCCGAGCGCTTCGCCGAGGAAGACAAGAAGCGCCGTGAGGCGGCCGAGGCGAAGAACAACGCCGAAAGCCTGCTGCACAGCACCGAAAAGCAGCTCGAGGAACATGGCGACAAGGTCGATGCCACGGTCAAGGGCGAGATCGAAACCGCGATCGCCGAGCTCAAGACCGCGATCGAGGGCAACGAGCCCGATGCCATGAAGACCAAGACCGAGGCGCTGGCCCAGGCAGCGATGAAGCTGGGCCAGGCGATCTACGAGAAGGAACAGGCTGCGGCAGCCTCTCCGGCAGCCGACGCGGCTCCGGCTGAGGACAATGTCGTCGACGCCGAGTTCTCGGAAGTTGACGGCGACGCGAAAAACTGATTGCCGGATTGATGACCGACAGTCCGGCCGGGCGGGATGATCGTGCAGGGTGGCTGATGCCACTGTGACGGTTGTCCCGCCCGGCCGCTGCATGAAGAATCGCGACCGATGACTATGGCCACTACCACCGATTATTATGAGCTGCTCGGCGTCACGCGCACCGCAGACGATGGCACGCTCAAATCCGCCTATCGCAAGCTGGCGATGCAATGGCACCCGGACCGCAACCCCGGCGATGCCAAGGCGGAAGCCCACTTCAAGGCGATCAGCCAGGCCTATGACTGCCTGAAGGACCCGCAGAAGCGCGCCGCGTACGACCGTTACGGCCACGAGGCCTATGAAAACGGCATGTCCGGCGGCGGCGGCCGCGGAGGGCCCGAGGGCTTTTCCGACCTGGGCGACATCTTCGACACCATCTTTGGCGGCGGCTTCGGCGGAGCGGGCGGCAGGCGCGGCCCTGCACGCGGCGCCGATCTGCGCTACGACATGGAGATCTCGCTCGAAGAGGCCTATCACGGCAAGACCAGCGAAATCTCGATCGATGTCGCGGCGACCTGCGATACCTGCGAAGGGTCGGGCGCCGAGCCCGGCACCAAGGTGCGCACCTGCAACCTGTGCGGCGGCAGCGGCAAGATGCGCGCGCAGCAGGGGTTCTTCGTGGTCGAGCGCACCTGCCCCAATTGCCATGGCTCGGGCCAGGTGATCGAGAACCCGTGCCGCGCATGCCGCGGCGAGGGCAGGGTGGACAAGACCCAGACGCTGTCGGTGGATATCCCGCCCGGTGTCGACAACGGCACCCGCATCCGGCTGACCGGCAAGGGCGAGGCTGGACCCAAGGGCTCGCCTCCGGGCGATCTCTACATCTTCATCCATGTCTCGCGCCATCGCATCTTCGAGCGTGACGGCACGACGTTGGTGACCCGGTGTCCGATCAGCATCACGACCGCAGCCCTTGGGGGCGAGGTCGAGATTCCCGGGCTCGACGGCAAGCGCCATCGCATTCCGATCCCGGCTGGAATTCAGTCGGGCAAGCAGCTGCGCCAGCGCGGTGCGGGCATGCCCGTGCTGCAGGGACGCGGCACCGGCGATATGGTCATCCAGATCGACGTCGAGACGCCGACGCGGCTGTCTGCGCGGCAGAAGGAACTGCTGCGGGAATTCCAGGCAACCGAAACCGGCCAGGAAAGCCCGGAGAGCACGGGCTTCTTTGCGCGGCTGAAGGAAATGTGGGACGGTATCGGCGAGTAGCGCTCGCCGGTGGCCTCATTCGGGCGGGGTCAGCGCGGGCACGTTCCTGGCCGCATCTTCAGGTGAAATGCCCGGCGGCGGGGCGGCGGCGATCGTCTCCTGCCGCCGCATCACCCGGCCGGCGCGCTTGATCGCGGCGCGCACGCGCGGATAGGTGCCGCAGCGGCACAGGTTGCGGATCGCGCCATCGATCTCGGCATCGGTGGGATCACTGTTCTTGCGAAGCAGCACGCTGGCCGCAATGATCATCCCCGGCGTACAGAACCCGCATTGCACCGCCTGTTCGGCGACGAACGCCTGCTGCACCGGATGGCTGCGGTCGCGGCTCAGCGCCTCGATCGTGGTGACATAGCGCCCCTCGACCTCGGCGATGCTGACCAGGCACGAGCGGATCGCCTCGCCATCGACCACCACCATGCACGCGCCGCAATCGCCATTGCCGCAGCCATATTTGGTTCCGGTGAGGTTGGATGCATCGCGCAATGCCCACAGCAATGGCGTTTCGGGATCGAGCCGGTATTGCACCGGACGGTCGTTGACGGTGAACTTGGTCATGGCATCATCGCATAACCGGGCGTGACGGCTGTGTCACCCGTCCCGCCGCCGCCTGCGTGTCAATCACGCCAGCTGGGATCGATCTTGTCGACCTTGCGCACCATGGCGGCAAAATCGGGTACCCCGGCGCCTGCAGGCAGCTGCGTCTGGCTGAGATCGCGCTGGTGGACGTTGATCACGTCCTGCGAAACCAGGATCGGCTTGCCCATCGACATGGTCGCCAGCTGGATCTCACAGGCGCGTTGCAGCGCCCAATAGGTGATGAACGCCTCGGGCAGGGTGCGACCCATCACGACCGGGCCATGGTTCCTGAGCATCAGGATGCGCTTGCCGGTGACCGCCTCGACCAGCCGGTCGCCTTCTTCGGCACGGACGGTGACTCCCTCGAAATCATGATAGGCGATGTTGCCGATGAAGTTGCACGCATAGAAATTGGTCGGCTGCAGCCCGCCTTCGACCGCGCATACCGCCATCGTCGCGGTGGTGTGCGTGTGGATGATGCAGTGCATCTCGGGAATGCGCTTGTGGAACACGCTGTGCTGGGTGAAGCCGGCCTTGTTGACGGGGTAGGGCGATCCGTCGAGCTTCTCGCCTTCCGAATTGATCTTGACGAGGTTGGATGCACACACCTCACTGAAGTGCAGGCCATAAGGGTTGATCAGGAACGCGTCTTCCTCGCCCGGCACCTTGAGCGTGATGTGGTTGTAGATCATCTCGGACCAGCCCATCATGTCGAACACGCGGTAACACGAGGCGAGCAGCTTGCGGGCTTCGTGCTCTTCGGTGGACATCTGGGTGCTGGTCTTCAAGGCGGTGGCCATCGCGCTCTCCTGTCACTATCTTTGGTGGCTATGTGCAACCTGTATCGCATGACAAGCAACGCCGATGCAATCCGGCAGTTGTTCGGCGCTCATGTCGGCTCGATCGAGCTGACAGCCACCAACCTGCCCGCATTCGATGCCATCTATCCCGATTACGAGGCGCCGGTGATGATTGCCCGGCCGGCAGGCGCGGCGTTGGGGATGATGCGCTGGGGCTGGCCGCCGTTCGGCGAGGTCAAGCGCCCGATTACCAACGTGCGCAACCTGCAATCGCCGATGTGGCGCAGCGCGCTCGGCGACCCCCGGCGCCGCTGCCTCGTCCCGGTGACTGCCTTTTGCGAATATGGCGCGCAGCCCGACCCCGGGACGAAGCGGAAGCGGCAGCACTGGTTCGCGCTGAATTCTGGCGAGCCTTTCGCCTTTGCCGGCATCTGGCGTCCGGCCGAGGATGGCGCGCGCTATGCGTTCCTGACCTGCGAGCCCAACCCGATGGTTGGCGCGGTGCATCCCAAGGCGATGCCGGTGATGCTGACGGGGGAAGCGCTGCAAATCTGGCTGCGCGCCGATTGGGAAGAGGCGCGCGGGCTTGCGCAGCCCTTTGACCAGGCGCTGATGCACGAGCTCGCACCGGAAGCTTCACCCGATGCAGCCATGCCACAACCCGGGCTGTTCGGCGGATAATCGGCGAAATCCCTTGAAAACGCCGCCATGCACTGGTAACGGCCTGCTCGTGACCGACAGCCCGGTGGCTGGCGTGCCCTTGACTATTGGCCTTTACCTTATGGCTTGAGCCTCCGTTTTCCGCGCCCCAAGGCGTGGCGCGAGCGGATTTGCTGGCCGAAAAAGAATATGGAGCTGACGTAAGTTTATGCAGATTCTCGTACGCGATAACAATGTTGACCAAGCGCTGCGGGCGCTCAAGAAGAAGCTGCAGCGCGAAGGCGTGTATCGCGAAATGAAGCTGCGTCGTCATTACGAGAAGCCCTCGGAAAAGCGCGCTCGCGAAAAGGCCGCCGCTGTGCGTCGCGCCCGCAAGCTCGAGCGCAAGCGCATGGAACGTGACGGCGCCAAGTAAGCCCGTTATAGCATCACGAAATTGGCGGAGCGGGGGACCGATTCGCCGCATCAGCCCCTGGAAGTGTTTCCAAGCCCTTGAAAGGGCTGGAAAATCACCAGGGGTTCGTGGTTCGATAACCGGAGGCTGCCATGTCCGTAACGCGCGTTCCTATCCCGCCGCTTGAAAAAGGCTCGCTCACCAAATTGTGGTTGGGCGTTGCCGTTGCCGTGCTTGTCGCCGGTGGAACCGCCTGGGCAGGGCTGCAGGGCATTCCGCAGTCGGCATCCGGCTTCCTCGCGAGTAACGCGGATGAGCCCGGCGTGGTGACCACCGAAAGCGGTCTTCAGATCAAGGAAATCACCAAGGGCACCGGTCCTTCGCCGACCGATGCCGACGTGACCCTGATTAACTACGAAGGCACGCTGATGGATGGCAAGGCCTTTGATGCCAACCAGCGCGTTCCGATGCCGGTGGCAGGATCGATTCCCGGTTTCTCCGAAGCCCTGAAGCGGATGCAGCGTGGCGGCAAGTACCGCCTGTGGATCCCGCCCGAGCTTGGCTATGGTGCGGAAGAGAAGGCCAACCCGCAAACGGGAGAGGTCGTCATTCCGGCCAACAGCCTGCTGATCTTCGACGTCGAGCTGGTCGAGTTCATTCCCGAGGCTCAGCTGCGTGCGATGCAGCAGCAGCTTCAGGGCCAGGCCGGACCCGGTGGCCCGCCGCCGGGGGCAGGCGGTCCGCCCCAGGGCGTTCCGGGAATGCCGGGCAACTGATAGACAAACAAAAAGGCCGGTGGTTTCACCGGCCTTTTTTTGTCTGCCGCATGCTGCAGCAGTGCCGCCCTGGATCAGCAGCCCTCGGGCTTCACCACCTCGAACGCTGCGACCATATCGCGGAAGAATTGCGGCACCGGCACCGGCGTGCGGGTCGCGAACTCCAGATGCACATAGCTGATCGTGACGACTGTCAGCAGTTCGTCGCCGCGGAAGATGGCGCACTGGCTGGTCAGGCTGCTGTTGCCAATGCGGACCATGCGCACCGCCAGATCGATCATGTCGTCGGCGACCGCGCTGGCGCGAAAATCGACCGCGGCATGGCGGACCATCATGTCGTGGTCGGGGCCGAACAGATTGAACCCGCCGCCGCCATCCATGCCGCTGGCGATGCGCAGCGCGCGGAAATACTCGGTGATCCCGACATCGGCGAACATCAGATAGTTGGCGTTGAAGACGATGTTTTGCAGATCGACCTCATGATAGTGGACGCGCTTGGGCGCAATGGAGCGGAACATGGCGCGGGTGGGCGCGTCAGTCATAAATTCGATCCCCTGTGATCTGTGTTTCGTCCCGCGGACTGGCGCAAAAAAAGGGGGGCGTAAAGCCCCCCTATATCCCTGTTTTCAACCGCTTGCGTTTCTATCGCCGCAAGGGCCGTGACCAAGCCCGGTCAACTGTAAGACGTATCAGAACTTGAAGCGAACGAGGCCGCCGAAAGTGCGCGGAGCGTTGGGATAGCCCGACACCGTGCCGGCCTGTGCAACGCCCGGGAAGACCGTCAGAACGAACTGCTGGTCCAGCAGGTTACGCGCGAAGGCGCCGACTTCGATACCGTTGTTGAGCTGCAAGGTCATCGAGCCATTGACCAGATTGACTTCGCGGCGGAACTGGTTGGCATTGAAGCCCGCGATTCCGTCAAGAATATTGACGTTGCTTTCGTGGCTGTAGTCCAGGCGGCTGATGAGCCTGGTGCCGCTGTCGCCGAACTCGTGGGTGTGCGTGACCGAAGTGCGGAGGCTCCATTCGGGGATGCCGCCCGGGCGCAGGCCCGACAGATTGCCCAGCGGACCGGTGCTGAAATCGTCGTACTTGGCGTCGAGATAGGTCGCTGCAAAGGTAAACACCAGCGCTTCAGACGGCTGGACAGTGGTGTCGAGCTCGAAGCCCTTGACCGACTGCTGGCCTGCGTTCGCCAGACCGAAGCCAAGCCCCGTGAACAGGAAGCTCTGGAAGCCCTGGATCGTCTGATCGAACAGCGCGAGGTTGACACCAAACCCGTCCCACTGCGCCTTCATGCCGATTTCATAGACCTCGGCTTCTTCCGGCCCGGCAAAGCGGGTTCCGGTCGAGAGGTTCGGGGTGTTCAGACCGGCATTGGTAAGCGGCGATGAGGGCGCAGCGAAGGACGACCCGCGTCCAGCCGGGCCAGGGCCGGGAATGAAGTCGGTCGACAGCGGACGGCTATCGCGCGACAGGTTCACCGAGCTGGCCTTGAAGCCGGTCGCATAGCTGGCATAGACGTTGATCTCATCCGAGACCTGATAGGCGGCGCGCAGCAGGTACGTGAATTTGTCATCACGGGTACGGCCATCTTCAACCACGTTCGGCACGTCGGGCGACTGCGTCTGGAACTGCAGCACACCGAGCGGGAGCAGGGTGTTGATGGCAGGGTTGGTCGCCGCAGCGAGCAATGCCTGCTGGTTGGCAGCCGGAAGCGCCTGGAACTGCTGACGGGTGCGCACGGCACCGCCGGTCGCTCCGGTGATGAAGGCATCGACAAAGTTGATGCTGGCCAGCGGGTCCAGTGCATCGAAGTTGATCCCGAAGTTCTTCTTGTCGTCGGTGTAGTTGAAACCGGCGGTGAACACGAGGCCATCGACCGGTTCGAAATCGACCGTGCCGAAGATCGACCACGACTTGTTATCGAGCGCAAAACGTTCCTGAGTCAGGAAATTGCCACCCAGAATGCTGTTGCGCGGCAGACCCAGACTTGCCTCTACGTTGTTCAGCACAGCATTGCCGACAGCAACGCGCTGGGCCGGGGTCGCGTTAGGCGGAAGCAGCGCAGCGGGCGCGGCCTGGAACGCGGCAAAGTTGCGGAAGTCGCGGCCGATCGTCAGGTTGCTGTCTTGCGTGATGTTTTCGTCGAAATAATATCCGCCCAACAGGAAGTTGATCGGACCGTCGAAGTCGCTCGCGACGCGGAATTCCTGCGTGAAGGTGGACACGGCCTGATCACGCGTTTCAGCGGTGATGTCAGCGCTGGTAAAGTCGACATCCTGCGTGAAGGCGTTGGTCAGTTCGCGATAGGCGGTGATCGAGGTCAGGCTGAACGCGCCAAGCGACCAATCGACCTGCCCGGAGAAGCCGTAGTTCTCGTTGCGGTTGAACGGCACAGCATTGACGAAGTTGTCGAAGCTGAAGAAGTCGGTGGGGAACCGGCCGCCGATTCCGCCGACCGCGCCGGCCGTGATCGGGCCGACGATGACGTTGCTGGTTTGGCAGCAGCTTTCATCGATCTTAGAATAATCCGCAATCAGGCGGATCTTGATGTCGGAGGTGGGCTCGATCAGCAGGTTGCCGCGGACCGACCAGCGGTCGCGGTTGTTGATGTCGGCGTTGTTGAGGTTGACGATCCGGCCGAAGCCGTCGCGCTTCTGATAGGTGCCGTCGAGCGAGAAGGCGATGTTCTCGGTAATCGGACCGGTCACTTCACCGCGAAGGTTGATCGCGTTGAAATTGCCGTAGCTCGCTTCGACCTGGCCGCCGAATTCATATTGCGGCTCCTTGGTCACGATCGAGATCACGCCGGCGCTGGCGTTCTTGCCGAACAGCGTCGATTGCGGGCCGCTCAGCACTTCGACGCGGCTGATGAGGTTGAGGTCGGAAATCGCCGAGGCCGAACGCGAACGGAACACGCCGTCGATGAACACGCCGACCGAAGGCTCGATGCCGAAATTGTTGTCGCCGTTGCCGAAGCCGCGGATGATGAAGGTGGTGGCCGACGAGGTCTGGAGCTGGCTGACGCGCAGCGAGGGCACCACGGTCTGCAGGTCAAGCACGTCGCGAATCTGAGCGCGCTCGATCGTCTCGCCGCTGGTCACCGATACCGAAATCGGCACCTCCTGCAGCGTCTGTTCGCGCTTGGATGCCGTCACGATGATGACGCTGCTGTCGACTTCCGCGTCTTCCTGAGCCACGTCCTGGGCGAGCGCGACGCCCGGCATGGCGAGGGTGCCAAGGGCGGCGCCCGAAAGCAGAATCGACTTCATACGGGTGTGGGTGATTTTCATGGGTGGTTCTCCCCTAAGGTGACTGACAAAACGGCCCGATTGGTCCGGGCTCCGTTTGGCTTTGGATCGTCCTTATGGCTGGTGCGCCCATGCCACAATCGAAAAGCGGGGGAAATGAACGCGATTCCAGCGATCGCGTGATAAAAATGCAACGAAATGCGGCTATGCTGCGGCGCCAGTTGCGATTATGGCAATTGTGCGCCGCAGCATTCCGTTAACGTCAAGCCGATTGCGTCAATCCGGGGCCAGTCAGTCGAGCCGGGCGCATGCGGTTTTGAGCCAGGCGAGCGCGTCGCCCTGAAGCTGCGGGCCGACAATTTCCAGCACGCGGGCGTGATAATCGTCGATCCACGCGCGCTCGCTGACGCTGAGCAGGCCAGGCTCGATCGCGTTGCGGTCGATCGGTGCAAAGGTGAGCGTCTCGAATCCCAGCATGGGCTGCTCTGCGCCGTCGATCTCCACCTCCTCGACCAGCACCAGATTTTCGATGCGGATGCCGAATTCGCCCGCCTTGTAATAGCCCGGCTCGTTGGAGCAGATCATGCCGGGGCGCAAAGGTTCGCCCTGGCCGCCAAAGGCCGCGATGCGTTGCGGTCCTTCGTGCACTGACAGGAAGCTGCCCACGCCATGGCCGGTGCCGTGCGCATAATCGACCCCGTCCGCCCACAGATACTGCCGCGCCAGAGCATCGAGCTGGCCGCCGCTGGTGCCGTGCGGAAAGCGGATCGTGGCAAGCGCGATATGGCCCTTGAGCACCTGGGTGAAGCGGCGCTTCATCTCTGCCGTCGGGGTGCCGATGGCGATGGTGCGGGTGATATCGGTGGTGCCGTCGAGATACTGGCCGCCCGAATCGACGAGGTACAGGCTGTCCATGACGATCGGCAGGTTGGTTTCCTCGCTGACCCGGTAATGGCAGATCGCGCCGTTGGACGATGCGCCCGAGATCGTGTCGAACGAGGTATCGATCAGCTTGCCGGTCTGCTCGCGAAACGACAGCAGCTTTGCCGCAGCCGAAAGCTCGGTCTCGCCGCCGGCGGGCCCCGCGATCGACAGCCAGTGCAGGAAGTTGCTCACCGCCGCTCCATCGCGCGCCTGCGCGGCGCGCTGCCCGGCAATCTCGGTGCCGTTCTTCATCGCGCGCGGCAGCACGCTGGGGTCGCGCCGTGCCGCGATCTTGGCGCCAGCGCTTTCGAGGCGCGAGAAGATCGCCGCGACCGCGCGCTCGGGATCGACCGCCACGGCCTTGCCGCCCAGCGCATCGAGCCCGGCCTCGAACGCGTCATAAGCGTGCAGCGCCACCTGGTTGCCCAGATGCGCCCGCAGCGCGTCGCTGACCTTTTCGGGCGCAACATACAGATCGGCAGTGCCGTCCTGATGGACCACGCCATAGGACAAGGTCACCGGCGTGTGGCTGATGTCGCCGCCGCGCACGTTGAACACCCAGGCGACCGAATCGAGCGCGGTGATGACCGCCGCATCCAGCCCCTGTTCGCTCAGCCAGCGCGCGATATCCGCACGCTTGTCGGCGGATTCGCGGCCCGCATAGGCAATGGGGTGCGGGTTCATGCTCGCGGTGGGGCGCTCGGGCTGGTCATGCCAGACCGCGTCAACCGGATTGTTCTCGACCGCGACGAGCTCGGCGCCGCGCTTGCCGATCTGTGCGCGCACCTGCTTCACCCAGTCGTGTGTATGCAGCCATGCATCATAGCCGATCCTGCCGCCCTCGGGGGCGTTCTGGCCCAGCCAGTCGGCGACCGATTGCTGCGCGGTGCCGACATAGTCGTATAGCCGTCCGTCGACCTGATCGCGCACCTGGATGGTATAGCGCCCGTCGACGAAGATTGCCGCGCGATCGGCCAGCACCACGGCTGTCCCCGCCGATCCGCCGAAGCCGGTCAGCCATTCCAGCCGCTGGGCATAGCCGCCGATATATTCGCTCATGTGCTCGTCGCAGATCGGCACGACAAACCCGTGCAATCCCTGACGCTTCAGCTCTTCGCGCAGCTCCGCCAGGCGGGCTTCATGGGTGGACATCAGCATAGGCTTGCAGCAACTCCTTGCAAAAGCGGTTGGCCAGCAAGATAGAGATGAACTGCGTCCAGCGCCAGTCCGTCCCGGACCAAGGTACTACAGGAAGATGGTCTGCCATGTCGCTTCGCCTGCGAATTTCACCTGTCTTGCTCTGCGCTGCCATCGGCGCGGTCGCGGGGCTTGCAATCCCCTTGTCTTCTGCCGCTCATGCCAATGAAAGGGCATCCATGTCTCAACCCACCCAGCCGCCGATCGCCGAGCAGCGGCCCTACAGCTTCGAACGCCATGGCGTGACCATTCAGGACCCGTGGCACTGGCTGAAGGACGAGGGCTATCCCAAGGTCGACGATGCCGATGTGATTGCCTATCTGAACGCCGAGAACGGCTGGTTCGAAGCACAGATGAAGCCGCTCGAACCTTTGGTCGAAACGCTGTTCCAGGAGATGAAGGGCCGGATCAAGGAGGATGACTCATCGGTTCCGCAGAAGGACGGCGACTGGCTGTACTGGGTCGAATACGACAAGGGCGCGCAGTACAAGAAATGGTATCGCAAGCCGGTGGCGGGCGGCGACAAGGTGCTGCTGCTCGACGAAACCGAACTGGCAAAGGATGCCGAGTATTTTCGCCTCGGCGCGTTCTCGGTCAGCCCCGATGGCAGGCTGCTGGCCTATGCGATCGACGATGACGGCTCCGAACGGTTCGAGGCGCGGATCAAGGATCTGACAACCGGCAAGGATCTCCCCGACATCATACCCGGCACGCTTTCGTCGCTGATCTGGCGGGCGGATTCGGGCGCGCTGCTCTATGGCCTCGCTAACGAGAACTGGCGGACCGACAATGCCCGGCTGCATGTGCTGGGGACCCCAACCGAGAGCGATGTCGAGCTCTACAAGGAAGCCGACGAGGGCTTTCGCGTCGATATCGGCATGACCTCGTCGGAAAAGTACATCGTCATCGCCACCGGCGACAACGAGACGAGCGAAGTGCGCCTGGTGCCCGCGGCCAATCCGCAGGCAGAGCCCATCCTCATCCGTCCGCGCCAGAAGGGTGTCGAATATGCGGTGGAGGAGCGTGACGGCACGCTGTTCATCCACACCAATGACGGCCACATCAATTTCCGCCTCGCCACCGCGAGCATCGAGGCGCCCGGCGCGTGGACCACGCTGATCGAAGGATCGGACGAATTCTACATGACCGACATGACCGCCTTCAAGGACTTCTATGTCATCGAAGGGCGGCGCAACGGGCTCGATCAGATCGAGATCCGCGATTATGCCGACCCGTCGAAAACCGCACCGATCACCTTCCCCGAGGCGAGCTATGCTGCATCGCTCGGCGACAATCCCGAGTGGGACATGAAGGTGCTGCGGCTCGCCTATGAATCGATGGTCACGCCCGACACGGTGTACGATTATGATGTCGCCACCGCGAAGCTGACGGTGCTCAAGGTGCAGGAAGTCCCATCGGGCTACAACGCCGCAGACTACAAGACCGAACGCGTCATGATCGCCGCGCGCGACGGCACCCGGATCCCGGTGTCGATCATCACCCGCAAGGACTTCAAGCAGGACGGCACCGCGCCGCTGCACCTCTATGCCTATGGCGCCTATGGCTATGCGATCCCGCCGAGCTTCTCGGTGACGCGTCTGAGCATGGTGGACCGCGGCTTTGCCTATGCCATCGCGCACATCCGCGGCGGCGACGATCTGGGTCGCCAGTGGTATCTGGACGGCAAGCTCACCAAGCGCACCAACACGTTCAACGACTTTGTCGATGTCGCCAAGGGCCTGATCGAGCGCAACTACACTGCCAAGGGCAAGGTCACCGCCAGCGGTGGCTCCGCCGGCGGCGAGCTGATGGGGGCGATCGTCAATTCGGACCCCGACCTTTGGGGTGCGGTGGTGGCGCATGTGCCGTTTGTCGACGTGCTCAACACCATGCTCGACGAGACCTTGCCGCTGACCCCGGGCGAATGGCCCGAATGGGGCAACCCGATCACCGACAAGGCCGCGTTCGATCTGCTGCGCTCGTACAGCCCCTATGACAATGTCGGCGCGCATGCCTATCCGCCGATGCTGGTGACCGCCGGTCTCAACGATCCGCGCGTGACCTATTGGGAGCCGGCCAAATGGGTCGCCAAGCTGCGCGTCACCAAGACGGACGATAATGTGCTGCTGCTCAAGACCAACATGGGCGCTGGCCATGGCGGCAAGTCCGGGCGGTTCGATTCGCTCAAGGAAACCGCCGAGGAATTCGCCTTCCTGCTCTGGCAGATGGGGATGGCGGGCAAGTAACCGGCGCAGCGCTCTGGCCGGCCGGGCAGGGGATCATCCCCTGCACGGCCCCAGCTGTTCGAGCACGAAGTTGTAGTCGCGCCGCGCCAGATCATTGTCGGCAGGCGTATCGGACACCAGCGCGCGGGCAGGGACCTGCGCGGGCAGCGAGCAGGCGAGCCGGTACCACAGCAAAGTGCCCTTGCGCGGCGGCGCGGCAGCCTCATCGACGATTTCGGTCAGCGATACCGCCCAACGCGCGGCAAGGCCGGGACGGCGCAGCACCGTGATCGACACCGGGTCACCGGTCGACGTTGCCAGGAAGATCTGGGTTTCACCTTCTCCCTGCAGATTGCCGCGCACATGCAAAGCCTCGCGGATGCCGCGAATGGCCGGCGGCGCTCCGGGCGCGACCAGCTCGGTGACGATCGTGCGCACCTGCTGATCGGCAGCCGGTGTCCATGGAACCTGCGCGTCCTTTGCGACGAGCTGCACCTCGCCCGGGCGGGTGCCGGACCTTGCGAAAAGCAGGAACTGGGCCTTTTTGAGCTTCGGCACCTTTCCGCGCGCGTCACGCGGGATATCCACCAGATAGCGAATCGATTCGGAAACGCCCGCTTTTCCGCGAATGAGATTCATTACCTGTGCCTCCACAAACAGCCTCGCCATGCTGGCGGGAACGTCCGGGGCTCTTGCGGCATCCACCAATGTGGCCTTCTTGACCTGCACCTTCAGCACGACGGGCGCGGTGTCGGCAAGGCGTGCCAGCGCAACATAGTCCAGCGCGGGAGGCGCCTGAAAACCTTGCGCATGCAAGGGAATTGCCGGGGAAACCGCGGTTGCAAGCGCTGTTGCGACCGCAAGGCAGGTCAGGGCGCGGGGCATGGATCAATCTCCTGGCGTGGATGGGGGAGGTACGGCTTTCGCGGCTCAAAGGTTAATTCAAACTGAATCCATTTAAGCGATTGCCTGCTGATAAGTTGCGCGTTAAATCCTCTTTCGGGCAAGAGAAAAACAAACCAGAGGCTGAAAAGCGGTGGAACAGCGGGGCGGCCAGATAGGTTGCAATCCGCAATTCATGCGTTTCAAGCACCAGCCGCGGTCATCGGCTGGTTTGTCCGGGTGTCGCATGTTGAATGATAGGCGCTACCCGGGTGACAGGTTTAATAAGGGTAAGGAGCGTCGTTTCTGAATGGCCTATGCTGATCAACAGGCAAGCGGAAACAAGATAGTTTCCCTCGTTGTCGTGGCGCTGATTCACATCGTTGTGATCTACGCCCTGGTGACGGGACTTGCATATAGCGCGGTCAAATCGGTCGCGGAAAAGCTTAACGTCGTCGACGTTGAAGAAGAGGTGATCGAAGAGGTCGAGCCTCCGCCACCACCGCCGGACCAGCCGATTACGCCGCCGCCAGTGGTAACCCCACCGCCGCTCGTGCGTACTCCGCCGACTTCGGCGCCGACCATAACCACCACCAACACACCGCCGCCGATCTTCAATCCGACGCCGATTGTTGCTCCGCCGCCTGCACCGCCGGCTCCGCCGCCGGCGCCTTCCAAGGCTTCGGGTGCGTCGCCTCGTGGTAACCCGGGCAGCTGGGCTACGCCGAACGACTATCCGGCACGGGCCCTGCGTGAAGAGCGTGCAGGGACCACCCGGTTCCGCGTTTCGATCGGCCCCGATGGACGTGTCACGGATTGCCAGATCACCGGTTCAAGCGGCCATGCCGACCTTGACGAGGCGACCTGCAAGAATGTCACTCGCAGGGCGCGCTTCAAGCCCGCTCTCGACGCGGCAGGCAATGCGATTTCGGACACCTATTCGAACGCGGTTCGCTGGGAAATCCCGAAGTAATCTTTGGACTGGATGCCGCTGTGGCGGATTGGGTTTTGGTTTTTAGACGCACCGGTTTTGTAACGGCGCTCTATACATTTTCTGAGAGGAAGTTTTGATGTTGATTGAAATGCTTGCTGCGGCTGGAGCCGAGGCGCCGAAAAACGCTTTCGGTTTTATGGAAGCACTCGAACAGGGCGGTGTCATCGCTTATGCGACCGTCGGCATCCTGGGTATCATGTCGTTCGGTTCGTTCTTCATCCTGTTCACCAAGCTGTTCGAACAGCAGAAGGTCCTGTCGCAGGGCCAGAAGGTCCGTGACACGTTCTGGCGTGCCGGCAGCATCAAGGAAGGTGCCGCCAAGCTCGAGAAGAACTCGGCCTATCGCCAGATCGTCGACGACGGCATCAAGGCTCAGGAAGAGCATGCCAAGCTGACCGATCCCGTTGAAGCGCATGACTGGCTGCACGGTTCTCTGGGTCGCTCGGAAGCAGCGATCAACGCGAAGCTCGCAGGCGGCCTGCCGTTCCTGGCAACCGTGGGCGCGACCTCGCCGTTCATCGGTCTGTTCGGTACCGTTATCGGTATCTACCGCGCACTGATCAAGATCGGCATCTCGGGTTCGGCATCGATCGACCAGGTTGCAGGTCCCGTCGGTGAAGCACTGATCATGACGGCACTGGGTCTGGGCGTTGCGGTTCCCGCCGTGCTTGCCTACAACTGGCTGCAGGCTCGCAACAAGCAGATTGCAGCACAGCTCAGCGCCTTCTCGACCGACGTGCTCGGCTACATGGCTTCGAACGGTGCGGTGATCCCCGCAGCACCCGCCAAGCCGGTTCCTGCTGCCAAGCCTGCTGCTCCGGTCGCTGCGGCACCGATCAAGAAGTAAGAGACGTTCATCATGCCGGCGGCGGGTCTCAACAGGACTGTCGCCGGCTGATGGTGTCGGCACCCATGGCAGGTCTGCAAGGCGCTGCACTGGGCTTTCCGATGCCGACATGCTCAAGACTGCTGCGCGATAGCGCAAAACCAATCCGCGGCCACATGGCTCGGTAAGTAGAGAATAGGATTTATTGCGATGGCAATGAGCGTTGGAGGCGACGGCGGCAAGGAAAAGCCGATGTCTGACATCAACACGACGCCGCTTGTGGACGTCATGCTGGTGCTTCTCATCATCTTCCTGATCGCGATTCCGGTGGTTATCCAGACCGTGGATGACCTGACCATTCCGGTTATCGAATTTGAGCCGACCGAAACCAAGGCAGAAAACATCCTTCTGTCCGTGACGACTACCGACGCCAGCGGCCTGAGCCCCGGCGACGATGGCTTCGCAGGTGCAAGCCCGAACGGCGAATGCCGGGTCTATGTGAACGTCACGCCGGTCGACAATGTCGAACTGCAGGAAATCGCGGTCAAGCGGCTGGAATCGATCATCGAGGCTGCTGGTGGCGTTGAAAACCTGGAGGAAGAAGATCTTCCCGAAGTGCACATCCGCGGCGACATCAATGCTCCCTACCGGTGCATTGGCGGCGCGATCTTCACGATGCAGCGTGCCGGGTTTGCCAAGGTCGGCTTCATCTCTTCGCCGATCGACCTGACGGCAGTTTGATAGAGGCCGTCACGGGTTGACGGCCTCCACTACAGAAATTTGGGAGTAGCTTGATATGGCAATGAGTGGCGGCAGCGATGATGGCGAGCCGATGATGGAAATGAACACGACGCCGTTGATCGACGTCATGCTCGTTCTCCTCATCATGTTCATCATCACCATCCCGGTTCAGACCCATGCGGTAAAGATCGACCTGCCGCAGGACAGCCCGCCGCAGGACGTGGTTGTCGAGCCGGTCAAGAACAAGCTGATCGTCGATACCAACGACACCATTTCGTGGAATGGTACGCCGGTATCGCAGGCTCAGCTTGCTGGCATTCTTGCTCAGACCCGCAACATGGATCCTGAGCCTGAACTGCAGTTCCAGCCCGATGCACGCGCTCGCTATCAGATCGTCGACGAGGTTCTCGTGGTGATCAAGCGCAGCGGCGTCACGAAGCTCGGCTTCGTCGGCAACGAGCAGTACGGTTCGTTCCAGAAGGCGCCTGGCAAGTAATTCGCCAACGCCTCGGATGGTTACAAAAAAGAGGGCGGCGTAGCGATACGCCGCCCTCTTTTTGTGTGCCGCTGGGATGCCGTCAGATGTTGCGCTGACGATCCGAAAGCTGGCGCAGCGTTGCAAGCGCATCGCGCAAGGCTGCATCCATATCGTCATCGACGGCTGCTGCCGGAGCATCCGTTTCCGGATCGCCATGGTCGGTCTCGATCTCGGCTGCGATGTCCGCAGGTGCCTCTGCGGCAGGTTCGGCAACAACATCGTTCCAGTTGCTCGGAACCGCCGTGGCATCGGCAAGCGCTTCGTCGGCCAGCGGTTCGAGTGAGTCTTGGGTGATCTCGTCACCGCGGCGGATACCGAAGCGAGGCTCTGCCTCGCTCGCCAGCACGGGTTCGATGCCGCTGATCGGGCTGCCTGCCATGGTGAGCGCAATGACGCGCCCTGCAGGTGCGGCCGATGCCACCGCGATGTCGCGGCGCCTGGCCAGCCCCCGCTCGAGCCGGTCGAGCAGCTCGGCGATGCCGAGCTTGTCATAGTCAGCGGTCACCGGTTCGGCGGCATGCTGGTGAACGTCTTCGACGGGCAATTCGGCCTGCTGGTCTTCGGCCTGCGCCGGCTCAGGGGCCACAGCCTCCCAGGCGTCCTGCACGTCTTCTTCCACTTCCGGCTCTGCAAAGGCAGGCGCAAAACGGAACGACGGGGCAGGCGCTGGTTCTGCCGGTGAGGGTTCAGCAAATGCTGGGGGCGCAAAGGCCATGCTGGCATCGAGGTCGAGCGGCATTGGTTCTGGATCGCTCTCAGCCGGCTGTGCGCTGGCGGCCGCTGGCAGCGCCATGTCGGGTTCGCTCGCGGCCTCGGCGTCGAGATCGCTGCTGGCCATGATCGGCGCGCGCACCGGCGCATCGGGATGCTGGTCGGCATTGCGGATGCGCAGGCGCTTGAGGTCCGCGAAATCGGAAACCTCGTCCTCTGCCGCTTCGCCCTTGCCGAAGCGCAGGGTCCGCAGCCATCCGGCGAGGCGGGATGTGCCCGAGCGGCTGGCCGATGCAGCCGCATCTTCGGATGACCCGGACTGCGCCGGATCGCTCTTCACGGCAGTTTCAAATCCCATAATGTCGGTCTCCCCGCGCGGCAGCAGCGCGAGCAGCGCTCCTGCGGTCAAAGTTCCTATTCCGGTGCTCAGTGCCAGCCGGGCTGTATTTCCCAGGGGCGGCGCAGCAGCGGGCAAAAGCTCGGCAATGCCATAGGCGCTGACAAAGCCCTCGATCGCGTTCATCGGAATGAAGCTGCTGCCCACGGCCGCCGCCAGTCCGCCGCCGACCGCGATCGCAGCAGGATAGCGCGCAGGCACGGCAGCTACCGCGCCCTCCGCTTCTCCTGTCTCTTCGTCTCGCGTTTCGGCCATCGTCGTCAAACCTGTCACTGCGCCCTGGTCAGGCGGCGTTATACACGCGTCCGCCCGCCTGGCGGTCTAGCATGCGTTGGTAAACGGGTTGATAACGCTCAACGTTGCGTGCCCAGTTGCGCTCCTCGGCGACAAAGGCCCGCGCCGCCTCGCGCCGGGCATCCCAGCCGTCGCGTGCTGCGACCAGATCTGCGAGCGACCGGGCGATGGCTGCCGGATCGTCGGCAGCAAACAATGTTCCGGTCACGCCATCGGTGATCAGCTCGCGATGCCCGCCGACATTGGACGCCGCCACCAGCCGCCCCTGCGCCATCGCTTCGAGCGGCTTGAGCGGGGTGACCGTTTCGGTGAGGCGCATGGCCTTGCGGGGATAGACCAGGATATCGATGAGGCTGTAATACTGCTCGACATCGTGATGCGGCACGCGCCCGGCAAAGCAGATCGCATGGGCAGCAGGCGAGGCGGCTGCCTGCGCCTGCAGCGCCGCTTCTGCCGGGCCGCCGCCCACCAGCAGCAGCCGGATATCGGGATTGCGTTCCAGCAGCAGCGGCATCGCCGCGATCAGGTCATCCAGACCCTCGTACGGATAATAGCTGCCGATAAAGCCGATCACGGTCTTGCCCGCCAGCCCCAGCGCCTGCGCGCGCTCTGGATCTGCAGGGACGGGGTTGCCGAACATCTCCATGTCGACCCCGTTGGGTGATACCATGATCTTGGAAGCGGGAAAGCCGCGGCCGATCAGGTCGGTGCGCAGGCCCTCGCAGATCACCGCCACGGCATCCGCGCCAGCCACCGCCCGGTTCTCCATCTGCCGCGTCAGCCAGTATTTCGCAGATCCCGGACTGCCGGTGCCGTTGCCGACGGCAGCATCCTCCCAGAAGGCGCGGATCTCGTACAGCACAGGAAGACCGAGCTTGCGCCCGACCCGCAAAGCGGCCAGCCCGTCGAGTGCAGGCGAATGCGCGTGCAGGATATCGGGCTTCCAGATCGCACAGGTCGCCTCGGTCGCGCGGGCAAGCGCGGCGATATCGCGCCATTCGCGCAACCCCGGCGGTCCCGATATGCTCTCCATCGTGCGGTGGAAGGTCAGCCCGTCATGCACCTCGACCGCGTCGACCACGGCGTCCTTGGGCAGCGAGGCCTGGTGGCGCACGCTGGTGACGCCGCGGACCTCCAGCCCCAGGCGTTGCTGGGCCTTGAGGATGGCACGGGTGCGAAAAGCATAGCCGCTGTGCAGCGGCAGGCTGTGGTCGAGGATGTGGAGTATCCGGGTCATGGCCGCCAAACCTATGGCGCAAAAGGTTTAACGCCGCGTCAACCCATTGCGGTTATGGCTTTAGACTTGGATGCGCCCGGTGCATAGTCGCCTGCGCAACAGGGGCGACGGGACCGATGTGAATGGTCGATAATTTTGCCATTGCGGTCTCTCACCTGCTTGTCGCGCTTGCGGCGTGGCGCCTGGTGTGGCGCGCGGACCTCGACAAGGAAGACCCCCCGGCAAAGGACGAATCGTCCAGCGGCTTCTTCAGCCGCAGCCAGCCCGCCGCGCGCAAGGGCGATGCCGATGCGTGATCTTGCCTTTGTCGGCTTTCTCATGGCGTTTCTGGCGCTGGGGTTCAAACGCCCGTTCATCTTCGTGCTCGCCTATGCCTATGTCGATATCGTCGCGCCCCAGCGGCTGAGCTACTGGATGCTCAACGCCGTGCCGGTATCGCTGATCGTGTTCGGTCTCGCGTTTCTTGGCTGGATGATTGCCGACGACAAGAAGGACATGCGCGTCTCGTTCCGTCAGGGCGTGATGGCGCTGCTGTTCGCCTATTGCGCCTATACCACCAGCGTCGCCGATTTCCCGATCGAGGCGGAAGGCAAATGGGGCTGGGTGTGGAAGGCTCTGGTGTTTGCGATGTTCCTGCCGCTCACGCTGCGCACCAAGCTGCGGATCGAATCGCTGGCGCTGATGATGGTGGTGTGTGCCAGCTCAATCATCATCACCGGCGGGATCAAGACACTGGCATCCGGGGGCGGCGGCTATGGCGTGATGCGGCTGCTGATCGACGACAACAGCGGGCTGTATGAAGGCTCGATCATCTCGACCGTGGCGATCTGCATCATTCCGCTGATCCTCTGGCTGGCGAGGCACGGAACGGTGTTTCCGCCCGACTGGCGCGTCAAGGGGTTTGCTTATGCGCTGATCTTCGCCTGCTTGCTGATCCCGGTGGGCACACAAGCGCGCACCGGCCTGGTGTGCATTGGCGTGCTGGCAGTCCTGCTGTTGCGCTTCGTGCGGCATCGCTTTCTGTATGCGGGGCTGCTGGCGGCAGCGGCGGTGATGGCCATTCCGTTCCTGCCGCAAAGCTACAGCAACCGCATGGCGACGATCGGCGAATATCAGGCCGACCAGTCCGCATCGACGCGCGTGGCGGTGTGGGCGTGGACGTGGAACTACGTGAAATCCAACCCCATGGGCGGCGGTTTCGAGGCGTATCTGCAGAACAAGGTGAAGTTCGACACCATCGCGGCCAAGGGGGATGGTCCCAACACCCAGATCGAGAAGAACGAGGTCACCGATTCGGGCCGCGCCTATCATTCGAGCTATTTCGAGATGCTGGGCGAGCAGGGCTTTCCCGGGCTCGCGATGTGGCTGATCATCCATCTGGGGGGCATCTGGCGGATGGAAGTGGTGCAGCGCCTGCACCGCAAGCGCAAACGGCCCGACGAGGCGTGGGTGGCTCCGCTCGCGCTGGCGCTGCAGAACGGGCAGATCATCTACATGGTGGGCTCGCTGTTCGTTGGGATCGCTTTCCAGCCGTTCATCTACATGCTGATCGCGCTGCAGATCGGGCTGGACACCTATACCGCGCGCCGTCGCAAGGAAGCCGCCTTTCGTCCCCTGGCCGACAGCAAAGCCGCGGCATGGGTTGCATGAACCGCTTTGGCTGCCTAACTGGCGCGGATGACCAAACCGACCGCCGAGCCAGGGCCCGTCCTGCCTGAACCGCTTTCCGCTGCAGAAGTCGAGCAGAAACTCAATGGACTTTGGGCCTGGATCAGCGCCCATTCCGTCGAGATCACGATCGCCGCGGGTGTCGGCACCGCCATCTATCTGGCGCTGGCCTTTCTGCAGCGACACGCGCGGATCTATGCCGAGCGTCAGGACGACAGACTATCGGTCGCAGCCATCGTCGCGCGGACATTGTCGAAGACCAAGCAGTATTTCCTGATCATGGTCTCGGCGCGGCTGGTCGTCGGCTTTTCCGAGGCGCCTGCGGGTATCGTGCAGGTGGTGAGCTTCCTGTTCACGGTGGCCTCGGTCTTCCAAGTTGCCATCTGGGCCCGCGAGATCATCCTGGGAATGATCGAACGCCGCGCGACGGTCAGCGACGATGCCGGCAGCGAAACGCTCGCCAACGCGATGTCGCTGATCCGCCTGCTGGTGACGGTGGTGCTGTTCGCGATCGCCGCGATCATGGTGCTCGACAATCTGGGCGTCAACGTCACCGGCCTGATCGCCGGTCTGGGTATCGGTGGTATCGCCATCGGTCTGGCCGCGCAGGGGATTTTCTCGGATCTGTTTGCCGCGCTGTCGATCATCTTCGATAAGCCGTTCAAGCGCGGCGAGACCATCGGATTCGACACCACCACCGCGACGGTCGAGAAGATCGGCCTCAAGAGCGCGCGGCTGCGTTCGGTGACGGGTGAAGAGATCATCATCTCGAACACCAATCTTCTGTCCAAGCAGATCATCAACTATACCCGGCTCAACCGCCGCCGCACGCGCTACATGATCGGTCTGGTGTACCAGACCCCGCCCGACCGCGCCCGGCTGGTCCCCGCCATGCTGCGCGAGATCGTGGAGCAGGGCAGCGGCGTGTTCGTCCGCTGCGGTTTTGTCGGCTTCGGCGCGAGCTCGATCGATTTCGAGCTCGATTTCGACGTGATGAGCAGCGATTTCGAGGTGGTGTTCGAAGCGCGCCATCGCATCGGGCTTTCGATCCTTGAGCGATTCAACGCCGAAGGGCTCGAATTCGCCTATCCCACCCAGACGAGTTTCACCGCCGCGCCCGATGGCCGATTCGTGCTGCCCTATCCCGAGGGCGGTTATTCGCTCGCGGCGGAAGACCACCGCTAGGGCGCTTGCCGGCGACCGAGTCGCTGGCTGCTGTGACGTTTCCGTTCGCGTAAAGCGTGGCGTGCAATGCCGATGCCGTAGCGGCGTGCGCTCAGCCCTTGTGTCGGCCCCGGAAAAGCGCCAAAAGACGCCAGTTCCATCTGGCAGCTTGCCGTCAGGGCAATCGCCGGACCATCAACAGGAGAGCAACTATGAGCGCAATTTCCGCGCAGGACATGCAGGGCATGGTCGGCCAGACCCTGGGCACTTCGGAATGGCTTTTGGTCGATCAGGAGATGATCAACAAGTTCGCCGATGCCACCGGCGACCACCAGTTCATTCATGTGAACGAGGAGATGGCCAAGATGACGCCGTTCGGCGGCACGATCGCGCACGGTTTTCTTACCCTGTCGCTGTTCCCGGTGCTGATGGCCAAGTCCGATTGCCCCCGCGTCGAGGGCGTGAAGATGGGCGTCAACTATGGCGGCAACAAGGTTCGCTTCCTGGCGCCGGTGCGCTCGGGCAAGAAGGTTCGCGGCCATTTCAAGCTGCTCGAGCTCGAGGAAAAGCGCCCCGGCCAGTGGCAGCAGACGCTCGAATTCACCGTCGAGATCGAAGGCGAGGAAAAGCCCGCGGTCATGGCCGAGTGGATCAGCCAGTTTTTCGTGTGATTGATCGGCGGCAGGCGACCATCGCCCACCGCCAGACAAGGGAGAATATCCATGCGTGATGCAGTTATCGTTTCCACCGCCCGTACGCCGATCGGCAAGGCCTATCGCGGCGGGTTCAACGCCACCCCGTCGCCGACGCTGGCCGCGCATTCGATCCGCGCCGCCGTCGAGCGCGCCGGCATCGAGGGCGGCGAAGTCGACGATGTCGTTTATGGTGCCGCGCTTCAGCAGGGCGTTCAGCACACCATCGGCCGTACCGCCGCGCTGCGTGCGGGCCTGCCTGTCACCGTCGCCGGCATGTCGATCGACCGTCAGTGCTCGTCGGGCGTGATGTCGATCGCGACCGCGGCAAAGCAGATCATCGTCGATCGCATGGACATCGTGGTCGCAGGCGGCGTCGAATCCATCTCGATGGTGCAGACCCCCGAAATGCGCGTCGCTCCGGATCCGGAACTGCTGGCGATGCACAACGATGTGTACATGCCGATGCTGCAGACCGCCGAAACCGTCGCCAAGCGCTACAACATCAGCCGCGATCGCCAGGACGAATATGCCTATCGCTCGCAGATGCGTACGGCTGCCGCGCAGGCTGCCGGCAAGTTCGATGACGAGATCATCCCCGTAAAGGCGAAGATGGCGTTCAAGAACAAGGAAACCGGCGAGGTCACGATGACCGATGTCGAAGTGACCAAGGATGAAGGCAACCGCGCCGACACCACGCTCGAGGGCCTGAAGGGCCTGCAGCCCGTCATGGGCCCCGGCATGAACATCACCGCGGGCAATGCCAGCCAGCTGTCGGACGGCGCATCTTCGTGCGTGATCATGGAATCCAAGATCGCCGAGCAGAAGGGCCTGCAGCCGCTCGGCCGCTATGTCGGCATGGCTGCCGCCGGTACCGAGCCCGATGAGATGGGCATCGGCCCCGTGTTTGCGGTGCCGCAGCTGCTCAAGCGCTTTGGCCTCAAGATGGACGATATCGGCCTTTGGGAGCTGAACGAGGCGTTCGCGGTGCAGGTGCTGTACTGCCAGGATGTGCTGGGCATCCCCGACGAGCTGCTCAACGTCAACGGCGGCTCGATCTCGATCGGCCACCCGTATGGCATGACCGGCGCTCGCTGCACCGGCCACGCGCTGATCGAAGGCAAGCGTCGCGGGGCTAAGTATGTCGTGGTGACGATGTGCGTCGGCGGCGGCATGGGCGCTGCCGGTCTGTTCGAGGTCTTCTGACCTCAACGCGATGGTCGCAACAATTCGACCCCGCCTCGGCCATAACGCCGGGGCGGGGTTTTTGTTGGGCCGGTTGGGCGTGCAGGCTGGAACGGGATTCAGCTCCAGTCGTAACCCCCTGTACAACCTACAGGAGCTTTCCCCATGTCCGATCCCGCAACCCAGTCCGATACGTCCGAAGCGCTCGATGCCTTCTGGAGCGCGCTTGAAAGCAGCCCGTTCCTGATGCTTGGCCTGCCCGCGCAGGTGGCACACTCGATGCCGATGACCGCGCAGTTCGATGGCCGCCACGGCCCGATCTGGTTCTACGGCTCGCGCTCGAGCCGCCTGGTCGAAGGCCTGACCTCGACCAACGATGCGATGGCGCAGTATGTCGGCGAAGGCCACAAGCTGTTCGCATGCATCTCGGGCATGCTGACGATCGACAACAACCCCGCCATCATCGACAAGTTCTGGTCAAACACCGTCGAAGCCTGGTACCCGCAGGGCAAGTCCGATCCCGATCTGGTGATGCTGCGTTTCGACCCGGCCAATATCGAAATCTGGCAGGCCGATCTGTCGCTGATGGGCAAGCTCAAGATGATGTTCGGCGGAACGATGAAGTCTCAGGATATCCAGGGCAAGCACGTCGAAACCGCGCTCTGACGGTTTAGATCCGATCCCATTTGCAGCCTCCCGCCGGGGATGACCGGGCGGGAGGCTGTGCGTTCAGCCGGGCAGGCCGATCGTGCCGCCGGCAAAGGTGAAGCCGCCTTCGCGGTCCTGCGCCAGCAGCGCCGGTCCGTCGAGATCGACCCAGTCCGCGGTCTGCGCGAGATGAAACGCCGGATGGATCCCCAGGCTGGTGGACAGCATGCAGCCCACCATCGTCTTGAGCCCTCGGGCCTTGGCAGCCTCGCTGAGCCGCAGCGCCTCGGTGAGCCCACCCGCTTTGTCCAGCTTGATGTTGACCGCCTGAAACAGGCCGGCAACCCGTTCGATGTCTTCTGCAACGTGACAGCTTTCGTCCGCGCAGAAGGGCAACGACGAAACCCTGCCATCAAGCGCCTCTTCCAGCCCGGCCTCGACCGGTTGCTCGATCAGTTCCACGCCGAGCTTCTTCAGCGCTGCGGTCATTTCCTCGAGATTGACATCGCCCCATGCCTCGTTGGCATCGATGATCAGGCGCGCATCCGGCGCGCCGATGCGGACTGCGGCGACCCGCGAGAGGTCATCCTCGCCGTTGAGCTTGAGCTTGAGCAGCGGATAGCCCTGCGCCGCTGCCTTGGCGGCATCGATCTTCATCGTTTCGGGGTCGTTGAGCGATATTGTGTAGGCGGTGACCAGCGGCTTTGGTTCGGGGAGGCCCGCCAGCTGCCACAGCGGCGTTCCCGTCGCGCGCACCTCCAGATCCCATAGCGCAGCGTCCAGCGCGTTGCGCGCCGCGCCTTCCATCATGGTCTTGAGCAGGTCTTCGCGGGTCAGCGGGCGGTTCTGGCGGCCGCGCGTCTCGATCGCTTCGGCACACAGTTCGGCGGTCTCGCCCTCGTAATAGATCGGGGTACCTTCGCCGCGGCCGACATGGGTGCCGTCGGTCACCTCGCAATAGACGACATCGACCGCAGTCTTGGGGCCCCGGCTGATGATGAAGCTGCCGGCGACGGCGAAATGCTCCACGCGAACGGTCTTGAGAGTGATCATGCGCGCCCGATAGGCGGCAAGGGCAGGGGCGGCAAGGCACAAACGCCTGTCACCGCCCCCGACATGCAATCAGTTGTGCGCGGCGATCCAGTCCTCGACCACCGGCGCGATCCGTTCGCGCCATTTGCTGCCGTTGAAGATGCCGTAATGACCGACGCTTTCGGCCATCAGGTACTTTTTCTTGGCCTTGGGCAGCTTGGGTGCGAGCGTCAGCGCGGCGCGAGTCTGGCCCAGCCCGCTGATATCGTCGCGCTCGCCTTCGATCGCCAGCATGGCAACGTCGGTGATCGCGCCGGGATCGATGCGCTTGCCCCGATGCATGAACTCGCCCTTGGGCAGGCTGTGCGTCTGGAACACGTTCTCCACCGTCTGCAGATAGAATTCCGCGGTCATGTCGCAGACCGAACGATACTCGTCGTAGAAGTCCTTGGCGGCATCGGCGCTCTCGCCATCGCCCGCCACCAGATGCTTGTACATCTCCCAGTGGCTCATCATGTGGTTGCCCAGGTTCATCGACATGAACCCGGTGAGCTGCATGAAGCCGGGATAGACCTTGCGCCCTGCGCCTTTGTACTGGAACGGCACCTTGGCGATGACATTGTGCTCGAACCAGGCCAGCGGGCGCTGGGTCGCCATGGTGTTGACCGCGGTCGGCGCTTCGCGCGTGTCGATCGGTCCGCCCATCATCGTCAGCGTCCTGGGGCGGCACGGGTGCTTGTCCGCCGACATCAAAGCGGCAGCGGCAAAGCTGGGCACTGAAGGCTGGCACACCGCGAGCATATGCGCGCCGGGGCCAATATGCTCGAGGAAACCGACCAGATAGTCGATATAGTCGTCGAGATCGAACCGGCCTTCCTTGACCGGTACGTCACGCGCATCTGCCCAGTCGGTGATGTAGACCTCGTGCTTGGGGATCATCCGCGCCACGGTGCCGCGCAGTAGCGTCGCATAATGGCCCGACATCGGCGCGACGATCAGCAGCCGGGGTGCATCCTTGGGCAGCTTTTCATGGCGGAAGCGCAGCAGATCGCCGAACGGGCGTTCGAGCACGACGTCTTCCTGCACGGCGCTGGGCGTGCCGTCGATATCGACGCTGGTGATACCGAAACTGGGCTTGCCGTAAGGCGCGGACGCATGCGCGAACACTTCGAGCGCTGAGGCCATGATCGGCTGTCCGCCGAAAAAGGTCATCGGATTGAGCGGACTGTTGAGCATGTTCGCGCCCATGGTAGCGATCGCGCTCGCGCTCGATAGGAACGAGCGTTGAAGTTCATAAGCGTGGTAAAGCATGTAATTCCCCTGCAAACCCCCGTGTCCGCTTGGTGCGGCTCTGTCCGGAGGCCTCTCGCCTAGCAATGTTGCGCTGCACCAATAAAAATACAAGCCATTTACGCGTAACCCGGCCTTCGGGTTGCCTGGGTAAAGTCTTGCACGGACCGGTTAACGCATCGGTTACAGCCACTTGGCCGGGTGTAAAATCGGTGCGTTGCTTGCAGCGGTGGCGATGGCGGAGTCCCGCCAAAATCGTTGAGTGGGGAAGGCAGGCCTGCTAGGCGCTCTGTCATGGCGGAAACACATATTTCACCGGCCTCGCAAGCGGCTGTACCCGATCAAGCAAGCGCATCTGTTCCGGCTGTTGCCGATGATGCCGCTCCCGCCAAGGGCAAGCGGGGAAATCCGCGCCAGCTGGGCAATCTGGCGATGATCATGCGCTTTGCATCGGCCTATCCCCGGCAGATCGCTTGCGCCATGCTGGCGCTGGCCGTGGCAGCGGGGGCGACTCTTGCCATTCCGGCCGGGTTCAAGATGGTCATCGACCGCGGATTCGATGCCGGAGGCAGCACCGAGGATATCGGCCGCTGGTTCCGCTATCTGTTCATGATCACCGTCGTGCTGGGCATGTCGACGGCACTGCGCTTCTATTTCGTGTCCTGGCTGGGCGAACGCGTGGTCGCCGACATCCGGCTGGCAGTGCAGCGCAACCTGCTGAGGCTGGCGCCCAGCTTCTTCGAAACCAACCGCCCGTCCGAAATCGCCTCACGCATGACCTCGGACACCGCGATCGTCGAACAGGTCGTCGGCACCACCGTCTCGGTGGCGCTGCGCAACCTGGTCGTCGGAATCGGCGGGATCGCCTATCTGTTTTCGCTGGCCCCCAAGCTCACCGGCATGCTGCTGCTCGGCATTCCGGTCATCGTGCTGCCGATCGTGTTCATCGGCCGCAAGCTGGAGAAGGTCGCCCGTTCGAGCCAGGACCGCGTGGCCAATGTCGGCGCGACGATCACCGAGGTGCTCGCGGCGATGAAGATCGTCCAGGCCTTCGGGCAGGAAGACCGCGAGGCCGCACGCTTCGGCGAGGCGGTGGAAACCACCTTTGCCACCGCGCGCCGCCGCATCACGCTGCGCGCCAGCCTGACCGCAGTCGTGATCACGCTGATCTTCGGTGCGATCACCATGATCATGTGGCAGGGCGCGGTCGATGTCATCGAGGGACGCCTGTCGGGCGGCGATATCGCAGCGTTCGTTCTGACCGGCGGGCTGGTCGCCGGCGCCTTCGGGGCGCTGACCGAGGTCTATGGCGATCTGCTGCGCGCAGGGGGCGCTGCCGGGCGGTTGAACGAGTTGCTCAACGAACAGCCCGAAATCCGCGCGCCTGCAAGCCCCATCGTGCTGCCGGTGCCGCCGCGTGGCCAGATCAGCTTCCAGAACGTCAGCTTTGCCTATCCCACCCGGCCCGAGACATTGGCGCTCAGGGATTTCTCGCTTCAGGTCTCGCCGGGCGAAACCGTGGCGATCGTCGGGCCTTCGGGCGCGGGCAAGTCCACCCTGTTCCAGCTCGCGCAGCGCTTCTACGATCCGCAGGCAGGGTCCGTCCGGATAGACGGCGTTGCCTTGCCCTCGGCCGATCCCGAAGCGATCCGCCAGCGCATGGCGTTCGTCCCGCAGGACAGCGTGCTGTTCGCGGCCAGCGCGCGCGACAATCTGCGCTATGGCAACTGGACCGCGACCGACGAGCAGATCTGGGACGCGGCCCGCGCCGCCAATGCCGAGGAATTCCTGCGCAAGCTGCCCGAGGGCCTCGACAGCTATCTGGGCGAGGGCGGCGCGAGGCTTTCGGGCGGCCAGCGCCAGCGCATCTCGATCGCACGTGCGCTGCTGCGCAACGCGCCGATCCTGCTGCTCGACGAGGCGACATCAGCGCTCGATGCCGAGAGCGAAAAATTGGTCCAGAATGCACTCGAACGGCTGATGCAGGGCCGCACCACGCTGGTGATCGCGCACCGGCTGGCGACGATCCGTTCGGCTGACCGCATCATCGTGATGAGCGACGGGGCGATCGTCGAGCAGGGCACGCATGACGAACTGTCGGCGCGCAGCGGGCTGTACGCGCGGCTTTCCAGCCTGCAGTTCACCGAAGGGCCACTGGCGGCGGAGTGATCGCCGTGATCGACCTTCCAGTCCCCTTGTCCAGCCGCTCGCCCCGGGTGCACGGGCCATGATGCGCCGCTCGCTTGCGGTGCTGTCGCTGCTGTTCTTTCTGGGCACCGGCGCGTTCGTCGCCGATTCCCCGGTTCCGCCCAACACCAGCCAGCAGATCACGCTGAAGCGGCCGCTGGACCTGCCTAAGCTGCCGCACAGGCTGGGCAACGGTCCGTTGATCCTGGTAGACGGGTGGGAGCTCGAAAGCGAGAACAGCGAATTCGGCGGGTTCTCGGCGTTGCACGCGATGGGCGGCGGCCGGTTGCTGGCGCTGAGCGATGCCGCCATCCTCGCAGGCTTCACCATTCGCGACAGCGTCGTGACCCATGACAGCTTCATCGCGTCGTTGCCGGTGCGCAAGGGCGAGCGGAGCACCAAGGTAGACCAGGATTCCGAAAGCATGGCGTATGATCCGGTGTCCGGGCGGTTCTGGATCGGCTTCGAACAGCGCCACCGCATCCGCCGCTATTCGCCGGCGTTCGCGCGGGCAGAGGCGACCGGCAGGCCCAAGGCCATGATCGGCTGGCCCAAGAACGGCGGGGCGGAGGCGCTGCTGCGGCGCGCGGACGGCAGCTTCCTGGTGTTCTCCGAGTCGCGCTCGGTGCGCCCAGGGGTGACGGTGGGACTGATCTACGCGACCGATCCGGCAGAGCCCGGCGCGAAGGCGAGGGCGTTCGCCTATCGCGGCCCGGAAGGATACCGGATTACCGATATCGCAGCGCTGCCCGATGGACGGCTGCTCGCGCTGCATCGGCGTTTCAATTATATCAGCGGAGTCAGCGCCAAGATCGGCATCATCGCGGCGGACGCGATTGCGCCGGGAGTGCTGGTGACGCCCAAGGTCATCGCGACGCTGGAGCCGCCGTTTCCGGTCGACAACATGGAAGGGATCGCGGTGGATCGCGAGCGCGGCCGGACCATCGTCTGGCTGGTGGCGGATGACAATTATCTGAGCGTGCAGCGAAACCTGCTGCTGAAATTCGAGTTCAGCGAGGCGAGCGTTTCGCCACGATCTTGATCTCGGTCTTGCCTTCGGGAAGATAGAGGCGGCTCACCTGGATGGCGGTCCATGCCGGGAAGGGCGGTGCCAGATACTGCTTCTGCACCGCGGACATCGGCCCGATCTGCTTTTCGATATCGGTGTGATAGCTGGTGACGTCGATGACGTCCTCCCAGCTTGAGCCTGCGCGGATGAGGATGCCGCTGATCCGGCGATAGGCAGCGTTGAAGGCTGCCTCATCGGCATCGGGACCGACCACGATGCCGGACAGATAGATGGTGCCATCACGCAGGATGACCGCATCGCTGAAACCCGCGCTCTCCTGAAAGGCGCGTTCTTCGGCATTTTCGGAATAAAGCACTTCTGCGGTCGTGCGCGACCCCGCGAGCGCGGGGTGCGACACAACCGAAAGGGCCAGCGCGCTTGCCATCAGCAAGACGCGCTGGCGGGCCATGGTCAGGCCGCTGCCTTGTGCAGTTCGCGCTTGATCTTGGCAGCGCGAGCCGAGAGCTTTTCTTCGCTGGTCTTCAGCAGCCAGTTGTCGAGGCCGCCGACATGCTCCACCGAACGCAGACCTGCGGTCGATACGCGAAGCTTGAAGCTGCGATCCAGCTTTTCGCTCATCAGCGTGACGTTCTGCAGGTTGGGCAGAAAAACGCGCTTGGTCTTGTTGTTGGCGTGGGACACATTGTGACCCACCATCCGGCCCTTGCCGGTCAGTTCGCAAATCCGCGACATGGTGTAAGAATCCTGATGAAACGTTGTGTTTATGAAGGACGGGCGGTTAGCGTCAGACGAAGTCCAAGTCAACCTTTGCCAGCCGTCGAAGCCATCGCTATGCGCGAAAACCGCTGGCAGGGCAACAGCGTTGGCGGTAGTTGGCGCGATATGACGCTGGACAATGCCCGAAATTTCGCCGCTCAGGCGCTCGAACTGGCCCGTCAGGCGTCAGCATTGGGCGAAGTTCCCGTCGGCGCCATTGTCGTTCATCAGGGCAGGGTGATCGGCCAGGGCCACAACCAGCCCCGCGCGCTCAACGACCCCACCGCGCATGCCGAGATCATGGCCATCCGCGCCGCGTGTGCTGCGCTCGGAACCGACCGCCTTGCGGGATGCGATCTGTGGGTGACGCTGGAGCCCTGCGCGATGTGCGCGGGCGCCATAGCCCACGCCCGGATCGCAAGGCTGCATTATGCGGCGAGCGATCCCAAGGGCGGGGCAGTGGAGCATGGCCCCCGGCTGTTCCAGCAGCCTACCGTGCTGCACAAGCCCGAGGTCTATGCCGGGGTTGGCGAAGCAGACGCGGCGGCGCTGCTCAAGGCGTTTTTTGTCGAGCGGCGCTGACTGGAACCCGCACACTGCCGAGCAAGGCAGCGATCAGATTGCGGGGGGATTGGCGACCAGCCGCAGCAGCGTGCCGTCCAGATCAACCAGATAGGCGATCCGCTCGCTCGATGTCTCTACCTTCGGACGGTGGATGCGCGGCCAGCCTTCGGATTGCTCGCCGATGCCCGCAGCGATCGCCGCATCGCACAGCGAATCAATATCGTCCATCCGCAGGCAGCAACTGAACCAGCTGTTGGCGGGGTCGATCTCGGGATGGGGAAAGAATTCCAGCGTCAGCCCGCCACGCGCCAGGATAAGCCACCCCTCATCCCGCCACTCCCGTTCAAATCCCAGCGCGGCGTAGAACCGCTCGGTCTGGTCGAAGCTGCGGGAGGGCAGGTTCGGGGTGGCTTGATCCATTGTCAGTGCACGAACCGCGCGACAACATCACGATAGCTGCGCGAGACCTTCACCTGAGCGCCCGATTCGAGCACCAGGAAACACTCGCCATTGGTGTGCGGCTTAACCTGACGGACGAGCCCCAGATTGACGATGGTCGAGCGGTGAACGCGCTGGAAGTTGCGCGGGTCGAGCCGCTTTTCCAGATCCTTCATCGTCTCGCGCAGGATCAGCGAATTGTCGCCGGTGTAGATGCACATGTAATCGCCTGCAGCATCAATCCGCTCGATGGTGTCGACATCGACGCGGAAGATCTGCCCGCGATCCTTGATGTTGATCAGCTTTTCATAGCGGTTGGATGCGGCTGCCTCGTCGTCTTCGCCAAGGTCGAGCGCCTCGACAGCATCGGGCGCGACCTCGTTGAGCACATTCATCAGCTTGTCGGCTTCCTCGCGACCCTTTTTGTCGCGGATGCGCTCGCGGATGCGGTCTATGGCATCGGCGAGGCGCACGTCGTCGACGGGCTTGAGCAGATAGTCGACAGCCTGAGCTTCGAAAGCCTTGACCGCATGTTCGGAATAGGCGGTGCAGAACACCACCAAAGGCGGCTCGATGTCCATGATGCCCTTGACCACCGAGAAGCCGTCAAAGCCCGGCATCTGGATATCCAGAAACACCAAATCGGGCTTCAGCGTCTTGATCTTGCGGATCGCCTCGCGCCCGTTGAGGCATGTGTCGATGATTTCGATGTCTTCAAACTTTTCCAGCCGGAGCTGCATTCCCTGAATGGCGAGTTTCTCGTCATCGATCAGGATGGTGCGGATGGTCATGCCTGTAATTGCCTTTGTTCGCGTGTTTCAAACGGAATTTCGATAATCACGCTATAGCCGCCCCCGGGTGATGATCGTGTCTCAAACCGGTGATTGTCTTCATATGCCTGGGACAGCCTGTCCCTGATATTTGCCAGCCCGACCCCGGTTGACGCATTGGCTGTTGTGCCTTGCTTCTTCAATCCGGGCCCTGTGTCGGTCACGGTGATACGCAGCAGGGGTCCGATGAGTTGCGCGGAGATGGTGATATCGGCGCCGTCCTCTTTTGGCGTCACTGCATATTTTATGGCGTTCTCGACCAGTGGTTGCAAGAGCAGCGACGGAAGCAGCGCATTCGCGGCGTTGGGCTCGATCTCGAAATGCGCGCGGAGGCGCTCCTCGAAGCGCATCTTCTCGATGTCGAGATACAGCTTGAGCGTCTCCACCTCCTGCGCCAGCGTCACCCGCGCGGTGGGCTCGTTGGCCAGCGTGTAGCGCAGGAACGAAGACAGCCGCGAGAGCATCGCATTGGCAGGCTCGGTCTGCTTCAGCAGCACCAGCGTGGAAATGCTGTTGAGCGTATTGAACAGAAAGTGCGGGTTGAGCTGATAGCGCAGCATCGCCAGTTGCGCGCTGGTCGCCTGGTTCTCCAGCCGCAGCATCTGGTCCTGCTGCTCCTCGATCCGCAGGAAGAAGTTGATCGCGTAATACAGCGCGGACCAGGCGCCGAGCAACGTCAGGTCGAGATAGAACGCGCCCAGCAGGATCGCGGTAAAATTGCTGTCGCTGCCGGGTCGGTACAAGGTGGCGACCCAGGCATCGACAAAGGCATAAAGCGCAGATCCCGTCAGCAGCACGACGAGCGTCACGCCCCAGGTGATCAGTGGCTTGCGATCGATCAATGTCTGATAGATCACCCCCATCACCAGCGAGATCGAATATCCGGTGATCGTCGCGATGATGATCGGTACAAGAAACGAGATCGGCTGGCCGTTGGCGAGCCCCGATATCCCGCGCAGCGCCAATGCGCCCGCCCAACCCAAGGTCTGCAGGTTCCAGAAGGCCCGGTTCTTGTTGGCAAAGAACGGTGTCGGCTTGAAGGGCAGCATCGCCATGCAACGAGGCTTAGCCCGATTTGTGCCGTTGCCACAGATTTTTTTGCATCATCGGCCCTGCTGCGATACGCTTTGTCCCAACGATAACGAGAGGATCCGCGCGCATGAGCGACACCATCGACACCCTGGCGCCCGAGCACCGCGCCAAGTTCACCGCCATGACCAACGGCACGCAGGATGACTGGGCGATCATCGCTGGGCAGTATCGCGAATTCGCGCAGGGACTGCCCGATCGCGTGCTGGCGCATCTGCGGTTGCTCGACGGCGATTTCGGCGGATTTCCCATCGACCGGCTGCAGCATAGCCTGCAGACCGCGACCCGCGCGCATCGTGATGGGCGCGACGAGGCCTATGTGGTGATGGCGCTGCTGCACGACATCGGCGATACGCTGGGAAGCTATAACCACCCAGATGTCGCCGCCGCGATCATCAAGCCGTTCGTGTCGGAGGAAGTCCACTGGATTTGCGCCAATCACGGCGCCTTCCAGGGCTATTATTATTTCCATTACATCGGCGGCGACCGAAACACGCGCGACATGTTCCGGTCTTCGCCGCATTTCGATGCCTGCGCGCATTTCTGCGAGAAATACGACCAGGCCGCATTCGATCCGGATTATGACAGCGAGCCGCTCGAATTCTTCGAGCCGATGCTGCGCCGCGTGATGGCCCGGCCGATCAACTCGATGTACGCAAAGGTCGCCGAGCAGGCTTGATTGCAAGCGGCCGTCCGGTGGGACCGGTCTGAACAAGGCGAAGGGAGCGTCGCTGGCCAAGGCCGAGCGACGCTCCCTGTCACTTTTCAGATAACCGAACCGTTACCGGTTCGAATTTTCGGCATACAGCCCGTCGACGGCCTTGCTGACCAGCACGTTGACGGCGACACGGCGGTTCTGCGCCTTGCCTTCATCGGTCATGTTGTCGGCAACCGGATCAGCTTCTGCCATGCCGGCAGGCGTGAGCATGCGATAGGGCTTCCACTTGCAGACCTGCTGCAGATAGTTGATCACGCTGGCAGCGCGCTTCTCGCTGAGCTGCTGGTTGAAGTCCTCGTCACCATCCGCATCGGTGTAACCGACGACCAGCAGCAGCGCGTTGTCCATCTGCTCTGCCGATCCCGCAGCCGAGCAAAGCTCGGCCTTGGCCTGTTCGCTCAGCTTGGCCTGCGCGGTGTCGAAATAGACATTGGTCGTCGCCTTGACGTTGTACTGGTCGATATCGCCCATGCGTCCACGCAGCGCCTCGGTCGCCGCGCTCTGCTCGGCGAATTGCTGCGAAGTGCCGGTACGGATCATGGAGGCGGTCTTGAAGTCGGTGTTCTTGAAGGTGATCTGGCTGGCGAGCAGCGTTTCACCTGATTGCAGCGTTTTGATCGTCAACGGCAAGCCGTTGAGCAATGCGCCGGTGTCGAGCTTGGTCCGGCTTGCACCGAACAGGCCGCCGGTGGCGCGGACCTGGGTCGTCTCGTTGACCACCAATATGGTGCGGGTGCCGTCTGCCGCCTCGACCTGAATCCGGTCACCCTGGCGCGCGGTGAGCACGCCCTTGATATCGGGGCCTTCGGTCATGGTGGCGGGATCCGGCAGCTGTTCGCCTTCGCCTGCGACATCAGCCTGCAGGGGTCCGGACTGCTGCGCGAAGCTCGTGGTGGAGGCGGTGGCGGCCAGCAGGGCCAGCGCCATCGTGATGCCGGGGGTGGTGGCAAGGAAACGCATGGAATTACTCCTTCAACATGGGGGGAATTTCGTCCGTGTGTCCCGGAGACTGCTGAGCGCAGGATGGGTTCCCGCCTCGCTGCCATTGTGCGGCGAGCCGAAAGGGCAGGCGCGGCGAGATGAGAAAGCGCGCGTTGGTGGGGGGAATCAGTCGAGCGGAGCGAGCGGCTCGGCCAGCAGCGGCGGAAGCCAGCCGCGCGGGTCTCTGGCAGTCCCGGTGAGCTTGGCCATCTCCTCCTCGAACAGCCCGACCCGCTTCTTCCAGCGATAGTGTGTCGGCGCAGAAAAGATGCCCTTGCCGCGTTGCCGGCCATAGCGCGTCCAGAAGCGGACCGCGCCGCCTGGGTCGTAGCCCGCATTGGCCATCAGCCAGATCGACAGGCGGTCGGCTTCGATCTCGGTCGCCAGCGTCAGCCGGGCGTTGCGGCCGAGCTGCTGCAACAGCCCGCGCTGGACGCCCGCCGCGTTGAGCCTGCGGCGATGCTCGAGCAGATTGTGCGCCATCTCGTGCGCGAGGATCGCGGCCAGTTCATCGTCGTCGACCATGAAGTCGAGCATCGGGACGGTGATGCCGACGATATCGCCATCGGCCGATGCGCCATATTCGCCGCTTGGTCGCAGTTCGAACCGGCTGCGGCAGGCAGGCATTCCGGTGACCGCAACATCGAAGGTGCGGCCATCTCGCATCAGGGTCAGAATGATCGGCCCCGCATCAAGCGCTGAGCGGATTTGCGCATCTGCCCAGGCGATCGGACGGTAGGCTGCGGGCTGATCGATGGTGGCAAGCGCGGCCGGGGCAGGGGCAAAGGCCACGCCGTTCAGCGCGACGATCGCGTCATCGGTCCGAATTCCCGCCTGCGCTGCCGGGCCATCTGCGACCAATGCGAGCACGGCATAATCGCGGGCAAAGCCGAACGAGGCTCTTGCCGCAGCAGCATCTGGATATTGCCCGATATGGTGCAGCGTCATGCCGATCGCGTTTTCGCGCGTACGGCAGAACGGCGCATTGGCGCGGGCGAGCCGGGTGCCAACGCTCAGCACGCGGGTGTCCGATGCCCTGAGCGCGTCGAATGCCGCGGTGGCGCTGTCAGGGGCCTCGGCGAGCGCGGGCGCAGCGCCGCTCGGCAGCGCGCCTCCCAGCGCAAGGCAGCAGGCAAGGTGCCGGATGGCACGCATGCCGGATCAGCTCACGGATTTCTTCGCGGCGCGTGCCTCGTCGATCGCTGCCTTCAATTCGTCATAGCCGACCGCACCGTTGAGCACCTTGTTGCCGATCACCCAACTGGGCGTTCCGCTGAATTCCAGCTGCTGGGCGATGCGGATGTTGGCGTCGATCACCTCGTCAGCCTGTTTGCTGGCCACGAAAGTGCGCGCGGCGGCCATATCCAGCCCGGCGGTCTTGGCGGCCTGCTCGATGGTCGCCTGGGCGGGGCGGCCTGCGCCGAACATTGCCCTGTAGAACGCGTAATATTTGCCCTGCTGCGCGGCGGCCATCCCCCAGGCTGCTGCAACCCGGCTTTCGTCGGAGAGGATCGGAAGCTCGTGGAACACGACCTTCAGATTCTTGTCCTCGCTCACCAGCCGGGCGACATCGGTCACGCTCTGGCGGCAGAAACCGCAGGCGAAATCGGAATATTCGACGAGCACGACATCGCCATCGGGGTTGCCGGCATAGGACGCGGCAAACGGCGTCTCGACAGCCTCGCGCACCGATGCGATGCGCTTGGCGGCCTGCTTGCCCTGCAGCTTCTGCACGGCTTCGGGAATGATCTCGGGGTTTTCGAGGATATAGGCGCGCACGATCGCCTCGATCGCGGCCTTGTCCTTGGTGTCGAAACCGGCTGCGGCTGCTGCGCTGTCGGCATCCTTGCCCGCTTCGCCACCGCCTGGTGCGACCAGCCCGCCGCTTTGCCACATGAACGTGCCGATCCCGGCGGCGATGGTCAGAAATGCGGCAACAGCCATGAACAGCCAGTTCCTTGATGAGGCCTCGCCAGAGGAGGGGGTGGGTGTTGTCATGGCGGGCCTTTGGTTGATGAGAATGTCGGTGACGGGGTGGAGGCTTAACGGCGGCGCGACTGGCGTTCAACCGCGTCGTGCGCCAATATCGCAATATCCTGCGCGCGGATGAAATCGGCGCTTCCCTGCGGCAGGCCCAGCATCGCCTCTTCGGCGCTGCGCAGCGCCAGCGGGGCGTTGCCCTGCAGCACATAGCGCTCTGCACTGGCGAGCGCTGCGCGCGGTGTATCGCCGCGATTGGCATAGACCACGCCCAGCTGATACCAGGCGAACGGATTTTCCGCATCGCGCGCCACCGCAGCCTTCAGCACCCGTTCGGCCTCGGGCAGGTTGGCGGGATCCTCGCTGGCGATCAGCGCATGGCCATAGACGCCTGCGATCAGAGATTGTGCGTTGGTGCTGGCGACCGCCTTCTGCAACGGCGCGAGCGCTTCCTGCGGTCTGCCGGATTCGAGCAGGATCTGGCCGTAGATTTCCAGGAAATACGGGTCGTCCGGCGCCTCGGCGAGCAGCGAGCGGGCTTCTTCCAGCGCCTTTTCGGGATAGGCGCTCTTGTGCCAGGCATAAGCGCGGGCATAGCGCGCGGGCACGCTCTGGTCGGTCTCGGGATAGTCGCGCAGCGTCTCGGGCGGATCGGCGACATAGCCGACCAGCTTGGCCTTCACGCGCTGGAACCGCGCCTCGAGCTCAGGATCAATCCGGGCATTGAACGCCGGGTCGTTCTCGTAGATTTCCTGCAGCAGCGTGATGCGCTCGCCCGAAAGCGGGTGCGATCGGTTGTAGCTGTCCTCCTGCGGGATCGCGAGCCGGAACTCCAGATTTTGCAGGCGCTTGAAGAAGTTGAGCGAACCCTTCCCGGTAAGCCCGGCCTTGGAGAGATATTTGGCGCCGGCGACGTCTGCGCCTGCTTCCTCGCCGCGGGTATGCGCCAGGAACTTGCCCAGCGCTGCCTGCTGGCCCGCGCCCATGATGCCCAGGCCCGCCTCTCCGGCACCCGCGGCGACCGCGGCGATGCCCAGCAGCAGCGACAATATGGTGATCTTGCTCGCCTTGGATGCACTTTCGGACCGGGTGATCGAATGGCCCAGCGCGATATGCCCGAGCTCGTGCGCGATCACGCCCTGCACCTCGTTGACGTTGCCTGCGGCCTCGATCAGCCCGCTATGGATGTAGACATCCTGCGTGCCTGCGACAAAGGCGTTGATGCTGCGGTCGTTGATCACCACGACATTGACGTTGGAGGGGAGCAGCCCGGCTGCGAGAATGAGATCGTGCGACATGTCCGCCAGCAGCGCCTCGGTCTCGGCATCGCGCAGGATCGACTGCGCGGACACCGGCTGCACCGCCAGCACGCATACCGCACAAATCGCGAGCAACCGCGCCGCAAGGGTGGAGATCAACGAGCTGCAGCGTCTGGTCGTCTGGTGCATTGCCGCCTGCATCACGGGGGGAAAGGGCATGCCTGTCATGGCCGCGTGGTGGCCAGCCCAGGATGAACACGGCATGAAACTGCACATGATGCGAGGATAGTAGCGCGGGCTTTGCCGCTTGCACAGCATATCACCCGCTTGCGCGCAATGAATGCGGCGAGCCGCGTATCAGGCAGCCTTGAGCTCGGCGAGAAACGCGGCGCTGGCGATCCGCAGCGCGCTGGCCTGGTCTTCCAGCCGGGCGGTTACCTCGCGCATGTCATCGGACATGGATTTGACGCGGTGGGCGTTGTGGCTGACCGTGCGCGCGGTGTCTTCCATCGATCGCGCGTCGCTGGCGACCTGTTGCGCGTGGCTGTTGATCCCCAGCGTCGCCTCGCTCTGTTCGGTGATGACCCTGGCGATATGCGCCGCGCCTTCGCTCACCAGGTCGATCTGGCCTGCGATCGAATCGATGGTGGTCTCGGCAAGGCTCATCCGGGTGCGGATGCCGTTCACCGTCTGCCCGACCGAATTGATCGCGCCCCGGGTCTGGCCCGCTAGCTGCTTGACCTCGTGCGCGACGACAGCGAACCCGCGACCGGCTTCGCCCGCGCGCGCAGCCTCGATCGTTGCGTTGAGCGCCAGCAGGTTGGTCTGCGAGGCGATTTCCTCGATCAGCGTTGCGATCTGGGATACCTTGGCGGCCTGTTGCGCGAGCGCGCCGACCGCTTCGCTGCCCTCGAGCGACGAACTGCGAGCGGCGGTGGCGGCGAGGTGCTGGTCCTCGACCCGCTGTGCGATGGATTGCGCCGACTGGCTGAGCTGTGCTGCGGCGCCCGCGACATTCTGCACCGACATGCCGACATTGGCTGCACGCGCGGTCACCTGCGCGGCGCTCTGACCCGTTTCCTCGCCGATCTCGTGCAGCGCCGATGCGCACACGCCCAGCTGGGTGAGCGCAGCACCAAGGCTGTCGATGGTGTGCATGACCGATCGATCGAACGCTTCGGCCAGATCCGCCATCGCGCGGCTGCGCTCTTGCAAGTGGCGGTCGCGCTGCTGGGCGAGCATGGCTTGCGCCGACCGGTCCTGCTCGGCGCGCTCCTGCACCTTGCGCTGTTCGGCGGCGAACTCGCGTTCGCGTACCACGACCAGCTCCTGCGACTGGCGGATGTACCCGGCAAAGTGCCTGCAGAAGACCATGGTGCTGCGCCACACGATCACCGCAAAGCAGATCACCAAGGGGTAGAAATAGGGATCAACCGTGAACCCGGTGGCATTGATCGCGATGCAGGTTCCGCTGGTGATCGAGACCAGCCAGATCAGGTTCGTCCCCGGAAGCGACAGATAGTTCATCGATCCTATCGCGGTGGCAGCGATGCCGATGGTGATGCCGAGGTCGCTGAGGTGCGGGACCTGGGAGGTGAGCAACCCGGCAATGATCATCGACCAGGCAATGCCCGAAAGCACGGCGTTGGCGGTGAAATGATGGGTAAGGGCCTTCAGATCGTCCAGAATCTTGCCGCTGTCAGCCTCGAGCAGCTTCTTCAGCCGAATGTTGACGGGGATCATCGCGGCCATGGTGCCCAGGGTGAGCAGGAAGCCGAGCATCGTGAGCGTCAGCCCCGGGGTGTTCCAAGTCGCAAGTCCCAGCACCACCGCCACCACGCTGACGCTGGGGATCATCGCGGTCACCCCGGCGCATACCCGCTGCATGTGTTGCGCCGCCATTCCGGCGGCGTCGGCCGAGCGGATCTCTCCGCCATAGGCTATGTTTGCAAAAGACTGGCGCACGGAGGCCACGCATCGGCGTGCGATAAGCGCAAAACTGCTTCTGCCGGTCCTCACCATGCGGCCAGGCTAGGGCTTGATGGTTAATTTGTGCCTAATCGGACCTGTTGGGCGATTCTGTCCGTCCAGATGCCGGTCATACGGCCGAAGCCGCCTGACCGGCATGGCCGCGACTACAGCACGTATTTGCTGAGGTCGGTGTTCTTCGCGATCCCGGTGAGCTGCTTCTGCACATAGGCTGCATCCACCGTGATGGTCTCGCCGCGATGCTCCTCCGCGCCGAAGCTGATCTCCTCGAGCAGCTTTTCCATCACCGTCTGCAGGCGCCGTGCGCCGATGTTCTCGACGGTTTCGTTGACCGATGCGGCGATCCGCGCGACCTCGCGCAGCGCATCCTCGGTGAATTCGAGAGTCAGTTCCTCGGTGCCCAGCAGCGCGGTGTACTGCTGCGCCAGATTGGCCTTGGTCTGGGTGAGGATATGGAAGAAATCCTCTTCGGTCAGTGCCTTGAGCTCCACCCGGATCGGCAGGCGACCTTGCAGTTCAGGCAGCATGTCGCTTGGCTTTGCGATGTGGAACGCGCCCGAGGCGATGAACAGCACATGGTCGGTCTTCATCGGGCCGTACTTGGTGGCCACAGTGGTGCCCTCGATCAGCGGCAGCAGATCGCGCTGCACGCCTTCACGGCTCACCGAACCGCCACGCACATCGGACACCGCGATCTTGTCGATCTCATCGAGGAAGACGATGCCATTGGCTTCGGCATCGGCGAGCGCAACGCGGGCGACATCGTCCTGGTCCATCCGCTTCTCGGCTTCTTCCTCGATCAGTTTGTCCCACGCATCGGCGAGCCGCATCTTGCGCGGCTTTGTACGCTTCTGGCCGAACGCCTTGCCCATCATGTCGGACAGATTGATCATCCCGACCTGGCCGGCCATCCCGGGAATTTCCATCGGCATGTTGGGCGCATCTTCGACCTCGATCTCGACTTCGGTGTCGTTCATGTGGTTGTCGGTGATCCGCTGGCGGAAGCTCTGGCGGGTTGCCTCGCTGGCATTGTCGCCGACGAGCGCGTTGAGCAGCCGTTCCATCGCTGCGTCGGACGCAGCCTCACGCACCTTTTCGCGGCGGCGTTCCTTTTCGAGCCGGACGGCGTCCTCCACCAGATCGCGCGCGATCTGATCGACATCGCGGCCGACATAGCCGACTTCGGTGAACTTGGTCGCCTCGATCTTGATGAACGGTGCATCGGCGAGCTTCGCCAGGCGCCGCGAGATTTCGGTCTTGCCGCAGCCCGTGGGGCCGATCATCAGGATGTTCTTTGGCGTTACCTCGTCGCGCAGCTCGGCGGGCAGGCGCTGGCGGCGCCAGCGGTTGCGCAGCGCCACGGCGACCGCGCGCTTGGCGTCCTGCTGGCCGATGATGTGCGCATCCAGCGCAGCGACGATGGACTTGGGGGTAAGCGTATCTGTCATTCGGGATCTTCTATGTGAGGAACGTGTCGGAACACAAATTGGGGAGTGCCGCTCGCTGCTTCAAGCACAGCGCCACCCGGCCATCAGGCTGCGATGCGATTGGACGATATCGGCAATGTCCTGCGGCTGGGGTTCGGCGACATATTCGCCGCGCTCATAGGTGCCGCCCAGCAGGATGCCATCACCGCGCGGGAACATGTATCCGGCACGCAGGGCATAGGCATACTCGATTTCCGGCTGCGGGATCAGCACCGCAAGCTGGCCGCGCACCGGGATCAGTTCGGTGTCGCCGAACAGCGCGGCTGCGCCCAATCCGGTGCAGTTGAACACCAGCCGTTCGGGCAGCGCGGAAACCTCGGCGGCCGAGTTGAACCGGCGCACCTGCACCGCTCCGCCGGCAATGCGGATATCGTGCAGCAACCGTTCCATGAACCGCCCCGTCTCGACATACATGGTGTCGTAGCGCACCACGTTGTCGGCCGGGAAGGGGTGCTGGTCTGCTGACAGCCTCACGCGGGCCGGAAACATCGGATCGGGCGCAAGCGGACCCGACGAACGTGTCTGGTCATAGGTCGGCAGCCAGCGGATGCCGTAATCGTCCCCCGCCATGATCTGGAAGCGGCGCCTGCTGTAATCGGCAGCGGCAGCGGCCTGTTCGCGCCATTGCGGGGTGACCATGTCATCGTCGAAATGGCCCGCGGGATAGATCTGTCCGCCGGCGATGTTGGAAGTGGTGCCCGGCGGCAGCGTTTCGGTGTAGATCGTGACGGGATAGCCCGCCTCTTGAACGAGCCGCGCGGTGGTCAGCCCCATGATGCCCGATCCGATCACCGCGACAGGTCCCGCATGGCCGGGCAGGCCCAGCGCGGTGGCCAGCCGCGAGCTTCCCCAGCTCAGTGAAATTCCGCCGCCGCCATGGCCGTAATTGTGGATCAGCAGCGATTCACCCAGCCTTTCGGCGCGGACCACGAAGCCGGACCGGCGATAGGGGCGCAGCCCAGCCACGGTGCGGATAATGCGCGAAGGATCGACATTGACGCGCGCCAGGCAGCGCGGGGCCATTGCGCCGATCTGCGCCACCGGGCGCGATTGCACCGTCGTGCAGCCGCCCAGCGCCAGTGCAGCCCCGGCCGAGGACACCAGCCCGCGTCGATCCACCTGCCATGCCATGGAGCCGACCATAAGGTCTCAGCTCTCGGTGTCGAGAACTTCGATCGTCAGCTGGTCGTTGGTATAGACGCAGACATCGGCGGCGATCTTCATCGCCTTGCGCGCGACGGTTTCGGCATCCGCTTCATATTCGAGCAGCGCGCGCGCTGCGGCGAGCGCATAGTTTCCGCCCGATCCGATCGCGGCGACGCCATCGACCGGCTCGAGCACGTCGCCATTGCCGGTGAGAATCAGGGTCACGTCCTTGTCGGCGACGATCATCATCGCCTCGAGGTTGCGCAGATACTTGTCGGTGCGCCAGTCCTTGGCGAGCTCGACCGCCGCGCGCATCAGCTGGCCCGAGTGCCGCTCGAGCTTGCCCTCGAGCCGCTCGAACAGCGTGAAGGCATCGGCTGTTGCGCCGGCAAACCCGCCGATCACCGAACCGTCGCCCAGACGGCGCACCTTGCGCGCGTTGGGTTTCATGATGGTCTGGCCCATGGAAACCTGGCCGTCGCCCGCGATCACCGCCTTGCCGTTCCTGCGAATGCCGACGATGGTGGTGCCATGCCATGTCGGCATGCTGCTGTCTTGTCTGCTCATGGCGCGGGATATGGTGGGAACAGCAAAGCGCTGCAAGCCCTACATGATCCGCCGGACTTCATCGCCGTTGTACAACCGGATATCGGCGCCGATGCGCTCGACCTGGGCGAGGCCGGCGCCAAAGGCTGCCATGTGCGGGGACGTGAGATGCGCATCGAGCGCTGCGTCGTCGGTCCAGCGTTCGGCAATGCGCAGGATGTCGGGATTGGCCATGTCGCGCGCGAAGCTGTAATGCAGACAGCCTTCTTCCTGGTGCGTCGCCTCGACCATGATGCGCGCGGCTTCGGCGAACTTGTCGATTTCGCCCGGCGCAAAGTGGAGCCAGCCTTCGATGATGAGCATGTCGTGTTTCTCCGTGCGGAGCGATCGTCCGCTGAGCGGCACAGGTACGATGCCGCTATCCGGCACGCAAGTCAGAGCTGGTGGTAGGCGCGATACCAGTCGACGAAGCGCGGGATGCCAGTGTCGATCGAGGTGGTGGGCGCATAGCCCAGATCGGTCTGAATCGCGCTGATATCGGCATAGGTTTCATGCACATCGCCCGGCTGCATCGGCAGCAGGTTGCGGATGGCGGGCTTGCCGCACGCGGCCTCGACGACATCGATCATCCGGCCCAGCGGCTCGGGCTGGTTGTTGCCGATATTGTAGACCGCATGAGGTGAAATGCTGCCACCGGGCTTGGCGGTGCCATCGTCGGCAGGCGGGTGGTCGAGCACCGCGATCACGCCGGCGACGATGTCGTCGATATAGGTGAAATCGCGGCGCATATCGCCGTGGTTGTACACGTCGATCGGCTGGTCCTGCAGGATCGCCCTGGTGAATTTCCACAGCGCCATGTCCGGGCGGCCCCAGGGGCCGTAGACAGTGAAGAACCTGAGCCCCGTCATCGGCAGCCGATAGAGATGCGCGTAGGTCTCGCTCATCAGCTCGTCCGCCTTCTTGGTGGCGGCATAGAGCGAGACGGGATGGTCGACGCGGGTATCGACGCTGAACGGGCTCTTGGTCGAGTTGCCATAGACCGACGAGGACGAGGCATAGACGCAGTGCCCGGTGCCGCGTGCGCGCGCAAGTTCGAGAATGTTGAGATGGCCGACCAGGTTGGACTGCACATAGGCGTGCGGATTGTCGATGCTGTAGCGCACCCCGGCCTGCGCGCCCAAGTGGACGATCGCATCGAACGCGCGGCCGTCCAGCGCGGCAACCAGCGCGGGATAATCGGCAAAGTCGAGCGGCAGGAAGTCGAACCGGCCTGTGGTGATGCCGGCAAGATCGGCCAGGCGGGCGTGCTTGAGCGCGGGATCGTAATAGGGGTTCAGATTGTCGATGCCGATGACCTCGTCACCGCGCGCCATCAACGCGCGCGTGAGGGCGTGGCCGATGAAGCCGGCTGCTCCGGTGACAAGGACTTTCATGCTGTCGTACCTGCCCGATCAGCCGGCCAGGCGCAAATGGCCAGCCGGGCGTTCGGGGTGGGCGGGCTGGTCGGACCAGATGCCGCGGGTGTCGTAGACGATCTTGGTCGCGCGCTCAGCGAGCGGGATCGACTTGAACACGTCGTGATCCACCAGCACGATGAACATGTCGCAGCTCTCGATCGCATCGTCGACATCGATCAGGCTCGCGCCAAGGCCATCATAAGCGGGCGGCAGCGCCTGCGCATAGGGCTCGACGATCGCGATGCGCTCGCCATATTTCTGCGCCAGCGCCAGCGCGACCTTGTTGGCCGGGCTCTCGCGGAAATCGTCGATATTGGCCTTGAACGCCAAACCCAGACAGGCGACGCGTGCGGTGGGGTTGGCTTCGATCATGTCGCCGGCCTTGCTCAGCACATGGCCGATCTTGCCATCGTTGACCCAGCGTGCGGTGCGGATCAGCGGGGTGTCGTCGGGCGCGCCATGGATGATGAACCAAGGGTCGACCGCGATGCAGTGGCCGCCGACCCCGGGGCCGGGCTGGAGGATGTTGACGCGGGGATGGCGGTTGGCGAGTCGGATCACCTCCCACACGTCGAGGCCCATGCGGTCGGCGACGATCGACAGCTCGTTGGCAAAGGCGATGTTGACGTCGCGATAGGCGTTCTCGACCAGCTTGGTCATTTCGGCCGAGCGCGCATCGGTGGTGATGCACTCGCCGCGCACGAAGCGGCGGTAGAAGGTCAGCGCCTTGCGCGCGCAGCGCGCGGTGATGCCGCCGATCGATCGGTCGTTGTTGGTCAGCTCTTCGAGGATGCGCCCGGGGAGCACGCGCTCGGGGCAATAGGCGATCGCGATGTCGGGGATGTCGGCGCTGATGCCGGGAACCTTGAGATCAGGCCGCAGCTTGGCGATCAGGTCGCGCATTTCCTCGGTGGTGCCCACCGGCGAGGTGGATTCCAGGATGATGCAGTCGCCCGGCTTGATCACCGCGGCAATGCTGCTCGCGGCCTGCAGCACATAGCTGATATCCGGCGCGTGGTTGTCGTCGAAAGGGGTGGGGACCGCGATGACGAACACATCGGAGGGCTCGACGGTAAGCGACGTGCGCAGCATGCCACGCGAAACCACGCCCTGCACCAGCCCGTCGAGATCGACCTCCTCGATATGGATCCGGCCTTCGGCAATGGTGTTGACGACATGCTCGGACACATCGACGCCGAGCACCCGGCAGCCCGACCGTGCGATGATGGCGGCGGTGGGCAGGCCGATATAGCCCAGCCCAACAACACAAACTTCAGGCTTCTTGTCGGACAACATGGTCAATCCCCGGAGATAGGCGACCCCGCACGGCGAGAGCCCGGGGCCAGTCAGCCCCTGTCCTAAGTCCTATGGAGTTAAAAAAGCCGTAAGCAAGCCACATTGGCCAGCCGGTGGGGCTTTCGCGGCGGGCGGGCACCTGCGGAGGGGCCTTCAGACGCCGCAGCCGAGGTCTGGAGCGCACAAACAAAAAGGGCGACCCGAAGGCCGCCCTGATCGTATCTCTACAGCCTGATGAAATCAGGGGCTGTTGGGCTCATCATCATCAGCGATGATGATGATGCCGCCGATGACGGCTGCTGCAGCGACTACACCGATGATGATGCCGGTGCTGCCTTCAGCTTCGCTCGATTCGCTCGAGACAGCCGAAGTACGGGCGGCGGCAGGCGCGACGGCCTGTGCCAGAACCGGAGCGCCGACCATGGTGGTCAGGGCGATCGCGGCCATCGAAGCTTTGAACAGTTTCATTGTGGAACTCCATGAGGAGGTTGACTCTCAAGGCCTTCATGCCACGCGACTCGATATATTGCAAGTGCGAAATGACTTTTTCCGTCATTTTGCATGCGATTTTTGCAATTTCATATCCGCATTGAAAGACTTGGGAATTTTATCGAAAGCCCCGCGTCATCGGACGTCCGGGTACATATCCTTCAACCGATGCCGCATTCCGAAGGTCCAGGCGAGGCCGACTTTCAGATAGATGTAGTTCGCCTTGAGCGGTCCCCATGCTGCAATGCGGCGGTCAGAAGTGATCACCGGTTTGCGGGTCATCTTGAGCTTTCCGATTCGCGCAAAGCCGATGCACAGGTCGGCTTCCTCCATGATCGTGGCGTCTGCCGGGATGCCGCCGATGCGCAGATAATCGGCGCGGCGGAAGAACATGGCATGGTCGCCAAACAGCAGCCGCACCCCGCGCACGAACAGATGCGGATGGGTGACCAGCGGGTAATAGGTCTTCCACCAGTTGTGCGCGGTGGTGAACCAGCGGGTCTTCTCGCCGCGGATGATCGGCAGGAACGTGGCGAGCGACAATCTTTTATCGGCAAGCACCGTGCGGACATGGGCGATGGCGTCGGGGGGCAGCAGGCTGTCGGCGTGCAGAATGCACACCAGATCGCCTTGCGCCTGCTCGACCCCGAAATTGATCTGCGGCCCGCGCCCGCGCGTGGGCGAGGCCAGCACCCGCCACCCGGCGGTTTGCGCCAGCGCGACGGTGTCGTCGTCGCTGCCGCCATCGATCAGCAGGATCTCGTCGGGTTGCGGCGTCATCGCGGCGACATTGGCGATGGTCGCGGGCAGGGCCCTGGCTTCGTTGAGCGCAGGGATCATCAGCGTGACGCTCGTCATGCCAGCGCTTCCAGATCGGGCCAGCGGGCAAGGTCTGAAGGTCGGTCGCAATCTGCCAGCACGGGAAGCGTCGCCACCGACAGCCCCAGTTGCGCGCACCGCCGCATCGTTTCGGGGAACACCGCATCGGTGCTCCACGCCATGTCCGACAGCAGTTCGGGCCGCGCGCGTTGCATCCCGATCAGATAATAGCCGCCATCGTCCGCGGGGCCGATCACCACATCATGGCCTTGCAGCGCAGCGATCGCGGAATCGACGATCGCTACGGTCAGGTCGGGTGTGTCCGCGCCAAAGAAGATGTGCGGCGCCGGGCGGGATGCATCGCAGAGCCGCTCGGTCAGGCCACCCTCGACCTGCTCGACCAGCGCGGGTCCATCGACCAGCCACGCGCGAAACTCCCCCTCATCGGCGCCTGCAAAGCGGATCTCCACCGGCGCGCCGGATGCCAGGAGCGTCGCCACCGTGCACTCGGTCAGATGGCGGTGGACACGCGCAGCCCCCTCGGCCCCCAGCGCAGGGATCAACCGGGTCTTGGCATAGCCCGGCACCGGGAACTTGGCGAACAGCACGAGAGTTGGCGGCACAGGCATCGCGCAAAGCCTTAACGAGAGGGTTGGCGGAAACAAGCCTTGCATCGCTGCGTTCGCTTCATATGGTGCGCGGCCCCGGCCCTTGGAGTGTGCAATGTCTGAAACCGTCCTGTTCGATTATTGGCGTTCGTCCGCCAGCTATCGGGTGCGCATTGCGCTCAACCTCAAGGGCATTGCCTATCGCGCGGTGCCGACCGACCTGCTGACCAGCCAGCAGAAAGCGCCCGATTACGTTGCGCGCAACCCCCAGGGCTTCGTCCCGATGCTGCACATCGACGGGCTCGATCTCACCCAGTCGCTGGCGATCATCGACTATCTCGAAACGACGCGGCCCGATGCCCGGCTTCTTCCGCAAGATCCCGCGGCGCGGGCAGTGACGCTGGCGCGCGCGATGATCATCATCGCCGACATTCACCCGGTCAACAACCTGCGCATGCTCAAATATCTCAAGGCCGAAATGGGGCAGGATCAGGCCGCAATCGATGACTGGTATCGCCACTGGGTCGCGGAAGGCTTTGCCGCGCTGGAGGCGCTGGCGCCGGAGGATGGCCTGTTCGGCGGCGCCGAGCCGGACCTCACCGATGTGTGCCTCGTCCCGCAGATGGCCAACGCACGCCGGTTTGACCTTGATCTGGCGCCCTATCCCCGGTTGGTGCGGATCGATGCCGAATTGCAGGCGATCCCCGCCTTTGCCGCGGCGCATCCCGATGCGGTGAAGCCGGCGTGAGGATTCCAAGGACGCGTTGTACCGTTTCGCTGGGGCTCGCAGCCTCGCTTGCCGCGACCCCGGCGCTTGCCCAGGACCAAGCGGCGAGCGAGATCACCTGGGGCGATGGGCTGATCACTGTGGTCGGCAAGCCGCTCGATGTGCCGTTGGGCGACCGTGCCTACAGCGTGACCAGCATCACCCCCGACATGCTCGCCAACGAACCCAGCCAGAGGCTGGAAAACGCGTTGCGGCTGGTGCCGGGGCTGCAGCAATTTCGCCGGTCCGATGCGCGCAGCGCCAATCCGACCAGCCAGGGCGTCACCATGCGCGGTCTGGGCGGCAACGCGTCCAGCCGGGCGCTTCTGGTGCTCGACGGGGTGCCGCAGAGCGATCCGTTCGGCGGCTGGATCAGCTTTCCCGGCTATGACGCGATCAATCTGGCAGCGGTGCGGGTGCGGCGCGGTGGCGGGACCGGAAGCGATGGCCCGGGCGCTCTGGCCGGAACGATCGAGCTCGACAGCGCCGGGATCAGGCCCGACCAGTCGAACATCTATGGCGACCTTGCCTATGGCAGCCGCAACTCGATCGAGGCCAGCGTCGGAACGTCGCAATCGCTCGGCGCAGGCGGCCTGTCGATCTCGGCGCAATATGCCCGCGGCGATGGATTCGTCCCGACGATCGCGCGGCAACGCGGTCTGGTGGACAGGGCAGCGCCCTATGAACAGGCCGGGATCAACCTGCGCTTCGTGGCGCCGATCGATGCCGATACCGAGCTGCAGGCCAGTGCGCGCGCGTTTACCGATCAGCGCGAACGCGGTTTCGCCTTCAGCGACAACAGCAATGACGGCGCCGATGCCAGCGTGCGTCTGGTCGGGCGGGGCACGCTGCCGTGGTCGGCGCTGGCCTATGTCCAGATGCGGAGCTTTGCGAGCAGCTTCGCGGCGATCAGCGCGGACCGGGCTACCGCAACCCAGACGCTCGACCAGTTCAACGTACCCTCCACCGGGCTGGGCGCGCGGATCGAAATCCGCCCTTCGATCGGCGAGGGCGCCGAGCTGCGGCTGGGCGGAGAATGGCGGCGCACGACCGGGGAGACCCGCGAGTTGTTCACCTATGTTGCAGGCAACCCTACCCGGCTCCGGCGCGCAGGCGGCGCGAGCGACACCTTCGGCGCGTTCGCCGAGGCGAGCTGGCAGGCATCGCCCGATCTGCTCTTCACCGGTGGCGGCAGGGTCGACCGCTGGACGCTCACCGACGGGCGGCTGAGCGAGACCGTGCTCGCCACCGGCGCGCCGATCACCACCACCGATTTTGCCGACCGCAGCGGCTGGGAAGGCACCGGGCGGCTGGGATTTGCCTGGGATGCGGCCTCGCTGCTGACGCTGCGCGGCGCTGGCTATCTCGGCTGGCGGCTGCCGACGCTGAACGAGCTTTACCGCCCTTTCCGGGTCGGGGCTGACGCCACTGCGGCCAATGCCGCGCTGGCGCCCGAACGGCTGCAGGGGGTGGAACTCGGGCTCGACTGGGAGATTTTCACGCTTCAATTGGGCGCTACCGTTTTCTGGAACCGGCTGGACAATGCCATCGCCAATGTGACGCTGGCGCGCGGGCCTGGCACCTTTCCCGGCGTCGGCTTCGTCTCGGCGGCGGGCAGCTTCAACCAGCGCCAGAATCTGGATGCGGTCGAGGCGAGGGGTATCGAGGTCGAGGCGCGCGCCGATGTCGGCGATTTCAACTTCGCCGCCGCCTACAGCTATGTCGATGCCGAGGTTCGCGCCGGGCCCGGCCAGGCGGCGATCGACGGCCTGCGTCCCGCACAGGTACCCCGGCATTTCGCCACCGGCTCGGTCGGATGGTTCCCGCAAGGCAACGACAGCGGCGTCAACCTGACCGCGCGCTATATCGGTTCGCAGTTCGAGGATGACCTCGGTCTGCTGGCGCTGGATGATGCGCTGACACTGGATGCGCGCGCGGCGTTGCGGATCAGCCGCAACCTGCTGGTCGAACTGCGCGGCGAAAACCTGTTCGATGCAACGGTCCAGGCGGCGATCAGCGGGCCCGGGATCATCGAACGCGGTATGCCCCGCACGATTTGGCTTGGCGTGAAACTGGACATTGAATAGCGTCGGTGACCCGATGACCGAAACCATGACCCGCCTTGCCGAATTCATGCCCTATCGCATCTCGATCACCTCGAATGCGATCAGCGATCTGATCGCGCGCGAATATCGCAGCCGCTTCGGGCTGAAGATCGCAGAATGGCGCGTGATGGCGGTGCTCGGCGATGTCGGCGAGGCCACCCAGCGCGAGCTGGTGGCAGCCACCCGCATGGACAAGGTGGCGGTCAACCGCGCGACCAAGGCGCTGGGCGAGCGCGCGCTGATCCAGCGTGCCCCCAACATGAGCGACGGCCGGTCGCATCATCTCGCGCTGACCGATACCGGCCGGGCGCTGTATGCCGAAATCATGCCGCTGGCGCTGCAGATGGAGACTCAGGTCATCCAGGTGCTCGACCCGCAGGAACAGGCGCAGTTTTCCAGAATGCTGGGAAAACTGCTGACCCAGGCGGACTCGCTGGCGCATGATTGACCGACCCGGAATGATCTTGCACTCCGGTTTCACATGATACTATGCTGCGCAATATTCCGGCGCGTCAGACCGCAAAGAACCACTTTCCTGAAAGGAAGCCGAACCCATGAAGCTCGCATCCCTCAAGAGCGGCCGCGACGGCCGTCTGGTCGTGGTCTCGAATGATCTCGCCTGGTACGCCGATGCCAGCCACCTCGTCCCGACCTTGCAGGCGGCGCTCGACGACTGGGACCGCATGGCGCCTTATCTCGAGGTTCTGGCGCGCGATCTTGAGCACGCCGCGATCCCGCGCGAGCGCTTCCACGAGCATGATGCCGCAGCGCCGCTGCCGCGCGCCTATCAATGGGCGGATGGCTCGGCCTATGTGAACCATGTCGAACTGGTCCGCAAAGCGCGCGGTGCGGAGCTGCCCGAAAGCTTCTGGACCGACCCGCTGATGTACCAGGGCGGATCGGACGATTTCATGGGTGCGCGCGACGACATCCAGCTCAAGGACGAAGCCTGGGGATGCGATCTCGAGGCCGAGATCGTCGTCGTCACCGGCGATGTGCCGCAGGGTGTGACGCCCGAAGAAGCGCGCGGCCACATCCGGCTGATCGGGCTGGTCAACGATGTCTCGCTGCGCAATCTGATCCCCGACGAGCTCGCCAAGGGGTTCGGGTTCGTCCAGTCCAAGCCCGCCAGCGCCTTTTCACCGGTGTTCGTTACCCCCAATGCGCTGGGCGATTACTGGCAGGACGGCAAGCTGCACCGCACGCTGATGGTCGATCTCAACGGCAAGCCCTTTGGCCGCGCGGTGGCGTCGGACGACTGCACCTTCGATTTCGGCGTGCTGATCGCGCATCTCGCAAAGACCCGGCGGGTGCGCGCCGGATCGATCATCGGATCTGGCACGGTCTCGAACCGCGATGCCGATGGCGGTCCCGGACGTCCCGTAGCCGATGGCGGCCTGGGGTACAGCTGCCTTGCCGAAGTGCGGATGGTCGAGAAGATCAGCACGGGTGAAATGACCACGCCGTTTCTCAAACATGGCGATGTCGTGCGAATCGATGTCCACGACGATCGCGAGCACACCATTTTCGGCGCGATCGAGCAGACCGTGAAGGTCGGCTGATCGCGCCAAAAGGTTTTAGATTGCCGCCGGTCCGCGATCAGCGGATCGGCGAATCCGGGGCCAGCCGCATGTCGAGATAATTGTCGACCGAGTGCATCAGATCGTCGAGTTCATGCTCGAAGAAATGGTTGGCGCGGCCGATCTCGTCGTGATGAATGGTGATGTGCTTCTGGGTGCGTAGCTTGTCGACCAGTTTCTGCACCGCGCCGGGGGTGACCACGGTATCGGCTGCGCCCTGCACGATGATGCCCGAGGCGGGGCAGGGGGCGAGGAAGCTGAAGTCATACATGTTGGCAGGCGGTGCAACCGATATGAAGCCGCGGATCTCCGGACGGCGCATAAGCAGCTGCATGCCGATCAGCGCGCCGAAGCTGAAGCCTGCAACCCATGTGGTCTGCGCTTCGGGATGGAAGCTCTGCACCCAGTCGAGCGCGGCGGCCGCATCGGACAGTTCGCCGATGCCGTTGTCGAACGTGCCCTGGCTGCGGCCGACGCCGCGGAAGTTGAAGCGCAAAGTCGCAAAGCCGCGCCGCACGAACGTCTTGTAGAGCGCCTGGGTGATCCGGTCGTTCATCGTGCCGCCGCCCTGCGGGTGCGGATGTAAAATCATCGCGACCGGGGCACGGGGGCGGGGAGCGGGGCTGAAGCGGCCCTCAAGGCGGCCTTCGGGACCGGGAAAGATGACAGCGGGCATATTTTGTGGGACTTTCGGAGTTCTGCAGATGACAGGCGGGGTGCCGCCTGATGTGGCTGGCGGCGCGCCAAGGAACAGGGGCTATACGCAATCGGGCCCCCAAAAAGCAACAAAATGCGTGGCAATGCGGCAGGGTGCGGCTAGATGAACGCGATGAACCGTCGCAACCCAAGCTCAGTCTGACCCGCATCATGGCCGACCCGCGCATCTATCTCGATCATGCGGCAACCACGCCGGTGCTGGCCGAGGCGCGCGCCGCGATGGCGGCGGGGCTGGAAAGCTGGGCCAATCCGTCTTCACCCCATGCCGATGGCCGCGCCGCGCGCGCTGCGCTGGAGGCCGCGCGTGCGCGCATCGCCGAGGCCTTGGGATGGGACGGCGAGATTATCCTGACCAGCGGCGCCAGCGAGGCCATCGCGCTGGCGATGCAGGCCAGCAAGACCGATGGCTGGATCATCTCGCCGACCGAGCACGACGCCGTCCAGCGCATTGCCGATCGTGCGCCGGACACGCGCACGGTGCTGCGGCTGGCGGTCGATCTGGATGGGCGGCTGGTGCTGGCCAGCCTGCAACGCGCGCTCGATGCCGGCGCGAAACGACCGCTGGTGATCGTGCAGTCGGTCAACAGCGAAACCGGGGTGATGCAGGACATCGAGGCGGTGACCGCCATGGCCCGCGAGGCCCGGGCGCCGGTGCTGTGCGATTGCTCGCAAAGCGCTGGCAAAATACCGCTGCCCGATGCCGACATGATCGTGGTGTCGGCGCACAAACTGGGCGGACCGCCGGGGATCGGCGCATTGCTGGTGCGTGATCCTGGTATGCTCAACCCGTCGGGCGGGCAGGAAAAGGGCTATCGCAGCGGCACCGAAAACGTGCCCGCGGCGCTGGGCTTCGCAGCGGCGCTCTCGGTGTCGCGCAACTGGATCGACCGCGCGGCCGATCTGCGCCACCAGCTCGAAAGCGCGATCCGCGCTGCGGGCGGCGAGGTGGTTGCCGAGGGCGCGCAGCGGCTGCCCACGATCGGCAGCTATCGCATGCCCGGCGTGCAGGCCAATGCCCAGCTGATTCAGTTCGATCTTGCCGGGGTTGCGGTCTCGGCGGGCAGCGCGTGTTCCTCGGGCACGCTCAAGACCAGCGCGGTGCTGACCGCGATGGGCTGGGACGAAAAGGCGGCAGGCGAGGTGGTGCGGGTGAGCTTTGGCCCTTCGACCACCCGCGCACACGTCTATCGCTTCATCGAACTGTGGCGCGCGATGGCGGAGCGGGTGCGATCGTGATGGCGGGCGCCATGGCAGGAAACGCGCCGATCTATCTCGATTATCAGGCAACCACGCCGCTCGCGCCCGAAGCTCTCGCGGCGATGCAGCCCTGGCTGGGTGACCTCACCGGGCCCACTGGCTGGGCCAATCCGCACAGTTCGCATTCCGCCGGTCGCAAGGCCGCCGCCGCGGTCGAAGTGGCGCGCGGGCATATCGCTGCGCTGATGCCGACGGGCGGGCAGGTGGTGTTCACCGGCGGCGCGACCGAGGCGCTCAACATGGGCCTGCGCGGCGTGCTGGCGGGGCAGGCGCCACGTCGCAAGATCGTCACCCTCGCCACCGAACACGCTGCGGTGATCGACACCTGCCTGTGGCTGGAGACGCAGGGCGTTCGTCTGCACATCCTCCCGGTGGGCACGGATGGGCTGGTCGATCTCGACCAGGCGCGTGCAGCCATCGATGGCGATACCGCGATCGTGGCTGCCATGCTGGTGAACAACGAGATCGGGGTGATTCAACCGGTCGCGGCGCTGGCTGACCTTGCGCACGCAGCAGGCGCGCTGTTCCTGTGCGATGCGGTGCAGGGCTATGGCCGCGTCGCGTTGCCGCAATCTGCGGACATGATCGCGATCAGCGGCCACAAGATCCATGGCCCCAAGGGCATCGGGGCGCTGTGGCTGCGCGACGGCGTCTCAATCGAGCCGCTGATCCATGGCGGCGGGCAGGAGCAGGGGCTGCGCTCGGGAACGTTGTCGCCGGCGCTGTGCGCAGGGTTCGGCGCCGCCGCCAAGATCGCCGCGACCCGGCAGCAGGAAGATGCGCAGCATCTCGCTGCCCTGCAGCAGGCCGCATTGCGCCATTTTGCCGGCTGGCAGGTCAATGGTTCGCTCGACCAGCGTTATGCCGGCAATCTCAACCTGCGGCACGACGGGCTGGATGTGTCGCGGTTGCTGTCCGACGTGCGCGGTGTAGCCTTTTCGGCAGGCTCGGCCTGCGCCAGCGGTTCGGGTCGGCCCAGCCATGTGCTCACCGCCTTGGGCCTGCCGACGGAAAAGGTCCGTTCGTCGATCCGGCTTGGCTTTGGACGCTATACCACGGTTGACGAAATCGAGCGCGCCGCGCATCTGATCAATTCTGCGACCACCAGCCAGCTTGGCAGCCATACAGGGTAATCCATGATCGAGGTGACGTTCATCAGCGCCGACGGCAAGAGCCGTCAGACGGTGCAGGCCGAGGATGGCGACCGGCTGCTCGATGTCGCGCAGGCGCATGGGCTGCCGCTGGAAGGCACCTGCGAAGGCCAGATGGCCTGTTCGACCTGCCATCTGATCATCGATGCCGCTGATTTCGCCAAGCTGCCCGAGCCGGTCGAGATGGAAGAGGACATGCTGGATCTTGCTGTCGCCGTCACCCGCACCTCGCGGCTGTCGTGCCAGATTTTCCTGCGCGACGAGTGGCAGAGCCTGACCTGCCGCGTTCCGGCGGAAAGCTATGACATGCAGGGCATGTGATGATCGGCCGTGCGCTAATTCTGGTGTCCGCAGCGCTGCTGAGCGGCTGCGCCACCACCACAGCGCCCGAGCTCGCAGCTGATCCCGCGATCGCGCGCGAACTCGCCGCGATCGAGGCGCGCAGCGGCGGCAGGCTGGGTGTCGCGCTGGTGGGCCCGGACGGTCGTCAGCTCGCGGGGCACCGCGCCGACGAACGCTTTGCGATGTGCTCGACCTTCAAGCTGCCGCTCGCCGCGATGGTGCTCGAAAAGGCGCACGCAGGGAAATTGTCGATGGCGGACCCGCTGCCCGTGACCAATGCCGACATGGTGGTCTATTCCCCCTATGTCGAAGCGCAGCGTGCCAAAACCCCGCCCGAAGCGGTGACTGTCGAAGGGGCTGCCTCGGCTGCCGTCTCGCTCAGCGACAACACCGCCGCCAACCTGCTGCTCGATCGGCTTGGCGGGCCGCAGGGCTTTACCGCATGGCTTCGTGGCAAGCGCGACAGCGTCACCCGGCTGGACCGGCGCGAGCCCGAGCTCAACGAGAACGCGCTCGGTGATCCGCGCGACACCACCACGCCCGCCGCGATGGCCGAGACCACCCGCTCGCTGGTGGTCGGCAACGCCATGCCGGTCGGCCAGCAGCGGCTGCTGTATCGCTGGATGGAGAACACATCGACCGGGCTCAAGCGCATTCGTGGGGGCCTGCCCCAGGGTTGGAGCGCGGGCGACAAGACCGGCAGCTGCGGTAACGCTTTCAACGATGTTGCCGTGTTCACCGCCGACAACGGCAAGCGCTACACGCTCGCGGTCTATCTGGACCGGCCCGCAGTCAAGGGCGATGCGGCCAGCGCGATCATCGCCGATGCCACCCGCGCGGTGCTGCCCGCGCTGCGTTGAACGCGGACTGTTCAGCGGTTCTTGCTTTCCCCGCAACTTGTCGCCATATGCGGCCTGGGAGTCGGGCGGACGTAGCCGTCGCCAATCTGGTCAGGTCCGGAAGGAAGCAGCCACAACGATTTTCGCCGCGGGTCGTCCGGCTCCTACCAATCCCACATCTTGAGCGCCCCGAGCGGCCCTGCGGTTTTTGAACAGCCGCGCGGATTCGTTTCCATCCCCGCGCGGCAGCGGCTAATCACATGCCATGCATGATTCCCCGCAGCCAGATACGGACAGCGACACCGACGACGAAGCCCTGATGCCCGGCCTCGGGCTGGACATGCCGCCGGTTCCGGCGCCTGCTCCAGCGCCTGGTACCGGCCAGGCCTATCGTGTGCTGGCGCGCAAATACCGCCCCCAGACCTTTGCCGAATTGATCGGCCAGGACGCCATGGTCCAGACCTTGGGCAACGCCATCCGCCGCGAGCGGCTGGCGCATGCGTTCCTGATGACCGGAGTGCGCGGGGTGGGCAAGACCTCGACCGCGCGACTGATCGCCAAGGCGCTCAATTGCATCGGCCCGGACGGGCAGGGCGGCCCGACGATCGCGCCGTGCGGCGTGTGCGAACCGTGCGTCGCCATCGCCGAAGGCCGCCATATCGACATCATCGAAATGGATGCTGCGAGCCACACCGGCATCGACGACGTCCGCGAGATCACCGAGGCGGTGCGTTATGCCGCCGTGTCCGCGCGCTACAAGATGTACATCATCGACGAAGCGCACATGCTGTCGAAACAGGCGTGGAACGGCTTGCTCAAGACGCTGGAGGAGCCACCGCCGCACGTGAAGTTCCTATTTGCCACCACCGAGGTGAACAAGGTGCCGATCACGGTGCTGTCACGCTGCCAGCGATTCGACCTCAAGCGCATTCCGTCCGAGCTGCTCGCCACCCATTTCGCCGAAATCTGCGTCAAGGAAGCGGTGGTCGCCGAGCCCGATGCGCTGGCGATGATCGCCGACGCCGCCGAGGGATCGGTGCGCGACGGCCTATCGATCCTCGATCAGGCGATCGCGCATGCCGATCTTGGCGGGCACAGCGATGATGCAGGCGCCGCGATGGTGCGCGCCGAGCAGGTGCGCTCGATGCTCGGCCTGTCGGATCGTGGGTCGATGCGGCGGCTGTTCGCGCATCTAATCGCGGGCGATGCCGATGCGATGCTCGCCGATCTGGACGCGCAGCATGCGTTGGGTGTCGATCCTGTCGCGGTAATGCGCGGGTTGCTGGCGATGGTGCACGCGATCACGTTGCAGAAATCTTCCGGCAGGGTGCGCACGGTGCACGGCGAGGAAGACCGCGCGGCGCTCGCCGACTGGGCGGGCAAGCTTGGCCATGCGAGCCTGCACCGGCTGTGGCAATTGCTGCTCAAGGGGCATGACGAGATCGAGCAGGCGCCGGTGCCGCGCGAGGCATGCGAAATGGCATTGCTGCGCGCGCTCTATGCCGCGACGCTGCCCGATCCGGGCACGCTGGCGCGCCGGATGGTGGAGGCGCCGCAGACCGATGCGCCGACGGCGCCTTCGCCCGAACCTTCGCGTCCGCAGGCCGAAGCACCACCGGCTCCCGATGGCGCGCCGCCCTGGGACATGGCCGACTATGACGAGCCGGTTGCTCGGCCCGAACCCCAGCCGATCAGAGCCCCCGGCGAGATCCGTACCATTGGCGACATCGTCGATCTGCTTGACAATGCCGGGCGCCTGCTGCTCGCGGGGCAGGTGCGGACCGATATGCGCCCGGTCGAGGTCGGTTCCGACACGCTGACCTATCAGTCCGCCACCGGGCGCGACGACTATGTCCCTTTGCTGCGCGAGGCGCTGGCCGAGATCACCGGGCGGCGCTGGCAGGTAGAGCGTGGCGCTGGCGATGCGCTGCCCAGTCTCGCCGAGCAGGAAAAGCATAGCCAGGACGCGATGCGCGACGAAATTCTAAATCATCCGCTGGTAAAGGCGACACAATCCGCCTTTCCCGATGCGGAAATTGACTGGACTGCGGCGGAAATCTCCCCACATGAGGACGATAACCTGCCAACACGGAGTGCCAAGGCATGAAAAGCATGGAAGAAATGATGGCTGCCGCGCAGGAAGCCGCGCAGACCGTCCAGCGTCAGATGAACGAGGCCCAGGCCAAGCTTGAATCGGTCGAGGTCGAAGGCGCCGCTGGCGGCGGGCTCGTCAAGGTTCGTGCCACCGCCAAGGGGCGCATCCTGGGCGTGTCGATCGACGACAGCCTTATCGTGCCTGCCGACAAGCAGATGCTCGAGGATCTCATCGCCGCCGCGTTCAACGACGCGCGCACCAAGGCCGATCGCGCGAGCGAGGAAGAGATGAGCAAGATGGCGCAGGGTCTGCCGCTGCCCGCGGGCTTCAAGCTGCCGTTCTGACGCCGTTAACCCGGGCAGGTGCAGGGTCGCTTGTCGCGGCCGCAACCTGTGACCATATAACGGGCTGACTGCTGCCGATTGACCGGCGCACCCAGCCCAAGATGGATTGAACCGAATTGACCATGTTCCAGACCTATCCCCTGCTTCCCCTGCGCGACATCGTGGTGTTCCCGCAGATGATCGTTCCGCTGTTCGTGGGCCGCGACAAGTCCGTCGCCGCACTCGAGCGGGCGATGGAGCAGGACAAGGAAATCTTCCTCGTCGCGCAGCTCGACCCGGCGCGGGACGATCCCGATCGTGACGATCTCTACGACATCGGCGTGATAGCCACCGTGCTGCAGCTGCTCAAGCTTCCCGATGGCACCGTCCGCGTGCTGGTCGAGGGCGGCGAACGTGCGCGTCTCAACCGGCTCGAGGTTACGGGCGACCATGTGCTGGCCGAGGTCGAGGCATTGCCCGCGCGCGCCGTCAGCGGCACCGATGTCAACGCGCTGATGCGTTCGGTTGTCGATCAGTTCGAAAATTATGCCAAGCTCAACAAGAAGATGCCCGCCGAAACCGCGGTGCAGCTGGCCGAGATCGACGATGCATCCAAGCTCGCCGATGCGGTGGCTGCGAACATCGCGGTCAAGGTTGCCGACAAGCAGAGCCTGTTGACCGAGGATGATCCGGTCAAGCGTCTGGAGATGGTGTTCGGCTTCATGGAAGGCGAGCTCGGCGTGCTGCAGGTCGAGAAGAAGATCCGTGGCCGCGTCAAGCGCCAGATGGAGAAGACCCAGCGCGAATATTATCTCAATGAGCAGCTCAAGGCGATCCAGTCCGAGCTGGGCAATGGAGATGGCGACGATGGCAACGGTGTTGCCGAACTCGCCGCCAAGATCGAGAAGCTGAAGCTGTCCCCCGAAGCCAAGGCCAAGGCGACGTCCGAGCTCAAGAAGCTGCGCGGCATGGCGCCGATGTCGGCCGAAGCGACCGTGGTGCGCAACTATCTCGATGTGTTGCTGGGCTTGCCCTGGGGCAAGAAGTCGAAGCTCAAGAAGGACATCACCGAAGCGCAGAAGGTGCTCGACGATGACCATTTCGGGCTCGAGAAGGTCAAGGACCGGATCATCGAATATCTCGCCGTGCAGGCGCGCACCAACAAGCTCAAGGGCCCGATCCTGTGCCTTGTCGGCCCCCCGGGCGTCGGCAAGACCTCGCTCGGCCGGTCGATCGCCAAGGCAACGGGTCGCGAGTTCGTGCGCCAGTCGCTGGGCGGCGTGCGCGACGAAGCGGAAATCCGCGGCCACCGCCGGACCTATATCGGATCGCTTCCGGGCAAGATCGTCAACAATCTGAAGAAGGCAGGGACCAGCAACCCGCTGTTCCTGCTCGACGAGATCGACAAGCTTGGCCAGGATTTCCGCGGCGACCCGGCATCGGCGCTGCTCGAGGTGCTCGATCCCGAACAGAACGGCAAGTTCCAGGACCATTATCTGGAGATCGACATCGATCTTTCGGACATCATGTTCGTGACCACCGCAAACAGCCTGAACCTGCCGCAGCCTTTGCTCGACCGCATGGAGATCATCCGGCTCGAAGGCTATACCGAAGACGAGAAGGTCGAGATCGCCAAGCGGCACCTGATTGCCAAGCAGATCGAGGCGCATGGGCTGAAGGCGGGAGAGTTCGAGCTGACCGAAGAGGGCTTGCGCGATCTGATCCGCTATTACACCCGCGAGGCGGGTGTGCGCACGCTCGAGCGCGAAATCGCCCGGCTGGCGCGCAAGTCGCTGCGCCGGATCCTTGAGGGCAAGGACAAGGGTGTCGTCATCACCGGCGAAAACCTTTCCGACTTTGCCGGGGTGCGCAAATATCGCCACGGCATCGGCGAGACCGAGAACGACATCGGTGCGGTGACGGGGCTTGCGTGGACCGAAGTGGGCGGCGAACTGCTGACCATCGAGGCGGTGACTGTGCCCGGCAAGGGCATGATCAAGACCACCGGCAAGCTTGGCGAGGTGATGCAGGAATCGGTGCAGGCGGCGTTCTCGTTCGTCAAGGCGCGGGCTCCGGCTTACGGGATCAAGCCCAGCATCTTCGCGCGCAAGGATATCCATATCCACCTTCCCGAAGGTGCGGTGCCCAAGGATGGCCCGTCTGCGGGCATCGGCATGGTCACCTCGATCATCTCGACGCTCACCGGCAATGCCGTCCGCCGCGAGGTGGCGATGACCGGAGAGGTCACGCTGCGCGGCCGGGTGCTGCCGATCGGCGGGCTGAAGGAAAAGCTGCTCGCGGCGCTGCGCGGGGGCATCACGACCGTGCTCATTCCGGCCGAGAACGAGAAGGATCTCGCCGAGATTCCGGAAAATGCCAAGCAGGGGCTGACCATCATCCCCGTGAGCCATGTCGATGAAGTGCTTCGTGTCGCCCTGGTCGATCCGCTGGTTCCGATCGACTGGACCGAGGCCGACGAACTGGCTGCGCAGCCGCGAGTCGGCGGCAGCGATATCGCGGGCGGTGCGGTCACGCACTGAGCCTGACACCGGAGGCCGGGATGGTGCATTGCAGCATCCCGGCCGCCTGCGCTCCCAGCGGAAACATTACCGTAACATTGCGACAAAGTGCCCGGAAATGCGCGCTTTTCCCTTTGACACTTGGATTTAACTGGTTCTAACTCGGCACCCTCAAAGCCGCGATTCAGCTATATTCAACAATAATCAGGGGGTTCCCACGGCATGAACAAGAATGATCTCATTTCTGCAGTCGCTGATCAGAGCGGCCTCAGCAAGACCGACGCCAGCAAGGCGGTGGAAGCGGTGTTCGATTCGATCAGTGGTGCGCTTGCCAAGGGCAGCGAAGTCCGCCTGGTCGGCTTCGGCACGTTTTCCGTGAGCAAGCGCAAGGCATCGACCGGACGCAACCCGCGCACCGGCGAGAAGATGGAAATCAAGGCATCGACCCAGCCCAAGTTCAAGGCCGGCAAGGGCCTCAAGGATGCAGTCAACTGATCTGACGGGTGCTGGCTGACAGCACCCGCAACGAACGCAGACTTTGAGCGGGCAGGGGTCGCAAACCCAATTACCCCCCCGTTGAGTACCGACAGCTGAAAAGGCGGCGCAATCCTGTGCCGCCTTTTTTGCATCAGCCATCACGTGGGCATCGCTGACGATGGCGCGGGGCGTTGGATCGGTCAGCCTGCCTTGCGGATGGCGGCGGTTACCGCGTTGGCGCGCGCGGTAGCCTCGCGCTCGATCGCCTGCCAGTCGCGGACATAGGCCGCAGCAAAGCCATTGATGCCCTTGCGCTGATACTGTTCGACATGCGCCAGTTCGTGCGCCCAGATCCACACATTCTGCGTCAGCCGTTCGCTGGAGAACACCACCTGGCGGTTGAGCGCGACCGCGCCCTCGTCCATGTACTGCTCGGTCAGGAAGGTGCCCAGATCGACCCGGCCGGTCCCGATCGTCCAGCGGACCGAGCCGATCAGTTTCCGGTCGAAATAGGGTGCCAGGGTTTCCGCCATCGGCGCAGGGATGCTGCGCGCACCCGCGCGCGAGGATTGCGCCTCGGCATGACGGATCGCCTGCGCGAGAACTGGGGCCGTCACGCGCGCCGACCGCTGCACCAGACGTCCCGACTCCCGCTGTGCCTGCGCTGCCACCCGCCGCGACGACTGGACGGATTGCTCGCCCAGCACTGCAAGCGCGCGGGCCACCCTGGGAGGCGGCGTCAGCATCTCTTCGCTCGGCCGTTCGATACAGCCACCCAGAGTCATCGCGCCCAGCCATGCCAGCGATCCCGCTGCGATCTTCAATCCATGCATGCCGGGACCGCTAGGCGATCCCTCATTGACCCGCAAGACGGATCAGGGCCTCCGGTCCTTTCTCGAGACGGCTGTTGACCTTCCAGGTCAGCACCGATCTGCCTGCGACCGTGGTCGGGCCTTCTTCGGTGTTGTTGGTGAGCACGCCGCCATCGGCGGTGATGGTGAAGGTGCCCTCGGGCTTGGGCTGTGCGGCCTTGGCGGGGCTTGCGGCTGCCCCGGCCATCGCGCCAAGGCCGGCCATGTCGCCTCCGGCCCCGCCACCCGAATATGCGGGCGCCACCACCTTGACGTTGCCGTCCTTGCGCCGGGTGATGGTCACGAACGGCATCACCGCGCCGCCACCATCGATCAGCGGAAAGGCAAAGCCCTGGCCGACGGTCCCGGTAATGGCATATTCGACATCGATGATGCGGTTGCCGCGATAGCGAACCGATTTCCAGCCTTCCTGCTTCTTGAGCTGGTCGACCAGTTCGGTGATGCTTTCGTCACTGCCGAAATCGCCCATTCCGCCCATCTGGCCCATTCCTTCGCCATCCTTGTTCGCGGCCTGGGCTGCGTCGAAGTCCTTGCGCTGCTGCGATAGCTCGGCCGGCGTGCACTCGCGCTCGTCGGAGGTTGTCTCGTCATAGCATGGGCTGGCGGCAAACTCGGCCGGAGGAGACGATGTGTCGGTCACCACGATCTCGCCTGCATAAGTGAAGGTGAAGCTGCCATCGCGCTGCAGATCGAGCGTCGAGGTGAACTTGCCGGGCGAGAGCAGGCAACCGGCCAGCAGCAGCGGAATGGCCAGGGCCGCGATCAGGCGCATCATCTTCATTTCCGTGTCCCCTTCGGTGCGACCCGGTTTGAACATAAGCGTGATTATGCGGTGCCGGTCAGGCCGGGTCCAGCATGATCAGCGCTTCGGGTGCCTTTTTGGTGCGGGTGTTGATGCTCCATTGCAGCGTCTTCATCGCGCCCGATGCAACCGGCCCGTCATCGGTGTTGTTGGTCAGGATCTCGCCATCCGTCCGGATCGTGAAGGTGCCATCGGCCTTGGGCAGACCGGCAAACAGTTTTGCCTCCTCCTTGTTTTCCATCGATCCGATCGCCTGCAGCATCGGGATCAGTCCGCTTATGCCGCCGCCCAGAAAGCCGCCATCGCCCGATCCGGAAAAGCCGGGCGCATCGATCCGGACCGCACCATTGGCGCGCGCCGCGGCTATAACGAAGGGCGGCAGGCCTCTGGTTTTTTCGATCACCGGAAAGACATAGTCCTGGTCGATGCGGCCCGAGGCGGCATAGTCGACCACGAACAGGCCATCGCCCTTGTGGACGATGTCGCGCCAGCCCTTCTGCTTCTTGATGCGCACTATGAACTCGTCGATCGCATCGGGCGAGCCGGGATCGATCCCGCCCATCAGCTCCTTGAACATGTCGATCATGCGCGCGTCCTCGGCCTTCTTGGCCGCGCGCTGATCTTCCCACTCGCTCTTCTGCCGCTCGATCTCCGCTGCGGTGCATTCGCGCTCGATGGCCTCTTCGGTCCAGGCCTCCTCGTCCTGCAGATAGGCAGTCTTGAGCACCGCGCCATCGATCTGCGCCGGGTCACCGTAACAGGGGTTGGGGATGAACTCGGTGCCCTTGCTGTCCATCGCGGCGCCCATCGCCACCAATTGGGCAAGCCCCATCAGATGGATTTCGCCCTTGTAGGCAAAGCTGAACCCGCCGCTGCGCATCACCGTCATGTCGGCGGCGAACTTGCCGGGCGACAGCAGGCAGCCGGTCAGCATCAAGGCCGCTGCGGCAGCCACCCATATCCGCGCTGCCATCTGCCCCCCAGGCCGCATCAGCCTTCTCCCCGGTCCATCCGAATCGCGTAGAGCGAGATCGCTGCCGCATTGGACACGTTCAGGCTTTCCATCGCGCTGCTGATCGGCAGCCGGGCGAGCACGTCGCAATGGCCCGCGACATTGTGCCGCAGCCCTTCGCCTTCTGCGCCCAGCACCAGCGCGATCGGGCCGGTGCCCAGCGTCTGCGCCAGGGTATCGCCTGCCTCGCCATCGAGGCCGATGCGCCAATAGCCGGCCTCGGCCATTTCCTCGAGCGCGCGCGACAGGTTCACCACCCGCACCCAGGGGACGATCTCGAGCGCGCCCGATGCCGCCTTGGCCACGGTGCCCGATTCGGGCGGGGCGTGCCGGTCCTGCGTCACGATGGCCGCGGCGTCGAATGCCGCGGCGGAGCGGAAGATCGCGCCGACATTGTGCGGATCTGTGACCTGATCGAGCACGACGATCGGGCGAAGCGGATCGCCCGACAGGACATCGGCAAGCACCATGTCGTCGAGCGGTTCGACCTCGATCACCACACCCTGGTGCGGCGCATCGCGCGCGACCAGCCGCGCAAGATCGGCGACGTCGGCGAATTCGACCGGAACACCCTGCGGCAATTCCATGTCGGACAGCGCTTCGCGGGTGCCGCGAATCCATCGGATCTGCCGTTCGGGGTTGTTGAAGGCTGCTTCCACCGCATGGGTGCCCCAGAATCGGGGAAACTTGCCACCTTCAAGACCGGCCTTGCGTTGCCGGTTGCGCGCGCCGCGCTTTGCCATAATTTTCGGTCTTTCTTGGGCGATCGGATCGCCGGGGATGATGATGCTGACGCTTTTCGTCCTGTCGGCATTGACAGGCAAGCGCGAATTGTTCAAGGGACCGCCTCTCGGCAAGAACGGCTCCTTCCAAGGGGCCAGCACACAGGGTTTCGACGTGTGGACAGGTGGCCGAGTGGTTAATGGCAGCAGACTGTAAATCTGCCCGCGAGAGCGTACGCTGGTTCGAATCCAGCCCTGTCCACCACCCTCTGCTCTGAGAGGGTCTGCTGAAATCCCTAGAAATCCCGAAAATTCAAGCGTATAATCGCCTTTATCGTCTAGGCGCGTCTTGTGCTGTATCACTGCAGCCGGTTGCGAATGTGGGAGGGATGTGGGAGTAAATCGTCTTACTCCCACACCGATCAATCTCCGCAAACGGCGATTAAGTGTGGGAGTAAGCGATGGGCAAACTCACAGTCGTTGCAATCAGGGCAGCATTGTCGAATCCTGGTACCTACCACGACGGTGATGGGCTTGCCCTCAGGGTGGACAAGAGAGGCGGAGCATACTGGCTCTTGCGTCTGCAGCGCGACGGCAAGCGCCAGGACATCGGGCTGGGAAGTGCCACGCTTCTGTCACTCGCAGAGGCCCGGCGTAAGTCCGTAGAGCTGCGCAAAGCGGTCAAAGTTGATCGGCGCGATGTCGTGATGGAGAAAAAAGACGAAGCAGCAGCGAAGGTGACGTTCTGCGACGCCGCGCGCCAGTATCATGCAGAAAATAGGGCGGGCTGGAAAAGTGCCGTTTATGCGCGCCAATGGCTCGCCAGCCTGGAAAACTATGCATTTCCCAAATTGGGCGATGTGCCGACCGGCAGCATTACAGCCGCCGACATCATCACGGTGCTGAAACCGATCTGGCAGGAAATTCCAGAGACCGCTCGCCAAGTGCGCAACCGGATTTGTGCCGTGCTGGACTATGCTCACGCTAAAGGCTGGCGGTCAACCGAGGCACCTTCAGGCAATAGTAGTCTGAAGGCAGGGCGCGGGTTGCCCCGGCAGGTAAAATCGCGAGAGAATCGCAAAGCAATGCCCTATGTTGGTTTGCCCGCCTTCATAACCGCTTTGCGGCGTAAGCCATCTTTTGGGCGGATGGCCCTCGAACTGCTTATTCTTACAGGCGTCCGCAGCCAAGAGGTCCGGCTAGCGACATGGTCCGAATTTGATCTTGAAGGCCGTCTGTGGGCTATTCCGGCCGATCACATGAAGCGGGGCAAGGCGCACATGGTTCCGATCTCTGACGCGGCACAGGCGGTGCTGGCGAAAGCGGATGCTTTTCGGCTTCCGGACACCGATGTTGTTTTCCCCGGTGTGGCGGGCAAACCGATGTCTGACATGACGTTGCTTAAGGTGCTGCGCGACATGAGCGAGCCGTTCCACGTTCATGGATTTCGCTCCACATTCACTGATTGGGCGGCGAACGAGGGCTTTGCTGATCCCGTCGTCGAGGCGGCGCTAGCTCACAAGACGCCCGATGCGGTGCAGGCTGCCTATCGCCGTACCACCTATCTTGGCACTCCGAGCCAGCCGGGTGAACGCGTCAAACTGATGAATGCCTGGGGTCGCTTTTGCGTTGGCGGCGTGGTCGGCATGAACAAGGTCGTACCGCGACCTGCAAACAAAGCGGGATAGCGACGATCGTTCTTCCCAGGCTCAACTCTCCCGACATGCCGTCACGAGAGTGCGAATCACCCTAACCGGCCGACTTTTGGTCAATCGACGATGACATCGTGAAGAACTAAATTGTTTGTTCCCGCCGAGACCCTTCATTTGGGCGACGAACCGGGATCGACGGTTTTGCTCCAATTTCGGAGATCTGCGGAGCTTGGCGGCGCGAGGCAACTAACGTCGGGGACTTGGTGGTGACCGATGGCGGCTGAGTGCAACCAATGAGGTGCTGTGGTGAACGGCTGGTTCGCCATTTTCGGAAGTACGGCAAATGGGCCGGTTGTTGAATGGCAGGTCCTAGCCACGAAATGGCTGAAGCCGCCTGTGAGCTTTCAGGAAATCGCCGCAGGGCATCCCAAGGCCGCAACTGGGTGAAACCGGGATGGCAGCAATGTGCCGTGTCAGTCGAAGGGCCTGCCACTGGCAGCACTGGCGTAAGTCCGTGAAAGCAGGACGAGTTCATCCTCGAAATGCTGAGATAACAGGAAGTCTGCATCTTCCAACACGGCAGCTCGCATCGCGCCGAGCAGGCCACGGCTCAGCACAAAAAGCTGGACCCGATTAAGTGGAGCTGTGCTGTGGCTCGCCATGCCCGCTTCAGCCCGAGCAAAGGCCGTCTGCAACTCTTCAGCTGAAAGCTGACCCAACAATGCCAACACCACCACCCGCCGCGCGCGTGTTCGTTCGCCGAAAGCGCGCAGAAAGGTTCGTATCGCTTGTCGATCGGGGGCGAGGCTACCCGGTTTGGGGCCCGGATCGATTCTGAGTTGCGTGCCCACGCGTGCCATCTCTCGTCGGCCCATTTCCACCAGGATCGCATGCTTATCCGGAAAATAGCGGTAGATTGAGCCGATCCCCACGCCGGCGCGTTCAGCTATGGCATTGGTGTTAAATCCGGCCTCGCCCGCGATCTCCAGAACCTGAGCCGCCGCCTCAAGAATCACTTCCATGGTTGCCAGCGAGCGCTGCTGGCGCGGACTAACCCTCTGAACCAGAACAACTTGTTCTTTCATATCCGCCATGCCTTGCCCTTTTTAGAACTGGAGTAAGAAAAGCGGAGCTTTGCTCATATTGTTGTTGAAGTCGAGGATGGGGAGATGACAATGACTTGGGCAATGGAGCGGTTGGACGCACTTGTTGCGGGCACGGCGATTACTCCGCCGGTCGTGGAGACGCTGCGGCTTGGGACCCTTCGGGAATGGGGTGAAGGGTGGATCAAGAAAGACTGGGCGCCAGCGCCTGAGCTGCTGAATTCCGACGGCTCTCTGTTTGGCGGCTACATAGCTGCCCTCGCTGACCAAGCACTCGCGTTTGCCGCAATGACCATGTTGCCGCCCGATGCTGCTTTTCGGACCATAAACCTTCAGGTCAATTTCATCAGGGTCGGCCGGGCACACCCGTTGTCGATCGAAGCTCGGGTCGTGGCGACTACAAAGCAGTTGATTACGGTTCGCGCTGATTTCTGCACAGACGACGGAAAGCTGATCGCCGAAGCCTCCGCGCAGCAGCTTGTTGCACCATTCGGGACTTGAGCGCGGACGCGGCGCAGGGCCAATCCATTTGGTGCTGTATGCCAAAAACTCGATACTTCTTGGACAACCAAATTGGATCGTTTGCCGATTGGCAGCTTTTTTTCAGACGTGCTTGGATAACTGGCCGACAGTTTTCAGGAAGCGGCAAACGGCTGCCGTATGTCTGATTTTGGGTGGTTCATGTCTGATCGCTTGTAGCATCCCGTAATTTGTGGTGAGCCTCAGAAAAGAACGGAGCCGCCGAGATGAACGGGCAAGTTATTGCAGTCGCCATGGACGGGAAGCATCGCTTCTCAAAGTGCATCGTGCCTGAAATCACTATCGTTCCCGGCCTAGGCGTGGAAGGAGACGCACACCAAGGTGTGACGGTGAAGCACCGTTCGCGTGTCAAAGCTGATCCCACACAGCTGAACCTGCGCCAAGTGCACCTGATCCATTCCGAGCTTTTCGACGAAGTGGCAGGGCGGGGATTTGAAGTCGGGCCGGCAGACTTAGGCGAAAACATCACGACGAAAGGGATCGACTTGCTCGAGCTGCCACGAGGGACCCACCTGAAGGTTGGCAATAACGTCGTTCTTGAAGTGACTGGACTTCGCAATCCCTGTGCTCAGATCGACGAATTCCAGAAGGGGCTGCTTTCTGCCGTCCTCGCCAAAGGTCCGAATGGCGAGGTCATTCGTAAGTCAGGGGTCATGTCGGTGGTGGTGAATGGCGGGCGTGTAAGAGCCGGAGATCGCATCGATGTGATATTGCCGGAACCGCCATTCTTACCGTTGGAACGCGTTTGAGCCGAGGCGTGGTTTCTTTGACCGTTGCGGGCCGGGAGCAGAATGTCAGATTGTTACTTAGGGTTACGTTAAGCAGACATTTGGTGGATCGAAAATGCGTCATGCTCGGACTCTCATTCCAGCAGCAAAAGTAAAGATCTGCTATATCTTTCGGCGGGCAGCTGCTTAGATGCGCTTTCAGCGGATGACAGGCTGACTCTACGGATGCTATGAACCTGAAATGTCAGATACCGCTTTGTTCATCGCCATTTTTATCGCGCCAGCGATCTTCGGCTTTGTATTTATGAAGCTCTTGCCTGGAGCGATCACGAAGTATGTCGATAAGGAAATCGAGCGGCGGAGCGATATCAAGCTGGAAAAGGTGAAGGGGCAGATTGAAGGCTCCTACTCCACCCTGAAAACTTCGATGGAGATGCTCACTGCCAGCAACACGGGCCTTCACCCGCACATTATCGATTCAGTTTCTGCCCTGTGGGGGCTCATCGTGCAAATGAAGCACGATTTCAGCGGTATGGTGACGTTTGACAGCCTTTTTCTCGCCAATGAGGCGGCGGAAGCATTTCAAGATGAGGGCAGTCATCAAAATCTTATCGCATTTGTCGAGAAGCACCGGAACGAATTCGACAATTTAGCGGCCAACGGCGCGGTGTTAGAACCTAACCTGGATAGGCATCGCCTCTTTTGTGGAGATAAGCTGTGGCTGATTTTCTTCATTGTTAGAGCCGTCTATATGCGTAGCTCATTGCTGATAGCTCGCTCTTTCCAGAAACATGATTTTGACGACTGGAGAAAAGACGACGGTATCCGCCAACTGCTAAGCGCTGTGCTGCTGACCGCGTTTATTGACGATCTGAGGGCGCGTGAAATTGGCGGCCTATCAATCGCCATTTCTCAATTGGAAGCCGAGTTCCTTCATGAGGCAACTCGCGTCATGTCAGGATCAATGGCGATGGCGGATAGCCTCACCAATATGCAATCTGTTTTGCAGCTTCAAAATGCGCAGATAGCGGCAAAAGTTGAAGCCAACTAAGCCGGGAGCGCGCTGAGCATTTGCGTCAGTGCGGGCAAAAACGGCGCGACTACCGTAATATGGTTCGCAAGGCCTCCCACGAACCCCTGATACGCCTTGGAAAACGTGCCTTGGTCTTCGGCCGCTTCCATCGCTGCAACTTTCTTTTGCAGGATCGCAAGTTCACCGGAACCGATGCCTGCATTGGCCAAGGCGTGGCGAATGTCGTTAAATACGTTGTCAGAGATTGCGACGTTAACCGATGAATCGTGCGAGCCGATATTCACCCGTGAGTTTGGACCGCTTACCGTAACCTGGTAGTGGCCGCCTTTGTGTTGATCGAACGTGCCCTTGGGGGCAATCTTTACTTGATAGTGCGGAGCAAATGGACCGCTAGGATAGCAGGCAGGGTCCGTCACCGTGAACGCTTGCTCTTTCCCGTTTGGTAGGGGTCGGCGGATTTCATCGCCTGCTTGAATATCAACGCTCATATCTTCGATAACGAAGAGGTTCCCGGCGAAGTATGCCAGAACGCTTGATCTAATCTCACCTTCCGGTGCGACAATATCAATTTTTTCCGGCTTACCGGCAATGGTCCAAGGTTTCATTTCCGATGACTAGCGCCATGCGAATGGGTGAACAAGTCACTTCGGAAGTTACTTCCGTTAGCTGCCCATCGCGAAGACGCAAAACAAGCAAAAGGCGGCGAAGGCCGCTCCCATCCATAGCGTGATTCTGATGCCGCGATGCGCCGCCGCGCGATTGGCTGTCATGGGTAGCCCTCACGAACGCTTCTGGGGTGGCGCTCCAACCGCCAGATTAGCAGGAATGGGGGCGCTTTGCTGAACGGCCGCCTTGCCGGTTGCCGAAGTTCGGTAAATGGGCCGGTTACTGCATGGCAGGTTCTGGGGGGCGACTGGCGGAAAGCGGTCATCCAATCTGCCACTCGACAACGGCAATATGCGACGCAATTCACTGCGTTTCGATGCAATACCGGGAACGGCGGCTTCTTCCGGGAGCCGCCGTTCTGCATTCGGGATCGCGCATCGGCTGCGCTCATGAGCGTTGATGGGTGGGTCCCTGAACGTTTGCTCGAGCGTTGGTAATTTCTGCGATCCTTGCCCCGACGCGCCTCGAGGATCTTCTCCATCAACCTTGCTTTGGCGAGCGCCCTGTCCAGACATTTGGGCACCCTACCGCTCTAACGGCGGTGAAAATGGGCAGACTTCATGCACGTAAGAGTTGAGCGAGATCTGCGAGAGCAAATGCATCGTGATGGCGGAACCCGGCCATTTGGCTAAGCCATGAGGACAACAGCAACAACCAATAACGTCAGCAAAGGTTAATGTATCGCCTTGGGACGTTAACGGATCGCCGGTTTACATCATTCGGATTCCACACATTATGACCGCACGGTTACACCTATTGCGGGTAGCCGAAAGTTCATGAGGAGTTTGAAATGCGGGATCTTCACGAGTTTGAATGGGCACACGTCAGCGGAGCAGGTAGCTCGCCCAAGCCGCCGAAGAAGCACAAGAACAAGGGTTCGAAGAGCAAGGGCTCGAAGAGCAAGGGCTCTAAGAGCAAGGGTTCAGCCAGCAAGGGTTCGAAGAGCAAGGGCAAGAGCCACCGCTATTGCTGACGACGTATGCGGCGCATTGACCGAGACACCAATGCGCCGCAACATCGCGCCCAGGCTCTCCTAGTTAGCAGTGTTTTAAGGGCAGAGTGCTAACCTGCAGCGATGATGACACCACCACCTACCGCTGAAAACGAAGATCGCACTGCGCACCACAAGATTGGCGGCGAGCGTATCATCAAACTGCTTGGTCAACCCCATCTTGCTGACTATCTGCGTTTTTTTCGCAACCGCGTCGTTGATGGTGAGGCCGTTTCACCCCGGGTTCTCGCTTCCGAATGGAAACAAGCCAACGATATTTATTATGCTCTTCTGACTGAACAAGCCGGGATCGCCGAGACCATCGAAGATCTGCCGCTGCCTTCCGAACTCACAGATATCGCGGCCGAGCTTGTATCGCAGGATCAGTATCGGCAAGCATATGACAGCGTCGCAACCGAGATACGCTGGGTTGAACTTTCCAAGCTGGTCGTATCCCAGGGTAGCGTCGGTCTCGACCACAGCGACATCTTGCGTCAGCGGCTGGGTCCCAGTCAGACCAACGCTGGACTTTTCGATTTTTGCCTCCCGCGCATGATGAATAGCGCACCGGTCAGCTTGGTTCGCTTGCCCGGCGACCGCTATCTTTTTACATCACAGTCGACCGATCTTCGATTTCATGAGGTCCAGCGCCTGTCTGCGCCCCAAGCGCGTGCAATCGCCAGCTTTGGACCGGTGACGACCGGGCTGCTCTTACCGATCGGCTACGGCGCAAACCTGCTATCCGGTATCGGCAGCGACAAACGGATCGTGCTCCAGAACGGTTACCACCGCGCCTACAGCATGCTGGCCCATGGAATAACCCATGCCCCAATGGTGGTGGAGCGCGTGTCCTGTCTTGATGAGCTTGATCTTGTCGGGTCTGATGATGTGACCGACGATCCGGCGCATTACTTCCGCTCGCCTCGACCGCCGCTGCTTATGGATTTTCTCAATCCTGCGCTCACCCGGCAGGTCGACGTCTATCCGCTGGAAACGCGGGTCGAGATTGAGATCAAGGTGCGGACCTCCACCGGACCTGCCGCGAGGGTGGTGTCATGACGCTGACTACGGCTCAGACGCATCTGGCCTCGCCTTCCGCGACGGCTCCTTACTCGCTCAACCCAGATCTGGACCGCACGGCGCTGGCTGAATGCTATGCGCGCACGGGGCGCGTGCGTATTTATGGCCTGCTGGCCAGCGGGGCGATCGAACTGCACGATCACCTGCGCAAGCGCGACGACTGGGTCCAGGTCATTCACGCACCCGGTGCGCCGATCGAACTGACCCGCCAGGAACGTGAAGCGATGGGGACAAAGCGCTATGCCCGGCTTGATCGCGACGTGCACCAGCGCGGACGTGACGGCTTCCAGTATCGTTATAAGGCTTTGCGTGTTCCCGACGTCGAAGAGCCGCTCGACAATGACGACATGCTCTCGCCTTTCGCGCAGTTTCTGCACGGTCCCGACATGCTCGGGCTCATCCAGGACATTACCGGGAAGGCTCCCGGCCGGTTCATCAACGGACAGGCAACCTGCTATGGCGTCGGTGATTTTCTCACCGGGCATGACGACGACGCTGAAGGTGAATACCGGATGGCGGCGTTCGTCTTTGGCCTTACGCAGATGTGGCGGCTCGAATGGGGCGGGCTGCTGCTGTTTCACGGACCACACGAACGGACAGCAGAGGCGCTGGTGCCGCGGTTCAATACGTTGGATCTATTCCATGTTCCGCAGCAGCATAGCGTATCCTGGGTCAGTCCCTCGTCTGGATTTTCGCGACTAGCCGTGACCGGTTGGTATCGTGCGAGAGAAACCTGAAATCATGCAAGTCGATGCCGCAACCTTTCGGCTTCCGACCGTTTCACTCTGAGACATGCCGATTTGGCGTCTTGGCTGGCGCGTTTGAACGATGCAGTATTTCTGCAGCCCTACCGATAGAACTTTGCACTGCATCTAATGGTAGGCTTCAGGAGGTAAACACCATGCGCGATTTGCTCGATTTTGAACTCACCCATGTCAGCGGTGCTGGTGCATCGCCTTGCCCGCCATCAGGCAAGGACAAGAAGACCAAGGGCAACAATGGCTTTGGCAACGGCGGAGATGATCCGGCACCGGGCAATTCCGGCAAGACCGGAGCGGACAAGGAAGCCGACCGCGTTCGCTAAGGCGATTTCGCCAACTTTGAATTCTTGAAGGTGCGCTTCTGTGTGAAGCGCACCTTTTTTCACAGCTGACCTAACCGGTCTGAACCATTGGTTGAGTTGTTTCAGCGCCGCCGATGGCACCGCGCTCCACCATCATTCTGCCGTCTACCATCCGCAGCACAAAGTCGGCACGATCGACGAGCGCAGGGCGATGCGTAATCGCGACCCGGGTGATCGGCAACTTGGCCAACATGTCGCCGATGGCCGCCTCGTTCTCTTCGTCCAGATTGGCGGTGCCTTCGTCCAGGAAAATGGCATCAGGATCACGGTAGAGCGCCCGTGCCAGCAGGACACGCTGTCGCTGGCCCGCCGAGAGAGCATTGCCCATATCGCCGATCAGGCTTTGATACCCCATCGGCATCGCCATGATCGTATCGTGAATCCGGGCCATCCGCGCCGCATGTTCGACATGCTGCATATTGGCGTGTTCGGCAAAGAAGCAGATGTTGTCGGCCAGCGTGCCCGACAGCAGGTGATCGTCCTGCATCACCGCACTGATCCGGGCCCGCCATGCGGTGGTGTTGGTCGGCCCCAGCGGTTGGCCGTCGATCAAAAGCCTGCCCGACTGCGGCTTCATCAGCCCGAGCAGCATGCGCATAAGCGTGGATTTGCCCGCACCCGACTCGCCGACGATCGCAACAAAGCTGCCCGCCGGGATCGCGAACGACAGGTCGGTGAACACCGGCTTCTGGTCGCTGTCGTAGCCAAAGGCAATATCTTCAACGATGATTTCCGGCGCGGTAAGCAGCTGTTCGCGCGGCATGGAATGGATCACATCCTCACGTCGTTCCGATACGATGTCCGACAGCCGCTCCAGATGAACGGAAAGGAGGCGCCACCGCTCGGCGTGGTCGATCAACGATGTTGCGCTATCCATGAAGCTCGCGCGATAGGCAAGGAACGCCAGCATAACGCCGATCGTCATCTCGTTTGCGATCACAGCCAGTGCCGCAATGCCGACCAAGGCAAGGAACTGGCCATTGGTAATGAAGCCTTCGGCCAACCGGCTCCAAATGCGATAGGTCTCGGTTCGGTAGCTTGCGGTGATGACATCAGCATAGCGATTGCGCCAACCCGCCTCGCGCACCGCTTCGTTCACATGGAGCTTGATCGCCCGCATCGAACGCATGGTCTCCATGGTATAGGTATCTTCATGCGCGTCAGCGATGAGCTCTTCCTCCGTCCGCCGTCGGATCGCTGGATAGATCGCTGCCCTGAACAGGATATAGAGCACCGTCGTGGCGACCGTCACGATCATCAGCGGCATGCTGATCAGCGCCATCACCACCAATGTCGTGATCGCCAGCAAAGCATCGATCAGCGCATTGACGATGCCCTGTGTCAGGATCGACTGGATTGGCCCGACGGATTGCAGACGGGACATCAGGTCACCGACATGGCGGCTTTCGAAATAGCGGGTCGGCAGATGCAGCATGTGCCGGATGATGTTTCCGCCAAGCTGGAACGAGATCATCTGTCCCAGAGTGAGCACGACCCACGATCGCAGTGCCTTGATGAGAATGTTAACCGCATAGACCAGTCCAAAGCCCGCCAGCAACAAGATCACCAGGTTACCATCGCTCTGGCCGATTGCCTCATCGATGGTCAACTGCATGAAGAACGGCAGCGCAAGCGCGGTCATCTGGAGCAGGAGCGACAGCAGCAGCAGCTGGGTAAAGGCGCTGCGGAAATTGATCAGCCGCCCCCACAAGTCAGACAGATGGACGGTGACTCGCGCGTCGATCGGTTTGAAGTTGGCCGTCGGCGTCAACTCCAGTGCCACGCCGGTAAAGTGCCTGTTGACCAGCGCCATCGGGACCTCGCGCCGCCCGGTTGCAGGATCGAGGATCGTGATCGACCGCGCATCCACCCGTTCCAGCACCACGAAATGGTTGAGATCCCAATGCAGGATGGCAGGGGTGGTCAGCTTGTGGAGTTCATCAAGCTCAAGCCGGAGCGGACGTGGAGCAAGGTCGAGACGCGACGCAATCTGGATCAGCTGGGCCAGCGTGGCCCCCTTCATCGACACCGGGAACTGGCGGCGCAAGCCACCGATATTGACACGGTGCCCATGGTGCGCTGCCACCATCGCAAGGCATGCCAGCCCGCATTCTGCGGCCTCTGCCTGCAACATTGGTCGCATTCCTTGCGACCATGGCCATTCAATGCCGCTCACGACCGCATCGCCTTGAGCACAGGCTCCAGGAAAACCTCCCAAAGGCTGCGGTTTTCAAGGATCAGGTTGGCCGACAGCGTCATGCCATCGCGCAACTGGCCAGCACGAAAGCGGCTGCCGACCTCATTTGCATCAAAGGCTACCCGGACCCGGAACATGGGCTCGGTTGCCGCCCCGCTCTGGCCAAGACCGACAGGTGGAGTGGGCACCGTCGATACCCATGTGACGGTGCCTAAGCCGGTGCCGTATTTCTGGTAGGGGAAGGCATCGAACATCAGCCGGACTTTTTGGCCAGGACGCACGAAGCCGGCGGCGCTCGATGGTGCGTAAAGTTGAACCTCCAATGTGTTCGCCGAAGGGACGACGGCGGCCAGAACGGTGGTCGAATCGACCCGCTGGCCGGGACGCACGGCAAGATCGCCAACGGACCCGGCGATTGGCGCCGTCAACGTCAACCTGTCTTGCCGCAGAAGCCGTGCACGCTGTTCCGCTAAAGCCGCCATGCGTTCGGTAATCTGCGAGCCGGACTGGTCCGCACCGATCGCGCGAGAAGAAATCTGGGCCTCGATCGTTGTCAGTGCGTCACGCTGCGAGATGATCCTTTCGGCAATCGACTCCCGGTCCAGCCTTCGCGAAAGCAGGGCCGCCTGCCGTTCCTCAAGTTCCGCCTTTGTCGCCGCGCCCTGTTTGACCAGCCGCTGCGACCGCTGAAACTGCGCCTCGGTGAGTTTGATCTGCTCTGCCATCAGCTTTTCCTGGCGAACCAGCGACTCGAGCGACTGTGCGATACTCTTTTGCTGATTCTGTAGCGACGACGTCTCGGTTGATCCCAGCATGTTGCTGAGGTCCTTCTGGCGGCGCAGTTCCTCATATTGCCGGTCGATTTGTAGCAGCTGGCTGGCAATGCCTTCGCCGCCGGCATCGCGACCCTGGGTGAGTGATACCGTCAGCAGCGGAGCACCAGCCGCTACGCGCTGGCCTTCGCGGACCAGCACGTTATCGACTTTGGCCTCACCCGGTGGCGTGATCCTGGCCACGCCTTGCGAGTAGGCAACGACCCCGCGCACCTGCGCGCGTTTGGCATAGCTGCCCAGCGTCAGCAGCAGCCCAAGCGCAAACAGCACAGCCACAATCAGACCGGTATAGATGCGGGCGGACGGCGGCACTGCGGCCACGACGTTGCCGGTCAGCCGCTGGCGACCGGACTCGATCACTTCCTGACGAAACAGCGGACTGTTCATGATTGGCCAACCAGATGCATGTCCGCTTGGTTAGTCTCAATTTCTCAAAACGTGATTAACGCCCTGCAAACCAGTGCTTTCGGCTTTTGTAACCAATTGGCGCTAATGCGGAGAGAGGGTCACGGCCGATCGGCCATGCATCGTTGAAGACAATGGAACAGAATGTGAAAGCACTGGCGTTCGGCTCATTGCCCTGGTTAGCGCTGACGACTGTCCTGACGGGGTGCGCGCCGCAGGTGCAGCTTGCCGTGGCGCCTAACATCCACTCGGCGACATGGGCGGCGTCCGCGTCGGAAAACGCCGGAGCCGTCCTCACGCCCGAAGCCCCGCTAGACTGGGCGGCATTCGGTTCACCGCGCCTTGATGCGCTGCTCGACCAAGTGCGCAAGGCCAACACCGATATTGCAATTGCCAACACGCGCATTGCCCAGGCAGCTGCCGATCTCAGGATTGCCAAAGCCGCCAACGGGCCGGCACTGGAAGCCTTTAGTCGCGCCGAGTCCAATTCGCGCGGGGGTTCTGGAGACAATGCGTTTCGCGACAGCTATTTTGCAGGTGACCTTGATCTGACCTATACGCTCGATCTGTCAGGGCAGCTCAAGGCCGGCAAAAGGGCGGCATTTGCCCGCTACCGCGTTGCCGGATACGAGGCAGAAGCGATGCGCCTCAACATCGAGGCTGCGACAGCCTCTGCATATATCGATTACGCCGCGCTGTGCGACCGGATCGCCATCGCCGAACAGGCTCTGGTCAATGCCAGAGAGTTCGAACGCACCCTGGCCTTGCGCGCGCAGGCGGGCATCACCAGCGAAGTCGACGCGAGCCTGCAGGCGACCGAGGCCAACGATCTTGCGGTCAACCTGTCGCGTTTGCGGGAAGCCAGATCACGCACACTGCATGCCATCGCGGTGCTGGTCGGCGAAGAGGCTCCGTTGTTCGAACTTCAGCCGACAAGCCTGACGGAATTCTCCTTCCCTCAGTTCGAGCCACTGCAACCGGCGGCCCTTGTGACGCGTCGGCCCGACATGCTGGCCGCTGCGGCGACGATCGAGGCCGCAAAAGGCGATATCGAGCGGGCCCGCGCGGCGTTTGTGCCCGACATCGAACTGTCCGCCGGTTCGTTCCTGGACAGTGCGGCCAGCGGCGGCATCCTGAACCCCGGATTTGCTCTAGCCGCGCGCATGGTCGCGACAATTTTTGACAACGGTCGCCTCAAGGGTAAGGTGTATCGCGCCTCGGCTGAACAGCGAGAGGCGGTCGAGCTTTATCGCAAGGCGCTGCTCAACGCTCTTGCCGATGCCCAGAACGCGATCGGCGCGGTTGCGGCAACCGCCGAGCGGACCGATTTGCTGGTCAGATCCCAACAGCACGCGTCGCGCACCGCCATGCTCGCCCGCAGCCGCTATGCGGAGGGTGCCGATGATTTCGGCAGCGTGCTTGATGCGGAGCGACGCCGCCTGACCATTGAAGATTCACTCGCCACGTCGCGTCAGCAAGCGCTCAATTCGGCGATAGCATTATACACCGCCTTCGGCGGCGCACCTCAATAGATCTTCGAAAGCTTTCTCTCGATCTAGCCCACCCACTATCTTTTGCTCAGCTTGGCCGTCAAAATAATGCCAAATTTCGCTATATTTCGATCTTCAGCTTGAGAATAGAGGGGGAAAAATGGCAGATTCGTTGGATGACGGCATTGGCACTTGCCTTTCCTCAGTGGCTGTTAGGCCAATCGCGGATGACCGGTTTATCAAAAAGCAGTCACTCGCGGACTCACGCGGGAAAGATCGCTTAGTCCCAGGCCCAGCTGTTCGAGCAGATCGATAGATATGTCCGCTTTTGGACAACCGGCTGGCAAGCTCTAATGACCGAGATTAGGGCGCAAAGCTGACTGGCGGCTTAGCGAATTGACCGCCCTCTGTAAGGCATGGCCACGCACGATGGGCAGCCCCTCTCAGTCATCACGGTCCGGACAACCCTCCAGCATGTTCTAAGCCTCGGTCGCGCCTGCCCGCTCAATCGCTCACCTCATAGAACATTGGATTCTTCAGCCACTCCTCGATAGCCGATTGCCGCCACCCGCAGCATCGCTCGGCAAGTTTGACCTGCCTGGGGAAAGTGCCCGCCTGGATCTTGCGGTATAGCGTCGCTCTGGAAAGCCCGGTGCGGTCGAGCACAGTGTTGAGCCTCAGAAACCTGTCGGGTGCATGGGATGTCATGGCCATTGTCTCCATCCTGTGATGTGATCTGCCCCTGCCTGCGACCGAAGATGGCGATCTGCCGCCGCGCGTCAATCGAGCCACATGCGGCGATTTCGCAGGCGGTAGGGCAGGGGCGCGCTGCTGGCTGATCGCCGGATATGACATCGTAAGCCGAACATTTCTGCTCACGGCATCTCAGGGTGTTTCAGCATTCAGCAGCGCATCTGCGGTCGCAGCAAAACTGAGGCATTTGCCCTGTTCGGGCGGGACACCGGGGGTCGTCAACCGCCTGTAGCCACGCCAGGCCAGGGCTCAACCCGCATTGCGGGTCCTACACATCCGTTCCGGTGCCTGCGGCATGCGCGCCGTCCGTTGCAGCGTGGCTGCCAGCTCCTGTCTGCCGCTCCCCAGCGCCCCTTACGGGCCGGGGCCGGATGGAGGGAGACAAGGTCATGGAAAACACTACCACCCTTAGCTACACGGGAGAGGCATCATGAGCGCGCGCCTCACGCGAGCGCAGCGGCAGCAGCTGCGCCGCGCGGAACGCGCCGTCGACAATATGTCGCCGATCCAGCGCGAGATCTTCCTCGGCATTCGCGTCGATGAGCTCAGCTATGCAGAGCTTGCGGCAGTACACGGCATTACCGTGGCCGAGGTCGAGCATCACTTTGCAGGAGCTTTGCGCATTCTCGACCGGCACATGCACGAACGCCACCACAAGTAGTGGCAGTTCTGGCGATGAGTGCCAGCTTCCACCTTGCCAATCGACCCGTGCAGCTACAGGGTAAATAGGACCATGCGAACAGACATCGATCATCTTCCGGCCAACAAGCAGCGCGAGCTTGAGCGCGTGAAGCAGATCATTTTCGAAGAGTTCGAAGATGCCCTCGCGCTCGCCACGCACCAGTGGAAGAAGAAGGGCCGGATCGAGAAACTGGTCCTTTACGGCAGCTACGCCCGTGGCAGCTGGGTCGATGAGCCGCATACCGCCAAAGGCTATCGCTCCGACTTCGACCTGCTGATCATCGTCAACGACAAGCGGCTCACCGAGCGTGTTGATTACTGGCTGAAGCTTGAGGACCGGCTGATCCGCGAGCTTGCCATCGACCGGACGCTTCACACGCCGGTCAATTTTATCGTGCACACGCTGCAGGAGGTGAACGATGGGCTGGCGCATGGGCGCTACTTCTTCATGGACGTGGCGAAGGACGGAATCGCGCTCCACGAGGCTGATGAAAGGGCCCTGCATACGCCCAAGCCCAAAACGCCCGAGCAGGCGCTGGCCATGGCACGGGAGTATTATGAAGAGTGGTTCCCCAGCGCAGCTGCATTGAAAGAAGGTTGCGAGTTTTACATCGGCAAAGGCAGGCTGAAGGAAGCCGCGTTTTCCCTGCATCAAGCAACGGAACGCCTCTACCATTGCGTGCTGCTGGTCTGCACCTTCTATTCGCCTCATGTCCACAATCTGGGCTTTCTGCGCACGCAGGCCGAGCGCATCGACATGCGTCTTGTCGATGCCTGGCCGCGCGACACGCGCATCGATCGGGCACGGTTCGAGAAGTTGAAAGAGGCTTATGTGAAGGCCCGCTACTCGAAGCATTACCGCATCACCGAAGAAGAGCTGCTCTGGCTCGGCGGCTGCGTCGAAGAACTCGGCCGGGCAGTGCATGCCATCTGTTCGGAGCGCATCGCGTTGTTGGCGGACAAGGTCGGCTAAGCCTGCTGTCCGACCACCTGCGCGGGTGTCAGGCCGCTTCGCTTCCCGGCTCTTCGGTTTCGCTTACGTCCAGCGCACTGCTGATCATGGCTGCCAATGTCTCTTCGGCACGCGCGCGAACGATTGGATCGGCCGATAACAGATCCTGCCTGACCCATTGCGGCGCACGCGCAATCACGCTCAGCATAAGTTGGTTGATTGCCCCGTTCATGGGTCAAGCCTATGCGTGATCATCATTGCTGCGCCAACTGATTCAGCGCGAACGCCCGTGAGCCTCGCCTCCGCCAGAGCAGCAGCTGCTGATCGCGGTTTTCGCCTTTAATCTTTGCCGCAGCTTCGATCAGCAGCCCGAGGATCACGGCGCGATCGTCATCGGTCAGTTCGATGAGCTCCGCCTTGGCGATCAGGCCGCCAAGTTCGATCAGATGCCGGGTGCGTTCGCGCCGTTTGACCCGCCAGTCTCGCATATCATTCCGCGCCCGGTGCGCCATCAGCCGGTTCCGCGCCTGAATCGATCGCTTGTGTGCTGCCATTGTCTTTGCCAGCTGATCGGCGGGTGCTGGTTGCTCTCCGAAAGAAGGCAGCGCCGCGTTTGCGCCATGCCTCCTTTCGTGACGGGTCGTTGTTGCTGATGGCGGCCAGCAGAACGCCGGCGAGTATTTCGAGCCCAAGCGCATCGGCTCCCGTCGCAATGACGAGCTCGCCAAGCTGTGTCTGCTTTCGGGTCTTGAGCTGCTTTGCCTTGTCGTTGAGGGCTTGAAGCTCTGCGTCATAGTCGCGTGGTTTTCGCATGTCTGGCATCCTTCGATTGTCGGTGAAGGACCAACCAGCTATCCCTCCCATATCCCGCAGACAACAGGCTGGGTCGCTGTGAGACCCCGTCATCTCGAGCGCGATCAAATCGGGGGAGGGCGCGCTTATACGTCGTGCCGACGTGCGCAAAATGCCGTAAATGGTATGTCGCCATGGCGATCTATCACTTCTCGGCCAAAGCCATATCCCGCGCCGCAGGATCGTCTGCGATCGCCGCTGCCGCCTATCGTGCTGCCGAGCGGCTGCAAGACGAGCGGCTTGGGCGCACCCACGACTTCACCAACAAGGCCGGTGTCGTTCACAGCGAGGTCATGCTGCCCGAGGGGGCAAACGAGGCTTGGTCTGATCGCGAGCGGCTCTGGAATGATGTTGAAGCGGCCGAGGTTCGCAAGGACGCGCAACTTGCCCGCGAGATCGAGTTTGCTCTGCCCCGCGAGATGACCCAGGCACAGGCGACCGAGCTGGCCCGCGACTTCGTCAAAGCCGAGTTTGTCGATCGGGGCATGATCGCCGATCTCAATGTGCATTGGGATATCGGCGCTGATGGCGAAGTGAAACCGCATGCGCATGTGATGCTGACCATGCGCGAGATCGTCGTGGGCGAAGATGGCAACGCCACATTTGGTCCGAAAGTGCGGGACTGGAACCGCACCGAGCTTCTCACCCACTGGCGCGAAGCCTGGGCCACCCATGCTAATCAGCGCATGGCCGAGCTCGATATCGATGCACGCATCGATCATCGCTCACTTGCGGCACAAGGCATCGATCTGGAGCCGCAGTCGAAGATCGGCGCGGCGGCCTCGCGCATGGCGGGCGAGGGGCTTTCGCCCGAGCGGCTCGCCGAGCATGCCGATATTGCCAGAGCCAATGGCGAGAAGATCGTCGCAGATCCGAACATTGCTCTCAATGCGATCACGCACCAGCAGGCGACGTTCACGACGCGCGACCTTGCGATGTTCGCGCACCGGCACAGTGCCGACAAGGAGCAGTTCGATCAGGTGATGTCAGCGGTGAAGAGTGCGCCGGAGCTCATTGCGTTGGGCAGGGACGGCAAGGGCAACGACCGGTTCACTTCGCGCGAGATGATCGAGACCGAGCAGCGGCTTGAGCGCGCAACGATCCGGCTCGAAGCACGGCGCAGTCATGCTGTGCCTGATCGCTATCGCGAGCTTGCCTTGGCCAATGCAAAGGCACGCGGCATGGACCTGTCGCTTGAGCAGCGCGGCGCGCTGGAGCATGTCACATCGGCTAAAGGCGTCAGCAATGTCATGGGATATGCCGGTACGGGAAAAAGCGCGATGCTGGGTGTTGCGCGCGAGGCATGGGAGCGTGCTGGCTATACGGTGCAGGGGGCAGCACTCTCCGGCATTGCTGCCGAGGGGCTGGAGCATGGTTCACGCATCCCGTCGCGCACGCTCGCCAGTCTGGAGCATCAATGGGGGCAGGGCAGGGAGCAGCTCACCAGCAGGCACATCCTTGTGATCGACGAGGCAGGCATGCTGGGCACGCGACAGATGGAGCGCGTTGTGTCGCATGCACAGCAGCACGGGGCCAAGGTTGTCATGGTAGGCGATCCGCAGCAGTTGCAGGCGATCGAGGCAGGCGCTGCGTTCCGCGCTGCCGCCGAGCGCCATGGTGCGGTAGAGATCGCGTCGATCCGGCGGCAGCAGATCGAGTGGCAGCGCGAGGCAACGCGTGAGCTTGCAACCGGCAGGACGGGTGAATCGCTTGGGCGCTATGAGCAGGCGGGAAATGTTCATGTTGCCGAGACGCGCGAAGCTGCGCGCGCCAATCTTGTCGATGCTTGGGATCGCGACCGGCAGGCTAAGCCGGATGCCAGCCGGATCATCCTGACGCACACCAACGATGAGGTTCGCGCGCTCAACGAAGCCGTGCGCGAGAAGGTGCGCGCCAGCGGCGATCTTGGCGCGGACGTCGCGCTGAAGGTCGAGCGCGGCGAGCGGCAGTTTGCCGATGGTGACCGGATCATGTTCCTCAAGAACGAACGCTCGCTGGGCGTGAAGAACGGATCGCTCGGGACCGTAGAGAGCGTCAGCGCCCTGCGCATGTCGGTAAAACTGGATGACGGCAAAGCCGTGGCGTTTGACCTCAAGGATTATGCGCATCTCGATCACGGCTATGCAGCGACCATCCACAAGGCGCAGGGCATGACTGTGGATCAGGTCAAACTGCTGGCGACGCCGGGCATGGACAGCCATGGTGCCTATGTTGCGTTGTCGCGGCACCGCACCCAGGTGGATCTGCATTATGGCAAGGACGACTTTGCCGATCGCAAGGCGCTGGTGCGCACACTCAGCCGTGAGCGAGGCAAGGACATGGCCAGCGATTACGCGCGCCCGCCGGAGAAGACCGCTGAGGTCTCCCGGCCGCAGCTTGAGGCTCGCGCTGGTTTGAAGGTCAGTCGCAGCGGCCATCTGGCCGATCTGCTCAAGGGCGCAACCATCGCGCCGCAGCGCGAACAGGCCGCGCAGGCAAGGACGAGAGTTGTATTGCCCGAACAGGCGAACGACAAACAAGCATTCGACAAGGCCGTGCAGCGGTTCGCGCGTGTCGCGCAGGACATTGTCGCAATGCGCGACAAGGGGCTTGAGCCGCTGGCTTCGCAGCGGACTGCACTGACCAAAGCCGGAGCAGAACTCAATGCTTTGAGGCCGGCCAGCTTTGGCGATCTGCGCAAGGCTGTGAACAAAGATCTCAGGCTTATTCCTGAGGCAGTGAGGGGGCGCACCGATCGGGCGATCCAGGCGATGGAGCAGCAGGCGAAGTTGCGTATCGAGGCGCAGCGCATTGCGGCTGCCAATGAGCGGCGGGCGGATGTCTTTGTCGATCAGTGGCAGCGGCAGTCAGAGCAGTATCGGGCGCTGCGAAAGTACGGCAGCGCTGCGGCTTCGGACAAGGTGCGGTCCGCACTGGTTGGCATGGCTAAGGGGCTGGAGCGCGATCCGCAGCTTGAGTCGGTGCTGGCTGCTCGACGCCCACAGCTGGGGCTGGACGCCATGAGCACGAAAACGCTGTCTCAGGACCTCCAGAAATCGCTCGGGTTCTCGCGTCGGCTGGGCATGGGAATGTAGCCATGCGGGATGAAAAATGCTGAACCTGATCCTTCCCCCGACGAATTCCCGATTGAGCAAGCGCTGGACGCTGTAGCCCGGCGGCTGGCGGGTGTCACGGCTGCGGTCGATGGATTTGCTGAGCGGCAGCAGGATCTGCTTGGGCGCGATTACAGCGAAGACCTCGCCTTGATCCATCAGAGCTGCGAAGACCTGCGTGAGACGATAGATGCACTGGCGCAGAAGCCCGCGCTGGTGCTGACTACCGAGATGATTGGTCAGCAGATCGAGGCGGCGGGGCGGCAGGTGCGCAAGGATGCCGATGCGGCCATGGCGGCTGTGCAGAGCAATCTGCTGAATGCGATCAGCGCGCTCGCCAGGATGACGGGTTCGGTGCGAACGGTGCGGCAGCAGAACCAATGGCTTGCCGGGGCTGCTGGTTTAGCTCTTGTCTTGGGTGTGATGGGCGGGGCGATCTTCTTGCCTGCGATCGATTGGGTTGTGCCAGAAGGCTGGCTGTGGCCTGAAAAGCGGGCAATGTCGGCATTACGCCGTAACGGCTGGGAGGCAGGGGAGCGGCTGCTTTTGGTCACTGATCCTGAGCGCTGGAAGGCTGTTCTGGCTTCGACGAGACTGTCAGAGGAGAATAGCGGTGCCATCGAGAGATGCGCCAGGCGCGCGGCAGACCGGAAACTCCGAAGCGTCGGCTGCACAGTTGAGGTAGGGGCACGAGATTACTGATTTGCCCCATTTGAGCTCACCACTGGATCTCAAAGGCCGTAACGTGATTCCCAGCATTGGATTGAATTTACGGCAGCTTTGCGCCCTCATCCCGGTCATTAGGGGGCTGCGCCGCACCTCCCAAAACCGGCCATTGGAAACGCAGCAGTTATGTCGGCTTCTGGCACCGCATGCCTGGGCGCTCTATGACCGCAGATGGGTGGGAAGACTAATGTCCGAGTTGTTGGCTCTCGATTGTCTAACCACTTTGGGGCTCAAGCTTAGCTTACCATTTCGCCAACCGACGCATCCAACATGGAACCTATAGCGAACGGATTGGTCGCATATTCTCGCTGCCACTGCGGCCGCACTCGGTCCAACATCGATGCTTCGATCGCTCCAAGAACATAGAAGGAGCTGCGCTTCCATACGTTAAGGCCTTGGCTGTCGATCGCGTTAAGGCTTACAGCCAAGCCGCCAGTTCGCTCTTTGCCAATAGTAGCGATGTCGGGTCGGGCACTGCCCGCAGCCGCTGCAAATCTCAGCTCTGTCCAGCGAGCCACCCCTTCTTGGCCGACCTGAAATTCGTAAAAGAGCCAATCATCGGGGCTCATTGCATCGCGGGCACGGTTGCGCGCGTCGACGTAACTGCGGATCGCGGCATTCGCCTGCACATCGTTGTCGGCACTGAGAAATTCACCCGCACTCATAGTCATGGCGGCGAATGCAGCTTTGACCTTCGGATCAGCATAGGGGAAAGGATAATCGAGGCTCCACTGTTCGCTTGTCTTGCCAAGCCGTGCACGAACCACCTCAACCGCAGAGAAGTAATCGGGTAGCGTGCTTTGATACTGATGAAACGCCTCGTGAAGGAAGGTGACGATCCAATCTGCCTGTGTTGCCTCAAGCGCATCAGGGAGGCCCATTTGGATCACCGAAACATTTCCGAGGTCCGTGGTAGCGGCAAGGTCGACTGGCAGTTCGCGCGCGCGAACCTGCATTGAGCACCGGGTAATCGGGTCGAAGCCGAGGGCCGAAAAGCCTGCGGTGGGAAGTCCGCAGAACAAGGTTTCGTGCTCCGGACCGATCAGCAGGGTTGGAAGTGGTGCCTGCGATAGTCCGGCCCAGACGAGGTCTCCATCACTGCGGACAATTGCCTGCGCGTCAGCGATCATCCGTATTTCAGGTTCAGAAGGCAGATGCGGGGTCGCTCCTAACGCGACAGCCGAAAGAAGCGCCAACATGATGATTCTCCATCGGAACCGTTTCGCCCGCGATTACCACGTAAGGATGTCTGTTGGAATAGTCAGAGCATTCCTCGTCACCCCGACGTATCGACGAATGGCACACTTCAAATGACCGCTCTGGGGTCGTTTGCCGCGCGGCAGCTTTTTTCAGCAATGCCCGGATAGCTGCCCGTCAAGTTTCGGGATGCGGTGCGGATGTGCCCTACGATCGAAATGGGCGGAACGCGGAAGCTGAGACCTCTCCTTGTACTGCCACAACGCTTTAGTAGTCGAATCGCATCCCACGGCATGAAGCGGAGCGCAGATGGTAATCTGCAAACACTGAAGTGGTCTTGTCCTGGCTCTGCTCAGTTATGGTCCAGCGCCATCCATAATCAGAGCGGACGAAACGATTGACGTAAACAGCGCCCGAGAATTGGTAGCGTTGAAAGAAGCCGTTTTGTTCCAGCTCACCGAGACCCAACGAAGGTTCATAGAGGCCACCTGTCGTATCAAGAAAAACTGACCCAATGGCGCGGGGCTGCTCGCCAGCTCCATAGGTTATCGATGCTTCATACGGGTCTGATCCGTTCGTTCGAAGTTGGAGATTGAAATAGCGCGCACCTAAATGCCACTGACCCCGCGCAATCGCGGATGTATCTTCACCGAGCGTTTTGCCGGTCACTCGCCAGCAACCTTTCAAACCCGCCACTCCAGCCAATCCGGGCGGCAAGGTGTATGCTGGCGTTGCCAGTATTAGCAGCACCGGAATCATGTTAAGCGCTCCCCTGCTTGGCTTGAGCAGCAGGCTAGCAGCGTGGCCCGACGACCGCAAAGGGGCGTTTGCCGAACGGCAGCTTTGTTCAGCAATGCTCGGATATTCGACCCGAAACCAGACACACAGCATATCGGCTGTAATTGCCCCGGTATCCGCAGTTTTAAAAGATATTGAACAGAGGCAAAATATGGGAGAGATGTCGTCACTCATATTGCGCTTAAATTGCCACTGTGGACTAAATCTTCACGCACACCAAACCGGCGACGCAAATTCCTTTGTTGTTTCCTTTGCCCGCGTTTCCGTCCAGAACGCCATCCTTCATGTCATTCTGCTTGGCTGTGTTATTTGCGGCTTGGGCCGCAGCAATGTCGGCATCTTTGGTCTGCGGAAGGATGGCATCGTACTTGTCGCAGGTCGACTTCCGGCTTGCGGAAACGTTGTCGCTTGGGGTCTTGCCGATTTCGCGGCTGTCGCGCACGGTATAGGCCGCTTCCTGGTATAGCTCGCGGTCATCCATGAACATGCTGCCGAACAGCGGGTGATAGGTGTAGTGCAGCTCGACGAACATCACCGCCGTGCCGGACGTTGCCTGGATCTTGTCCCCTGCAGGCCCCATGCCCTGAAAGCTCGTGCCGGTAGCACCGGTGCCTTGGGGGCCGTAGTTCGATTCTTCGAATTCCATTCCCTTGCAACGCTGCCACATGATCGTCTGTCCGCCATTTGCGTTGACCTCGAGGCTGGATAGGATCGTGCGGCCATCCTGGTAGAGGCCGGCGGCGCCCGCCTGCAGCGCGGCTGCCTGGAAGACGTCGTTGATCTGCTGCTCGGAGATCACCTTGGCGCCCAGATTGGCGTTGAGAGTGCCGATACGCGAGGCGTTGTCGGCCATGTTGAGCGCAATCTGGCTCATCTTCATCTGGGTGATCGCGAGGTTCGAGATCTCGATGCCATAGAAGCCGAGCCCCGTGAACAAGGGCAGGGTGAATGCAAATTCAATCAGCGCCATGCCGGAACGATTGCCCAAAAGCCGCCGCGTAAAGGCACGGTTTTTGTTGAGCTGCCTCATGTGCGTCTTGCGACATGATTGCGGTGACATGTTGGTACCCCGGTTGTCCTCTGAGTTTCTCAGATCTCTGCCGCCCCCAGCTTCCTTAGCGGGAGGATTACCAAGAATTTGTCAAAAAATACTAATGCTTATTCGGCGGCCGAGCGATTTTTAGAGCCTAAATTCGAAATGCCTCCGAGTGGATGCCCTCGCCAATATTTCGCCCAGTGCGCTACCTGCCCCGTCTTCACCATCGTGCTGCCGACATAGTTATGCACTGGCAAGTTGCATTCATCTGCCCTAGTGCTTCTCGCTCGCACGGTTTCTGCCCGACCATACATGGCTTATGGGCAAGCCGATTAGCGATGCTGCAAAAGATTCGAAGTCTTCTATGGCTGTCGAGGCGACGCTCTTAACTGCATTTCCACATGTTCAGTATGGGGTCGATTTGAGAATGTCGGCTCCCAGGTTCAGAATCCTAAATAGTCGCCATTCGCGGCCTGAATTAGGCCCTTCCGCTGTCGACCTTAATCAAGTCATTGACGAAACGTCATTTTGAAGGGCACTTTTCGATTGCACTGCGATTGCAGATGAGGAGGTCTTTCGTATGTTTCGCATGGCCGGTTGGCTTGCCCTTGTGCTATTGCAGCCGGCCGATGCCTGGAATTCGATGCCCGATTGTGTCGAAGCCCAGGCGAGCGCAGTCAGCGATTATGGATTTGAGGTTCAAGACCTCCCGTCTGACGACGCAAAGCTAAAGCTACTCCGCGTTACGGCGCGCCAAGGCGCATTTATGCATGTTTATTTTGATGAGAAATCAGAAGCTGATGCGCGCCGATATGCTAGTTGCCTTGGCACCCAGTTGAACTTGCTTGCAACCGAACTGCTAGACAAACGCAACGGTGCTCAGTGGGCTTCGGTCGTGTTTACTGCTGACCTGAAATACATTCCTCCGCGCGGTGAGATGATCAAGACACGATGGGTCATATTTACCGATCCCAACGCCTTAGAGGGGCAACGCCCGCGACCCATGGTGATCGAGACACTACCCCACGAGCAGGTTCACGATTTCCAGTCTCGCAACGGCGCCATAACGCCCCTGTGGTTCAGCGAGGGACACGCCACCTGGGCGGGGCTCCGGATCACCGGCATGCTCGATCCCGAGGCGGCAAGGCTGGACAGAGAAGAGAGGCTTTCGGAATTGGAGGCGGCAGAGGGACCGGTGAACCTTGGTGGGTGGGGCCAGCGGAGAGTCAAGCGCGAGGCAATATTGCGCCAGGTGTCACCCGAAGATCGCGCCCGAATGGAATCTGATCCCCAGTTTGTCCCTAAGGGCGGCTCCTACACTTTTACCATGGACGACTTCGAGAGCGACGAGTCGATGGCTGGTGTACGCTATGCGGCGGCGTTGCTGATATTCGAAGGACTGGAAAAGCGTCATGGTGCCGAGCAGGTTCGGCGATGGGTCTTGGATGTCACTTCAGCTACAGGTGACGTGACAGAAGACCAGCTGGCAACCACGGTCAAAATGCACTTCGGCGAAGATCTCTCGGACCTACTGGAGGACTGACGGCTGATCCACTCGAATGGAAGCCCGTTCAAGAACCCACCCACATGCGGGCATGGGATGCTCTGCGGCGGCTACCTGAAAGCCGACATGCGGCTTCGGCCCTTTCGTGGCCAGGATATGCCATTCAACAACCGGCCCATTTGCCGAACTTCCGGGTTTGGGACGAAACGGTCATTCCCTTGCGACACGCCGAATGACAGTTCTTGTCAGGAGCCGACATTCGGCGTTTGTCTGACCGCCTCGTCATCGCGAAGGTAGGTGGGGCCGCTTGCCGAATGGTAGGGCTTACACATTCGGATCGATCCGCATCGGGGCAGAGCTTTTCAACCTGTTCGATGCCCAGGATGCCGACATCACCTATTTCTACGAATCGCAATTGCCTTCGGAAACCGCCTCGGTCGCGGACCGTCACTTCCATCCGGTGGAGCCACGCCAGGTACGGATATTGGCGCGCTGGAGCTTTTGAGAACCGAACCGGAGTACCTCTGGCATCCAATATGCCAGTCTGGGCAACAAGATGGCGGACCCTGCTCGTGGGCACCCGATCATTAGGTTTTGGCTGATGGTCTGCGACCGACACCCAGGGTCAGTTTAACAAAAGGCAGCTTTGGGAGATCGGTGCGAGGAGGGATGATTGCTTTTCTGTGGCTTCTGCCAACGGTCCCGCGTCGAGAGTTTTAAACGACATGGTAGGTCAGGGGCTTCCTTTCACGGCGCTCTCGGTAAACGTAATCACAAGCCTTACAAGCATGCGCCGGTCTGGTATCGTCGATCCATGAGCTCAGGAAATACCCCTTCGTACAGCGCCGCTGAAAGCGATTCAGTTTCCACTCTGCATCATGCAGGAACCTATCAGCGGCGTGTGAATGCCTCGCTGGAGCGCATCTGGGAAAATGTACTTGATTGGGAGCATCTGGCTCATCTGCACGATGGCAGTTTTGCAGAATGCGAGCTTGTCGAACGCGGGCCTTGGGGCTGGTGTGTCGATTTGACCCCGCAAAGTGCCAGTCCGCAAAGGATTGAGCTGCGCGCTAACCGTGCCGAAGGCCATTACACATCGACGACAATTGCCGGCGTTGGAATGGGAACCGAGATTCGCGTGAAGCTCGACGAGATCATCGCTGACACCGTTGATGTCACGGTCGAGTTTCATTTCCCGGGGCCCAAAACCGACCGCATGGTTGATCTGGGTAAGGCTTATTCGGCCATTTATGCGAAGCTCTGGGACGAGGACGAAGCGATGATGCAGGCGCGCGAACGTGCGCTTGCGCGACCGACGACGCCTGATCGCAGCGCCGCTGCTATCGAGCTTGGCGATGAATGTATTGTGCGCAATAACCTGCCGCTGCCTTTTGAACTTGGCGGAATGGCCTTCCATCTTGTTGAGCATGATGGCGACTTGATCGCTCACACAACGTTATGCCCGCACTGGCTTGGCCCGTTGCGAGGTGCGCCGGTCAACGGCAAAATCATGTGCCCATGGCATGGCTATGTCTTCGATGTCCTGACCCGTCGTTGCGAAGGCAAGCCAGCGCTCAGGCTGCTGGAACCACCTGCGATCTGTGTAACAAACGGAAGGGTTGTCGCCAAATTTAATTAGGTCCGCTTTGCCAGGTCGATTACGATTACCTGCTTATCGTTGAGCCGGCCTCGCTTCATTCTGAGCTGCTCCAGACTGCTGGCGTAATTGCGTTCATCGGCCTCGGCGGGTTGCATCATTCCGAAGCGATCCGTCAAGCGATCTTTCTGGAACTTGTGGCACCGTCATAATCTGAGCAGCGGTGTCCAACGTAACGCATGTTCGCGATCATCGCGTCGACGCCTTCAATTCCCACTGGGCGGCTGAAGAAATAGCCCTGGATGGTTGAGCAACCCTGCAGAAGCAAGGCTTCGAGCTGGTCGTTGTCTTCGACACCCTCGGCTATCGTTTCCATTCCCAGCGCCGAAGCCAGCGCCGTGATCGCGCCGATGATCGCGCGTGCGCTGGCATCGCTGGCCAGATCATCGACGAAGCTCTTGTCGATCTTGATCTTGTCGAACGGGAACGAGCGCAGATAATTGAGCGAGCTGTAGCCGGTTCCGAAGTCATCGAGTGCGATGCGCACGCCGCATTCGCGCAGCGCATTGAGCATCGCCGTAGTGCGCTCGACATTGTCGATAAACAGCGATTCGGTGACTTCCAGCTCGAGCCGGTTCGGCGCCACCCCCGCTGCATTGAGCGCCTGCATCACCATGAGCGGCAGCCCGGCATTCTTGAACAACAAGGGCGAAAGGTTGACCGCAATCCGCACATCCCCGGGCCAGTTCCGCGCACTCTGGCACGCCTCGTTCATTACCCATTCGCTGATCGGCACGATCAGCCCGGTGTCTTCGGCCAGCGGGATGAATTCGGCAGGCGAGACCAGCCCGCGCAGCGGATGCTGCCAGCGGACCAAGGCTTCAAAGCCGACAACGCGGTTCTTCTCTAGGCTGAACAAGGGCTGATAATTGAGGAAGAACTGGCCATCGCGCACCGCTTCGCGCATATCGATTTCCATCTGGTGGCGCTTGCGCGCTTCCAGATCCATGGCCTGCTCGAAAAAGCACGAGCAGTTCCGCCCCTCGTTCTTGGCACGGTACAGCGCCAGATCGGCGTTCTTGATCAGATCGTCCGGGCAGTTGCCGTCGGTCGGTGCGACCGCGATGCCGATGCTCGTGCTCGTCTCGAGCCGATGCTCTGACAGTTGGAACGCCGACTGGAACACCGCGCTGATCCGGTCGGCGATCAGCACCAGGTTGGTCGCGGGGTCGATCTGGTCGATCAGGATGGCGAATTCGTCACCGCCCTGGCGGCTGATCAGTGCGCCGCTGATGGTATCGCGCAACCGGTCGGCGACCGCGCGCAGCAGTTCGTCCCCGACCGGGTGGCCCAGCGTGTCATTGACCGCCTTGAAATTGTCGAGGTCGAAATAGATCACCGCGATCCGCTCGTCGCGGCTGCGGCGGGCGAGGGCGAATTCGAGTTGCTCGGCAAACAGCTTGCGGTTGGGTAGCCCGGTCAGTTCATCGTGCAGCGCGATGTGCGTGATCCGCTCCTCGCGTTCCTTGATCGAATCGACCATCGAGTTGAAGCTCTCGGCCAACCTGCCGACCTCGTCGCGCGAGGCGATCGAGACCTTTTCGCGCGATCCATCGCTGATCGCGCGGGCCGCCCGCTCCAGTGTCGCGATTGGCCGGGTAATGCCGCGCGAGACGAACGCACCGATCGCGCTCGAGATCAGCAGGCCGAACCCGCTCAAGGCCATCAGCAGATATTCGATCGGCGCATATTGCTGCAGCGCCGCGCTCAGCGAATAACGTAGCACCAGCCGGGGCTGCAGGCCGGTGTCGAGAGCCGTCAGAGGCTTGGACCAGTACAGCGTCCGTCCGCCCTTGATTGCCGCCTCAACGGGCTGGTCGCCGCTGGCCATCGCGAGCGTGATCCCGCCGGGCAGTGTGCCACCGGTGCGGATGCTTGCGGTCATGCCCGCGGGGGCAAGCCCTGCCATGTCGCGCATAGCCGCCGCATCGAGCGGACGCGCCAGCACAAGCCATCCGGCAAGATCGGGGATCATGATCGGCGCGGCGACCGCATTGTAAAACCGGCCGCCAATCTGCAGAACACCGCGATCGGCCCCCGAATCCAGCGCGTTCCATACAGTGTCCTGCTCGGCAGGTGCCAGCGGGGTTCCGGCGCTGACGAAATCACCCTGCAGCGGCACCATGATGGCAACCGGCGCTCCCGCACGCGTGCGTAGGCTTTCCAGCGCGCTGGCGATGGTCGGCTGGTCGCTGATCGCAAAAGCCTCGCGAAAGCCGAAGTCTGCGGCCAGCACGTCGGCCGAGGTCCGCATCTGACCGGCCTGCAGTTCCAGGACCTTGTCGAAGGTCGCCGCGCTGGTTGCCATTTCGCTGGTGGCGACGCCCTCTGCATAGCGCTCGACCCCGCCGGTCGCGACAACGATGAACGCGCCGAAGGTGAGCGCGATGACGACCGCGTACCACAGCGTGATGCGCGTCGCGAGCGACCGGAAAGGAACAGCGGAAGGTGCGGCGGCAGACGTCATGGCTGGTTTACTTGATCGCGCGAAGTTCGACAGCAACCGCGCGCGATGTCGCCTGGCCAGCGGTGAGCGTCACCGCCTCTACCTGCTCGCCGGTGCGGCTGCGCAGGGCAGGGTGCCAGACCTTCACGGTCGCTGCGCCGCCGGGAAGCTGAGCGATCCTGACCTGGCCGTTCTGATCGGTCTTGGCGGCATAAGGCGTGTCGACCACCTTGATATAGCCGCGCATCTGGTCGTGGATCTTGCAGCCCAGCGCAACGCTACCCGGTACCGCAAAGGTGTGCGTCCGGGTTTCGTCCCGCCCATACAGCTGGATGTCGATCTTGGCGTTCTTAGAGAAGCTGTAGATGCTGTGGCGCACCTTATCGAGATTGGGGAAGCGCACCGTGGCGCCCGCAGGCACGATCAAGGTGCCGGGGCTGAACGCGATGTTAGACTGCGCCATGTCGTTTTTCCATCCGAAGCGAATCGGGCCAGTGGCGCCGCCCGCTTTGGGGTAGACCATCACGACCGCATCCCTGACCGGCATGCCGTTGGCCTGCTTGACGCTGATCGCCAGAGTTGCAGGGCCGGAAGCCTGGGAAGAGGGGGTGCAAAACATCGTGGCAGTTGCGAGAACGGTTGCACAGGCGAATAGGGGACGAAGAGCAGGCATGACCCATTTTATAGGGCCCACTCGTTAAGAAATGCTCGCCAGAAACCGCCAGGTTGACCCCGTAAAGCGATAAAGCACTGGGTCGGCGCGATTTTACATCCTGGGCTGAACTCCCAACGTGGTTAACCTTTGGTTAGGCGGATTGGGTTAGCGCCGTCGGCATGTCTGCTCTGTCTTTTCTGCGTGTCGCTGCCTGCCTGTTCAGCCTCTCCGCCTTCGCCGTTGTTCTGACGCCGGCCCATGCGCAGGAATTGCGCAAAGGGGGTAAGCTGCTGCTCACCAATGGGGTCAGCACCATCGAAGGTTCGGGCGGGGGCGGTCTCGCCACGTGGAGCACGATCGCAGGCAATGCCACTCAGGAAGGGATCGGCGGATCGGTGCATGGCACGATCATCGAGCTGCCCGACTATAACTGGACCAGCTACGGCGTCTCGCTCGGCTTTTTTGACCGGGTAGAGCTGAGCTATGCGCGGCAGAACCTCGACACCATCGATATCGGCGCAGCGCTTGGGTTGGGGCGGGGATATACGCTCAACCAGGACGTGTTCGGGGCCAAGATCAGGCTCGCAGGCGATGTGGTGTACGGCGACGCGTTGATTCCGCAGATCGCCATTGGTGTTCAGCACAAGAGGTCGAGCGATGCCGCGGTCGTCGCGGCGGTGGGCGGCGCCTCGCCCAACGGCACCGATGTCTATATCAGCGCAACCAAATTGTTCCTGTCGCAGAGCCTGCTCGCCAACGCGACCGTGCGCTTCACCAAGGCCAACCAGAACGGTCTGCTCGGCTTTGGCAGCGCTGGCGAAAATGATCACAAGCCGCAGTTCGAAGGTTCGCTGGCGTATCAAGTCTCGCGCCGGTTCGTCATCGGTGGCGAGTATCGCACCAAACCCGACAATCTGGCGATCGCGCGCGAAGATGACTGGCTCGATCTGTTCGCGGCGTATGCTGTGACCCGCAATGTCACGGTGACGGCAGCGTATGTCGATCTTGGCAGCATCGCATCGGCCGACAACCAGTGCGGCGCGTTCCTGTCGCTGCAAGCCGCCTTTTGAGTTTCGTAGACGGGATACAGACATGATCAGCATCGTTTTCGCGCTTGCGCTGGCCGGCTTGCAGGACATGCCTGCCGACCCCGAGATTACACAGGAGGCAGCGCCTGCGCCGGAGCCGCAGCGCGATCCGGTCACAGGCGAGCTGCCGGTCGATCCGTATGAGCGGTCGAACGCGCATGCCGGTGCTGCGCCGTTCACCGGCACAAGGATGCGCGATGCGTTCCACGGGCAGGAGGGCATCCGCCGGATCGTCAACAACACGGTCGACCGCGCAACAGCCGATCCGCGCATCTCCGAAATCTTCGTGTCGCACGACCTTGTCCGCTTGCGTCGCACCCTGTTCGAACAGTTCTGCTACATCCTCAACGCCGGGTGCGACTATAGCGGGCGCGACATGGCCTCGTCGCACAAGGATCTGGGCGTCCAGGTCAACGACCTCAATGTGCTGGTGGAAAACCTTCAGGTGGCCATGGCCGATGAAAAGGTCAATTTCGCGGCGCAGAACCGCCTGCTTTCCAAGCTCGGCCCGATGAAGCGCGATGTGGTGACCCGCTAAAGTTCCGTGCAGCACATTTTTCCGCGTGCAAGCCTGTCCGCAGACGGGCAAAAAGGTGGCGGTGCTAAATGACGAAATTAAGTGCGCGAGGCTGACGGTCCGCTTTGAAGTGCCTATCGGCAGCTTATGGCAGGATTGGACATTTATACCAGTTTACGTGAATGACTGGCGTTTGCTCGAACCCTGACACTCGTGCAGCTTACTGCGATACTAATCACATTACCGCAAGTGCATTCGTTCTGATAATCCCCCTAAAGGCGTAGACGTAAATTGGAAGAACGCTTACCCCGGCAAGGTAGTTCTTTCATAGGCGCGGTCCGTCCATCTACGTCGGGCACGCTTCGATAACAACAGGAGGCCTTTGGTGGACCGACCAGTTACAGCGACCTCGCCAGACCAAAGGATAGCCCTTCTGGACGTAACTCGCGGTGTTGCCCTCTGTGGGATCCTGGCCGTTAACATCTTCGTGATGGGCACTGTGGGCAGCACCCAGGGGCGCAGTTTTCCGGCACAATTGAACGCTGACTGGACCGCATGGGTTTTGCAGCGGGTTTTTCTGGAAGGGCCAATGCGCGGGCTCTTCATGGTTCTCTTTGGCGCAGGCATGGTGTTGATGCTGCGCAAAAGCGAGGGCGAGCACCCGCAGGTCTCGCCGGTCGATGTCTGGATCCGCCGGTCCATAGCGCTGCTGGCGCTGGGAGTGATCCAGTTCGCGGTCTTGATGTGGCCGGGAGAGATTCTGTGGACGCTGGGGATGGCAGCGTTTCCTTTGCTCGCCTTCCGCACGGCCCGGCCTCGGACATTGTGGATTTCGGCGCTCATCATCATCGCCTGCCTCAGCGCGCATCGCGCGTACAGCACCAGCGGCTACATCGAGAGCTATCAGGCTGCTCTGGCGGGCGAACTGGCGCGTGCGGAGGGGCGAGCACTCACTCCACAACAGAAAGCCGGCCTCGAGGCTTCCGCTGGAGCTGTAGCGTCGAACTATCCCGCACCAGAAGCCCTTGCGGCGGAGGTGGAGCAGCGAACATCGCTCGCAACGCTGATTAGTTGGAGTGCTGCCGGATGGTCATTTCGCCATCTTGAGATCTACAGCTGGATTGGCGTCGCGGAGAGCCTCGCCTTCATGCTGGTTGGCATGGCACTCTACCGCTCCGGCGTCCTTACGGGCATGGCATCCACGCGCTTGTACCTTTGGCTGCTGCTCGCTGGCGGCGGCCTTGGCCTGGGACTGCGGCTGGTGGACATGTGGTGGCAGGCGCGGACCGGCTTTGAACTCGACATTCATCAGCTAAATCCGGCAATGTCGCTCCTGAGATCGGCATGGTACCAGCCCGCTCGCCTCGCTTTGACATTGGCCTATGTCAGCCTGCTTACAATGCTGTGGCGCGCAGGCTGGCGCGCCTGGACACCGCCGTTTCGTGCTATGGGCCGCCTTGCTCTTACCGTTTACACGCTCCAGTCGATCCTGACCTCGATCCTGTTCTACGCACTTGGCTATCTTGGAAAGTTGGGCGCCGCCGAGTTGTTGATGACAGCCCTCGGCATCTCAATTTTCACCGCCTTGTTCAGCATTATCTGGCTCAAGTTTCACGAGATAGGGCCGATGGAATGGCTGCTTCGGGCATTCGCCTACGGTACCTTGAGACCGGCTCGCAAGCGCTTTGCAGCCGCAACACTAGCCCGCTCACCTCCTTCATAACACCTGACCAAGGAACCGTTGGCCATGCTGCGTTTGGCAATTCTATTCATCGATTTGATGGCAGGTCAGCCGCAGCAAGCCCTGGGCCAGGAGACGGCCGCGCAGGCACAGCTCGCCGATCCCCAGGGCGACCCTATCGTTGTGGGATCGGTTCATCGCATCATTTCGAGCGTCTATGGCAATGAGCAGGTGCTGACGGTGCGGCTGCCGCGCGGCTATGCCGATAACCCGGACAAACGCTATCCTGTGCTGTTTTCGATCGATGGCGGGCCGGAGCAGGATTTTGAACTGCTTGCGGGAATCGCGGCCGAGGCTGAGTTTTCGACGAGCTTCGAGCCCTTCATCCTTATTGGTGTGGAGACTGAGGATCGGTACAAGCAGCTGACCCCGGCGATGACGCGGTTACCGCTCCAGCGTCTGAAGGAGAATTACGGGGAACGGATGGTGCCCGGCGGCGCGACCAAGTTCCGCGAATATCTGGCTCGCGACGTGGTTCCCTGGGCGACAAAGCGGTACCGTACCGATCGCAAAATCGTTGGGGCGGCTTCGCTTGGCGGCCTGTTCGTGCTCGACACCTTTCTTGAGAAACCGGAGCTGTTTGACGATTATATAGCGCTGACGCCCAGCGTCTGGTGGGATGACGGCAGGATTGTAGACGAAGCGGCTCAGCAACTCGAGCGTCATGCCGCATCAGATCGTCGCCTCTATTTGACCATGGGCGATGAAGGTGTCGGAAATCGGATGGGCGACTGGCTGAGCAAGCTTGTCGCCACGCTTGAGACGCAAGCGCCTGAAGGCTTGAAATGGGCGTTTGTGGACCGGTCAGACAGCGAAGAACATCGAACGATGGCGCTCATCAGCTGGCTCGACGCGATGCGCACGCTGTACCTGACGCCGGCGCGCAGCGGCAGCCCGTTGACGCTCCTGTATAAAGGGTTCGAGAAGCGTGAATATGCCGCCGCCGCCAGCGCAAACCTCAAAGCAGGTCAGTGCACACGCGCGATCGCAACAGCGGTCACGTTCGAGGAGAAAAACAGCCGCGAACGGGAACTCTACGGTATGTGCGTGCTCATGAAGCCCGGTTCGAACATCACTGCCGGCAACATGGAGCCAAGCGATTTTGGGCGAGCCGTAGAGCCGACAACGAAGTGATTTTCGCTGGTCGGTCCCTTCAGCCTAATCGCAGACGGCAGAGCTGACGAATTTTGTAGTTCCACCCCTACGAAGTGCCCGGGTCGAAACGGTTTTCCTGCTCTGACGGTTTTAACCGGATTGTTGCGTAAGTTCAGTCTGCCGGTCCCAACTGGTGCAGCGCCATGAGGGGCGATCTCTTAGGCCGCCGCGAACTCCTTTTCCCGAAGAGCGTCGCGGGTTGCAATAGTTGCCCAGATGATCCGGGCGTTCTGGTTCGCCAGCACGACAGCGACGGCCTTCGGCGCTCGAGCAGCTGTGCCACCCAGCGCCACCTGGTGCTTCACCGCTTCGCTAGCCGCACTAATGCCATGGCACCGACCACCAGCAGGTCACGCAGTAAGTGTTGCCCGCTTTAGGCCCACGGCGCGTTGTTTTGGCCCGTTCGGATTTGTCACGAAACCGCCCACTGGCAGTCATTAGCGCGGCCGATCCTCGACCCCGAAGGCGATATGTCGGCTTCTGGTGGAGCCAGACGTTCATTGTGGCGGACGTGAACGACTGAAATTGGGTCGATAGCAGAAAACCTGCTCAGCAAATCGGGAAGGGGATTGCGCGATACGCTTATCTAGGATCCAAGACGTCAATCAGCCAAGGCGCGATAAGGCACGATCGGAGCAATCGATGCCGTATCCGCTCAAAAAATGTGGGAGAATGTGAGGGAGTAGATTTTCAGACGTCTGCAAAAGCACGCTGTTACAATGCGATAGGTAAATAGTTCGATACAAGCCCTGCCACCACCCCTTCTCCATGGCGTGAATTGCAACCCGGTCCCGATGCGCCCTTGGCAATCCGGACCGGATTGGGCACAACGCGGCCATGATAGAAATCATCCGCATTCCCGCCCTTTCCGACAACTATATCTGGCTGGCGCACGAGCCCGAGAGCGGCGAGACCGTCGTGATCGATCCTGCCGAGGCCGAGCCCGTGCTGGCGGCGGCTGCAGAGCGCGGCTGGGCGATCACCCAGATCTGGAACACGCACTGGCACCCCGATCATGTCGGCGGCAATGCCGCGATCAAGGCCGCGACCGGCTGCACCATCACCGGCCCTGCAGCGGAGAGCGATCGCATCGCGACGCTGGACGTGCTGGTCTCGGGCGGCGATGAGGTTCGCATGGGTAAGGTGCGCGCGGATGTCATCGATGTTCCTGCGCACACCAGCGGGCATATCGCCTATCATCTGCCTGAAGAGCATTGCATCTTCGTCGGCGACACGCTGTTTGCCATGGGTTGCGGGCGGCTGTTCGAAGGCACGCCCGAGCAGATGTTCGACAACATGACCCGGCTGGCGGCGCTGCCCGGCGATACCATGGTGTACTGCGCGCACGAATATACCCAGTCCAACGGGCGTTATGCGCTTGCGGCAGAGCCCGGCAACGCGGACATCGTCGCGCGCATGGCCAAGGTTGACGCGATGCGCTTGCGCGGCGAGGCCACCGTGCCGACCACCATCGCGCTGGAGCGCGCCACAAACCCGTTCATGCGCGCGGCCAGTGCTGCCGAACTCGCCGAACGGCGCGCCGCCAAGGACAGTTTCAGGGGCTGATCCACTCGCCCCTTTCTTTGCAAAAGGTACCGATATGACCCAAGCGTTCATCTGCGATGCCGTTCGCACCCCCATCGGGCGCTACGGCGGCGGGCTTGCGACCGTGCGGCCCGACGATCTGGCCGCCGTGGTGCTGCGTGCGCTGCTGAGCCGCAATGCCAGGCTCGATCCCGAAGGCATCGACGATGTGCTGATGGGATGCGCCAACCAGGCAGGCGAGGACAACCGCAACGTCGCGAGGATGGCGGCTTTGCTGGCAGGTCTGCCTGACAGCGTCGGCGGTGGCACGATCAACCGGCTGTGCGGATCGGGGCTGGATGCGGTGGGATCTGCCGCACGCGCGATCCGGGCAGGTGATGCCGACATGATGATCGCAGGCGGCGTGGAAAGCATGACCCGCGCGCCCTTCGTGATGCCCAAGGCGGGCAGCGCCTTTGCGCGTGACAATGCGGTGTATGACACGACCATCGGCTGGCGGTTCGTCAACCCGCTGATGAAGGCGGTGCACGGGGTCGATTCGATGCCCGAGACCGCAGAGAATGTGGCCGACGATTTTGCCATCAACCGCGCCGATCAGGATGCGTTCGCGCTGCGCAGCCAGCAGCGTGCTGCCGCCGCCCAGGCTTCGGGTCGGCTTGCGGCCGAGATCGTTGCGGTGACGATCCCCCAGCGCAAGGGCGATCCACTGATCATCGACACCGACGAGCATCCGCGCATGACGTCGATCGAGGCGCTGGCGGCGCTGAAGCCGATCGTCCGGCCCGGCGGCACGGTGACCGCGGGCAATGCCAGCGGGGTCAATGATGGCGCTGCGGCGCTGATCGTTGCGTCCGAAGCTGCGGCATCGCGCCATGGCCTGACCCCGCGCGCGCGCATCATCGGCACCGCCGTCGCCGGCGTGCCGCCGCGGATCATGGGGATCGGCCCCGCGCCTGCGGTACAGAAGCTGCTCGCGCGCACCGGGGTCAGGCTGGCCGAGGTCGATGTGATCGAGCTCAACGAGGCCTTTGCCGCGCAGGGTCTGGCCGTGCTGCGCCAGCTTGGCCTGCCTGACGATGCGGGCCATGTGAATCCCAATGGCGGGGCGATCGCGCTCGGTCATCCGCTGGGCATGTCGGGTTCGCGGCTGGCGCTGACCGCGACCGAAGAGCTCGTCCGCACCGGCGGTCGCTATGCCATCGCCACCATGTGCATTGGCGTGGGGCAAGGCATCGCGATGCTGATCGAGCGGGTGTAGTCCGGCAACCCGATCCGTCGCGGGCCGTCTCCGTCACGCCCGCACGCGCAGGCATGACGGGACAGCCGTCGCGGCGGTGTCAGTCTGCCGCAGCGACCTTGGGCACCGGTTGGAAGTTGCGCACGAACGCTTCGAGCAGGCGTACGCCATAGCCGGTCGATCCGGCGGCCTTGACGTCGCTTGCGCCGCCCCAGGCCATGCCTGCGATGTCGATATGCGCCCAGGGGGTTTCGGGTTTGATGAACGCGCCGATGAAATGCGCGCCCGCGCCCGCGCCTGCGCCGCTGGCACCAGAGTTCTTGATGTCGGCGATGGTCGATTTGGTGTCTTCGGCATAGCTCGCGTGCAGCGGCATCCGCCACAGTTCATCGCCGCTCACCTCACCCGCCTGCAGCAGCTGCGTCGCCAGCGGATCATGGCGGCTGAACATTCCGGCATAATCATCCCCAAGCGCGGTGACGATCGATCCGGTCAGCGTTGCCATGTCGACGATCGCAGCCGGGTTCAGCTTGGCATCGGCATAGGCCACTGCATCTGCCAGCACGAGCCGTCCCTCGGCATCGGTCGAGATGATCTCGATCGTCTTGCCGTTCATCGCCTGCAGCACATCGGCGGGGCGCACCGCGTTGCCATCGGGCATGTTCTCGGACAGCGCGGCGATGGCGACGACATCGACCGGTGCGCGCGATTTCGACAGCGCCAGCACCGCGCCGACGACGCTGGCCGCGCCCGACATATCGAACTTCATGTCGCCCATGCCGCCGCTGTTCTTGATCGAGATGCCGCCGCTGTCGAAGGTGATGCCCTTGCCGGCGAGCACCACTGGCCCGGCAGATGACGCGCCGCGTCCGGTGTAGCGCACGATCAGCATGCGCGGCGGCCGCGCCGAGCCCCGGCCCGAGCCGAGGATCGAGCCCATCCCCAGCCGCTCCATCGCGGGCACATCGAGCGCCTCGATGCTGACGCCCGGCACCCCGGCAAAGGCCGCGCGGGTGCGTTCGACGAAGCTTTCGGGATAGATGACGTTGGCAGGCTCGTTGGAGAGGTCGCGGACAAAGGCCATGGCCTCCACCAGCGCCTTGCCGCGGCCTTCATACAGCGCCCGCGCCGCGCCCGCGGTGTCGCCCACGATGACGGTACCCGCCATCGCTGCGGCATAGCGCGCCTTGGCCTGATACAGGTCGGAGCGGTATTCGCCGATGCCCATTCCGGTGGCGAGCTCGGCCAGGGCCTCGGCGGGCAGGCCGCCTGCGATCACGGTGAGCGGCCCCTTGTCCTTCATCAGCGCGCGCCCGGCCATCACGCCGAGCTTCTGGATCGCCGCCGGGCTCATGTCGGTTCCGGTGCTGACGACATGGATCCGGTCCCATCCGCCGATCCCGCGCAACGACAGCGAGCCCTGGCCCTTGTAGTCGAACTCGGCGGCCTTGAGCGCGCGGGCGATGGCATCGCGTTCGGCATCGCTCAGTGCGCTGGCACGCGTGGCCAGATCGGCCTCGCCGGTGAGCGGCAGAACCAGCGTTCCTGCCATCTGCGCAGGGGCGGCGGCAAAGGTCACCGCGCGGTGCTGCGGCTTGGCCGCCTTGAGCGTAAGAGATGGCGCGACCGCGTCGCTGCGGCCCTGCGCCAGGGCAGGAGAGGCGAGCGCGGTTCCCGCGAGCGCAAGAGACAGGGACGCGGCGATGGCTTTGCGAAAAGTGGACATGTCTGGGGCACCCTTTGATTTTGGTCTGCTAATGCCTGCCGTTTCAGCAGCTAGGCTGCGGGGCGGCAAGCCTTTATCCGGGCCGGAGCGACATCGGCCATTGCGCATGGCGGGTTGCCACCCCATTGTCGAAAGATGTTCAGCCCCATCGTCATCGCCGCCATCGCCTGGGCCGTCATTCTGGGCGGAGCGGGCGGCCTGCTGACCGAGATCGGTAGCTGGTACAAGAACCTGAAAAAGCCGAGCTGGCAGCCACCTGACTGGTTGTTCGGCCCGGCCTGGACGATCATCCTGGGGCTCGCTGCCTGGGCGCTGGTGCTGGCGTGGAACGGCGCTGCGACCGACGCGGATCGCGGCATCATCATCGCGCTGTATGCTGCCAACTTCGTGTTCCACTTCCTCTGGTCGCCGCTGTTCTTCAAGCTGCACAGGCCAGACTGGGCGCAGATCGAGGTGGTGTTCCTCTGGTCGTCGGTCTTCGCAATGTGCATCTGGCTGCGGCCCTATTCGGTTCTCGCAAGCTGGCTGATCGTTCCATACCTTGTCTGGGTCAGCTTCGCTTCGATCCTCAACGCGAAGATCGTCCAGTTGAACCGGCCGTTCGGGACAGCCAGCACGTCCTGATTTGCAGCGGAGCGCCCAAAGCACTTTGCCTTTGGGCAAAATGTGTTAACTCTGCTTGACACTTTTCAAGGGGGTAACGTGACCGATCAGAAGACGCAGATCGTGGTTGTCGGCGGCGGGGCAGGCGGGCTTGAGCTGGTGCGCAGGCTGGGCAGCAAGTACGGGCGCGACAGGCACGACATCATTCTGGTCGACCGCAATCAGACCCATATCTGGAAGCCGCTGCTGCACGAAGTCGCTGCCGGTTCGCTCGATGCCAATCTCGACGAAGTCGGCTATGGTGGGCACGCCGTACGCTGGGGCTATCGCTTCTTCAACGGCACGCTGGAGAGCATCGATCGTGCCACCAAGCATATCACGACCGCTCCGCTGATCGACGATCAGGGCCGTGAGGTGATCGGCCGCCACAAGATCCGCTACGATTATCTGGTGCTGGCCTTTGGCGGCGTCTCCAATGATTTCGGTACGCCGGGCGTGCGCGAACACGCGCAGTTCCTCGAGCATCGCGCGCAAGCCGACAGCTTCCGTCAGCGGCTGCTCAATGCGTGTCTGCGCGCCAACCACGAACACAACACCGGCAATGCCGACGCGCGCGTGCGCATCTGCATCATCGGCGGCGGAGCAACCGGGGTGGAGCTTTCCGCCGAGCTCTACAACGCCGCCAAGGCGCTCAGGAATTACGGGCTCGAGGTGTTCGACGAGAGCAAGCTCGAGGTGACGCTGGTCGAGGCGGGTCCGCGCATCCTGCCGCAGATCGATGCCGAGCTGGCCGGGGTCGCCAAGCACGAACTCGAGCAGCTGGGCGTCAGCGTCCGCGAAAACACGCAGGTCGTCAGTGTTGCCGAGCATTCGGTGGAGACCAAGCAGCGCGAGGTCATCCCCGCCGATCTGATCGTCTGGGCCGCCGGGGTGAAGGGCGCCGATGGCGTCAACGAGATGAGCGATCTCGAGCTCAACCGCCTTGGCCAGTTCGTGGTCAAACCGACGCTGCAGACGACGTTGGACGACCATATCTTCGCCCTGGGCGACTGCGCCTCGTGCACATTGCCGGGCGAGGAACGCCCCATCCCGCCGCGCGCGCAATCCGCGCACCAGATGGCGAGCCACATCTTCGACAATCTCTGCCGGGTGCAGACGGGCAAGCCACTCAAGGACTTCGTCTACAAGGACCACGGCTCGCTGGTCTCGCTCAGCCGATTCTCAACCGTGGGCAGCCTGATGGGCAACCTTGTTGGCGGACGCATGGCGGTGGAGGGCCGGCTGGCGCGCTGGGCCTACCAATCGCTCTACCGCATGCACCTGATCGCGATCCATGGCTGGTGGCGCGGCGTCTCGCTGATCGTCATCGGCCATGTGAACCAGATCGTTCGGCCCAAGCTGAAGCTGCATTGAAGGTCGGGCTGGGGCTGTACATGGCTGCCCGTTCCGGCTGGGCTCAACCCGAGCCGCCCTCGAAAGTGGCATAAGTCAGATGAAAAGCCCGCCTTTCGGCACACGCTTAGGTGCCGTTCCTTGCGCCAACCTTCATGTCATACATAAGCATCCGGAGCGCCGAGGAGAGCACGAGCCGCATCGTGGAAGTGCTCTATCGACGGCTCCTTCAACTGGAAGCTGTGCAACGGATCCTCGCCCTCGATTGGCACGAGTTCGAAATTTCCGCTCTCCAGCAGGCCTGCGATCCATTCGAGGAACTGCCCGAGCGATTGCGCGAGCACGACCTTCACCTCTTCATCACGACCGAAGATGATGACCTGGCCAACCCGGCCTGCTGGCCAGGGATCGAAATCGAGGCCTATGCTGTTACCTCCGCCGTCGCCGGTCAACGGCAGCCAGCGAAGATTGATATAGGCCGGGTCCACCGCGCCTTCGGGCCAGGATCCCCCGGGAATAGCGTAAGCGTCGCCGTCGATTTCCTCGAGCGCATCCTGCCACGACTGGTGCTCTGCCATGACCTGGTGCAGCGGCAACAAGGGGAGGCCGTAGATGTGGCCCGAGATTGCGTCATTTTCCCCGTCGTGCCATCGATAGAGGTCGCGGTACGACTGAGGCAGCTTCACACCCATCAATTGCTCGATCTCGTCGATCTGAGCGTCGGTCGCTGGTGGATTGAACCCATGTTGGGGCAGCGGCAGGTTGGCCGCGTACCAGGCATCAAGCCGCGCAAGCACCGGCGCGATGTCCTCTTCGAGCATCGGCTTCGGGTTGCCAGCGGGGCGTTCGGGAATATCCGTCATTTCCGTCATGATCCTTCTGTTGTGCCGACGCGTGCCGAAGGCTTCACGCAGCAGCCCGCCAAGCGCGAGCATACCAACAGCCAGGCCACCGATCAGCAGGTTGCGTTTGGTCCGATCCATGTCCTTTCACGCTGCTCAAATGCGGGCAATTGCCCCCGTTAAAACAACTCCCCCTGCATCCCGTCGGCAGGCGCCCGGAACCGCTCGACCGACAGCTTCCATGCATGACGGTTCAGTCCCGCGCGCTTGAGCGCGATGCGAAAGCGGGTGCGGATCAGCTCGGCCCAAGGGCCTTGCCCGCGCATCCGTGTCCCGAAATCGGGGTCATTGTCGCGTCCGCCGCGCATGTCCTGGATGATGCTCATCACTTTGCCCGCGCGGTCGGGGAAATGGGCGTCGAGCCAGGCGCGAAAGAGAGGCGCGACCTCGTGCGGCAGGCGGACCGGGATGAACGAGGCCGACAGCGCACCCGCCTCGGCACCGGCAACGACCACCGCCTCTATCTCGTGGTCGGTGATCGCCGGGATCACCGGCGAAACGTTCATGTGCACAGGGATCCCGCGCTCGGCCAGCGCACGGATCGCCGCCAGCCGTTTGCGCGGGCTTGCAGCGCGTGGCTCCAGCGTGCGCGCAATCGCCCCGTCGAGCGTTGTTACCGACAGCGCGATCGCGACCAGATCGTGCCGCGCCATCTCGACCAGCAGATCGATGTCGGCCAGCACCCGGTCCGACTTGGTGGTGATCGCCACCGGATTGCGCGCCTCGAGGCACACTTCAAGGATCGAGCGGGTGATGCGGTACTCGGCCTCGATCGGCTGATAGGGATCGGTGTTGGTCCCCAGCGCGATGACCTTGGGGACATAACCCGGCTTGCGCAGCGTCGCGCGCAGCAGCTTTGCCGCATCGGGCTTGGCGAACAGCCGGCTCTCGAAATCGAGCCCCGGCGACAGGTCGAGCCAGGCATGCGTGGGCCGCGCATAGCAATAGATGCAGCCATGCTCGCAGCCGCGATAGGCATTGACCGACTGGTCGAAGGGCAGGTCAGGCGAGGTGTTGCGTGACAGGATCGAGCGCGGATGCTCGATGGTGACCGTGGTCCGCAGCGGGGGAGGGGTGTCGTCGACCGACATCAGCGCATCGAGCCAGTCGCCGTCGACCTGCCTTTCGGGCAACCGGAACCGCCTGGATTCCAGATTGAGCGGGGCACCGCGGCCTTTGGGGGACGGTAGGTTCGCCATGATCCTATCATGAAACAAAACAGGAACAATTGCAATCACCGAAGATCGGGCAACTGTTTATCGCGTCTCAGGGCAATCGCCGGGGCCTTTGCCTTGCCATAGCCCGGTGGGGATGCTCTGAAGGTTCGATGCTGACTGTTCCCCTCCCCATCGCGCTGCTGGTCATCGGCACCCTGTTGCTGACCACGGTGATGGCGGGCACGCTGACCAGCCGCTTCGGCCTTCCCGCCTTGATCGGATTTCTGGGGCTGGGAATGCTCGCCGGGGTCGATGGCCCGGGTGGCATCGCGTTCAACGATTATGTGCTGACCCAAGGGGTTGGCGTGGCATGCCTCATCTTCATTCTCTTTTCGGGAGGAATGGACACCAGCTGGCAGGCGGTAAAGCGCATGGTGCGACCTGCATTGGTGCTGGCGACCTTCGGGGTGCTGATCAGCGCGCTGATCACTGCAAGCGCTGCGGTGCTTCTGCTCAAATTCACCTGGTTCCAGGGGTTCCTGCTGGGGTCTGTGGTTGCATCGACCGATGCCGCGGCGGTGTTCGCCATTCTGCGCTCGACCGGGCTCGATCTGGAAGGCGATGTGCCTGCGTTGATCGAGCTCGAATCGGGAACCAACGATCCGATGGCGATCTTCATGGTCGGCGCGGCCCTGCTGTTCATCACCCAGCCGGGCGCGTCGCCGCTGGGGCTGTTGCCCGATTTTGCCGGGCAGATGGCGATGGGCGTGGTGATCGGGCTTGGCATCGGCTGGCTGCTGCCCGAGCTGTTGAAGCGCAAGCATTATCGCAGCAGCGGCTTGGCGTTCGTGATCTCGATCGCCGCTGCGCTGATCGCTTATGGGCTGGCCGAAGTGATCGGCGGCAACGGGTTTTTGGCCGCCTATATCGCCGGGCTGGTCGCGGGCAACCGCAGCTATGCCGCGCGTCGGATCATCTCGACCTTCCAGGATGGCCTCGCCTGGCTGGGGCAGGTGGTGATGTTCCTGACGCTGGGGCTGCTGGTGGCGCCCACCAATCTGGTCGATGTCATCGTGCCCGGGCTTGGCATCACCTTTGTGCTGATGTTGGTCGCGCGTCCGGTCAGCGTGTTCATCTGCCTCGCCCCGTTCCGCTCGCTCGACTGGCGCGCCAAGCTGTTCGTGTCCTGGGCGGGGCTGCGCGGCGCGGTACCGATCGTGCTCGCGACCTTCCCGATGGTGGCGGGCGTGCCGGGCGCGTTCACGATCTTCAACATTGTGTTCTTCGTCGTACTGCTGTCGAGCGTGATCCAGGGGCCGAGCATGAAATGGGTAGCCAAGCGCCTGGGGATCGGCGCGAATGACAAGCCGCGATCGGCGCTGCTCGCCAGCAAGCAGCCCTGAGCTGCGCCTATTTCTCGCGCAGTCTGGGCATCAGTTCGATGAAATTGCAGGGGCGGTTGCGGCTGTCGAGCTGCTCGTCGAGAATGCCGTTCCAGCCATCCTTCACCGCCCCGTTCGATCCGGGCAGCGCGAAGATATAGGTACTGCGCGACAGCACCGCGCATGCCCTGGATTGCACCGTGCTGGTGCCGATCGTCTTGTAGCTCAGCCAGCGGAACAGCTCGCCAAAGCCCGGAATGTCCTTTTCCTTCACCCGGTCGAGCGCCTCTGGCGTGATGTCGCGTCCGGTGAGGCCGGTGCCGCCGGTGGAGATGATCGCGTCGATCTCCGGATCGTCGATCCAGTTGTTGAGCCGGCTGACCAGTGCGCCGACGTCGTCGCGCTCGATCGCGCGGGTGATCAGCCGATGGCCCTTGGCCTTGATCAGACCGGCGAGGATATCCCCTGACGTGTCGTCGGCGGCGGTGCGCGTGTCCGATATCGTCAGCAGCGCGATGTTGATGGGCTTGAAGACCCGGGATTCGTCGATGGCCATCGCTTAGTTATTGTAGGTCGTGCCGACGCGCACAAGCTCCATTCCGCCTGCGTGCGGGAAGCGCGGCCACATGCCCTGCGCGAGCCCTTGCGCGCTCTTGGATGTCACTCCCGCCTGCTTCTCGTACATCCAGTAGTTGCGCAGGATGATGCCGACATAAGCTCGGGTTTCCCAATAGGGGATCGATTCAATGAACAGCAGCGGATCGCCATTGTCCTTGACCTCGGTGTTCCAGCGGCTGACCGGTAATGGCCCCGCGTTGTACGCCGCGATGATCTTGGGCAGCAGCCCCTGGGTTTCGGGGCGGTCCCGCAGGAATTCCAGATAGCGCTGGCCATATTCGAGGTTGATCGTCGGCTGGTAGAGCGCGCTGGCATCGAGCGACTGGCCGCGCGCGCGCGCCATGTCCTGCGCGGTGCCGGGGCGGACCTGCATCAGCCCGCGCGCATCGGCGGGGCTGCGCGCATCGCTGCGGAAGTTCGATTCCTGCAAGGTGTGCGCATAGACGAGGGCAGGGTCGACCCGCCAGCCGTCCAACGGCACCCAGCGCGGCGAGGGGAAGCGAGCAAAGCTGTCGGGACGGCTGCCCTGCGGCCCGTTGTGCGCCAGCCACATCTGGGTCTGCGGCATCGAAAGATCGCGCGCCAGCCGCAGCAGCGCATCGTGCGCGCTGTCGCCGGCGATCTGCGCCTCGTGGCGCAGCACCTGATCGGCCAGCGTCGATTCGCCGATCTGGCCGAGCGCGATGGCGCGCCGCACATTGGCGCGGTCCTTTAGCTGCTTCCAGTCGCTGTCGTTGAAATCGGGTGCGCGCACGGTGGTGCCCGCCATGCCCAGCTGTTCGGTTGCCAGCACGCCATAAAGTGTTTCGCCATACTGGCTCGCTGCCCGCAGATTGGCCTGGACCAGATCGGGGCGACGGCAGCGCGTCGCGGCGCGCGATGCCCAGTAATAGCCCGCAGCGCGGAGCTCCTCGTTCCAGGCATTGGCAGCGGCGCCTTCGAAGCCCTGCAGCGCGGCGGTGCAGTTGCCCAGCCGCCATCCGGCAAGCCCGGCCGTCCAGTGCGCTTCACCCACCCAGTCGCCAGCGCCATTGGCGGCAGCCCGCGCCAGGTCGAGCGCTTCGTCGTCGCGGTTCTCGATGTAATAGGACCACGCCACCCGCTGCTGCAGTTCGGTACGCGCATGCGGGCTGAGCGGATCGGGGTATTCCGAAAGCGCTGCGGCGGCGCCGGCGGGGTCGTCTGCAACGATCCGCTCCTGGATGCGGGCGGCAAGCGCGGATGGCACCGTGCCATCGGAGACGCTGCGCGGCTTGCCGCGACGGGTAACTCCGGCAAAGCTTGCCATCTTCACCGTCATCGGCCGGTCGGGCAGGATCGTCGCGCCGCGTTTGGTGGCGAGACCGGCCAGACGTTCGGCGTGCGGCAGTTCAGGCGCTGCGTTGAGCAGGCTCAGCAGCGGACCCATCTCGACCCGGGGGGAGTTGGCCGCCAGAAACAGTTCGGCGCGCGCGATGTCGTGCAGCAACCCCTTGTCGCGGCTGTCGAGCAGTTCGGCCGCCCGCGACCAGTTCTGGCCGCGGATCGCGCCGAAGACCTCGGCATAGAACTGCCGGTCCGAAGACGACAGCTGGTCGGGCACCTGCGTCTTGGCGACGCGGTCGGAAAAATAGCTGTAGGACGAGGTTTCGGCCCACACAGGCTGGCTGGCCATTGCAAGCGCGCCCGCGGCGATGATCCATGCTTTCTTGCGCAAAATTCTACTCCACAAGCAGCAATTGCCAGCTTTGCCACGCCATGGCCTTCTCCTGCGCGATGCGATGAAACATCAGGCTGGGCTTGCGCATGACAACCGTTTTGACAGTTCCGCCACCATGGTTAAGAAAATGTAAAACTGGTGGCTTTTGCGATGGATCGTGTCCCAGCAGCGCTCTGGCGGTGTCTCCGCCTGCAACCACCAGCATTTCGGGCTGCACAAGCGTGATATGATGCAGCGCGATCCGGCGCCACGCATCGACATGCTCGGCCGCTGCCCTGCCGTCGAGCACCACCCGCGGAAAATAGGATGCACGGTACAGGGTCTCGTGCGCAAAGCCCGCCGCCGCGGCGATATTGCCGATCAGCTTGCCCGCCTTGCCCGAAAGGACCGTGGTCTCGTCGTCACGCTCTGGCGCCGCGGTGATCACCATGACCTTGGCGCCCGCCGCCCCATGCGGCGCAAGACAGCCTCCATCGCCTCCGTCGGGACCAAGCGCTCCCTCGCTCCATGCCTGCTGGAACGCTGCGAGATCAACGGGCAGCGCAACCGTGATCGCGGGCGCAGGCTTTGGCTGCGCTGCGACCGCGGCCGGGCGGGGAGGGGACGACACCGGAGATTGGGATATCAGCGGCGCAACGCTGCGCGTCTGTGGTGCCGGATCGTCCGCCAGCCAGTCGTTAGGGCTCTCGGCATAGTCCCATTCGACCCCGGCCAGCTGCCACCAATCGACCAGGCTTTGGGCCAGCTTCAGCTCATCGCTCATCGCACAAAGCACGATCGCCCGACGCCAAAGCGGGTTGACTTGCGCCACGCGGCACTATTGGAGAGGAACGGAAGGTCCATTGCATTTGTCCTTATGGCATAGGACCGGTCCTGAGCAACGGGGAACGAACGATGAGTGAACGCGAATCCATGCCTTTTGACGTCGTGATTGTCGGCGCAGGCCCTGCTGGCCTTGCTGCGGCGATCCGGCTCAAACAGCTGGCTGCGGAAAACAACGCGGAAATCGAAGTCTGCGTCATCGAGAAGGGCTCGGAAGTCGGCGCGCACATTCTCTCGGGCGCGGTGATCGACCCGCGCGCGCTCGACGAGCTGCTCCCCGACTGGCGCGAGCAGGGCTGCCCGATGGCGGAAACCCCGGTGACCGAGAACCATCACTGGGTGCTCAGCAAGACCGGCAAGTTCGCGATCCCGCATCTGGCGACTCCCGGTTTCATGCACAACAAGGGCACCTATACCGGCAGCCTGGGCAATCTGTGCCGCTGGCTCGCTGAAAAGGCCGAAGAGCTCGAAGTGCAGATTTTCCCTGGCTTTGCCGCCGCGGAGATCCTGTACAACGAGGATGGCTCGATCAAGGGTGTCGCCACCGGCGACATGGGGATCGGTCGGGACGGCGAGCACAAGGCCGACTACACGCCCGGTCTCGAGTTGCACGCAAGCTACACCTTCTTTGCCGAAGGCGCGCGCGGCCATCTTACCAAGATCCTCAAGCGCCAGTTCGATCTGGAGGCCAATTGCGAGCCGCAGACCTATGGCATCGGCCTCAAGGAGCTGTGGGACATCGACCCCAAGAAGCACGTTCCGGGCCGTGTGATCCACACCCAGGGCTGGCCGCTCGACGATGCCTGGGGCGGGGGCTTCCTCTATCACCAGGCCAATGGCCAGGTCGCGCTCGGCTTCGTGGTGGCGCTGTCGTACCAGAACCCGCATCTCTCGCCGTTCCAGGAGTTCCAGCGCTGGAAGCTGCATCCGGAAATCCGGTCGATCCTCGAAGGCGGTAAGCGCGTTTCGTACGGCGCGCGTGCGATCAACGAGGGCGGCTGGCAGTCGGTGCCCAAGCTCGCCTTCCCGGGCGGCGCGCTGATCGGATGCAGCGCGGGCTTCGTCAACGTGCCGCGCATCAAGGGCAGCCATACCGCGATGAAATCGGGCATGCTCGCCGCCGAAAGCGCCTTCCGCGCGATCCAGGCGGATCGCAGCTCGGATGAGCTGGCGGAGTATCAGGAAACGCTCAACGGCAGCTGGATCGCCGAAGAGCTCAAGAAGGTGCAGAATGTCGAACCGCTGGTCGACAAGTTCGGCGGCACGATGGGCACCGTGCTGGCAGGGATCGACATGTGGATGCGCCAGCTGAAAATCGGTTTGCCGATCACGATGAAGCACGATCCCGACTACAAGCACATGGGGCGTGCCGACATGTACCGGAAGCCCGATTATCCCAAGCCCGACGGCGTGATCACCTTCGACCGGCTGTCCTCGGTGTTCCTGTCGAACACCAATCACGAGGAGGACCAGCCGGTCCACCTCCAGCTGAAGGATCCGGCGCTACCGGTGACCTACAACCTGCCGTTGTATGACGAGCCGGCGCAGCGATACTGCCCGGCTGGGGTGTACGAGATCGTCGGCGAGGAAGAAGGCAACCCGCGCTTCCAGATCAACGCGCAGAACTGCGTCCACTGCAAGACCTGCGACATCAAGGAAATGAGCCAGAACATCAACTGGGTGGTCCCCGAAGGCGGCGGTGGCCCGAACTATCCGAACATGTGACGTCCTTGAACCCTTCCCCATTGGGGGAGGGGTTCGACCCGCGGGAGCCGTGGTGCTGATCGAAACCGCCTTTGCCAAGGTCAACCTTGCCCTGCACGTGCGGCGTCGGCGGGGCGATGGCTATCATGACATCGAGAGCCTGTTTGCGTTCGTCGACGGCGGCGACGTCCTGCGCGCTGAACTGCGCGATGATGGCGTGCTTACGCTCAGCATTGATGGACCGTTTGCGCCCGGGCTGGACGATGGGCCGGACAATCTGGTGCTCCGTGCCGCAAACAGCCTCAAGCTCTCCGCTGGGTCCACGCCTTGGCTCGGCAGCGCGGATGGGGGCGCGCAACTCGGCGCCGACCTCTACCTCAGCAAGAACCTGCCGATCGCCTCGGGAATCGGCGGCGGGTCGGCGGACGCGGCCGCAGCGCTGCGCCTGCTCAACCGGCTGTGGCGGTGCGGCCTTGACGATGCGGCGCTATGCGCGATCGGAGAGACGCTGGGGTCGGATATTCCCGCCTGCGTGATCAGCCGCACGTTGCGGGTGGAGGGGCGCGGCGAGGCGCTTGCGCCGCTTGATCTGCCCGGGCTTGCGGGCACGCCGATCCTGCTCATCAATCCCGGCATTCCGCTGGGCACTGCGCCGGTGTTCAAGGGCTGGGACCAGCACGATCGGGGCACGCTCGACGGTTCCAGCCTGGCTGCGATAATCGATTCCGGACGCAACGACCTGGAAGCGCCGGCGCGCGCGCTGGTGCCCGAGATCGGTGCCGTGCTCGATACGCTGGACGCGCAGCACGGGGTCCTGCTGTCCCGGATGTCGGGAAGCGGAGCGACCTGCTTTGCGATGTTTCGCAGCGGCGCCGATATAGATGCCGCGTATCAGGCGATCCGCCGTGCGTATCCCGACTGGTGGGCCATGCGAGGTACTCTGCGATGAGCAGCTTCCAGCCCTATGACATAATTGCGCCCGTCCCTGGTGCGCCCGGTGCCAACATCCTGATAGTGGCCGATCATGCCAGCAACCATGTCCCCGCCGGGATCGATCTGGGCGTGGCCGATGACGTGCTGCAGCGCCATGTCGCGATCGACATCGGCGTGGCCGGGGTGTCGCGAGAGCTCTGCCAGGTTCTGGGCTGCGGTGCGGTGCTGGCGGGCGTCTCGCGGCTGGTGATCGATTTCAACCGCGAGGAAGACGCGCCGGGCCTGATCCCCGCAGTCAGCGATGGTTTCGCGATACCGGGGAATGCCGGGGCCGATGTCGAGGCCCGGCTGGCGGCCTTCTATCGCCCCTATCATGCCGCGGTCGCCGCCGCGCTCGAGAGGATTGAGCGACCTTTCATCTTGTCGCTGCACAGTTTCACGCCCAGCCTCGCCAGCAGGCCCGAAGAGATTCGCCCCTGGGACATCGGCATTCTCTACAACCGCGACGACCGCGCTGCGCGCATTGCCATTCCCCTGCTCGAAGAGGCGGGACTGCATGTCGGTGACCAATTGCCCTATGCCGGCACCGCGCTCAACGCGACGATGAACCTGCATGCCGAGGCGCAAGTCCGCCCCTATCTGGGAGTCGAGATGCGCCAGGACCATGTCGGCTCGGATACGGGCGCCCGGCAGATGGCAGAAGCGCTCGCGCCCGTTTTGCTGACCTGCAGCAACAGACTTGCGTAAAGCCGTGCTTTTTGGAAAGAGCGCCACCAAAGAAAGGCCTCATCATGACACATTCGTTCGATAAGTCGAAACTGCCCAGCCGCCACGTCTCGGTCGGACCCGAACGCGCGCCGCATCGCAGCTATTATTACGCGATGGGGCTGACCGAGGAGGAGATCGGGCGGCCTTTTGTCGGCATCGCCAGCGCGGGCAACGACAGCGCGCCGTGCAACACCACGCTCAATGCGCAAGCCGATGTGTGCCGCGATGGGGTGAACGCAGGCGGCGGAATGCCACGCCGGTTCAACACCATCACCGTCACCGACGGCATCGCCATGGGCCATCAGGGCATGAAGAGCTCGCTGGTCAGCCGTGAGGTAATCGCTGATTCGGTCGAACTGTCGGTGCGCGGGCATTGCTATGATGCGCTGGTCGGCTTTGCAGGGTGCGACAAGTCGCTGCCCGGCATGATGATGGCGATGCTGCGGCTCAACGTCCCGTCGATCTTCGTCTATGGCGGGTCGATCCTGCCCGGCCATTTCGGCGGCAAGGATGTGACCGTGGTGGACGTGTTCGAGGCCGTGGGCCAGCATGCCGCGGGCAACTGCCCGCTCAAGGACCTGACCGCGCTGGAAAAGGTCGCCTGCCCCGGGCATGGCGCGTGCGGCGGTCAGTTCACCGCGAACACCATGGCGTGCGTGGGAGAGGCGATCGGCCTCTCGCTGCCGAACAGCAACATGATGCCCGCACCGTATGAAAGCCGCGCAGACATCGCGATCGCTGCGGGTAAGCAGGTGATGGAGCTGCTGGCACTGAACCTGAGGCCGCGTGATATCTGTACGCGCGAAGCCTTTGAAAATGCTGCACGCGTTGTCGCGGCTACTGGTGGCTCGACCAATGCCGGGCTCCATCTGCCCGCCATGGCGAGCGAGGCCGGGATCGATTTCGATCTGTTCGACGTCGCCGAGATGTTCAAGTCCACACCCTATATCGCCGATCTCAAACCCGGTGGGCGCTATGTCGCCAAGGACATGTACGAGGCTGGCGGCGTCTATATGCTGATGAAGACGATGCTCGCTAACGGGCTGCTGCACGGCAACTGCATGACAGTGAGTGGCAAGACGCTGGGAGAAAACATCGACGAGGTCACCTGGAACCCCGACCAGAAGGTGATCTATGACGTCAAGACGCCGCTCAGCCCCACCGGCGGTGTCGTCGGCCTCAAGGGTTCGCTGGCGCCCGATGGCGCGATCGTCAAAGTGGCGGGGATGGCGCGGCTTCAGTTCACCGGCCCGGCACAGGTGTTCGATTGTGAGGAGGATTGCTTCGCCGCAGTCGAGGCGCGCCAGATCGCGGACGGCTCGGTCATCGTGATCCGCTACGAAGGCCCCAAGGGGGGCCCGGGCATGCGCGAGATGCTTTCGACCACCGCCGCGCTTTACGGCCAGGGCATGGGCGAGAGCGTCGCCCTGATTACCGATGGCCGCTTCTCGGGTGCGACGCGCGGCTTCTGCATCGGCCATGTCGGGCCGGAAGCTGCTGATTGCGGTCCGATCGCACTGGTCGAGGACGGCGATCTCATCGCGATCGATGCCGAAGCCGGAACGATCGACCTGCTCGTCGATGACGCGGTGCTGGCCGAGCGCCGCGCCGCATGGCAACCGCGTGAGAACGACTATCAGGCAGGTGCCCTTTGGCGCTATGCGCAGAATGTCGGCCCTGCGAGCAAGGGCGCGCTCACTCATCCCGGCGCCAAGGCGGAAAAGCATGTTTATGCGGACATCTGACGCGCTCGTCCTGCTGCTCCTTTCGGGCGCAGCAGCGGCGTGCTCGGGCGAGACGGCGTCCGACGCCGAATTGCCGAGCGGTGGCGATGACAGCCGCATAGCCTGCGCGCTGGGCAACGAGACCGAGTTCACCGAGCAGTGCGACGCCGAGCGCGTGCAGAACGGCGAGCGGCGCGAACTGGTGATGCGTCACCCGGATGGCGGTTTCCGCCGGTTCGAGATCGTCAGCGATGGCCGCGGACTGGTCGCGGCCGAGGGCGCCGAGGAAGCGGTGGTCACGCCGCTCACCGATGGCCGGATCCAGCTGACGGTGGGCGAGGACCGTTATCGCATTCCCGCGACGATCAAGCCTGGCGCGGGCGGTGGCTGATACCGGCACCCCCGTTCTGACGGTCGCGCAGATGGTCGCGGCCGAACAGGCGGTGTTCGTTACCGGCGTGTCGGTCGATGCGCTGATGCTGCGTGCGGGAACCGCCGCCGGCGAAATGATCTGGCGGATCGGCGGTTGTGTCCCGACGCTGATCCTGTGCGGTCCCGGCAACAATGGCGGAGATGGCTATGTTATCGCACAGTTTTTGCGCGAAAAGGGTGTGCCGATAACAGTCGCAGCGCTTGCCGAGCCTCGCACCGAGGCCGCGCGCCATGCGCGGGCTCGGTTCGTAGGCGAGGTCATCGCGCTGGCCGATGCCGTACCGGCGCCGCAGATCGTGGATTGCCTGTTCGGCAGCGGGCTGACGCGGGCCCTCGATGCTCCGGTCTGGGATCAGTTCAAGGCGCTGGTCCTGAGGGCGCGCCGCAGCTTTGCGGTCGACCTGCCCAGCGGCACCGACGCCGATCGCGCGGTATGGCTCAACGATCCCTTGCCATTCGACCATGTCTTGGCGCTGGGTGCGTTGAAGTATGCGCATGTGCTGGAGCCGGTCGCCAGCGACTGCGCCACGCTCAGCCTGATCGAAATCGGTGTGACATCACCGGACAACGCCGCAACCCGGATCACCAAGCCGCTGATCGCGCCGCCGGATGCCCGTTCGCACAAATACCGGCGTGGCCTGGTTGTGGTGCTGGCAGGCGCGATGCCCGGCGCAGCGTTGCTCGCGGCCCGCGCCGCACAGGGCACCGGGGCAGGCTATGTCAAGATTCTGGGGGCAGGGGAGCCTCCTTCAATGCTCCCCGCCGATATCGTCTGGCAACGCGCGGATAACGCGGCTGCCGTGGCCGAAGCGCTGTCCGATCCGCGCATTGGCGCGGTGCTGGCGGGCCCCGGCCTGGGACGCGATTGCGCAGCAGAGGCGCTGCTCGATGCTGCTCTGGCCTGTCCGCACCCGCTGGTTCTCGATGCCGATGCGCTGCATCTGCTTGGCAGTCGGCGGGAGGCGGTTCGGGGCCGCAAGGCGCCGCTTGCGCTTACCCCGCACCATGGCGAGTTCATCGCGCTGGCAGGCGAGGAGGATGGGGCCCTCAACAAGGCCGCTCGCGCCGCGAGCCTGGCTGCGGCGCTTGGCGCCTGTGTGCTCTACAAGGGCGCGGACAGCGTGATCGCAGCGCCCGATGGCAGCATTATCATCGCCGACCGCCGCTGCGCCTGGCTGTCGGTGGCGGGCACCGGCGATGTCCTTGCCGGATGCATTGCCGCACGGCTTGCCAATCATGGCCAGACATTGCATGCGCTGGCAGAAGCGGTCTGGTTGCACGACCGCGCGGCGCGCAACGCAGGACCGGCCTTTGCGGCCTGGCAACTCGCCGAAGCGCTGCCGCTGGCGGTGGAGTTCTGTCTTGAACGATGAACTGATCGTGCGGGTCGCTGCGCGCGGAGATGGTGTCACCGCTTCGGGGCGTCATGTCGCGGGCGCTGCCCCGGGGGACACGATCGCGCCCGATGGCGCCGTCATCCCCGGCCCGCATCACGCGACGCCGCCATGCCCGCATTTCGGCACCTGCGGCGGGTGCAGCCTGCAGCACCTCGATGATGAGGTGCTGGCCGATTTCGTACGCGAGCGCGTCACCGGTCCGTTGATCGCCAAGGGCCTAACCATAAGCGAAGTGCGCCCGGTCCATCTCTCGCCTCCGCGCAGCCGCAGGCGCGCAAGCCTGCGCTATACCCGCCTCAAATCGGCGATAACCCTGGGTTTTGCAGGGCAGGGCAGCCACGATCTGGTCAATATCCGCAGCTGCGAGATCGTGACGCCAAGACTGTTTGACGTCATGACGGCGGTGCGGGGCCTGGTCGCGAAATGGCCCAAACCGAAGCTGTCAGGCCAGGTCGAACTTGCCGAGATCGACCAGGGCATCGATGTGCTGATCACCGGGCTGGCGCCGAGCAGCGTCGCCGAGCATGAGATGCTGTCTGCCTTTGCCGAGACGCAGGGCCTTGCCCGGCTGTCGATCGATCAGGGCTATGGCCCCGAGACCCAATATGAACCGGTGCCGGTGACGGTGAGCTTTGGCGATGTCGCGGTGCGCTTCCCGCATGCGAGCTTCCTGCAGGCCACCACCGATGGCGAAGCCGCCTTGGCGGCAGCCGCGCGCGAGGCGCTGGCGAGTGCACGGATGGTCGCGGACCTGTTTGCGGGCCTTGGCAGCTTTGCCTTCCACCTGAGCGAGCCGGGGCGCAAGCTTTATGCCGCAGAGGCTGCGCGCGATCCGGTGCTGGCGCTGACCCAAGCAGCCAATGCGCGCCAGCTGCCGGTGTTTGCCGAGCATCGCGATCTGTTCCGCAATCCGCTGCAGGCCGACATGCTCAGCCGCTTCGACGGGCTTCTGCTCGATCCTCCGCGCGCCGGGGCCGAGGCGCAGATCGCCGCCATCGCCGCGTCCAGCCTCAAGCGGTTGTGCTATGTGAGCTGCAACCCGGCGACCTTCGCCCGCGATGCGCGGACCCTGTGCGATGCCGGGTTCGAGCTCAAGACGGTGTGGCCGGTCGGGCAGTTCCGCTGGTCAACCCATGTCGAATTGGCCAGCGAATTCGTCCGCGCCGGCTGATTTCAGCCGTGCAGATGCAGGTCGAAGATCGGAATGGCCGCATGAAAGACCAGCACGATCAGGCACAGGCTGGATGAGGCGAACAGCAGGAAGCGGATCGCGACGCGGTTGACGGTCGCCTGCAGCAGGCTGTGCGCCACTCGCAGCGCAACATACAGCCACGCGACCGCAAGGTTCATGCCTTCTCCATGCCCGATAATGGCCAGCACGATACACACCGCATAAAAGACCGTAGGTTCAGCCAGCAGGTGGTTGTAGTTGTGCGCTTTCCACTGGACCTCTGGAGGCAGCAAGGCATCGAGGTCCTTTCCGGTGCCACCCTTGAGATTGGCGACATCGATCTTGGCGCGCTGCATCGCCGGAATGCGGGTGACGTACATCCACAGCCACATCACCATGGTCCAGGCAAGCAGGATCACGACGGGTTGGAGAATGGCGCTGGTCATGGGTACGTTTCCTTCAGAGCGTGGCGAGCAGGGCGCGGATGGCCAGCACGATGAGGCAGACTGTCGAGGCGAGGAACAGCAGGAAGCGGATCTGGACCTTGTTCACCGTGGCCTGCCAGATGCTGTGCACGATCCGGATCAGCGCATAGCCCCAGGCGAGAGCGACGTTCAGGCCATCGGTGCCGGCACCGGCGATCGCGATGATCGCGATGGTCGCATAGAAGATCGTCGGCTGTTCCATGAGGTGCGCGTAGTTGTGGGATTTCCACGCCACCTGTGGGGGCAGTGCGGGGTCGAGATCGCTGCCCCGGCCACCAGTGGCCTGCGAAATGTCGACACCCATCTTCTTGGCTGCCGGTAGCCGCGTTCCGGCCATCCAGAACAGCATGACAAGCGACCAGAGCACCAGCACCGCGGCTGGCGTGAGTATGTTGGCGGACATCGGCAGTTCCCTCCCCTGCGATAGAGGGAAGGAAACTGCGTCAGCCTTAATAGATTGTCAATCGCAACTTAATTGCGGTTCAGCGGGTGATGCTGACGACATTGTCGGCGCGCCAGTGCGGGCGGGCCTCGCCGGTGTACATCGACTGCATCGGCTCGTCGCCGACGGTATAATGGTCGCTGGTGCCGAAGCCGTTGAACGCGGTGCGCATCGCCGCACCATAGGCACCGATCATGCCGATCTCGATGTAATCGCCAGCCTTGATGTCCGCAGGCAGCGGGAAGGGGCCGGCCATGTAATCGATATCATCGCAGGTCGGGCCAAAGAACGCGAAGTCGGCCATCGTGCTGCTGCGCGTGTCGCCCAGATAGCGGACCGGGAAGCGCCAGCCAATATGCGCGGCATCGAACAGAGCGCCATAGGCACCATCGTTGATGTACAGTTCCTCGCCGCGGCGCCGGTCGACGCGCACGATGATCGAATTGTACTCGGCGCACAGCGCGCGGCCCGGTTCGCACCACAGTTCGGCCGAATAGCTGATCGGCAGGCTTTCGAAGGTGCGCTCGATGATCGCGAAATAATCCTCGAGCGGCGGGGGCTGCATGCCGGGATAGGCCGACGGGAAGCCGCCACCGACATCGATGACGTCAACGGTGACCGATGCATCGACGATTGCCGCGCGGACGCGGTCGAGCGCCTGAACATAGGCGTGCGGGCTCATCGCCTGGCTGCCGACGTGGAAGCAGATGCCAAGGCTGTCTGCAGCCTGACGGGTTGCCATCAGCAAATCGCGCGCTTCGGTGAGCTCGGTGCCGAACTTCGACGCAAGGCTGAGCTCGGAATGCTCGGACGAAACCCGCAGCCGGACGCACAGCGTCAGATCCTCGGGCGCGCCGGTGGCGGCCACGATCTTGTCGAGCTCTTCGCGGCAATCGAGCGAGAACACGCGCACGCCGTGCGTATGATAGGCCTCGGAGATCGCTTCGGGGGTCTTGACCGGGTGCATGAAGCACAGGGTCGCTTCCGGAAGCGTTTCGGCCACCAGACGGACCTCGGCGATCGAGGCGACGTCGAAATGCGTGATTCCCGCATTCCACAGCACGCGCAACAGGTCGGGCGAAGGATTCGCCTTGACCGCGTAAAGCGATTTGCCGGGAAAACGATCAACGAAGAACCTGGCCGCGCGCGTTGCCGCCTGCGGTCGGTCCAGCGTAACCGGCTGTGCCGGTGTCAGAGCCTGAATCAGCTCCAGCGCATCGAGGAAGTTGTGCAACTCAAGGGACCCCCAAAAAAACAGAACAAACAACAAGGCTGCCTTGCGGTTATTGGAAGTCCCCCTGGGGCAGCGGACCGCGTAAATAGGGCGCGACTGTTTGCATGTAAAGTGGAAAATTGCGCGGAGTTCATCACCCCAGACGGTCGCGAAACGCCTCGTATCCGAACGACCGGATTTCCTTGAGGCTGTCGTCCGCGCTGTTCCACAGCCAGATAGAAGGCAACGGCACGCCGTTGAAAGTATTGGTTTTCACCATCGAGTAGTGCGCCTGATCGAGAAACGCGAACCGCTCTCCCGGCTCCATCGGCCCGGGCAGGCCATAGTCGCCGATGATATCGCCTGCCAGACATGAGGGCCCGCCGAGCCGTATCACCTGTGCGTCGGGCCGCTCCCTGAGCATGGCGGGGCGATAGGGTGCCTCGATGACATCGGGCATATGGCAGGTGGCCGAGATGTCGGTGATTCCGACTTTCATGCCGTTGTCGAACACGTCGAGCAGCTCGCCGACCAGAATGCCCGCGTCGAGCGCCACGGCCTCACCGGGCTCGAGATAGATCTCACACCCCGTCCGGGCCCTTACCGCGATCAGGAATTCGACCAGTTCGTCGCGCTGATAGTCCGCCCGAGTAATATGGTGGCCGCCACCAAAATTCAGCCATTTCAATTGATTGAAATAAGGTTCGAGCAAGGGTTCGAGCTTGGCCCAGATTTCCTGCAATGGCAGCAGGTCCTGCTCGCACAGCGAATGGAAGTGGATGCCCGACACGCCCTCGAGATGCTCGGGTCGCAGCTGGTCGATCGGATGGCCCAGGCGGCTGTGCGGCTGCGACGGATCGTACTTGGGGGTCTCGCCCAATGGCAGCGCGGGGTTGATCCGCAGCCCGATGTCGAACTGCTCACCCTTGGCGCGCGCCTCTGCCACCAGCGGTGCGAATCGCGCGATCTGGCCGGGGCTGTTGAAGATGACGTGATCGGACAGCGTCAGAATCTCGCGCAGATCCTCGGCCTTGTAGCCCGCGCAATAGGTTGCGACCTCGCCTGTATAATGTTCGGTCGCCAGCCGCGCTTCCCACAGGCCCGACGAGCAGGTGCCGTCGAGGTACTCGCCCACCACATCACCCAGTTGCCAGAACGAGAACGCCTTGAGCGCAGCGAGCATTTTGATCCCCGCCCGGTCGCGGACATCGGCAAGGATCGCCAGATTGCGTCGTATCGCTGCCTCATCGACCACGAATGCGGGCGAGGGGACGCGGTTGAGATCGAAATGCCGGAACGCGCCGGGATCACCAGCCTTGGTTTCCATCGGGTAGCTTGACCTCTTTTAAGTCGGCTTCTCGCGAAGGCGGGAAGCCATCACCTAAGCTTGAGCCTAGATGCACCAGAAGGAGACGGGCCCCTGCCTTCGCAGGGGACCGAGTTAATTCAAAACGCCAGCGGCGCGTCGAGTTCCTTCACCTGCCAGGGCAGGCCGTGCTGGTTGAGCATGTCCATGAACGGATCGGGATCGAACTGCTCCATGTTGAACACGCCCGCGCCCGTCCATTTGCCGGTGAGGATCATTGCCGCGCCGATCATTGCCGGAACGCCGGTGGTGTAGCTCACCGCCTGGTTGCCGGTCTCGGCATAGGCGTCCTCGTGATCGCAGATGTTGTAGACATAGACCGTCTTTTCTTGGCCATCCTTTACGCCGGTGGCGATGTCGCCGATGTTGGTCTTGCCCTTGGTGGTTTCGCCCAGCGAGGCAGGCTCGGGCAACACGGCCTTGAGGAACTGCAGCGGGATGATCTCGCGGCCTTCGTACATCACCGGATCGATCCGCGTCATTCCGACATTCTGCAGGACTTCCAGATGCTTGAGATAGGCATCTCCGAAGGTCATCCAGAAGCGGATGCGCTTGATCTCGGGATAATGCTTGGCGAGCGATTCGAGCTCCTCATGGTACATGAGATACATGTTCTTCTCGCCCACGGCCTCGAAATCGAACACCTGCTTGTGGCTGAGCGCAGGGCCTTCGACCCACTCGCCATCCTGCCAGTGCCGCGAGGGGGCGGTCACTTCGCGGATGTTGATCTCGGGATTGAAGTTGGTGGCGAAATGCTGGCCGTGGTCGCCGCCGTTGCAGTCGAGGATGTCGAGCGTGTCGATCCGGTCGAGCAGGTGCTTCTTGATGTAGCTGGCAAACACGCTGGTGACGCCGGGGTCGAAGCCTGATCCCAGCAGAGCCATCAGCCCGGCTTCCTTGAAGCGGTCGTGATAGGCCCATTGCCAGCCATATTCGAACTTGGCCTCGTCGCGCGGTTCGTAATTGACGGTGTCCATGTAGTGTACGCCGGTGCGCAGGCACGCGTCCATGATGTTGAGATCCTGATAGGGCAGCGCCAGGTTGCACACCAGATCGGGCTTCACCCGCTCGATCAGCGCCGAGGTCGCATCGACATCGTCTGCATCGACCTGGGCCGTGTCAATCTTCACTCCGGTGCGCGCCAGAACCGATTCGGCGATCGCGTCGCACTTGGCCACGCGGCGGCTTGCCAGCGTGATGTCGGTGAATATGTCCGCGTTCATCGCCATCTTGTGCACCGCGACCGAACCCACGCCGCCTGCACCGATCACCAGAATCTTGCCCAAAGCCGTCTCTTCCTTATTGCTGGAATTGCTGTCAGCGGGTGCATATAGAGGCTCTGCATGACAGAACCAAGTGATCCCCTTCGCGCAGACCGCAAACCCAGCCGTGAGGGCATCGAGCGCGCCGCGAAGAAAATCTCGGCGATTCTTCCGCCGACGCCGCTTATGCCGTTGAAGCATGACGGCATGACCCTGTGGTGCAAGGCAGAGTGCCTGCAGCCGATCGGCGCGTTCAAGATCCGCGGCGCCTGGCACCGATTGTCCGACCTGACCGAGGAAGAGCGCGCGCGCGGCGTCGTCGCCTTTTCGAGCGGCAACCACGCGCAGGGCGTCGCCTGGGCGGCGAAAAGGCTGGGGATCAAGGCGACCATCGTCATGCCCGCCGATGCGCCGAAGCGCAAAATCGAATCGACCCGCGGCTATGGCGCGGAAATCCTTCTCTATGATCGCCGCAGCGAGGATCGCGTCGCCATTGCCAACCGCATCGCGGCGGAAACCGGCGCGGTTGTGGTGCCCAGCTTTGATGATCCCTGGATCATCGAAGGGCAGGGCAGCACCGGGCTCGAGGCGATGGTGCAGATCATCGCGCAGGCCGGGATCCATCCGCACCGGGTGGTGACCTGCTGCGGCGGAGGCGGGCTTGCCGCGGGCATTGCGCTTGCCATGCCCGGCGCTCGGATGACCGTGGTCGAACCCGATGGCTGGGACGACATGGGCAATTCGCTGCGCGCCAAGAAGATCGTGCCGGTGGCGCCCGACGCGCCCGATACGGTGTGCGACGCGCTGCTGACCCCGCGCGTCTCGCCGCTGACGTTCGAAATCCTCAAGGAGCGCAAGGCCGACGCGGTCAGCGTTTCGGATGCGCAGGTGTTCCGCGCGATGCGGCATGCGCATGAGCGGTTGCGGCTGGTGCTGGAGCCGGGCGGTGCAGCCGCACTCGCCGCCGTGCTCGAAGGCAAGGTCGAGGTCGATGACCGCACGTTGATCATTCTGTCGGGCGGAAATGTCGATCCGGCGCTGTTTTCCAGGGCGCTTGCCTCGTGAGCGACCGGTGACACCAGCCAGCGAAAGCCGCAGGGCAGACCTGCAATCGGCACTGATCCGCGTCGCCCAGCAGGACCGCGAAGCACTGCGGACTGTCTATGCGATGACATCCGCGAAACTGCACGGCGTTTGCTTGCGTATCTGCACCGACAGGGGCGCGGCGGAGGACGTATTGCAGAACGTGTATCTCAAGGTGTGGCAGCGTGCCGGATCGTTCGATCCGGCCAAGGCGAGCGCTATCGCCTGGCTGTGCGCCATTGCACGCAACGCGGCGATCGATTGGCGTAGAAGCCAGCGTTATGAAGACCCGCTGCCTGCCGATCTGGGCGAAACCCTTGTCGACGAGACCGCAGACCCTGCGGCGGATCTTGCCCAGGCGGGCGAGCGCGCGCAAATCTTCTCCTGCCTTGAAGAGCTGGAACCGGTGCGCGCCACTGCGATCAAGGCGGGCTTCTATCAGGGCCTCAGCTATCCCGAGATCGCCGAGGCCATGGACAAGCCGGTGGGTACGGTGAAAAGCTGGATCCGCCGCGGTCTGATGCAGTTGAAGGAGTGCCTGTCGCGTGAGCAGTGATGCCATGCCCGAACGGTCCGCCTTGGCGGCTGAATTGGCTCTGGGCCTGCTGGAGGGCGCGGATCGCGCCTCCGCGCTTCGGCTGGTGCTGTCCGACCCCGGCTTTGCTGCCGAGGTCGATGGCTGGCGCGCGCGGCTGGCGCCGCTGTATGACGGCTTTGCCGATGTCGCTCCGCCCAGCGGGCTGATGGCGCGGATCGATCAGGCGATCGATGCCGAAGCGGCCGCAGAGCAGGTGACGACCCTGATGCCCGCACTCCGTGCGCAGGGCGGGTGGAAGATCGCGACCTTCGCCGCATCGGCGGTGGCAGCCATGCTTGCTCTGGCATTGGTGTGGCCCAGCCCGCAATCCCCGGGTCCGGCGCCGCAGGACAAGGCCGATGTCGCCGTTGCCCAGCTCACCGGGCCGATCGATGGGCTTCTGCTCACCGCGCGCTACGACAGCAACACGTCCGAGATGCTGGTGCGGGTGGAGGGCATGCCGGTCACCGAGACCGAGCCCGAATTGTGGATCGTCCCAGCCGACGGCCAGCCGCGCCGTCTGGGCCGTCTGCTGCGCGGCGGTGTCACCCGCATCGCTATCCCCGAAGGGCATCGCAAGTTCATCGACCCGGTGAGCGAGTTGATCCTGACGATGGAGCCCAAGGTTCTTCCCGATCCGGACAAGCCCAGCGCGCCGACGGTCGCCCAAGGCCGGTTGCAGCGGATCTGATCCAGCCCTCATATCGCCGCAAAATGGCTGCCATTTCGTCACCCCCGCGCACGCGGGGGCCCGCTTTTGCGCCACCGTCGTATAGCGGGATCGCCGCCTTCGCGGGAATGACGGGGAAATAACGTCCGCGGCAGGGCGATTTGCGACGCCTTGGGTGCTGCAAACTAGCCCCATTTCACAATTGTTAATCCGTGCGCATCCGGCCTTCGCTTTGCTGCGTAGCTGCCCCCGTATCCCGCTTCCCCGGCGGATACGGACAACCCACGGAGACTTCCCCTATGCTGAAAACTCTTGCCCCCAGCCTTCTTGCCGCAACCGCTGCTGTGACCCTCGCGTTTGCCGGTCCCGCCCTCGCCAATCACCACAAGGGCGCCGATCACGCGATGGTTGGTGGCGCGGCCATGTACCCGGCCAAGACGATCGTCGAGAACGCCAGCGCAGCCCCGAATCTCACCACGCTGGTCGCTGCCGTCAAGGCGGCAGGCCTGGTCGACACGCTGGCCTCGCCCGGCCCGTTCACCGTCTTCGCCCCGACCGATGACGCGTTCGCCAAGCTGCCCGCCGGCACCGTCGAAACGCTGGTGAAGCCCGAAAACAAGGCGACGTTGACCAGCATCCTCACCTATCATGTCGTCGCCGGCAAGGTGACCGCGGCCGATGTTGTCGCGCTCATCAAGCAGGGCGGTGGCAAGGCCATGATCAAGACCGTGCAGGGAGGAACCCTCACGGCCTCGCTGCAGGGCAAGAATGTCGTCCTGACCGACGCGAAGGGCGGCAAGTCGATCGTGACCCAGACCGATGTCATGCAGAGCAACGGTGTGGTGCATGTGATCGACACCGTGGTGATGCCGGGTTAACCCCTTAGCCCCAGGCACATCACAGGCCCGCCGGTCCCCCCAGACCGGCGGGCCATTTTGTGTCTGGTGCCTGGAGATTATGACACGAGCTGTCGCCAAACCGTCATGCACGGGTCACGCGGACCGCCTAGCGCGCCCATTCAGAGGTTCAACCACTGAGCAAGGGGGCAAGGCGATATGGCCGGCACGATGCGCAATACCAAGATCATGGAAGCGGTTACCCAATCGACCACGGTCAGCAAGCAGGGGCTGTTCGAGCGCGCCTTTGCCTTTGCCTTCAAGGGGCTGGTCTATGCGCAGATCTGGGAGGACCCGGTGGTCGACATGGAGGCGCTGGAGATTCAGCCCGACAGTCGGATCATCACCATCGCATCGGGCGGCTGCAATGTGCTGTCCTATCTGGTGGCAGACCCTGCGCAGATCATCGCGGTCGATCTCAACACTGCGCATATCGCGCTCAACAAGCTCAAGGTCGCTGCGGCGCTGCATCTGCCCGATCATGCGCATTTCCACCGCTTTTTCGGGCAGGCGGACAGCAAGCAGAACCTGCGCGCCTACAAACAGCATATCCGCCCGCATCTGGACGAGACCAGCCGCAGCTATTGGGAAGGCCGTGATCTGGCAGGGCGCAGGCGTATCGGCGGGTTCAGCACCGGATTGTACAAACGCGGGCTGCTCGGTGGCTTCATCGGCACCGCGCACCTGCTTGCGCGGTTGTACAAGATCGACCTCAAGATGATGCTGACCGCCTCCACACTTGAGGAACAGCGCGCGATGTTCGAGCAGCATCTGGCGCCGGTGTTCGACAAGAAGTTCATCCGCTGGCTGACCGATCAGCCGCCTGCCTTGTTCGGCCTCGGCATTCCGCCGGCGCAGTTCGAAGCTTTGGCGGGTGACGAAAAGATGGCAGACGTGCTGCGCAAGCGGCTGGAAAAGCTCGCCTGCGATTTCGAGATCCGCGACAACTACTTTGCCTGGCAGGCCTTTGGGCGAGGCTATGGCAAGGGTGCCGACACACCGCTGCCGCCCTATCTGCAGGCGGCCAATTACGACCTCGTTCGCGCGCGCGCGGGCCGGGTCGAGGTCGAGCACGCCAATTTTGTCGAACGGTTGCAGGCGAGCGCCGATGCCAGTCTCGACCGCTATGTCCTGCTCGACGCGCAGGACTGGATGAACGACCAGCAGCTGACCCTGTTGTGGAGCGAGATCACCCGCACCGCGCGCCCCGGCGCCCGCGTGCTGTTCCGCACCGCTGCCGAACCCAGCCTGCTGCCGGGCCGCGTCCCCGATGAGCTGCTGGGCCGCTGGGATTACCGCGCCGCGGATTCGCTAGGATTTACCGCGCGCGACCGCTCCTCGATCTATGGCGGGGTGCATTTGTATGTCCTCAAATGAGGTGAGCATGTCGACATCCGACCATGGCGACAGCATGGATGCCATCTACCGCACCCAGCGGCATATCTATGACCTGACCCGCAAATATTATCTGCTGGGGCGTGACCGGCTGATCGCCGATCTGACACCGCCCCCGGGCGGGCTGGTGCTGGAGATGGGCTGCGGCACCGCGCGCAACCTGATCCTTGCGGCACGGCGCTATCCGCATGCGCGGTTCCTCGGGTTCGATATCTCAGAAGCGATGCTGGAAAATGCGCGCGAATCGGTCGGCCGCGCCGGGCTTTCGGAGCGCATCAGCCTCACCAAGGGCGATGCCACCGCATTTTCGCCCAGACGGCTGTTCGGCATCGCCGGGGTGGACCGCGTGTTCTGCTCCTACACGCTGTCGATGATCCCGGACTGGGAGCAGGCGATCGCGGCGGGCGCAGACGCTCTGGTGTCCGGCGGCAGGATGCATGTCGTCGATTTCGGCAGCCAGCGGGGTTTGCCCGAGTGGTTCTCGCGCGGTCTGCATGCCTGGCTGGACCGGTTCCAGGTCAGTCCCAGGGCCGAACTTGAAGCGGTGACGCGGCAGGTCGCCCATCAGCGCGGCCTGCTGGTCGAGCACCGCAACCTCTATCGCAGCTATGCTCAATACGCTGTGGTCGGCGGCTGAGCCTAGCCCTAGGTTATCAGCGCTCGCAGCGTCGTCACCGTATCCGCCTCGGCAGCAGGCTTGTCGCGCCGCAGCCTCGAGATCCGTGGAAAGCGCATAGCGATGCCCGATTTGTGGCGCTTGGATTCGTGGATCGAATCGAAGGCCACTTCGAGCACCAGCGACTTTTCGACCTCGCGCACCGGGCCGAAGCGATTGACCGTGTTCTGCCGCACGAACTTGTCGAGCCATTTGAGCTCGGTGTCGGAGAAACCCGAATAGGCCTTGCCCACCGGGACCAGCTCGCCGTCCTCGGTCCAGCAGCCGAAGGTATAGTCCGAATAGAAGGACGAGCGCTTGCCGCTGCCGCGTTGCGCATACATCATTACGCAATCGGCGCTCAGCGGGTCGCGTTTCCATTTGTACCACAGCCCAACGCGGCGCCCGGGGACATACAGGCTGTCGCGGCGCTTGAGCATCACGCCTTCGATCGCGGCATCGCGCGCGCCATCGCGGATGCGGCCGAGCTCGTCGAAATCCTGCGCCATGATGATCTGCGACAGGTCGAACCGGTCGGCGGGAAGCGCGCCCATGCGCTGCTCGAGCCGCGCGCGCCGCAGGTGCCAGGGTTGCAGCCGCAGGTCTTCGCGGCCGTCGATCAGCAAATCGTACAGCCGCACGAACGCGGGCGCCTCGGCCAGCATCTTGGCCGAAACCGTCTTGCGCCCGAGCCGCTGCTGCAGTGCGTTGAAGCTTGCAGCCTCGCCCATCTGCGCATCGCCCCGCACCAGCAGTTCGCCATCGAACACACCCTCGACCGGCATGTGCGCGGCGATGTCCGGGAAGGCGGGCGTGATGTCGTCGCCACCGCGGCTGAACAGCCGCACGTCATCACCGACGCGGACGATCTGGATGCGGATGCCATCCCATTTCCACTCGGCAGCATAATCGGCAAGGTCGACCGTGCCGTCCTCGAGCGGGTGCGCGAGCATGAACGGGCGGAAATAGGGGGTGCCCTCGGGATCGGGCCGCGCGCCGCCTTCGCCCCAGGCGAATAGGCTGGCATAAGGCGGCGACAGCGCGTGCCAGACCTCTTCAACAGCATCGACATCCAGCCCGAAGGCTTGGGCAAAGGCGGTCTTGGCGAGCCGGGCGGAGATGCCGACGCGCATTGCGCCGGTCGCGAGCTTGATCAGCGCATAGCGGCCATCGCTATCCAGCCTGTCCATATATTCGGCGAGCAGGGCGGGCGCGCGGGCCCGGCTGACCCCGGCAAAGCTGTCCACCGCATCGGCAAGCCGCAGATCGTTGGCGGGCGGTACGGTCTCGGGCCAGATCAGGGCGACCGTCTCTGCGGTGTCGCCGACGAAATCGCGGCTGAGGCGGAACAGCTCGGGATCGACCCGTTCCATCGCCATGGTGCGGACCGAGGAGGATTTCACCGCCGCAAAATCCGCCTCGCCGGTCAGCGCGGCCAGCGCCCAGCCGCGATCGGGATCGGGCGCATTGCGCAGATAGTCCGCGATCAGCGCGACCTTGGCGTTGCGCGAGCGGGTATAGCCCAGCTGGTTGACGAGCGCAGCGAACGCGCGCATCAGCCCTCGTCCTCGTCTTCGCGGCCGATCATCGCGAGCGCGCGCGCCTTGATCTGGTGGAGCTCGCACCAGCGCAGCAGCGCATCCTCGCGGCCATGGGTGACCCATACCTGCTTGGGCGCGACCTCGCGGATGGTGGTGGTGAGCTCGTCCCAGTCGGCATGGTCCGAGATGATCAGCGGCAGTTCGACTCCGCGCTGCTGCGCACGAGCGCGAACCCGCATCCAGCCCGAGGCCATCGAGGTGACCGGATCGGGCAGGCGGCGGCTCCAGCGGTCGGCGAGCGCCGAGGGCGGAGCCAGCACGATGGTCCCGCGCAGATCGGCCTTGTCGGCACCCGCCACCGGCAGCAGCGGACCCATCGCGACGCCATGATCGGCATAGAGCGCGCACATCTTCTCGAGCGCGCCGTGCAGATAGATCGGATCGTCATAGCCCAGCGCGCGCAGTTCGGTGATCACCCGCTGCGCCTTGCCCAGCGCATAGGCACCGACCAGCACGCAGCCATCGGGATGCGCCTCGCGCATGGCGAGCAGCTTGCCGATTTCCTCGGAGGTCGGCGGGTGGCGGAACACCGGCAGCCCGAAGGTCGCCTCGGTGATGAAGATGTCGCACGGCACCAGTTCGAACGGTGCGCAGCTGGGATCGGGTCGCCGCTTGAAATCGCCGGTGACGACCACGGTCTCGCCCTGATATTCCATCCGGATCTGCGCCGAGCCCAGCACATGGCCCGCGGGGTGGAACGACACCTTGACGCCATTGAGATCCAGCGTCGTGCCATAATCCACCGCTTTCTCGCCCGGATATCGGCCATAACGCAGGTTGATGATCGCCAGCGTTTCGGGTGTCGCCCATACCGCGTCATGCCCGCCACGCGCGTGATCGGCATGGCCATGCGTGATCAGCGCGCGGGAGACCGGGCGCGAGGCATCGATCCAGGCATTGGCGGGGCGGACGAAGATGCCATGGGGATGGGGTTCGATCCAGTGGGGGGCGCTGCTCATCACTTGAGCATATGGGTGCCCGCAGGGCAGCTTCAATCTTTGGCGGTCGCCGCGAAGTCGAAGCTGATCGCGACCGGGGCTGCAATCTCTGTGGTGCTGGCATAGTCGCCCTGACCGACACCAAAGCTGGTGCGGTCGATCCGCGCGGTGCCACGCGCGCGGGCCTTGTCGCCGGTGATCGAAAGCGTGAACGCCAGCGGCACCGGCTTGCTGACGCCGCGCAGGGTCAGCGTGCCATCGGCGCGGTAGCGGTCGCCGCCCAGCGGGGTGAAGCGCGTCGCGCGATAGCTGGCCCTGGCAAAGCGCGATGTGTCGAAGAAATCGGTATCGGTGAGCGTACCGTCGCGCTGGCTGTCGCCGGTATCGACCGACGCCAGGTCGATGCTGACATCGACCTTGGACGCTTCCAGCGCATCGGGCGCAAACAGGATCGTCGACGACCATTTGCCGAAGCTACCGGTGACCGGCTCGCCGTTCCATTGTGCGGTAAAGCCCAGCCTGCCGCCGGGCGCCTGGGCCCAGGTGCGCGGCGTGCTGGCGACGTCGTCGGCTGGCTTGGCCTGTGCCTCTTCGGCCGCGAGCGGTTCAGCGGCAGCAACCGGCTCGGCGACCGCTGCGGGGGCCGCAGCCGGTTCGGCTTCGGTTTGCACCTTGGCAGCCGGCGCTGCGCTGGCGCCCTTGGGATCGACGATCTTGCCCAGCACGATGCCGCCGAGCATGATCGCGGCGGCCAAAACCACCGCGCCGATCGCCTTGCCACGTCCACCGGGCAGCATTCTCGCCAGGATCGGCGTGCCGAGCAGATACTGGTGCCTCAACGCGCCTGCGACATGCAGCACGAGCAGAGCGATGCCGACATTGGGCAGGATCTCGTGGATTTCCTCGGAAGGCTCGCCCATCCATTGCGGAACTGGCAGATTGGGCCAGGGGATCGATCCGAACAGCAGCGTGTCCACCTTGATGTCGGAGGTCGACACCAGGATCCACCCGGTGAGCGGCGCGCCGATCATGACGACATAAAAGCCCAGATGCACCAGCGAGGACAGAGTCATCGCCCATTTCGGTCCGGGAACAGGCGCGGGTCGCGGCGCGATCAGCCGCCAGCCGACCCGCAGTACGCTGAGCAGCAGGATGGTGATCCCGACCGATTTGTGCAGCTGGAACCGGGCGAACAGGTCGGGCCCGCGCGGCCCCTCAAGCGATTCTGCAAAGATGATCTGAAAGGCGAGCGCCGCGGCGATCAGCCAGTGGAGAACGATAGCGCCCAGGCTATAACGGGTTGGGGCCATGACATCAGGCTGCCTTGCGAAGCTCGAGCCTTTCCCAGATTTCCACCAAAGCCGATGTCAGATCACGCATCATGGCTTCATCATGGGACGGGCCCGGAGTGAAACGCAGCCTTTCGGTGCCGCGTGGCACGGTGGGAAAATTGATCGGCTGAACGTATACGCCGTATTCGGCGAGCAGCATATCGCTAATCCGCTTGGCCTTGACCGGATCGCCCACCATCAGCGGAACGATGTGCGTGGTGGTGTCCATCACCGGAAGCCCGGCTTCGGTGAACAGCTGCTTGAGCATCGCTGCCGCTGCCTGCTGGCCGTCGCGCTCCTCGTTCGACTGCTTGAGATGCTTCACGCTGGCAAGCGCGCCTGCGACCAGCACCGGCGACAGCGACGTGGTGAAGATGAAGCCGGGGGCATAGCTGCGGATGACATCGATGATCCGCTGGTCGGCGGCGATATAGCCGCCCATCACGCCGAACGCCTTGCCCAATGTACCCTCAATGATCGTCAGACGATGCGCCGCCTCGTCGCGCTCCGAGATGCCGCCGCCGCGCTTGCCGTACATGCCGACGGCGTGCACTTCGTCGAGATAGGTCAGCGCATTGTACTTGTCGGCCAGGTCGCAGATCGCGTGGATCGGGGCGACATCGCCATCCATCGAATAGACGCTTTCGAACGCGATCAGCTTGGGCACGTCCGGGTCTTCGGCGGCAAGCAGTTCTTCGAGATGCTCGACATCGTTGTGCCGGAACACGCGTTTTTCGCAGCCCGAGTTGCGGATGCCCGCGATCATCGAGGCGTGATTGAGTTCGTCTGAAAAGATGATGCAACCGGGCAGGATGCGCGCCAGCGTCGAGAGCGTCGCATCGTTCGAGACATAGCCCGAGGTGAACAGCAAGGCGCCCTGTTTGTCGTGCAGGTCGGACAGTTCGCGTTCCAGCTCGACGTGATAATGCGTGTTGCCGCCGATGTTGCGGGTGCCGCCCGAACCCGCACCGACATTGTGCAGCGCCTCTTCCATCGCCTCGATCACCTTGGGGTGCTGGCCCATGGTGAGATAATCGTTGGAGCACCACACGGTAATCGGCTTGGGGCCATTGTGGCCGTGAAAGCACCGCGCATTGGGATAAGCACCCTTGTTGCGCAGGATGTCGATGAACACCCGGTAACGGCCCTCGGCGTGCAGCCGGTCAATCGCAGCTTCGAAAATCTGGTCGTAGTTCACGCGGCCACCTTAGTCCTGACGAGTGATAACCCATGCCGTTGCGCTGGTGTGAAGCGACCCATTGCTGACGCGTTGGCTGGCGATGTAATAGCAATTAAATCCCGCATTTCCAGCGATAACGGCTCGCAACTGCGGGGTTTGGGCCGCTTGCGGGGTGGACAAATTGTCCTACCCTGCAGCATTGCCGTGATCCTGAAGCCGCTCCGATACGTTGCCGGGGTAGGCCAGGACGAGGCCTGCGACCAACCGAAATTGCACATCGCCATGATCGAACCAGTCGATCAGCAGATGCTCAAAGCGTGTCGAAGCTTGTAAATCCGCGCGCCTCGAGCACCGGCTTGTAGGGCACGATGTCGCCCGCGGGGCCGGTCGCCACGAAGCGCAGCCCGTTGCCGACAAAGCTCTGGCCGCGGGTGAGGTACGCGATCCGCCGGGCGATTCCTTCGGCGCCGTGCACGAAGGTGACCTGCCTGCCAAAGGCGCGCGCTAGCTCGTCCTGCACCAGCGGAAAGTGCGTGCAGGCCAGCACCACGGTATCGATCGCCACCGCGCGTTCCTGGCTGACCAGTCCGGCGACGGCGCGGTCGAAGATCGCAGGATCGGGCACTTCGCCGCGCAGCTTCATTTCGGCCGCGCGCACCAGTTCGGGCGCGCCGAAGCGCAGGATGGTGGCGTCGCTGGCGAATTCGCGCGCCAAGTTGGTGACATAGGGCTGGCGCACCGTCGCCTCGGTCCCCAGCACGCCGATGACGCGGCTGCGCGACTGTTCGGACGCGGGCTTGATCGCGGGCACGGTGCCGACGATCGGCAGGTCGAGCGCGGCGCGCACCTGCGGCAGGGCAATGGTCGAGGCGGTGTTGCAGGCGATGGTGATCAGCCGCGGGCGATAGCGCTCCACCAGCCGCCCGAGCAGCGCAGGCACGCGCGCGGCAATCTCTGCCTCGCTCTTCTCGCCATAGGGGAGGCCCGCGAAATCGGCGGCATAGACGATCGGTGCATCAGGAAGCAGCGCGCGCGCCGCATCCAGCACCGTCAGACCGCCCACGCCGGAATCGAAGAACAGCAGCGGCGCATCGGCAGCGATGGCGGGCTCGGCGGGCAATGAGGACGTCATCATCCCCGCTTAGCATCGCGGTCGGCGCAATCAACCATGCTTGCCAAAACCGCCGCTTTGCCTATGCACGCGGCAGACGATTTGCCGTGCAGGAACAAGGGTTGGCAATGATGAACGATCTGGCTGGAATCGCGGTGGCGACGCTCGGTGCACTGATGCTGATGGGCTATCTGCTGGGCTCGATCCCGTTCGGCATCATCCTCACCCGGATGGCGGGCGCGGGGGATCTGCGCACCATCGGATCGGGCAATATCGGTGCGACCAACGTGCTGCGCACCGGGCGCAAGGGGCTGGCTGCAGCGACCCTGCTGTTCGATCTGGGCAAGGGCGCGGTGGCGATCGCGATCGCCGAGGCGGTGGCGCCGGGCAGCGGGCCCTTTGCCGGCCTGGGCGCGTTCTTCGGGCATTTGTATCCGATCTGGCTCAAGTTCAACGGCGGCAAGGGGGTTGCGACCTTGCTTGGCATCGCGATTGCGCTTTACTGGCCGTTGGGTGTCGTTTTTGCCGTGGTGTGGCTGGCGGTGGCGTTTGCCACGCGGTTCTCGTCGCTCGGCGGAATCATGGCGGCAGCGGCGATGCCGGTGGCGGCATGGTGGTTTGGACGGGAGCAGGCTCTATGGGTGTTCGTGGTCATGCTGGGGTTTGTGCTCTGGAAGCACCGCGGCAACATCCAGCGGCTGATTGCCGGCACCGAGCCGAAGATCGGCAAGTCCCCCGCTTCCTGACCGCTGGCTTGGCGGGCCTGTCCCGTGCTTGACGCCGAGCATCTTGCGCGCATCCGCCTGCTGCGCAGCGACCGCATCGGTCCGATCAGCTTTGCCCAATTGATGGCGCGGTTCGGCACGGCAACGGCGGCAATCGAGGCGTTGCCCGACCTGGTGCAACGCGCCGGGGGCAGGGCGATCCGGATCGCCACCGTCGCGCAGGTGACCGCCGAGGTCGCGCGTGTCGAGGCCGCTGGCGCGCGCTACCTGTTTGCCGACGATGATGCCTATCCCGCGCTGCTTGGCCATATCGACAACGCGCCGCCGGTGCTGACCGTCCGCGGCGATCTCGCGCTGCTGCAGCGACCGTCGATTGCCATGGTCGGCGCGCGCAATGCCTCTGCCGCTGCATGCCGCTTCGCCCGGCAGATTGCGGGCGAGCTCGCCGAAATGGGTTATCTCGTCGTCTCCGGACTGGCGCGGGGCATCGACACTGCCGCGCATCAGGGTGCGCTGCGGATCGCAGGGACGGGCCCTGCCAGCACCGCAGGCGTGATCGCATCGGGCATCGACATCAGCTACCCACCCGAGAACCACGCGCTGCAGGCCGAAATGGGCGCACGCGCGCTGGTGATCGCCGAGCAGCCGCCGGGCACCGAGCCGCTCGCGCGACACTTTCCCTATCGCAACCGGATCATCGCCGGGATGGCGTTGGGGACTTTGGTGGTCGAGGCTGCGCCCAGATCAGGCTCGCTGATCACCGCGCGGCTGGCGGCGGAGGCCGGACGCGACGTCATGGCGATCCCCGGCTCGCCGCTCGATTCGCGCTCGCGCGGCTGCAACGAGCTGATCCGCGGCGGCGCGACATTGGTGCAGAGCGTCGCGGACATCCTGGAGCTGGTCGAGCCCTTTGCCGGATCCCGGACGCAGAAGGTTGCGACACCTGTGGTTCGCTATGCCGCCACATCGCCGGTGATCGAACCCGACGACCGGGAGCGCGCCGCCGTGATCAGCCTGCTCAGCCCGTCGCCTGTCGGCATCGACGAACTCGTGCGCCAGTCGGGGTTGGAGAGCGGGGCGGTCCAGATGATCCTGCTCGATCTGGAACTAGGCGGACTGATCGAACGGCATGCGGCGGGAAAGGTGTCACTGATCTGACACTGTTCAAGGCCTATGGACGCCCTTGACGAATGCGGATAACCGGCCCCAGCTTATACGCACACGCGAGAGCTTTCAGAAAGTCCAATCAATGCAACTGGTTATCGTCGAGTCGCCGGCCAAGGCCAAGACCATCGAAAAATACCTCGGCTCCGATTACCGGGTGCTCGCCTCGTATGGCCATATCCGCGACCTTGCGCCCAAGGATGGCTCGGTCGATCCGGACAATGATTTCGACATGGTCTGGGAAGCCTATGCCGACAAGACGCGTCAGCTCAAAGCGATCACCGACGAGGCCAAGAAGGCTGACCGTCTGATCCTCGCGACCGATCCGGATCGCGAGGGCGAGGCGATCAGCTGGCACGTGCTCGAGGTGCTGACCAAGCGCAAGGTGCTGCCGAAGGAGGTCGAGCGCGTGACCTTCAACGCGATCACCAAGAAAGCGGTGACCGAGGCGATGGCGAGCCCACGCCAGCTCGATACCGATCTGATCGATGCCTATCGCGCGCGCCGGGCGCTGGATTATCTGGTGGGCTTCACGCTCTCGCCGGTGCTGTGGCGCAAGCTGCCCGGCGCCAAGTCGGCAGGCCGCGTGCAGTCGGTCGCTCTCAGGCTCATCGTAGAGCGCGAGCGCGAGATCGAGGCGTTTACCGCTCAGGAATATTGGTCGGTCACCGCGCAGATGGAGCAGGGCGGCCAGCCCTTCACCGCGCGTCTGGTCCGGCTCGAGGGCGAGAAGCTCGACAAGCTCTCGCTGGGCAACGCAGGCTCGGCCGAGGCCGCCAAGGCCAAGGTCGAGGCCGGGCATTTCACCGTGGAGACAGTCGAGACCAAGCCGCTCAAGCGCAACCCGCCGCCGCCGTTCACCACCTCGACGCTGCAGCAGGAGGCCGCGCGCAAGCTTGGCTTCTCGGCCAGCCATACGATGCGGATCGCACAATCGCTCTACGAGGACGGCGCGATCACCTATATGCGGACCGACGGTGTGCAGATGGACCCCGGCGCGATCCAGGAAGCGCGCAAGGCGATCTCGGATCGCTATTCGGGCCATTACCTCCCCGAAACCCCGCGCCAGTACCAGACCAAGGCCAAGAACGCGCAGGAAGCGCATGAGGCGATCCGGCCTACCGATTTTTCGCGCGACAGGGCAGGCTCGGGCGACCACGCGCGGTTGTATGACCTGATCTTCAAACGCGCGCTCGCCAGCCAGATGGCGACCGCCTTGCTCGAGCGCACCGTGGTCGAACTGGTCGATGGTACCGGGCGTACCGCACTGCGCGCCAACGGCCAGGTGGTGAAATTCCCAGGCTTTCTCGCGCTTTACGAGGAAGGCCTCGACGATACCGACAGCGAAGATGGCGGTCTGCTGCCGATCATGTCGAAGGGCGATAGTCCGGCGAAGAAATCGGTCGATGCGATCCAGCATTTCACCCAACCCCCGCCCCGCTTTTCCGAAGCGTCGTTGGTCAAGCGGCTCGAGGAGCTCGGCATCGGCCGCCCGTCGACCTATGCCTCGATCATCCAGGTGCTCAAGGATCGCAGCTATGTGAAGGTCGAGAAAAACCGTTTCTTCGCAGAGGAATCGGGCCGGTTGCTGACAGGTTTTCTCGAACGGTTCTTCGAGCGCTACGTCGCCTATGACTTCACCGCCGGGCTCGAGGACGAACTCGACGATGTCAGCGGCGGTCGTGCCGAATGGCGCAGCGTGCTCGAAGCGTTCTGGCGCGATTTCAAGCCCAAGACCGCCGAGGTGATGGAGCAGAAGCCGTCCGAGATCACCGCCGAACTCGACATCTTCCTCGAACCGTACCTGTTCCCCAAAAAGGCAGATGGCGGCGATCCGCGGCTGTGTCCCAAATGCGGCGAGGGGCGGCTCGCGCTTCGCGGCGGCAAGTTCGGCGCGTTCGTGGCGTGCTCGAATTACCCCGAGTGCAAATACACCCGCCGGTTCGCGCAGGGCGGCGGCGAGGGCGATGGCGGCGACAATGGTCCCGAAGAGCTGGGCAACGATCCGGCGACCGGCGAGCCGGTGACCAAGCGCTCGGGTCGCTTCGGACCCTATGTGCAGCTGGGCGAAGGCAAGGAAGCCAAGCGCTCGTCGATCCCCAAGGATGTTTCGGGAGAGGATTTCGGGCTCGAATGGGCGCTGAAACTGCTCTCGCTGCCGCGCGAGATCGGCGCGCACCCCGAGACTGGCGCGATGATCACCGCGAGCATCGGACGTTATGGCCCGTATCTGTCGCACAACGGCAAATACGCCAAGCTTTCGGGCACGATGGAGGTGTTCGAGACCGGGATGAACGCCGCCGTGGTCAAGCTCGCCGAAGCGCTCGCCAACCCCGGCCGCTCCAACCGCGCCGCACCTGCACCGCTCAAGATCCTGGGAACGAACCCCGCGACCGAAACAGAGGTCAAGATCATGGACGGCCGCTATGGCGCGTACGTGACCGACGGCAGCGTCAATGCGACCATCCCCAAGGATGTGAACAAGGACGAACTGACGCTGGATGTCGCGCTGCAACTGATCGCAGAACGCGCGGCCAAGGCACCGGCGAAGAAGGGCAAGAAGCCCGCGGCGAAGAAGGCTGCGCCAAAGAAGGCTGCGGCGAAGAAGGATGCTCCGGCCAAGAAGCCAGCAGCGAAGAGGGCACCGGCCAAAAAGGCGGCTCCGAAGAAGCCCGCAAAAGCAGAGGCTTGATGCAAGCTTCTCCCCTCCCGCCTGCGGGAGGGGTGGCTGAGCCGAAGGCGAAGCCGGGGTGGGCCTGAGTTGCAGCAGGCCCACCCCGGTCCGGCGAGCCGGACCTGCCCCGCCCGCAAGCGGGAGTGGAGAGACTTGGTGCATCAGTCGGGCCTTTCGGGTCTTCGTTCACAGCGCCGGCTGTGCGTGCTAAGCAGCCGGCATGGCCGAGCAACCGATCTATTTTCACGGTATTCCCGGAGGCTCGGGCGAGATGATGCTGTTTGGCGATCACTGGGCCGGTGGGCATGGTGCCGTCCACGTGGTTGACCGCTCCAGCATCAAGGCCGGAGCCGCCCTTGCGGCATATTTCGGGCAACTCGCAAGGACCATCCAGACCCGTTTCCCGAACCAGCCGCTGCGCCTGATCGGCTTTTCGCTGGGGGCGAGCGTTGCCTTGCGCACGGCCCCCTATCTGGGCTCGCAGGTCCGCGGGATCGACCTGATCTCTGCCGCAGCGCCGCTTGGCCTGGGCGATTACCTCGGCGGCATGGCCGGCGCACCGGTGTTCAAGCTTGCAAGGTCGAACCCGACGCTGTTCGCCGGCCTTGTGCGGCTGCAATCCATCGCTGCGAGGCTGTCTCCGGGCAGGTTGCATGATGCCCTGTTCGCATCGGCGCAGGGGGCCGATCTGGCGCTCAGCATGGACGCTGCGTTCAAGGCGGCGATGCTGCCGATCCTGCAGCAGTCGCTTGGCGCCCAACGCGCAACCTATATCGGCGACATCGCGCTGTACGTTCAGGACTGGGAGGCCGAACTCGATGAGATCAAGCAGCCTGTCACGATCCATCACGGCACCGCGGACACCTGGTCACCGGTCGCGATGGCGCAAGACCTCGCGCGCCGGCTGCCCAATGTCGCAGCCGTGCACCTGCTAGACGACCTTTCGCATTACTCGACCCTGCGCGAATACTGGCGCAGCTACTTCACCCAGCCCAGCCCGATCGTCTCATAGATTTCGCGGTCCTCGTCCCAGCCTTCCTGCACCTTGACGTGCAGGTAGAGATGGACCTCGACGCCGAGGACCTTGGCGAGCTCGGTGCGCGCCTTTTCGCCGATTTCCTTGATCCGCGATCCGCCCTTGCCCAGCACGATCGCACGCTGGGTGTCGCGCGCGACGAGGATCTGCTGGTGGATTTCGACCGAGCCGTCCTTGCGGGTGACGTATTTTTCCGGGACCACCGCGCTCGCATAGGGCAGCTCGGCGTGGAGCTGGTTGAACAGTTGCTCGCGGGTGATTTCGGTGGCGAGGATACGCTCGCTGGCGTCCGAGACCTGGTCTTCGGGGAAGTGCCACGCACCTTCGGGCATCGCATCGGCGAGGAAGGCCTTGAGTTCGGGCACGCCATCGCCGGTCTGCGCGCTGACGAAGAAGACCTCGTCGAAATTGCCCGCCGCGTGCAGCTTCTGCGCCTGGATCAGCAGTTTGTCCTTCGCGGCGATGTCGACCTTGTTGAGCACCAGGATCTTGCGCTCTTTCCGGGTCGCAAGCTGCTCGACCAATGTCGTCAGCCGATCGTTGAGCTTGGCCTTGGCATCGACGACCAATGCGATCACGTCGGCTCCGTCAGATCCTTCCCAGGCGGCGCTGACCATCGCGCGGTCGAAGCGGCGGTTGGGGTCGAAGATTCCCGGGGTGTCGACCAGCATCAGCTGGGTGTTGCCCGCGATCGCGATGCCGAGCAGGCGCACGCGCGTCGTCTGCGCCTTGGGGCTGGTGATCGCGACCTTCTGGCCGACCAGCTGGTTGACGAGCGTCGACTTGCCGGCATTGGGCGCGCCGATCACGGCGACGAGGCCGCAGCGGGTCGAAACGGTAGCGGGGGTGGGGGCGGGGGTGGGTGTGGTGTCTGTCATGTCGTATGCTCCGCCAGAAACTGCCGTGCGGCAAGTGTTTCGGCTTCCTGTTTGCTGGTGCCGGTGGCTTCCGCCATGCCCAGCCCCTTGATCTCGACCCGCACGGTAAAGCGCAGGTCATGGTCGGGCCCGGACTTGCCGAGCATGGTGTATACCGGGGTCTTGCGGTTGCGCGCGGCGGCCCATTCCTGAAGCTCGGACTTGGGGTGGCGCGGTGCGTCGCTGATCGCGTCGATGCGCTCTGCCCAATGGCGTTCGATAAAGCTGCGGGCGCTGTCCATCCCGCCATCGAGATACAGCGCGCCGATCAGCGCTTCGACGACATCGCCCAGAATGTTGGTGCTGCCCGAGCCGCCATCGTCGCGCGCCTGCTTGCCCAGCCGGATCAGCGGACCCAGGTTGCACGCACGCGCAATCTCTGCACAGCTTTCGCGCGAGACGAGGCGGTTGAGAAAGGCGGACATCTGGCCTTCTGCCGCCTTGGGGAAGCGCGAATACAGCAGATCGGCAATCACCATGCCCAGCACGCGGTCGCCCAGAAATTCGAGCCGCTGGTAATCTGGGGTCTGGCCGGTGCTGCCATGGGTGAGCGCCTGCACGAAAAGTGCGGGGTTGCTCGGCTCATGGTCGATGATCGGCGCCAGGGCCGAAAGATCGACGGGGTGGGTCAAAAGCCTTCCCCGATGCGATCCCAGCGCGCCGCGGTGATCCACGTCCACGGCAGGAACCAGCTGGCAGATCCGTCGGTGGAAAAGACGGTGACCAAGGCACGTCCGACAAGATGGTCCTGCGGCACGATGCCGATGCCCTGGCCTTCGACCGCGGGGAAGCGGCTGTCGAGGCTGTTGTCGCGGTTGTCGCCCATCAGGAACATGTGGCCCTGCGGCACGATGATCGCCTCGGTGGTGTCGCGCGGCGCATCGATCAGGTCGAGCACGTAATAGGATTTGCCATTGGGCAGCGTCTCGCGGAAGCGCGGATAGCTGCACACCGCGGTGCCATCGCTCAGCGGAACCTCGAAGCTGCGGTCATAGCAGCGGGTGTTGGGCGAGACCGGGATGCGGAAATCGGCAACGCGCTGCTTTTGCACCGGCTTGCCATTGAGCCATACGGTGCCGTCGCGCATCTCGATGGTGTCGCCGGGCAGGCCGATGACGCGCTTGATATAGTCCGCACTGGCGGTCGGCGGTGCCTTGAATACCACCACATCGCCGCGCTCGGGCTGGCCTGCGAGGATGCGTCCGGGGATCAGCGGCACGTTGAACGGCAGCGAGTATCGCGAATAGCCATAGGACCATTTCGACACCAGCAGATAGTCGCCGACGACAAGCCTCGGCTGCATCGATTCCGACGGAATGTTGAACGGCGAAATGATGAAGCTGCGCAGAATGAAGAAGAAAATCGCCAGCTTGACCAGAAACTGCAGGAAGTCCGCCGTTTCGGACTTGGCTTTCGGGGCGTTTGCGACGGTTTCGGTCATTTTCTCCCTTTGCGGACGCCCCCATGTCCCGTCAAGCCCCTCTCGACGAGCGATGACCCGGGTGAAGCCTCTCGCCAAGCCCGGATTGCCCCGCTAAACCCGCCGAACCGACGAACCCCAGGAAAGAGAGCTCCCATGCCGCACAGCGCCGATGCCATCTGGCAATCGATTGCAGACCACCCCCGTGCCACGCTGGCCGATCTGTTCGCAGGCGATGCGGGACGCCTGGACATGCTCTCGCACCGGATCGCGATCGGTGGCACCGACATGCTGTTCGATTTCGCCAAGACGCATCTCGACGCCGGGCTGATCGGAATGTTCGGACAGCTCGCCGAAGCGATGCATCTGGCCGGGATGCGCGACCGGTTCCTCTCGGGCGCCAAGATCAACACCAGCGAGGACCGCGCGTCCGAACACCCTGCCGAACGCGGCATGGGCGCTGCCGATGCGGTCGATCAGGCAACGATGTTCCATGCGCGCATGGCCGCATTGGTCGAGGCCGTGGACGAAGGCGTGTTCGGCGAGATCCGGCACATCCTGCACATCGGCATCGGTGGATCTGCGCTGGGGCCCAAGCTGGTGATCGACGCGCTGTGCCGCGACAGCGATCGCTATGACGTCGCGGTCGTCGCCAATGTCGATGGCGAGGCGCTGTCCGAGGCGGTGGCGAACTTCGATCCCGCCAAGACCATGGTCGCGATCGCTTCTAAGACCTTCACCACCACCGAAACGCTGATGAACGCCACCAGCGCGATCGAATGGCTGCGCGAGGGCGGGGTGGAAGATCCTTATGGCCAGCTGGTCGCGCTCACCGCCGCCCCCGACAAGGCGGCCGAATGGGGCATCGACGAGACGCGCATCCTGCCGTTTTCGGAGACTGTCGGCGGACGATATTCGGTGTGGTCGAGCATCGGCTTTCCCGTGGCGCTGGCGCTCGGCAACGAAGGCTTTGCCGCCTTCCGGGCGGGCGCGCTGGCGATGGACCAGCATTTCGCGACCGCGCCGTGGGAGCGCAACATGCCGGTGCTCGCGGCGTTTGCCGATCTCTATTACACCCAGACCCGAGGCTGCCAGACGCGCGCGGTGTTCGCTTATGACGAGCGGTTGCGGCTGCTGCCCGATTACCTCCAGCAGCTCGAGATGGAGAGCAATGGCAAGCAGGTGATGCGCGATGGGACTGCGCTTAATCGGTCCAGCGCGCCGATCACCTGGGGCGGTGTGGGCACCGATGCCCAGCATGCGGTGTTCCAGCTGCTCCACCAGGGCACGCACCTGATCCCGGTCGAGTTCATCGCGGCGCGGCTGTCGGTGCACGAGTTCGACGAGGCCCACCACCGTGCGCTGCTCACCAACTGCTTTGCGCAGGGTGCCGCGCTGATGCAGGGCAAGGCCAGCGACGATCCGCAGCGCAGCTATCCCGGCGACCGGCCGTCGGCGACGATCCTGCTCGACAGCGTCGATCCTGCAAGCCTGGGTGCGTTGCTGGCGTTCTACGAACACCGCACCTTTGCCAATGCGATGCTGTTGGGGATCAATCCTTTTGACCAGTTCGGTGTTGAATTGGGCAAGGAAATCGCCAAATCCATGGGCAACCGCCAATCCGGCGATTTCGACCCTTCCACCGCCGCGCTGATCGAGGCTGCGGGTCTGTAAGGATCGTCCAAGAGTTTCCCGGGAGTTTCAGTGCATGAGTGAGTATGATTTCGACCTGTTCGTCATCGGAGCAGGATCGGGCGGGGTGCGCGCGTCGCGTATCGCCTCGTCTTATGGCGCCAAGGTCGCGGTGGCAGAGGAATACCGCGTCGGCGGCACCTGCGTCATCCGCGGCTGCGTGCCCAAGAAGCTGCTGGTCTACGGATCGCACTTTGCCGAGGATCTGGAGGACGCGCAGAATTACGGCTGGACCATCGAGGGCGCGAAGTTCGACTGGAGCGTGCTGCGCGACCGCGTGCTGGGCGATGTCGACCGGCTGAACGCGGCGTACACCAGCACGCTCAACAATCACAACGTCACCATCATCGAGGAACGCGCGACGATCATCGCGCCGCACCGGGTCAAGCTCGCTAGCGGCAAGGAGATCAGCGCCAAGTACATCCTGATCGCGGTCGGCGCGCGCCCCTTCGTTCCCGATTTCCCGGGCGCCGAGCACATCCTGACCTCGAACGAGATGTTCCATCTCGCCGAATTGCCCAAGCGCGCGGTGATCGCGGGCGGGGGCTATATCGCCAACGAATTCGCCGGCATCCTCAACGGCCTCGGCACCCGTGTGACCATCGTCAACCGCGGCGACAGCATCCTGCGCGGCTATGATGAATCGCTGCGCGACCGGCTGCTGCAGATCTCGATGACCAAGGGCATCGAGTTCAAGTTCAACGCGCCGTTCGAAAAGATCGAAAAGCGCGAGGACGGCACGCTCGACGTCTATCTCAAGGGCCAGGACCCGATCCACACCGACATCGTGATGTTCGCCACCGGGCGCGTTCCCAATGTCGAGGGTCTGGGTCTGGAACATGCCGGGATCGAGACCGACGAACTGGGCGCGATCCCGGTCGACGAGTACAGCAAGACCAGCTGCGACAGCATCTATGCAGTGGGTGACGTCACCAACCGGGTGCAGCTGACCCCGGTGGCGATCCGCGAGGGGCAGGCGTTTGCCGATACCGTGTTCGGCGGCAAGCCCAGCACGGTGGATTATAATTGCATTCCGACGGCCGTGTTCTCGCAGCCGCCGATCGCGTCTGTCGGCCTGACCGAGGGAGAGGCGCGCAACCGCTATGGCAACATCCGCGTGTATTCGTCCGATTTCCGCCCGATGCGCAACGTCTTCGCGCACCGCGCCGAGCGCGGCCTGTACAAGATGATCACCGAGCAGCCTTCGGGCAAGATCCTGGGGCTCCACATGATCGGGCCGGATTCGCCCGAAATCCTGCAGGCAGCGGCGATCGCGGTGAAGGCGGGGCTGACAAAGCAGGCGTTCGACGACACGGTCGCGCTGCACCCCAGCATGGCCGAAGAATTGGTGCTGATGAAGTGAGCGCCGGTGCGCGCTTGATCGTTACCCGATCCGGTACGGCACCATGCCGCGCCGGTCCGGGTCGATCAGCAGTGGGCGATCGGTGGGCGGGAACGCCCGCTGGTCGCAATTGTCCCGCGGGCAGGTGCGGCAGCCGATTCCGATCGGCGTCACCGCACCGACCGCAGTGGTATCGAGCCCGTCGGCATAGATGAAGTGCCGCGCGTGCTCGACCTCACAGCCCAAAGCCACCGCATAGCGGCGCGGCTTGCGGCCATAGCTGCCCGATGGCTTGACCAGCCCCTTGGCCATCGAGACATAGCGCACCCCGTCGGGAGTCTCGGCGAGCTGGACCAGAATCCGGTCGGGGATCGCTGCGGCCTCGTGCACCACCCACAAGGGACACGCGCCGCCAAAGCGCGCGAACTGCAGCCGGGTGGCGCTGTGCCTTTTGGTGATGTTGCCCGCCATATCGACCCGGCAGAAGAACACCGGCAGCCCGCGCGCGCCGGGCCGCTGCAGCGTCGAGAGCCTGTGACACGCCTGCTCGAAGCTCACGGCGAAGCGCTGGCTCAATTGCTCGATATCATGACGGCACGCCATCGCGGCGTTGCGGAACGCCGCGTAGGGCATGACCAGCGCGCCGGCGGCGTAGTTCGCCAGCCCCACCGCGACCAACCTGCGCGCCTGTTCGCTGCGCAGGTCCGCGCTTGCGGCGAGCGCGGCGATGGCATCGCGCATCTCCTCCGCCACCAGCCGGTGCGCGAGCTGGAAATAGCGCGATTCCGGCGCCATGCTGCGGTCGAGCGACAATGTCCGCGTCGCCCGGTCGAACCGGCTGAGCGCGCTATCGGCAGCATTGCCCTGCCACCCCGTGACCGTGATGCCATGGCGGTCCTGCAGCCGCGCCACCAGGCCATCCATGGTCAGCGCATCGGCCAGTTCGCCCGCGATCCGTTCGGCCTCGCGGTCGAGCAGGTCGATATAGTTGCCCGCCTCGTGAAACCAGTCGCGCACCTCTTCCCAGGGCAGCCGCGCGGTGTGCTGGCCGGTGCCCGCGAGGCTGTCGTCGAGCATCGCCGCGCGCTCCTGCGCCTGGCGGTACCCCTGATACAGCGTGCTGAGCATCGCGGCGAAATCGGGCTGCACCTCCTGCCAGCGCGCGAGGCGAGCAGGGTCGATGTCCGCGCCGGCAAACAGCGGATCGTCGAGCACCGCCTGCAATTGCACGGCGGGCGCAGCGTCGGCGCCATCGTCCCCCTCGGTCTCGAACGCGAAGCGGCGCGACAGCGCGGTCAGCACTGCGGTGGTCACCGGGCGCTCGTCATTCTCGATCTGGCTGAGATAACTCGCCGAAATCCCCAGCGCCTCGGCCATCGCCGCCTGGTTCAATCCGCTGCGGCGGCGGGCGGCGCGGACGCGTGATCCAGCATAGAGGCGCTTGCGGGTAGACATGCCCCATCGCTAGTTTGCAAACATGCGCTTTGCAAGATTGCAATTTAACATTTGCGCCCATGCCCAAAGGCTGGAAAGGAAGCGTACCGATTTTCAGACAAGAGGGATGCGATGCAGGCCATATTGGAAGAACTCGCCGAGCGGCGTGAGAAGGCGCATCTGGGCGGCGGCACCAAGCGGATCGAGGCGCAGCACAGCAAGGGCAAGCTGACCGCGCGCGAACGCATCGACGTGCTGCTCGATCCGGGCAGCTTCGAAGAGCTCGACATGTACGTCGAGCACAATTGCGTCGACTTCGGCATGCAGGACCAGATCATCCCCGGCGACGGCGTGGTCACCGGGTCCGGCACGGTCAACGGGCGGCTGGTGTTCGTGTTCAGCCAGGATTTCACCGTGTTCGGCGGGTCATTGTCCGAGCGGCATGCGCAGAAGATCTGCAAGATCATGGATATGGCGCTCAAGGTCGGTGCGCCGGTGATTGGACTCAACGATTCAGGGGGAGCGCGCATTCAGGAAGGCGTGGCGTCACTCGGCGGCTATGCCGAGGTGTTCCAGCGCAATGTGCTGGCCTCGGGCGTGGTGCCACAGCTGTCACTCATCATGGGCCCATGCGCGGGCGGCGCGGTCTATTCGCCTGCGATGACCGACTTCATCTTCATGGTGAAGGATTCAAGCTACATGTTCGTCACCGGCCCCGATGTGGTCAAGACCGTGACCAACGAAGTGGTGACGCAGGAGGAATTGGGCGGCGCGGTGACGCACACCGCCAAGTCGGGCGTCGCGGATGTCGCGTTCGACAACGACATCGAGGCTTTGCTCGCCGCGCGCGACCTGATCGATTACCTGCCGCTGTCGAACCGCGAGGATCTGCCCGAGCGCCCGACCGCGGACCCGTTCGACCGGATCGAGAACAGCCTCGACACTTTGATCCCGGCCAATCCGAACATGCCCTATGACATGCACGAGCTGATCAAAAAGACGCTCGACGAGGGCGAGTTTTTCGAAATCCAGCCGACCCATGCGGGCAATATCATCACCGGCTTTGGCCGCATCGAGGGCCGCACCGTGGGCGTGGTCGCCAATCAGCCGATGGTGCTGGCGGGCTGTCTCGACATCAATTCGTCGAAAAAGGCCGCGCGCTTCGTGCGCTTCTGCGATTGCTTCGACATTCCGATCATCACCTTCGTCGACGTCCCCGGCTTCCTGCCCGGCGTGGCGCAGGAACATAGCGGCATCATCAAGCACGGCGCGAAATTGCTGTTCGCCTATGCCGAGGCGACCGTGCCCAAGATCACCGTCATCACCCGCAAGGCCTATGGCGGCGCGTATGACGTGATGGCCTCAAAGCACCTGCGCGGTGACCTCAACTACGCCTGGCCCACCGCCGAAATCGCGGTGATGGGCGCGAAGGGCGCGGTCGAGATCATCTTCCGTGGCAAGACGCCCGAAGAGATCGTCGAGCGCACCAAGGAGTACGAAGCGCGCTTCGCCAACCCGTTTGTCGCGGCGGCCAAGGGTTTCATCGACGAGGTGATCATGCCGCACTCGACAAGGCGGAGAATCGCGCTGGGGCTGCGGAAGCTGCGGAACAAGCAGCTGGAGAACCCTTGGAAGAAGCATGACAATATTCCGCTGTGAGCAAGGTGCTTGAAAGGCTGAAGGATCTTCTATGGGAGGAGTGGGACCCTATCGGTGTCAACGAGACCGATTGTCCGCGCGACGAATACGATAGCTATGCTCTCAAGATTCACTCAATGCTGATGTCGAATGCTTCCCGCGAAGAAGTCTTGAGCTACCTTGTTTGGTTGCGCACAGATTATATCGGCATCAGCAAAAAGGGCGATCCAGCCACCGTTACAGACCAGCTTGTCGCAGACAGAGCAATTCAGATTTATGAGGATGGGCAATGAAACTAGGCCGTCTCAACCATATCGGCGTCGCAACGCCCTCGATCGCGGATGCCATCGTGTTCTACCGCGATGTCATGGGCGCGACCAAGATCCATGAACCTTTCGACCTGCCCGAGCAGGGGGTGAAGGTGTGCTTTGTCGATACGCCGGGAGCCGACGGCGCGCTCAATGGCACGCAGATCGAGCTGATCGAGCCGCTGCCGGGCAATGCCTCGATCGCGGCGTTCCTCGAGAAGAACCCGAACGGCGGGCAGCATCATGTTTGCTATGAGGTGCCCGATATTCACGCGGCCAAGGCGGAGTTTGAGGCGTTGGGCAAGCGGGTGCTGGGTGAGCCGCGTATCGGCGCGCATGGCACGCTGATCTTCTTCGTGCACCCCAGGGACATGGGCGGGGTGCTGACCGAGATCATGGAGACGCCGAAGGGCGAGGGGCATTAAACCTTCTCCCTCGATGGGAGAAGGATACGGAGCCTTGCTGAGCGCAAGCGAAGCTAGGCGCAGTTGGATGAGGGTGATGCAGAGCAACGTCAGCGCATCTTCACCCTCACCCAGCTTCGACTAGGGCCATTCGGCCCAAGTCTTCGCAGCCCTCTCCCATCAAGGGAGAGGGTTAACGAAAAGGGAGATTTCAGGATGACCTACGAAACCATAAAGCTCGATATCGCCGACCAGATCGCCACCATCACATTGAACGTGCCCGAGCGGCTGAACGCCTGTTCGCTGCCGATGGCGGATGAGATCAACGCTGCGCTCGATCACCTCGGTGATGCGCGCGCATTGGTCATCACCGGTGCGGGCAAGGGTTTCTGTTCGGGGGCGGATCTGACCGGCGTGCGCGACAGCTCGATCTCGGGCGGGCAGGGCAGCTACAAGGCGCTGACCCAGCATTACAACCCGATGCTGCTCAAGCTGCACCGTCTTCACATCCCGACGATCAGCGCGGTCAACGGACCCGCCGCCGGCGTCGGCTGCTCGATCGGGCTCGCCCCCGATTTCGTCGTCGCGAGCGAAAAGGCGTATTTCCTGCAGGCGTTCGTCAATATCGGCCTCGTGCCTGATGGCGGCGCGAGCTGGATGCTGACCCGGCTGATCGGCAAGGCGCGCGCGACCGAGATGATGATGCTGGGCGAGAAGATCCCCGCCGCCAAGGCGCACGACTGGGGCATGGTCTACAAGGTGGTCGAGCATGACACCCTGATGGACGAGGCGATGGCGCTGGCCAAGCGGCTCGCTTCGATGCCCACCGTCGCGCTCGGAATCATGCGCAAGAATCTGGTCGAAGCGCTCGAATGCGACTTCGCCACCGCGCTGACCCGCGAGGCAGAAGGACAGAAGATCGCAGGCGACACCAACGATGCGCGCGAAGGCGCAATCTCCTTCCTGCAGAAGCGCAAGCCCAACTTCACCGGCAGCTGATCACACACGGGACCGATAGAATGACCGATACACCCAACATCACCGACTGGCAGGCTCTGGCCGACAAGGAGGTCAAGGGGCGCGATCTTACCTGGCAGACGCCCGAGGGGATCGCGGTGAAGCCGCTGTACACCGCGGACGATGTGTCGGTCGATCCCGGCCTGCCCGGCTTTGCGCCGTTCACCCGCGGGGTGCGCGCCAGCATGTATGCCGGCCGCCCTTGGACGATCCGCCAGTACGCGGGTTTCTCCACCGCCGAGGAATCGAACGCCTTTTATCGTCGCAACCTCGCTGCCGGGCAGAAGGGGCTTTCGGTCGCGTTCGATCTGGCGACGCACCGCGGCTATGACAGCGACCATCCGCGCGTCACCGGCGATGTCGGCAAGGCGGGCGTCGCGATCGACAGCGTCGAGGATATGAAGATCCTGTTCGACGGCATCCCGCTCGACAAGATGAGCGTGTCCATGACGATGAACGGCGCGGTGATCCCGATCCTCGCGTTCTTCATCGTGGCTGGCGAAGAGCAGGGCGTCGATCGCAAATTGCTCGACGGGACCATCCAGAACGACATCCTCAAGGAGTTCATGGTCCGCAACACCTATATCTATCCCCCCGAGCCTTCGATGCGGATCATCTCGGACATTTTCGGCTACACCAGCCGCGAGATGCCCAAGTTCAACAGCATTTCGATCTCCGGCTATCACATGCAGGAAGCCGGCGCGACGCAGGTGCAGGAGCTTGCCTTCACCATCGCCGACGGCATGGAATATGTGAAATACGGCGTTGCCTCTGGTCTCGACATCGACAAGTTTGCAGGCCGTCTGTCGTTCTTCTTCGCCATCGGCATGAACTTCTTCATGGAAATCGCCAAGCTGCGCGCGGCGCGTGTGCTGTGGCACCGGGTGATGACGAAGCTGGGCGCGCAGGACGAGCGCTCCAAGATGCTGCGCACCCACTGCCAGACATCGGGCGTGTCGCTGACCGAGCAGGACCCGTACAACAACGTCATCCGCACCACGATCGAGGCGATGGCCGCGATGCTCGGCGGGACGCAGTCGCTGCACACCAATGCACTTGATGAAGCGATTGCATTGCCCACCGATTTTTCCGCGCGCATCGCCCGCAATACGCAGATCGTCATCCAGGAAGAGACCGGGATGACCAAGGTCGTCGATCCGCTGGGTGGCAGCTATTATATCGAGAGCCTGACGCAGGAGCTGGTCGACAAGGCGTGGGAGATCATCGAGCGGGTCGAGAGCGAAGGCGGCATGGCCAAGGCCGTGGCGGCGGGCTGGCCCAAGGCGATGATCGAGGAAGCCGCCGCCGGACGCCAGGCACGCGTCGATCGCGCCGAGGATGTCGTGGTTGGCGTCAACAAGTATCGTCTGCCGAGCGAGGACCAGCTGGATACCCTCGACGTCGACAACGCCAAGGTGCGCGAAGGCCAGGTGGCGCGGATCGCGTCGGTCAAGGCATCGCGCGATCAGGCCGCGTGCCAGGCGGCGCTCGATGCGCTGCGCGAAGGTGCGAAGGGCGATGGCAACCTGCTTGCGCTCGCGGTCGATGCGGCGCGTGCGCGCGCGACTTTGGGTGAGATCAGCCAGGCGATGGAGGACGTGTTCGGCCGCTATGCCACCGTGCCGACCCCGGTGAAGGGCGTGTACAGCGCGCCTTATGTCGATGACGGCCGCTGGGCGCAGGTGGTCGAGGGAGTGAAAGCGGTCGAACGCCGACTGGGCCGCAAGCCCAAATTGCTCGTCGCCAAGATGGGGCAGGATGGGCATGATCGCGGTGCAAACGTGATCGCCTCGGCGTTCGGCGACTTGGGCTTCGAGATCGTCTCCGGTCCCTTGTTCCAGACCCCCCAGGAAACCGTGGTTCTCGCGCTCGAGAGCAACGTCGATGTCGTCGGCGCATCCTCGCTCGCTGCCGGGCACAAGACGCTGATCCCCGAGCTGATCGCGGGTCTCAAGGAAGCAGGCCGCAACGACATCAAGGTGATCGCAGGCGGCGTCATCCCGCCGCAGGATTATGATTTCCTCCGCGATGCAGGCGTCCAGGGCATCTACGGCCCCGGATCGAACGTCGTCGAATGCGCGGCGGACGTGCTGCGTCTGCTGGGGCACAACATGCCCCCGCTGCAGGAGGCTGCCGAATGAGCGAGGACTCGACAACGCAGGGCGTGAAGCCGGGCGAGGATGATCCAGAGCTTCTGCTTTACGACTTTCTCAAATACCTGGCCACGCTTGCGCTGTTGATCCTGGGTGCTGTTCTCTCACTGGCGGGCACCGACAGCGGGCTGTCCAAGCGCAATCTCGCGATCGTGATCTTCGCTGTCGCAGCGGCGGCATTGATCGCGATCGTGGCAGCTGATCGGGTTGTCGGGTTGCGGATGAAAGGCAAGCCAGTGGACCGAACTGTGAACTGGTCGCGCAGTGTTTGCATGTGGTTACTGACTCTGGGGACGGGAGCATTCCTCTCCAACTGGCTCAATTTGTTCGAATGAAACAGAAAGTTTTATAATGATGCCCCGTACCGACTGGACCCGCGAAGAGATCACCGCGCTGTTCGACCTGCCGTTCAACGACCTGATGTTCGAGGCGCAGACCGTTCACCGTGCGGGCTTCCCACGCAACGAGGTGCAGCTCTCGACCCTGCTGTCGATCAAGACCGGCGGCTGCCCTGAGGATTGCGGCTATTGCAGCCAGTCCAAGGATGCCGACAGCGGCGTCAAGGCGACCAAGCTGATGGACGTGCAGGCGGTGCTGCAGGCAGCGGCGCAGGCCAAGGATCACGGCTCGGGCCGGTTCTGCATGGGCGCTGCGTGGCGCAACCCCAAGGACAAGGACATCCCCAAGCTCGCCGCGATGGTCAAGGGCGTGCGCGAAATGGGCATGGAAACCTGCATGACGCTGGGCATGCTCACTGCATCGCAGGCCAAACAGCTCGCCGATGCGGGTCTCGATTACTACAACCACAACATCGACACCGCGCCGGAAAACTACGCCAACGTCATCACCACCCGCACCTTCGAGGACCGGATGGAGACGCTGGACAATGTTCGCTCCGTAGGCATCAACGTTTGCTGCGGCGGCATTGTCGGCATGGGCGAGACGCGCTCGGATCGCATCGGGTTCATCCACGCGCTCGCCACCATGCCGCACCCCGAAAGCGTGCCGATCAACGCGCTTGTGCCCGTAAAGGGCACGGTGCTGGGCGACATGCTCGCCGATACGCCGCTCGCGAAGATCGACGAGATCGAGTTCGTCCGCACCGTCGCGGTCGCGCGCATCACCATGCCGCAATCGATGGTGCGCTTAAGCGCAGGGCGCGAGAGCATGTCCGAAAGCTGCCAGGCCCTGTGCTTCATGGCGGGCGCAAACAGCATCTTTACCGGAGACAAATTGCTCACCGCGCCCAACGCGGGTGACGACAAGGACGGCGCGCTGCTCTCCAAGCTGGGCATGAAGGCGATGGCCGCGCAGCCGCACGGGCACCTGGAGGCGGCGGAGTGATTTCTCGCCTGCTCTGCCTGCTTGCGATCGCACTCACCTGCGCTGCGCCCGCCGCCGCGCAGCCGGTGCCGATCACCATTGGTGAGACGCACACGCTGGCGTCGAAGCCGCTGGCGCAGGAGCGGGTGGTCAACGTCTATCTGCCCGCCGATTACGCAACATCGGGCAAGACCTACCCTTTGCTGTATCTGATCGACGGCGGGCTGGATCAGGACTTCCTGCATATTGCCGGGACCAGCGCGCTGGGTGCACTCTGGGCGCGGTCGCAGGATGTGATCGTCGTCGGCATCGCCACCAAGGACCGCAGGCGCGAGTTGACCGGGCCGACGCAGGATGCGGCTTTGCTCAAGGAGTTTCCAACCGCTGGCGGTTCGGCAGCTTTCCGCGCGTTCATCCGCGACGAGGTCATGCCGATGGTGGCCAAAAGCTATCGCACATCGGGCCAAACCGGCGTGATCGGGGAATCGCTCGCCGGGCTGTTCATCGTCGAAACCTATCTCAACGAACCCGACCTGTTCGATCATTACGCCGCGATCAGCCCCAGCCTTTGGTGGGATGACGAGCGGCTGGCGAAGGCTTCGGCCGGGCTGTTGGCCAAGCCCTCGGCCAAGCCGCACCGGCTGTATCTGTCTATCGCCAACGAAGGCCGCGAGATGCAGACGGGGCTCGACCGGCTGGTATCGGCGCTCGCTGCCAACCCACGCGAGGGCCGCGCCTGGTGCTACGCGCCGCATCATGACCTGACTCACGCGACAATCTACCACACCACTTCGCCCGAAGTGCTCCAGTTCCTGTTTCCCGGTAGCGATGCACCCGCGCCGGACAGCGGATTCAGTGTGCCGTGTTCAAAGGGGCACTGACCATGCGCAGTGTGATCATCGTCCTTGCCGCCGCCGCTGCGATGATGGCCACACCGCCGGCTTTGGCGTGCTCGTTCAGCTGGGGACCGGGCCAGTCGCCAGGCGAGATCAGGAAACGGGTGGATGTCCGCAAGATCGAGGGCGTGTTCCGCTATGGCAGCGGGCAGGGCGTCCTTGACGAACAGGGCGAGCTTTATCGTGGCCGTATCACCGGGCGGGTCGAATCGCGCACCGGAAGGGTCTGGGATACGATTCAGCTGTTTGACCAGATTCTGGTCGAGTGCGCTGCATATCACAAGCCGGTGGCGGATGCGCGCGGCACCTTCTGGATTTCCCGTCATAAGTCGGACGGGCGCTACCAAATGCTGTTGTGGGAGGGCGAATATCTGCCCCGCCGCAATGTTGAAACCATCCAACAAGATGAGAGTGAATGATGATCACCAAAATCCTGATTGCCAACCGCGGCGAGATCGCCTGCCGGGTTATCCGCACCGCCAAGAAAATGGGCATCAAGACGGTGGCTGTCTATTCGGATGCCGACGCGCGCTCGCCGCATGTCGAGATGGCGGATGAAGCCGTGCATATCGGCCCTTCGCCCGCAGCTCAGTCCTATCTGCTCGCGGACAAGATCATCGAGGTGTGCAAGCAGACCGGCGCCGATGCGGTGCATCCGGGCTATGGTTTCCTGTCAGAGCGCACCAGCTTTGCCGAAGCGCTGAAGGCAGCGGGCATCACCTTTATCGGCCCCCCTCCGGGCGCGATCGCCGCAATGGGTGACAAGATCGAGTCGAAGAAGCTGGCATTGCAGGCTGGCGTGAACGTCGTCCCCGGTTTCGTCGGCGAGATCGACGATACCGAGCATGCGGTGCGGATCGCAGGCGAGATCGGCTATCCGGTGATGATGAAGGCGTCGGCGGGCGGCGGCGGCAAGGGCATGCGGCTCGCCTATAACGAGCAGGACGTGCGCGAAGGCTTCGAGGCGACCAAGCGCGAGGGCCTTGCCAGCTTCGGCGACGACCGAGTGTTCATCGAGAAGTTCATCCTCCAGCCGCGGCATATCGAGATTCAGGTACTGGGCGACCAGCACGGCAACATCGTCTATCTGGGCGAACGCGAATGCTCGATCCAGCGCCGCCACCAGAAGGTGGTCGAAGAAGCGCCGTCGCCCTTCGTCACGCCCGAGATGCGCAAGAAGATGGGCGAGCAGGCGGTCGCGCTGGCACGCGCGGTCGGCTATTACAGCGCAGGCACGGTCGAGCTGATCGTATCGGGCGCGGACACGACCGGCGACGGCTTCTACTTCCTCGAAATGAACACCCGGCTTCAGGTCGAGCATCCCGTGACCGAACTGGTCACCGGGCTCGATCTGGTCGAGCAGATGATCCGCGTCGCCAATGGCGAGCCGCTGGCTTTCACGCAGGAAGAGGTGACGCTGACCGGCTGGGCGGTTGAAAACCGGGTGTATGCCGAGGACCCCTATCGCGGCTTCCTGCCTTCGATCGGGCGTCTGGTGCGCTACAATCCGCCCAAGCAGAAAAAGGGCGTGCGGGTCGATGACGGCGTCGAAGAGGGCGGCGAGGTCTCGATCCACTACGATCCGATGATCGCCAAGCTGATCACTTATGGCGATACGCGCATCGAGGCGATCGACCGTCAGATCAAGGCGATCGACCGGTTCGAGCTCGAAGGGCCCGGGCACAACCTCGATTTCGTCTCGGCGCTGATGCAGCATCCGCGCTTCCGCTCGGGCAACATCACCACCGGCTTTATCGCCGAGGAATATCCAGACGGTTTCCACGGCGCTCCCGCATCGCCCGAGCTGCTGCAGCGGCTCGCCGCGATAGCCGCGTTCATCGCAACCGCCGAAGCCGATCGCGCGCTGCGGGTCAGCGGCCAGCTGGGCAACCGGCTGACCCCGCCGTCCGAATGGCGCGTGCGGCAGGGCCATGTCGCGATGGAGGTCTCGGTCAGCGAGGACGCGATCGTGGTCGATGGCGAGGTCGTCGACATGGCGATGGGCTATACCCCCGGTGACCGGATGGCGATCGCCGACTTTGGCGACGAGGACGTGTCGGACGAGCTCGCGGTCAAGGTTCAGCGCACCCGGACCGGCTTTGCGCTGACCGCGCGCGGCGCGCAGCATCGCTTCGAGGTTCTTCCCGCGCATGTTGCGCAGCATGCCCGCCACATGATCGAGAAGGTCCCGCCCGATCTGTCGCGTTTCCTGCTGTGCCCGATGCCCGGCCTGCTGGTGAAGCTGCACGTTGCCGAAGGCGACAAGGTGCAGCCGGGCCAGCCGCTGGCGATTGTCGAGGCGATGAAGATGGAGAACATCCTGCGCGCCGAAAAGGCCGCCACCGTCAAGACGATCAGCGCTGCCGAAGGGGATAGCCTTGCCGTCGATGCGGTGATACTCGAACTCGAATAAGGGACGCATTTGGGGAGATGCTGGATGACCGCAACGGTCGCAGCGGACGGGGACATCATGACGCCGAGCAAGTCGGAAATCCGGCTGGTGATCGGCGCATCATCGCTGGGCACCATTTTCGAATGGTATGACTTTTTCATCTACGGCACGCTTGCCGCGATCATCGGGCGCACGTTCTTCCCCAGCGGAAACGTGACGCTCGAGACGCTGCTGGTGTGGGCGGGCTTTGCGGTGGGCTTCGGATTCCGTCCGCTGGGCGCGATCCTGTTCGGTTTCCTGGGCGACCGGCTGGGGCGCAAATACACCTTTCTGGTGACGGTGACGCTGATGGGGATCGCCACCGCAGGCGTCGGCCTGATCCCCTCGGCCGACACCATCGGCATTGCCGCGCCGATCATCATCATCCTGCTGCGCATTCTGCAGGGGCTGGCGCTGGGCGGCGAATATGGTGGCGCGGCTATCTATGTCTCCGAACATGCCCCACCTGAAAAGCGCGGGTTCTACACCAGCTTCATCCAGGCGAGCGTCGTCGGCGGCTTCGTGCTCAGCCTCATCGTGGTGCTGGGCTGCAAGGCGATCATGAGCGAGGAACTGTGGAACGACTGGGGCTGGCGCGTGCCGTTCCTGCTGTCGCTTCTGCTGCTTGCGGTGTCGCTTTGGATGCGGCTCAAGCTGTCGGAAAGCCCGGTGTTCAAGGCGATGAAGGCGGGCGGCGAACTCGCCGGCAATCCGTTCGTCGAAAGCTTTACCTATCCCGGTAACAAGAAGCGGCTGTTCGTCGCGCTGTTCGGCATCGCCGCGGGTCTCACCGTGATCTGGTACACCGCGATGTTCTCCGCTTTGTCGTTCCTCAAGGGTCCGATGCGGGTCGATGATACCGCGGCCGAGATCATCGTCGGCGGCGCGGCCTGCATCTCGATGCTGTTCTACATCTATTTCGGATCGCTCTCGGACAAGCTCGGGCGCAAGAAGCCGATCGTGTGGGGCTATGCTCTGACCCTGGTGCTGGTCTTTCCGCTGTTCTGGCTGATCGGCAGCGTCGCAAACCCTGCGCTCAACGCCGCGATGGAACGCGCGCCGGTGGTGATCTCGGGCCCCGAATGCAGCTATTCGCCGTTCGCCAAGGAGCAGGAGACCGATTGCGGCAAATTGCTCGCGCAGTTCACCGCCAAGGGTGTCGGCTATACGCTGAGCGAGGGTCCGCGCGTTGCGGTCAAGATCGGCGATACGGTGGTGAGCGATACCAGCAGCGCGGGCGTCGATGCCGCGCTGGCGGCGGCGGGCTATGACTTCACCCCGCGGGTGCCGCCTGCGCTCAGCATTCTCGTGATCGTGATGGCGCTGGCGGGGCTGGGCGCGCTGTCGGCTGCGACTTATGGTCCGGTGGCGGCCTTGCTGTCCGAGATGTTCCCGCCGCGCATCCGCTACAGTTCGATGTCGATTCCCTATCATTTCGGCACCGGCTATTTCGGCGGCTTCCTGCCGTTCATCGCCAGCTTCATCATCGCCAAGACGGGCAATCCCTATTCGGGGCTGTGGTACACCTGGGGCGTGGTGCTGATGGCGTTCGTGGTCAGCATGATCTGGCTGCAGGAAACGCACAGGCCGGGAGTGGAGCCGGAACATCTCTGACATTGCGGATATCGGTGCGAACATGCGGCTGGTGCTGGACGGCGGCGCGCTGGCGGCCAATTGGCGCGCGCTCGATGCACTGAGCGGGCGGGCTGCGGCAGGCGCTGCGGTCAAGGCCGACGGCTATGGCCTTGGCGCGCGCGAGGTCGTTGCGCGGCTGGCCTCTGCCGGCTGCCGCGACTTTTTCGTCGCGCACTGGTCCGAGGCACAGGCTCTGGCCGGGCTGGTCGACCCGGCGCGCATCGCGGTGCTGCACGGCATCGCGCCCGGGGAAGAGGCGGTCGCGCTGGCAACCGGCGCGGTCCCGGTGCTCAACAGCGCCGAGCAGATCGCGCGCTGGCGGGCGATGGGCGGCGGCACCTGCCATGTCATGATCGACACCGGTATGTCGCGGCTGGGGCTCGACTGGCGCGAGGATGTCGCAGGGCAGTGCGCAGGGCTGGATATCGATCTGTGTCTCAGCCACCTCGCCTCTGCCGACGAGGACAGCGCGCAGAACGAGGCGCAGCGGCTGCGCTTCGATCAGGTGCGCACCGGAGTGACCGCGCGCCGCTACAGCCTTGCCAACAGCGCCGGGATATCTCTGGGCCACGGCTTTCACTTCGATTGCACCCGGCCGGGCTTGGCGCTGTACGGCGGCGTGCCGGTGGTGGCGCTTGCCGATGTGATCCAGCCGGTGATGCGGATCGAGACCCGGGTTCTGCAGGTGCGCAAGGTGCAGGCGGGCGACAGCGTCGGCTATGGCGCGACCTTCACCGCGTCGCACGAGATGCGGACTGCCACGCTATCGCTGGGCTATGCCGATGGTTTCAAGCGGGCGCTTTCGGCGATCGGCGGCTTCATGCATGGTGCCACGAGGCTGCCGCTGCTCGGGCGCGTGTCGATGGATCTCACCTGCATCGATATCAGCGCCGCGCCGGACCTTGGCGAAGGCGACTGGATCGCCGCCGATCTGGAGTTGCCTCAGGCCGAAGCCGCGACCGGGATCAGCCAGTATGAATGGCTGACCCAGATCGGACGGCGGTTTGACCGGGTGTGGGTGGACTGAATTCGAACCCAATCCCGACCTTGACCGTCACCCCCGCGAAAGCGGGGGTCCCGCTTCAGTGCTGCGGTCAGCGAAGGTAGCGGGATTCCCGCCTTCGCGGGAATGACGAGGACTATCGGGCGAGGTGGTTGTTCAGCGCTCGATGCAGACCGCGATGCCCATGCCGCCGCCGATGCACAAAGTCGCCAGGCCCTTTTTCGCGTCGCGGCGCGCCATTTCGTAGAGCAGGGTGGTGAGCACGCGCGCACCGCTGGCGCCGATCGGATGGCCGATGGCGATCGCGCCGCCGTTGACGTTCACCTTCTCGGGGTCCCAGCCCATTTCCTGCGTCACCGACAGCGCCTGCGCGGCGAACGCCTCGTTGGATTCGATCAGGTCGAGATCCTCCACGCTCCAGCCCGCCTTGGCGAGTGCGCGGCGGCTGGCCGATACCGGGCCGATCCCCATGATCGAAGGGTCGACGCCCATCGAGGCCCAGCTCGCGATGCGGCCCAGCGGGGCAAGTCCGCGCTTGGCGGCGTCTTCCTCGCGCATCAGCACTAGGGCTGCAGCGCCATCGTTGAGGCCGCTGGCATTGGCGGCGGTGACGGTCCCGTCCTTCTTGAACGCGGGCTTCAAACCGGCGACGCTCTCATAGGTCGCGCCCGCGCGGATGTATTCGTCGTCGGTGACGGTGACATCGCCCTTGCGGCCCTTGACCGTGACGGGTGCGATCTCGTCCATGAAGCGGCCATCGGCGCGCGCCTTTTCGGCAAGGTTCTGCGAGCGCACGGCAAAACGGTCCTGCGCCTCGCGGGTGATCTGGTACTTCTCGGCCAGGTTCTCGGCGGTGATGCCCATGTGGTACTGGTTGAACACATCGGTCAGGCCATCATAGACCATCGTATCGACGAGCTTCATGTCGCCCATCTTCTGTCCGGCGCGCAGCATCTGGGCGTGCGGCGACATCGACATGTTTTCCTGGCCGCCCGCGACGATGATATCAGCGTCGCCATTGGCGATCGACTGGAAACCCAAGGCCACCGCGCGCAGACCCGATCCGCAGACCTGGTTGACGCCATAGGCCGGCACCTCCTTGGGGATGCCTGCGTTGATCGCGGCCTGCCGCGCCGGGTTCTGGCCCTGGCCTGCGGTGAGCACCTGGCCGAGGATCACCTCTGACACGTCCTCGCCGGTGATTCCCGACTGCGCAAGCGCCGCCTCGATCGCGATGCGGCCGAGCTCGTGCGCGGGGGTTGCGGCATAGGCGCCCAGAAAGCTGCCCACGGGGGTCCGCTTGGCGGCGGTGATGACGATGCTGGACATGGTGATGGTCTCCATCTGGCGGGATTATTGGGGGAGGAAGGACTTGGCCCCTAGTTAGGCGCTTCGTGTGACAGAATCCAATCTTTCAGCATCGGCCAGAGCCTTTGGGGCGCGCTGCTGCCCACCACCATGCCGACATGCCCAGAGGCCAGCACCTGCCGCCCGGGCAGATCGGGCGAACAGGCAAGCGGGACGATGGCATCGCTGGCCGAGGCCAGCTCGAGCACCGGGCCGCGCACGTTCGCCGCATTGGTGGGCACGCCGCCAACGCTCCATACGCCCCGTCCGGTGATGTCGGCGCCATAAAGCTGCTCGAACAGCTGCTCGCCCAGCGCAAAGGGCAGGGGCTCGCCGCCATTGGCCCAGTCCTCCACCGCCACGAAGCGCCGGGCCGGCCCGCTGTCGGGCTCCATCGCGCCGAAAGTCAGATATTTCTCGATCAGCTTGTCGGGCGAGAGTGTCCAGAAGCCATGCTGCATCACCTCCATCGGCACCAGCCCCATCGCCTCGCAAGCGGGCCGGTGATGCGCCCACATCCGGCCAAGCTCGCTCCGGCGCTGCGGATCATAGCCGCTGAAGTGCCAGGGCGTGGCAATCAGCGTCAGGCTGCGGACATCGGCATGGCAGGCGGCCGCCAGCGCGATGAGCCCGCCAAGGCAATAGCCGACCAGATGGACGGGGCCAGGCAGTCGGGACAGCAGCGGAAGCAGCCGATCCATGGCCAGGGTATCGAGCGTGTCGCCGCGATCGGACGGCGTGGTCACCCCCCAATCGACCAAAGCTGACTTCAACCCCTGATCCCCCAGCCAGCCCATCAGCGAACATTCGGCGTCCATGTCGAGCACATGCGGCGCGTTGATCGGTGAGGGGACGAAGATGATTCGCGGATGCTCATTCGAGCCGGACGCGACCGTTGGAGATCCTGCGGCGCTGCGCAGCATCGTCTTTCCGTGCTGCAGCAAAACCTTCCCGGGTGGTCGCATGAAGCCGCGATCGGCGCGTGCATAGCGGTCAAGCGCTTGCAAAAGCTGGAGCAGACGGGCCGGGTCGTCCGCAAGCTGCTGGCGGGCAAGCGCAAGGAAAAGCGGCAAGGGGCGGGGCGCATGTTGCAGTGCACTATGATGCGGTGCTACAGTGTCGCAGCTTTTATCGGGAGATGCGCGCATGGCCAAGACTGGCACCTCGGATTCGGATGATGTCATCATCATCAAAAAATACGCCAACCGCCGTCTGTATAACACCCGGTCGTCGAGCTATATCACGCTCGACTTCTTGGCCAAGCTGACGCGTGAAGGCAAGGATTTCCAGGTTGTCGATGCCAAGACTGGCGATGATATCACCCACAACATCCTGACCCAGATCATCATGGAAGAGGAATCGAGCGGCCAGCAGATGCTGCCCGTCGGCTTCCTGCGCGAGCTGATCTCGATGTACGGCAATTCGATGCAGTCGATGATCCCGCAATATCTCGAGGCCTCGATGGATGCCTTCCGCAAGAACCAGGAAAAATTCCAGAGCGCGATGGAAGGCAGCATCAAGAACAGCCCGTTTGCGCAGCTGGCACGCCAGAACCTTGCGATGTTCGAAGCGGCATCGAGCGCCTTCAACCCGCGCAAGGACAAGACCGGCGCGCCCGGCGTGCCGCAACCGGCGCCGACGCCATCCTCGTCCTCGGACGATGAAATCGCCGCGCTCAAGGCCCAGCTTTCGGCCATGCAGCGCAAGATCGACGATCTGATCGACAAGAAATAGGCACGACAGCGCCGGTGCCAAACGGGTGATTGCGCGAACGTGCGCGCTCGCCTAGGCACGCGGGCCTTGTTTGAGTGCATCAGGATCGAGCTTACAGTGACCAAGAAGAACGCGCTGCCCGTCACACGGCAGGAAGATTTTGCCGCATGGTACCAGGCGGTAATCCAGGAAGCGGACCTTGCCGAGGAATCGGGCGTGCGCGGCTGCATGATCATGCGCCCCTGGGGCTATGGCATCTGGGAGCGCATCCAGATGCTCCTCGACCGGCAAATCAAGGAAACCGGGCACGAGAACTGCTATTTCCCGCTGTTCATTCCCCTGAGCTATTTCGCGAAGGAAGCCGAGCACGTCGAGGGCTTTGCCAAGGAAATGGCGGTGGTCACGCATCACCGGCTCAAGATGGAGGACGGCCAGCTGGTCGTCGATCCCGAAGCCAAGCTCGAAGAGCCTCTCGTTGTCCGTCCGACATCCGAAACAGTGATCGGCACCGCGTTCTCGCGCTGGCTGCAGAGCTGGCGTGACCTGCCGATCATGGTCAACCAATGGGCCAATGTCGTGCGCTGGGAAATGCGCACCCGCATGTTCCTGCGCACATCCGAATTCCTCTGGCAGGAAGGTCATACGGCGCACGAGAACGAAGCCGATGCGATGACCGAGACGCTGACGATCCTGGCGATGTATCGTGACTTCGCGCAGGGCCCGCTCGCCATGCCGGTGATTGCGGGTGAAAAGCCCGAGAACGAGCGCTTCCCGGGTGCGGTCGCGACCTATTCGATCGAGGCGATGATGCAGGACGGCAAGGCGTTGCAGGCCGGGACCTCGCATTATCTGGGGCAGAATTTCGCGCACGCGCAGAACATCCGCTTCCAGGACCGCGAGGGCCAATTCCAGTTCGCGCACACCACCAGCTGGGGCGTGTCGACGCGTCTTGTTGGCGGCGTCATCATGACCCATGGCGACGACGATGGCCTCAAGGTGCCGCCGCAGATCGCGCCGCACCAGATCGTCATCGTGCCGATGCTGCGCGAAAGCCCCGAGGACGAGGCGCTGCTCGCTTATTGTGCGAAGATCCGCACCGCGCTGATCGATTCCAGCGCGTTCGGTGAACCGCTGCGCGTGCTGATCGACAAGAAGGCGGGCAAGCCCGGTCCCAAGCGCTGGGGCTGGGTCAAGAAGGGTGCGCCGATCATTCTCGAAATCGGCGGGCGCGACGCTGCCGGTGAACAGGTGACGATGCTGCGCCGCGATGCGCTCTATGCCGAGGATGGCAAGCTCGACAACCAGGCGATGCACTGGGAATCGTTCGTCGGCCAGGCGCCTGCACTGCTCGACCAGATCCAGACGCTGATGTTCTGCTCGGCCAAGGCACGGCTCGATGACCAGGTGCGTAGTGATGTCACCGATATGGCAGGCCTCAAGGCGCATTTCGATGGCAGCAAATATCCCGGCTGGGTCGCGGTGGATTGGTGCCGCCCGACCGGCGAGGCGCTGGACAAGGTCGTCGAGCAACTGAAGGCGCTCAAGCTCACCATCCGCAACACGCCGGAAAATTCGGCGCCTGCAGGTGGAAGCTGCTTCTTCACCGGCGAGCCCGCGGTCGAGCGCGTTCTGCTCGCCCGGGCCTATTGAACAGAAGGTGGCGCAGGATCGTCCCGGCAAGGCCAAGGCACCCCGCTCATACGACGGCGGCATGCCCGATCGTGCGGCGATCCTGAAGTTCATCACCGAATCCTACGAGCCTGCGGGCAAGCGCGAGATCGCCAAGCACTTCAAGCTGCGCGGCGCCGAGAAGATCGCGCTCAAGGCTTTGCTCAAGGACATGGCCGATGAAGGCCTGATCGACAGCGCGCCGGGCCGGGCGTTCCACAAGATGGGCGGGTTGCCCAAGGTCACCGTGCTCAAGATCATCGAAGTCGATGGCCGCGAGGTGGTGGGCGTTCCCGACAATTGGCAGGCCGAAGGCATGCCAGCGCCCAAGGTGCGGATTTCCGAACGCGGGCGCTCGGGCGCGCTGGCGATAGGCGACCGCGTGCTCGCGCGCACCGAAGAGGCGGGTGGCGGTCATCGCGCGTTCGTGATGAAGAAGCTGCAGCGCGCGGGCGAGCAATTGCTCGGCGTGGTCCAGCGTGACGAAGGCAGCGGCAAATTGTGGCTCAAGCCGGTCGACAAGCGCATCCGGCGTCTGGTGCCGATCTCCGATCCCGGCAAGGCCGAGGTCGGCCAGCTGGTGATGGCCGAACAGAGCGGCCTGCGCGACCGCGTGTCTGCCAAGGTCACCGAAGTGCTGGGCGAACCCTTTGCGCCGCGCTCGTTCAGCATGATCGCGATCCACAAGTTCGGCATCCCGATGGAATTCGCTGCCGAGGCGATCACCGAAGCCGAGCTCGCATCCAAGCTGCCGCTGACCACCGAGGCACGCGAGGACCTGCGCCACCTGCCGATCGTCGCGATCGATCCGATCGATGCGCGCGATCATGATGACGCGATCTGGGCGGCACCTGATGACGATCCCGCGAATCCCGGCGGGTTCAAGGCGATCGTCGCGATTGCCGATGTCTCCTATTACGTCCGCCCCGGCGGCGCGATCGACCGGTCGGCGCGCAAGCGCGGCAACAGCGTGTATTTCCCCGACCGCGTCGTGCCGATGCTCCCCGAGGTGCTGTCTGCGGACATGTGTTCGCTGAAAGCCGGGCAGGACCGCGCGGCGATGGCGTGCCATCTGGTGATCGATGCGCACGGCAAGCTCAAGGACTGGCGCTTCACCCGCGCGCTGGTGCGGCTGGCGGCGAACATCGCCTATGAGGACGCACAGGCGGCCATCGACGGCACCAAGCCGCACGACCTGACCGACACCGCGCTCCGCCCGCTCTGGGCGTGCTGGAAGCTGCTCTACAAGGCGCGGCATGCGCGCGAGCCGCTCGACCTCGATCTGCCAGAGCGGCGGATCGTGCTCGACGAGGCGGGCCGCATTGTCAGCGTCGCGACCCGCGAGCGGCTCGATGCGCATCGGCTGGTCGAGGATTTCATGATCGCCGCCAATGTCGCTGCCGCCAAGGCGCTCGAGGGCAAGAAGGCGCCCGTCGTCTATCGCGTCCACGAACCGCCTTCTCGCGAGAAATTGGTCGCGCTCAAGGACTATCTCGAAACCTTCGAGATTGCGTTCGCGCTCGGCCAGGTGGTGCGCCCCAGCACCTTCAACGCCATCCTCGCCCGGGTGACCGACGAGACGGTCAAGCCGATGGTGATGGAGCAGGTGCTGCGCAGCCAGACCCAGGCCTATTACGGCCCGCGCAACATGGGCCATTTCGGCCTGTCGTTGGGCTCTTACGGCCATTTCACCAGCCCGATCCGCCGCTATGCCGATCTGCTACTGCACCGCGCGCTGGTCGATGCCTACAAGCTCGAACAGCCCGCGCCCAAGAGCGATCTGCCGCCGTCCACTGGCCTCAGCGAACAGGACGCTGCCTCGCTCGACCGAATTTGCCAGCTGATCAGCAGCTTCGAGCGCCGCGCGATGGAGGCCGAGCGCGAAACCGTCGATCGCTATGTCGCAGCCTTCCTCGCCACCCGCATCGGCGAGGTGCACAAGGTGCGGATCACCGGGGTGCAGAATTTCGGCTTTTTCGCGACGATCGAGGAATTCGGCGGCGACGGTCTGGTGCCGGTCTCGACGCTGGGCGCAGAGCGTTTCTGGTATGACGAAAAGGCGCAGACGCTGACCGGCGAGACCACCGGCGAGCAATATGCCGTGGGTCAGCGGTTAGAGCTCAGGCTGGTCGAGGCAGATCCCATCACCGGGGCGATAAAGTTCGAGCTGCCCGAAGGCGGCAACTTCATGCGTGAACCCTATCGCGGTCGCAACGACGGCAAGCCCAAGCGTCCGCCGATCAAGCGCCGCGGGCGCCCGGGCAACATCCGCCACCAAAGCCGCTGACCGCTAGCGGCGGTCACGACATCCGGTCGATGTCCGCATCGGTCAGCCCGCCCGGCACGATGGTGAGCGGGCAGGGCAGCGCGCCTGCATCGGGGCCGGCAAAATGCGTGATCAGCGGCCCGGGCGCTCCGCTTGCAGCCGCGCCCAGCACCAGCATGGCAAGATCCGGACATTCGAGCATGTAGCGGCGGATTTCCTTGGTCGCATCGCCCATCCGCACGGTGATCACCGGACGCTGGCCCATTTCATCGAACAGGGTCCCTGCGGCATTGGCGACCAGCGCCTCGGCCCGGCTCCGCGCCTCGTCCTCGATCGTCGCCTGCACCCCGCCCCAGGCAACGAAGTCCTGCTTGGGCACCAGCGCCAGGATATGCACCTGACCACCGGTGTGCTGCGCCCGCCGCGAGGCGAAGCGCAGCGCGGTCAGCGCCTCGCTGGTTTCATCCATGATGACCAGATATACCCGCATAAAATCGCTGCCCCGTTTGCTGACCTTAAGACTGCGCCAAAATGATAGGTGTGGCAAGGGTATGCCCCCTTGACCCTACGGACCTAAGCGTCGAGAACGGCCCCCGTTATCGAATTGGCGCACCTGAATCGGGGGAAAACACCCAATGCCTATCAATCTGAAAATGCCCGCCCTCTCGCCCACGATGGAGGAGGGCACGCTCGCCAAGTGGCTGGTCAAGGAAGGCGACACCGTCGCCTCCGGGGACCTGCTCGCCGAGATCGAAACCGACAAGGCGACGATGGAATTCGAGGCGGTCGACGAGGGCGTGATCGCAAAGATTGTCATTCCGGCAGGCACCGACAATGTGAAGGTGGGTGAGATCATCGCGATCATCACCGCAGAGGGCGAGGATGCGAGCGATGCGCCCGCCGCTGCAGCGCCGGCACCGGCGCCTGCGCCTGCTCCGAAGGAAGAGGCCAAGGCTGCCGCGGCGCCCACGCCTGCACCTGCACCTGCACCTGCACCCGCCCCGGCGTCTGCGGCCGCATCCGAAGACGACCGGATCAAGGCGAGCCCGCTCGCCAAGCGCATTGCCGCCGCCAAGGGCATCGATCTGGCGACGATCAAGGGTACCGGCCCCGGCGGCCGTATCGTCAAGGCCGATGTCGAGGATGCGCAGCCAGGCGAAGCCAAAGCTGCAGCCCCTGCACCTGCGCCCGCAGCCGCGCCGCAAGCAGCCGCTGCGCCTGCCGCCGCCGCGCCCGCGCCGTTCACCACCGATATCCCGCATGAGGAGGCCAAGCTCTCCAACATGCGCAAGACGATCGCGCGCCGCCTGACCGAGGCCAAGCAGACGATCCCGCATATCTACCTCACGCTCGATATCCAGCTCGACAAACTGCTCAAGCTGCGCGGCGAGCTCAACAAGGCGCTCGAGGCGCAGGGCGTCAAGCTCTCGGTCAACGACCTGCTGATCAAGGCGTTGGCCAAGGCGCTGATCCAGGTACCCAAGTGCAACGTCAGCTTCGCCGGTAACACGCTGATCAGCTACAGCCGCGCAGACATTTCGGTCGCAGTGAGCACGCCTGCGGGCCTGATCACCCCGATCATCGTCGGTGCCGAAACCAAGGCCGTCGGCGCGATCTCCACCGAGATGAAGGAACTCGCCGGACGCGCCAAGGAAGGCAAATTGCAGCCGCACGAATACCAGGGCGGCACCGCGAGCCTTTCCAACATGGGCATGTTCGGCATCAAGCACTTCGAAGCGGTGATCAACCCGCCTCAGGCAATGATCATGGCGATCGGCGCGGGCGAGAAGCGCCCGTACATCATCGACGACGCGCTCGGCATCGCCACCGTGATGAGCGCCACCGGCAGCTTCGACCACCGCGCCATCGACGGCGCGGATGGTGCGCAGCTGATGCAGGCTTTCAAGGACCTGTGCGAGAACCCGCTGGGGATGCTGGCCTGAGGCATATGGACTGGTGACCGACGGCAGCGACCCGCATAGCCCCTCTCCCCTTGCGGGAGAGGGGTTGGGGAGAGGGGGGCGGCGCGATAGCGACGCTCCTGCGCCAACCGCACCATCAAGCGCAACCCTACGCACCCGCGCAAAAGCGATGCGCAGCGAGCCGACCGAAGCCGAACTGAAACTCTGGCAAATCCTGCGCGGGAAGCGCCTCGCCGGGTTCAAGTTCAAGCGGCAGGTGCCGATCGATCGCTACATCGCGGATTTCGTGTGTTTTGCGCAGCGGGTGATCATCGAGGCGGATGGATCGCAGCATGTCGAAAGTGCTTACGACGCCGCGCGCGACGCCTATCTGCACAACGAGGGATTCACTGTGCTGCGGTTTTCGAACTACGATATTTTGACGAACGATGAAGGGGTGGGCGAGATGATCTTGGGGGTTTTGTCTGGCGACGAACAGGCCATCGAGGCCTGTTCGCCGCTCCCCCTCTCCCCAACCCCTCTCCCGCAAGGGGAGAGGGGCTCAAAGGACGCTGCCGTATCCTCTACTCCCTCTCCCTTGCCGGGTGAGGGGCTAAGATGACCATCCTCCTCTTCATCCTCCGCCGCCTTTTGCTCCCCACCGCGATCGCGACGCTCGTCGGGCGTTTCGCGTTCAACCTCGCGCAGACCGGGGCGCTCAACATTTCCGAGACGTTCGTCGATACGGCAGACGCGTTCTACACCGTGGTGATGGTGTTCGTGATCCTGCTCGCGACCGCACTTGTCGCGCTGGTGCTGGCACGGCTGAACCTGCATCCGCTGCTGCGCGTGCCGCTCCTGCTCGCCACCGCAGCGGGCAGCGGGTTTGCGCTGGTGCTGTATCTGACCGAAGTTGTCGCTTATGCAGAGCTTGTCTATGCCCCTGCGGTGGCATGCTGCATCGTGTGGATGCTCTGCAATCTTGATCTGATGAAACGCGCTAAGAAGGGCTGAGAACCATGGCTGAAACATTTGACCTGATCGTGCTGGGTTCCGGCCCCGGCGGCTATGTCTCGGCGATCCGCGCCGCGCAGTTGGGCCTCAAGGTCGCGATCGTCGAGCGCGAGAAGCTTGGCGGCATCTGCCTCAACTGGGGCTGCATCCCCACCAAGGCGCTGCTGCGCACCTCCGAAATCTTCCACTACATGACGCACGCAGGCAATTACGGCCTCACCGCCGACAAGGTGGGCTATGAGCTCGACAAGATCGTCGCGCGCAGCCGTCAGGTCTCGGGCCAGCTCAACGCCGGCGTCAAGGGGCTGATGAAGAAGAACAAGATCACCGTCGTCGAAGGCACCGGCAAGCTCACCGGAAAGGGCAAGCTGACCGTCACCCAAGGCGACCAGACCCGCGAGCTCGAGGCCAAGGAGATCATCGTCGCCACCGGCGCACGCGCGCGCGACCTGCCGTTCGCCAAGGCCGATGGCAAGCACATCTGGACCTATCGCCACGCGATGACGCCGACGGAAATGCCCAGCAAGCTGCTGGTCATCGGATCGGGCGCGATCGGCGTCGAGTTCGCCAGCTTCTACTCCGACATGGGCGCGGATGTGACCATCGTCGAGATGCTCGATCGCGTGCTGCCGGTGGAAGATGCCGATGTCAGCGCGTTCATGGAAAAGGCGCTCAAGAAGCAGAAGATGACGATCCTCACCGGCGCGGGCGTCGAGGCGCTGACCGATACCGGCAAGGGGGTCACCGCCAAGATCAAGACCAAGGACGGCAAGAGCGAGGAGCACCAGTTCAGCCACGCCATCGTCGCGATCGGCATCGTGCCCAATACCGAGGATATCGGGCTGGAAGCGCTGGGCGTGAAGACCGAGCGCGGCCATATCCTGGTCGACGGCTTCGGGCAGACCACCGTGCCGGGCATCCGCGCGATCGGCGATGTCACCGGCCCGCCATGGCTGGCGCACAAGGCGAGCCACGAGGGCATCATCGCGGTCGAACATATCGCAGGGAAAAACCCGCACCCGTTCGAAACCTGGAACATCCCGGGCTGCACCTATTCGCGCCCCCAGGTCGCAAGCGTCGGGCTCACCGAGGCGAAGGCCAAGGAGGCCGGACACGAGGTCAAGGTCGGCAACTTCCCCTTCATCGGCAACGGCAAGGCGATCGCGCTGGGCGAGGCCGAAGGCTTCATCAAGACCGTGTTCGACGCCAAGACCGGCGAGCTATTGGGCGCGCACATGATCGGCGCGGAAGTAACCGAACTCATCCAGGGCTATGTCATCGCCCGCCAGCTCGAGACCACCGAGGAAGAACTGATGCACACGGTCTTCGCGCACCCGACGCTGAGCGAGATGATGCACGAGGGTGTGTTGTCAGCTTATGGGCGGGCGGTGCATTTTTGAGTGTGAAACCTGGATTGTTAAATGGTCGATCCACACATCTCGTGTGATGGATTGCCGGTTTACCAGATGAAATGTTGTAGCAGCTGAGAGAGAGCAATATCGGCATTCAAGGCAATCAATTCTCGGTTAGACTTCTAGTTTGTAGCTTGTATACCGGTTTCCATTATGATCAATCGGGTGACAGCAATCCAGTTTGATAGGCGCGCGACGAATGGGCGAACTGTACCCGGTCACATCGTTGCTGAGAATGATGTCGGGGAGTGCGTCGAGCTAATCGCAAAGCTTTCGGCGAAATGTGATCGCGGTGCTACTTCGTTAGCAATGGAAGCTCTATGCGCCTGTCTTGCAGCTGATCTTGGTTTGCCGATCCCACAACCGTTTGCCGTCGATCTTTCGCCAGATTGGATTGATTCCGTTGTCGATTCTGGATGGCGCGAAGCTGCTCGACAAAGTCTGCCCGTCGCATTCGGCTCCAAACGGGCTCCGGCCGGTTTCAGTCAGTGGATGGCTGGGTCCAGCATGATTGAACGGTTGAAATCTACTGCGGCGGCCGTGCTGTTATTTGATGCAGTTATCGATAACCCGGATCGAAGATCGTCAAATCCGAATTGCCTCCAGCGAGGAGATGAGATCCGCATTATCGATCATGAGTTGTGTTTCGGCCCACTTATCATCGGCTGGCGTCCCCCATGGCAGATGGGGGCCCTTCAACATATGTCCACTCCCGGCATTCACATTTTCCGCGATGCCCTACGCGGCATGGATATCGAATGGGCCCCGGTCACCGAATCGTGGAAAGAGTTGTCGGATGATGCCATACTGGACTATGCGGCCGTGCTGCCGCCTGAATGGGCAGCCGCAATGCCGCATGTGCAGGCGGCGCTGGATAAAATTCGAAGTGCTCGTGATCATATCGATGAATGCGCACGTGAAGTACAAAGGGTGCTAAAATGCTGAAGCGCCGCTACTCGTATACTGTCCTTAGATACGTTCATGATCCGCTAACGGCGGAGTTCGTGAACGTCGGCATTGTGGTGCATTTTTCCGCCTCATCGGGCGAATCGACGATTCTGAAAGCGAAAATGCGCGGGACGATTGGTCGCATGCGAAACATGTTTCCTGACCTTGATCGTTCGGCGTTTAGCTCAACCATGCGTACTGTCAGTAGGATGTTCGATCGGTTGGCTTCACAGCTGGCATCAGAAGGCATGATCGCCGCAAAAGGCGATGCACGCACTTTGGCTGAAAAAGTTTTGCCGTGTGATGACAGTTCATTGCAATGGTCGGCAGTAGGAAGCGGGTTCGCGGCCGATCCGGATCAAACTTTGGCTCGTCTCTACCATCGGTTTGTGACGAAATACGACGTCCATTTGGTTCAGCGTCGATCAGATGAGGAAATTTGGAAGCCAGTGCGTCAGCGGCTCGATGAGCGGCGCCTGTCGGTTACGCTTGAACCAAAAACGATTGTCGGTTCCGATGACAAGATTGAATTTCAGCACGGCTGGAAGAACGGTGCCTGGCATGTATACGAGCCGCTGTCTCTTGATCTGGCTGACGCGGACGGTATCTATCGCAAAGTGCATCGCTGGCTAGGTCAGCTTACGTCAGTTTTTCCTGATGCAAGCGAAGAGTTTCATCCCTATTTTATCGTCGGCGCTCCCTCTGATCCGTCACTTGCAACTGCATATCACCGCGCTCTGAAAATTCTCAAAAAATCACCAGGCAAGGTTGAGGTGTTCGAGGAATCAGAAGTTGAGCAGCTGGTCGATCGTATTGAAGACGACGTTCGTTCACATCGCCTCGCCCACTAGAAGTTGGAAGGTTACTATAGCTGAATTAGCAGCTGCCAACGTGTTGGCATACAAGTATAGCGGGGGCGAGAAAACCTCGTCCCCGCCCGGTGTCCTCACCCCACCGTAACCCCAACCACGACCCACTTGCCATCTTCGCGGTCGAGCGTCACCGTTTCCACCGCCTGCTGCTTGTTCGCGTAGACCGTGCGAAACTTGACGACTTCGTAGCCTGCGGGCGGGGCGGGGAGGTTTTGCTGGCTGAGCAGGGTGCGCGAGACTGCTGCGCCGTAGCGGGCGTGGACTTCTTCTGAGACCTGCGTCCACACCGCGAGCGTGTTGAGCTTGCGGAAGGCGGTGCCGGTGGCGGCGTAGCTGTCTTCCCAGCGTTTCTGTTCGACCAGCGAAAGGAAGGCGCGGGCGGCGTTGACGACTTCGGGGTTCGCCGCGTCGGTCGCGTCTCCCTGCATCGCGACCTGGGTCGGCGCGGGGGTGACGCTCGTGGGGGCCGAGGTGGTGAACGGCAGCGCGGTGAGGGCCAGCAGGCCGAGGGTGAGGGTCATAAGAACTCCTGTGAGGATCAGGGAGCGTTTCGGCTCCGCGCCGGGGGTCGGCGCACCCACCTGATCGGCGTTTGCATCGCGAACATCACCCCCGATTGCGTTGTCCCCAAAGGATTGGGGGCCGGAAACCAACGGCGCGGTGCCACCCTCGGCCTCGAGCAGCATCCGCGCTGCCTCGCGGCTGCTCGAGACCGCCATCTTGCGCCGTGCTTCGCGCAGCCGCTCGTTGACCGTGTGCACCGAAAGGCCCTGCGTGCGCGCGATCGACTTGGCGTCGTGCCCGCACACGATCAGCCGCAGCGTCTGCTTTTCCTTCTCGGTCAGCGACCAGGGGTTATCGGTGATCTGCGTTGCCATGATGCGCCGATGCTAGGCCGCCCCCGGCGCGGCAGCCACCCCCAATATTTTGTATCTGTGCGCAGACGCTCGGGCTGACTGGCGGTTTTGCTTGCCTGAACCCCAAGTCGCTGTAATCGTTGGGGGACAATCATCCGGGGTAGCCGGTCAGGGGAACATCATGAAAAGTCTTGCACGTTTGATCTCGGCGGCGCTCGCCGCGTCCGCGCTCACGGTTACGGCCTCGGCCCAAGAGACACCTGAGCAGGCTCCCAACCGCACGGTGATCACCGCAGCGAAGATGATCGACGTCGCTACCGGCAGGACCACCGAATTCCCCGCGATCTTCACCGAGAACGGCCGCATTACGTCGATCGCTGATGCGCGCACGGTGCGCTGGGGTTCGGACGTCACGCATATCGACCTGTCGGGCAAGACCTTGCTCCCCGGGCTGATCGACATGCACGTCCACCTCGACAGCTCGCCCACTTATGGCGGGTACAACAGCCTGCAGTTCACCGACCGCTTCTGGAGCTTCGTTGCCGCCTCCAACGCGCGCGCGATGCTCGACGCCGGGTTCACCACCGTGCGCAACGTCGGTTCCGAAGGCTATAACGACGTCGCATTGAAGCAGGCGATTGCCGAGGGCTGGGCGACCGGCCCGCGCATCGTGCCTGCCGCGCACTCGATCGGCGCGACCGGCGGGCATTGCGACCAGACCTATCTTCCGCCCTCGTTCGGCGCAAAGTCTCCTGCGGTCGGCGATGGCCCCACCGAGCTGCGCCAGAAGGTGCGCGAGCAGCGCAAATACGGCGCAGAGGTGATCAAGGTGTGCGCCACCGGCGGGGTGTTCTCGCGCAACACCGAGCCGGGTCAGCAACAGCTCTCCGAAGAGGAGCTGCGCGCGATTGCCGATGAGGCGCATCAATGGGGCCTCAAGGTCGCAGCCCACGCGCATGGCGGCGCTGGCATCAAGGCCGCGATCCGCGCCGGGATCGACACCATCGAGCATGCCAGCCTGGTCGATGACGAGGGGATCCGCCTCGCGGCCGAGCGCAAGCAGCCGGTGTGGTTCTCGATGGACATCTTCAATACCGATTACACCCAGTCCGAAGGCGCCAAGAACGGCGTGATGGAGGACAATCTGCGCAAGGACCGCGAAGTGGCGCAGATCCAGCGCGACAACTTCCGCAAGGCGCACAAGGCAGGGGTGCGGATGGTGTTTGGCAGCGATGCCGGCGTGATGCCGCATACCACTGCCGGCGGACAGTTCAAGGTGATGGTCGAATACGGCATGACCCCGCTCGAGGCGATCCGCGCGGCGACGATGAATGCCGCCGACGCGCTGGGCAAGACGCAGGATGTAGGCGCCATCGCGGTGGGACGCTATGCCGACATCATTGCGGTCGACGGCGATCCGCTGGCCGATGTGCGCGAGCTGGAGAGCGTAGATGCGGTGGTGCAGGGCGGCGTGCGCGTCCGCTGAAATGCTGCGCGGTAAACTGCCGCAACATCGGCGGGAATCCGCTTCCCGTGGCGCGGCAGATTGTGCTAATCGGCGCATCCGATCTACTTTGGGGAGAGTAAGATGAGTCTCACTTTGATGGTGGCGCTTGCCATGTCCATGGCGCAGGGCGATCCTGTTGATTCTGCGCGCAAAAGCTTCAACGCCTGCCTGACCACGTTCACCAACGCGGCGCTCGAGGCCAAGAAGACGCCGGCCGATTTCACCAAGGAGGCGAGCAGCGCCTGCGCGACCGAAAAGACCACGCTGATGGACGCGATGATCAAGTCCGAAATGCAGTATGGCGGCAAGAAGGCGGACGCGGAAAGCTATGCGACCGAGGAAACCCAGATGATCATCGACAGCTATGTCGGCAGCTATGGCGACTATCTGTCGAGCAACATCCGCCACGGCAACTGAGCCGCGGGGCGGGGCTGTGCGCGGGCTGTATCCGCCGATAGAGCCCTACGCCACGGGCACGCTGGATACCGGCGACGGGCATCAGGTCTATTACGAGCGCGTGGGGACACCGGGGGCCAAGCCAGCGGTGTTCCTGCACGGCGGCCCGGGTGGCGGCTGCTCGCCCGATCATCGCCGGCTGTTCGATCCTGCGCTCTATGACGTGATGCTGTTCGATCAGCGCGGCTGCGGGCGCTCTGCTCCGCATGCGGCGTTGAACGCCAACACCACCTGGCATCTGGTCGCCGATATCGAGCGGCTGCGGAGCATCGCGGGCGTCGATCAGTGGCTGGTGTTCGGCGGTTCCTGGGGATCGACGCTGGCGCTGTCATATGCGCAGACGCACCCTGCGCGTGTCTCCGAGCTGGTGCTGCGGGGCATCTACATGTGCACCAAGCCCGAACTCGACTGGTTCTACCAGTTCGGCGTGTCGCAGATGTTTCCGGACAAATGGGAGCGGTTCGTCGCGCTGATCCCCGAGGACGAGCGCGGCGACATGCTGGGCGCGTATCATCGGCGGCTGACCGGGGATGATCTGGAACTGCAGGTTGCCGCGGCGCGTGCCTGGAGCCTGTACGAGGGCGAGACGGTGACGTTGCTGCCCGACCCCAGGCTGACAGAGCAGCACGACGACGGTCATTACGCGCTCGCCTTCGCGCGGATCGAGACGCACTATTTCGTCAACGCCTGCTGGCTGGAGCCCGAGCAACTGCTGCGCAACGCGTCCAGGCTGGCCGGCATTCCCGGCACCATCGTGCATGGCCGGTACGACATGCCGTGCCCCGCGCATTATGCGTGGGCGCTGCACAAGAAGCTGCCGCACATGGACTTCCACCTGGTGGAAGGGGCAGGGCATGCCTATTCGGAGCCCGGCATCCTGAGCCGGCTGGTCGAGGCGACCGATCGTTACGCGGGCAAGGCCTGAGGCCGATCGCGCCGCCGATCAGTTCCCGTGCTTGCGCACCAGTTCGCGCATCGCATCGTCCAGACCCTCGAGCGTGAGCGAATACATCCGATCCTTCATCAGGTCCTTGATCATCCGCACCGACTGAGAATAGCCCCACTGGTTTTCCGGCACCGGGTTGAGCCAGGCCGCGGCAGGATAGGTGTTGACCACACGGTTCATCCACACCGCACCCGCCTCGTCGTTGAAGTGCTCGACCGAGCCGCCTGGATGGCTGATCTCGTAAGGGCTCATCGAGGCATCGCCGACGAAGATCACCTTATAATCGTGCCCGAACTTGTGCAGGATGTCCCAGGTGTTGGTACGCTCGGTGAAGCGGCGGCGGTTGTCCTTCCACACGCCTTCGTACAGGCAGTTGTGGAAATAGAAGAATTCGAGGTTCTTGAACTCGGTCTTGGCCGCCGAGAACAGTTCCTCGCACAGCTTGATGAACGGGTCCATCGATCCGCCGACATCGAGGAACAGCAGCAGCTTGACCGCATTGTGCCGCTCGGGCCGCATGCGGATATCGAGCCAGCCCTGCCGCGCGGTGCCGTCGATGGTGCCGTCGATGTCGAGCTCGTCGGCGTTGCCCTCGCGCGCAAACCGGCGCAGGCGGCGCAGCGCGACCTTGATGTTGCGCGTGCCCAGCTGCCGGGTGTCGTCGAGGTTCTGGAACTCGCGCTTTTCCCACACCTTGATCGCGCGCTTGTGCTTGCTCTCGCCGCCGATGCGCACGCCTTCAGGGTTGAAGCCGGAGTTGCCGAACGGGCTGGTGCCGCCGGTGCCGATCCACTTGTTGCCGCCCTGGTGGCGCTTTTCCTGCTCCTCGAGCCGCTTCTTGAGCGTCTCCATGATCTCTTCCCACGACCCCAGAGCCTTGATCTTCTCCATCTCCTCTTCCGAGAGGAACTTCTCGGCGACCGCCTTCAGCCAGTCTTCGGGAATCTCGGCGGTGTCGTTGCCCTGGAAGGTCATCTCCAGGCCCTTGAACACCTTGGCGAACACCTGATCGAACCGGTCGAGCAGCCCTTCGTCCTTCACCAGCGTGGCGCGCGAGAGGTAATAGAACTCCTCGGGGGTGCGACCAATCACCTCGCTGTGCAGCGCTTCGAGCAGGACCAGATGTTCCTTCAGCGACACCGATATCCCGGCGCTGCGCAATTCATCCATGAACGAGAAGAACATCGATCCTCAACCCTTATCCGGCGCTTTCCGTTCGCGTCACCCTTCACGATGGCGACACCCGCTTAATCTGGCAAGTGGCAACAGGGCAGGGCCGTGCGATTTACCCGGCGTTAACCACGGCTCGCTAGGGTCTGCGGATTGTCGTGACAAAGGGGCAGTCATGCAGGAGCATCGCATCATCAAGCCTGAAAGCGATGCCATTCAGCAGATGGCCGAAAGCTGCGGCGATTCCGTGATCTGCTCGAGCCAGGTCGGCGGAATCGTGGAAACTGTGCGTCAGCGCATGGCGCTGCTGGGCGAGAAACGGTCGTATCTCGAGCAGATCGCGCGCAACCTTGCGCAGGAGCAGGAGCAGGTGGTGCTCGCCACCGCCAGCGCGCGCCGGACAAGCCAGGCCGCCTACAGCAATCTGGCGGAAAGCTCGCAGACCATGCAGGTTTCGGCGATGGAGCTGCACGATCTGATCGCGCTGATCCAGGGGCTGGGCGAGGACGTCAAGCGCTTCGCCAATGCGATGGCGGATGTCGTGACCGCCAGCCAGACCATCGATTCCATCGCCCGGTCCACCAACATGCTCGCGCTCAATGCCGCGATCGAGGCCGAGCGCGCCGGCGCTGCCGGGGCGACCTTTGCGGTGGTCGCTGCTGAGGTGAAGAAGCTGGCACAGGATACGCGCCAGGCCACCGACAAGATTTCCGGCACCATGCATTCACTGGGTATCGAGGCGGGCCATTTCATGGCGCAGGTCGAGCGCGGGGTCGCGCAGAGCCGCAGCGCGCAACGCCATTTCGAGACGATCGATGCCGCGATCCAGCAGGCGGGCGAGATGGTGCGTGATGTCGCGAGCAAGGCCGATGCCATCGCCGAATCGAGCAATGGCGTCCGCTCGGACACCGGCGAGCTGTGCGACAATCTGTTCGTTTTCATGGGCGATGTTGCCGGCTGCGGCGACCAGCTGGAAGCCGCGCTGCACCAGACCACCGAGCTCGAGACGATTTCCAACGTCATGTTCAACCAGCTCGTCCACACCGGGCTGTCGCATCGCGACAATCCCTATGTCGAGACCGCAACCGACACCGGAATTGAGATATGCAGCATCATCGAGTCCGCGCTTGCGAACGGAACGCTGACCGAAGCCCAGCTCTTCGACCGGACCTATCGTCCGCGGGGCGAGCCGGGGCTGGTGCGGTATGACAACGACTTCAACGACTTTGCCGACAGGCATATCCGCCCGATCCTGGATCGGTTCTGGGGGGTGGGCAAGACCACCTTCGGAGCGGTGATGTCGAATGTGGACGGCTATCTGCCGACGCACATTTCGGAACGCTCGCACGCGCCCACCGGCGACAGGACGCACGATGCCGCGCACTGCCGCAACCGGATGATCGTCCTCGACCGCACCACCAGCGAGGCGATCGAGCACAAGAACGATGCCTATTATGCCGCCGTCTATCGCTTCGAGCCGCATCCGGGCGAGGTCAGGATCCTGCGCAACATCTTCGTGCCGTTGTGGATCCGGGGCCGCTACTGGGGCAATTTCGAGCTCGCCTATATTCGCTGACGATGCTGGGCAGCTGCCCGGGTGGGGTCGCGAAGCCGGAGCCGCAGCAGGGCGCTGCCAGCAGTCAGGGCGACAGCAGCCACACTCGATTCACCTTGCGTGATGCCTGCCTCTTGAGCCACTATACTTCGGCAACACGGCAAAGATGGCGAGAGACAGTCATGCGTGGTCGAACATTCCGGACGGTTATTGCAGCTTTTAGCCTTTCAAGCTTGCCCGCAGCAGGCCCAGCGCAGCCGACCGAGCAAGAGACGCCCGATCTCTTCCGGGATGGCATCGAGGTGATCGGCCAGCGCGAGGTCGCGAAGAAAGTCCTCAAGGAAAATCTGCGCGAGTTGATAGCGCCCATTCCGATGTTCGATGTGATCCCGCGCTTCTTCGAGCCGCTTTGCGTCAAGGTGGTCGGAATGGCTCCGGAAGCCAGCGAGACGGTAGCCGACCGCATCAACCGAACCGCTCTCGATGTGGGGCTCGACCCGCCAAAGCCGAACTGCAGGGCCAACGCGCTGGTCGTGGTGGTCGACAATCCTCGCGCCCTATTCGAAAAGATGCTGACGCGCCGGCGCGGTATTGTCGGAATGGCTGAAATGCGCGATGTGCAGACCCGGAATCTGCGTGACGAGTTGCGCGCCCGCAAGCCTGCGGTGGCCTGGAGCCTGTCCACCCTGTCCAACAGCAACGGCGCCACGCTCGACGGTGAAGGTTATGTGATCGCGACATCGATCTCTGCCAGCCGCATTGATTCCAATTTCTACCGGCCCAAATCGTTGTCGATCGTGCTGTATGACTCGACCCAGATCAAGAACGTGACGCTTGGCCAGCTGGCCGATTACGCAGCGGTTCATCTGCTTGGCTCGCCCAGGCGGCAGATCGACTTCGACAGCGTCGCAGTTCCATCGGTGCTCAGCCTGTTCACGCAGGGGCCCGAGGCTGCCCCTGCAGAACTCACCCAGTTCGACAAGGCGTACCTGAAGGGCATATACACGCTGGAAGCCGGGGCCCTGCGTTCGCGGGTGCCCGGAGCCGTACTGGCGGGTTTTGCGCAGCAGTGCGAAGACCAGCAGGACAGCTGCCGGATGCAACTGAAGAAATAGCCCGATCGCGGGCTAGCCTACCTCTGGTCTGGACGCGCAGGTCGCTGACCAGGCAGGGGATCACCCGCCTGGCGCAACCCCTCAGCTGTTGCGGCGCGACATGAAGGCGAGGCGTTCGAACAGCATCACGTCCTGCTCGTTCTTGAGCAGCGCACCGTGCAGCGGCGGGATCGCCTTGCTGGGGTCGCGCGACTGAAGCACTTCGAGCGGCATGTCCTCGTGCAGCAGCAGCTTCAGCCAGTCGAGCAGCTCGCTGGTCGAGGGCTTCTTCTTGAGGCCGGGCACTTCGCGGACGTCGTAGAAAATCTCGAGCGCCTTCTGCACCAGGATCTTCTGGATGCCGGGGAAGTGCACGTCGATGATCGCCTGCATCGTCTCGCGATCGGGGAACTTGATATAGTGGAAGAAGCAGCGGCGCAGGAAAGCGTCGGGCAGTTCCTTCTCGTTGTTCGAGGTGATGACCACGATCGGGCGATCCTTGGCCTTCACCAGCTCCTTGGTCTCGTAGACGTAGAATTCCATGCGATCGAGTTCCTGCAGCAGATCGTTGGGGAATTCGATATCGGCCTTGTCGATCTCGTCGATCAGCAGCACGGGCAGTTCGGGCGCGGTGAACGCTTCCCACAATTTGCCCTTCTTGATGTAGTTGCCTATGTCGTGGACGCGCTCGTCGCCGAGCTGGCCGTCGCGCAGACGCGCCACCGCGTCATATTCGTACAGGCCCTGCTGCGCCTTTGTGGTCGATTTGATGTTCCATTCGATCAGCGGCGCCTTGGCGGCCTGCGCGATCTGGTGCGCCAGCACGGTCTTGCCGGTGCCGGGCTCGCCCTTCACCAGCAGGGGCCGACGCAGTGCGACGGCGGCATTGACCGCCACCTTCAGATCGTCGGTTGCAACATATTCGCTGGTGCCTTCAAAGCGCATGGGATGGCCTTCCTGCCGCTGTTAACTGGTTGGTTAAGCGATAGGGGGGTACGGCCAGCTTGGCAAGCGGTCAGAGCGCTGCTGCTTTACGTTTCCGTAAGGCCGTGCGTTTTCAAAGGCTAGATGCCGTCCTGCGCGCGGCGAAGCTCGGCGCGTTCGCCCAGCATATCCCAGAACTGGCGATGCTGCTGGAGCATCTGCGATGCGCCGAAGCCGATCGCGCGTCCGATCATCCTGTCGGTGCTCAGTTCGGCGGCGAGCTGGCGTGTGTTGGCAGACGAAGGGAGAGAGGAGGGGCGGACATCGAGCCCGGTGCGCGCTCCGATGAGATCGAGCACCTCGCGCACCGTGATCCAGTCCAGCACCAGCGCAAAGGCTGCGCCGATCGCACAGCCCTGGCGGTCGGACTGCGACAGCGCGTTGAGCGCCCCGCGCAGGTTGATGATCGCAGGGGTGCAGCGGTCCTGGCCCGGGGTGCTGGTGATCGGCCCTGCGGCAACGGTCAGCCGGGTAAGCAGCGCGCGCTCGCCGACGAATGCCTCGCATGCCTGGGCCAGCCATTTGCCGATATGCGGGTCTGCGGTGCGGGTCGCGGCATAGTCGATCAGACCGGGATAGCGGCCATGCAACAGGCACAGATAATGCGCGGCATCGGCAAGGTCGATTGCGCGCACCGGGCTGGCCTTGTCGAGCAGGACGCCGACAAAGCCGTGCGCAGCGCTGGTGCCCTGCGCCAGCGCGGCATCCAGCGAGCGCGGTGGCGCGGCATCCGGTTGGGCGCGGTCAAAGGCTCCGGGCTGAACAAACGACACGTGGCGGTTTCCCTAAAGTGCTTGGCCCAATCTGCTCCGCCCGAAGGTCCGGCGACACAATTGGTGTGGCAGGCAAGCGGGTCGCACCTGCCTCCACACCGGCACCCTAGCGTGTCGTCCTAAAGAGAAAGTTTACGCAGGTGCAGGTTTATCGCGCCTGGCGATGCTGTTCGTCGAGAAACCGCGCGACATCGGCCAGATCGACATCATGGCACACGAACGTCTGCCCGATCCCGCGCGCGAGCAGGAAGGGCAGGGTGCCGCCCGCCATCTTCTTGTCATGCCGCATATGATCGACCAGCGCCGCGCCATCGGCGGTGACGCCGGCATCGTGCAGCGTGACCGGCATCGCGCAGGCGCCGAAATGCGCGGCGACGCGTTCTGCGTCCGCAAGGTCGCACAACCCGCGCCGTGCCGAATAGCGCAGCGCCAGCACCATTCCGACGCCCACCGCCTCGCCGTGCAAAAGCCTCTCGCCAAATCCGGTATCGGCTTCCAGCGCATGGCCGAAGGTATGGCCGAGGTTGAGCAGCGCGCGGCGGTCCTTGGTCTCGCGCTCGTCCTCGCCCACGATCCGCGCCTTGGCAGCGACGCTGGTGACGATGGCGTGATCGAGCGCCTGGGGTTCACCTGCCAGCACATCGGCGCCGTGCGCCTCGCACCAGTCGAAGAAGGGCGCATCGTCGATCAGGCCGTATTTGACCACTTCGGCATAGCCTGCGCGCATTTCGCGCGGGGGCAGCGTGGCGAGCACCTGCGGATCGATCAGCACGAATCGCGGCTGGTGGAACGCGCCGACGAGGTTCTTGCCCGCTGCGGTGTTGATCGCGGTCTTGCCGCCGACCGAGCTGTCGACCTGTGCCAGCAGGGTGGTCGGCACCTGGACGAAGTCGCAGCCGCGCTTGACGATCGATGCGGCAAAGCCGGTGAGGTCGCCGATCATCCCGCCGCCCAGCGCGAAGATGGTGTCGCTGCGCTCGATCCCTGCGCCGAGCAGCCAGTCGGTCAGCCGCGCCAGCTCGGCCCAGCTCTTGCTCGCCTCGCCAGCGGGTACGACATGCAGCTCCGCCGCGATGCCTGCGGCTTCGAGCTGCGCGGCGATGCGGGGCCAGTGGTGCCGGGCCACCGTGCTGTCGGTGACCCAGAGGCTGCGGCCGCGCTTTGTCCAGGGAGCGATGTGCCTTGCCACGTCGCCGAGTGCGCCTGCCTCAACGGCGATGTCATAGCTGCGCTGGCCCAGCGCGATATTCAGCCGTGCCATCGGGCAAGTGCCTCCAGAATAGTGAGAACGGTGCGGTGGTGCGGGCCATCCTTGCTCCGCACATGGATCTGCGCCTGCGCATAGACCGGGTTGCGGACCTCGGCGAGCTTGGCCAGGACTTCGCCCGGATTGCCGTTCTTGAGCAGCGGACGGGTGTTGCGGCGGCTGACGCGCTCCACCAGCGTGGCGAGGTCGGCATCCAGCCAGATCGCGATCGCGCCCTGCAGGATCAGCGCGCGGGTCTGGTCGTTCATGAACGCGCCGCCCCCGGTGGCGATGACGCGCGGCACGCCATCGATCAGCCGCGAGATCACCCGGCGCTCGCCATCACGGAAATAGGGCTCACCGAAACGTTCGAAGATTTCCGAGATCGTCATCTGCGCCGCGGTTTCGATCTCCTCATCGGCATCGACGAAGTCGATTCCCAGATCGGTGGCCAGCCTCTTGCCGACGGTGGACTTGCCGACACCCATCAGCCCGACCAGCACCAACGGCCGGTCGAGCCATTGCATGATGGCGCCTGCAAGCTTCGCGGGGTCTGATTTTCGGTTCTGCAGCATTGCCGCGCAGCCTATAAATAGGCTAGGCGGTGGCGCAAGTTTTCTAGACACTTCACGGAGCATATGTCGGCCATGGCCATTTTGGGACAGAATTACCGGCAGCGCAGGCGGCCCAAGGGACCGCTCATCCTGGTTGCACTGGCTGTTCTGGTTGTTGCGTTCCTGGCGTTCGCCTATTCGCGCGGTGGCGAGGTTCCAACCGCGCGCGTCGAAAAGCAGATCGCATTGCCGACGGCAGCAGCATCCAACGCCGCCACGGCGCAGCCCGAGGGCTGATCGCGATGCGGCGGGGAATGCTGCTGGCCTGTGCCAGCCTGATGGCGGTGGCGTTTGTTTCTGCTCCGGTGATCGGACAGAACGAAGCGCCGGAGTCGCTGCTTCCCCCCGGGTTCAATGACCCCGCGCCTGCGCCGTCGCAGTCCGAACCGCCGCCCTTGCCAGAGCCCGGTCGTACCGGACCCCAGAACCCCGTCGTCCCCGGCACGCCGCCCCCACTGGTCCCCCTGCCTTCGCTGGCAGGTCAGGAAGAAAGCGACGAGGCGCTGAGCGAGGAACTCGCTGCGCTGCAGCAGCAGCTTGCAGAACAGCTCGCGCTCACCCAGGCGCTGCCCCCCAGCGCGCGCCGTTCGCTGGACCTGATCGGTCCGTTGAGCGAGGCCAATGGCGGTTTTGCCGCGTCCTCGCTGGGCAATATCGGCGGACTTTATGCGCAGACGCTGGTGCGCCGCACCGGTGGGCGGATCGTGTCGCGCTGGGCGTCGCTGGGCTTGCAGAAGCTGCTGCTGAGCGAACTCAATACGCCGCAGGGGATCAACGGCGCAAACTGGGCTGCTGAACGCGCGGCATTGCTGCTGCGCATCGGATCGGCCGATGGCGCGGTGCGCATGGTGCAGGCGATCGATCCGCCCGCCGCGACCCCGCGCCTGCTTGATGTGGCGCTGACCAGCTATGTGTCCGCCGCCGATCCGCTGGGCATGTGCCCGCTGCTGCCCTTCGCCCGCGACACCGCAAAGGGCAAGGAATGGCAGCTGATCCGCGCGATCTGCTCGGGCTTTTCCGGAGAGGGCAGCTCGGCACGTGAACAGATCGATCGCGCCCGCCGTCAGAGCGGCATGGACCGGATCGATGTGGTGCTGGCGGAAAAGATCGTCGGGGCAAGCCTCAACGGCCGGCGTGCGGTGACGGTGCAGTGGGACGACGTGGGTCAACTTACCCGCTGGCGTTTCGGGCTGGCGCTGACCGCCGGGATCGAGCCTCCCGAGGCGCTGTATGCCAGTGCCGACCGCAACTATCAGGCGTGGCGCGCGCGCGCGCCGATGGCGCCGCTGGCCTCGCGCGTGCAGGCCGCAGACATGGCCGCTGCAATGGGCGTGCTTTCCAGCCGCGACATGATCGATCTGTACGGCGCGACATTCGACGATCCTGGCACCGACGATGCGCTGCGCGATCGCATGGCGCTCTTGCGCACCGCCTATGTCGCTGCCGATGCCGATGACCGGGTGCGCGCGATGCAGGCGCTGTGGAACCGGTCCGAAAACGCGTTCGTGCGCTATTCCGCGCATATCCTGACCGCCCATGCGGCAGCGCGCGTCGCTCCGTCGGAGGACGTCGGTGATGCTGCCGATGACCTGATCGTCTCGATGGTGTCGGCGGGCTTCGATACCAGCGCAGCGCGCTGGACCGGGATCGTGTCAGAAGGCAGTCTGGGCTGGGCCGTGCTCGCGCTCGCCTCGCCGGGGCGCTCGCCGCTGGGGTCATCGGAAGTCAGCAGCTTCTTCGACAATGACGAGAGCGCGAACGCGCGCAAGAGCGCGTTTCTGGTTGCGGGCCTGGCTGGGCTCAACCGGATCAGCACCGCCGATCGCGATTCGCTGGCCGAGGATCTGGGGATCCGGCTGGGCGGCGAAACCCGCTGGACCCGGGCGATCCGGGCGGCCGCATCGCAAGGCAATGACGGGCTGGTGACGCTGCTGGTCGCGATGGGCATGCAGGGCAACGACTGGTCGGCGATGACCCCGCGCCAGCTGTTCCACGTCGTTTCGGCACTGCGCATCGCCGGGCGTCAGGCAGAGGCCCGGATGATCGCTGCAGAAGCCGTCAGCCGCGCCTGACCGATGGCAGGCGACGACGCCCGTCTGATCGACCGCTTTCTGGAAATGATGGCCGCAGAGCGCGGTGCGGCGGCGAACACGCTCGCCGCGTATCGTCGCGACCTCGAACAGGCGTCCGATGTGCTGGCAGGGGCGCTGGTGCGGGCGGGGGAGGCGGGGTTGGCCCGTCTCGACCATCACTGGCGCGATCTTGCTTCGAGCACCGTCGCGCGCAAATCCTCTGCGCTGCGTGGCTTTTTCGCCTTTCTGCAGGATGAGGGGCTGGCGGAGGCCAGCACGGGCAACGCATCCACGGCGGTTGCTCGCCCGAAAGTGCAAAGACCGCTGCCCAAGATCCTGAGCCACGAAGATATCGCCCGGCTGTTCACGCTGGCAGAAGAGCGCGCGGCGGCGCCGGAGGCCAGACCATCGGACCTGCGGCTGCTCGCGCTGATCGAGCTGCTCTATGGATCAGGTCTGCGTGCCAGCGAACTGGTCAGCCTGCCGCGTGCGGCGGCCAGCATCGGGCGACCGTTGCTGGCAATCACCGGCAAGGGCGACAAGCAGCGGCTGGTGCCGATCTCGGGCCGCGCGCGCGATGCGCTGGCGCGCTGGCTGGCAGTGAGCCCGGGCGAGACGCGCTGGCTGTTTCCTTCGCGCACCGGTCATATCAGCCGCATCCGGCTGTATCAGCTGATCAAGGACTTCGCCGCCAGCGCGGGGATAGACCCTGCACGGGTGAGCCCGCACGTGCTGCGCCACGCCTTTGCGACTCATCTGCTCGAAGGCGGCGCGGATCTGCGGACCTTGCAGACCTTCCTGGGCCATGCCGATATCGCGACCACCCAGATATACACCCATGTCGACAGCAAAAGGCTGGTCGAGCTGGTCAATCGTCGCCACCCGCTCGCGCAGATGAACCTTGCCGACAGGCAGCGGCGTGGCTAGCAGGGCAAGACTATGACCATGACAAGCTATCTGGAATTCGAAAAGCCGATCGCCGCGCTTGATGCGCGCATCGCCGAATTGCGCGAAACCGCCGACACCGGCGAGATCGATATCGACAGCGAGATCGAGCGGCTCGCGGCAAAGTCGCGCAAGCTGCTGGCCTCGACCTATGCCGGGCTTACCCCGTGGCAGAAGACGCTGGTCGCCCGGCATCCCGCGCGCCCGCACTTCAAGCATTATGTCGCAGGGATGTTCGACGAGTTTCTGCCGCTGGCAGGCGACCGGGCCTTTGGCGACGACAAGGCGATCATGGGCGGCTTTGCGCGCATGGGCGAACAGCGCCTGGTGGTCATCGGGCACGAAAAGGGCGACACCACCGAAAGCCGCATCCGCCACAATTTCGGCATGGGCAAACCCGAAGGCTATCGCAAGGCGATCCGCCTGATGGACCTGGCCGACCGGTTCGGGCTTCCCGTGGTTACATTGGTCGACACCTCGGGCGCGTTTCCCGGCGTGCAGGCCGAGGAACGCGGCCAGGCCGAGGCGATCGCCCGCTCGACCGAGCGCTGCCTGTCGCTGGGCGTGCCGATGGTCTCCGCGATCGTCGGCGAGGGCGGATCGGGCGGCGCGGTGGCGCTGGCTTCGGCCGAGCGCGTGCTGATGTTCGAACATGCGGTCTATTCGGTGATCTCGCCCGAAGGCTGCGCCTCGATCCTTTGGCGGACCGCCGATCGCGCGGCCGATGCTGCCGAGGCGATGCAGGTGACCGCAGCCGATCTCAAGCGGCTCAATGTCATCGACCGGATCGTCAAGGAACCCGTGGGCGGCGCGCATCGTGATTCGGCGCAGGCGATCCAGGAACTGGCCAAGGCGGTCCGCGAGGAGCTGGAAACGCTCAAGAAGCTGAGCCCGCTCGAGCTGCGCGCGGCGCGCGAAGCCCGCTTCCTGGCAATCGGCGCCCTTTGATCTCGATGTAAATTCGCGCAACCGCACGCGGTCTGCGTCGTTGTGGCGACAAGCCCGTTTGATCATGGCGCCAGCACAGGGCATCATGCGATCGATCGGCACAGACAAACGACCGACAAGGAGGGTGCGATGGCACGGCGGATGAAGGTTTTTGCGTTCACGGTTGCAGCCGCTATGGGGACGACCGCGCTGCTGACGGGTGCACTGGCGCCCAGGGCCGAGGCGCTCGTTGCGCAGGCCCAGTCGATTACCGCTTCGGAAAAGCGTCAGGGTGCAGAGGTGCATCCCAAGCTGCTCGAGGAATTCGGCGGTGCGTACCAGGTGGCGCAGACCTCCTATGTCGTTCAGGTCGGCAAGGGAATCGCGGTGCAATCGGGCCTTGGCAATGCGCGCGACGACTTTATCGTCACGCTGCTCAACTCGCCCGTCAACAACGCCTTCGCCATCCCCGGCGGCTATGTCTATGTCACCCGGCAGCTGCTGGCGCTGATGAACGACGAGGCCGAACTGGCCGGCGTTCTGGGGCATGAAGTCGGCCATGTCGCCGCGCGCCACTCCGAAAAGCGGCAAAAGGCGGCGCAGCGCAACAGCATCATCGGGCTGCTCGGCCAGATCGGCGCGGCGGTGCTGCTGGGCGATGGCGCGGCTGGCCAGCTTGGCCAGCAGGTGTTCGGCACCGGGACCCAGCTGCTGACGCTGAAATACTCGCGCAAGCAGGAGGAAGAGGCCGACGATCTGGGCGTGCGCTATCTCAGCAGCGCAGGCTACGATCCCCGTGCACTGTCCTCGATGCTCGGATCGCTTGCGGCGCAGCAGGCGATCGATGCCCGCGCGCAGGGCGGAAACGCCCGCTCGGTGCCCGAATGGGCGAGCACCCACCCCGATCCCGCCCGCCGCGTGACACGGGCAGCGACCGTTGCAAGCCGGTTCGGCGGAACCCAGCGCAACCGCGATGTGTTTCTCTCGCGGCTCGATGGGCTGCTCTATGGTGATGACCCCAAGCAGGGCATGGTGCAGGGCAGGCAGTTCCTGCATCCCGAGCTGGGGCTGAAATTCTCTGTCCCGCAAGGCTATGCCATGCAGAACGGCACCAGCGCTGTGTCGATCAGCGGCCAATCGGCGCAGGCACAGTTCACCATGGGCCAGTTCTCGGGCGACCTCACGCGCTATGTCGATCAGGCATTCCGTGCGGTGGGTGGCCAACAGCAGCTCAATTACGGGCAGATCCAGCGGACCACGGTCAACGGCCTGCCCGCCGCTTATGCGACCGCACGCGTCGCCGCCAATCGCCAGACGCTGGATGTCACGGTCTTCGCGTACAGCTTTGGGAATAATCGCGCCTATCACTTTGTCGCGATCACGCCTGCCGGGCAGAGCAACCTGTTCACGCCGATGTATCAGTCGGTGCAGCGGCTTTCGGGCGCCGAAGCCTCGGCGATCAAGCCGCGGCGGCTGCGTGTGGTGACCGTCCAGCGTGGCGACACCGTGCAGTCCATGGCTGCGCGCATGGCCTATGACGATCTGCGGGCCGAGCGCTTCATCGCGCTCAACGGCCTGGCATCCGGCGCCACCCTGACCCCCGGGCAGAAGGTCAAGATCGTCAGCTATTGAGCGCGGTGGACACAAAAAAAGGGCGGCATCACTGCCGCCCTTTTCAAACAGTCGCTAAACTGTCCCTGAAATCAGGGAGCAGTCGTGGTCAGCCGGGTGCTGACGGTGTTGAACGTGCTCGACAGGTTGGTGCCCAGCGAGCTCATGGCGGTGATGGCAGCGACAGCGATCAGAGCGGCGATCAGGCCGTACTCGATGGCGGTGGCGCCCTTCTTGTTGCCGAGAATGTTGCGAATGGTCTTCATGTCAGGTCTCCTGTTCGAGGTCTTCACTTCCCCGTCCCATCTTCACGCATGCCGATTGGACAAGACCGGGAGTAAAACTAAATGCTTACGATATTCCTAAGATTGATCGGGGTGTCTGATATTCCGACACCTTAGTCTTGCTTGGGGACGATGTTGCTTTTGACGTAGCCCCACATACCAATCGTTCCGTCCGCCACGGAGTTGATCGCAGTCATGCAGGCAATGGCCACAAGAGCGACGATCAGACCGTATTCAATGGCGGTTGCCCCGCGTTTTGAACCCAGCAAAAGAAGGAGAAGGTGGCGCATGGTGGTTCCGAAACTAGCCGGGGACCCGCTTGCCCCAGCCACAGGTTTGCAAAATCCCGTTTCCAAAAGGTTAAAACAGGCATGCGACATGGAAATTAATCCGACACTCTTCCCCGTGGTGGCGGCATTGCTCGTCGATGGAGCTGGCAGGCTGCTGGTGCAGCAGCGCCCGCCCGGCAAGATGATGGCAGGGCTGTGGGAGTTTCCCGGCGGCAAAATCGAGCCAGGTGAGACGCCAGAGGCGGCGCTGGCGCGCGAACTGGGCGAGGAGTTGGGCATCCAGGTGGCCGAAGCCGACCTGGCACCGCTGACCTTTGCGAGCGATGCGCTGGGCACGCGGCATCTTATCCTGCTGCTGTACCGCTGCGATCGCTGGACAGGCGAGCCGGAGCCGCTGCACGCGAGCATGATTCGCTGGGTCAGCGTCGACGATTTGCGGGCGCTGGATATGCCGCCGGCCGATCTTCCGCTGCTCGGCGCGATCGAACAATCCCTGCGCCATCGGGGCGGCGCACAATAAAGCGACATACCGCCCAAAAAGGTGTTGCCATCCCGCAGGCCGCTGACTATGTCGCCAACTCCAACGCGCCCGTAGCTCAGCTGGATAGAGCATCAGACTACGAATCTGAGGGTCGGACGTTCGAATCGTTCCGGGCGCACCATTCCCCCCAAAAGGGGAAAGTGGACTGAAAAGGCGGGCAGCTTGCCCGCCTTTTTCTGTTTGGGCGCTAGTCCGCCCCGATGGGTCAATATAGTTTCATTTGACACCATTTTGTCTGCAGGGTATTCCTGTGCGCACAGCAACCGCGCATGGAGGATGATCTCATGGCCGACCTTTTCGAAAACCCCCTGGGCCTGGACGGGTTCGAGTTCATCGAATTCTGCGCACCGCAAAAAGGTCTGCTCGAGCCGGTGTTCACCGCCATGGGCTTCACCCGCATCGCCCAGCATCGCTCCAAGGACGTCCATCTGTGGCGCCAGGGCGACATCAACCTCATCGCCAATTATGAGCCTGCCAGCCCGGCGGCCTATTTTGCTGCCGAACACGGCCCGTCGGCCTGCGGCATGGGCTTTCGCGTCCAGAACGCCCGCATCGCCTATCGTGAGGCGCTGGACCGCGGGGCAGAGCCGGTCGAGACCCGCACCGGCCCGATGGAACTGCGGCTGCCCGCGATCCGCGGCATCGGCGGCGCGATGATCTATCTGGTCGATCGCTATGCCAGCCTCGAAAACCCCGAAGCGCTATCGATCTACGACATCGATTTCGAATATTTTCCCGGCGTCGATCGCCATCCGGTGGGCGCGGGCTTCAAGATGATCGATCATCTCACGCACAATGTCTATGGCGGCCGCATGGACCATTGGGCGAAGTTCTACGAGCGCGTCTTCAACTTCCGTGAAATCCGCTTCTTCGACATCAAGGGCGAATATACCGGGCTCACCAGCCGCGCGATGACCGCGCCCGATGGCAAGATCCGCATTCCGCTCAACGAGGAAGGCGCGAAAGGCGGCGGCCAGATCGACGAGTTCCTCCGCGCCTACAATGGCGAGGGCATCCAGCACATAGCCTTCATCTGCGACGACCTGATCGGCTGCCTCGACCGCATCAAGGCGATGGGCGCGCCGCTGATGACACCGCCGCCGGGCACCTATTACGAAGCCCTGGAAGAGCGCCTGCCGGGCCATGGCGAGCCTGTGGAAGAGCTGCAGATGCGTGGCATCCTGCTCGATGGATCGACCGAGAACAACGATCCGCGGCTGCTGCTGCAGATCTTCGGCCAGCCGGTGATCGGCCCGGTGTTCTTCGAGTTCATCCAGCGCAAGAAGGACGAAGGCTTCGGCAACGGCAACTTCACCGCTCTGTTCAAGTCGATGGAAGAAGACCAGCTGCGCCGCGGCGTGCTCAAGGTCCAGGAACCCGCGGAATGACCGCACCGTTCGCACTCTCGCGCATCCACCACGTCGCCTATCGCTGCAAGGACGCCAAGCAGACGGTGGAATGGTATGAGAAGGTGCTGGGCATGACCTACACCAGCGCCTTCTCGGAAGATCATGTGCCCTCCACCGGGGCCTATGATCCGTACATGCACGTCTTCCTCGATTGTGGCGGCGGCAACGTGCTGGCGTTCTTCGAATTGCCCGAGCAGCCCGAAATGGGCCGCGATGCCAACACCCCCGAATGGGTGCAGCATATCGCGTTCGAGGTCGCCGACCTGGACGCGCTGCTGGCCGCCAAGGCGCATATCGAGGGGCTTGGCATCGACGTGCTGGGGCCGACGTTCCACGGCATCTTCCGCTCGATCTATTTCTTCGATCCCAATGGCCACCGAGTCGAACTCGCCTGCAATATCGGCAAGCCCGAGCATTATGCCGAGCTCAAGCGCGTGGCCCCGTTGATGCTCGACGAGTGGAGCCGCACCAAAAAGGCTCCGCGGCATGCCGACTGGTTGCACAAGGATCCCGATGCGGCCTAAGGGTCTGCATCATGACCTTTGAAGATCAACTGGAGCGCTATTTCGGGACGCGCGATCCTGCCGCCATTGCCCCGCAGGCGGTGGATGCAGCGATCGAACGCATGCAGGTCGATCTGGGGCTTTCGACCGTTCCGGGTGAGCGCTTTGCCATCTGGTGCATGCTGTTCATGTTCGGTCAGGCGCCGGATATCGACGAGACATTTGCCGACCGCTCGGAGCGCGATCTGGCGCGGGACTTCATCGAAATGTCCGAACGGGCAGGGGAGGCACCCTGAACATGGCCGAGATCATCAACCTGCGCCAGGCGCGCAAGGCGCACAAGCGCAATCAGGCCGAAACCAAAGCCGCAGCAAACCGCGCCAAGTTCGGCCAGACAAGAGCGGAGCGCACCACGAACGCGGCTGAGAGCGACCGGGCGGCTCGGTTGCTCGATGGCGCGCAGCTGGAGAAGGACTGATGCGCTCGACCTCCGATTCGGTCAGCGTGCGGCTGTACCTGCTCGATGGTGACGTCGAGGGCGGGGCGACCAGCAGCCTGTTCTACGGCCCGCTGGCAGAGGCGCTGCACATCGCCGCGCAGCAAAGCGCCGAAGTTCAGGAAGGACTGTACATCGCCACCGATAACGACGTGGTCGCCTATCTCGACCTGATCGAGGAATAGGCGGAGCCCGGTCAGGCCTGCCGCGCGACCTCGAGAATGCAGTCGGCAAACCCTTGCGGATCGTCCTCCTGGATGAAGTGACCGCCGCTCAGCGGGCGGTGCTTCTGTCCGGCCGTCCCCGGCACCCGCCCGACGAACAGCGCGTCGCCGCCACGGGTGATGGGATCACGATCGCTGAAACAGCACAGGAACGGCTTTTCCCACCGGTCGAGAATCTCCCAGGCCTTGAGCTGGTCGGGTACCGCGACATTGGGGCCCAGCGGCACGAAGCTGGGGAAGATGCGCGCGCCCGCCTTGAAGCTGCCATCGGGGAACGGGGCGTCATAGGCCGCGATCTCGGCGTCCGACAGCGTGCGTGCGGTGCCCTTGGCGATGATCTTGCCGATCGGAAACACCGGGCTCCATTTGGAAAACGCCCGCCAGATGGCAAAGGCGCGCGGTGCGTCCTGGCCTGCGGGCAGGCCTCCATTGGACAGCACCACGCCGTTGAAGCGTCCGGGCATCTCGGCGACGAGGCGCAGGCCGATCAGCGATCCCCAGTCCTGGCATGCCAGGGTGATGTTGGTGAGATCGAGCTTCTCGATCCACTGTCGCATCCAGGCGACATGCCGCGCATAGCTGTAATCGCTCTTGCGCGCGGGCTTGTCCGATTTGCCGAAGCCGATCAGGTCGGGCGCGACCACGCGCAATCCCGCCTCTGCAACCGGGCCGATCATGAAGCGGTAGAGATAGCTCCAGCTCGGCTCGCCATGCATCATCAGCACCACTGGCGCATCGCGCGGGCCTTCGTCGACATAGTGGATCCGCAGGCGCGTGCCATCGGTGGCGTCGGCGATCTCCGCATAATGCGGGGCGAACGGAAAATCGGTGATCCCCGCAAACCTGCTGTCGGGCGTTCTCAAAACGCGCATGTCATCTCCCGCACTCGCGCCAAGTTATGGCATATCATATGACATATGATTGGCGGGCGGACAATGGGTCTGCGCGGCGGCTTGCATCGCGCGTGGTGAACGGGCGACTTTTCTCGTGCGAATGCAAGCTTGCGGGCTGGCGGGTCACGAGAACCTGTCGGCCAGCCGCAGCAGGTCGATCCGGTTACGGATCTTGGTTCGGTCGAAGATCTGCGCCAGAAACACGCGGGCGGTGTTCTTGCTGATGGACATCAGGTTGGCGGCGTCATCGAGCGAATAGACGTGCCGCAGGAACTTGAGCAGTTCGGCCTGGCGCCGGGTCAGCCCGAAGGCGCCCATGAAGACCTTTTCGGGTTCGGCGGGATGTCGGACATAGGTGACGGTGATGCTCGCCAACCGGGTCGAGTCCTCTCCCACAACCGCCGAAATGTGCACGACGGAGTCGGTCAGATCCCCCTTGTGCGCAAGGGGCGTGGAATCGTGCGGCGGCAGGTTGTGCAGGACGTTCATCAGCGCGGCCTGGAAGTCGGCCGGCAAAGCGCCCAGCTGGCCCTCGTCGCCCAGCTTGGCCAGCCCGGTCATCGCCAGCAGATACCGCGTCATGCCACCTGCACCGACCACCATCAGGTTCTCGTCCACGCACAGTTGGAACGAGTCGATGTTGCGCAATGGCGTAAACGGCCGGTCGGTCGCACCGCCGTTGCGAGTGTCCATGCGCAGCATGGAGTTGACCATGTTGAACTTGTGGTAGAATTCGGTGAAGAACCCCATGAGCCCATTCTGGTTGCTGCTCGACCTGTCGCGGTGCACCGCCATGACGATCCGGGCATTGTCGACACAGGGCAGGACCAGCACGGCGGCATTTTGCGGCGCATTGGCTGTTTCAAGCCACGACCAGAATTCGCCGTTATGACCCTGCAGGCTCGATTGCTGGATTTCATCGTCGAAGATGACGCCGTTCTTGCCATAGGCTTGGACATATTCCAGCCGCGGATCGACCTGCGCATAATGCTCGGCATAGGCATCGACGACGGCCTGGTCGAAGCCATAGGTTCCCAGCGACGTGACCGACTGGCCGTCGCCCAGGATCAGATCCATGGTCATGGCTTCGGCGCCGACGATCTCGCTCATCGACTTGAGCGACTGTGACCAGCTGATATTCCCCAGGGCCGCTTCGGCGATGTATTCGTCCAGCTTGTCGAACTGGTTGGAAATGACAATCATCGGGTCGTCGTCATCCGTCCGTCGAGGATCGAACCACTGTGTATTCGTCGCGGCCCTCGATCGAGACGATGAGCTTGACGCGCCAATCGTCGGATCCGCCAAAGCGGATGTTGCTTAGCACCCTGCCTGCATCGCTCAGATTGCTGAACGAGCTTGTGTTCGCAGTGCGGTTAGATGTGCCTGATTCAGACTCGATCCGAAAGTGCCCCGAACAGGCGCAAGCCCCGGCGGCGACCACCCTGGCACTGACCAGCGGTCCATCCTTTTCCACGATGAGAGAGATCGGCTGATCCGGCAGGCTGCTCATGGCTGGGGCACTCTCATCGATCGAGGGGGAGGCCCCGGCAGCGCCGGGGTGCATCGCTGCAGCGGTCATGGCGGCAAGCCAGGGCCAGTTATCGGGGAGGCTGGGCATTGACGACTCCAAGGATGGCATCGATGGCGTCAGTCGCCTCGGCAGGGATTTGGGATTCGGCATCGTCCTGTGGCGGCACGCTTGCACCTTGCCCCGCGCTAGCGACCGCTGCGATCGCCAGATCGTCATTGGTCAGCTCTGCATTGCGACCGGCGGCAAGCCGCCGCGCCGCGCCATCGGTCGCATCGACCGAGGTCGGCACGGTGTATTGCTGCGCAAGCAGGCGCTGTTCGGCCGAGAGCTGCGGCTGGGTGCGTCCGGGAAACTCTCCGGCGCGGCTTTCGAGTGTCTTGGAGCAGATGTCGGGGCTTTTCGAACCCTGCTCTTCATCGCAGGCATCCGATCCCTCGAGCCTTTGCAGCGAGAGCTGGCCGCCATCCTGGCCGGGAGCGCTCAGCTGCGGGGGCGGGGAAGGGCGGGTGGAGCGGCTTGGAACCTGGGTGGCTCCGGTCAGGCCGTCATTGTCGGGGCGCAGGTCTGCAATGGCGGGAACCTGAAGCGATCGATCGGACGGCATCGCCTGATCGCTGGAGACCGCCAGCCGGCGATCCTTGTCTTCTTCTGGCGTGGATGCAGAGGCGTCGGATTCCTGCGCCGAAGCACCGGGCAGCCACTGGGTCGACCAGATCGCCAGCAGCACGAGCAGCACCAATTGGGTAAAGCGCTTCAACTGCCGCAAGCTCGGAACATACCGATCCACGATCCGGGTTGAAAGCTGCTGTGCCATCAACTGCCCCCGTTGGATTGCACGATGGAGATTGCCTGGTTGCCGCTTTGCACGATCTGCAGATCGGAAAGATTGTTGCCGTCCTGAACCCAGCGCAACTGGTTGGCTGTTCCGTTCTGGGTCGCGGTCATGGCGTTGTTGTCACCCGTCTGGATCAATTCGGCGCGGTTTTCCGACCCGGTCTGCTGCACCTGCATCTGGTTACCCGAACCATGCTGGGCAAGGATTGTTCCGTTCATGCCACTTGAAGTAGCAGATTGGTCGAGAAGGATGGCATTGTTTTCGCCATTCTGTTCAATGAGCGCAATATTACTGCCACCGACTTCGGCGTCCTGAACGACAACAGCGCTGTTGAGGAGGCCGGTCTGGTCGAGTTCGAGATAGGCAAGGCCTGAGCCGGTCTGGCCGACGCGGGCCATGTTGGCCTCGCCGTCCTGCGCGATATCGGCAAACTGGTTGCTTGAGCTCTGGCTGATACTGGCCCGGTTTTCGTCGCCCACCTGCGTAACGAACGCGCTGGTGCGGACGGGGTTGGGGCGTGCAATTTCGATAGGCTGCAGGTTGGTGCTGGCGTTGCAGGTGCCGGTCACGCTGCCGGCGCAAGGGTTGGCGGCCGGATCCTGTGCCCATGCGACTTGCGAGCACATGACAAAGGCCACTGCGGTCAGGGTCAGCTTTGAAATGGATGCACGCATGAAACCTGTCCTTGAATAGTGTCGGTGCGATCCTGCTCCCGGGAGACCGGAAGCAGGATCACGACCGCTAGTCAGGTCTTAGAGACCCTGAGTAACCACGGCGATGTGGTTGGTACCGCCCTGGGTGATGAACGACTGGTTCGAGTCGGAGTTCTGCGTGACGCTTGCCGCATGACCCGATCCGGTCTGGATGATCTGCGACAGGTTGTCTTCGCCCAGCTGGGACACGTTGGCCGTCTGGTCGCTGCCAACCTGGTTGATGCTGGAAGTATTTTCCGAACCGTTCTGGATGACGTTGGCGTTGAGCAGCACTGCGCCGCCATTGCCGGTCTGCGTCACGGTGCTGGTGTTGAAGCCATTGCCGCCCTGCGAGACATTGGCCGAAAGGCTGGTGCCCTGCTGGTTGGTCAGCGCGCGGTTGGCGTTGGAGATCTGAGTGATCGACGCGGCGTTATCGCTGCCGGTGTCGCCACCCTGGATGATCTGGGCGCCGAAAGCGAAGCCGCCGCCACCAACGTTGAGCGATCCGACCTGAGAGATCGTCGCGCTCTGGTTTTCACCGCGCTGCAGGGTCTGAGCGGTGTTGTCGTTGCCGCCCTGCGTGATGCTTGCCACCTGGTTTTCACCGAAGCCGGTATCGAACAATCCACCGAGGAAGCCGCCGCGGTCACGACCCTGATCGACTTCGGCGGAGTTGCCGCTGCCGGGCTGGGTGATCGTTGCAGTCTGGTCTTCACCGCGCTGTGCGATGACGGCCGAGTTGTCGCTGCCTGCCTGGGTGACCAGAGCGTTGTGGTTGCGACCAACGCCGCCACCCTGATCGACGGTCGCGGTGTTCTCGTCGCCGGTCTGGATGATGTCGGCGTTTTCGTTGAAGCCGCGCTGCACGATGGTTCCGGTGTTCTCGAAACCGTCCTGACGGACATCGGCAGTGTGGTCGGAGCTGGCATTGGCGCCCTGATCGATCGAGGCGATGTTGTCGTTTCCGCCCTTCTGCTCGATGAACGCTTCATGCAGGCCGCCGGCCTGACGCACGGTGGCTTCGTTGCCAGCGCTCAGCTGGACCACGCCTGCTGCAGTGCTGCTGCCCACGCCATTGCCGGCACCACCCTGGATGATGTCGGAATCGTTGTCGTCGCCTTCCTGCAGGACATTTGCGACGTTGGCGCCAACGCCGGTCTGGACCAGCGTCGAGTCATTGAATTCGCCGCTCTGCGTGACGACGGCCTGGTTGAGGCCGCTGCTCTGCGTCAGGATCGATTCGTTGTTGTCGCCGCTCTGGTCGACGTCGGCGGTGTTCAGGTTGCCCGACTGCGTGACGGTGGAGTCATTGTCCAGGCCGCTCTGGTTCACGTCGGCATCGTCGAGATCGCCGCTCTGGGTGACCAGCGAGTCGTTGCCACCGGTCGACTGCGTAACCGTCGCGGTCGAGAAGTCGTTGGTCTGGACGACGCGCGAGAAGTTGTCGACGCCCGACTGGGTGACTTCGGCGGTGTTGTTATCATCGCTGCTGCCGGTGCCGTTGTCCTGAACGATTTCCGATTCATTGAAATCGCCCGACTGGGTCAGCGTGGCGTTGTTGGTGTCACCACCCTGGGTGATGGTCGACTTGCCGTTGCTGCCGCTCTGGCCGACGGTTGCGCCGCCGTCCTGGCCGGTCTGAGTGACGGTCGAGGTGTTGTTCTGCGCCATCGCGGGAACCGCGGTGAGGAGTGCCAGCGACGATGCGCTGAGGAGAAGAAGCTTTTTCATGGACGGGATCCTTAATTGAGTAGTCGCTCGACTGGCGTCCACGCGGTGGACGCCAGTCTTTGCTATTATTTTAGTTGGGCAGCGGCAGTGCGGAACCCTGCGTCACGGTCGCAGCATTGTTGGTGCCGCTCTGCGTGACCGTCGAGATGTTCGAGTCGGAGTACTGGAACACCGAAGCAGTGTTGCCGGAACCACCCTGGGTCACAGTCGACTCATTGAAGTTCCCAGCCTGCAAGACGTTGGCAGTGTTGAGATCACCTGACTGGTTGATCAGCGAGTCATTGTTGTCGCCGGTCTGGTCAACGACCGCAGTCAGCGTGTCGTTGGTATTGTCGGCGTCGGTGATGCCCTGATTGACCGTGGAGGTGTTCTCGTCGCCGATCTGCGTGATGTTGGCAAAGAACTGACCGTTCAGTCCGCTCGATCCCTGGGTGATGAACGAGGTGTTATCCGTTCCTCCCTGATCCACCTCGGCAAAGCCCTGGCGACCGTCCTGAGTGATCGTCGATGCAGCACGCAGGCTGCCAACGCGCTGGCGCACGCCTGCACCGCCCTGATCGGTCGGAGCCTGAGCCTGATCATTCACAACGTTGCTGGTGCCATTCTGCACGATCGTCGAGGTCCCGGAGGTACCCAGCTGATCGACAAATGCGTTGTTGCCCAAGGCGTTCTGCGTGATGCTCGAGGTATTGCTGTTGCCGATCTGGTCGACTTCAGCACGGTTGGTACGGGCATTCTGGTCGATCACCGAGTTGTTGCCGGTTCCAGTCTGGTTGTTCACAGCGATGCTGTTTGCACCAGTCTGGAAAACGTCAGAGTCGTTTCCGGTACCATTTTGCACGATCGTGGTGCGCTGGCCGGTGTTGGCAATCGGGCTCGGGTCAGAGCTGTCCTGCTCCACCAGAGCATTGTTGCCCGTTCCGGTCTGCGTCACATTCACGAACGTGCCTACCGAACCGCCGCCGAAGCCGGTCTGCGTGACATCCGAAGTGTTGCCCAGTCCATTCTGAGTGACGTTCACAGACGCATCGTTGGCCGACTGCTCCACATCGGAGACGTTGCCGTCGCCGGTCTGGCTGACCGTAGCAAACGAACCCGTGCCGCTCTGGTTGACGTCCGAGTCATTCGACGGGAAGCCGTTGGTCGGGACGTTGGCCAGCTGGGTTACCGAAGCGGTGGAAGCACCCGACTGGGTCACGGTCGACAGGTTGTCGCCCTGGCCTACGCCAGGTCCGCCCGACGAGGGGCTACCGGTCTGGCTGACTGTTGCCACTGCACCTGCGGCAGTTGCCGTCTGGTTCACCGTCGAACGGTTGTAGACGCCGGTCTGCCCGACGGTAGCCGTCGCATCCGAGTTCTGCGTGACGTTCGACAGGTTCAGTTCACCGGTCTGGGTCACGGTTGCCTCGGCACCATCGGCGGTCTGGGTGACAAAAGAGTCATTGTTCGGCGGAGCGATGCCATAGGAGTCGCTGCCCGACTGGGTAACCGTGGCAGTTGCTGCGCCCGACTGCTGGATGTTCGAACGGTTTTCGTCTCCGGTCTGCAAGACGGTTGCAGTGGCCCCCGGCGCAATCGCCGACTGATTGACGACAGAAACGTTGTCGTTGCCGTTCTGGGTTGTGGTGGCGTCGTTCAGCGCACCCGACTGGGTGATGTTGGAGCTGTTGGCGATACCGGTCTGATTGACGGTCGCATCCTGCTTGCCATTCTGCACTGCGGTGTTCTGCAGCACATTGGCGATGTTGCCAGTGCCGTTCTGGTTCACGTCGGCCTTGGTTTCGTTGCCGCCACCGCCGCTGTTCTGCTGCTGCTGCACGAACGACGAGTTGCCGTCGCCAAGTTGATCAACATTTGCCTGCGAGAACGACGAGGGATCCTGATCGACCGTGGAGCTGTTGTCGTCACCGGTCTGGATGACACCAGCAGCCGACGAATTCAGCGCATTGCCGACGCCGTTGCTGTTGCCGTTCTGGTCGATCTGCGAGGTGTTGCCATCGCCGGTCTGCCGAACTTCGGCTTCGCTCGAGTTGCCAGCCTGATTGATCGTGGAGCTGCTGTCGCCGTTCTGGATGACTTCGGCCTGCTGGCGATTTCCGCTCTGGTTGATCTTCGAATAGGCTCCGTCACCCGACTGGGTAACTGCAACTTCGATTTGACGAGTTGCATCGGTGCCGTTGCCGTTCTGGTCAACATCAGATTCGGCGTTGCTGCCGTTCTGGGTCACGGTGGCCTTCGAGAAGGCGCCGATCTGGTCGACGTTGGAAGTGTTGCTCTGGGCCAGCGCGGGGGCGGCAAAGAGAGCGATCGACGATACGCCGATCATAAGAAGCTTTTTCATGATGCTCTTCCTTGTGTTGAGGAAAATCCGGCGCTTCCGAAATTGGAAGCGCCGGGTAATTCAGACGATCAGTTCGGTGCGCCGCCCTGCGTCACGACCGCGGAGTTGCCGTTGCCCGACTGGAACACGTTCGAGATGTTGTCGCTCGACGACTGAGTGACGGTTGCAGCGTTGTTGTCGCCACTCTGGTCCACCAGCGAGAAGTTGTCGGTTCCCGACTGGGTGACGAGCGCGGTGTTGTCGTTGCCACCCTGGAGGATCCGCGACTCTTCACGAAGCGCAGTTGCTGTCTGCCGCACAGTCGCCGCGTTTTCGGTTCCGTCCTGATCGACCAGCGAGATGCCCAGTTCACCCAGCTGCTGAACATCAGCTGCTGCCAGCAGGCCTGCAGACGATGCTCCGCTCTGATCAACCGTCGATCCGTTGCTTTCGCCGATCTGTTCGACAAACGCGCTGCTTGCTGCAGTCTGGGTGATCGTCGAGGTGTTGCTCGCGCCATCCTGGATGACATCGGCTTCGGCAGCTGCGGACTGCGTAACAGTCGACACGTTGAACGTACCGTCCTGTTCCACATCGGCATCGGCACCGTTGGCGCCGAGCTGCTGTTCGATGGTCGAGTCGTTGTTGTTGCCATCCTGATCGACCGCCGCAATCGCGGCATCAGCCTGATTGACCACGGAGTCATTCAGGAAGCCGTTCTGGATGACGGTAGCTTCACCACCGGACACCGCAGTCTGCGCAACAGACGAGGTGTTTTCGTCACCAGTCTGGTCGACTTCTGCCGATGCGTTGTCTGCACTCTGCAACACGATCGAGGTGTTCGAAGGAGCAAACGTGCCGGTGATGTTCTGCGCGCGCTGCGTCACGTCGGCGGTCGAGCCGTCACCCGACTGGGTCACCCGCGAGGCATTGCGACCGAAATCGCCCGGAGCAACGCTGCCCTGATCGATCGTTGCGGTCGATGCGCCGGTCTGATCGACGACCGAGGTGTTGTACACACCGCTCTGAGTGACGTCTGCGGTCGCAGCAGCGCTCTGGTCGACAGCCGAACGGTTCAGCGTGCCGTCCTGGTCAACTGTTGCGCTCGCTCCTGTAGCCGACTGGTCGACGAACGAAACGTTGTTGGCATAGGCGGTGCCGGCCGACGACGGGGGCAGGGTGTCACCGTCCCAGTTGCGCGGGCCGAGGCCGTTGGTGCCGCCGCCCTGCTTGACTTCGGCGAATGCGCCGCCGCTCTGCGTAATCCGCGACGTGTTGTTGTCGCTCGTCTGGATGCTGGTTGCATCAGCACCAGCCGACGTTGACGTCTGGACGATCGTCGAATCGTTGTTGTCGCCCGTCTGCGAAATCAGGGCATCGACGGGCACAGCTGCCTGGCTGATCGAGGCATCGTTGAAGTCGCCGGTCTGGATGATGTCGGCGGTGGCGTTGACGGCCGGGACCACCGGGCTGGTCTGCGGCGAATTGGTGCCGTTGCCATCGCCGTCCTGACGGATGACGGTACCGGTGTTGCTGTTGCCGGTCTGGGTGACGCTGGCGTCGGCGAAGTTGCCGTCCTGCGTGATCGAGGCGGTGTTGAGATTGCCGAGCTGGACCACGTCTGCGACCTGATCGTTGCCGGTCTGGGTCACGGTCGAGGTGTTGTCGTCGCCGTCCTGCAGAACACCGATGTTGGTGTCGAAGTCGGTCAGGGTGTTGTTGGGATCACCCACATCGCCATTGATGCCCGACTGCGAAACGGTCGACTTGTTGCCGTCGCCGCGCTGGTCGACCGATGCTTCGTTTGCTCCACCCAACTGGGTGATGTCGGACTCGTTGGTGCCTTCTTGGAAGACATAGACGTTGGCAGCGCCGTTGCCGAGCTGGCTGACGGTCGAATCTGCAGCACCTGCGGTCTGGAAGACGCTGGCACGCTGGTTGGTGCCGGTCTGGGTCACGGTGCTGACTGCGCCGTTGGTGGCAGGGCCCTGGTTGACATAGGCCTGACCGTCGTTGCCGGTCTGAGTCACGAACGAGCCGGTGCCGACGCCGCCGCCGGTGCCGTTCTGCACGACAGTGGCGGTGTTGCCCTTGTCGGTTGCCGAATTGCCCTGGATGATCGACGAACGCATGCCGTTGCCGCCCTGATCAAGCGTCGCGATGTTGCGGTTGCCCTGCTGGTTGACGGTGGAGACACCATTGTTGCCGGTCTGATCGACATCAGCAACGACGGTGCGGCCGGCATTGGGGCCCGATCCGAAGGTGGCTGCGCCGTTGCCGTTCTGGTCGACGTCCGAGTTGTTGCCCGATCCCGACTGAACGACCGTGGCCTTGGCCGCGGTGCCGAGCTGGTCGACGGTGGAGGTGTTGTCCTGCGCAACCGCAGGAGCCGCGATCATCAGCGCAAGCGCCGAAACCGAGGTGTAAATGGAGGTCTTCATGGTTGATAATCCTCTTTCGAAGGGTCATAACCATGCTGCTCCGGAAGCAGACTGCCTCCGGGGTCAGCATGATTGTTTCACACGCACTCATTGTTGTCACGCTCACGCACCGGAGTTGCACCTCCGGTGCGTGAGTTTTGCCAGGCTTTTGTTGCATCGCCGAATACCGCCTGACCGGCTCCGGCTCTCTTCCGCGATCCTCGGGTTTTGAACCGGCCTGAAAAATCAGATCGGCCTTGCGCCCTTGTTACATTCGACCGGTGGATTGTGGCCCGACCGATCAGGAAAAAACCGTCAATTCGTTTCCGAATTCCCCTTGTTCGTTTCCCCGTTTTTCCTGGTTTCCTTTACCTTCATGGGGGTCAGCTTGCGCGCCTTCTCTTCGGCACGCTGCACCTGACCCGGCGTAAACTTTCCGTCGCGCTCCTGCTGATACTGCAGCAGCTTGGCCATGCCCGCATTGCGGTCGGCAAAGTCCCACAGCCTCAGCTCGACGCCTTCCATCACCAGCGCATAGACCGCCTTTTCGATGGCCTGTTGCAACGCAAGCTGATCTGGCTCGTTGGTGGTGAAACCGGCTTCGGCTTCCAGCAACTCGCGGAATGCGACAAATTTGAAGGCACTTGCACCCATGGACTGCGACGCGATGGTTTTCGAAGCAGTAACCGTCGTCAGGACTTCGCCTGTGCGCACGGACACAGCACGCAGATAAACCGTGACGGTGTCCTGCCGATATTCGGTGCGGGCGCCGATACCTAGGAACGCCGCGCCGGCGCCGCCGGTCAGCGTGTTGGTGTCATAGCCGATCACCCCGCCTTCGAGCAGCACGCCGGCAAACAGCAGAGCGGGCAGGGCATCGGGGTTGACCGCGCGCTCGCCCAGATAGCGCTCGCGCATTTCGCGGATGATCTGCCGCTCGTTGAGCAGGTTCTTGAGGTTTTCGCGCTCGACGATGGTGAACCACGAGCGATCGCCCACGTCCTGCAGCGCCTTGACCAGCACCGATGCGCCGCCCTGGCTCACCGCACGCGAAAGCGTCTGTCCGGTGGCGCTGGGCTTGAACTGGCCGGTCTGGTCGGTGAAGTTGTAGACCGCCACGGCAACCTGGCGCGAAGGCGCGGGGATTCCGCGCAGCAGCTGCTGGGTCTGGGTGGCGTTGGGAAGATAGGCATAGCTGGTCGTTTCAGGGATGGCGGCCTTGCCGCTGCCACCCACGGTGGTGCATCCCGCAACCAGGGCGGTCATCGCCAGTGCCGCCAGACATGTGCTCTTGTGCCCCATCATGATCAGTCAACATCCAGGAAAGTGGGCACGACGATGACAGTTTCTTCGCCGGTATCGTCATTGATGATGGTGATCGTAACCTCTGACAGCGAACGGATGAAATTGACCGTCTGTCCACCAAAGCTGATGGTTCCGCTTTCCTGAGGGTTGTCACCGAAGATGGCGGTGACGATCTGCGAGGAAAGCGCAGAGAGCAACCGGGACTGAAGCTGGCGAGCGAAGATATCCGCCTGCGACGAGCTGCTGCTCGATGCAGGGTTGGTGAAATCATTTTGTGCGTTGGCAATGCCGAGCAGATGATTGGAGTTGAAGGGGTTGCCGCCGAAACTTGGATTGATAGGCTGGTAGACGATGTCCTGGGCATGCGCGGTGCTGCCCAACGGAACGAACGCCCAAACCACCCCCAACAAGGCCGCTGCTGCGGCCCTGGTCGCACTTATAGACGAGTGCACAATTAATCTCCTGCAGCTTGCCCCGTGAGCTTTGCGCCCATCAGCTGGCATCATCTTTTTTTGCGACTCGATTTTGTTAAGACAACCTTAAGGAGGTTTAAGGGGACGTAAAATAGTGCAAACGCACTATATAAATCATTCATATTGGGGGGAATATCCGCGACCCTTTCAAAGGTCGAACAGGCCGACCCGCATCGACCCCAGCATTTCTCCCATTTTCCTGCGCGGACGCCACGATGAGCCGAGTTTCTGGATCAGACCAGTAGAGTGCAGGGGGTACCCCGCGGGAGCGCCGATTTTACATTCTGTCCGGATATGACACAGAAAACACACAGCTTTTGTCATCTAGCTGTCACAGCGGATGCTGTTTTCGGAGCGGGGCGGTGATGGACTCGGCTGGATTAACCATAAACACGGCTTAGGGTGCCATCGCAAGCTCTATATCGGGGTGCAAAAACAGGCCCCTGACATTTGAGCGCAGCTAGCCTAGGGATAACCGGAAGTAATTGGTGGTGGACATACCGGACTTAGGGTTACGGACCCGCTAGCCACCCCCGATGGCTGCAAAACCAATCACGCATTGTTGATGCAGCACCGATAGGCCCACGAACGGCAGTCAATTCGAAACGGGGGAGTTATCCGCAAACCTTTTCGGGCCAGCGGCGCGTCTCAGCTTGGGCTATCGCACCATGAAAACCCGAACCACGATAAGTGTAACACTTAGCGAAGCCGATTACCTCGAAATCACTCAGTATTGAAGGTATCTGCAACCGAGAGGAGCACTGATCGGCCAGATTCCGTCAAGCGGAGGTGCTTCTCTCGCAAGTCTTCAGGATTTTGTTCTGCCACTAACCATCCCAAGCCCTGCGGAAACGCACGCGACGGCTCTAACAGGATACGGTAAGTTGTATGAAGCGACTTATTAAAACTACCGCAAAGGCAATTTTTTATCGTTGAAAACGTTGGTTGTTTGCCAGAAAGATCTGCCCTTGCAGCTTCGATAAAGAACAGTACTTGAGGAAGCGTCATACGGTCAGGCGCATGCTCTGCTATTACCGACAAGGCCAATGACAACTTCTGAAAATCTCGGAGGCACATGTTCAGAGCCGGCTTCGTTAAATTGTTTTTACTGCGTGGCATAATTATCAACGACTCTACTAAATTCCCACTCCAACCGATGTCCAGCACTGTCACTTTTAACGGGAGGAGCGTACCAGATGGATTCTATCCTGCCACCGATAATCGGCGGTCTTTTTTTGCGGAGTTCTTGGCGGAAGAGGTGGGATTCGAACCCACGGAGAGCTTGCACCCTCGCCGGTTTTCAAGACCGGTTCCTTAAACCACTCGGACACTCTTCCCGCGGCACCCCTTGCCGAAAGGAGACCATGTGTCTCCCGGGCGGTGCGGGCGGTTTCCTACCGAAGGCGGGGTAATCTGAAAAGCGAAACTTGGACGGGCCGGACGCAGCAGTGGTCGTCCCGGTAAAAGGCTTTGCCCTCCTGCGCCGTTCAAGCGTGGCGGGGCCGGGATGGGTGGGGGATGTTCGCCCTTTCCCCCGCGATGCTTTGTGTGGCACAACGCCGTGTGGGAGTATCGCATGGTTATCAATATTGTACAAAGGCTTGGGTCACGCGCTGCCGTGATGGGGGCGACGATCATCCTGCTGGCATGCGGGGCGCCCAGCACCGCGCAGCGTGAAATCGTCCAGCCGCTGCCGGGGGCCGATGCCCAGCAGACCCAGGGCTTTGCCAGCTATCTCGATACGGTCGCCGCTCGCGCGCGGCGCGAGGGCGTTTCGCAGCGCGCCATAGACAGCGTGCTGCCGACGCTGTCGTTCGACGAGAGCGTAGCCGCGCTCGACCGGCGATTTGCGCCGACGCCTGCTGGCCAGGCGTTCCCTTCATTCGGGCCCGAAATGGCCAAGCGCATCAACGCCGCGAAGATCCGCCAGGGACGCCAGGTCTATGCCGACGAAGCCGCGCGGCTGGTCGTGATCGAACAGCAGACCGGGGTTCCGGCATCGATCATGGTGTCTATCTTCGGGCATGAGACAAGCTATGGCACGATCATGGGGAGCACCGATCTGCCGCGGGCGCTGGCGACCCTCGCCTATGAAGGGCGCCGGCGCGAGCTGTTTGAAGGCGAACTGATCGCGGTGCTCAAGATGATCGACAAGGGCGTGCCCCGGTCGGTGCTGCGTGGCAGCTATGCCGGCGCGTTCGGCTATCCGCAATTTCTGCCCTCGGTGTATCTGAAGCTTGCCAAGGACGGCGATGGCGACGGCAAGGCCGAAATCTGGTCGAGCAGGGCGGATGCCTTTGCCTCGATCGCCAATTACATGGTCGCGGCCGGATGGCGGCGGGGCGAGCCCTGGGGCTTTGCGGTGTCGGTGCCCGCGACGCTGAACACCGGTGCCATCGCCAGCCGCGAGCGCGTCGCCAAATGCGCCCGTGCGGTCGAGCGGCACAGCGAATGGAAGACCATGCGCGAATGGAAGGCCTTGGGCGTTTATCCCGCGGGCGGCGTCTGGCCCGCCGACGACCGGGTCGAGGCATCGCTGCTGATCACGCCCGGCCTGGATGCGCAGGGCTATCTGCTGACGCGCAACTATCGCGCCATACTGGATTACAACTGCTCCAATTATTATGCGATGTCGGTGGGCCTGCTGGCCGATGGTGTGCGCAACTGACGGGTGCAGGCAAAGGGGGATTGGCGATGAAGAATGCGATGATCGGTAGCCTGGGGGTGGCGCTGCTGCTGTCGGGCTGCGGGGGCGGCAGCAATGTGAGCCGCAGCCTGGAGACCGCACCAGCGACACTGGCGGGATCCGTATCCGATTATCCCGCCAAGCTGGGCGAGCCTTATGTGCTCGACGGCATCACCTACACCCCTGTCGACGTGTTCAACTATGACGAGGCAGGGTATGCGAGCTGGTACGGCGAAGAGCTGAGCGGACGCAACACCGCCAATGGCGAGCTTTTCATTCCCGAGGGCATTTCCGGCGCGCACCGCACTTTGCCGCTGCCAAGCTATGTCGAGGTGACCGCGCTGGACACCGGCAAGACCATTCTGGTGCGGCTCAACGACCGTGGTCCTGCCGCTTCGAACCGGTTGATCGACCTGTCGCAGGGCGCTGCACGGCAGCTTGGGATGCTGGGCAAGGGCGCGTTCGCGGTGCGGGTGCGCCGGGTGAACCCGCCCGAGGCCGAACGCGCGATGCTGCGCGCGGGCAAGCCGGTGGCCTTGCGCATGGATACACCTGAATCGCTGCTGGTGCCGCTGCGCCGCAAGCTCGACGGCTTGCCGCGTCCGGCCAACGCTGCCGCCATTCCTGCCGCGTCGACCGCTCCGGCTGCTGTGGCAGCTGCGGCACCCGAGGCCGTCAGCAAACCGGGCAAGCCCGCCGAAAAGGCCAAACCGCCCAAGCAGGCCGCCGCGAAGCCTGCGCCCGCCAAGGCTGCGCCCGCTGGCCAAGGCAATGATCGCTTCATCGTCGAAGGCGAGGGCGCGCGGCCCCCTGCGGCACAGGCGAGCACCGCTGCCAACCCGGCCACACTAGATCAGCCCCGGCCCGACAAACCGCCTGTTGCGGCGGCTGCCAGTGGCGCGTCTTCGGCCTATTTCGTTCAGGTCGCCGCATTTTCGTCCAGGGCGCGCGCCGATGAACTAGCCAAGCGGATCGGCGCGATCACGCAGGTTAGCGCGGATGGAAAGCTGTTTCGCGTGCGTTACGGACCTTATCCCGATGCCAAGGCCGCAGAACAGGGTCTTACGCTGGCCAAGCGGAATGGCTATCAGGGGTCTCGAATCCAGCAGGACTTCGGTCGCTGATAACAAGGGCCATCCAACGGCCCATCCCCCTTTGATTGAAACCATGGGAAACAGATGAAAACCCCGCTTATTGGCCTTGCCATGTTCTCGTTGCTGGCGACCCCGCTGGCAGCGGCTGCCCCCAGCTATGTCTCGGAAGCCCCGATCGCCTATATGACCGACCTGTCATCGGGCGCAGTTCTGTTCTCGCGCGATGCCGACAAGCAGATCCCGCCGGCATCGATGGCCAAGATGATGACGGCCTATGTGGCATTCGACCTCATCAAGAAGGGCGAGCTCAAACTCGACCAGAAGATCAGCGTCTCTCCCGATACCTGGCGCAAGTGGAACAACCAGGGATCCAGCATGTTTCTGGCCGTCGGCAGTCAGGTCACCGTGGCTGACCTGCTCGACGGGATCGTGACGCTGTCGGGCAACGATGCCTGTGTCGTGCTGGCCGAGGGCATTGCAGGCTCGGAAGAGGCGTTCGTCGACATGATGAACAAGAAGGCGAAGGAAATCGGCTTGGCCAACAGCCGCTTCGGCAACAGCAATGGCTGGCCGGACGAGGGCGTGACCCAGGTGACCGCGCGCGATCTGGCGCAGCTGGCGACCGCAACCATCCGCAACCATCCCAAGCTCTACAAGCGGTTCTACTCCAAGGGCAGCTTCACCTGGAACGGCATCACCCAGCCCAACCGCGATCCGCTGCTGGGCAAGGTCGATGGTGCCGACGGGCTGAAGACAGGGCACACCGAGGAAGCCGGATACGGCTTTACCGGCTCTGCCGAACAGAACGGCCGACGTCTTGTCATGGTGGTTGCAGGGCTCGACAGCTATAACGGCCGCGTCAATGAATCGGTGCGCTTCATGAACTGGGGCTTCCGGTCGTGGAAATCGGTGCCGCTGTTCACCAAGGGCAAGACTGTCGATACCGCTCCGGTTCAGCTGGGCAGCAAGCGCGAACTCGCGTTGGTCGCCCCGCGCGATCTGGCGCTGACGCTGCCGCGCACCGCCGATACCGACAAGGTGACGCTGATGGTGGTGTATCAGGGCCCGCTCAAGGCGCCGATCGCCAAGGGGCAGCAAGTGGCGACCCTGGTCGTCTCGGCACCCGATATGGACCGCCAGGTGATGCCGCTGGTGGCCGCCGAGGCGATCGAGGAGGCAGGGTTCTTCGGACGGTTGTGGGCGGGACTTCTCTCGTTCTTCGGCGCCTGAGGTCATCCCCGTGCGCGGACGCTTCATCTCGATCGAGGGTGGCGAGGCGGTCGGCAAATCGACTCAGATCAGGCTGCTGGCCGACTGGCTGAGGACGCAGGGACGGACCGTCACCGTCACCCGCGAGCCCGGCGGCACCGACAGCGCCGAGGCGATCCGCGCGCTGTTGCTCGAGGGCGGCGCCGATCGCTGGAACGCGCGCAGCGAGGCTTTGCTCTTCGCCGCAGCGCGCGCCGATCATGTCGCAAGGCTGATCCATCCTGCGGTCGATGCAGGCGGTTGGGTGCTGTCAGACCGGTTCCTCGACAGCAGCCGCGCCTATCAGGGGATCGCAGGCGGCCTTGGCGATGCGGCGATCCTCGACCTGCACCGGTTCGGGTCCGAAGGCTTTCTCCCTGATTGCACCCTGCTGCTCGAACTGCCGGCGGACGAGGCCGCGCGCCGTGCGGTGCTGCGCGATGGCGCGTCCAGCGACCGGATCGGCGGGCGCGATGCGGCCTATCATGCTGCAGTAACCGAGGCATTCCGCGACTTCGCAGCCGCCGAGCCTCAGCGGTTTCGCACAATTGACGCGAGCGGCGACAGCAAAGTGGTTCATGACCGCATCGTTGCGGCCATCGCACCGTTGATGGCATGACGTCATGATGGCGGCACAGGCGCAATGGATGGGCCATGCCGAGCCTGAAACCACGCTTTTGCGGGCGTTCCAGGCGCGCAGACTGCACCATGGCTGGCTGCTGGCGGGCCCCGAAGGGATCGGCAAGCGCAGTTTCGCGCTGGCTGCCGCAGCGCATCTGCTGACCCGCTCGCCCGATTTTGCCGCGGGGCATTTCGACGGGGACATGCAGGGCGCAGAGGGCAGCCTGCTGCTGGAAGGCAAGCACCCCGACTGCCACTACATCACCCTCGGCCCGCAGAACGACAAGGAAGCCCGCAAGGCCGAGGAGGGCAAGCCCTTCGACCTCGCGCGCAACATCAAGGTTGATCAGATCCGCGCGCTGCAGAAGCGTCTGACCGTGCGCCCCAGCCTGGCGGACCGGCGGGTGATCATCTTCGATGCCGCCGATCAGCTCGAGCGCAACGCTGCCAACGCGTTGCTCAAGAGTCTCGAGGAACCGCCCGCCGATACCGTATTCCTGCTGATCGCGCACAATCCTGGGCGGTTGCTGCCGACGATCCGCTCGCGCTGTCTGGTGCTCGATTTTCCGGCGCTCAGCGATCCCGACATGGCCGACGCGCTGCGTGCGGTTCGCCCCGAACTGCCCGATGCAGAGATCGCAGCATTGGTGCGGCTCGGGCAGGGCGCGCCGGGCCAGGCGCTCAGCTTTGCAGGGCTGGACATGGCCCGCATCGATGCCCTGCTCAGCGAGATCGCCGATCATGGCGACCGCGATCACCGGGCCCGCCTCGCGCTCGGCAATATGGTCGCGAACAAGGCCAACCGCGAGCGCTTCCAGGCGCTGCTGCATTATGCGCCGCGCTTTGCCGCACGGCGGATCCGTGATCTGCGCGACGACCGGCTGCCCGGTGCGATCGCCGCGTGGCAGGAGATCGGCGCGCTCGCCTCGCGCGCGGTGCTGCTCAACCTCGATGCTGCAGCGGTCGCGTTTCAAATTGGCGGCTTGCTGGCGCGGCTGGCCCCGCCTAGATAGGCCGCAACCGGCGTTTACCGCCACCACCCGAACGAACGGCAGACATCACCGCCATGGGCGAACCCTATTACATCACCACCGCGATCAGCTACCCCAATGGCCGCCCGCATATCGGCCATGCCTATGAGGCGATCGCCGCCGACGTCATCGCGCGCTTCCAGCGGCTCAGCGGCCGCGATGTCCGCTTCCAGACCGGAACCGACGTGCATGGCCTGAAAATGCTGCAAAAGGCGCGCGAACTGGACACCACGCCGCGCGCGTTGGCCGATGAGATGTCGCAATATTTCAAGGATATGTGCGACAGACTTGACGTTAGCTATGATCGCTTCATCCAGACATCCGAAGACGAGCACCATCGGGCGAGCCAGGCAATCTGGAAGGCGATGGACGCCAATGGCGACCTGTATCTGGATCGCTACGAAGGCTGGTACTCGGTCCGCGACGAGGCATATTATGCCGAAGACGAACTGGTAGACGACGGGCAGGGGGGCAAGCAGTCGCCTCAAGGCACCCCGGTCGAATGGACGGTCGAGGAAAGCTGGTTCTTCCGGCTCGACGCCTATCAGGACAAGTTGCTGGCGCTCTACGAGGAGCATCCCGAATTCCTGCAGCCCGACACGCGGCGCAACGAGATCGTCAGTTTCGTCAAATCGGGCCTGCGTCCGTTGTCCGTGTCACGCACCAGCTTCGATTGGGGCGTCAAGGTGCCGGGAAGCGATGGGCATGTCATGTACGTCTGGGTCGATGCGCTGACCAATTATCTCACGGGCCTGGGCTATCCCGACCAAACCGAATTGATGGCCAAGCATTGGCCCGCCGATCTGCACTTGATCGGCAAGGATATCGTGCGTTTCCACGCGGTCTATTGGCCCGCCTTCCTGATGAGCGCCGGCATCGCGGTGCCCAAACAGGTGTTCGGCCACGGCTTCCTGCTCAACAAGGGCGAGAAGATGTCCAAGTCGGTCGGCAACGTCGTCGATCCGTTTGCGCTCGCCGATGCCTTTGGCGTCGATCAACTGCGCTACTTCCTGCTGCGCGAAGTCAGCTTCGGACAGGATGGCAGCTATTCGCCGCAAGCCATTGCCATGCGGTCGAATGCCGATCTGTCGAACAGCTTCGGCAACCTCGCTCAGCGTATACTCAGCTTCATCGCCAAGAACCTCGATGGCTATCTGCCCGCAATCCGGGGGCACCAGCGCGCCGATACCGCGCTGTTCGAGGTTCTGACTGATGCGCTGCAGACCGAGATGCCCAAGGCATTCGAGGAACTGTCGCTGTCGCAAGGGATCGAGGCGTGGATGCGCGCGGTGTTCGCCTGCAACGCCTATGTCGACGAACAGGCGCCATGGGCGCTCAAGAAGACCGATCCCGAACGGATGGAGACGGTACTGGCGACATTGTACATCGCCATCGCGCAGCTTTCGATCGCGATTTCTCCCGTCATCCCGGGCAGCGCCAAGGCGTTGCTCGATCATATGGGCGTTCCCGACGATGTCCGTTCGCTCGCTGCGATGGGCAGTCACTGGTATTCGCCGCTCGCCGAGAGCGACTATCAGGTGGGCGTACCCAAGCCCTTGTTCCCGCGCTTCGATCTGCCTGCCGAAGACGCCGAGTGATGCTGGTCGATTCGCACTGCCACCTGAACTACAAGGGCATGGCCGAGCAGCAGCCTGACCTGCTCGAGCGTGCGCGCGCGTCGGGTGTCACTGCGATGCTCAACATCTCCACCCGCGCCAGCGAATGGGATGCTGTGACCGCCACGGCGCACCGCGAGGCGGATGTCTGGGCAAGCATCGGCATCCACCCGCATGAGGCCGATGCGCATGCGGATATCGACACCGCGCGCCTGGTCGCCCGGGCCGAAGCGGACGAGCGGGTCATCGGCATCGGTGAAACCGGGCTCGATTACTTCTACGACCATTCCGACCGCGACCAGCAGCGCCGCAGCTTCATTTCGCACATCGCGGCGTCGCGCATCACCGGCCTGCCGCTGATCATCCACACCCGCGATGCCGAGGGCGACACCGCGGCGATTCTGGCCGACGAAATGGGGAAGGGGGCCTTCCCCGCGCTGATCCACTGCTTCACCGCCAGCGCCGATTTCGCCGCCAAGGTGCTGGACCTCGGGTTGTACATCTCGATCTCGGGTATCGTGACATTCAAGAACGCCAAGGATCTGCAGGCGGTGGCGCGCGATATTCCGGCGGATCGGCTGATGGTCGAAACCGACGCGCCGTTCCTTGCGCCGGTGCCGCACCGCGGCAAGCAGGGCGAGCCTGCGTTCGTGGCTGACATCGCGCGCTTTGTCGCGGGCTTGCGCGACGAACCGTACGAGCAACTGTGCGAAACGACGTCGCAGAACTTCTACCGCCTGTTCAACCGGGCGCGCCCATGAAGGCGATCCTGCTGGGATCGGGCACCTCTGGCGGCGTCCCGCGGATCGGCAACGATTGGGGCGCGTGCGATCCCGCCAACCCGCGCAACCGCCGTTCGCGGGTGTCGATGATCGTCGAACATGCCGGCAAGAGGGTGCTGATCGACACATCGCCGGATCTTCGCAACCAGCTGCTCGCGCAGGACATCGGCGCGCTCGACGCGGTCATCTGGACGCACGATCATGCCGATCACAGCCATGGCATCGACGATTTGCGCGCGCTGTATCACCGCAGCCGCAAGCCGTTACCGGGCTTTGGCAGAGACTATAGTTTACAAAGTCTTGTCAGCCGTTTCGACTATGTTTTTGCAGGCGGAGACGGGTATCCTTCGATCGTGGACCCGCATGATCTAGCCGATGACCAGACCATTTGCGGAATGCAGGTGCGCTGCGTCGATCAGCCGCACGGTCCGGTGCTGTCGACCGGTCTCAGGTTCGACGCCGATGGCATGTCGATCGTCTACGCCACGGACTTCGCCAGCGTCACCGACGACATGGTTGCGCTGTATTCCGGCTGCGATGTGCTGGTGACCGATTGCTTGCGCTACGAGAAGCATCCCACGCATGCCAATCTGGAGATGGCGATGGATCTGGCGACCCGTACCGGCGCGCGGCACACGGTGCTGACCCATATGGACAAGAGCCTCGATTACGCGACCTTATGCGCGCAATTGCCCGACGCAATCGAGCCGGGCTTTGACGGGCTGACCATCGACCTCGAGCAGGTGGCGTAATGGGCGAAAGCGAAACCGCGAGCCTGATCTACAGCCTGTTGCTGTTGGTGCTTGTCGGCAGCGCCCTGGTCTCGCGCAGCCTGCCGATCGGCCAGACGCTCAAGATGGCGCTGGGCTGGGTTGGTATCTTCGCGCTGATCTTCCTGCTGGTGAGCTTTCGCCCCGAACTCAATATGATCTGGGAGCGTGTCACCGGCGAGCTTGGCCTTGGCGGCGCGCCTGCGATCACCGGCGCGCCGACGACGCTGCGCAAGGGTGAAGATGGACATTTCTGGGTCAACGCCGAGGTCAATGGTGCGGCCGTGCGGTTCATGGTCGACAGCGGCGCAAGCTTTACCGCGCTGTCGGTCGATGCCGCGCGCAGCGCCGGTGTCGAGCCGGATGCGCTCAGCATGAAGGTGGTACTCGAAACCGCCAATGGCATCGTCGAGGCCGACCGGGCTACCGTTACCGATCTACGCGTCGGATCGCTTGGCATGAAGGACCATGCGGTGGTCATCGCGTCTGCCTTTGGCGAGACCAATGTGCTGGGGATGAATTTCCTTTCGGCGCTGGAAAGCTGGCGGGTCGAGGGGGACAGCATGATCCTGGTGCCGCGAACCGCCTCGCGCTGAAGCCGCTTCAATTTAACATAATATATATTATCGGACTTAAACAGATGGCATCCGAAACTGACCCTTCCGGCACTTCCCCGGCCGCAGCCACTCCGCTCGACCGGTTGGTCGCAATCATGGCGCGGCTGCGCGATCCTCAGGCCGGGTGCCCATGGGATATCGAGCAGACCTTTGCGACGATCGCGCCGTACACCATCGAAGAAGCCTATGAGGTCGCCGACGCGATCGAGCGTGACGATATGGCCGCGCTCAAGGACGAGCTGGGCGATCTGCTGCTGCAGGTCGTGTTCCACGGCCGCATAGCCGAGGAAGCCGGACATTTCGCCATCAGCGATGTGATCGATGCGATCAGCGACAAAATGGTCCGCCGCCATCCGCACATCTTCGCAGACCAGTCGGTCGAGCAATGGGATTGGGAGGCAATCAAGGCCGAGGAACGCAGCGATGGCGGCTCATCCAGCGCCATGGATGGCGTCGCATCGGCGCTGCCTGCGCTGATGCGTGCGCAGAAGCTGCAGAAACGCGCCGCGCGCACCGGGTTCGACTGGCCCGATGTCATGGGCGCGGTCGAGAAGATCGGCGAGGAAATCGAGGAATTGCTCGACGCCGAGACCGAGGCCGAACGGGTCGACGAAGCGGGCGATCTGCTGTTCGCCGCGGTCAACATGGTCCGCCATATGGGCGTCAGCGCAGAAGACGCCTTGCGCGCGGCCAATGCCAAGTTCGAGCGCCGCTTCCGCGCGATGGAAACCGATGCGGGCGATGCGTTCGCAGGACTGTCGCTCGAGCAGAAGGAAGAGCTCTGGCAGCGCGCTAAAGCTTCGACGCGCGGGCTATAGCGCCTGGAACCTGCCCCAGTCCTTGTCAGACAGCCGCACCGAAAGCGCCAGCTCATCGCCTGTCTCGTGCGATGTCAGCACCTCCCCATGCGCGTGCAGCCACGCCAGCCGCTGGCCATCGTGCCGGGGCAGATTGACGTCATGAATGCGGTGGCTGATCACCAGCGCAGCCGATGCCGCCCGCAACAGGTCTGAGACCCCTTCCCCCGTCAGCGCCGAGATCGGGCAAACGGTGCGATCATCGGGCATGGTTTCGGTAAGAAAAGCGCGCGCGTCCTCGTCCAGGATATCCCATTTGTTCCACGCTTCGATCAAGGGCGTTGCCAGCCCCTGTTCGGCGAGCACCGGATCGATCACCAGCCCCAGATCGGTGAGGATCGTCTCGACCGACTCCGCCTGCATCTGCGCATCGGGGTGCGCCATGTCGCGGACATGGATGACAAGATCGGCCGACAGCACCTCTTCGAGCGTCGCGCGGAAGGCTGCGACCAGCTCGGTCGGAAGATCGGAGACAAAGCCCACGGTGTCCGAGAGGATGACCTTTTCCACCCCGTCCAGACGGATGGCGCGCATTGTCGGGTCGAGCGTCGCGAACAGCAGATCCTCCGCCATCACGCCGGCCTGGGTGAGCCGGTTGAACAGCGTCGACTTGCCCGCATTGGTATAGCCCACCAGCGCGATCACCGGCCAGGGTGCCTTCTGACGCCGCTCGCGGTGCAGCCCGCGGGTGCGCTTGACCTGCTCCAGCTCGCGCCGCAGCTTGGCCATGCGATCGCGGATCATGCGGCGGTCGGCCTCGATCTGGGTTTCGCCCGGGCCGCCGAGGAAGCCGAAGCCGCCGCGCTGGCGCTCAAGGTGGGTCCAGCTGCGCACCAGCCGGCCCGCCTGATAATCGAGATGCGCAAGCTCCACCTGCAGCCGCCCTTCGGCGGTCGCGGCACGTTCACCGAAGATTTCAAGGATCAGCCCGGTCCGGTCGATGACCTTGACCTTGAGCCGTTCCTCGAGGTTGCGCTGCTGGATCGCGGACAGGCTGCCGTCGACGATCAGCAGCTCGGCTTTCTCGTCTTCCAGGCTGGCAGCGATGATATCGACCTGCCCTCCGCCGAACAACGTCGCAGGGCGCGCGGTGCGGATGCGAAAGGCGTGCGATGCGCATACCGAAATGCCGATCGCAAGCGCCAGCCCCCGCGCCTCTTCCAGACGCGCGTCGGAGTCCACCGCGCCGCGTCGGCCGAGATCGGGATAGGCAATGACTGCGCGGGTACCGCGAACGAAATCAAGAGCGTGAGGGTCGTTCAAACTTTGCTTTTTCCTTTTGTCCGGCCCCCGAACCGCCGGTTCAATCTTCTTCGCTGTCCGTATCACCCCAGTCGCCGGTCAGATCGACCGGGGCATTGGGTTGCACCGTGGACACCGCGTGCTTGTAGGCCAGCTGCGCCATGCCTTCGCGTTCCAGCAGCATGCAGAACAGGTCATAGGCCGCGACCTTGCCCTGCAGCATCACGCCGTTGATCAGGAACATGGTCACCGGAACCCCGGTTTCCTGCACGGTGCGCAGAAACACTTCCTGCAGGTTGCGGTTCTTTGCGTTCTTGGCGCCCATCAGCCCCGAGAAGATCCCGAGATCGATCGGCTGGGCAGGCATGACGGTCGAAATTGCATGCTTGTAGACAAGCTGTGACTGGCCGTCGCGGCGCAGCATGACCGAAAAATTGTCGAACCAGGTGACGATGCCCTGAAGCTTGACGCCCTTGACCAGAAACATGGTCACGGGAATTTTCGATTTCCTCAAAGAGTTGAGGAACACATCCTGAATGTTTTGAGCCTTTTCGGTCATTTTGACCCCCGGTCTTGGTGGTGACGTTGCACCACGGTTCATGAAAAGCCTGTCCGTCACATCCGGCACGGCTGCCGCCAAAGGCCGCATCCCATACATAGTGCCGAAAGCCCCTGTCGCCAATGGCCAGTTTACGGCTTTTCCTTGCCGATCAACGGTCGTGCAGCCCCAGGAGCTTGAGCTTGCGGTGCAAGGCGGAGCGCTCCATCCCGATGAACTCGGCGGTCTTCGAGATATTGCCCGAAAAGCGCCGGATCTGGATCTTGAGATATTCGCGCTCGAAGCTCTCGCGCGCCTCGCGCAGCGGCACCCCCATGAGGCTGGAAATGCCGGCGGCGCGCCCGCCATCGCCCTGCACCAGTTCGGGCGGGAGCATGTCCACATCGATCTGCGAGAGCCTGCCGCGCGGCGCCAGGATGATCGTGCGCTCGATAACGTTGCGCAGCTGGCGGACATTGCCCGGCCAGTTGTAGCTCTGCAGCGCCGCCATCGCCTCGCTGCTGGTTTCCGGCGGCGTGATGCCATGCTCGCTGGCGAAGCGCGCAACATAATGCTCGACCAGCGCGGGTATGTCGTCGCGGCGTTCGGTGAGCGCCGGGATCTCGACCGGCACGACGTTCAGACGGTAGAACAGGTCCTCGCGGAAGCGTCCTTCTGCGATCTCGTGCTCCAGATTGCGCGATGTCGCCGACACGAAGCGGACATCGACCTTGATCGGTCGGGTTGCGCCCACGCGCGAGAAGCTCTGGTCGGTCAGCACGCGCAGGATCTTGGCCTGGGTGGATTCGGGCATGTCGGCGACCTCGTCGAGAAACAGCGTCCCGCCGTGCGCGCGTTCGAGCAGCCCGGATGTTGCCACCCTGCCCTGATCCTCCTCGCCGAAAAGCTCCTGCTCGAACCGGTCCGGGGTCATCCGCGCGGAGTTGACCGTGATGAACGGCCCGCCCGAACGGCCGCTCCAGCTGTGCAGCAGCCGCGCGGCGACCTCCTTGCCCACGCCTGCAGGTCCGGTGATCAGCAGCCGGCTGCCGCTGTTGGCGACCCGCTTGAGCGTGGCACGCACCGCGTTGATCGCGCTGGAGCTGCCGGTCAATTCGTCGGAAATGCCCAGTTTTTCGCGCAGCTGGGCATTTTCGCGCCGCAGCCGCGCGGTCTCGGTGCCGCGCGCGACCATGTGGATCAGGCGCTCGGCCTCGAACGGCTTTTCGATGAAGTCCAACGCGCCGCGCGAGATCGCAGAGACCGCGGTGTCTATGTTTCCGTGACCCGAAAAGATGATCACCGGCAGATCGGCATCGCGCGACTTGATCTCGTCGAGCAGTTCGAGCCCGTCGAGCTTGCTGCCCTTGAGCCAGACGTCGAGCAGCACCAGGGACGGGCGGCGTTCGTCGATCGCGGCGAGCGCGGCATCGCTGCCACCGGCCGAACGGCAGCTATAGCCTTCGTCCTCCAGCACGCCCGAGACCAGGTCCCGGATATCGCGCTCGTCATCAACAATCAGGATTTCCAAAGGCATAGATCAGTTGCTTTCCTCATCCTGTGCCGTGCGGCTCAGTTCGTTGTGGCGGCCGTCCGCGGTCACGCCGATGCGCGATGCCCGGTCTGCGCCGTTGCGCCGGATGACAGGCGCGGCGTTGGCCGAATCCTGCCCGGCGCTGGCGAGCAGCAGATCGGTATCAAGACGGATGATGACGCGTGTCCCGCCGACGTCGTTCGATTCAAAGGCAAGGTCGCCGAAATGCTCCTCGACGATCTTCTTGACGATCGCGAGGCCAAGCCCGGTCCCCTTCTCGCGCGTGGTCATATAGGGCTCGACGATGCGATCGCGGTCCGCCGGCAGGCCGATGCCGTTGTCGTCCAGCGTCAGCACCAGATACTGCGCCTGGCGCGAGACGGTGGCGGTGACGCTGCCCTGATGGGCCTCGTCCGCCTGTGCCTTGGCCTCAATGGCTTCCACGGCATTCTTGAGAATGTTTGTCACCGCCTGTCCGATCTGGCGGCGGTCGCAATGCAGGTCGCTGCCCTCGTGCACGCCTTCGGCAGCAAAGCGGATGGCGGGATGCGCGACCTCCTGCAGGAAGATCGCCTGACGCACGAGGTCGAAGAAATTCTCCTCGCGGAACACAGGCTTGGGCATGCGCGCAAAGGACGAGAATTCGTCGACCATGTTGCGCAGATCGCCCACCTGCCGGACGATCGTGTCGGTGAGCTGGCCAAAGGTCGGGTCGTCCTCGCTGACCTTCTTGCCATAGCGCCGCTTGAGCCGTTCGGCGGCGAGCTGGATCGGGGTCAGCGGGTTCTTGATCTCGTGCGCGATCCGCCGGGCGACATCGGACCACGCTGCCTGGCGCTGATCGACCAGCTGCTGGGTGATATCCTCGAAGGTGATCACCAGGCCATAAGGCTCGCGCACGGTGCGCACGGCCAATGTCAGCAGATCGCTGCCGCGCGAATACTGGATCACCGCCTTTTCGGTGCCCTCGCCCACCAGCCGCGCAAAGGGCGGCGCGATGCTCGACAGGGTGCAACCCAGACACTGCTCGGCGTCGGTCAGCAACAGCCGCTGCGCGGTGCTGTTCATCAGCCGCACCATGCCCATGGGATCGACCGAGATCACGCCGGCACTGACCGATTCGAGCACCGCTTCGGTAAAGGCGCGGCGATCGTCGAGCTGGCTGTTGGCGCGGATAAGCGCCGATGTCTGCTCGGACAGCCGGCTCGCCATGCGGTTGAACGCCCGGCCCAACACGCCGACCTCGTCGGTGCGGTTGGCGGTGTCCACCCTCGTTGCGAAATTGCCGGTGCTGATGTCGCGCGCGGCACTGGCCATGTCGGTCAGCGGCCGCACCATCCGGTCGGCAAACTTGAGCGCGGCCCACAAGGCGACCGCGACGAGCAGCAGCGACACCACGAACAGCGCGATATTGAACTGGACCTGCAGGTTCTGCGATCGGGAGAACAGGGCCTTGTAGTCGGACAGCACCGTCTGCGCCCGCTCCCACTGGCTCAGCGCGAGTTGGTTGGAGGCGCGCGCGACATACAGATACACCCTCGCCTTCTTGTCGAGCGGCGTGACCACTTCGATCCGGTCGGCTTCGGCGGATACCACCGCGGTTTCGCCCGCCTCCAGCTGCCGCACGATATCCGGTGTGACCCGGTCCGATGAGGTGCGGTTGTCGGGGTCGACGATTGCGGCGGTGCGGATCACCCCGTCATCGCCGATCTCGACAATGGCGGATTCGTTCATCTTGCGGCCGACAACCTGGAAGATATAGGCCTCGGCGAATTCGGGGCTGTCGATCCGGGTCTGCTGCAGATATTCGCGCAGATCGCTCGCCATTGCGACAGTCTCGGCAGAGACGTCGCGGCGTCCCTCTTCATAATAGCCGCGCGCCAGATCATTGGCGTTCTCCAGCATTCCGCGCGCGCGGTCTGAGAACCAGAACTCGACGCCATATTGGAACAATAGCGAGGTGATCACCACCACCAGCAGCATCGGGATCGAGGAGATCAGCGAGAACAACGCGACGAACCGCACATGCAGGCGGCCTGTCCCCTGCTCGCCGCTGACGCCCGCGCGGCTGATCGCGACACGCCTGCCGATAAGCGCGAGCAGCGCCATGGCAGGCACCAGATTGCCGACCAGCAAAGTGGCAGTTACCGGAGCAGGCACCATCGCCTGGCGGCCCTGGTAGCTGCCGACCAGCCAGATCGAAAAGCCGATCATCGTGATCAACAGCAGCGCGCAGCCGACCTCAAGCACAGGAAACAGGCTGCCCTTGCGCATCATGACGGCAAAGCGGCGCGCAAACCGGCTTTTCCTGGGCTGGGGCAGTGCGGAAGACGCAAGCATAGTGGTGAGTTTACAACAGGTGCGTTGCCAGAATACAAGGCATTTCACCAAAGTGTTGCAGAATATCACCGCATATCGCACCCGCTTCGACGCAGGGGCCCGCTGCCGGGGCTATCAGAGGTTGGTCAGGCGGTGTTCGACCAGCTTCTTGCGCAGCGTGTTGCGGTTGATCCCCAGCATCGCGGCTGCCTTTACCTGGTTGCCATCGCACTGACGCATGATCGATTGCAGCAGCGGAATTTCGAACGCCGCGAGCGCGCGATCATATACCGCGCCATGTTCGGGCCGTTCGGTCAGCAGGAAGCGGTTGACCGCCTGGTCGAAGTCGCTTTCCTCGCGCCGGGGTTCGCCGCCGAGCGCCGGTTCGTCGAAAATGCTCCCCAGGGCCTCGGCGGTGATCATGTCGTCGCGGCTCATGATGACGGCGCGGAACACCAGATTGCGCAGCTCGCGGACGTTGCCGCGCCAGTTGCGGCGCTGCGTCGCGGCTATCGCGCTGTCGTCGAAGCTCCGCCTCGGCAGCCCCTCCTGCACCGCAAGCGCCAGGAAATGCTCGACCAGCGCGGGGATGTCGCTCAGCCGCTCACGCAACGGCGGAAGCTCGATCGGCACCACGTTGATGCGGTAATACAGATCCTCGCGGAACAGCCCGGCCTCGATCAGCGGCCCGAAGGGCTTGTTGGTCGCTGCCAGGAAGCGCACGTCGAGCTCGATCTCGCGATGGCCGCCGACGCGGGTGATCCGCCCGGTCTGCAGCGTGCGCAGCAGCCGCGTTTGCGCCTGCATCGGCATGTCGCCGATTTCGTCGAGAAACAGCGTGCCGCCATGCGCCTGCTCGAACTTGCCGATCGACTGCGTGACAGCCCCGGTGAACGCGCCCTTTTCATGGCCGAACAGCTCGGATTCGATCAGCTCGGCAGGAATCGCGGCCATATTGACCGCGACGAATGGGCCCTGCTTGCGGTGGCCCAGCTGATGGATCGCCTCTGCCACCAGCTCCTTGCCGGTGCCGGATTCGCCCAGGATCAGCACCGAAAGGTCGTTGCGCAGCACCCGGGTGATCATGCGGTAGACCGTCTGCATCGGCGCGCTGCGCCCGACAAGCGGCAGCCCGCTATCGGCAGGGTCTGCGTCCATGATGCCGCCGGTATCGCCGCTGCGCGCAATTGCCTGAAGCACGGCGCGGATCAGCTCATCCAGATCGAAGGGCTTGGGGAAATATTCGTACGCTCCCGCCTCGCTCGCGCGCACCGCGGTATCGAGCGTGTTCTGTGCTGAAAGCACGATCACCGGCGTATCTGGATGGCGTTCGAGCACCACACCCAGCGTGGCGATGCCATCGCCGTCCTCGAGCATCACATCGGTGAGGATCGCGGCATAGCGCTTGTCGGCGATGAGCATGTTGCGGCGGGCGATCGAGGTGCAATGATCGACGGCGCAGCCTTCGGCCTCCAGCGCGGCGGTGATCACCTGGCTGATCGAGCGGTCGTCCTCCACCAGCAAAACCGATTTGGCCATAATGATCAGTTCCCCAGGGTGGCAAGCGGCAGGAACAGCCGGAAATTGGTGAGCCCCTGCTGCGCGTCGCGTTCGTGCACGATGCGCCCGTTCATGTCGCGCACCAGCTTCTGTACCAGAGCGAGGCCCAGCCCCTGCCCGGTCTTCTTGCTGGTGACGAAGGGCGAGAAGATGTCCTCGGCGATGTCCGCATCGATCCCCGGGCCGTTGTCGCTGACCCGCACCTCGACCGGAAGCCGGATATAGCGATCGTCGCCGCGCGAGAGCCGCAGCCGCACGCCGCTGACGAACTTGGTGGTCAGGGTGATACAGGCATCGTCCTGCCCCTCCATCGCCTCGCGGGCGTTGGTGATGAGGTTGAGCAGCACCTGCACCAGATTGTCGGCATCGGCGAGCACCGGCGGGATCGAGGGGTCGAACTGCTCGACGAAGCGGACGGTGTCCGGGTGCGCGGTCTCCACGATCTCGCGCACGCGGCTCAGCGGCTCGTAGATGTTGCAGGGCCGCACCGGCGCGGCAGTGCGCCGGGTCAGCGATTGCATTTGGTCGATCAGCAGGGCGATGCGGTCCACCTCTGCGGTGATCAGTCCCGAAAGCCGTCTCCCCGGACCGTCGAGCTGCCGTTCGATCAGCTGCGCTGCACCCTTGATCGCGGCGAGCGGGTTCTTGATCTCATGCGCCAGAATATCGGGTCCGCGCACCGCAAAGCCCTCGGCGGCAGGCTCGCTGTCGAACAGCGGCGATCCCGCGCCAGATTCGTTGAGCACCAGCAGCTGCCAGCCTTCGGCCACCGGGCTGAGCGAGATATCGACCTCGCGCACGCTGTTGCGACCGATCTGCACCCGCATGCCGTGCGCGGCCAGATTGGTGTCGGGCTGGTCGAGCGCGAGCCCGATCCGCGCATCGTCGAAGCGCAGGAATTCGGACAGATGCCGGCCGATCAGCCGGCGTGCGCTTTGCTCGAGCAGGTTTTCCGCCGCCGCATTGGCCGCTGCGATCGTGCGGTCCGCGTGCAGCATGACCACCGCCATCGGCAGGCTCTGCAGCTGAGCCGCCGCATCCGGCGCGATGGCAGCTTTGGCCACCATCAGGCGGCGGCTTGACGCAGCCAGGGCCGGTAGAACTCACCCAGCATCGCTGTCACGACATCGGGATTGTCGATCTGGTTCATCTTGTTGCGCAGCTCGGCAGAGCCCGGCAGCCCCTTGGTGTACCAGCCCAGATGCTTGCGGGCCATCTTGACGCCGGTGTCGCTGCCGTAGTGTTCGAGCATCGCGTGATAATGCTCGATGATCACGCGGTACTGCTCGTCCAGATCCGGGTTGGGCAGCGTCTCGCCAGTGCGCAGCGCATGCATCACCTGGCCCAGCAGCCATGGCTTGCCGTAAGCACCACGCCCGATCATGACGCCATCGGCGCCGCTCTGCTCCAGCGCGGTGCGCGCATCCTCGATGCTGCAGATGTCGCCGTTGACGATCACTGGAAGCTTCACCGCTGCCTTGACCTTCGCAACGAACGCCCAGTCGGCCGAGCCCTTGTACATCTGGTTGCGGGTGCGGCCATGGACAGTGATCATCTTCGCGCCCAGATCCTCGGCAATCCGCGCAAGCTCCGGCGCGTTGAGGCTGTCATGGCACCAGCCCATGCGCATCTTGACCGTCACCGGCACCTTGACCGCCTTGACCGTCGCCTCGATCAGCGCGGCGGCCAGCGGCAGGTCGCGCATCAGCGCCGAGCCCGCATCGCCGTTGACCACCTTCTTCACCGGGCAGCCCATGTTGATGTCGATGATCGCAGCGCCGCGGTCCTCGTTGAGCTTGGCAGCTTCGGCCATCTGCTTCGGACCGCATCCGGCGAGCTGCATCGACACCGGTTCCTCGACCGCATGCCAGGCGGCTTTCTGCAGCGACTGGCGCGTTTCGCGGATCATCGCCTCGCTGGCGATCATCTCGGTGACGTTGAGCCCCGAGCCATAGCGCCGCACCAAAGTGCGGAACGGCATGTCGGTGACGCCGGTCATCGGCGCAAGCAGCACCGGCTCGTCGATCTGCAAGGGGCCGATCTGGATCGGCTTGAGGGCGGGTATGTGGGTCATGATGATGCGTGCCTAATATTTAGGCAGCCCCATAATCGCAAAGCGGCTGGCGGGCAAGCAGCACTTGGTTTATGCCCCGCGCCCGATGTCCGATGCAAAACCGAGCCTTTCGAGCGACACCCCCCGCACCGCCGCGCTGATCGTGGCTGCGGGCAAGGGCCTGCGCGCTGGCGGCGATGTGCCCAAGCAGTTTGCCGAGTATCGCGGCAAGCCCCTGCTCCGCCACAGCGTCGAGGCCTTTGCCAGCTGGGACGCCGAGCCGCGCATCGTTGTCGTGATCGGTGAAGGCCAGACTGCGTCGGCCAAGGCCGCGCTGGCCGGGCTGGACGGCATCGTGCTGGTCACCGGAGGCGCCGAACGCAGCGACTCGGTGCGGCTGGGCCTGCTGGCGCTCGCTGCGCAGGGTGGGACGGACCGGGTGTTCATTCACGACGCCGCCCGCCCTTCCCTCTCGCATGATGTTCTGGACCGGTTGAATGCCGCGCTGGACACCCATCCCGGCGCGGTGCCGGTGCTGCCCGTGGTCGACAGCATCGCGCGCGGCGCCGATGGCGTCATGGAGCAGGCGGTCGATCGCGCGCATCTGTGGCGGATCCAGACTCCGCAGGCATTTCACTTCGACGCGATCCTGGCCGCGCACCTCGCCTGGTCGTCCGATCGCGCCGCCACCGACGACAGCCAGATCGCACGGGCATATGGCCTTGCCGTGGCGCTGGTCGAAGGCGACGAGGCGTTGACCAAGATCACCTTTGCGGAGGACTTTGCCGTGTCACACCAGCCTCCCCCAGCGCCTGCCGCGATGATGGTCCGCACCGGCATCGGCTATGACGTGCATCGGCTGGCGAGCGGCGAGGAACTGTGGCTGGGCGGCGTGAAAATCGAGCATGATCGCGGACTTGCCGGGCACAGCGATGCCGATGTCGCGCTGCATGCGATCACCGATGCGCTGCTCGGTGCGATGGCGCTGGGCGATATCGGCGAGCATTTTCCGCCCAGCGATCCGCAATGGCGCGGTGCGGACTCGGCGCGGTTCCTGGCGCATGCGGCCTCTCTGGTGCGCGCCAAGGGCGGGCAGATCGCCAATATCGACCTCACCATCATCTGCGAGGAGCCGAAAATCGGCCCGCACAAAGCTTCCATTCAGCAACGCATCGCCACTATTCTTTCGCTCCGACCCGATCAGGTGGGAGTCAAGGCGACAACGACCGAACGCCTGGGCTTCACCGGTCGCGGCGAAGGCATCGCCGCACAGGCAGCGGCCAGCGTGATGGTTGCCGGACAACCCTGACAGGACAACAGAGACATGACACGAACGACACTGATGACCCGATCCGCGGCTGTGCTGGCGATGGCCGGGACGCTGGCCGCCCAGACCGCCGCTGCGCAAACCGCCGCGTGCCTCTCCAACAGCCAGGCACAGTCGCTCGCGGTGGCGGCTTTGCCTGACGCGTTGTCCAGCGCCCGCCGGGCCTGCCTGCCGCATCTGCCCGCAGCTTCCGCCCTCACCCGCTCGTCGACCAAGATCAGCCAGGTCTATCAGCCAGCCGCTGACAGGGCCTGGCCGGTTGCCGGACGCGCCTTCATGGCGGCGGTCGAGCTGCCCTTGCCGCCGGGGAGCGACCCGCAGATCATCCGCCCGCTGCTCACCGCGGCGATCACCGCGCTGATCGAGCAGGAGATCAAGCCAGAAAATTGCAACGCGGTGGAGGAATTCTACAGCGCGCTCGAGCCGCTGCCGCCCGAGAACATGGGCAAGTTGCTGATCGCGCTGATGAAGCTGGACGAGTCCTCGAAAAAGCCCGGCGAGACCAGCAAGAACCCCTTCACCCTGTGCAAGGATTCCGCGAAGTGAAAGGCCTGCTGCCATCACCGCTGATGGATCTTGCCGAGCGGGTGGTGACCGAGAATATCGCCGCCGGCCGTCGGATCGTGCTCGCGGAAAGCTGCACCGGAGGGCTGGTGTGCGCGGCGATCACTGAAATTCCCGGCAGCTCGGATGTGCTCGATCGCGGTTTCGTGACCTATTCCAACGATGCCAAGATCGAATCGCTCGGAGTCAGTGCCGAGCTGATCGACACCTTCGGCGCGGTATCTCCCGCCGTCGCCTGGGCGATGGCGCGCGGCGCGCTGAAGCATTCGGACGCGGATGTCGCGGTGGCGATCACCGGCGTGGCCGGGCCCGGTGGCGGCACCGAGAGCAAGCCTGTGGGCACCGTGGTGTTCGCATGCGCGCTGCGCGGCCAGAGCGAAAACGACATCACCGCCGAGCAGAAGAATTTCGATCCCACGCTCAGCCGTGCAGAGATCCGTCAGGAAGCGACGATGGCCGCGCTCGAGCTGCTGTTGCCGTAAAGCTCTTCGGCGCGGGTCTCGAACGCGCTGACCATCTTGCGGAAGGCGCGGTCGAAATACTGGCCGGCCAGCGTTTCGAACAGCCGGTTCTTGAAGGTGAACGACACGTAGAAGTCGACGGTGCACCCGCCCTTGCCGTCGCTGGCGAACTGCCAGATGTTTTCAAGGTTCTTGAGCGGGCCGTCGAGATATTCGACCTCGATCCGCTCACCGGGCACCTTGCGCACCAGCGAGGTGAACTTCTCGCGCAATTGCTTGAAGCCGACCACCATGTCGGCCACCATCTCGGTGTCGCTGTCCGACTTGACCCGGGTTGCGATCACCCAGGGCAGAAACTCGGCATAGCGCGCGACATCGGCGACCAGATGATACATCTGCTCGTGACTCCAGGGCAGATGCCGGGTCTCGCGGTGCGATGGCATCCGGGGCCTCTTACCGTGCCGCCTGCCGTGCCAGCTTTGCCTCGCGCGCGGCGCGCATCTGGGCAAAGTCCTCGCCGGCATGATAGCTCGACCGGGTCAGCGGGCTGGATGCGACCTGCAGAAAGCCTTTGGCACGCGCGATCGCCGCATAGGCATCGAACGCCTTGGGGGTCACGAAATCGATGACCTTGGTATGGCGCGGCGTGGGCTGCAGATACTGGCCCATGGTCAGGAAATCGACATCGGCAGAGCGCATGTCGTCCATCACCTGATGCACCTCGAGCCGTTCTTCGCCCAGCCCCAGCATGATGCCCGATTTGGTGAAGATCGATGGATCGAGCCGCTTGACCATCTCCAGCAGCCGGAGCGAGGCGTAATAGCGCGCGCCTGGACGGATGGTGGGATAGAGCCGGGGCACGGTTTCCAGATTGTGGTTGTACACATCGGGCCGGGCGGTGACGATCGCCTCGACCGCGGCTTCGTGCTTGTTGCGGAAATCGGGGGTTAGGATCTCGATCGTGGTCTTGGGCGTGGTGCGCCGCAGCGCCTCGATCACCTTGACGAACTGGCTCGCGCCGCCATCGGCAAGGTCGTCGCGATCGACCGAAGTGATGACGATATGCTCGAGCCCCATCTGCGCTGCCGCATCGGCGACGTGCTGGGGTTCCTTGGTGTCGACCATGCGCGGCATGCCGGTCTTGACGTTGCAGAACGCGCAGGCGCGGGTGCACACATCGCCCAGGATCATCACCGTGGCGTGCTTCTTGGTCCAGCACTCGCCGATGTTGGGGCACGCCGCCTCTTCACACACGGTGTTGAGGTTAAGATCGCGCATAAGCTTGCGGGTTTCGTTGAATCCCTTGCTGGTGGGTGCGCGCACGCGGATCCAGTCCGGCTTGCGGACGCGGGCGGGACGGCCTTCGGGGCTCTCGATGGGCGTGACTTCGTTCATGACTGGCGCTTTAGCGCAGGCCCCCGCGCACTTCCACTGGTAAAAGCGCCCGCCTGCCCACACTTATGCCCGGGGCTGCGCGATGACGGCCAGTCCAAAGCGGGGAATCCATGACATCTCAAAGCCTTCTCGACCTGCCCGATGATCTCGACGCCGTGCTGGCCGATGTCTGGCAGCGGCTGGGCCGCGCCGCCAAGGACCGCCGCGCCCCGATGCATACCCCTGTCGTCGCGACGATCACTGGTGACGGCGTTCCGAGCCAGCGGGTGATGGTGCTGCGGGCGTTCGACCGGGCGTCGGCGACGTTGCGCTTTCACACCGATTCCCGCGCGGCCAAGGTCGATCAGATCGGCGATGGCAGCCCGGTCTCGATCCTTGGCTATGATCCCGCAGCCAAGCGCCAGTTCCGCCTGTCGGGCGTGGCGCGGATAGAAACCGATACTGCCGCAGCCGATCAGGCCTGGGGTGAAGCGACGCTGTTTGCCAGGCGCTGCTATCTCGCCGATCCGGCTCCCGGCACGGTATCCGACGTGCCGGTCTCAGGGCTGCCCGCAGAGATCGAGGGCCGCAAGCCCGAGGATGACGACGAGGTCGCCCCCGGGCGCGCCAATTTCGCGCTGCTGATGGCGCAGATCGACAGGATCGAATTCCTGCATCTCGCGCACACCGGCCACCGCCGCGCGCTGTTTCACCGAGCGCCTGACGGCCAATGGCGGGGCGAATGGCTGGTGCCATGACGATTGCTTTTGGCCCGCTGAAGCGCCATTTTCGGGAATGACCAAGGAAACGCCCCCCAACATCGCCCTGCTGATCGACGCGGACAATGCCAGCCCTTCCGGGATCGATCCGGTGCTGACCGTGCTGGCGGAACTGGGCACGGTGAACATTCGCCGCGCCTACGCCAACTGGCGCAAGCCCGCGCTCAAGGGCTGGGCGGATATCGTCCACAAGTTCGGCATCGAGCCGCAGCAGCAGTTCGACCTGACCAAGGGCAAGAACGCCACCGACATGAAGATGACGATCGATGCGATGGACCTCTTGTTCCGGGGCCGGGTCAACGGTTTCGGCATCATGAGTTCGGACAGCGATTTCATGCCGCTTGCCCAGCGCATCCGCCAGGACGGCCTGCCCGTCTATGGCTTTGGCGGCGACAAGACCCCCGAAGCGTTCAAGCAGGCCTGCACCCGGTTCATCGATGTGAACGCGCTGATCAAGGTTCAGGGGGCTGAGAAGAAAGCCGACAACGCTGCGGCAGCCAGGAGCAACGCCAAGCCGGACCCCAAGCCCGCTGCAGGCGGCGCAAGTATCGACGAGGACGTGATCCAGCTGCTGATCGATGCCTATCAGGCCAGCAAGCGCGACGAGCGCGGCTTTGCATCGCTCAGCGAAGTCGGCAAGATCGCGGGCAACCGGTCCAGCTTCGACGTCCGCAACCATGGTTTCCCGCATCTGCTCGACATGTTCGAAGCTTCGCCGCAGTTCACCACCGAGCGCCGCGAAAACGGCGGGCTGTTCGTCAAGCGCCTGCGCTGATGCTGCTCAGACGGTGGGTATGGTGCCACCGTCGATGACATGTTCAGTACCGGTGATGCTGCCCGCGCGATCCGATACCAGAAAAGCGATCAGGCTTGCCACTTCCGCTGGGGTCGACGGCCGTCCGATGGGAATGCCGCCCAGCGAATCCATGATCATCCTGCGGCCTTGCTCGATGTCGCCTCCGGCCTGCTCGGCAAGCCGCGTTGCAAGGTCGATCGAAGCTTCGGTCTCGATCCAGCCCGGCGACACCCTCACCACGCGCACCCCATGCGGTGACACCTGTTTGGACAGGCTTTTGCTGTAGGTCGAGAGCGCCGCCTTGGCTGCGGCATAGGCGGTCGTCGCCTCGGGCAACGGCAACCGGCTCTGGATCGAGGTCACATGGACCACGACGCCCTGCCCGCGGCTGACCATCCCCGGGACCAGAGCGCGATCAAGCCGCACCGCTGGCATCAGGTTGAGATCGATCTCGCTTGCCCAGACAGCGTCGCTCAGCGCTTCGAAACCACCGGCCGGCGCGGAGGAGCCACCCAGCATGTGAACGATGATGTCGGCACCGCCCATGCGTTCGTGGACTTCCGCCGCGAGCGCGGCGCAGCCGTCCGCATGTGTCAGGTGGCTGGCAAAGAACGCCGTGTCGTCCCAATCATCCGGCCGGGTGCGGGCGGTGGTCAGCACCTCGGCGCCAAGCTCGCGAAACAGCGCGACCGTCGCGGCTCCTGCGCCGCGTGTGCCCGACGTGATCAAGGCCCGCTTGCCGGTGAGGTCGATGAACCGCCCGCCACCCGCGTCCGGACCGATATCCTGCGATCCCGCTCTCATGGCGTGATCTCCAGCGCGGTGATCTGGTCGCCGTTGATGGCGAACAGGTAGCGCAGATCGACCGGACTGCCGGGGAAGTTTCCGGCAAGATGGCTCGTCACGACGATGCTATCACCTTCCCGGGTCATCGAAAAAGGCTCGACCGTGTAGCTGAAGGCGTTTGCGGTATCCTGCTTCCAGCTTCGGATCGCATCACGGCCGACATGGGTTCTTCCCTCATCGCGGACGGTGGCATCCGCTGCAAAGCATTGGACGACAGCTTCGGCGTCCCGTTCGCGGTCGGCGGCAAAATATCTGGAAATGCTCTTGGGCAGGTCGATTGCCATATGGGGTCTCCATCTCGTGCAGCTCTGTGCAGGCAGCTTGTGGCTGCTGGGCTGTGTCTGCAATTTAGCGATGGACCTTTGATCTGATAATCGGGATATACTTGGATATGACATTGCGAAAAACAGGACAATGATCCGGCACAATCTCGTCGAGCTCGATTGCATTCTTGCAGTTGCGCGCTGTGGTTCCTTCCGAGGGGCTGCGCTTGATCTCGACATGTCGACTACGGCGCTGAGCAATGCCGTCGCCAAGCTCGAACGCCAGCTCGGCGTCCGGCTGTTCAACCGCACCACCCGCAGCGTGTCGCTCACCCAGGCAGGCCGCGGTTTTGTCGAGCAGGTATCCCCTGCGCTTCAGGACATCCGCGAGGCGATGGACATTGCCAGCTCGCAGCAGGTGACGCCGTCAGGGACATTGCGGATAAACGCCTTCGCCACGGCTGCGCGCGAGGTCCTCGCGCCGCTGGTGCTGCGCTTCCTCCGCGAACATCCGCAGGTGCATGTCGATCTGGTAACCGAAGGGCGGATGGTCGACATCGTTGCCGACGGGTTCGATTTCGGCCTGCGCAATGCCAACCTTGTCCCCAGCGACATGATCGCGATCCCGCTGGGCCCGCCCCAGCGCCACGCCGTGGTCGCCACCCCGGCCTATCTGCGCGCTTATGGTATCCCGCTGGTCCCTGCCGATCTGCTCGGCCATGCGTGCATCCGTGTGAGGCTTCCCAATGGTTCGTTCTATCGCTGGCATTTTGAGAGCCAGGGCGAAGCGGTGCAGATCGACGTGACCGGTCGCATCACGCTGGACGAGGCGAGCCTTGCTCGAATTGCGGTGCTGGAAGATGTCGGGCTCGGGTTCTTCATGGAATCCGACGTCCGCGAGGATATCGCTGAGCAGCGGGTGATCCGTGTGCTCGAAGACTGGACACCGCCGCTCGCGCCCTTGAGCTTCTATTACCCGAACCGGCGCAACCCGTCTGCGGCGTTCAAGGCGTTTGTCGACCTCGCGCGCGAGTTCGGCCGCCGCCGAAGGTGAAGGTTACCCGGCTGGAATGCGGCCGAGCCCTTGCCTCATTCCCACTCGATCGTGCCGGGCGGCTTCGACGTATAGTCGTAGACCACGCGGTTGATGCCCTTGACCTCGTTGATGATCCGGGTCGCGGTGCGCTGCAGAAAGCTTGAATCGAACGGATAGATATCCGCAGTCATGCCGTCGGTGCTGGTCACCGCACGCAGCGCGCAGACGTTGTCATAGGTGCGGCCATCGCCCATCACGCCCACGGTCTTGACCGGGAGCAGCACGGCGAATGCCTGCCAGATCGCGTCGTACAGACCGGCATGGCGGATCTCGTCGAGATAGACCGCATCGGCCTTGCGCAGGATGTCGCAGCGCTCACGCGTGACCTCGCCAGGGATGCGGATCGCAAGGCCGGGTCCCGGGAACGGATGGCGGCCGACGAACACGTCGGGAAGGCCAAGCTCGCGGCCCAGGGCGCGGACTTCGTCCTTGAACAGTTCGCGCAAGGGTTCGACCAGCTTCATGTTCATGCGTTCGGGCAAGCCGCCGACATTGTGGTGGCTCTTGATCGTCACAGACGGCCCGCCGGTGAACGAGACGCTTTCGATGACATCGGGGTACAGTGTGCCCTGCGCCAGGAACTCCGCGCCGCCGATCTTGCGGGCTTCGGACTCGAACACATCGATAAAGGTCTTGCCGATGAACTTGCGCTTGAGTTCAGGATCAGTGACCCCGGCGAGGCCTCCCATGAACAACGCTTCGGCCTGAACATGCACCAACGGGATGTTGTAATGCCCCTTGAACAGGCTGACGACCTGGTCGGCCTCGCCCAGTCGCATCAGCCCGTGATCGACAAACACGCAGGTCAGTTGGTCACCGATCGCCTCGTGGATCAGCACCGCAGCCACCGCGCTGTCGACTCCGCCCGAGAGGCCGCAGATCACGCGCGATGTGCCGACCTGCTCGCGGATCTCGGCGATCTTGGCGGCCTTGAACTCGGCCATCGACCAGTCGCCGCGGCAGCCGCATACATGCCGGACGAAGTTGGCGATCAGCTTGCCGCCATCGGGAGTGTGCACGACCTCGGGGTGGAACTGCATCGCGTAGAAGCAGCGCTCGTCATCGGCGATCACCGCGAACGGCGCACCAGGGGATGATGCGACTGCACGGAAGCCGGGAGCAAGCGCGGTGACCTTGTCGCCATGGCTCATCCACACCTGATGCGCCTCGCCTTCCTTCCACAGCCCGTCGAACAACCGGCAGCGGTCGGTGATCTCGATGAACGCGCGGCCAAATTCGCCGCCCTTCTCGCCGCCACCTTCGACCATGCCGCCCAATTGCTGGGTCATCGTCTGCTGGCCATAGCAGATCCCCAGGATCGGCAGGCCCGATTGCAGGATCGCTTCCGGAGCGCGCGGGCTGCCGTCTTCGGTCACTGATGCCGGACCACCCGAGAGGATAATCCCCTTGGGCTTCATCCGGTGAAATGCGGCTTCCGCGCTGCTGAATGGGGCAATCTCGCTATACACCCCCGCCTCGCGCACCCGGCGTGCGATAAGCTGCGTCACCTGGCTGCCGAAATCGACAATCAGAACGGATTCGTCATGGGCTATGGTCATGGTCTGCCGATAGTTGGGGCAACGCGGCGAGTCTAGCCTGCAGTCTCGGCCAGCATCGCCCGCAGGTCCGTCTTCAATATCTTGCCGATATGGCTCCGCGGAAGTTCGTCGATCGGGTGAAGCGCGGAAAGGCGCTGGGTCTTGCCCAGTTCGGCGTTGACGGTGGCGAGCAGTTGATCGAGGTCGAGCGCATGGTCCGGCGCCGCGACCACGAAGCCCACCGGGGTTTCGCCCCAGCGCTCCGACGGCATACCGACGACCGCGGCATCCGCGACGCCGGGCTGCTGCATCAGGATTTCCTCGAGGTCCTTGGGGTAGATGTTGAACCCGCCCGAGATGATCATGTCCTTGGCGCGCCCGACGATCTGGACGAAGCCGTCCTCGTCGACGATGCCGATATCGCCCATCTTGAACCACAGATTGCCGTCCGCATCGCGCCACTCCATGTCGCGGGTCTTGTCGGGCTGGTTCTTGTAGCCGCTCATCATCGTTGGCGAGCGACCCACCATCTCGCCCTTGGAACCCGGTGGCAACTCGTTGCCATCCTCATCGACGACCTTGAGCTCATGGCCCTTTACCGGCTGGCCGACGGTATGGAGCTTGTCGGGGAAATTGTGCGCCTGGAGCATGCATACCACCCCGCCCTCGGTCATTCCGTAGATTTCGACCAGACCGCCGGGGAAGCGGCGCAGCGCCTCAGCCTTGAGCTCTGCACTGAACGGGGCGCTGGTGCAGAACTTGACCTGCATCGAGGACAGATCGTGCGAATCGAACGCCGGGTCGGACATCAGCCGCTGGTACTGTACCGGCACCAGCATGGTGTGGGTCGCGCGCATCGCCTGGGCCGCGTCCAGCCACTGGCCGGAATCGAACTTGCCCATCAGCCGCACCATGCCGCCATGCACGATGGTGGGCAGGAACACCGCGAGCGTGGTGTTCGAATAGAGCGGGGTGGAAAGGATCGCGCGCGCCTGTTCGCTGTAGATCGCCTGGAACCCCGCGACCGACTGCCGCCAGCGCATGGCGTGCGAATGGACGATGCCCTTGGGGGTTCCGGTGGTGCCGCTGGAATAGATGATGTTGAAGGCATCTCCCGGCTGCGGCGGAGCGATGTCGGGCACGGAGCCTTCCGGCGCCATCCATTCGCTCAGCGAAGGCGTGTCATCAGCCGCGACATCGAGCATGACATGGCGCGCCGTCCCCAGATCCACTCCGCTGGCGAGCAGTTCGGCGCGCTTGTCGCTATCGATGAACAGGTGGATCGCGCCGGAATCGGCGAGCATGTTGGCCAGCTGGCGCGGCGTTGCGCTGGTGGTGAGCGGCGCAGCACAGCCGCCGGCGCGGATCGCCGCCAGATAAGCGAGCGCATAAGGGATGCCGGTGGTGCCGAGAATCGCGACCGCCTGGCCGCGCTGCAGGCCATCGGCGATCAGCTGCGCGGCGATGCGGTCAACCTGGCCCGACAGCGCGCCCCAGTTGATGCGGTGATACCCGTCATCGAGCGCGATGGCATCGGGCTGAAGAGTTCCCCATGCCGCTACAATTCCCGGCCAGTTGCCGAATTCGCGTTCGAGCTCTGCTGTGATGTCCATCCAAATCCTCTCCCCGTGGCTTGTATGCCACCTGTCTAGGGCAGGTTATGCCCAGAGCGGCATCGGGAGGAAAGCGGCAATCGCAGGGACGAGAGCCTGACGGCCGATCAGTTGGCCACCGCGGCGACAAAGGTGTTTTCCACCCAGCCGCTAAGGCACGGGCCGGCATAAGGCTGCTTGGTACGAACGGGCCTCGTCACCCCGCAATCGACCGCTGCGGCAGGAGCCGCCCCATCCGTTGGCGGCGCAGCAGCGCCTTCGGGAGCGGCTAGGCTGCTCGGCGATGGTCCGACCACCACCCCCAGCCATTGCTGGTCGAGGCTGCGGGTGCAGACGAAGACATGCGTGTCGTCGGTCAGCGCGCCGACCTGCTTGGCGCCATCGAATGGAGCATCGCGCACCGGCAGTTCGCCCCCGCGCAACCCGCCGACGCGGCCGCGTCCCTGGCAGGCGGCAAAGCGCGTTCCACCCTCGCCGATGCTCACCGGGCGCGCGGTCGGGCTGGCGTCCGACGCGCCCAGCCGCTCGCCAGCGGCCTGACCACCCGGCTCGCGCTTGCTCGCAGGTTCGGGGTCGGCGCATCCGGCAACCACCAAAATGGGCAGCAGCAAGGCGATCAAAGGCAGCGGATTGGCTTTCATGGTTCCGGTTATAGGTGATCGCCCGGGTCATACAAGCAAGCTGCGGCGGAGGGATCGTGGCAGGTCGTTCCGCAGCGTCTGTGGCACGCTAAAATATGTGCAAAAACGACCAGTTCCGCTTGGGTTTCGGGTCTCGCGCGGCTATGACGCAACGATGACAGACACTCCCAGCACTTCCACCGAGAATAACCAGAACCCGGCCAACACCAACAGCTATGGCGCAGATTCGATCAAGGTCCTCAAGGGCCTCGATGCGGTGCGCAAGCGCCCGGGCATGTACATTGGCGATACCGACGATGGATCAGGCCTGCACCACATGGTGTTCGAGGTTTCGGACAACGCCATCGACGAGGCGCTCGCCGGCCATTGCGACCGCGTACTGATCACGCTCAATCCCGACAATTCGGTGACGGTCGAGGACAACGGCCGCGGCATCCCGACCGGCATCCACACCGAAGAGGGCATCTCGGCGGCCGAGGTCATCATGACCCAGCTGCACGCGGGCGGAAAGTTCGAGAACACCAGCGACGACAACGCCTACAAGGTCTCCGGCGGCCTGCACGGCGTGGGCGTCAGCGTCGTCAACGCGCTGTCCGAATGGCTCGAGCTGCGCATCTGGCGCGACGGCCAGGAACACTGGATGCGCTTTCGCCACGGCGATTCCGAAGCGCCGCTCAAGGTCATGGGCCCAGCGCCCGAGGGCAAGAAGGGCACGCAGGTCACCTTCCTGTTTTCGCAGGATACGTTCAAGAACGTGACCGAGTACGACTTCGAGAAGCTCGAGCACCGCTACCGCGAGCTCGCATTCCTCAACTCGGGCGTCCGCGTGATCCTGCGCGATGAGCGTCATGCCGAGCCCAAGGAGCACGACCTGTATTACGAAGGCGGGATCGCCGCGTTCGTCAAATGGCTCGATCGCAACAAGCAATCCCTGATGCCCGAACCGATCGCGATTTCGGGATCGCGCGACGATGTCACCATCGATGTCTCGCTCGAGTGGAACGACAGTTATTACGAAAACGTGCTGTGCTTCACCAACAACATCCCGCAGCGCGATGGTGGCACCCACCTCGCCGCCTTCCGCGCCGCGCTGACCCGCACGCTGAACAATTATGCCGAGAAATCGGGGCTGCTGAAGAAGGAAAAGGTCTCGCTCACCGGCGACGACATGCGCGAGGGGCTGACAGCGATCGTATCGGTCAAATTGCCCGATCCCAAGTTCAGCTCGCAGACCAAGGACAAGCTTGTCAGCTCCGAGGTTCGTCAGCCGCTCGAAAGCCTGATGGCCGACAAGATGGCCGAGTGGCTCGAGGAAAATCCTGCCCACGCCAAATCGATCGTCGCCAAGATCATCGATGCCGCAGCGGCCCGCGAGGCCGCCAAGAAGGCGCGCGAACTGACCCGGCGCAAGGGCGCGATGGACATCGCGTCGCTGCCCGGCAAGCTTGCCGACTGCCAGGAGCGTGATCCTGCCAAGTCCGAACTGTTCCTGGTCGAGGGTGACTCGGCAGGCGGATCGGCCAAGCAGGGCCGCGACCGGCACTATCAGGCGATCCTGCCCTTGAAGGGCAAGATCCTCAACGTCGAGCGCGCGCGCTTCGACCGGATCATCTCGTCCAAGGAAGTCGGCACGCTGATCCAGGCGATGGGCACCGGAATCCGCGACGATTTCACCATCGAGAAATTGCGCTACCACAAGATCGTGATCATGACCGACGCTGACGTCGACGGCGCGCATATCCGCACGCTGCTGCTCACGTTCTTCCATCGTCAGATGCCCGAGATCATCCGCGCCGGCCATTTGTACATCGCCCAGCCGCCGCTGTACAAGGTCGCCAAGGGCAAGAGCGAGGTCTACCTCAAGGACAATGACGCGCTCGACCAGTATCTGGTCGATGCAGGATTGCAGGGCCGTATTCTCGAGACGGTGGAAGGCGCGCGCGGCGGCGATGATCTTCGCGAACTGGTCGAGCACGCCCGGCGCATGAAGAGCCTTATGACGTACGTCCCGCGCCGTTACGATCCGCTGATCATCGAAGGGCTGGCACTTGCCGGGGCCCTTTCGCCCGATATGCCGGACAGCGACAGATTGGCCGCGGTCAACACTGCGACGGCCTGGATGGGCGGAGCCGATCCTGAGGCGCGCTGGACGGGCGAACTCTCGGTCGAGGGCGGCTATCATCTCGAACGCTGGTGGCGCGGGGTGACCGACCATCACGTCGTCGATCTGCCATTCCTCAACAGCGCCGAGGCGCGCAAGCTGCACAGGGTGGCAGGCGAATTCGCTCCGATGTACCTGAACCCGAGCCGGCTGGTCAAAGCGGGCGCTGCTTCGGCGACGGAGAGCGAAGTCGATGGCGATGACGCCGATGAAGCAGTCGCCGCTCCAACTGGCGTAACGGTCAATCGGCCATCGGTTCTGCTTGAAACGATCCTCGCGGCTGGGCGCAAGGGGCTGGCCATCGCCCGCTACAAGGGGCTGGGCGAGATGAATGCCGAGCAGCTGTGGGAAACCACGCTCGATCCCAACCATCGCTCGCTGCTGCAGGTCAAGGTCGACGACGCCGACATCACCGACGAGGTTTTCACCCAGCTGATGGGCGATATCGTCGAGCCGCGTCGCGAGTTCATCCAGGAGAATGCGCTCAACGTCGCCAATCTGGATGTCTGATCGCTTCGGGCGATGCGGCGGATCCGGACAGCGCGCATGAGCGCGCTGCATCCGGTCTACCGGATCGCCCAGAAGGTCCGGCTGGTCTATTGGCGGGTGTTCAAGCCGCGCACCTACGGCGTCAAGGTCGTCGCACTGGGCGATGACGGCACCGTCATGCTCGTGCGGCACAGCTATCAGTCGCGCGACCTGTTCATGCTGCCCGGCGGAGGCATCCATCGCGGCGAGACCGTGCTGGCCGCCGCGGAGCGCGAGTTGCGCGAGGAGACCGGCTGCAGGCTTGGCAATGCGCGGATCCATGGCGAATTCTTCTCCGCAGCCGAGGGCGCGCGCAATCACATCACCGTCGTGACCGGCACGGCCTCGGGCGAACCCTGCGTCGATGGGCGCGAGATCATCGAGGCGGCTTTCGTTCCGCTTGACCCCCTGCCCGCCAACATCGCACCTGCCAGCCTGCGCCGCCTGATCGAGGTGCGCGACGGCCTGCCGCCAGCCGCCGAGTGGTAGGATAGGCGCTACCGATCAGCCGAATGGCAGCTCGGGCTGGCGCAGATCGGCCTCTTCCTCTTCCTCGGCGCTCGACAGGCCCGACAACGTCAGCCCCAGCAGCCTGATGCCGTTCTGCAGCGGCAGGATCTGATCGACCAGTGCCTGGCCGATCTGGCCGAAGGCTGCGCGGTCCGGCACCGGCTGGCCGAGCGAACGCGCGCGGGTGATCGTCTGGAAATCGGCATAGCGCGCCTTCAAGGTCACGGTGCGCCCCTGCGCCTCGTTGCGCTCGACGCGTTCCCACACGATGTCGGCGATGCTCTCCAGCGCCTCGCGCAATCCCGATTCGGTCCAGATATCCTCGCCATAGGTGCGCTCGCCGCCGATCGACTTGCGGATCCGGTCGGGGCGCACCGGGCGGTGGTCGATCCCGCGCGGCGCCGTGCAGATAGCTTCCCCAGCTGCCGAAATGCGCGAGCAGCCATTGCTCGGTCTTGTCCGCCAGATCGGCTCCGGTGACGATGCCGAGGCCCGCCATCTTTTCCGCGGTGCGCGGACCGACGCCATGAAAGCGCTTGATCGGCAGTGCGGCGACAAAGGCGGGTCCCTGCTCGGGGCGGATCACGCACAGGCCATCGGGCTTGTTCTGATCGCTCGCCAGCTTGGCGATGAACTTGTTGTATGACACGCCCGCGCTTGCGGTCAGTCCGGTCTCGCGCGCAATATCGGCGCGGATCATCTGCGCGATCTGCGTCGCCGATGCGATGGCGTGCTTGTTGACGCTGACGTCGAGATACGCCTCGTCGAGCGACAGCGGCTCGATAAGATCGGTGTGCCGGGCAAAGATGGCGCGGATCTGGCGCGAAACCTGCTGATAGACATCGAAGCGCGGCTTGACGAACAGCAGGTCGGGGCAGCGCCTGAGCGCGGTGACCGATGGCATTGCCGAGCGCACCCCGAAGGTCCGCGCCTCATAGCTTGCCGCGGCCACCACACCCCGCCTCGACGAGCCTCCCACCGCGACGGGCCGCCCGCGCAGCGCCGGGTTGTCGCGCTGCTCGACGCTCGCAAAGAAGGCATCCATGTCGATGTGGATGATCTTGCGCAGCGGCGGATCATGGCGGTCTGGCATGCGGGCAAAGAAATAGAAGTGCGACAGGCGGTTGGCAATCGCGGCCGCAACGCCCATTATGATGCAATGCACAATAACCAGTTAGCAGAACCGGCGCCCAGAGCTGCCTTGGCGCCGACCACGGAGTTTCCGCTGGGCCCGCGCGAGCTCGTGGCAATGATGGCCGCCTTGATGGCGCTCAATGCGCTGGCGATCGATGCCATCCTTCCGGCATTCCCCGCGCTGGGCGAAGCGTTCGCCGTCACCGATCCCAACAACCGGCAGTACATCATCAGCAGCTATCTGATGGGCATGGGTCTGGGATCGCTGTTCTATGGTCCGATCGGCGACAGGTTCGGTCGCAAGCCGGTGCTGCTGTTTTCGGTTGCGATGTACGTGGTGTTCGGGCTTGCCTGCGCGTTCGCTCCCGATTTCGATACGCTGCTGATGCTGCGCTTTGCGCAAGGGTTTTCCGCCGCGGCGATGGGCGTGCTGGTTGTCTCCGTCATCCGCGACATCTTTTCCGGCGACCGGATGGCGCGGTTCATGTCGATCATCTTCATCGTCTTCATGGCGGTGCCTGTGATCGCGCCGACAATAGGCCAGTTGATCCTGTATTTTGCCGAGTGGCAGTTCATCTTCATCCTGCTGACCGTGATGGGCACCGCGGTCGGCGTGTGGGTGTTCCTGCGGCTTCCCGAAACGCTGAGGCCCGAAAACGTCATCCCAATCCGGCTCGACACGATCGGCAGCACCTGGTTCAAGGTGGTGTTCAACCGCACCGGCTTTGGCCATGTCGCCGCCGGCGGCTTGCTGATGGGGGCAATGTTCGGCTTCCTCAACAGCTCGCAGCAGATCTTTTCAGAAGTGTTCGGCGCGCGCGAGATTTTCCCTTACGCCTTCGCCGCGGTCGCAGGATCGATGGCGCTTTCCAACTGGTTCAACAGCCGCATCGTCGAGCGCTTCGGCGCACGCCGCGTGTCGCAATCGGCGTTGCTGGCATTCCTGGTGCTCTCGGCGATGCAGATCGGCGCTGCGTTGATCCCGGGCGAGCCGATGGCGCTGTTTCTGGCGATTGTCGCGCTCAACATGGCGATGATCGGCTTTATCGGCGCCAATTTCGGGTCGATCGCGATGGAACCGTTCGCCAAGATGGCAGGAGCCGCCTCGTCCTTCCAGATGGCGTTCCGCACTGTGCTGGGCACCGCGATCGGCGCCTTTGTCGGCCAGGCCTTCGACGGAAGCACGCTTCCGATGGCACTGAGCTTTCTTGTCTGCGGCATCGCGGCGCTTGCGGTGATTTTCTGGGCCGAGCGCGGCAAGCTGTTCGCGCGCCCGGGCACCTGTCCCAAATCGCCGATGTAGGATCGACACAAAAAACCCCGGCGGGTGAGGCCGGGGTTTTTCTGGATCAACCGTGCGGGTTGAGGATGTCGTCGTCGGGTACCTCGACGATGCCCTTGCCCAGATGGCTCGCCTTGTAGCCATAGAGGTAATAGATCACCAGGCCGATTGCGGCCCAGGCGGGCAGCACGATCATCGCCTCGAACGGCAGGTTGAGGAACAGGAAAATGCATCCTGCAATCGTCGCCGGTCCGACCAGCCACAGCGCCGGTGTACGGAACAGGCGCTCGCGATCGGGATCGGTCTTGCGCAGCATCATCACCGCGATCGCCACCATCATGAACGCATAGAGCGTTCCGGCATTGGCGATATCGGCAAGCTGTCCGACCGGCAGGAACGCTGCGGCAAAGGCCACGATCGCACCCGTGATCGCGGTGACGACATAGGGGGTCTTCCACTTGGGGTGGATCTTCGACAGGCCTTCGGGCAGCAGGCCATCGCGCGCCATCACGAAGAAGATGCGGGTCTGGCCGAACAGCAGGATCAGGATCACCGAAGGCAGCGCGATAAAGGCCGCGATGCCCAGCATGTTGCCCACGCCGCTGAAGCCGATCTTGCGCAGAACATGTGCCAGCGCCTCGTTGGAGCAGACCAGCATTTCGGAATATTGGGGCAGCGCGCACTGGCGGGCGAGTTCTTCCGAGCCTGCGGGGAACGGAACGCCGTTCGGGCCCATGATCGGCTGGCCGCCGATCGAGCCGACCGCGCCTGCAGCCACCAGGATATAGAACACGGTGCAGATGCCGAGGCTGCCGATCAGGCCGATCGGCACGTTGCGCTGGGGGTTCTTGGTTTCTTCGGCAGCGGTCGAGACCGCATCGAAGCCGACATAGGCAAAGAAGATGGTCGCGGCAGCACCCACGGCGCCCACGCCAGATCCAAAGCCGCCAAACACACCGGCAGGCAGGAAGGGATTGAAGTTCGCCATCTCGGTTTCAGGCAGGGTCAGCACGATGAACGCGGTCAGCGCGGTCACCTTGATCAGCACCAGCACGGCGTTGACCTTGGCCGATTCGTTGGTGCCGATCATCAGCAGCCACGTCACCAGCAGCGCGATCACCACAGCAGGCAGGTTGATCAGTCCGCCCGGTGCGCCTCCCAGCGCGACTGGGCCTGCGGTCAGATAGGGTGGCAGCACGATCCCGAAGAATTCGTTCAATATCGTGCCGGTGAAATAGCCGGACCAACCGACCGACACCGCGCTTGCCGCCACGGCATATTCGAGCACCAGCGCCCAGCCGACGGTCCAGGCGAGCATTTCGCCCATCACCGAATAGGTATAGGTATAGGCAGACCCCGCCACAGGGATCATCGCGGCGATTTCGGCATAGCACAAGGCTGCCACGATGCAGATCAGGCCTGCGATCGCAAACGCCAGCATCAGGCCGGGACCGGCCTTTTGCGCGCCCGCAGATGTCAGCACGAAGATGCCGGTGCCGATGACGCAGCCGATCCCGAACAGGGTCAGCTGAAAGGCCCCGAGCGTCGGGTGCAATGATTTTTTCTTCGCGGTCGCCAATATGGCGTCCAGCGGTTTGACACGGGCAAATTTCATGATGTTGTCGATTTCCCACCCATGGCAGGTTCGGACCTGCCGGTTGCGTCCCGGGGCTACACCCCTATGCCCCAAGGATTAGCGGCTTTTCACGCGCTGGCAACCGGCTTGTCATAAAGTTGCGGCAGGATTGCAGGCTTTACTCCTGCAAACGTGCCTGATCGGCATAGCGCTTGAGATCCGCAGGCTGCAGGTCGATCCGCCGGAGCGGCGAGAACGCGGCGCGCATTCCGCAACTGGCATAATCCAGCTCGGCCTCGGGCAGGTCGCCCGAGGGACGTCCGCTCTCGAAAACCTCCACCACATTGCCATGGACGCGGATGACCCTGGCGTTGAAGCGCTTGCCCGGGATGGCTGCGGAATACCATCCGGTAAGCGGATCGAGGCGCAGGCCCGAAGCACCCAGCGAACAGGTGTGCGCATTGGCACCGACCGCCTCGCCGCTCACTGCATAGCTGCCGTCGGCGGCGCGGCTGACATAGACGAGCGCGTCCGATGCCCCTGCCAGCACCGGGGCGATCCGAGCAAATACGGCACTGGCGCGCATTGCATCGGTCAGCGGAAGGGAATCTTCGATGAACACCGCGCCCTGCCCGCGCGCCAGCCAATCCTGCTCGCCAAGCTGGCCGAGAAGCTCCCCGATCCGGTTGCGATGCGCGGCGCGCAGGCAATCGGACGGGTATTCGCCGCGCATGCACGCATCGCGTTGTCCGATCCACTGGCGCTGTTCTGCCACCGCCTGCGGGCGGACCTTGCGGACCCTGGCGAACAGTGCGGCCATGTCACGGTCGGCCTGGCCAAGGTCGGGCGTATCGGGCAGGCACAGCATCTTTTCGACAGCGCTCGCCGCACGTGCGCAATCGAACGAGGGTCCGCTGGCGAAGGACGCGGCGACTGCGGCATCGTCGGCGATCGCCTGGGCCTCTTCCACCGAAAGCTCGATCGTCCTGTCGGCGCCTGTCAGAACCAGGGGGTGGACAATCTTGCGCCCCTTGAAGCTGGCAAGCTGGCCGGGAGAGATCTCGGTGCGATCGAGCACCGCACCGTCAAGTTCGATGTCGCTCAGGCCATAACGGTGAAAGCTGCTGAGCTTCGCGCGGGTAAAGTCGGCACCACGCGCCGAAATCTGCCGGTCGCCATCATAAAGCGGGCAGCCATCGGACAGGGTGATGCCGCAGGAGAAAGTGAAACCGGTCAGGTTCGCTTCATCGAGTTTCCAACCATCGACACCGCCATCGAACCAGCCCCCCTCGAACCACCCGCCACTGAAGTCGGCCTTGTCGGCGTGGGTGTTGGTCAGCACCGCATCACGGAACAGCACCCCGGGGGCCCTGATCGAGCTCAACGCGGCTTCTGTCAGGTCGGACTTGATGAAGCCGACCCCGGGCGCGCTGGACCCGGTCCACACGCTTCCCTTGAGATCGGCCTCCACGAAGCACGCATTGGTCAGCCGGACCTTGCGGAAATCCCATTCGGAGAAATTGCCGCCCTGGATCACCGCACCATCGCCGACAGCGCGGGCCAGATCCTCGGGGGTCTTGTAGGTAGTGCCGTCGATCGTTCTGACATCGGTCGGGGCCGGTGTCTCGCCCCAGAAATCGCCGAGCATGCGCACGCAGGGGACCGGGCTGTCCGCCCAGGCCGGAGTGATCGTCAGCAGCAAAACGGAAATGATCGCCAGCAGCCTGATCATGATCACCCTTCCCTGTGTGCGCCGCAAGCCTAATGCAGGGCCATCCCGCCGAAAAAGTCAGCCGTTCATCAGCATCGGGCCCAGCTTGCGCCCAGCGAACAGGTGGACATGGAGGTGCGGCACCTCCTGGTGTGCATCCATGCCGACATTGGCGAGCAGACGATAGCCGGGCTCGACCAGCCCCAGCATGCGCGCCACCTCGCCCACACCGCGCACGAACGCCGCAATCTGCTCGTCGGTGCCGCGCGCCGAGAAATCGTCCCAGCTGACGAACGGTGCCTTGGGGATCACCAGCACATGCGTGGGCGCCTGCGGGTTGATGTCGTGAAACGCCAGCACATGGTCGTCCTCGTGGACCTTCTTGCACGGAATCTCGCCGCGCAGGATCTTGGCGAAGATGTTCTGGTCATCATAGGGAAGCGTGGGGTCAATCGGCATGATCGGCTATTCCTTTGAGCTGGCCTTCGCGCGGGAAGCCTTCTCGGCGATCCCGGAGGTGCCTTCGCGGGCATCCAGTTCAGCAAGAAGCTGGTCCCAGGTCAGGCCCATATCGGCAAACAGCACCAGCAGGTGGAAAATCAGATCGGCGCTTTCGCTGATCACGCCCGGGCCGTCGTCCTTGATCGCGGCGATGACGGTCTCGACGCCCTCCTCGCCGATCTTCTGGGCGATACGGGCACGGCCCCTGGCGCTCAGCTTCGCGACATAGCTGCTGTCGGGAGAGGCGCTGCGCCGCTCGGCGATGATGGCTTCAAGCCGCTGGATGATGGGGTCTGCCATGGTTCAGCGCTCTGCGCGCAGCCATGGCCAAGGTCAAGAGGGCGAAGCTTCGACCGGTCAGGGTTTGGGCGGGCCCTTGCGCTTGCCGCCCGCGGCCCAGCGGCCGATCAGCAGTCCGGCAATTCCCATGAACAGCAGGCCCAGATTCCCGGGCTCTGCGATCTCGATCCAGCTGCGGATGCCTTCGGCGCGGGTCAGCCCGTCAAGCGTCGCACCCGACAGCGGACTGGCCAGCGCCTGCTGCCCAGAAAGCAACGCGCCGCCCAATGCGCCCGCGATGCCGCGCGCGGTAAGGCCGTTGATTCTGCCGGGTTTCATTCCGAGACACTTCATGTTCAAAGGTTAAGCAAGCTGCTGGCCAAAACGGCCTGAGCGGCGGAATTGCTTGCGTACAATGGTTAAAGCCCCACGCCCATATCTCCCGCTTGTCAAGCGGGCCGACATTCCGTTCAGCCGATTTTACCCAGTCAACCGCCCCGCGCAGGCAGGCCTGCCGCACGCAAGGCTGCGTGCGCTTGGGCGATGCTCGCTTCGCCGAAATGAAAGATCGAGGCGGCCAGCACCGCGCTGGCGTGGCCCTGGGTCACGCCGTCGACCAGATGGCCGATATGGCCGACACCACCGCTCGCCACAACCGGGATATCCACCTGGTCGGCGATCGTGCGGATGAGCTCCAGATCATAGCCATCGCGGGTGCCGTCGCGGTCCATCGAGGTCACGAGCAGCTCGCCTGCGCCCAGCCTGGTCAGGTTAAGCGCGTGTGCGATCGCATCGATCCCGGTCGCCTTGCGCCCGCCATGGGTGAAGATTTCCCAGCCCTCACCTTCCGCGCGGCGCCGCGCATCGATCGAGGCGACGACGCACTGGCTGCCGAAGCGCTCGGCGATATCGCCGACAAGCTCGGGCCTTGCAACCGCCGCGCTGTTGATCGCGACCTTGTCCGCGCCTGCCAGCAGCAGCGCGCGCGCATCCTCGGGGCTACGCACGCCGCCGCCGACGGTCACCGGCATGAAGCAGACTTCGGCCGTGCGCCGGACAACGTCGATGATCGTGCCGCGTGCCTCGTGGCTGGCCGAGATATCGAGGAAGCACAATTCGTCGGCACCGGCGGCATCATAGGCGCGCGCCTGTTCGACCGGATCGCCCGCATCCTTCAAGTCGACGAAGTTCACGCCCTTGACCACCCGGCCATTGGCGACGTCGAGACAGGGAATGACTCGGACGCGAACGCTCATCAGCGCGCGGCCATCGCGATCGCGGTCGCCAGGTCGAGCCGGCCATCGTACAGCGCGCGGCCCGTGATCACGCCCTCGATGCCGTCATCGGCATGCAGGCTGAGCATATGGATATCGTCGATGCCCTTCACCCCGCCGCTGGCGATCACCGGGATATCGGTGGTGCGCGCGAGCGCCACGGTCGCCTCGATGTTGCAGCCCTTGAGCATGCCGTCGCGCCCCACATCGGTGAACAGCAGGCTGGCAACACCGGCGTCCTCGAACCGGCGCGCCATGTCGGCCACCGGAACGTCGGAGACATCGGCCCAGCCATGCGTCGCGACCATGCCGTCGCGCGCATCGACAGCAACGACAATGCCGCCCTCAAAGGCCCTCGCCATGTCGCGAACGAACTCAGGATCGGTCAGCGCTGCGGTGCCGATGACGACGCGCGCGACGCCTAGGCCGAACCAGCCCTCGACCGCTTCGCGGGTTCGGATGCCGCCACCCAGCTGCAGATAGCCGGGAAAGCTCGCGATGATCGATTCGACCGCGCTGCGGTTGACCGCCTCGCCGGCAAACGCGCCGTCGAGATCGACGACGTGCAGATGCTGCGCGCCGGCCTGCGAGAACAGCATCGCCTGCGCTGCGGGGTCATCGCCGTACACGGTCGCGCGGTCCATATCGCCCTCGGCGAGCCGGACCACCTGTCCACCCTTGAGGTCGATGGCCGGAAAAACGATGATGCTCATGGCCAGCTCCAGTCGAGAAAGCGCCGGAGCAGATCCAGCCCATAGGCCTGGCTCTTTTCCGGATGAAATTGGACGCCGATGATGTTGTCCCGCGCCACGGCAGCTGTGACAGGTCCGCCATGATCGGTTCGCGCGGCGACATGCGCCTCATCGGCGGCGACAAAGTGATAGCTGTGCAGGAAGTAGGCCTCGCCATGCGCCATCAGCGGCGCACCTGCTTCGGGTAAGACATCGTTCCAGCCCATATGCGGCACCTTGATGCCCGGCGCGGCATCGATCAGTCGAACCTCGCCGGGAACCCATCCGAGGCCTGCATGCACCCCATGCTCCACACCCTGCGTTGCGAGCAGCTGCATCCCTACGCAGATTCCGAGAAACGGCACCCTGTCGCCCAGCACCCGGGCTTCCAGGGCATCGATCATTCCGGGAATGGCGGCGAGCCCGCCCATGCAGGCAGCGAAGGCGCCCACACCGGGCAGAACGATCCGGTCGGCGTTGCGCACAATATCGGGATCGGCGGTCACCGCGATGTCGGGAGCGCCTGCCGCCTTCAGCGCGTTGTGGACGCTGTGCAGATTGCCCGCGCCGTAATCGATCAGCGCAACGCGCTCAGCCACCCAGCACACCCTTGGTCGAGGGAATGGCTCCCTGCTTGCGTGGGTCGATTTCGACCGCCGACCGCATCGCGCGGGCAAAGCCCTTGTAGATGCTCTCGCAGATGTGATGGTTGTTGGCGCCGTAGAGCAACTCGATGTGCAGCGTCAGCCCTGCAGTCTGCGCGATAGAATGGAACCAGTGCTCGAACAGCTCGGTATCCATCTCTCCCAACCGGGGCTGCGTGAAGCCCGCCTTCCAGACGAAGAAGGGGCGGCCCGAGATATCCACCGCGACCCGGCTCAGCGTCTCGTCCATTGGCGAATAGGCGTGGCCATAGCGGACGATGCCGCCCTTGTCGCCGAGCGCCTGGACGATCGCCTGGCCGATGGCCAGCGCACAATCCTCGGTGGTGTGGTGCTGGTCGACATGCAGGTCGCCCTTGATCCGGCAGGTCAGGTCGATCAGCGAATGGCGCGAGAATTGCTCGACCATATGATCGAGAAACCCGATGCCGGTGGAGACGTCGAACTGACCGGTCCCGTCGAGATTCACCTCGACAAAGATGTCGGTTTCATGGGTCTTGCGTTCTATCCGGGCGCTGCGCATGGTGCGCCCTATAATCACCTCGCGGGCACGCGCAACATCTTTGCCGTCTGTCGAAGCTCATTGCCCCGACATGGCAATAGCGCCTTGACCCTGCGCGGCAGTCAGTCCAACAAAAAGGCATGAGTGATGATGCAGCCGACAGCCTGATTCCCTATGACGAGATCGTGCAGGAAGCCCTGCGCGCTGTCGTGGGCCGGGTGCTGGGCGAGGTGGAGACCAACGGCCTCCCCGGAAACCACCATTTCTATATCACCTTCAAGACCAAATCTCCGGGTGTCGATATTCCCCGGCATCTGGTCGAGCGTTTCCCCGACGAGATGACCATCGTGCTTCAGCAGAAGTTCTGGGATCTGAAGGTCGAGAAGACCGGCTTTGCGGTGGGGCTGAGTTTCAACCGGGTGCCTGCACACCTGTTCATCCCGTACAGCGCGATCACCGCGTTCGTAGACCCTGCGGTCGATTTCGGGCTGCAGTTCCAGGTGACCGGCGATACCCCGCCGCCCGAGCCGCACGAGGCCGCCGAAAACGATCATCCCGGCGGCGATGGCGATGGTTCCAACGTTGTCAGCGTGGATTTCGGCAAGCGCAAATAGCGGCGTGGCCGCTCAACAGACGGACCAGCCATCATGACCAAGCCCGACACCCGCCTGGAGAGCGATTCGCTGGGCTCCATCGCGGTGCCTGCCGATTGCTATTGGGGCGCGCAGACCCAGCGCAGCATCGAGAACTTCCCTTTTGCGCCGCACGAGCGGATGCCGATCGCGATCGTGCACGGGCTGGCGATCGTCAAGCAGGCCGCAGCACGGGTCAACCGCCGCCACGGCCTGCCCGCCGAGATCGCCGACGCCATCGATGCGGCCGGGACCGAGGTGATCGCCGGCACGCATGACGATCAGTTCCCGCTGACCATCTGGCAGACCGGCAGCGGCACCCAGAGCAACATGAACGTCAACGAGGTGATCGCGGGCCGCGCCAATGAACTGCTCACCGGAACGCGTGGCGGCAAGGCGCCGGTGCACCCCAACGATCATGTCAATATGGGCCAGTCGTCCAACGACGCTTTTCCCAGCGCGCTGCATATCGCCGCCAGCCTGGAGTGCCGCGCCCGGCTGCTGCCCGCACTCGCCCGGCTGACCGTGGCGCTGGAGGACAAGGCCGCGCAATGGGCCGATATCGTCAAGATCGGCCGCACCCATCTCCAGGATGCCACTCCGCTGACACTGGGGCAGGAATTTTCCGGCTATGCCAACCAGCTTTATCGCTGCGGACGGCGGATCGAACCCGGGATCGTTGCAGGCACCTATCGGCTGGCGATTGGCGGAACCGCGGTGGGCACGGGGCTCAACGCACCCGAGGGCTTCGCGCTGGATATGTGCCAAGCGATTGCCGAGATTACCGGCCACCCGTTCCATCCGGCGGAAAACAGCTTCGAGGCGCTCGCATCCAACGATCCGCTGGTGCACCTTTCGGGCACGTTGAACACTCTGGCCGTGGCGCTGACCAAGATCGCCAACGATATCCGGCTGCTGGGCTCGGGCCCGCGCTCGGGGCTTGGCGAGCTCGATCTTCCAGCCAATGAGCCGGGCAGCTCGATCATGCCCGGGAAGGTCAACCCGACCCAGTGCGAGATGCTGACCATGGTCGCGGCGCAGGTGATCGGCAACCATCAGGCAGTCACCGTCGGCGGGATGCAGGGGCATCTCGAACTCAACGTCTTCAAGCCGCTGATCGGCGCCAATGTGCTGCGCTCGATCGATCTGCTCGCGACCGGGATGCAGGGATTTGCCGAGCGCTGCGTCGAGGGTCTGCAGGCCAATACCGGACGCATCGCCGAACTGGTCGATCGTTCGCTGATGCTGGTCACCGCGCTCGCCCCGGTGATCGGATATGACAGCGCCGCGAAGATCGCCAAGCACGCGCACGAACACGGGCTGACACTCAAACAGGCGGGCCTCGCGCTCGGCCTGGTGGACGAGGCAACGTTTGATGCGCACGTCCGCGCAGAGGGTATGACCGGGCGCTAGATCGGCGCGGAACGCTTGGACGTGATGGGGCGTTTGAGGTCCAAACCCAATTCAGCTATGGATAGCCACATGACCAGCCCCACCACGACCCCGCCCGCCCCCGTTCCTGCCCCCGCCGCTCCGGCAGCGGCTCCCGGACCTGCTGCAAACGGCAGCGCTCCTGCGACATCGACGCCGCCCGCGCACTGGTCGCGCGGGGCGATCAGCGGGGCGGGTCGGCTCATCTCGACAGCTGCCAATGACGAGATGGTGCGCAGCCTGATCAGCTCGCGCGCAAAGAGCAATCTCGCTGCCGGGTTTTTCGGCGGCACGCTGATGGGCGCGATTGCTGCGCGCATCGCCACTCGCTCGGTTCCCGGCGCCCTGCTGGTGGGCGGCGCGCTGCTCGCCAAGGCGATCTACGATCAGCGCAAGGCGAAGGAAGAGGCCGAACTCAATTCCAAGCCCAAGGTCTGATCGTCGGGTCCTGATTGGTCCTCCGCCAGTCGGGCCATTTGCACAAACCGGTTGACGCAAAGGCCTGGCTTTGGCCATGAGCCGCCATGGTCATTTCCGCTTCCAAAAATGCGCTTGCCCGGCGCGGGCTGCTGTTCATCCTGTCATCGCCCTCGGGCGCGGGCAAATCCACCATCGCGCGGATGATGCTGGAAGCGGACCGGCAGCTTTGCCTGTCGGTTTCGGTCACCACCCGCCCTCCCCGCCCGGGCGAGATCGACGGCACCCATTACCACTTCATCGATGAAGCCAAATTCCACCAGTTGGTCGAGGACAATGCGCTGCTCGAATGGGCCAAGGTCTTCGGTCATTTCTACGGCACGCCCAAGGCTGCAGTGAAGCAGGGCCTGCGCGAGGGACAGGATTTCCTGTTCGACATCGACTGGCAGGGCACGCAGCAACTGTACCAGCGCGCAGAGGGCGATGTGGTGCGTGTGTTCATCCTGCCGCCCTCGCTCGAGGAACTGCACCGCAGGCTTCGCGGCCGCAACACCGACAGCGAAGAGGTGATCGCCAGCCGCATGGCGCGCGCGCAGGACGAGATCAGCCATTGGGACGGCTATGACTTCGTGGTGATCAACGACGACGTCGAGAGCTGCTTCACCAAGGTCTGCCAGATCCTGCAGTCCGAGCGCATGCGGCGCGCCCGCCAGACCGGGCTGATCGACTATGTCCGCGACCTGATGAACCCCACCGACCGCCCGTAAGGCTATTTGCCCGTGACGGCGTCGAGCAGCTTCTGCCCGGCCTTGAGCGGGTTCTTGCGGAAATTCGATTCCTCGCGCCCGATATAGGTAAAGATGCCGGACATCGCCTGATCGGTGACGCTGTCGATCAACCCGTCGCGGCTCAGATCCACGCCAGCGAGGGCCCCCAGCATGCTGCCGGTACCGCTCCCGCGCCCCAGCGAATCGAGTTGCTTGAGCGCGCCGGTCTTGCCCAGCGCATCGCTCACCAGCGGCCGCATCTTCTGCCGCAGCACATCGCCCGAGGTCCGCCTGAGATATTGCGTGCCGCCGGTATCGCCTCCGGTGACGATGCCGACGCCATCGGTCAGCGTCATCGAATCGATCGCCGAGCGGAACACCGGCTTGGCTTCCTGCGCTGCAAGTCCAGCGGCATCGTTGATCGAACGGGTAAGGTTGTTGGTAAGCCCCGCCTTGTCGGTCAGCTTCATCAGCTTAGTCGCTTTTTGCAGCGGACCTGGCAGCAGGATGCGCACGGCCTGATCGGCATAGAACGCGCCAGGCCTGGACAACTGATCGAGCGCGCTGTCGGAGGCGTTGCCAAGCAGCCCCTTCATCGATCCGCCCGCTGCCTTGCCGGCCTTTGCCTTTTGCGCGACGGCGGCGGTCGGCGCGATGATGGCACCGGCGGTGACTGCCGAGACGGCGAGCGCCAGCGCAAGAGGAATGTTCCGGAATGCCATGCTGCTCTCTCCTGCTCTTGTCTTTGCAGCAGGATGCAGCAACGCGAACCGCAGCGCCAGAGCAGGCGCTGCGATTTTACGTGTCGTCACATCGGCGGTTTGAAGTGGATCAGTGCCCTTCGGGGTCGTAGCCGCCCGTGGGCACCTGCGCGTTGACGATGCCGCCATCGACCGGGATCGTGGTGCCGATGACGTAATCCCCGGCCCGGCTGGCCAGAAAGATCACCGCGCCGGAAATGTCCATCCAGTCGCCGACGCGCTTGTTGGGGACGCTCTTTGAAACCATGTCGCCATGATCGCGCGCGGCCTTGTTCATGTCAGACGGAAACGCGCCCGGGCCGATGCCGGTAACGTAGATATGATCGCGCAGCAGGCGGACCGCCATGCGCTTGGTCAGCTGGATCAGCGCCGCCTTGCTCGCCTGATAGCTGTAGGTTTCCCAAGGATTGATCCGCATTCCATCGACCGACGAAATGTTGATCACCTTCGCAGGGGTTTCCGCGGTCGCACCTGCCTTGAGCAGGCCATGCAGTGCCTGGGTCAGGAAGAACGGCGACTTGACGTTGAGGTCCATCACCTTGTCCCAGCCCACTTCGGGGAAATCCTCGAATTCCGCGCCCCAGGCCGCGCCTGCGTTATTGACCAGGATGTCGAGCCGGCTCTCGTGCTCGGCGAGCTGCGCCGCCAGCTGGCGCGCGCCTGCGACGCTCGAGATGTCGGCGGGAAGCGAAATGCAGTTGGGGCCGAGTTCTTCCGCGGTGGCATTGCAGGCATCGGCCTTGCGCGCCGAGATATAGACCTTGGCGCCAGCGGCGATGAGGCCTTGCGCGATCATCTTGCCGATGCCGCGCGATCCGCCAGTCACGAGGGCGATCTTGCCCTTGACCGAAAACAGCTGTTCGATGTTCATCATATTCATCCTTCGTTGCGCAAGGCTTCCCTTGCGATGATGGTGCGCTGGATCTCGCTTGTCCCCTCATAGATGCGGAACAGGCGGACATCGCGGTAGAAACGTTCGATGCCGTAGTCGGCGATGTAGCCAGCGCCGCCGAAGATCTGCACCGCGCGATCGGCGACCCTTCCGACCATTTCGGAGGCGATCAGCTTGGCGCAGGCGCAATCCTCGGTGATGCGTTCGCCGCGGTCCTTGGCGCGGGCGGTCTGCAGAACCAAAGCCTTGGCCGCCTTGGCCTCGGCGACGCTGTCGGCGATCATCGCCTGGATCATCTGGAACTCGGCGATCGGCTTGCCGAACTGCTGGCGCTCCTTGGCATAGGCAACGCTGTCGGCAATCAGCCGCTCGGCCGCGCCCACGCAGACCGCCGAGATATGCAGCCGGCCCCGGTCGAGCACGCGCATCGCGACCTTGAAGCCATCGCCTTCCGCACCCAGCCTGTTTTCCACTGGAACGCGGACATTGTCGAAGATCACGTCGCAGACATGCGCGCCCTGCTGGCCCATCTTGCGCTCGGGCTTGCCCACCGACAGGCCCGGAAGATCGCGCGGCACCAGGAACGCGCTGACACCCTTGGGGCCAGGCCCGCCTGTGCGCGCCATCACCGTGAACAGGTCGGCCTTGTCGGCATTGGTGATGTAGCGCTTGGAACCGTTGAGCACATAGGCATCGCCGTCGAGATCGGCGCGGGTCTTCACCGCGCCGCTGTCCGATCCGACATCGGGCTCGGTCAGCGCGAACGAGGTGATGATCTCGCCGCTGGCGATTCTCGGCAGATATTTGGCCTTTTGCGCGTCGTTGCCGTCCATCACCAGTCCCTGGCTGCCGATTCCGACATTGGTTCCGAAGGTCGATCGCATCGCAGGCGACGTGCGCCCGAGCTCGAACGCGATGCGGACCTCTTCCTCCATGTTGAGGCCAAGCCCGCCGAACTCCTCGCCGATCGACAGTGCGAAAAGCCCCAGCTCGCGCATCTCCTGCACCAGATCATCGGGGATCTCGTCGGTCTCCGACACCTGGGCTTCCAGCGGACGCAGCCGCTCGGTGACGAACCGGCGCACGCCCTCGAGCAATGCGTCGAAGATATCGGGATCGAGTGCCATGCTTACGTTTCTCCCCTCCCCTTCAGGGGAGGGGTCGGGGGTGGGGAAATAACTTCCGCCGCCACTCCATTCCCCACCCCAACCCCTCCCCTAAAGGGGAGGGGCTTTTGGCCAGTTAATACCCGAAAATCTCGGCGACACGGCCCGCGTGGAAATTCGCATCGCCCATGAACTCATTGAGCGCGCGGTCGCGCTTCATGTAGAAGCCGATGTCGTATTCGTCGGTCATGCCGATGCCGCCATGCATCTGCACGCCTTCACGCACGGTCAGGTTGGTGGTGCGCCCAGCCTTGGCCTTGGCGACCGAAACGTAGATCTCGGCGCTGTCCTTGCCCTCGTCGAGCAATTGCTGTGCCTTGAGCACGGCGGCGCGGGCGATTTCCATTTCGCTGTAGAGGTGCGCGGCGCGGTGCTGCAGCGCCTGGAACTCGCCGATCAGGCGCCCGAACTGCTTGCGCTGCTTGAGGTAATCGACGGTCATGTCCATCGCCCCCGCACCCACGCCGACGAGCTCTGCGGCCGAGCCTGCGCGGCCTGCACGCAGCAGCGAGGAGAGCACCTGCCAGCCATTGTCGACCTCGCCGATCACTGCATCGCCATCGACCTCGACACCGTCGAACGTGACATGCGCAGCCATCGAACTGTCGACCAGCCGGGTGCTGTCCATCGTCATGTTCGCAGCATCCTTGTCGACCGCAAACAGCGTCAACCCGTCGGTTTCGCCTGGCGCGCCCGCAGTGCGCGCCGCAACGATGAGCGCATCGGCGCTCGCGCCCTGGATCACGAACTGCTTGTTGCCGGTGAGCTTGAAGCCGTTGCCCGAACGCTCGGCCTTGGTGGCGATGTGCGAAGGCCGGTGCTTGGCGCCTTCGTCGATCGCCAGCGCGAGCACGGTTTCACCCGCCAGAATGCCGGGGAAGAACTTGTCCTTGAGATGCTTTCCGCCATGGTTGAGCGCGGCAACGCCTGCGATTGCTGTGGTAAGGAACGGCGACGGCGACAGGTTGCGGCCGATCTCCTCGAGCACCACGCCGGCTTCGACATGGCCGAGGCCCAGCCCGCCATCGTCTTCGCCGATCAGGATGCCGGTAAAGCCCAGTTCACCGAACTGCTTCCACAGCGCGTGGCGGAAACCGTCCTTGCAGTTGTCGTCGCGCAGCTTGCGCAGATGGCTGACCGGGGCTTCCGATTTGAGGAACTCGCGCGCGCTGTCGCGCAGCATCGCCTGGTCTTCGTTGAGGTACATTGGCATGGGAATGTCTCGCAATCATTCAGATTTTCGTTTCCCCGCGAAGGCGGGGACCCATCTCCTGCCGGTGCACCGAACGCAACACTCGGGAGATGGACCCCTGCCTGCGCAGGGGACCGATCAAAAAGGGCTTCGGGCGATCACGCCCCGGGAAGATCGAGGATGCGCTTGGCGATCACGTTGAGCATCACCTCGCTGGTGCCGCCCTCGATGCTGTTGGCCTTGGTGCGCAGCCAGTTGCGCGCCTTTGCGCCGCCCTTGGAAGCTTCGCTCTCCCATTCCAGCGCGTCCGAGCCGTTGCCCGCCATCACCAGTTCGTGGCGGCGCTTGTTGAGCTCGGTTCCGGCGTACTTCATCATGTTGGGCTGGGCGGGATGGCTCTTGCCCGACTTCATCTCGTCGGTGAAGCGCTCGGCCATCGCCTTGAACGCCAGCGCATCAACATCGAACTGCGCCAGCTCCGCGCGGAGCAGGCCCTCGTCGAGCTGGCCCAGGCCGTTGGTGCCGATCGAGGCGACCATCTGCGCGCCCAGCGACGGCGCGCCATCGCCGAGGCCGCCACCCGAGATCATCTCGCGCTCATGGCCCAGCAGATACTTCGCGACATCCCAGCCGCGGTTCAGTTCGCCGACGATCTGCGCCTTGGGCACAACGACGTTGTCGAAGAAGGTCTCGCAGAACGGCGAGTTGCCGCTGATCAGCTTGATCGGCTTGGTGGTGACGCCGGGCGTCTCCATGTCGAATAGCAGGAAGGAAATGCCCTGATACTTGTTGGTCTTGTCGGTGCGGACCAGGCAGAAGATCCAGTCGCATTTGTCGGCATAGCTGGTCCAGATCTTGCTGCCGTTGACCACCCAATGGTCGCCCTTGTCTTCGCCGAAGGTCTGTAAGCTGACGAGGTCGGAGCCCGAACCGGGTTCCGAATAGCCCTGGCACCAGCGGATTTCGCCGCGCGCGATCTGGCCCAGATAATGCACCTTCTGCTCTTCGGTCCCGAACTGCAGCAGTGCGGGGCCGAGCATCCAGATGCCGAAGCTCGAAAGCGGCGGGCGCGCGTTGATCCGCGCCATTTCCTGGCGGAGGATCTTGGCCTCGCCTGCGGAGAGACCAGCGCCGCCATAGGCCTTGGGCCAGTCGGGAACGGTGTAGCCCTTGGCCACGCAGCGTTCCAGCCACTGCTTCTGCGCTTCGTTCTTAAAGGTCCAGTTGCGTCCGCCCCAGCAGACGTCATCTTCTCCGCGCACCGGCTCGCGCATCTCGGCGGGGCAGTTCGCCTCCAGCCATTCGCGCACGTCCAGTCTGAACTGATCGAGATCGCTCATCGTCATCCTCTCCCGCATGGTTTGATCCTGCGCGCGCCCTGCCCGGGAAGTTTTTCCTGCGGCCAAAACTGCGCTTCGCGACTCAGTCTATGGTGGAGCGAACCGGGCTGCAAGCCTGTTGAATCCTAGGCCGAATGCCGTAACGTCAGCGCGAGCGCGGTTGACGTTTACGGCAGGCGTCATATGGTATCCCCAAGCAAAGCAAGCGGGAGAGAATCAATGCAGCGGGCCGCCCGGTCCATCGCATGGCCAGCGTCAACAGGCGCGGCGGTGCCACAGGTCGCCCGTCGGCATCGCGCCACCTGTGTGGGCGCTTGCCGCGCATGACCGATCTTGCCAGCCTGACCACCAAGCCCGTTGCCGCCCGCGTTTCGATGGGCACCAAACTGGCCTACGGCTTCGGCTCGGTGGCCTATGGCATTAAGGACAACGGCTTTGCCGTCTTCCTGCTGATCTATTTCAACCAGGTGGTCGGCATGCCCGCCGAGCAGGTCGGGCTTGCGGTGCTGATCGCGCTCATCGCAGATGCCTTTTTCGATCCGATTGTCGGCCACAAGTCCGATGCGACGCGCAGCCGCTGGGGGCGCCGCCACCCCTGGCTTTATGCCGCTGCGCTGCCGATCGCCTTGTCGTGGTTGTTGCTGTGGAACCCGCCCGAGATCGGCAATGGCGGCCTGTTCGTCTATCTGATCGTGGTGGCCATGGCGGTGCGTTTCTCGTTCTCCGCTTATGAGGTTCCGGCGCTGGCGATGCTGCCGGAGATGACCCGCGATTATCACGAACGCACCGAGGTGCTGCGCTATCGCTTCCTGTTCGGCTGGCTGGGTGGGCTGGTGATGCTCTATGCCGCCTATGCTTTGCTGCTGGTGCCCGAGCCCGGCTATGAAAATGGCGTGCTCAACCCCAATGGCTATCACCGCTATGCGGTGGCAGGCGCGATCGTCATGCTGGTGTCGGTGGTCGTCTCCGCGCTCGGCACGCACAGGTTGATGGCCAAGCCCAACACCGGCGACACCCGCCATGCCGCGCACGGCCTGGGCGATTTTGTCGCCGCGCTGAAGTTCCGGCCTTTCCAGCTGCTGCTCGCCGCGGGAATCTGCGCCTTTGCCAATCAGGGGCTGTTCTTTGCGTTGACCAACTATCTGATGCTGTACGTGTGGGAGTTCCCGCAAATGGCGTTCAACATCTATCCCTTCGTGCTGTTCCTCGGCGTCGCGCTGGCGTTCGTCATCGTCGGACCTGTCTCGCGGCGCCTGGAAAAGCCGCGTACCGCCGCGATCGGCGCGCTGCTGTCGCTGACGCTTGCGACGATGCCGTACTGGCTGCGTCTGGCAGGGCTGTTCCCGGACAACGGCACCACGCTGTCGATTGCGCTGGTGCTCGGCCTGATCGCGCTGTCGACAACCTTCGGCATTTGCGCGATGATGATGATCAGTTCGATGATCGCCGATGTCACCGACGCGGCCGAAGCCAGCAGCGGCAAGCGCACCGAGGGGATTTTCTTCGCCGGCTTCTTCTTCATGCAGAAGTGCATCGGCGGGCTCGGCATTCTCGCGTCTGCGCTAATCCTGTCGACAGCCGGTTTCCCCGAAAATGCCCAGCCGGGGGAAGTGGCCGCGCAGGTCATAGATCGCCTCGCAGTTACCTTTGCCATCGCAACCACGGCCATCGGCGTGTTGTGCGCCTGGTTGTTTACCCGCTTTCCTCTGGGCCGCGCCGATCACGAAGCGCGGCTTGCAGATATCGCCAATCGCTAGATCCCTACGAAAGGAAACCCGAAACATGGATTTTGATCTTACCGAGCGCCAGGCCTATTGGCGCGACCGCGTCCGCGCCTTCATCGAAAGCAATGTCCGTCCGCGTGAAAAGGACTATGACGCCCAGCAGAAGGAAGGCTCGCGCTGGAAGGTGCTGCCCGTGATCGAGGAAGAGAAGGCCAAGGCCAAGGCTGCGGGCATCTGGAACCTGTTCATGCCGCCCTCCAACCCCAATCTGGCGCATGTCGACGACAGCTTCGAATTCGATGGCCCGGGCCTCACCAACCTCGAATATGCCCTTTGCGCCGAGGAAATGGGCCGTGTCGGCATGGCGAGCGAGGTGTTCAACTGCTCGGCGCCCGACACCGGCAACATGGAAGTGCTGCACCGCTATGGCACCCGCGCGCACAAGGACGAGTGGCTGAAGCCGCTGATGGACGGAGAAATCCGCTCTGCGTTCCTGATGACCGAGCCGCAGGTTGCCTCTTCCGATGCGACCAACATCGAAACCTCGATCCGCCGCGAGGGCGACGAATATGTCATCAACGGCCGCAAATGGTGGTCGTCGGGCGCGGGCGATCCGCGCTGCAAGATCGCGATCGTGATGGGCAAGACCGATTTCGAGGCCAAGCGTCACGCGCAGCAGTCGATGGTGCTGATGCCGCTCGATGCGCCCGGCGTGAACATCGTGCGCCACCTGCCGGTGTTCGGCTATGATGACGCGCCGCACGGCCATATGGAGATCGAGCTCAACAACGTTCGCATCCCGGCTTCGAACATCCTGCTGGGTGAAGGTCGCGGCTTCGAGATCGCGCAGGGCCGGCTTGGACCTGGCCGCATCCATCACTGCATGCGCACCATCGGCGTGGCCGAAGAGGCACTGGCCAAGATGGCCCGCCGTCTGCAGACCCGCGTCGCTTTCGGCAAGCGCATCTCGGAATACAGCATCTGGGATGAGCGGCTGGCAGCTGCGCGCATCGATATCGAGATGAACCGCCTGCTCTGCCTCAAGGCGGCAGACATGATGGACAAGGTCGGCAACAAGTACGCCAAGGCCGAGATCGCGATGATCAAGGTCGCCGCGCCCCGCATGGCGCTCAAGATCCTCGACGATGCCATCCAGGCGCATGGCGGCGCGGGCGTCAGCGAGGACTTCGGTCTCGCCAAGGCCTATGCGCACATGCGCACGCTGCGGCTTGCCGATGGCCCCGATGAGGTGCACAACCGCACCATCGCGCGGATGGAACTGGGACGCCACGGCGTGAACGATGACGACGGCGCGCTCAGTTCGGGTGATCTGGGCGTGACGCGGTAATCGACATTCCCTCTCCCCTCGCGGGGAGAGGGAAAGCCCTGCATCAGTCAGGGTGAGAGAAATGGGACAGCGCTTGGGAGAGCATCGATGAAGGCCGCCATCTGTTTTGAGCCCGGCAAGCCGCTGGAAGTGTGCGATGTCATCATCGACAAGCCCGGCCCGCGCGAGGTGCTGATCCGCACCGCAGCGACCGGGGTTTGCCGGTCTGACCTGCACTTTGTCGACGGCGCCTATCCGCATCCCCTGCCCTTCATCCCCGGCCATGAAGCCGCCGGAATCGTCGAGGCAGTGGGCGATGGCGTGTCGACGGTGAAGGTCGGCGATGCGGTGGTCACCTGCCTCAGCGCCTATTGCGGCCATTGCGAATATTGCGTCACCGGGCATATGTCGCTGTGTCTGGGCGGAGATACCCGCCGCAAGCCTGGCGAACCGGCCCGGTTGCGGCTCGAGGACGGGCCGCTCAACCAGATGCTGAACCTGTCGGCCTATGCCGAGATGATGCTGATCCACGAGCATGCGTGCGTGGCGATCAATCCCGAAATGCCGCTCGACAGGGCCTGCGTCATCGGCTGTGCGGTCACCACCGGTGCGGGCGCGATCTTCAACGCGGCCGATCTGGTGCCCGGCGAGACGGTCGCCATCGTCGGCTGCGGCGGGGTCGGGCTGGCAGCAGTGAACGCGGCCAAGATTGCAGGCGCCGGGCGGATCATCGCGATCGATCCGGTGGCGGACAAGCGCGCACTGGCGCACAAACTGGGTGCCACCGACATGATCGATTCGAGCGCCGAGGGCGCTGCCGAAGAGGTGATCGAGATGACCGAAGGCGGCGTCCACCACGCGATCGAGGCGGTGGGGCGTCCGGCCTCGGGGGCGATGGCGGTCAAGGTGCTGCGACGTGGCGGCACCGCGACGATCCTCGGCATGATGCCGCTCGCAGAGAAGGTGTCGTTGAGCGCGATGGAACTGCTGCAGGGCAAGAAGCTGCAGGGTGCATTGATGGGCAACAACCGTTTTCCTGTTGAAATTCCACGGCTTGTGGAGTTCTACATGCGCGGGATGCTTGACCTCGACACCATCATTGCCGAACGCATGCCGCTCGAGCGGATCAACGATGCGTTCGACGCGCTGCGGATCGGCGATTCCGCGCGGTCGGTGATTACATACAATTGATTGGGTGAGGATTTCAGCGATTATGGATCAGATCGACGCACAGGCGACGATGACTGGCACCATGGAAGTGCCCGAACAGGACCGCCTTGACGAGGCGCGCCTGACCGCCTGGTTCGAGGCGAACGTCGAAGGCTTTGCCGGCCCGCTGTCGCTTTCCAAGTTCAAGGGTGGCCAGTCCAACCCGACCTACAAGGTGACGACGCCCACCGCTGCCTATGTGCTGCGGCGCAAACCCTTCGGACCGCTGCTCCCTTCGGCGCATGCGGTCGACCGCGAATACCGCGTCCAGGCGGCTTTGTTCGATCAGGGCTTCCCGGTTTCGCGCCAGTACGGCCTGTGCGAGGACGACAGCGTCATCGGATCGATGTTCTACGTCATGGGCTTCACTGACGGTGCGAGCTATTGGGATGGCACCCTGCCCGGCAAGACGCCAGAGCAGCGCACCGCGATCTACAATGCGATGATCGACACGCTGGCGCATCTGCACAGCTTCGATCCTGTCGCCATCGGGCTGGAAAGCTATGGCAAGCCGGGCAATTACTGCGCGCGGCAGATCTCGCGCTGGACCAAGCAGTATCGCCTGTCCGAAACCGAGACCATTCCCGAAATGGACCAGCTGATCGAATGGCTGGAAAAGACCGTTCCCGAACAGCGCGGCTTCGGCATCGCGCATGGCGATTTCCGCATCGACAACATGATCTTTGCCAAGGACGAGCCGCGCGTGCTCGCGCTGCTCGACTGGGAGCTCTCGACGCTTGGCGATCCGATTGCCGACCTTTCGTATTTCCTGATGAGCTGGGTGCAGCCTGCCGAGGGCCGCAACGGCCTGCTGGGGGTGGACGTCAAGGCGTTGGGCATCCCGACCATCGAGGAGGCGACCGCGCGCTATGTCGAGAAGGCCGGTCTCGATCATGTCCCCGACATGGATTGGTACCTCGCCTACAACCAGTTCCGCATCGCCGCGATCCTCCAGGGGATCAAGAAGCGGGTGATCGACGGCACCGCGTCGAGCGCGCAGGCAGAACAGATGGCGCAGCGCGTCATCCCGCTTGCGCAGGCCGCCTGGGAATACGCCAAGAAGGCCGGCGCGCAGTGACCATCTCCAGCTTCGACCTGACTGGCCGCGTCGCCATCATCACCGGCTCGTCGCGCGGGATCGGCGCGGCGACCGCGCGCAAGCTTGCGGCTCAGGGCGCGAAGGTGGTGATCTCGAGCCGCAAGCAGGATGCGTGCGATGCGGTCGCAGCCGAGATCAACGCGGAACATGGCGATGGCACCGCGATTGCGGTATCGGCGAGCATCTCGCGCAAGGAGGACCTGCAGAACCTCGTCGACCAGACCCGCGCGCAGCTGGGGCCGGTCGACATTCTGGTCTGCAACGCCGCGAGCAACCCCTATTACGGGCCAATGAGCGGGATCAGCGACGACCAGTTCCGCAAGATTCTCGACAACAACATCCTGTCCAACCACTGGCTGATCCAGATGGTGATCCCCGACATGCGCGCCGCCGGGCGCGGATCGGTGGTCATCATCTCGTCGATCGGCGGGTTGCAGGGCACTGGCAGCATCGGCGTCTACAACATTTCCAAGGCCGCCGATTTCCAGCTGGCGCGCAATCTGGCGGTCGAGCTTGGGCCTGACAACATCCGCGTCAACTGCATCGCGCCCGGCCTGATCCAGACCGACATGGCGCGCGCGCTGTGGGAGAATGAACAGGTGATGGACCATATCCGCAGTGTTACGCCGTTGCGCCGGATCGGACAGCCCGACGAGATCGCGGGCGCGGCGGTGTTCCTCGCATCGGACGCATCGACCTATATCACCGGCCAGTCCATCGTCATCGATGGCGGCACGACAATCGCAGCGGCGCTCTGACAAGCCGCATCAGGAGGGGTAGTTTCATGGATCTTCAGGGCAAGGTTGCCATCGTCACCGGTGCTGGCAGCGGTATCGGCAGGGCCAGTTCGCTGCTGTTCGCGCAGCACGGTGCCAAGGTGATCGCCAGCGACATCACCGGCAAGCAGGACGAGACCGCATCGCAGAACCCCGATGCGATCACCGCGATCCAGGCCGATGTCAGCAAGGAAGCCGATGTCGAGATGCTGGTCGCCAAGGCGGTCGAGCAGCATGGCAAGCTTAATGTGTTCTTTGCCAACGCGGGAATTTCGGGCGGGTTCGACGGCATCTTCGACCAGACGGTGGAAGAGTGGGAGCGCATCCTCGCGATCAACCTCATCGGCCCGTTCCTTGCGATCAAGCATGCCGGCAAGGTCATGGCCGATGCAGGCAATGGCGGTTCGATCATCTGCACGGCGTCGGTTGCAGGCCTGCGCTCAGGCGCCGGCGGCCCGGCCTACACGGCCAGCAAGGCCGGGGTCATCAATCTGGTCCGCATCGCTGCGCAGCAATTGACCGGAAGCGATGTGCGTTGCAATGCGATCTGCCCCGGCCTCATCGAGACAGGCATGACCGAGTTCATCTACACCAAAGCGCGCGAAAAAGGCTTTGAGGACAAGATCGGCCAGCTCAACCCCATGCAGCGGGGCGGCGTCCCCAACGAGATCGCCGAAGCCGCGCTGTTCCTGGCGTCGGACCGGTCCAGCTATGTCAACGGTCATGCGCTTGTCGTCGATGGCGGGCTCACCAGTTCGCACCCTTACGCCCGGCAACGCTTCGGCCAGACGGCCACCTGAGTTCACAACCCCCCATGGAGCAACGGATTTTTCCAGATGAGCATCTTTGTGTCTGACCCGGCCGACTTAGGCTTCAACCAGCATTTGCTTGAGCGCATACCCGCCCATATCAGCAGCAAATATCTGGAAAGCCAATGCCTGCCCCATGCTGCGCTGCTGATCGGGCGCGGGCACGAGATTGCGCATCTTTCGCTGCAGGGGGACGCGCGACCGGGCCAGCCGTTGCAGGAAGACGCAATCTTCCGCATCGCCAGCATGACCAAGCCGATCACGTCGGTCGCGTTCATGCAGCTGGTGGAGGAAGGCCGGATTGCGCTGTCCGACCCGGTGCATCGCATCCTGCCTGAGTGGAAGAACCTGGGCGTGTTCGTTTCGGGCGGCGGCAATCAGCCGTTCGTCACCCGGCCGACCAGCCAGCCGATGCGGATGATCGATCTTCTGCGCCACACCTCGGGGCTCACTTACGGGTTCCAGGAACGCACGCCGATCGACGCGGCCTATCGCAAGCACAAGCTCGAAGCCTTTGCCGGCCCCGATCTGGAAGAGCTTGTCCGCATTCTCGCCGGCATACCGCTGCAGTTCGATCCGGGCACGTCGTGGAACTACTCGATCTCGACCGACATTCTGGGGGCGATCCTGCAGCGGGTCGACGACAAGCCGCTCGATCAGATCATCGCCGACCGGGTCACCGGGCCGCTGGGCATGGTCGACACGCACTTCCAGGTTCCCGAGAGCAAGCTCGACCGCGTGCCCGATTGCTTCGTCTTCCATCCGACCGAGAAGATGAAGATGTATGATCCCGGCGCGACCACCGCCTGGGGGCGCGCGCCCAGCCAGCTTTCGGGCGGCGGCGGCATGGCGTCGACGCTCGCGGATTATCATCGCTTCTGCCGGATGCTGCTCAATGGCGGAAATCTGGACGGGGTGCGGATCCTCGGTCGCAAGACGCTTGACCTGATGATCTCCAACCACCTCCCCGGTGGCGGCGACCTGACCCAGCACAGCAAGGCGCTTTTCAGCGAGGCGGAAAATGCGGGTGCAGGCTTCGGCCTGGGCTTTGCCACCACCATCGATTCCGCCGCTACGGGCGTCCCGGGATCGGTGGGCGATTTCTATTGGGGCGGCATGTTCTCGACGGCATTTTTCGTCGATCCGATCGAAGACATCGTGATGATCTTCATGACCCAGCTGATGCCATCCAGCACCTATCCCATCCGGCGAGAGATCAAGACGATGCTCTACGCCGCAGTCGAATAAGCACAAGGAACACACGTCATGTCCGACTCCCCGATTTCCACCGAAAAACGCGGCGATATCCTGATCGTCACCTCCAACAACCCGCCGGTCAACGCGCTGGGCGCAGGTGTACGTGTCGGTCTGGATGCCGCGCTGACGCAAGCTGCTGCCGATGATGGCATCAAGGCCGTGGTGCTGATCTGCGCCGGTCAGACCTTCTTTGCAGGTGCCGACATCACCGAATTCGGCAAGCCGCCGGTTGAGCCTATCCTCACTGACCTGATCCCGAAGATCGAAGCCTTCGACAAGCCGGTGATCGCCGCGATCCACGGCACCGCATTGGGCGGAGGTCTGGAGACCGCGCTGGGCGCGCATTACCGTGTCGCCGTGCCCTCGGCGAAGCTTGGCGTTCCCGAAGTGAAGCTGGGCCTGCTGCCCGGCGCAGGCGGCACACAGCGTCTGCCACGCGTGGTCGGGGTCAAGGCTGCACTCGAGATGACCGCCAAGGGTGATCCCATCTCCGCAACCCAGGCGCACACATGGGGCCTGGTCGATGAACTGGCCGAGGAAGGCGCCCTGCTCGACACCGCGCTGGCGTTTGCCGAAAAGGTCAAGGCTGTGCGCCCGATCCCGCGGGTCAGCGAGCGGACAATCGAGCCCGACGATGCCGCGATCGAGGCCTTCCGCAAGGAGAACGCCCGCAAGTTTCGCGGTTTTGACGCACCTGCGGCCAACATCGCCTGTGTCGAGGCTGCCACCCGGCTGCCCTTTGCCGAAGGCATCGACTTTGAACGCACCGAGTTCATGAAGCTGATGTTCGGATCGCAGTCTGCGGCGCAGCGCCACATCTTCTTTGCCGAGCGCAAGGCGAGCAAGATCGACGGCATCGCCAGCGATATCGCGCTGCGCCCGATCGCCAAGGTCGGCGTCATCGGCGCAGGCACCATGGGCGGCGGGATCACGATGAACTTCCTGTCGGCAGGCATCGCGGTGACCATCGTCGAGCAGGCCGAGGACGCGCTGAACCGCGGCGTGGGCGTCATCCGCAAGAACTACGAGGCGAGCGCGGCCAAGGGTCGCCTGACCACCGAACAGGTCGAAAAGGCGATGGGGCTACTCACACCTTCACTATCGCTGGATGACCTGTCCGATTGCGACCTGATCATCGAGGCGATCTTCGAGAACATGGACGTCAAGAAGGAGGTGTTCGGCAAGCTCGACGCGATCGCCAAGCCCGGCGCGATCCTGGCAAGCAACACCAGCTATCTCAACGTCGACGAGATCGCCGCATCGACGAGCCGCCCGCAGGATGTGCTGGGCATGCACTTCTTCTCGCCTGCCAATGTGATGAAGCTGCTCGAAGTCGTGCGCGGCGCCAAGACCGCAGATGATGTGCTCGCGACCGTCATGGCGCTGGCGAAGAAGATCAAGAAGGTCGCGGTCGTGGCAGGTGTCTGCCATGGCTTCATCGGCAACCGCATGCTGATGCCGCGTCAGGTCGAGGCCAACAAGCTGCTGATGGAGGGCGCCACGCCCGAGCAGATCGACCGCGTGCATGTCGAGTTCGGCATGCCGATGGGCCCGTTCCAGATGAGCGATCTGGCGGGCGTCGATATCGGCTGGCACCGCGACCCCACCCGCATCGAATCGATCCGCGACGCGCTGTGCGCCGAGGACCGCTGGGGCCAGAAAAAGGGCGCGGGCTTCTATGACTATGACGAGAAGCGCAATCCTACGCCGAGCCCTCGCGTCGCCGAGATCATCGAGGACTTCCGCTCGCGCTCGAACATGCCCAAGCGCGAGATCAGCGATCAGGAGATCATCGAGCGGACGCTGTACACCATGGTCAATGAAGGCGCGATGATCCTGGAAGAAGGCATGGCGCAGCGCGCATCCGACGTCGATGTCGTGTGGATCTACGGCTATGGCTGGCCGGTCTATCGCGGCGGCCCGATGTTCTGGGCGGGGCTGGAAGGCACGCCCAAGATCGTCGAGGGGCTCAAGAAGCACGGCTTCACGATTTCGCCGCTGCTGGCGGAAAAGGCCGAGAAAAACGAGGGCTTCTGATACGAAAAACCCCGCCGGAAACGATCCGGCGGGGTTTTCCTTCATAAGGTGTAGCGATCAGGCTGCGCCGAGGATCGCGTCCACAGCGGGCTTGTTCGCCGCGCTGACTGTGCCCTTTTCGCGCAGCTCGGCACCCAGCGGCTTGGCGGCTTCAAGATAGCTGGCCTCGCCCGTCGACTGGTTGAGACCGATCAGGCTCGAGAATTCCGCGTTGGCCAGATCAGCCGACGTCGGGTCGGCGGCACGGCCTTCCTTGGCGATCGCCAGCGCCTGCTCGAAATGCGGCTTGGCTGCGGTCTTGTCCTGCGTATTCAGGCTGAAGTTGCCCAGATTGACGAGGATGGACACCAACGTTCCACGCACGCCTGCATTGGCCTTGTCGGACTGATAGACCTTGGTCCACTGCGGAGCGGCTTCGGTATACAGCGGCGCAATGGCGTCGATGTTGCCCAGCGCGCCCTGTGAATTGGCCACGATCGTCAGCGCGCTGGCATAGAAACCTGCATTCTGGATGTTGGCGGGGTCACGTCCGGCGATTTCCTTGATCACCGGCAGGGCGGGTTCCAGCTTGGCAATCGCCTCGGCGTGGTTGCCAGCGGCCTGCGCCTGCTGCGCGGCGGTGAAATCGGCAATCGCCTTGTTCTGCGCTTCGGCCTGTTCGGGGGTCAGCGTCGTGGCAGGTGCCTGGGTCGTCTGTGCGGCCTGCGCGCTGTCAGCCGCAGCGGCGTCCTGTGCGAGCGCGGGCGCTCCAGCCAGCGCCATGGCGCTCGAAACGAAAAGTACGGAAATCGCAGACTTCATCATGGGGGATTTTCTCCTTGAGATGGCGTGCACGCAACCGGTCCCTAGGCTTTTGCAAGCCGTTGACACAGATCGGTTGCAGCACTGGAAAATTTGACAGCAACGAGGATTTAACGCCGGGACGTCCCTAACGTTCCCCGCCGGTGTCCTGCGCAAGAGAGCAAAAGCGCTTGGCGTCGTCAAACGCGGCCCGGCGCAGGCGGCGGGTCTCCAGCGCTTCGAAGTCGGCGCCCCAAAGCTCTTCCTGCCAAAGCTCTTCCAGGCAAACCGCACGCCAAATTGTTTCGGAATCAAAGGCTTCTTCGAGCAATGCGAGCGCTGCAACCAGCGATCCGCCGATGCTGGCGATGGTCGTCAGCCCCGCCAGGACGAAACCGTCATGCGCAGCAACAACCGATTGCAGCCGGGACAGGCTGTGCTGTGCTTGCGGTTGATGGATGATCCCTGCGACCCGTACCAGCCTGATATCATAGCGATTTTCGGCCCATTTCAGGATGGGCTCCCATTCGCGCTGCTGACGTTGGGCCAGCGGCTCACCCGGGTCGGCGCGGTAGCAAAGCGTGTCTGTCTCGCCATAGGCCACGATGTCGCTCACGAACCGCTCGGGCTCGGGAATGATCCGGTCGATCGCGGCATTGGCAAAACCGGTGTGCGGCATCGAGGCGATCACGATCTCCTCGCCCTGCCCTTCCCACTCGGCCGCCACCGCCTCAGCCATCGCATGCGTGGGCACCACCAGAGGCTGGCGCATCGGGGTCTTTACCGGGCGGCCATCCAGCAACAGGGCATGGCCATCGGCCACCGCCTGGGTTGCAACGGTCTTGTAGAAGCGCTTCATGGGATGGCGATCATTCGGATGAGGGACTTTTCCAGCGCTTGACCAGGATCTGCGGCACGATCAGCATTTCCAAGATGCCCAAGAGCAGCAGTCCATAACCAAGTTCGCGCGGGACGGCGCTGATACGGCCATAGGTGATCGCAACCGCGAGCGCGATGGTGATGGCACCGGCCAGCCGAACCGCGCCGATAACGAAGAAGCGCGTGCGCGCCTGGCGATCTTCTTTGGTCATGCCGCGCGCCCCGCGATATGATCGAACAGCTCGTCCATCGAATAGGCGATGCTGTCCGCTCCCGCCTGGGTCAGTTCCGCAGCGTCGTGATAGCCCCAGTCGACCCCGATCGCGCGGACACTGGCGGCAACGCCCATCGCCATGTCATAGCTGGTATCGCCGATCATCACCGCAGCATGCGGCTCTGCGCCGGCATCGGCGAGCGCCTGATAGATCATCGACGGGTGCGGCTTGGAGGGGTGGCGGTCCGCGGTCTGCAGCGACACGAAACGATGCTTGATGCCGTGATGCGTCAGGCACAGGTCGAGCCCGCGATCCGATTTGCCGGTCGCCACCGCGAGCATCCAGCCCTGCCGGTCGAGCCGGTCGAGCAGTTCGGGCAGGCCGTCGTACAGCGGTTCCTGCTGCAGCGTGCCGTTGCCGCGCAGTTCGTGAAAGGCGTTCTTGTAGTGATCGGCAAGCACGACGTGAAACTGCGGCTCGGCCTCGGGCAGCATCACGCGCATCGCCTCGACCAGCGACAGCCCGACGATGCGGCGGACGCGGTGATGGTCCGGATGCCCCAGCCCTTCGGCGGCGAACGCCATCTCCATCGCCCGGCAGATATTGGCCTGGCTGTCGACCAGCGTCCCGTCGCAATCGAAGATCGCAAGCCGCGTCGTCATGGGCGCCGGGGTGTCCGCTTGGGCGCGGTGCGCGGGGTGACCGGCTTGGTGCGGCCGCCGGGCTTGGCAGGGGCGGGCTTGGCCTTGCCCGCAGGCTTGCCCTTGCCGACGGGGGCGGCGGCGGTCGAGCGGCTGCGGCGCTCGCCACGCCGTTCCTTGCGGATCGTCTTGGCGTGCGCGCGTGCCTGCTGCTTCTTGACCTCACGGGTGGCGGGCTCGGGCGTGTCGTCGGCGAAGGCGGTTTCACCCAGCGCCAGGTCGAAGCCCAGGCTCTCCATCGATTCGGCGAAATGCTCGGGCAATTCGGCGGTGACATCGAGCGCGGGGCCATCGGGATGCGCGATCCGCAGGCGGCGCGCGTGCAGGTGCATCTTGCGGCTGATCGTGCCGGTCAGGAAGGCGTTCTGCCCGCCATATTTGCCATCGCCGACGATCGGATGGCCGATCGCCGCCATATGGACGCGCAGCTGGTGGGTGCGTCCGGTAAAGGGCTGGAGCGCGACCCAGGCGGCACGCGATCCGGCACGCTCGATCACCTGATAGGCGGTACGCGATGGCTGGCCGTTTTCCTCGTCGACATGCATCTTTTCGCCGCCGGTCCCAGGCTGCTTGGCAAGCGGCAGCTCGATCAGCCCCGAATAGATATCGGGAACGCCGACCACCAGCGCCCAGTAGATCTTCTTGGCGTTGCGCCCGGCAAAGCGCTTGGCGAAATAGGCCGCGCTGCCTGGGGTGCGGGCGAGCAGCAGCACGCCCGAGGTGTCCTTGTCGAGCCGGTGAACCAGCCGCGGCCGAACCGCGCTGTCGAACATCAAAGCCTCGCCCAGGCCATCGACATGCGCATGGGTGCGCGTACCGCCCTGCGTTGCCAGACCCGGCGGCTTGTTGATCACCAAAGCGGCGCGATCGCGGTGGATTACCATCGACTGCGCATAGGCGATCTGATCGTCGGAGAGCGTCTTGGGCATTTCGCGTGCCACCGACCGCTCGGGTTCGACCTCTGAAGGAGGGATGCGGATGGTCTGGCCGGCGGCGATGCGGTCGCCGGGGCCGACGCGCTTGCCATCCAGACGGATCTGTCCGGTGCGCGCCCAGCGCGAGACCAGGTTGAAGTTCACATCGGGAAGGTGGCGGTGGAACCAGCGGTCGAGCCGAATGCCGTCGTCATCGGTATCGATGGTGAACTGGCGTGCCTCGCTCGCGCCGTGAATGGCCGCGGCGGGCGCCGCCGGCATGGGCTTGCGCGCGGGCGCAGCAGCACGCCGTGCGGGTGTCTTGCCAACAGGAGGCTTCATGTCAGGCCCCGTGTGATGGCGTATCCGGCAGCGAGCGCGGCAAGCGACAGGCTGACCGACAGCAGCGCATAGCCCAGCGCCAGAGCCATCTGCCCACGTTCGATCATCTGGAACATCTCGAGGCTGAAGGCGGAAAATGTCGTGAAACCGCCCAGCACGCCGACAGCAGCGAAAAGGCGCAGAGGCTCGCCGACATGCTCGCGCAGAACAAGCGCCGCGACGACACCCATGGCAAACCCGCCGATCACGTTGACGCCAAGCGTGGCGAAGGGATAGCCGGTATGGCCCAGCCGCACCGCAAGCTGCGTGCCGTGAAACCGCAGGGCGGCGCCCAAAGCGCCGCCTGCCATCACCAGTCCGGTGGCCTTGTAAGTAAGATGAACGTCCATCCGGCCTGCCTTAGCGGGATTGGACGCTTATTGGCTAGGTCTATTCGATCCCCTGCCCCTTTGGACCGCACTTTGCAGCACGGTCCATCCCGGGCGATCAGGCCGAATGGCCGTCGCGTGCCGCAGCTTCGGCCTTGGCGAGTTCGTCCGCTTCGGCGCCATCGAGCGCGTCGGCCGCTTCGCGGGCGTTGTCGGCGACCCTGTCCTTGTCAGCGGCGAATTCTTCCTGCGCTTCGCGATAATTCTGCGCGGCCTTGTAGTTGCCTTCGCCGAATTCCTTGCCGTCATTAGGGTGCTGGTCGTTCTGCTGGTCGGACGGGTTGGCCATGGGTGATCTCCTGCGTGACGGTGAAAAGTTGTATCCATCGCTACGCAGTCGATCGGGCTCAGGTTCCCTTGAGGCTCAACATCTGCGCGAGCCAGCCGAGCTCTGCCCGCGCGGACGTCCGCGGTGGGAGGGCGCCCGAGCATTCCAGGCACCATGCCTGCACGCCCTGGGTCCCGCCGAGCACGTTGAGATCGCCAATCACCTGCCCCAGCGCCGCCTGCTGTTGCCAGGCGAGCTGCGCGACAAGTCCATGGGCCTGCTGGCTGTCCTCGGTCGGACCGAACATGCCCGAGACGAACTGTTCGAAGGCATCGGGCTCGGTTTGCAGATAGCGCACCGAATAGCCGTCATCCTTGAGCTTGGCGCGCTTCGCCGCCTCGGCAATCGCATCGTCGATCGACCCGAAGCGGTCGACCAGCTTGATCTGGCGGGCGGTGCCGCCATCCCAGACCCGGCCCTGCGCGATCTGATCGACCTGTGCAGGGGTCATCCCCCGCGCCTTGCCGACCAGCCCCAAAAACCGGCGATAGTCGTGCTCGATCGTGCCCTGGATGAAGGTGTCGACGGTGCTGTTGAAACCGCCGAACACATCGGGCTGGCCCGACAGATCGGTGGTGGCCACGCCATCTGCCTTAACGCCATAGTCGGCAAGCGCGCGCTCGAAGCTCGGCAGCACGGCAAAGATGCCGATCGATCCGGTGATCGTCGAAGGCTCGGCAAAGATGGTATCGCCTGCCGTCGCGACCCAATAGCCGCCGCTGGCTGCGACGTTGCCCATCGAGATGACCACGGGGATCTTCCTGCCGCGATAGGTCTCGATAGCCCGGCGGATCTGTTCCGACGCGAACGCCGAACCACCCGGCGAATCGACGCGAACCACCAGCGCCTTTAGGTTGTCACGCTGCAGCCCTTCGTGCAGCAGCTTCTCGATACGGTCGCCCCCTGCGGTTCCCGGTCCGGCCTCGCCATCCACGATCGTGCCCGCGATGGTGATCACGCCGACCTCATCGCCGCCGGTCTTGGCAGGATTGGCCGCGACCCAGTCGCCCAGGCTGGTGTGCTTGAACGCGCCGGGACCGTCGTCCTCGTCCGCCCCGGCGAGCGATGCGACGCGTTTGCCGAAGGCCGTGCGGTCGCCGACCTTGTCGATAATCTTGCGGTCGGTGGCGAGCTTGACCAGATCGCCGTTCGCTGCGGTCACGGCGGCGCCGGGGTCTGCGATATAGCTTGCCAGATCCGCCTTGGGCCGCGCCTTCTTCACATTGGCCTGCCAGTTGGCCCAGATTGGCTGATACACCGCAAGCAGCGCCTGCTTGGCTTCGGGCGACTGGTCGGACCGCAGATAGGGTTCAACCGCGCTCTTGAACGTGCCGACGCGATAGACATGCGCGGTCACCTTGAAGCGGTCTAGGAAGTCCTTGTAATACAGGCGCGATCCCCCCGGTCCGGTGAAGGCGGCGCCGCCCATCGGATCGATCCAGATCTCGCTGGCATGCGCTGCCAGCAGATAGGCGGAATCGCTGTAGAAGGTCGCAAAGCTGTAGACCGGCTTGCCCTTGGCCTTGGCGCGGCCGATCGCCTCGCCGATCTGCTCGAGCGAGACCTGCCCGCCGCCCATGAAGCGATCGAGATCAAGCGCGATGACCTTGATGCGGTCATCTTCGGCTGCGGTGTCGATCGCGCGGATCACGTCGCGCTCTCGGAACTGCTTGAGCGGCGCCTGGCCGCCGAGCAGCGTGGCGATGGGGTCGATATTCTCGGGCTCCTCGACGATCACACCGTCCAGCTTGACCAGCAAAGCGCCTTCGGTCACCGCGGCGGGATTGGGCCGCGACGACAGCGCGGCAAGAATGATCCCGAAGAACAACAGCATGGCCAGCAGGACGAGCCCGTCCTTGATGGCCACCAGCACCTTCCAGGCGCCTTTGACAAAACCCATGATCCAAAAAGCTCCGCTGCGGGCGGATGTGCCCCAGACCCGTATCTAGGGGGCGTTGATGCCAAATGCCACCGCTTCGCGCGACAGACGGCGAACAGCGTTCGATAACCGACGTGGCGAAGCGTTCACCAGCGCAGAACCCGGGGCACGATCAGCCGCCCGGCGATGGCGCAGCCGGCAATCGCCAGCGTGTACCAGGTGCCGATATACATCACGACATTCTCGCTGCAGCTGATCGAGTAGGCAGCAGCGCCCAGGCTGCCGGATGCGAGCCCGACCAGCCATCCCGAGCGGTTTGGCGAGACGGGGGCGCCGCGCTTCATCCACACCGTCATCGCGGTACCGATGAATGCCGCGGACAGCGCGCTCATCCGAAGGCATTGCATGCCGTATTGCGGATCGAGAACCCGGCTGGCGTCGTCGAGCGAGCGGACATCGCCGATCCACACCCCTATCGCGCCCAGCGGGAAGATCGAGGCGATGGCAAGTGTCCATGTCCAGAACGCGCGGCGGGTACCGCCGATCGACGGGCTGGCCGATGACAGCGCTGCTGCCGCTGCAGCGATCCCCAGCCCCAGCAGCGTCGCCGAGCGCGCGATGAACATCCAGTGCGGCACGCCATTGGCGACATCGCCCCGCACGCCCAGGCCAAATCCGATCGCCAGACCGCACAGCGCCATCGTCGCCAGCGCGATTGCAAGGCCCTCGCGCACCCGCAACCGGCGCACGGGCACAAGTTCGCCTGCCAGCCGGTCGATATCCAAGAGGTCCACCCCGGGTTTGCCCGGAGCGGAGGCATCATGCTGCATATTCAGATCCAATTCGTGTTCCGCTGCTCCGGACCGACCAGAGCGCAGGCGGCGACGCCTTGCAGGCGTCCAACAGGTTTGAGACGGGTTCGGAGACAAAAGCCATGGGGTTACACTTTCTCGATCATCGCGCTCATCCGGCGGATGCCGCGGTGAATGTTGACCTTGACCAGCGATTCCGATTGTCCGGTGCGCGCGGCGGCTTCGCTGATGCTGTAGCCCGCGATCTTGACCAGCCGGATCACTTCGGCCTGCCGCTCGGGCAACTGCAGCAACAGCGCATCGACGCTGAGCATGTCGATTACAGAATCGTCCTGCGGAGCGGCGTGCAGGGCTTCATCGAGCCCGGTTTCGCTGGCGCGGTAGACCTTGCGCAGGTGATCGATCCAGCGATAGCGGCCGATCGCGGCCAACCAGGGCAGGAACGCGCGTTCGCCGTCATAGCTCGCGCGCTTGCGGTGCACCGAGATCAGCGTCTCCTGCACCAGATCGTCGATCTGCGATGGCGGGATGCGCCGGGCGAAATAGCGCGTCAGCCACGCCTGGCACTCGCGCAGCAGGCGCGCATAGGACTGCCGGTCGCCTGCCTGGGCAGCCAGCATCAATTGCCGCAGCGTGTCGTCCTGACTGGCCATGTGGTGTCGAAACCTACGCGGCCAGCGCCGAAGCGGCAAGCATCAGCGCAGCGCCACCCTGGCATTGCTCGACCGATCAAAGGCCCGGTCGAGCGCGAACAGTCCTCCGCCGCGTGCCAGCAGCACCAGCGCAAGGCCGAGCCACAGCACATGCGGGTTCCAGAACGCTTCGGGATAGACGAACAGCTGGATGACTGCCGTCATGACGAGCAGCCCCGCCGCGCCGAACCGCGTCGCCAGCCCCAGCATCACCAGTGCAGCCAGGGCATGCTCGGCATAAGTCGCGATGACGCCGGTGATCTCGGGCACGGGCATGCGGTATTCGTCGCGAAACAGGTCGAAGGTGATGGGATCGATCTCGAGCCAGCTTCCGTCGACGATCTTGGTGCGCGCCGAACGCCAGAACTGCGCCGCCAGCGCCAGCCGCACAACCAGCAGGGCAATCCCCTCGAACAACCGGGTATCAAGCAGCGCAAGGGGGCGCTGGAGCAAGGACATCATGAGCAAGGCTTCCATCTGGGCCTGAAACATCAGAGACATTGGAAGTTCGGGAAGGCCATCTGCCCGTCACCGCGCGCCTCAACGGATGTCCGCTGCTGCCGGAACGCGCCTGCCAGGTCTCAGCCCCCCGGTCTTGCCAGCATGCCCGCCTCGATCAAGGCGAACACGGTCGGCAAGGCCTCTGCCTCGCCCAGTGTTTCGATGGCTGTCTGCAGAAGGTTACCCATGGTCGCGAAATTTTTTGCCGCATGCGCAATCTGGGCCTGCAATGTGCTCAGAGGCAGCAGCCGGACAGTGTCCAGCGGGCGCGTCACCAGGATCGCCGCGCAGGACGCGCAGCTGGCTTCCAGCTCGGGAAGAAGCCTGGTCACCGCGCTGCCGGTGGCGACGATCCGGCTCGCGGGATGGAGTACTACCTCCAGCGCGAGCAGGCCCGGCTCGTCGTAAGCCGCCAGATCGCCGAGCGCGAGCGCGTGCGCATCTGCTGCATGATAACTTTCCAGCCAGGCCCATTCCACCGCAGCCATATTGGCCACCTGCCGATCGGGGTGGTGCTGTGCCAGAAACGCAGAAAAGCCCTCGCCTATCTGCATGAGCTTGCGCGGGCAGACATCGGGCCGCTCGATGAAGTCGCGCGACAGTGCGTTGAATGTGACGTGCCCCAGATGCTCGAGCGTGCGCGGATAGGTCTGTTCCAGCGCGACCAGCCGAGCGTGGCTGATGGTGTTGGCGTGCGCCTTGAGACCGAGCAGCGCACGCGATGGCTCGCCTGCGAACAGCCCCTGGGGAAAGGCGCCGGGTCCCTGTTGCAGCACCGCGATGAAGCGTGCCTGATCGGCTTCCAGATCGGTCATGGTGTCACGCAGTCAGTACGGCGCGGGTAGCAGCAGCGCGTGCCATATGGTCGCTGGCTCGCGCCGCCTCGGCCAACAGCACGCTGTATTCGGGCACATCGGTGTCCCATTCGATCAGCACCGGCCTTGCCCCTGCCCGGCCGATGAACCGGTCGAACAGCTGCCAGGTCAATGCGCTGACCGGGCTGCCGTGATCGTCAATCAGCAACGGGCGGTTGTCGTGCCACTCGGTGGCATGCCCCGCGAGATGGATCTCGCCCACGATCTGCGGATCGATCGCATCGACATAGGCGAACGGATCGAGCTGCAGATTGGTGCAGCTGACCTCGACATTGTTGATGTCGAACAGCAATCCGCATCCGCTGCGGGCGCAGAGCGTATGGATGAAATCGACCTCATCCATCTCGTCCTGTGCAAAAGAGAGATAGCGCGAAGGGTTCTCGATCAGGAGCGGGCGTCCGAGGCGATCCTGTACTCGTCCGATCTGCGCTGCGACATGATCGAGCGTGCTGCGGGTATAGGCGATGGGCAACAGATCGGCGTAGCGGTCGGTGCTGTTGCCCGACCAGCTGAGGTGGTCGGAGACGCTGGCGGGGTTGTACCGGTCGCATAACCTGGCGAGCTGGTCGAGCTCGTCCTCGTCCAGCCCCTCGGCCGTACCCATTGACAGCCCGACGCTGTGAAAGCTGAGCGGCAGGCGCTCGGCAACCGCGGTTAGCCAGCGATGGGGCGGCCCACCATCGACGAAATAGTTCTGGGGATGCACCTCGACCCATGCAGGACCGGGGCAGCCGTTGGGGGACTCCAGAACATCGCGATAGTGGGCCGGCTTCAGCCCGATGCCTGTTTCGGGGGGCAGGAACATCGGGCCTTCGACCATCGGATGCAATCAGCCCTTGGGCGTGGGCTTGGTGTTGCCCTTGAGCGGGGTGAGCGAACCGCCCAGCTTGGAGCACTCGCCCCTGGCGACATATTTCCAGGCGCTGCCCTGATAGTCGACTGTCGAGGTGCCGGCGCACGAGGTGCCGGGGCCGGCGGCGCAGTCGTTCTTGCCCTTCAGCGATACGCCGTAGCACTTTTCCTTCTCGCCGGCAGCAGCGGCGGGGGTGGCGGCGACGGTGGCAGCGGCCAGAACGGCGGCCGCGGCAGCGCCCAGGGTGAGCATGGAATTCGACATCTTCAAGGTCCTCTCGGTTCGGTGGATCATGGTGCTTGAGTGGTCACGTGCGAGCAGCGAGGATGGCTTGCCCCGCCTGCCCATCTTTCCGTTCGTCCCGTAATGATGCGAGGTTACCCCGTTTCCTCCGCTCACGCAAAAATTTCCGCTACGCATGGGTTGACCGCAGCGCGGCGACCGCTATCTAGCGCTTCGTTAGCACTCACCCCGATAGAGTGCTAATCGCGGACGCGGCCATCATCCGATGCGCCTGCCGCGCAGGGGGTTTCACTAATTTCAGTGACGCAAGGAAAGGCTTAACGCATGACATTTCGTCCGTTGCACGACCGGGTTCTGGTGCGCCGCATCGAAGCCGAAGAAAAGACCGCTGGCGGGATCATCATCCCCGACGCAGCCAAGGAAAAGCCCTCCGAGGGCGAAGTGATCGCCATCGGTGAAGGCACCCGTGACGAGGACGGCGATCGTATCGCCCTCGACGTCAAGGTTGGCGACAAGATCCTGTTCGGCAAGTGGTCGGGCACCGAAGTGAAGATCAACGGTGAAGACCTGATCATCATGAAGGAAAGCGACATTCTGGGCATTCTGGGCTGATCGATCCGATCCACCCGACTGACCTCAATCGACATAAAGGAACACACTCATGGCTGCTAAAGACGTAAAGTTTGGCCGCGACGCCCGCGAACGCATTCTGCGCGGCGTTGATATCCTCGCTGACGCCGTCAAGGTGACTTTGGGCCCCAAGGGCCGCAACGTCGTCATCGACAAGAGCTTCGGCGCTCCGCGCATCACCAAGGACGGCGTCACCGTCGCCAAGGAAATCGAACTCAAGGACAAGTTCGAGAACATGGGCGCGCAGATGGTCAAGGAAGTTGCTTCCAAGACCAATGACATCGCAGGCGACGGCACCACCACCGCCACCGTTCTGGCCCAGGCCATCGTGCGCGAAGGCATGAAGTCGGTTGCCGCCGGCATGAACCCCATGGACCTCAAGCGCGGTATCGATCTGGCGGTGACCAAGGTCGTCGAATCGCTCAAGGCGCGCTCGAAGCCCGTCGCCGGCACCAACGAGATCGCCCAGGTCGGCACCATCTCGGCCAATGGCGAGAAGGAAATCGGCGAGATGATCGCGCAGGCCATGGAAAAGGTCGGCAAGGAAGGCGTCATCACCGTCGAAGAAGCCAAGGGCATGGAATCGGAACTGGATGTTGTTGAAGGCATGCAGTTCGATCGCGGCTATCTGTCGCCCTACTTCATCACCAACCCGGACAAGATGACGGTTGAACTCGACAACCCCTACATCCTGATCCACGAAAAGAAGCTGTCGAACCTGCAGGCAATGCTGCCGATCTTGGAAGCTGTCGTCCAGACCGGTCGTCCGCTGCTGATCATCGCAGAAGACATCGAAGGCGAAGCGCTGGCGACCCTGGTGGTCAACAAGCTGCGTGGCGGCCTGAAGGTTGCTGCGGTCAAGGCGCCCGGCTTCGGCGATCGTCGCAAGGCGATGCTGGAAGACATCGCGATCCTCAGCAAGGGTGAAATGGTCAGCGAAGACCTGGGCATCAAGCTGGAAAGCGTGACCCTGGGCATGCTCGGCCAGGCCAAGCGCGTTTCGATCGACAAGGACAACACCACCATCGTTGATGGCGCCGGTGAAGCCGACGCGATCAAGGCCCGTGTGGAAGCCATCCGCTCGCAGATCGAGAACACCACCAGCGATTACGATCGTGAAAAGCTGCAGGAACGTCTGGCCAAGCTCGCCGGCGGTGTTGCCGTGATCAAGATCGGTGGCGCTTCGGAAGTCGAAGTGAAGGAAAAGAAGGACCGCGTCGACGATGCGCTGCACGCAACCCGCGCAGCCGTTGAAGAAGGCATCGTCCCCGGCGGCGGTACGGCTCTGCTCTATGCAACCCGTGCGCTCGAAGGCATGACCGGTCTCAACGACGACCAGACCCGCGGTATCGATATCATCCGCAAGGCACTGTACGCTCCGGTTCGCCAGATCGCACAGAACGCTGGCCATGATGGCGCGGTCGTTTCGGGCAAGCTGCTCGACGGCAACGACGAAACGCTGGGCTTCAACGCATCGACCGACGTGTACGAAAACCTGGTGGCAGCCGGCGTGATCGACCCGACCAAGGTCGTGCGCGCTGCCCTGCAGGACGCGGCCTCGGTTGCAGGCCTGCTGATCACCACCGAAGCGGCCATCTGTGACGCACCTGAAGACAAGTCTTCGGGCGGCGGCATGCCCGGCGGCATGGGTGGAATGGGCGGCATGGGCGGCATGGATTTCTGATCCACGCTGCTCGGCTACCAAGCCAAAACACAGGAAAACGGGGCCGGAGGGGAAACCTTCCGGCCCTTTTTCTTTGTCAGGCGGTGGCGTTGAGCGCCGCTTCCATCTCGGCCGAGCGCGCGTCGTAGAACCGGGTCTGCATGGTCTGCACGATGTGCGACGGGCTGGTGGTAGGCGTGCCCCCGGCAAAGGGCGGCGCGGGGTCGTATTCGAAGTTGAGCTGCAGCGATCGCGCGACATCCTCGCCGTGGAGGTGCGCGATGATCGTCAGCGCAAAGTCGATCCCCGAAGTCACCCCGCCTGCGGTCACCAAGTTGCCGTCGAACACGGTGCGCGCGTCTTCGTGCAAGGCCCCGACCATCGGCAGCAGACCGGTGTAGCCCCAGTGCGTGGTTGCACGCCTTCCCTGCAGCAACCCTGCGCGACCCAGGATAAACGCTCCGGTGCAAACGCTGGTCACCCATTGCGCGGCCGATGCCTGTGCCCGCACGAACGCGATCAGCGCAACATCGCTCAGCGCAGGTGCAACCCCCAGCCCTCCCGGCACGCACAGCAGATCGGCCTGAGGACAATCTTCAAACGTCACTGTGGGCATGATGCCGAACCCGACATCCGTCATCACCGGATCAAGGCTCGCCGCCGCGACATGCACCTTTGTCCCCGGCATGCGGCACAGGAACTGCGCGGGGCCGGTGAAATCGAGCTGAGTAACATTGTCGAACAGGACGAAGACGACATTGAAGGGAGATTTTGCTTGGGTCATGGGCCATGCCTTTCGATCAGCAGATTGCCCAGGCGCGCGACATGAACGATACCGCCCGCTCCCTGATGGTGGTCCATCTCGATGCGCCAGTTGCGGGCAGAGGCAGTCTATGGTGCACCGATGGCTCTGCCAAGCCACCTTTCACCACGGTGGCGAAGGTTATATCTTGCTACGATGACCCCCCCTCCCTCACCTCGGGCTTACCTTGTCCCAATCGGAAATCTTCGCCCGCTAATCGCCACTGGCTATCCCTCCAATGTTATGGCATATGTAGTGACATAATATCGAGGGGATTGCCGATGCGCCGTCTGGTCGTGCTTTTGTTGGTTGTGGCTGCGATCGCCGCGACGGCGTGGGCCGCGCGCGAACGCCTTGGCGAGATCGCCTTCTCCCGCGCGCTGGAAGCCAGCTATGGCAGGGACGCGACCGACGATCTCGAAGACGGGCTGCACGTCATCCTGTGCGGCACAGGTTCTCCCCTTCCTGATCCTGCGCGGTCGGGCCCCTGCACCCTGGTAATCGCGGGCGAGCAGGTTTTCCTCGTGGATTCAGGCTCGGGCGCTGGCCGCAGGATCGGCCAGATCGGGGTGTCGCTGGGCAAGATCGACGCGGCTTTCCTTACCCATTTCCATTCGGACCATATCGACGGGCTCGGAGAGGTGCTGATGCTGCGCTGGGCAAGCAGTGGGCGCAAGGCTGCGCTGCCGGTCTATGGGCCGCAGGGCGTCGAGCGGGTCGTGGCCGGCTTCGATACCGCCTACACCGCCGATTACGGCTATCGCATCGCGCACCATGGCGCCGACATCATGCCACGCAGCGGTGCAGGTGCGCGCGCCAACATCATCACGGTCGATGGCCCGGCGGACAAGGTGGTTGTGTACCAGCGCGAAGGCGTCCGCGTTACCGCCTTCCAGGTCGATCACAAACCGATAGAGCCGGCTCTCGGTTACAGGTTCGACTACAAGGGACGATCGGTGGTGATCAGCGGCGATACCAAGCCCACGAAGATGGTGTCAGCGATGTGCAATGGCTGCGATGTCCTGGTGCACGAGGTGCTCAATATCGACATGGTCAACAGGATTTCGGCGACGGCCAGGTCCCGCGGCGATGTCCGGATCGCAAAGATCATGGCGGACACGACCAATTATCACAGTTCGCCTGTGGCGGTGGCAGGCGTGGCCCGGCGCGGCAAGGCGCGGATGCTGGTGTTCACCCATATCGTGCCGCGCATGCCGACACGGCTGCTGCATCCCTATTATCTGCGCGGGGTGGCAGATGCCTATTCGGGCGATGTGGTGATGGGTGAGGATGGGATGCGGTTCAGCCTGCCTGCCCGATCAAAGGCGATCGAGCAGGCAAGTCTGTTGTAAGGCGAAACTCAGTCGGTTTCTTTGCGGACCTCGGCCTTGGCGTCGTCCCATTCCTTTTCGATCTTGTCGCCGGCCTTGTCGGCTTCGGCATCCAGATCCTTGGCAGCCTGATCGACGCTGGCTTCGACATCATCCATGGTGTCGTCGATCGCTTCGCCAGCGGCATCGACATTGGCCTCGATATCATCGCCTGCAGCCTCGGCAGCGGCATCGGTCTTGTTCTCGGTCTCGGCCGAACAGGCCGAAACGCCCAGGGCCAGCGCGGCAAGGCTGACGATTGCAAAAGTACGCATGAGAATTGCTCCTTCATTGTGGCGGGTCGGTATACGCCTTGTGCGTCTCGACGCTACGCACATGCGATGGCCCGAGTTCCGAAACTGCATGACCGTGCCGAAAGCCGCTGCTATCGGTTTGCCCATGTCCCAGCAGAACCATCTCTATCTCGTCGACGGATCGTCCTACATCTTTCGCGCCTATCACCGCTTGCCGCCGCTGACCAACCCGGAAGGCACTCCGGTGGGCGCGGTCTATGGCTATACCACGATGCTGTGGAAGCTGGCGGATGATCTGCACAAGGCCGATGGGCCGACGCATATGGCGGTGATCCTCGACAAGAGCTCGCAGAGCTTTCGCAACGATCTGTACGACCAGTACAAGGCGCACCGCCCCGCCCCGCCCGAGGATCTGGTGCCCCAGTTTCCGCTGATCCGCGATGCGACGCGCGCCTTTTCCATGCCGTGCATCGAGGAGGACAATGTCGAGGCGGACGACATCATCGCAAGCTATGCGCTTGATGCGCTGGCCAAGGGGTGGAAGGTCACCATCGTCAGTTCCGACAAGGACCTTATGCAGCTGATCCAGCCCGGGCTCGACATGCTCGACACGATGAAAAACGTGCGCATGGGCCCCGAGGCGGTGATGGAGAAGTTCGGAGTCACCCCCGAACAGCTTGGCGACGTGCTCGCGCTGATGGGCGACGCGGTGGACAACGTCCCCGGCATCCGCGGCGTGGGCCCCAAGACGGCTTCCAAGCTGATCGTCGAGCATGGCGATCTGGAAAGCGTGCTGGCGGCCGCGCCTGCGATGAAGCCGTCGAAGCTGCGCGACAGCCTGATAGAGCAGGCCGAGATGGCACGCCTGAGCAAGGTGCTGGTCACGCTCAAGGACGATTGCCCGCTGCCCAACGAGCTCGAGGATTTCCTCCTGAAGGATATTCCGCCCGAGCCGTTGGCCGAATTCCTCAAGCTGCACGGCTTTACCAGCCTGCTGCGCAAGCTCGGCGCCAGCGGTCCTGCCGAAGCGTCGCCCGCGTCGTCGTCACCCGCTACAGGTGCGCCCAGCAGCAGCAACGCGATTGCACCGCTGGCGCTCGCGATGCCCCCGATCGATACCGACAGCTATGTCTGCGTGCAGGATGTCGAGACCCTCGACGACTGGATCGCCAGGGCCTTTGCCGCCGGCACCATCGCGGTGGATACCGAAACCGATTCGCTTGATTCGATGCAGGCCCGGCTTGTCGGCATCAGTCTCGCGCTGGCTCCGGGTGAGGCATGCTATGTTCCGCTGGGCCATGGCGGTAGCGACATGTTTGCCGAAAAGCCCAAGCAGATCGCAATGGACGTTGCGATCGCTAGGCTCAAGCCGCTGCTCGAGGACGACAGCGTGCTCAAGATCGGCCAGAACCTCAAATACGACCTCAACGTGCTCGCGCGTCATGGCGTCGCGGTGTCGCCGATCGACGACACCATGGTGATGAGTTTCACGCTCGATGCCGGCCATGAGTTCGGCAGCGGCGGGCATGGCATGGATGCGCTGGCGCAGCGGCATCTGGGGCATGAGTGCATCAGCTTCAAATCGCTGACCGGCACGGGAAAGAAGCAGATCGGCTTCAACGAGGTGCCGCTCAGCGACGCGACGCGCTATGCCGCCGAGGACGCCGATGTCACGCTCAGGCTGTGGCATGTGCTGCAGCCGCGCCTGCCGATCGAGGGGGCGACCCGCATCTACCAGATGGTCGATCGCCCGCTGATCCCGGTTGTCGCAGCGATGGAGCGCAACGGCATCAAGGTCGATCGCGAGCAGCTGGCCGCGCTGAGCCATGATTTCGCCACGCGGATGGCCGCTCTGGAAACCGAGATCCATGCGCTGGCCGGTCAGAGCTTTTCGATCGGCAGCCCCAAACAGCTGGGCGAGATCCTGTTCGAGAAGATGGGGCTGAAAGGCGGCAAAAAGGGCAAGACCGGTGCCTATTCCACCGACGTCACCGTGCTGGAAAAGCTGGCAGGCGAAGGATCGGAAATCTCGCGCAAGGTGCTCGACTGGCGCCAGCTCGCCAAGCTCAAGTCCACCTATACCGATGCGCTGCAGGAGCAGATCAACCCGGACACGGGCCGCGTCCACACGAGCTACAGCCTGGTCGGCGCGCAGACCGGACGATTGTCCTCGACCGAGCCCAATCTGCAGAACATCCCGATCCGCACCGAGATCGGCCGCCAGATCCGTCATGCCTTCGTCGCCGAGCCGGGCAATGTCATCCTCGCGGCCGACTACAGCCAGATCGAGCTGCGGCTGGCGGCGCACATGGCCGATGTCGAGACCTTGCGCGATGCCTTTGCCAAGGGCGAGGACATCCACAACCGCACCGCTTTGGAGCTGTTCGGCGAGGTCAACCGCAACACGCGTGGACGGGCCAAGACGATCAACTTCGCGATCCTCTACGGCATTTCGCGCTGGGGGTTAGCCGGGCGCCTGGAGGTCAGCGCAGACGAGGCGCAGGCGATGATCGACACCTATTTCCAACGTTTCCCCGGCATCAACCGCTATATCGCCGAGACGATGGAGAAGGCGCGCGAATGCGGCTTCACCGAGACCCTTTTCGGTCGCAAGACGCACTTCCCGCGGATCAACTCCAAGAACCAGGCCGAACGCCAGGGCAGCGAGCGCGCCGCGATCAACGCGCCGATCCAGGGCACCAGCGCGGATATCATCAAGCGCGCGATGGCGCGGATGGTGCCTGCGCTTGAGGCCGCCGAGTTGGGCCATGTCCGCATGCTGCTGCAGGTGCACGATGAACTGGTGTTCGAATTGCCCGAAAAAGATGTAGAGGCGGCGTCGCAGGTCATTCGCGCGGTAATGGAGGGCGCGGCCGAACCTGCGGTGACGCTGAGCGTGCCGCTGGGAGTTGAAATCGGCACCGGGCCCAGCTGGGGTGCGGCGCACTGATGACCGGTGTTCGCTGGCAGTTGGTCATTCCAGATTCACCCGAGCTTGATGTCACCGCCTTTGCCGATCCCATGTTCACCAGCCTGATCGGCGCGTTCCTGCTTGAACATTACAGGATCTGGCTGCTCGTCATCGGGCTCGTGGTGCTGCTGGTCGCGTGGCTGCCGCTGCTGCTCAAGAAATTGCCGCTGTCCTTGCCGATCATCTTTGTCGGGCTCGGGATGGCGGTGTTTGCTTTCACGCCCCTATCGGTGTTTTCACCGCACCCGGTCGAGTCGCCGGTGATGATTGAAAAAGCAACCGAGTTCATCGTCATCATCTCGCTGATGGGCGCTGGTCTCAAGATCGGGCGGCCGTTCACCCTGGTCAACTGGGGCATCACCATCCGGTTGCTGGCGATCGTCATGCCGCTGACCATCGGCGCGATCGCCCTGTCGGGTCACTGGATTCTCGGCCTTCCGCTCGCATCGGCGTTGCTGCTGGGCGCCTGTCTTGCGCCCACCGATCCCGTACTGGCATCCGATGTCCAGATCGAGCGCCCCAACAGCGACGATGGCGACGAGGCGCGGTTTGCGCTGACGTCAGAGGCAGGCCTGAACGATGCGCTGGCCTTTCCCTTCGTCTATCTGGCGCTGGCGGCAAGCGCCGGCACGCTGGGCTTCGCGACGATGGGCACCTGGCTGTGGCAGGACGTCATCTGGCGGTTGAGCGTCGGTGCGCTGATGGGCGCAGCAGGCGGCTGGCTGCTGGGGCAGATCATCTACCGCCTGCCGCAGAATACCAGGCTGTCGAGAACCGGCGACGGCTTCATCGCGCTGGGTGCGACCTTGGTCATCTATGCGATTACCGAGTTTGCATTCGGCTACGGATTTCTGGCGGTTTTCGTGGCGGGTGTCATGCTCAACCGCTCGGCGGCGGGGGACAATTTCAACTCGGAGCTGCACGATTTCGCCGACGAGACCGAGCGGCTGGTGATGATGGTGCTGCTGGTCCTGTTCGGCGGCATTCTGACCGGAGGTGAACTGCTGGCGGACATCGGCTGGGACAATGTTCTCGTCGCCGCCTTGGTGCTGCTGGTGATCCGCCCGGTGATCGGCTGGCTGGCGCTGATCGATCTCAGGCGCCCCGCGCTCGAACGGTTCGTCATCGCCTTTTTCGGCATTCGCGGGCTTGGCTCGGTCTATTACCTGGCGTTCGCGCTCAACCATGGCGCATTCGAGGACCAGCACGCGCTGTGGGAAACCGTGGGGCTGATCATTCTGGGATCGATCCTGCTGCATGGCATCTCGGTCACGCCGATCATGCAGCGCCTCAACCGCGGCGCCTGAGCCAGCCGATCTTTCCGCGCGGCTAGACCCTGGGGAGCGCCTGGGGGTAGCTGCCCAGGATCCTCACCCATTTGCTGTGATGGCCCAGCACCTCGAGCGCCCGGTCGACCGCCGGGTCCCCCGGCATTCCCTCGATATCGGCATAGAATTCCGCCGCCGCAAAGCTGCCGCCGCGGATATAGCTTTCCAGCTTGGTCATGTTGATGCCGTTGGTGGCGAAGCCCGACAGCGCCATGAACAGCGCCGCAGGAATGTTCTTCACCTCGAACAGCATGCTGGTCATCACCGTTTCGGCGCCGGGGAGCGGATCGTCGCGGTGCGCGGCCAGCACCACAAACCGGGTCATGTTGTGCGCGGCATCCTCGATGCCCTCGGCGATGACCTTGAGCCCGAACACTTCGCCCGCCAGCCGCGAGGCCACCGCGCACAGCGAGGGATCGTCCGATTCGGCGACAAACGCGGCGGCCCCTGCGGTGTCGGCATAAGTGGTCGGCTGGATGCCATGCGCGCGCAGATAATGCCGGGTCTGCCCCAGCGCCTGCGGATGGCTGACCGCCGAGCGGAACGGTCCTTCACCCTTGGCCAGCAGGCAGTGATGCACCGGCAGGAAATGCTCGGCGACGATGGTCAGGCCGCTTTCCGGCAGCAGGAAGTGGATGTCCGCCACCCGGCCATGCTGCGAGTTCTCGATCGGGATGATCGCCTTGGCCGCGCGGCCGTCCTTTACCGCATCCATCGCATCCTCGAAAGAATAGCAGGGCAAGGGATGCCAGTCGGGGGCGAACTCGCGCGCGGCGATGTGGGAATAGGCTCCCGGAGCGCCCTGAAAGGCGATGGTGCACTCCGGCGCATCGGCAGCGGTGCGGGCCATGGTGTCAACCATCCGGCGGGCGATCTGGGGGTAGCTTTGCATGGGCACGCCGAATAGGCACCCAATGCCGCGACGACAAGGCGAAAACGGGCGCGTCGGGGCTTGCAGTGCGCCTTGACCATGATTAGAGGGAGCGGCGAACCGGGCTTGTTGCGACGCGGCATCAGGCCTTTCGAAACGCTGATACGCCCGGCTTTGACGCAGGGTTGATCGGACACCGACCTTTCAGGGCGCCGTGTTGTCATGGCGCCTGCAGCAAAAGACGAGGCAACAGGGCAATGCAGGACAACAAGAACACGATTGCAGGCTGGGCTCTTGCAGGCGGCATCGCTGCCCTTGGCCTGTCGATCATCAGCGGCAAGGTGTTCCATGCCGACAAGCCCGAACGCCCCGAGAAGCTTGGCTATGTGATCGAAGGCGTCGTTTCGTCCGAAGGTGAAGCTGCTGCCGAAGTGCCGATCGCCACGCTGCTTGCCAGCGCCGATGTCGCCAAGGGCGAGAAGGTCTTTGCCAAGTGCTCGTCATGCCACTCGATCAACAGCGGTGGTGCCAACGGCATCGGACCCAATCTGTATGGCGTGATGGGCAAGCCCCACGCATCGGTCGCAGGTTTCGCTTATTCCGACGCGCTCAAGAGCAAGTCGGGTCCGTGGACCTTCGAGGAAATGAACAAGTGGCTCACTTCGCCCAAAGCCTATGCCGATGGCACCAAGATGAGCTTTGCTGGGCTCGGCAAGGCTGAAGATCGCGCCAATCTGATGGCATGGATGAACACCCAGACCGGCAGCCCGCTGCCGCTTCCCGCTGCGCCCGCTCCTGAGGCTGCAACAGACGCAGCCCCGGCCGCTGAAGGTGGCGAAGCACCTGCCGCTGCCGACGGTGCAGCCACTCCTGCGGCCGATGCTGCTGCGGCGCCTGCTGCCGGCTGATAGGCCCCGAGCGTTTTGGAGATCGAGAAGGGCTTCGCGCACCGGCGCGGAGCCCTTTTTCTTTGGGCTTGGCGGCGATCACTCGTCTTCGAGAATGAGCAAGCGTTCCTCGATGCGGATGTTGCGGGTCGCAAGCCGAATCTCGGCGATGAACAGGCCGAGCCCGGCAATCAGGAACGCCATCGCCAGGATGAACCCCCCTGCGACGATTTGGCCGAACTTGTAGCCGGTGAGCGACAGCACGAACATGGCCGCGATCAGCAGGCTGACGGTCGAGGCGCTCAGCGTCGCCATCAGGATCGCCTTGTTGACGATCGAAGCGCGGCGGTCGAGAATCTGCAGTTCGCGCACCACGCGGACATGGTCCTCGCCCGTGGTCCGGCTGAACTCGGCAAGCTGCACCCGCTCGCGGTCGATGACCCGGGCCAGCCGCCCGGCAAACAGCTGCAGGATGTTGCCCGTCGCCACCAGCAGGAAGGCGGGGGCCATGGCAAACTGGATCAATCGCCCGATCTGTCCGATTTCCAGGTCTGCGATGAACATAGGTATGACGTGCCCCCGACATGGTTTCGGGAGCGACTATAGCCTGCGACCCGGCCCCTTCAATCGCCAATCTCGGCCCGGCAGCGCCGCGCGAGCCAGCCGCTTGCCCTGGCGGCCTGCCGATCGAGAAGATTGGCGCGCGCATGGTTGCCGGGCTGGTCGGCTGCCAGCGCCCGGATCGCCGACCAGCGCAGGCGTTCGACAGGATGGCTCCGGGCGATGGTCTCGATCACATCCAGCGCGGCAGCGGGGTTCAGCGCTCTGGCCAGCGCGCAGAGTGTATCGGCGGTGCACCCCGTGAGCACCCTGCTGATCGTGCCCCGGCGCAGATCATATTCGAACTGGTCGGTCCACCGCTGCCCGGGCGCGCTGTGCATCAGGTTGATCGAGACCGAGAGCGTATCGGGTGCAAATTGGCAATGCACGTCGCGCCGGGCGCGGTAGTGCATCACGCGTCCCGGATGGAGCAGGCTGGTCTCGACGAAACGCAGATCGACCGCCTCGCCGACCACTCCGGTCATGCGCTCGGGATCAACCTCGTAATGGTCGCTGCGGTAACCGGGGCCGTGATAGCCCACGGTCAGAAAGTGGAAATTGTGATCGTGCGGCAGGCCATAAACGAAGGCGGCAGCACCGCTGTCGCGCATCACCGCATCCTGTGCCGAGGGCCAGATCGCCGCGCGCATGAACCAACCGGGGCGCGGTTCGTCCAGCATCATCACCTGCGCGGTATAGCCTTGCCCCGCCTGGCCGACATGGGCTGCCTGCAACCGGGAGAGCACCAGATCGCCCAGAAATTCGCGATTGGCAGCAAGCCGTGCCAGCCAGTGCGCGGCGTGCGCCACCGACTGCGGGTCATCGGGCTCAAACCCTGCATGATCGAGCGCGGCGAGGCATTCCTCCAGCGTGCAGGGCTGCGCGGGGTCGGTGTGAAGCGTCAGCGCCATGACCGCGGGCTAGGCCGCAAGCTGCGGATAGCGGGTGAGCAGATCGTCGCGCGTCCGGTGGGCGAGCGCGCGCAGATCCGCGTCGGGATCGGTTTCGGCCATGCCCTGCAGCAGCGCGAACCCCGCAATGCTGTCGGTCGCCAGCGCCTCGCGGACACCGTGCCAGCGCAGATGCGGGGGCCAGGAGGCGAGCGCTTCGGCAACAGCGGGCAAGGCATCTTTGCGACCCAAAGATCGCAGCAGCGAGAGCATCATGCGGGTGCGGCCATCCCCCGATTGCGCCTCGCGCACGCGCAGCACTGCGGCCGTGCGGGCATCGCATTCTACGGCCTGTGGCGCATCGGGGTCGCGAACCAGCAACCGCAGCATGACCACATCCGCCGCAAGCCCGACGAACCGCAGCGCCTCTCGGGCATTGTCGAGGCAGATCACCTCGCCGGTGGTCACCTGCCTGGGACTTTCGGCAAAGGCGCGGCGGTCTTGCAGGGTCTGGTCGAGATAATGGCGCTGCACCTTTGCCGAGGGCGCCGAGAGAAAGCGGATCGTGGTCCAGCCATCGGCAAATCCGACGATCTGCGGTGCGCCGCCCTGCGCCGTACGCTCCGCTTTCCATCCCTCGGCCGAAACGATCGCCAGCGACAGATGCACCCGTTGATGATCGAGCATCACCAGCGACTGGCACACCGGGTCGGCAAATCCCGCGGGCAGTTGCGGCCGCGGCTGCTGGAGGCCGATGAGCCGCTCGAGCAACCACATGCTTGCAAGCTCTGCATCGGTGAGCAACGGCCCCAGCGCCTGGGACAGCGCGTATCCGCTCTCGCCTGCAAACCGATCGACACACGCGCGCAGTCTGCCTTCCACCGTCACGCGCCGGCCCCTCTGCTGCGCTGCGTCAGTTTTCGTAGACCAGGATCACCGCGATGATCCACAGATCGTCGCTGACCCCCGTGCAGGGGCTTACATCGAGCCGTGCCCCGTGCAGCGCGACCGGCGAATCGAGGTCCGGCAGATCGTTCACGTCGATCCTGGGTGCGGGATTTCCGGATGGCATGGCTGTCTTCTCCTGTCCTTGGGGTTGACGAACAGGCGGGAGAGTGCAGAGCTTGCCGCGGCTTTGCCAGTTATAGTCCATTAATCCAACCGGCTGCGAATCGAACCCCTTGCGATGAATGACCCGACCCCCGAAGCTGCCGACCGGAACGACGGTTTCGACCCCAGCCTGTTCCAGACCATGATGTCGACCCACGGCCATAGCGGCCATCTGGGGATCCGCTACAGCGCGCACGGCGACAACTGGGTGGAGCTCGCGCTGCCTTATGCGCCCGAGCTGGTCGGCGATGTCGACAGCGGGGTGATCGCATCGGGTCCGATCATCAGCCTGATGGACAACGCCACCAGCCTTTCTGTCTGGACGGCGATCGGCAAGTTCCGGCCCCAGGTGACGCTCGACCTCAGGGTGGATTACATGCGCCCCGCAACCCCCGGCAAGACCGTGATCGGACGCGGCGAATGCTACAAGACCACGCGCTCGATGGCCTTTGTCCGCGGCATCGCCCATGACGGTGATCCCGACGACCCGGTCGCGCATGTCGCAGGGACCTTCATCCGCGTCGAAAAGTTCCTGGCCTGACCGATGAGCGAGAAAGACACCATCGCAACCGTCCTGGGTTTCATGCCGCCGTTCGCGATCACCATGGGGATGACCGTCGACCATATGCACGCCGGGCTTCCGGTCATCGCCTATGATTACGGCCCTTCCGTGATGGGGCGCCCCGGCTTCCTGCACGGGGGCGCGCTCAGCGGGTTGATGGAAGTCGCCGCGATCGCGGCGCTGCGGGTGACGCTGGGCAAGGACGAGAGCGACCTGAAGATCAAGCCTGTCAACATCACCATCAACTTCATGCGCGGCGGACGCGAACTGCGCACCTATGCGCTGGGCGAAGTGACCCGGATCGGACGGCGGGTGGCCAATGTCGAAGCCAAGGCCTGGCAGGACGACCCGGGCAAGCCGATCGCCACCGTGTTCATGAACTTCCTGCTGTCGGCGCCCAGATAAGCCGCACCACCACGCCTTGGGGCGCGCTGTCGCTGCCATCATCGATCCGCATGGCAGCATCCGCCCTGGCGCGGGCAAGGATTGCAGGCGGCATGTCCGAAGGGTGCAGCACCAGATCGGCGCTGCCCAGCAGCCGCACCTGACGCAAGGTCAGCTCATCCGGATCGGCCGATGCAATCGCGATCTTATAGAGCCCCGCCGACACCCCTGCCCCGCCGCCAGCGATCCAGACAGCCACCGCATCCGCGCCATGATCGCTCAGCGGATCGAGCGTACCGCCGGGTGCGAGCGCGGCATCGATCGCGCGCCTGCGCTCGGCACCACCCGGCCAGCGCTGCCTGATGGCGTCCCGCGCGGCATCGAGGCTGCGCGCCAGATCGCCCAGCGTCGCGGAGAGCAGGCCCTCGAGCCGCTGGCGCAGCGCCTTGGCGAGCCCCGCCGAAGCCCCGCCGGTACCGATCGCGATCAGCACCGGATTGCGGTCGATGATCGCAGGCGTAGTGAAATCGCACAAAGCAGGCCGGTCGACCGCGTTTACTATCAGTCCGCGCGCCTTCAACCGGGCAACCGCCTCGACCGCATCGGCCTCTTCCTCCAGCGCGACGATCGCCAGCCGGGCATCGTGATCGTCCTCCCCGACGCAGATCCCGCCCGAACGTTCGATCAATCGCCGCTTGGCATCTGCCGCCTCGCCCTCGCCCAGCAGGATCACCGGGCGACCGCGCAGGTTGAGGAAGATCGGCAGCTGGTTCACAGCCAGTCGGGCACCTGCTCTGCCGCCATGATCTCGGCAGGGGTGATGCGGTTGGCGACCACGGCAAAGCGATCGCCATCGACCAGCACCTCGGCGACGATGCCGCGGCTGTTGTAGCTGCTCGCCATCGTCGCGCCATATGCGCCTGCGGTGCGGAACACCGCGAGATCGCCTGCGGCAACGGTGTCGATATCGCGGCCCATCGCGAAGGTATCGCCGCTTTCGCACACCGGGCCGACGATATTGGCCATCATCCGCGTGCCATCGGGCACCACCGCCTCGAAGTCATGCCAGGCATCGTACAAAGCGGGGCGCGCCAGATCGTTCATCGCCGCATCGACCACCACAAAGGGGTGCTGGATCCCGGGCTTCACCCGGATCACCCGGGTGAGCAGCACGCCGGCATTGCCTGCGATCACGCGACCCGGCTCGAACTGGATCGTGGCATCCCAGTCGCGCGTCACCCGCGCGACGAGCGCACCATATTCTGCAGGCGACGGTGGATTGCTCCCGGCCTGATACGGAACGCCAAGCCCGCCGCCCAGATCGACATGCGTGATGTCATGCCCTGCGCCGCGCAGATCGGCGACCAGCTGGCCGATCTTGCCAAACGCAGCCTCGAGCGGATCGAGGCTGAGCAGCTGGCTGCCGATATGTACCGCAACCCCGCGCAGGCCGATCCCCGGCAACTGCGACAGGCGCTCATAGATCCCCGGCCCGACATGCAGCCCGACGCCGAACTTGTTGTCTGCCTTGCCGGTCGAGATCTTGGCATGGGTGCCTGCATCGACATCGGGATTGATGCGCAGCACCGCGGCGGCGCTCAGCCCCATCGAGTCCGCGACCGCAGCGAGCATCTCGCCTTCTTCTTCGGATTCGATGTTGAACTGGCCGATGCCGGTCGCCAGCGCATGCCGGATTTCGTCTGCGGTCTTGCCGACGCCCGAGAACACGATGTCGGCAGGCGCAATGCCCGCGGCCAGCGCCCGATCAAGCTCTCCGCCCGAGACGACATCCGCGCCATAGCCGCGCTGGGCCAGCACCTTGAGCACCGCCAGATTGGGGTTGGACTTGACCGCAAACGCCAGATGCTTGCGCGGAACGCCGGCGAGACCTTCGCGGAAAACATCCGCATGGCGCTCCAGCGTGGCGCGCGAATAGACATAGACCGGCGTGCCAACCTCTTCGGCAATACGCGCCAGCGGCACCTGCTCGGCGTGCAACTGGCCGCCCATCAGCGAGAAATGGTCCATATTGAACGGAGCCCTTTGGTTATTCGGGGGGAAGATCGAACGGGTCGTCGGCGCGCGCCTCGGATTTTCGCCGCAGCTCGACATTGCGTTCGGGACGCGACTGGGTGCTGGGCTCCATCAGTTGGTCGGGTGCGGCGACCGTCGGTGCGCCATAGGCCTTGGGCGCGGGCGCGGTGCCTTCGACCGGGGTCAGCTTCTGGCGGCTGCCACAGGCGGACAGCGCCAGGATTGCGGCCGCAGCCAGCAGCAGGTTGGAGGCACGCGCCATCGTCATTCTCCGTCGAGCGCAGCCTGAGCGCGCGCCACCTGAAACCGTACCTGATCGGGGGCAGTGCCGCCATAGCTGTTGCGGCTGGCCACCGACGCATCGACCGACAGCGCGGGATACACCGCCTCGCTGATCCGCGCATCGATCGCCTGCAGATCGGCGATCGGCAGCGTATCGAGCGCCACGCCGCGCTGTTCGGCCAGCTTGACCACCGCGCCTGTAATGTGGTGCGCCTCGCGGAACGGGATGCCCGCCTGCCGCACCAGCCAGTCGGCCAGATCGGTCGCGGTGGCAAAGCCGCGTTCGGTCGCCTTGCGCATTGCCGCGGTCTCGAAGGTGGTTTCCGCGACCATCCCGGTCATCGCAGCCAGGCTCAGCATCAGCAGCCCTTCGCATTCGAACACCGGCGGCTTGTCGTCCTGCATGTCCTTGGAATATGCGAGCGGCAGGCCCTTCATCGTGATCATCAGCGCGGTCTGGCAGCCGATGATCCGCCCGGCATGGCCGCGCACCAGTTCTGCGGCATCGGGGTTGCGCTTCTGCGGCATGATCGACGATCCGGTCGAGAAGCTGTCGGGTAGCTTGACGAAGCCATAAGGCTGGCTCGCCCAGATGATGAACTCCTCCGCCAGCCGCGACAGGTGCAGCGCGCATTGCGAGGCGGCGGTGAGGTAATCGAGCGCGAAATCGCGGTCCGAGACGGCATCGAGCGAATTGGCTGTAGGGCGCTCGAAGCCGAGCGCGCTGGCGGTCGCGTCGCGGTCAATCGGAAAGCCGGTTCCAGCGAGCGCTGCAGAACCCAGCGGGCATTGGTTCATCCGCGCACGCGCAGCGGCAAAGCGGTCGCGATCGCGCGCGAACATCTCGTAATAGGCAAGCAGGTGATGGCCGAGCGTCACCGGCTGGGCGATCTGCAGATGGGTGAAGCCCGGCATGATCGCATCGGCATGTTCGGCGGCGCGGTCGACCAATGCGGTCTGCAGCGCCTTTAGCGCAATATCGGCTGCATCGCAGGCATCGCGCACCCAGAGGCGGAAATCGGTGGCGACCTGGTCGTTGCGCGAGCGCGCGGTGTGCAGGCGTCCGGCAGCAGGCCCGATCAGCTCGGCCAGCCGCGCCTCGACATGCATGTGGATGTCCTCGAGCGACCAGTCTTCGGTCACGCCGTTGGTGGCATATTCTTGTGCGATCTGCTTGAGGCCTGAGGTGATCGACTCGGCATCGTCCGCCGGGATGATCCCTTGCGCGCCCAGCATCGCGACATGCGCCAGCGAGCCATCGATATCCTGCCGCCACAGCGCCTTGTCGAACGGGATGGAGGCGTTTATGGCCCGCATCACATCGGATGGCCCTGCGGCAAACCGTCCGCCCCACATGCTGTTGGAGTTGTTACCCATGCGTATCGCCCATTTTTCCCGCAAGCGCATCTGGCCGGTGGTGGCCCTTGCCGCGCTGGCAACTGGCGCGTGCGATAGGCAATCCCCTGCCGGGGAGCAACCCGCTCAGTCCGAAAAAACTGCTCAGAAGGCGGGTCCTTCGGTCCCTCTGTCGGGCACGCTCGATATCTCGCAGCGCGGCAAGGCCGCGCCCGACGTGACCTTCAACGATCCCGACGGCAATACCACCAGCCTGGCCGCCTTCAAGGGCAAGCCTGTGCTGGTCAACCTGTGGGCGACGTGGTGCGGACCATGCGTGGTCGAGATGCCCACTCTGGACGCTCTGGCCGCGCGCGAGAAGGACCGGCTGGTGGTGCTCACCGTGTCGCAGGACATGCAGAATCTCGACGCGATCAAGCCGTTCTTCGCCGAAAAGGGCTACAAGACGATCCAGCCATTCGTCGATCCGGAAAACAATCTGGGCTTCAGCTACATGACCGGTGTGATGCCCACCACCGTGCTGTACGATGCCGAGGGCAAGGAAGTGTGGCGGATGATCGGCGGAATGGACTGGAACGGCACCCGGGCCTCGGCGCTGATGGAAGAGACGCTCGCCAAGGGCTGATGGCAGAGGCCGATCACATCAGGATCGGCACGATCACATGGCAGCGCCTGCGCGGATCGGTCCGCTTGATCCGCGCGGTACCGGAGATGACCCGCTTCTTGCTGAGGCATTCGCCCTGCGCAGGCGCCCCGCGATCCACCGTCGCCAGCATCGCCGCGCCGCCGATGGTGGCAGCGCCCAGCGCGATGGCAAGAAGGAGATGACCCGGCATGGGCGCATTGTCTGAAACCGCCTGCCTGACCGGTTGCTGAACAAAACTCAACGCAGGCGATTCGTCTGTCGGGCGTGGCAAACGGGCAACAAATTCGGGTGGATTTCGCGGATCATGGTGGGCGATGACAGGCTCGAACTGCCGACCCTCTCGGTGTAAACGAGATGCTCTACCAACTGAGCTAATCGCCCATGATCGCTGGAGTGCCGCGCCCCTGCCATTTTTGATCCGGCATGGCAAGTGGCTTGGTGCTTTCCATTGCGCTGGCCGCCCGCTATCGGCGCAGCAACACTGACAGACCCTGGAGAATCATCCTATGCGCCCATCTGGCCGCGCCCCCGACGAAATGCGCATCATCAGCATCGAAACCGGCTTTACCAAGCACGCTGAGGGCAGCTGCTTGATCGGCTTTGGCGATACCAAGGTGCTGGTTACCGCGAGCATCGAGGAGCGGATTCCGCCGTGGCTCAAGGGCAAGGGCGAAGGCTGGGTCACGGCGGAATATTCGATGCTGCCGCGCGCCACCCACACCCGCGGCCAGCGCGAGGCGGCCAAGGGCAAGCAATCGGGCCGCACCCAGGAAATCCAGCGGCTGATCGGGCGTTCGCTGCGCGCAGTCGTCGATCTCAAGAAGCTCGGCGAACGCCAGATCACGCTCGATTGCGATGTCATCCAGGCCGATGGCGGCACCCGCACCGCGTCGATCTCCGGCGCATGGGTCGCGCTGCGGCTCGCAGTCAACGGTCTGATGGCCAAGGGGCTGATCAAGGAAGACCCGATCACCGCCAAGGTCGCCGCGATCAGCTGCGGCATCCATAATGGCACGCCGGTGCTCGATCTCGATTACATCGAGGACTCGAACGCGGATGCCGATGCGAACTTCGTACTGATCGAAGGCGGCAACATTGCCGAAGCGCAGGCGACCGCAGAAGGGGCGCCCTATGACGAAGAAGCGCTGCTGCGGCTGCTTCGCCTGGCACGCATGGGTTGCAACGAGATTTTCGCGGCGCAGGACCGCGCGGTTTCCTGATCCGATGGCGGCGCGCAAACTCGAGCCTGGCCGGCTGGTGATCGCCAGCCACAACCAGGGCAAGGTGCGCGAGATTCGCGCGCTGCTCGAACCGTTCGGTATCGAGCCGGTGTCGGCGGGGGACCTTGGCCTGGCCGAGCCTGAAGAGACCGGCACGAGCTTTGCCGAGAACGCGCTGCTCAAGGCGCATGCCTCTGCGCGGGCTTCCGGCTGCGTCGCGCTTGCCGATGACAGTGGGTTGTGCGTTGCGGCGCTTGGCGGCAGGCCCGGTGTCTACACCGCCGACTGGGCCGAACGGCAGTGGTTCGAGGGCGAGCCGGGCCGTGACTGGTACATGGCGATGGGCAAGGTCGAAGGGCGGCTTGCCGAGCTTGGGCCGGATGTGGACCGCAGCGCCTATTTCATCTGCACGCTCGCGCTCGCCTGGCCCGATGGTCATGCGGAAGTATTCGAAGGCCGGGTGAGCGGCGCGCTGACCTGGCCGCCGCGCGGCACTTTGGGCTTCGGCTATGACCCGGTGTTTGTGGCAAAGGGGTTCGACCAGACCTTCGCCGAGCTCGATCCCGCACACAAGCATAGCATCAGCCACCGCGCCGATGCCTTTGCAAAGCTGGTCGAGGCTTGTTTTTGAGCGGTGACAAGGCCTCTCCCCTCCCGCTTGCGGGAGGGGTCAATCGGCGGCGCATGCCGATGATCGGGGGTGGGCCAGAAACGTATGCCCACCCCGGCCTCGGCTCCGCCTCGTCCACCCCTCCCGCAAGCGGGAGGGGAGAAGTGCTCGCCCTCTACATCCACTGGCCTTTCTGCGTGTCCAAGTGCCCCTATTGCGACTTCAACAGCCACGTCCGCGAGGGCGTCGATATCGGGCAATGGAAAGCGGCGCTGCTTGCCGACATGGCGCATGAGGCGGCGTTGCTGCCAGACCGACCGCTGGGTTCGATCTTCTTCGGTGGAGGAACGCCATCGCTGATGCCGCCTGCGCTGGTGCAGTCGCTGATCGATCAGGCAGGCAGGCACTGGCGCTTTGCCGACGATATCGAGATCACGCTCGAGGCCAATCCGTCATCGGTCGAATCCGCGCGCTTTGCCGATCTTGCGGTCGCCGGGGTCAACCGCGTGTCGCTGGGGCTGCAGGCGCTCGACGACGATGTGCTTAGCTTTCTGGGTCGCGCGCATTCGGTGACCGAAGCGCTGGCCGCGCTCGAGATCGCGCAGGACCGCTTCGCGCGCGTGTCGTTCGATCTCATTTATGCTCGCCCCGGCCAGTCGCTCGCCGATTGGGAGCGCGAACTCACCCGCGCTCTGGGTTTCGGCACCGGGCACCTGTCGCTCTATCAGCTCACCATCGAGCCGGGCACCCGGTTCGAGACCTTGGTTCGGCGCGGCGATCTGGTCCCGGCGGATGACGACTATTGCGCCGATCTGTTCGACCTCACCCGGCAGATCACCAACGCAGCAGGCTTGCCCGCCTACGAAATCAGCAACCACGCCCGGATCGGCGAGCAGAGCCGCCACAACCTCACGTACTGGCGCTATGGCGACTATGCCGGGATCGGCCCGGGTGCGCATGGCAGGCGCGGGAACATGGCGACCGAACGCCACCGCAAGCCGGAAAACTATCTCTCAGCGATCACCCGTAACGGCAACGGCCTGTCGGTCGAGCGCGCGCTCGATCCCGAAACGCAGGCGATGGAAGCGCTGCTGATGGGGCTGCGGCTTGCCGAGGGGCTCGATCTGGAGCGGGTGGCGGCGCGCTCTGGCGTCGCACAATCGGCGCTGATCGATGACGTGGCGACCGATCGCCTGATCGGGCTGGGCCTTGTCCAGCGCAAAGGCCAGCAGATCAACGTCACACCGCAGGGCATGCCACTACTCGATGCCATCCTCGCCGAGGTGGTGGCGATTGAGCCTGCCGCCGTCGCCTGATACCCTGCCGCACATGGCAGACCCCGCCTCTCCCCTGATCAGCCTTTGGCGCACGCATCTGGCGGACAACCGCCGCCGCTCGCAGCATACCGTGCGCGCTTATGTCGCGACCGCCGAACGGCTGACCGAATTCCTGGCAGATCATTGGGGGGAGAGTCCCGATGCTCAGCGGCTGGGCGGCGTGACCCAGGCCGATCTGCGCGCGTTTCTGGCAGCGCGGCGCGGGGATGGCCTCGCCAACCGCAGCACCGCACGCGAGCTGTCGGCGATCCGCGCGTTCCTGGCGTTTGCCGGAGAACAGAACGGCACCTCCGCCGCTGCCCCGCGCATCAAGGGCCCGCGGATCAAGCGCAGCCTGCCGCGCCCGATCGCGCCCGACGACATCATGGCGCTGGGCGACGCCATGGCTTCGCGCGATGCGCCCGGCTGGGTGCAGGCGCGCGACTGGGCGGTGCTGCTGCTGCTCTATGGCGCGGGGCTGCGTATCAGCGAGGCGATGGGATTGACCGGCGCGGTGCTGCCGCTGGGTGAGACGCTGCGGATCACCGGCAAGGGCAACAAGCAGCGGGTGGTGCCCGTGCTGCCCCAGCTGCGCGACGCGATCCGCCAGTATGTCGCGCTCGCTCCGTTCGATTTTTCCGTCGATACACCCCTGTTCAGGGGGACGCGTGGAGGTCCGCTTTCGCCTGCGCTGGTGCGGCGTTCGATGATGAACGCGCGCCGGCTGCTCGGGATGGCCGAGGACGCCACGCCGCACGCGCTGCGCCACAGTTTTGCGACGCACCTGCTGGCGGGCGGCGCGGACCTGCGATCGTTGCAGGAGCTGCTTGGCCATGCCAGCCTGTCGTCGACCCAGATCTATACCCAGGTCGACGCCGCACAACTGCTCGACGTTTACGAAAACGCCCACCCGCGAGCCTGAGCCGCGCGCTCAGCTTTCGGTCTTGTTGCCTGCCTCGGGCCGCCAGAAGATCACCCGGACCAGATAGGCGCCGATGATCAGCACGATTACCCCGGTCGATATGGGTCCGGTATAGCGGTCGATCTCCTCGATCCGCGAGCCCAGCTGAAAGCCGATCCCGGCGAACACCACATTCCAAAGCCCTGCTCCTGCGAAAGTCCAGACGAGAAACTTGGTGCGGCTCATCTGGAAGATCCCCGCAGGGAGCGAGATCAGCGTCCGAACCGTGGGGATCATCCGCGCAAAGAAGATGGTCGAGGCGCCGTGGCGGTGGAACAGATTGTTGAAGCGGGATATTTCGCGGTGGTCGAGCGTGAACCAGCGGCCCCAGCGTGCGATGAAATGATCCAGACGCTTGAGCCCGAACGATCGGCCGATGGCGTACCAGAAATAGTTGCCCGCGACCGATCCGACCGTACCTGCCAGGATAACGGCCCACAGGTTGATGTGGCCCTTGCCCGCCTCGATCCCCGCCAGCCCCATGATCAGCTCGGACGGGATCGGCGGAAACACGTTTTCCAGCGCCATCAGCAGGGCAACGCCCCAATATCCGCCGCTGGCCACCAGATTGAGGATGAAATCGTTCATGACTATGTCTTCAAGCGGGCCTCGATCGCATCCCAGATCATCGCTGCCACATCGCTGTTGTTGAAAGCGCTGATCGCGACGATGCCTGTGGGCGATGTGACGTTGATTTCGGTCAGCCATTTGCCGCCGATCACATCAATACCCACGAACAGCAGTCCGCGTTCCTTCAGCTCGGGGCCCATCGCGTCGCAGATCTCCTGTTCGCGCTCGGTCAGGGTGGCGGATTCGGCATAGCCCCCCACCGCGAGGTTGGAGCGGAACTCGCCCTCGCCCGGCTTGCGGTTGATTGCGCCTGCCACCTTGCCATCGACCAGAACGATGCGCTTGTCGCCTTGCGCGACCTCGGGAAGGAACGGCTGCACCATGAACGGCTCGCGCCAGATCTGGCCGAACAGCTCGACCAGCGCAGAGAGATTGGCGCCATCCTCGCCCACCAGGAACACCGCCTTGCCGCCATTGCCGTGCAGCGGCTTGACCACGATCGCGCCGTGCTTTGCCTGGAAGCGCCTGACCTCGTCGAGCGAGCGGGTGACCAGGGTCGGCGGCATGAAGCGCTCGAAATCGAGCACATAGACCTTCTCGGGCGCATTGCGCACCGAAGCGGGGTCGTTGACCACCAAGGTGCGGCCCTTCAACCGCTCGAGAATGTGCGTCGCGGTGATATAGCCGACGTCGAACGGCGGGTCCTGCCGCATCAGCACGACATCGACATCCTCGCCCAGATCGAGCCGCACCGGATCGCCGAAAGTGAAATGGTCGCCCTGCACGGCGCGCACCGTCACCGGGTGGGCATGGCACGTCACCTGCCCCGCCTCATAGGTCAGCGTCTCGACATCGTAGTGATAGAGCGTATAGCCGCGCGCCTGCGCCGACAGCATCAGGGCAAAGCTGCTGTCGCCCTTGATGTTGATGCCGGGCATCGGGTCCATCTGTACCGCGATCTTCATGGAATGGCCTTTGCTTTGGGGTATCAGGATTGGCGCAGGGCGATCAGTCGCCCTGCCAGACGTGCGTCAGATGGCGTGGCAGGCGGCCCGGTGCAAGCAGGATCACGTCGATGCGTGCATCATCCCCCGCCCGGACGAAACGCGGCATCAGCGCTTCGGCAGCCGCAGCCACGCGGCGCAGTCGATGATGATCGATGGCCTGGTCGAGTTCCTGCGCGGTGGCCCGGTGCTTGACCTCTACAAACGCCACCATCCGCCCGCGCCTTGCCACCAGATCGACCTCGCCCAGCGGCGTGCGCACGCGCTTGGCGAGGATGCGCCAGCCCTTGAGCCGCAGCCACCATGCCGCCAGCGTTTCGGCGCGGCGTCCGGCGGTCTCGGCCTGCTTGCGGCGCGCTTCAGCCATCGCTTTCGCGCTCGGCCATGATTCGCGCATATAGTGCCTTGCGGTCGAGCCCGAAGCGCCGTGCCACCTCGCCTGCCGCCTTGCCAGGCGGCATGGTCGCGAGCGCCTCGGTCAGCGCGGCTTCGACGGCGCCGTCATCCGCCTCGGTCGCATCTGCAAGCGGCGGGCCGACCACCAGCACGATTTCGCCCTTGGGCGTCACGTCGGCGTAATACGCGGCGAGTTCGGACAGGGTGCCGGTGCGGGTTTCCTCGAACTTCTTGCTGATCTCGCGCACCACCGCCGCCTCGCGATCGCCGAGGATGGCGTGCAGCGCGGCTAGGCAGGCCGCGATCCGCTTGGCGCTCTCGTAAAAGACCAATGTCGCGGGAATCGCGGCAAGGCCTGCGATCTCCCTGTCACGCGCGCCAGCCTTGTTGGGCAGGAAGCCGTGGAAGTAAAATCTGTCCGTCGGCAGACCGGCCAGGGTCAGCGCCACGATCACGGCGGAGGGCCCCGGGACCGAATGGATCGCGACGCCCGCCTCGCGTGCCTCGCGCACCAGCCGGTAGCCGGGATCGGAGATCAGCGGCGTCCCGGCATCGCTGACCAAAGCCACCGGACCCAGCAACGCCGCGGCAATCAGCCGTTCGCGGTCGGCTGGCCGGGCATGGTCGTCATAGCGGACGAGCGGCCGCTTGAAGCCCAGATGGTGCAGCAGGCCGCCTGTGACGCGGCTGTCCTCGCAGGCGATCAGATCAGCCTGTTCCAGCACCTGTCGGGCGCGTGTGGACAGATCACCAAGGTTGCCGATTGGTGTCGCAACGATATACAGGCCGGGTTCGGGATCATGAGTCACGCGGATGTTCATGGACCGGCAGGGCGGGAGCGACAAGCTGTGAAACACCTCTATCGAAAATGGCAGGCCATCCTCATGCTGGTGCTCGGCACCATGTTCCTGGCTGCGTGCCAGACCATGGTTCCCAAGACCGCGCCACCTTCCACCCCCAGCCAGCAGCCCGACCAGCCCACCACCCGTCCCGACGACGGGCCGATCACCGGCGCGCTGCCCAGCGACGCATCGCGGCACCGTATCGCACTGCTGCTGCCGCTTTCGGGCAAGGATGCCGCGGTCGGCCAGTCGATCGCCAACGCGACCACGCTGGCGCTGATGGACACCAAGGCCAGCAACATCCGCATCACCAGCTATGATACCGCCCGCGGCGCGCTGCCCGCGGCGCAGCGCGCGATCGCCGACGGCAACCGGCTGATCCTGGGCCCGCTGCTGGGCGATGACGTGGTCGCCATGGCCGCCACCGCCAAGGCGGCCAATGTCCCGATCATCAGCTATTCCAACGATGTCGGCATTGCCGGCAACAACGTCTTCATCATGGGCTATGTCCCTGCGCAGTCGATCGACCGCGTCGTCCGCCACGCCCGCGCACAGGGCATCACCCGCTTTGCCGCCCTGGTACCCGCCGGAACCTACGGCCAGCGCGCTTCGTCGGCGATGCTCGCCTCGGTCAAGGCCGCAGGCGGCACCGTGGTATCGATGCAGAGCTATGGGGCAGGCAACGCGGCCGTGACCACGGCGCTCAAGAAGATGCAGCAGGACAGCGCCTATGAGGCGATCCTGATCGCCGACAGCGGTGCAGCCGCCATCCGCATCGTTCCGCTGATCCGTGCCAATGGCGGCACCGACGCGCGCATCCTGGGCACCGAATTGTGGAACACCGAACGCGCGCTCGCCACCTCGCCCGCGGTGCGCGGTGCCTGGTTCGCCAGCGTGTCGGACGGGCTATATCGCCAGTACGCCACCAAATACCGCGCGCAGTTCGGGACCGATCCGTTCCGCCTTTCAACGCTCGGCTATGACAGCGTGCTGCTGACCACCCGCATCGCGCGCGACTGGAAACCCGGCACGCCCTTCCCGATGGACCGCTTGCGCGACGCTGGCGGCTTTATCGGCCTCGACGGCGCTTTCCGGTTCGGCCGCAGCGGCGTTGCAGAGCGTCTGCTCGAAGTGCAGCAGGTGGGTGCAGGCCAGATGACGATCGCATCGCCCGCGCCCAAGTCCTTCGCCGACTGAACGTCTCAGCAGCGACCTGCGTGCCTTGGCGGCGGCTCTGCTGCTCGGGCGCGAATGGCTGCGCGAAAGCTCTCCGAAATCCCCGTTTCCCGCGCCGCGCGGGCGATATCGCAGTCGCGCGCGTGGAGTGAGCGGCAATCTTGCCGGGGGATATCGTTAACGTCTTGTTGACCAATTTACATTCTGTTAGCCTTCAAAATTGGACGTGCATCGTATTTCGCGTCCAAATAAGGAGTGCTAAAAATGGCAAAGCGTACCAAGAAGCCTGTCCGCGGGTTCTGGGACTGGGTCCTGGGCGGCGGCTGGAACTGAGCTGATAGCTCGGCTTTTCAAGCATTTGACCCCGGCCAAAAAGCCGGGGTCATTTTTTTGTGCGCTATCCGTTTGGCTGCCGCGCCACGCCGCCCGCGCTAGTTCCATCCGACCAGCGCGGTGTTTCGAATAGAACTGATTCGAAAAGGTTAACGAATAGCCGCGCTAATGGTTAATATTTGCGTGCGGCCAAACCGCGTATCGCGCAGCATAATGCGCCGTTACTTGCCCTGAAACCGCGGGGCGCGTTTCTCGAGGATAGCATCGATCGCCTCGCGGTGATCGTCCATCTGCTGCAGCACCCCCTGCCAGATCGCCGCCTGATCAAGATGCTCCGCCAGCGATACATCGCGCGCGTCCTTGATCAGCCGCTTGGTCTTGCGGATCGCCGAAGGCGGGAACTGCGCAACCATCCGCGCCAGCGCCATCGCGCGCTCGGCGAGCGCAAAGACCGGCACCACTTCCGATACCAGACCATAACGCTCGGCCTTGTGGGCATCGATGAATTCGCCGGTCAGCATCATCTGGCTGGCCTTGGCGAGGCCGATGATCCGCGGCAGCAGCCATGCGCCGCCATCGCCCGGGATGATACCGACGCGGAGGAAGCTTTCGGCGAATACCGCATCCTCGGCGGCGATGCGGATATCCGCCATGCACGCCAGATCGCACCCTGCGCCGATCGCATGTCCCCGCACCGCGGCGATGACCGGCACCGACATGCGGTCCATGGTCAGCGGGATGCGCTGGATCTGGGTCTTGTACCAGTTTTCCAGCTCCATCGGGCTCATGTGCTGCTCCGATGTCAGCGCCTTGATCTGCTTGATGTTGCCACCCGAACAGAAGCTGGGGCCCTCGCCGGTCAGGATCACGCAGTCGATCTCCGGATCCGCGTCGGCCGCTTCGAGCGCCGATACCAGCGCGCCGATGACCTCTTCGGCCAGCGCGTTGCGCGTGTCGGGGCGATTGAGCGTGATCGTGGCGATGCGGTCCTCGACCGTGTAGAGCACCGGCGGCGGGCCCGAGCGTGCCTCGCGGGCGATCCGATCGGCATAGCCGCCGCTGTGGAACAGCAAAGGTGGCTTGCCTTCGCTCTCGTAGTCGATGACCTCGCCGACCATGATCACATGGTCGCCGCCCTCGTACAGATGACGCGTGGTACACACCAGCCGCGCCGAGCAACCGTCGATCCGCGGTGGCCCTTCGCCCAGAATGTCCATGCCCGCAAACTTGTCGTCGACCCGCGAGGCGAACAGATTGGCGAGATGGTCCTGGTCGCTCGCCAGGATGTGCACGGCAAAGTCGCCAGCCTGTTCGAACGCTGCCATCGATCGCGCCGAACGCGCCAGCGACCACAGCACCAGCGGCGGATCAAGCGAGACCGAATTGAAGCTGTTGGCGGTAACGCCCACCGCATTGCCTTCGCTGTCGCGGGTGGTGACGATCGTCACCCCCGTGGCGAACTGTCCGAGCGCGTTGCGATAGGTCTTGGGATCGAAATGGGCCATGCCCGGCGATTAACCGCACGCGCAGATCAAAGGCAATGGCTAATCCCGGTGGCATGGACGCGCCGACAAATTGCTTGGCCACCTGCAGGGCTGAAGCTAGACAGGAGGGGGCGACGGAACGGGTGCGGGGCGGCAACAGGCATGAGCGGCGAATTCGAAGCAGTTGGCACGATTGCCGATGGCGGCATGTGGGCCCGCGCGGCGGAGCCCGACGCCGGCGAGAGTACTGCGGACGGGCACGGCAAGTGCCTCAATTGCAGAACCGTGCTTACCGGACCCCATTGCCACCAGTGCGGCCAGGCGGCGCACGTCCACCGCTCGATCTCGGCCTTCTGGCACGATATCCTGCACGGGGTGCTGCATTTCGACGGCAAGTTCTGGAACACGCTGCCGCTGCTTGCCTGGCAGCCCGGGCATCTGACGCGGCGCTACATCCATGGCGAACGCGCCAAGTTCATCAGCCCGATGGCGCTGTTCCTGTTTTCCATCTTCATGATGTTCGCGATCTTCTCCTATGTCGGCTCGCCCAATTTCACCGGGGATTCGACCATCAAGAACAAGGAGGGCACCAGGGTCATCGGGGTGAGCGACTGGCGCGAGGAGATGCGCAAGGAAATCGCGCAGATCGAGCCGAAGATCGCCGCCAGCACCAGCGAGCTTGATAAGCTTCCCGCCGATGATCCGGGCCGCGCCGCGCTGACCGAAAAGATCACCGACCTGAAGCGCGAGGTCAACGGTCTGACCTATGCAACCGAGGGCAAGGCGCGCTATCCCGAAGCCATGGGGCCGGGCGGGGAGAACATGGCCGACATGTTCAACTTCAACTCGGATGTCGATACCGGCTTCAAGGCGTTCGATGCCTGGATCAACAAGCTGGCGAGCAAGGCCAAGAAGAACCCCGAACTGCTGCTCTACAAGATCCAGTCCAACGGCTATAAGTTCGCCTGGCTGCTGATACCGCTGTCGATCCCGTTCGTTTGGCTGGCGACGCTCGGCAAGCGCGGGCACCGGTTCTACGACCACGCAGTGTTCACGACCTATTCGATCGCGTTCATGTCGCTGTTGTTCATCGTCGTCACGCTGTCGGTGAAGTTCAGCATCCTGCCTGGCCTCGTGATCCCGGCGGCGTTGTTTTATGCGCCCTTCCACATGTACCGGCAACTTCGCCACGCCTATGGCACGTCGCGGTTCGGAGGCATGTTCCGGCTGGCGCTGCTGCTTACCTGCACCACGATCGTGGTGACGCTGTTCCTGACGATCCTGGTCAACCTGGGACTGGTGGGGTGAGGATCAGCTGCCGAAAAAGCGGCGCTTGATATCCTCGGCCAGCCGCGCGGGACGCAGCGTTTCGGCATCGAGGCAGCACCAGCTCGATTTGACTTCGGCCAGCACATCCTCGCCGCGGCGGATGATCGTCTCGTAGAATGCCCGCGCGCCGTGGACCTTCTCGAGCACCACGGTAGCGATCACCTGATCGTCCAGGAACGCCGGCTTGCGATAGGTGATCTCGTGCTTGAGCGCGACCCACAGATGCTCGGCAACCGCCTGCGGCGGGGCGATGTTCTGCCAGTGCGCCACCACCGCATCCTGCACCCATTTGAGATAATGGGCATTGTTGACGTGGCCCATGAAATCGATCTCGGAAGCATCGACGGAAATCGGGTGATCGTGGCTTATGGCGGTGGGGTTTGTCATCGGGGATGAATGTAGCTGGAGTCAGCAGTTTACGGAAGCGGAAATGCCGCGAGCCCGGACAGGCTCGCGGCATTTCGTTTATCGGCAGCTCAGGTGCGGATCAGAACGCGTAACGCGCGATCACCTGGAACACCGGTCCGGCTTCCTCCGCTTCGAGCTCATACTCGTCGAAGCTGCGATCGGTTTGGTCTTCGACGGTGGTGAACTTGTTGAACACCTCGCGCTTCTTGCCATTCAGCAGGTTGGACCCCACCGCGCGGATGGTCAGGCTGTTGCCGAACCGCTTCTCGATGAAGATCTCGAGATCGGCGCCGTAGCTGGTCGTCACTTCCTCGCCGATCACCCGGCCAAAGGCGTTGCCCTGTTTGCGATAGGTCGCGCCAAACGCCATTCCGATCGACTTGACGTCCTGGATGGCACCAAAGTTGTAGACATATTTGGACTGGTCGTTGAACCGGCGCTTGCCGAAGACGTCGGTGATTTCGCTGTCCAGATAGGAAACGTTGCCGAAGATGCCGGTGTCCGGAAGGCCGAGAAAGCCAAGGTCGGTCGAAAGGTCGAACTCGACACCATAGACCTTGCCGTCGCCGACATTGAGCGGCTGGAACACGAAAGTTCCGGCGCCTTCCGAACCGACAACGCCGGTGTTGGTCAGCTCGATCAGGTTCTGGACGTCGCGGTAGAAGAAGTTGATGCCGACGATGCCGCCGCGCCCGATACGCCGCTCATAGCCCAGGTCGATGCCCCATGCGGTTTCGGGGTCGAGCCCGGGATTGCCCAGCAGATCGTTGTCGCCAAGCTCTGCCTCGAGCAGCGCGGGCGAGAGAAAGTTGAACTCCGGCCTGCGGTTGGTGCGCGCGACCGATCCGATGATGCGGTCCTGATCGGTGATGTCGTACTTGAACGACGCCGAGGGCAGCAGCTTGGAATAGTCATTGCCCAGCGCACCTGCGGCCGCGCCGGTGGCGTCGATGATCGTCAGGTCGGTCGTTTCGTAGCGAACGCCCGCTTCCCACGAAAACCCGCCATTGCGACCCTCGACCAATGCGAAGCCGTCGATTCGGCGCTCCTCGATGGAATTGATGCTCCCTGGCGTGAAGGCTGGCGCGGCGAAAGTGGTGTTAAGTTCGGTCGGATTGCGCTCGAACTGGTTCCAGTTGCGGGCGGCCGCAACATTGAAACGGTTCCGCACGGTCAGGATGGCGGTGTCGCGGTCCTTGTCCTGATAATAGCCGCCGAACACCAGCTTGACCTCGTCGGTCAGGTCCACCGCATGTTCGAGCTTCACGGTGAATTCGCTGTCGCTCACATCAAGCGTCGTGAAATCGCCGGTAAATCGCGGGGTGGCGCGGTCGAAATCGACCTCGAACTCGGTCTCGCGCTGCTGGTCGTCAAAGTTGGCATAGCCGATCCGCAGCGTCGTCTTGCCCGCGGACCACTGATGCGACAGCTTGCCGTCGATCGTAAAGTTCTCCTGATCAATCTCGTTCACATTGGCGTTGTCAGTCAGCAGGTTGCCGCTGGCGGCACCGTTGCGGACGGGGCCGTTGATCGCGGTGGGATCGTTGTATTCGAAGCTGCGCTCGTCCTCGGTGCGATCGGTGCGGACATAAAACCCGCGCAGCTGGAAATTGGTGTCTGCGCCGTCGATTTCGTAAGTGGCGTTGACCGAGTAATCCTTGCCGTCGCGGGTATCGGTCTGGTCCTCGCGATTGACGAAATCCTGCGTCGCGAAGCTTGGGTCGTTCTCGGGCGAATCGCCAAAGCGCAGGCTCGACTTGAGCTTGGGGTTGTGGCGACCCTGGAAGTTGCCGCCGATCAGCAGACGACCCGGGCCAACCTTGCCGCCGAACACCGCGCCGAAGCTGGGCTCGAACTCCTCGTCGTCATAATAGAGCGCTCCGCCGCGGACATAGCCGCCATCAAGCTGATAGCCATCGCGCAGCACGATGTTGAGCGATCCTGCGACGGCATCCCCGGTGCGGCGTGCGGAGTTGGAACGGACGATCTCGACCCGCGAGATCAGCTCGGCGGGAATACGATCGAGGAAGAACGAGCGGTCGGCCTGGCCGCCGGGCACGCGCTCGCCGTTGATCAGGATCTGGGTATAGCCGGGAGGCAGGCCGCGCAGCCGCGGGCCATCGCTTTCGATGACATCGGACAGGAAGGTGACCGAAGGAACGCGCTTGAGCGCGTCGCCCGCGGTCAGCGGTTCGAAGCGCTGAAAATATTCGGTACCGTATTCCAGCACCGGCTCGGCGCCATCGATGCGGTTTCGATAGCCGATCTGGCCCTGCACCACGATGTCCTGCGAGGTCACGATCGCCTGATCGCCATCGGGGCGCTGCTGATCGTCCGCTACCGTCTCCTGTGCGGCAGCGAGGCCCGGAACCATCGCAAGTCCGGCAATGCCCGCAAGCATCACCCCACGCGCGCGCAGGCCGAAGCCCTGAAATTTCGTCATATCGAAAACCCCCCGAATCAATCAGCGGCAAGTCCGCTGTCGCAGCGCCGCTAACAGCGCTCGGCGACGGATGGATGACGCCAGGATTGCGGATTTGCGTCAGTTTGTGCGCAAAACTGTCATGAACGCGTCGCATCCCCGTGGCAGCGGCGCCGGGTCACTTCGTCCGCTTGTTCAAAGGAACACCTGCTCATGATCGCTTTTCCTCGCATCGCCCTGCTGGGCTGCAGCCTGCTGGCCCTCGTCGCGACGGGATGCGCGTCGAGGGAGATTCCGCTGGCCACTCGAATCGCCAACGCCCTGCCCGCAACCGATGTCGCGGCGGCGCGCGAGACCGATCCGGTGGGCACGGCGAATGCCGATGCGGCGGACGATCCGGCCATCTGGCGCAACCCGGACAACCCAGCCGCCAGTCTGATCGTCGGCACCGACAAGAAGGCGGGGCTTTACGTTTATGGCATGGACGGCAAGGTGCGCGGATCGTCGCTGACGGGGCGCTACAACAACGTCGCGCTGCAGGCGGGCGAACACGGCATCGTGGTGATCGCCAGCGACCGCACCGATCCGGTCAATTCCAAGCTGGCGCTGTTCCTGCTCGATCCGGTCACAGCAGCACTCTCGCCGCTCGCCAGCGTGCCCAGCGGTCCGGGCGAAGGCTATGGCGTGTGCGTGGCCCCTGCCCCACGCATCGCCATGGTGGGCGCGGCGGATGCGATGACGGTCTATGCTGCGATCAAGGACGGCAGCGTCCGCCAGATTCGCATCACCCACAAGGCAGGCAAGGTCGAACACCAGATAGGCGCAAGCTGGAAGCTGGCGACCCAGATCGAAGGCTGCGTGATCGACCCTGCGACCGGCATGCTGTTCGTCGGCGAGGAGGATGTCGGCATCTGGAAGATCGATGTCGCGCGCCCCGATGCTGCGCCCGTGCTGTTCGCCGCAGCCGATGGCAAGGCGCTGGTCGCCGATGTCGAAGGTCTGGCAATTGCCGCGCGCGAAGGTGCAAGCAGCTGGCTCGTCGCCTCGAGCCAAGGCGACAATGCCTATGCGGTGTTCGATACCTCCACGGGCAGACTGCTGGGCCGCTTCCGCATCAACGGCGGAATGCTTGACGGCACGTCCGAAACCGACGGGATCGAGCTGGCAACGGGCGATTTCGGCCCCGGCTTCGAGCAGGGCGTGTTCATCGCGCAGGATGGCGACAATGGCGGCGGAACGCAGAACTTCAAGCTGGTGAGCTGGGCGGCGATCCGGGCAGCCTTGGGGCTCTAGCCGCGCCCGCGATAGCCCGGAACCTCCTGCGGCGGCAGCCAAAGCCCCGCAGGCGGTTCGCCCGATTGCCAAAACACGTCGATCGGGATGCCGCCGCGCGGATACCAGTAGCCGCCGATGCGCAGCCAGTGCGGCTGCATCTCGTCGAACAACCGCTCGCCGATGCCAACGGTGCAATCCTCGTGGAACGCCTGATGGTTGCGGAAGCTGCCCAGGAACAGCTTGAGCGACTTGGACTCGACCATCACCTTGTCGGGCGCGTAATCGATCACGAGGTGGGCGAAATCGGGCTGCCCCGTCACCGGGCAAAGCGAGGTGAACTCGGGCACGGCAAAGCGCACCAGATACGGTTTGCCGGGACGCGGGTTGGGGACATAATCCAGCACCGCGGTCTCGGGCGATGTCGGCATCGGGCTGTCTTTGCCCAGAAAGCGTGTTTGGGGTTGATCGGACATGCGCCTCATCTAATGCGGCACACGGCTGATGTCATCTCCTGCAATGCATTCAGCGCGGATTAAGCGCGCCACCGGCGTTGCAGGAAGACCTTGTGTCGCAGGAAAACAGGGCTGTTCGGGGTACGATGGGGAAGATCAAGAGCATGGACGCAACGCAGACAGGGTATCGCAAGATCGTGCCGGTGGCCCTGGCGCTCGCGGTGGCGGCATCGTCTGCGGGTGCGCAAGCCGTGTTTGCGCAGGATACACCTGCGGGCGGGTTCTCGCTTCCGCCAGGCGCGCCGCCGCAGCAGCAGCCGCCAAGCGACGTGCAGGGCCCGGTCGATGCCGAATCGCCGCCGCCGCGCCGTACCGACGAGCCCGCGCCGAGCACCCAAAGCCCGTCGCTCCCCAGCATCGCTCCGGTGCCCGTGCCGACCCCGCAGCAGCGCCAGCGCGACACCGCCAGTCAGCGGGCGGAGACGCCGCGGACCCAGCGCGAACAGCGCCAGGCTGCCCCTGCCCCTGCGCAGGCCGAGCCCACAGCACAGCAAGCCTCTGACGAGCAAGCTCAGGACAATGCGACCGACATTCCTGCGGATGCGCCCGCAGCGCTGCCGCTGCCGGCTCCTGCCATTCCCGATGACACCGCGCCCGGGTCCGTGCCCGAGATGGACGCGGACGACGATGCCGCCGACGGATCGATCTGGTGGTGGCTGGGCGCGGGGCTGATCGCGCTGGTCAGCCTGATCGCGATGGCGTTGCGCCAGCGGTCGTCTGCTCGCGCCGAGGCGGCGGTTCCGGCTGCGCCGGCGGCGCCGGCTGTGCCGACCGCGACGGTCCCGACTCCGCCTCTGCGTACCCCTCCGCCGGTGCCGCAGCCGAGCGCCCCGCCAGCGGCACCACCCTTTGCCCGGCCCGCTCCTCAGCCTTCCGGCCAGCCCTCTGGCCAGACGGTCCCGCAGCCTGCACCGCGCCCTGCTCCGCTCCCGGCATCGGCGCCTTTCGGCACGCTGCAAGGCGGCGGCTTTGCTTTCGGAGCCAGCCCGGCACCTGCCCCGGGACCTGCACGGCCAGTGGCAGCCGAACCTTCCAAACCACCTGCGCCTGCGTCGCAAGCCTCGCCGGAACCTGCCCCCGAGACGTCAAGCGTTGCCGCGTCCGTAGCCCAGCCGCCCCGGCTGCTGCTCGATTTCACCACGCTGGGTGTCGACGTGACGCTGGTCAACGCCATCGCCCGGTATCATCTGGGCATCACCAACATGTCCGACATCACGGTGAGCGAGGTCGCGCTCCACGGCGCGGTGGTGCAGGCGCGGCGCGGCATGCCGCCGACGATCGACCCGCTGCGCGGCGATGTCCTGCTGCCGAAGCTGCAGTCGCTCGAAGATATTGCGGCCGATGCCACCCGCCGTTGCGAGGGGCAGATCCGTCTTCCGCTCGAGCAGATCGAGCCCATCGAGATGCAGGGTCGGCTTCTGTTCGTCCCCGTCGTGCACATCTGGATCGGCTACACCGGCCCCGATGGCACACGCTACGCCGTGACCCAGTCGTTCGTGATCGGAGAGGAAAGCTCGCCCCCGGGCCCGCGCGTCGGCCCGTTGCGGCTTGACCTCGGCCCGCGCCGATTCACCGAGGTGGGCCAGCGTCCACTCCAGCCCGCCTGATCGTCATCGCTCCGCCGCTGGCGTCTTGCCAAGCAGCGGCCTGCCGTGCCAAGTTGCAGATTGTATACGGAATTTCTGCACGAAAAGGATGACATGATGCGCAGCTGGATTGGTTCTGCGGCGATTTCGCTTTGCCTGGCATCGGCGCCGCTGCTGGCGCAGGATGCGGCCAAGGGCGGCAGCAAGGACAGCGAAAAGGCAGCGCCCGTTCGGGCCGAGCCGATGGTATCGGTGACCCGGCACTCGGGCACCTTCGGCGGCCAGCGCATCGCCTATACCGCCACAGCCAGCGACACCTTCCTCAAGGACGACAAGGGCAACCCGCGGGCACGCATCTTTTCGGTCAGCTATGTCAAGGACGGTGCCGACGCCAACCGCCCGGTGACGTTCCTGTTCAACGGCGGCCCGGGGTCGGGATCGCTGTGGCTGCACATGGGCGCGTTCGGCCCCAAGCGCGTCGCCATCCCCAATGACGGCCGCGACGATGGTGCCCCGCCCTATCGCATCGTCGAAAACCCAAACAGCCTGCTCGACGTCACCGATATCGTGTTCATCGATCCGGTTGGTACGGCCTTTTCCACCGCGCTGGGCGATACCGATCCCAAGGAATTCTGGGGCGTGACCAAGGACGCCAAGTCGATCGCGCAGTTCATCCGCACCTGGCTGTCGGAGAACAACCGCTGGAACGCGCCCAAATATCTGGGCGGAGAAAGCTATGGCACCACCCGCACCGCTGCGGTGGTGAACGAGCTCGAAGGCACGTACAACGACGTCGCGTTCAACGGACTGCTGCTGATCTCGACCATTCTCGATTTCGGCGCGCAGGCCGAGGTCCCGGGCAATGAAATGCCCTATGTGTTGATGGTCCCCAGCATGGCGGTGACCGCGCTCTACCACGGCAAGACAACGCCAGCGGCATCGGGGACCGGCCCTGCCGCGCTCGCTGCCGAGGCCAAGGTGTTTGCCACCGACGAATATCTCCCCGCTTTGATGAAGGGGTCTGCGCTGGTGGGCGAGGAACGCGCTGCGATTCGTGCGAAGCTTTCGCGCTATACCGGGCTTACCGAGCAGTATCTTGAAAGCGCCGACCTGCGCGTCACCCCCAGCCGGTTCTACAAGGAGCTGCTGCGCGATCGCGGACTGGTCGTCGGGCGGCTCGATGCGCGCTACACCGGCAAGGACTTCGACAATGCCGGCGAAACCCCCGACAACGATCCCAGCTTCTATGGCATCGACGGCAGCTACACCGCGGCCTTCAACGCCTATGTCCGGCAGGAGCTGAAGTTCAGCCCGGAGCGGCAATATGTCACCATTGGCGGCATCCGCGACTGGGACTGGGACCTGCCCGGCAATGGCGGCGAAGCGCGCTACTACAAGAACGTCGCGCCCTATATCGGCCGCGCGCTGCGCGAAAACAGCGGGCTTCGCGTGCTGGTGGCGCAGGGCTGGTACGATTTCGCCACCCCGTTCTTCGGCGCCGAATATTCGCTGACCCGCACCGGCATCCCCACCGACCGCATCGAGTACACCAGCTACGACGCCGGCCACATGATGTATGTCAACGAGACGGACCTCACCAAATTGTCGCGCGATATCCGGGACTTCATGCGCAGGCGCTGATCGGGAACAAAATCGCCGAAGAACGTTGTCAGCCTTATGGCCGTAATGATTTAGGGGCATGATGGTGTGATGAAAGCTCTTCTCCTTGCCCTTGTGGCACCTGCAACGATCTCCATTCCGCCCGCGCCACCTGCCCCCCCGAACACCGAGCGGACGCTGCTCGCCTGGGTTCCGGGGGAGGTCCGCTGCGCTGGAACTGTCGTCAGACCCAGGTCCCTCGAGCGCCCGCTGGCCACCCTGTCATGGGTCAGCCAGGTTGCCGGCAACGCAGTGACCTACGCGTTCGCCATCGATTCGAGCGGTCGGACGATGGGGATACGCCGGGTCCCGAAGAACGCACGGGCCAATGGCTCGGAAGACATCGCGCCCTCGCTCGCCGCGAGCCGCTTTGCTGTAGGCCAGCCGCGCTCCGACTGCACGATCAGCTATGCGCCCGAGCCGACGAGCCTGAACGCGGCGCCGGTTGCCGATCTCATCGCCTATTCGGTGAACGCGATATCCGGCCCCCTGCCCAGGCCGGCCTGGGAGCGCATCCAGGGCGACAGCAACTGCCGCGACGAGCGCGCGCTGGGGATCGAAACCCGTGCCTTTCCCGATTTCAAGGCGATTGCGGCAACCCCCGGCGTGCGCGAGTGGTCGATGGTCGGCTATGACATCCAGGAAGACGGAGCGACATCCAACATCGCAACCGTCGCAGGAAGCCGGAATGCCGCGCTCGATGCCGCGAGCAGGGATGCCGTGGCAAAAACGCGCTATTACAAGGGCGGACGCCAGGGCTGCCGGTTCCCTTATTGGCTGAGCCCGGCCCCGCTTCCGGCCCCGGCATTGCCCGACGAGCAGCAGTTCCGCCCCGCCGGCGCGACCTGCCCCGCCCGCCACGACTGGGCCGTGCAACCCGCGCTGCGCTTCCCGGAGCCTTATCGCCGCCGCGGAATCGAAGGGTGGGCCATCGTCACCTATGATGTCGCGCCATGGGGCGAAGTCTCGAACATCCAGGTCGTCGCAAGCGAGCCCAGCGAAGACTTCGGCACCCAGGCTGCCATCGTCGTTCGCGGCGGCAAGGCAGCGACGAACCGCGGCTTTGTCGGCTGCACTGAGCGGGTCAAGTTCATGATGGGACCGGATGAGCGCGACGATCCGTGAGCACCCTGTCGTGGCTGCATTCAGGCATGGCTACGCTTGCTCGGATCACAGATGATGGTGACCCGGTCACATCCACCGTCTCGAGGAGGGGTGACCACAAGAGAGTCGTTTGCCGAACGAAACTTTTTCCCGAGATCCTCGCGCTTCAGCCTGTGGCTGCGGCAGATGGCTGCTTCGGGCACATCAAGGTGACTGTGCCAGCCTTGAAGTCATAGGTGAGCGACGCGCAGTGTCCGATCGTATCCAGGCCGATGTAGAGACGCTGGGTCGGGACCTTGCGCTTGCTGTCGCCCGTGACCACAATCTCGTCGAGATCCTGGTCGGGGGCAGCGCCATCGGGGATGCCTTGGGAATTGCCCATGTCCGAAACGCGGACCGCAAGATTGCGTATCTCCAGCTCGCCCAGCATCAGGGGACGATCGAGCTCTAGGCGGCGGATGGGACGCGGTATTTCATACAGTATCGGTGCCTCGCGGGCATCGCCGTTGAACCGCCCGCCATGCACATCGGCGATCCATCGGCCGCCAGTTGCAGTCACCACACTTTCTGCCCGAGCCAGGCTGAATGCGAGGTAGACCGGCTTGCCGCCAACGTCGATCTTCATGCCCGTCTGGCTGAGGCCCATATCCTTGTCGAGGGGGAAGGTCATCGCCTGATCGCCCGCCTGCGGGTCCCGCAAGACAAATATGGTGCGCCGGAACGGAAAGGTGGCAGGGCCGGCAACACCATCGGCGCCGTCTGCCACCTGCCGGTCGCTGAAAGCCGTGCGGCTCTTGAAGGACGTGGTTCCTGCACGATACTTAACATTGTCGGTTCGCAGGGCGATCTTCACCGGTCCGATCAAATACACATACCCGATCATGCTGGGCTTCAGCCCGACTTTCTCTGCCACATCGGCATTCACGGTCGGCACCGAGACGGCATCCGGTGCCAGGCGAAAGCGCACGGGTTGATCGTTGATGAGCATCGCGACCGTGTCGCCCATCCGGACACTCAGATCGGCGGGCGGCGTGTTTGAGGGCTGTGCTGCCGCTTGCCCGGCGCACAGCGCAAGCGCGACCGTGAGGATTGATGCACGCCGCTGCATAAACGAACTCCCAGATAACCACCAACGACCCAAGGCCCGGCCTGTGCCGAACCAGCAATCAACACGTAGCATAGCTCGAAACGGCTTGCGTGCTTTCCGCATTCGGATCGACAAATCAATTTCAGGTTGCAGCAATACCCGAACGAAAGTCGCCTGCCTCGTCCTGGAGGTGCATCGCCTCCGAGAAACTGCTGTTTATTGGTTGAATTCGCAACGGCAAGCTGGCGTCATTGCTTCTTAGCGCGTTCCGTTGACCAGAACATCATGGTGAGACCGAGCCCGACCATGATCAGCGAAAGCGGCGCGGCATATTGCATGAACGTTGCAATCTGTTCGCCAGACCAGCCGGTCTTGACGGTGTCAGCCAACAATTCTGCGCCGTTCAACAGCCCGGCATGAAGCCAGAAGGCCGTCAGGATCATGAAGGTGCTGCACAATAGAGCAATTGCTAGGGCCATGGTCCGAGTTCGCATCATGGGAAGCCATTCTCCTCACACAATTGCCTGCCAATTCCTTTTTTAACCCGTTCGGCAATGTCCTAAAAGGGGTCCGTTGCCAAATCGCGGCTTTTTTCAGAGATGCTTCGCAGGGCGTTGTCGAACAAATTCAGGCTTGCCGCTTGGACTTTATTGAAGCGTGACGGAAGGTTGCAAGAAGCACGACCAAACCGATTACGTTGAAAAGACCGCCGGAAACAACTGTCACAAGCTCGAGCCAGCCATCAAACTGCATTCCCGCGAAAATCAGCGAATTGCCAGCAAAGATCGTAGCTAGCGCTCGCCACATCAGGAGATGGCCTCTGGTGACAACGACGTTTTCATCGAGGTTACTAAAAACTGCCATAGGTAACGCTCGCATACACGAGGGGATTTCGCAACCGAGCGTACGGTCAGAAGTTCAAAGGCTGAGACTGACAGTGGGAAGTCGGCTGGGGGTCGTTTGCTGAACGAAGCCTTTTTTGACGGCAGTCTGAAAAGCTGGCATCTCGATTGCCACCGAAAACATCCCATGCCCACTGGGCACGGCGAGAACGCAAAAGGACATCGATGACCAAGATCACTCTGCACGGCATCCCCAATTGCGACACGATGAAGAAGGCGCGCGTCTGGCTCGAGGCGCAGGGACTGGCCTATGATTTCCACGACTACAAGAAGCTCGGGATAACCTCCGGCAAGCTGAACGCCTGGGCGGATGCTGTCGGATGGGAGGTGCTGCTCAACAAGGCGGGGACCACCTTCCGCAAGCTCCCCGATGCCGACAAGGCGGACATCACCCGTGACAAGGCGATCGCGCTGATGGTCGAGCAGCCTTCGCTGATCAAGCGACCGGTGCTGGAGTATCCCGGCGGCGTGCTGGTCGGCTTCAAGCCGGATGTCTATGCGAGCGCACTCGGCTGAAAATTCGCCTTGAAGATTTGGTCTGAAGATTTGGGCTGCGCCGCTGTCATATCGCTGTCTCCGTCCCCATCTACGAGGGATCACTGACAGGAGAATGCAGTCATGCCCAAGGCCATCTGGAACGGTACCGTCATCGCCGAGAGCGACGATACCGTCGTAGTCGAGCGCAACCACTATTTCCCGCGCGACAGCGTTCGCGCCGATCTGCTCAAACCCAGCGCCACCACCAGCGTGTGCGGCTGGAAGGGCACCGCCTCGTATTATTCACTCGAGGTCGACGGCAAGACCAATGCCGACGCCGTATGGTATTACCCTGAGCCCAAGGACGCGGCCAAGGAGATCGCCGACCGGCTCGCCTTCTGGAAGGGCGTCGAGGTCACCGCGTGATCCTGAGCGCCTTCATGCTGCTCGCGAGCAGCGCCAACCCCCTCGTCATCGCGCATCGCGGGGCAAGTGGGGAGCGGCCCGAGCATACGCTCGAGGCCTATGCACTGGCGATCGATCAGGGGGCAGATTTTATCGAGCCCGACCTTGTCAGCACCCGAGACGGCGTGCTGGTGGCGCGGCACGAAAACGAGATTTCCGAGACCACCGACGTCGCTGCGCGTCCTGAGTTTGCCAGCCGCAAGACCAGCAAGCTGATCGACGGCCAGACGCTCACGGGCTGGTTCACCGAGGATTTCACGCTCGCCGAATTGAAGACGCTGCGCGCGAGGGAGCGGCTGCCGCAGTTGCGCAAGGCGAACACCGCGTACGATGGCCGCTACGAAGTGCCGACGCTCCTCGAAATCATCGCATTGGTGCGCAAGCGGCAGAGCGAGACGGGGCGGACGATCGGGCTGTATCCCGAAACCAAACACCCCAGCTATTTCCGCTCTATCGGGCTCCCGATCGAGGAGAAGCTGGTCGCGACGCTGGGCGATGCCGGCTATGACGGCGCGGACGACCCCGTTTTCATCCAGAGCTTCGAGGTCGAGAACCTCAAACGGCTGCGCGGCATGACCAAGCTGCCGCTGGTGCAGCTGATGGCGGGCGCCTTCGGCCCACCCGATCTGCCCGGTATGACCTATGCCGAAATGAGCACGCAGCCGGGCCTTGCCGACATCGCGCGATACGCCAATGCGATCGGCGTTGAAAAGGCGATGGTCATCCCGCGCGATGCCAGCGGCGATCTGGCCGAGCCGACGGCGCTGGTGCGCGACGCGCATGCGGCGGGCCTGAAGGTCCATGTCTGGACGTTCCGCCGCGAGAATTATTTCCTGCCGCAAGATCTGCGCATCGGCGCCGACCCTGCCGCAACCGGCAATGTCACCGCCGAAATCCACGCCTTTCGCGCCACGGGGATCGACGGCTATTTCACCGACAATGTCGTAGAAGGCGTCGCCGCCGCCCGGTGACGAGACGCGCGATCAAGGCGGAGGCGGCAATCCGCCCGAGGCGGTCCCTTCCTCCCGCGCTGCCTGCTTGCCGTCACGGATCGCTTCGCGCATGTCCTTGTGATCGGCGGCGTCGGGGGTTTCAGGCTCCTCGTTGAGCGCCTTGGCGGCGCGCGGTGCCAGGCAGACCTTGGCGATCACCGGCAGGTGATCCGACCCGACATTTTCCAGCACCTTCATGTCCACCAGGGTGAAATCGGGCGACATGAACAGGTGGTCGAGCGGCCAGCGCAGCCCGGGCAGATTGGCCGGGAAGGTCGCGTACAGCCCGCGGCCGATGCGCGGATCGAGATAGCCGCCGATCCGCTTGAACATCTGCGAGGTGCGCGACCAGGCGACATCGTTGAAATCGCCCATTGCCAGCACGGGCAGCTTGGATTCCTTGGCGTGGCGTGCGGCGATCGCGATCTCGCCATCGCGCTTTTCGGTGTTCTCGCCCGGCTGGGGCGGACGCGGATGCAGGCCGATATATCGGAACTGCGCACCCGCCTTGGTCTGCATGGTCGCGAACACCGATGGGGTTTCCTTGTCGATCAGCCAGGTGATCTCGGCATCCTCCACCGGCAGCCGCGACAGCAGGATCAGCCCGTAGAGATTGTCGAGCGGCGCGGACGAGCGGTGGGGATAGCGGTCGATGACGGGCTTGAGGGCGTCTTCCCAAAGCTTGTCGGTTTCCAGCAGCAGCACGATGTCGGGGTCTTCACGGTCGATCAGCTGGATCGTGCGCGCGTAATCGCGGTTGGTCTGCAGCACGTTGAACGAGAAAGCGGAGATGCAGTTTTCGCGGTTGATCACCGCCTGTGCGACCTCGGTCTTGGCCAACGGGGTGTACGGATAGATGCGAAAGCCCTGCCAGCCGATAACCAGCAGCATCGCCACCACCACCGCGCCGCGGACCCAACCGCTCAGCACCGGCACCGCCGCAACCAGAGCGATCGCGGCAAGCACCATCAGCGCGACACGCGGAAAGTCCCACATGCGGATGTACCAGCGATAGCTGGTCAGCAGGCTGAGCGTCGTGCCAGTTGCGGCAATGGCGGCCAGCACAAAAACAAGGATTCGCAGCATCCTGAATCATATCCGTTGTGGAAGGAAAAGAGAGCACCCTTGTCGCGTGCTGCGCGGCATTAGGCAAGCGTGGCGTCCCTTCCTGCGCCGTTGTGTTTGCAGAGCGCCGGATGCGCCGCTACACCTGCCGCCATGTCCACGACCTACACGCTCGATACATCGACCAGCCGCGCCAATCCGACGCCCGCGCCCATGAAGCGCCTGACCGTGCCCGCGATCCAGCGGCGCAAGGTCGATGGCGTCACCGATCAGCCGGTTGTGATGCTGACCGCCTATACCGCGCGCATGGCGCAGTTGCTCGATCCGCACTGCGACATGCTGCTGGTCGGCGATTCGCTGGGCCAGGTGATCTATGGCCTGCCCAGCACGGTCCCCGTCACGCTCGAGATGATGGCCGCGCATGGCGCTGCGGTGGTGCGTGGCAGCTATCACAGCATCGTCGTCATCGACATGCCGTTCGGCAGCTATGAAGCCTCGCCCGAACAGGCCTTTGCCAGCGCCGCACGATTGCTCAAGGAAACCGGCGCGGCGGCGGTCAAGCTCGAGGGCGGCGCGGCGATGGCGCCGACCGTGCGTTTCCTCACCGAGCGCGGCATCCCCGTGGTCGGCCATGTCGGGCTGACCCCACAGGCGATCAACATCCTGGGCAGCTATGCTGCGCGCGGGCGCTCGGGTGCGGAGGCCGACAAGATCGTCAGCGATGCAGTCGCGCTCGACAAGGCGGGCGCCTTTGCCATCGTCGTCGAAGGCGTGGTCGAACCAATCGCCATCGCGGTGACCGAGGCTGTCGCGGCGATCGTCATCGGTATCGGCGCCTCGGCGCAATGCGATGGCCAGGTGCTGGTCACCGAAGACATGCTGGGCCTGTTCGAACGCACCGCGCGCTTCGTGAAGAAGTACGAGAACCTTGCAGGCGTGATCGAAACCGCGGTGAAGAGCTATTCCGCCGAAGTCACCGCGCGCAGCTTCCCCAGCGCCGACCAGACCTACGCCCCGAAAGACTAAGCCCCGTCATTCCCGCGAACGCGGGAATCCCGCCTTCTTTGATCTTGGCGCAGAAGCGGGACCCCCGCCTTCGCGGGGGTGACGTTCAAATTGTTCTCCCGGTGGCAGAGCCCCCTTTCGCTCAGATCAGCTCCAACGCCACCGCGGTCGCTTCGCCGCCACCGATGCACAGCGACGCAACGCCGCGCGTGCCGCCGCGCGTCTGCAACGCCGAGATCAGCGTCGCGATGATCCGCGCACCGCTGGCGCCGATCGGGTGGCCCAGCGCGGTGGCGCCGCCATGGACATTGACCTTGTCGTGGGGAATGCCGAGGTCGCGCATGGCGATCATCGAGACGCAGGCGAATGCCTCGTTGACCTCGAACAGATCGACGTCATCGACGCTCCAGCCGGCCCTTTCCATCGCCTTGCGGCTCGCATCGACCGGCGCGGTGGTGAACTTTGCCGGGGCATGCGCGTGCGCCGCGTGGCTGACGATCCGCGCGACCGGCTTGAGACCGAGGCGATCGGCCACGCTCTGCCGAGTCAAGACGAGGGCTGCTGCGCCATCGGAGATTGACGAGGCGTTGGCGGCGGTGATCGTGCCATCCTTGGCGAAGGCGGGCTTGAGCGTCGGGATCTTGCTGGCGTCGCCCTTGAGCGGCTGTTCGTCCTTGTCGATCGTCTCGGTGCCCTTGCGGCCTGTTATCTCCACCGCGACGATCTCGCGGTCGAAAGCGCCCGAGGTCTGCGCGTGCTGCGCGCGGGTGAGAGAGGTCACCGCATAATCGTCCTGCGCCTCGCGGGTGAACTGATATTCGCCCGCAGTTTCCTCGGCAAAGCTGCCCATCGCGCGGCCCGGCTCATAGGCATCCTCGAGGCCATCGAGGAACATGTGGTCCATCACCCGGTCATGCCCGATCCGCGCGCCGCCGCGATGCTTGGTCAGCAGGTACGGCGCGTTGGTCATGCTTTCCATGCCGCCGGCCACCAGCAGGTCGACCGAACCCGATGCCAGCGCCTCGGCGCCCATGATCGTGGCCTGCATGCCGCTGCCGCACATCTTGTTGACCGTGGTCGCCTCGACGGATGTCGGTAGCCCAGCCTTGAGCGCAGCCTGGCGCGCGGGAGCCTGGCCGAGGCCTGCAGGCAGAACGCAGCCCATGTAGATCCGCTCGACATCGCCGCCCGATACTCCGGCGCGCTCGACCGCTGCCTTGACTGCGGTGGCGCCCAGATCGGTCGCGCTCGCGCCGGACAGGCTGCCCTGAAAGCTGCCCATCGGGGTGCGCGCATAGGACAGGATGACGACGGGATCGGCGGCGGAAAATGCGGTCATGACATTCGGTCCTCTGGCAGGTTCAATGATGCGGTTTCCCCTAGAGCAAGCTGCGGTGCATTTCAAATGCCGCACGCGTCATGCAAAAGCGCTTTTCACGTGCGACCCAAGCCAGCTAAGGCTCAGGACGCGCCCCCTTCCCCGGTGCTAGGCTATTGAAACGATGTTTGCGCCCCTGCTGCAGCACCCCGTGATCGCACCGATCGCCGCAGCGATACTCGGCTCGATCCTCGGCAGCTTCATCGCCGCATTGGTCAGCCGCTGGCCGCAGGGACGATCGGTGCTGTCCGGTCGTTCGCATTGCGATTCGTGCGATACGGTGCTGCGCCCCTGGCACCTCGTACCGGTCATCTCCTGGCTGGCGCTTCGTGGCCGGTGCGCCACCTGCAACGCGGTGATCGGACGTGACACGCTGGTCATCGAGCTTTTGGCCGCCGCGATCGGCGCGCTCGCGTTCGCGCTGCACCCGGGCTGGGCGGGGCTGGGCATCGCCGCCTTTGGTTGGCTGCTGCTGCCGCTCGCCTGGCTCGATCTGCGGCACTATTGGTTGCCGCACCCGCTCACCCTGGCGCTGGCAATCGGCGGATTGATCGCGGGTTTTGCAGGGCTGCCCCCCGATGTGACCAGTCGGCTGATCGGCGCAGGCGCGGGTCTGGCGATGCTGTGGGGCATCGCGCTGGCCTATCGCACGCTGCGCGGGCGCGACGGACTGGGCGGCGGCGACCCGCTGCTGCTGGGCGCGATCGGGCTGTGGCTGGGCTGGCAGGCGCTGCCGCTCGTGCTGCTGATCGCGAGCGGCGCAGGCCTTGCCATCGCACTCGTCCTGCAGGCGCGCGGTACCGTGCTCGACAACGCGACCCGCTTTCCATTGGGTACGTTGATGGCAGCGGCCGCCTGGCCGGTCGCTTTGCTCAGCTTTTAGAGTCTGGCCTTAGCGACGCGTCGCCTTGCGCAGGCCGTTGCTCAAGAAGGTCTGGCCGCGCTGCGATACGGCAAACGTGCCGCTGGTGAGCAATGCCAGAAAGCCGATGCCGATGATCAGCCCGGACGAGGCTCCGATGGCGAGCAGGATCAGCATAACGCCGACAAAAGGTGCAGCCATCAGACCAAACAGGCCCGCGACGACGAGCGTGGATTGCAGTGTATCAAACATGGTGGGGAATTTCCGGCAAAGCTGCGAAGACGCAGAAATCGAACGACAAAATAGCCAAGCCGATGCCCCATCATGCCAAAGTCGCGGCGTGCTGGCCAGCGGTATTACACTGCCTTGCGCCCCTCGATCAGCGCATCGACCACTGCCGGATCGGCCAATGTGCTGGTATCCCCCAATGCCCCGACGTCATTTTCGGCGATCTTGCGCAATATCCGCCGCATGATCTTGCCGCTGCGGGTCTTGGGCAGCGCGGGGGTGAAGTGGAGGTGGTCGGGTGTCGCGATCGGGCCGATCTCCTTGCGCACCAGCGCCTTGAGCTCTGCGGTCAGCGCATCGTCTGCGTCCTCACCGACATTGAGCGTGACATAGCAGTAGATGCCCTGCCCCTTGATGTCGTGCGGGAAGCCGACGACCGCTGCCTCGGCGACGCGCGGATGCAGCACCAGCGCACTTTCGACTTCGGCGGTGCCCATTCGGTGGCCGGACACGTTGATGACATCGTCCACCCGGCCCGTGATCCGGTAATAGCCGTCCTCGTCGCGTTTGCAGCCGTCGCCAGTGAAATACTTTCCCTGGTAGGTGCTGAAATAGGTCTGCACGAAGCGGTCATGGTCGCCATAGACCGTGCGCGCCTGTCCCGGCCACGAAGCGGCGATGCACAGGTTGCCCTCGGTCGCGCCATCCAGGATGTTGCCATCGGCATCCACCAGTTCGGGATCGATCCCGAAGAACGGCAGCCCCGCGCTGCCCGGACGCATCGCATGCGCATAAGGCAGGGTGGTGATCATGATCCCGCCGGTCTCGGTCTGCCACCAGGTGTCCATCACCGGCACCTGCTCCTTGCCCACGACGCGGTGATACCAGCGCCATGCCTCGGGGTTGATCGGCTCGCCCACCGATCCGATCAGCCGCAGCGCGGACAGGTCGTGCTTCTCTACGGGCGCGTCGCCCTCGCGCATCAGCGCGCGGATCGCGGTCGGCGCGGTGTAGAAGATGTTGACGCCGTGGCGTTCGCACATGTCCCAGAACCGGCTGTGGTCGGGGTAATTGGGAACGCCCTCGAACAGCAGGCTGGTCGCGCGGTTGAGCAGCGGCCCGTAGACCGCATAGCTGTGCCCGGTGACCCAGCCGATATCGGCGGTGCACCAATAGACCTCGCCGGGGCGGTAATCGAAGGCGTAGTGGAACGTCGTCGCCACCCAGACGGCATAGCCGCCGGTGGTGTGGAGAACGCCCTTGGGCTTGCCGGTCGATCCAGAGGTATAGAGAATGAATAGAGGGTCCTCCGCCCCCATCGACTCGCAGGGGCACGTCGCAGGGACGGTCGCGGCAACGTCGTGATACCAGTGGTCGCGGCCTTCGGTCATGGTGACATCGGAGCCGGTGTGGCGAACGACCAGCACCGCGTCGACTTCGATGCCGTGCTGCTCCAGCGCGGCATCGACATTGGCCTTGAGCGGGACCGTCTTGCCGCCGCGCATCCCGGCATCGGCGGTGACGATGAAGCGGCTCGCGCAATCCTCGATCCGCCCCGCCAGCGCCTCGGGCGAGAACCCGCCGAACACCACCGAGTGCACCGCGCCGATCCGCGCGCAGGCCAGCATCGCGATCGCGCCTTCGAGCACCATCGGCATATAGATGGTGACCCGGTCGCCCTTCTGTGCCCCAAGCGCCTTGAGCGCACCCGCCATCGCCTGAACCTCGCGCAGCAGGTAGTCATAGCTCAGCGTGCGCACCTCACCCGGGGTGTCGCCTTCCCAGATCAGCGCGGTGTCGCTGCCATGCCCTGCGGCGACGTGGCGATCGACGCAGTTGAAGCACAGGTTGAGTTCGCCATCCTCGTACCATCGGATGTCGACAGGATCGAACGAAGATCGGTTGATCCGCGTCGGCTTTGCGCTCCAGTCGATCCGGTCCGCCTGCAGGGCCCAGAAGCCATCCGGATCGCGCAGCGATGCCGCGTAAAGCTCGCCATATTGTGCGGGCGTGCACCATGTCTCGGCGTCGACCGGAGGCGCGATCAGCGCCTCTGCCGTGGCGTCCTGGGGGGTGGGGCTGGTCATGAGCAATGTCCTTGGCAGGAAGAGGGCCGCATCGGCCTGAGCGTGCCGTGGTTCTGCCGCAACCGCCCCGCATCGGCAACCCGTCGCAAACCGACGCAGTGTGACGAACTTGATATTGATATAACATTACACCGGTGCTAGCGGACACGCGAACAGCCGCCTGGGTCGCATCCGGGTCATCCGCCCGCGCGACCCACACGCCACATGGCAACTGGCGGCTGCAACCTGAAAAAAACAAATCACGGGAGCATCCTTTGACCATGCGCAGCACGCTTTTGCTCGTTTCCTCCTCGCTCAGCCTCGGCACGGCCTTGCTGGCCCCCCTGCCCGCGCTGGCGCAGCAGACCGCGGCCCCGGTGGAAGCCGGAGACGAGGACGAGGGCGATGATTTCCATCGCAATCGCGGCATCATCGTCACCGCGCCGTTCGTGCGCGACCTCAGCATCCTTGCCGGCACATCCGAGCTTTCGGGCGACGATCTGTCGCGCGAAGCGCGCTCGCAGATCGGCGATTCGCTGACCAAGCTTCCCGGCGTTTCGGCGACCAGCTTCTCGCCCGGCGCCTCGCGCCCCGTGCTGCGCGGTTTCCAGGGCGAACGCATCCGTGTGCTGACCGATGGCATCGGCACGATCGACGTGTCCAACACCTCGCCCGACCATGGCGTGACGGTCGAACCCATCATCCTCGACCGCATCGAGGTGCTGCGCGGCCCCGCCGTGCTGCTGTTCGGCGGCCAGGCTGTCGGCGGCGCGGTCAACGCGATCGACAAGCGCATCCCGCGCGAAGTGCCCGAAGAGCCGTTCCACCTCGATGCGCTGGCAACTTACGGCAGCGCCGCGGACGAGCGCAGCTTCGGCGCCAGCCTCGATGTTCCGCTGACCTCCAAGCTCGTGCTGCATCTTGATGGAAGCTATCGCAAGTCCAACGACATGCGCGTCGGCGGCTTCGTGCTTTCGCCCGGGCTGCGCGCGGAGCAACTGGAAGAAGCGGCTGAAGAGCGCGCAGAAGGCAATATCGAGGAAGCGCAAGAGGCAGAGGAACTCGCCGGCCTGCGCGGTCGCATCCCCAACACCGGCACCGAGACTTACAGCTTTGGCGGCGGCCTGGCCTATATCGGCGAGGGTGGCAGCTTCGGTGTCTCGGGCAGCTATTACAACAGCCTCTACGGCGTTCCGGAACGTCCCGGCGCTGGCCATCACCATGGCGAGGAAGGCGAAGAGGAAGCCGGCGGCGAGGAAGAGGAAGGTCCGGTGACCATCGGGCTCGACCAGATCAAGGTCGACTTCCGCGGCGAAGTGTTCCTGCCCGGATTTTTCGAGGCGCTGCGCCTGCGCGCATCCTATGCCGACTTCAAGCAGACCGAGTTCGAAGGTGACGAGGTGGGCACCGTGTTCACCAACGAGGGCATCGAATCGCGGCTCGAGCTGGTGCAGCGCGACCGCGGCGGCTGGCGCGGCGCCAGCGGCGTGCAATATGTCCACCGCGACTTCAGCGCCGTCGGCGCAGAAGCGTTCGTGCCGCCCAACGTGACCGACCAGATCGGCTTCTTCACGCTGCAGGAAATCCGCTCGGGCAATTTCGAGGTCGAGGGCGCCGCGCGCTACGACAAGGTCAACGTCAAGTCGCAGGTGCTGGGCGTGGAGCGTGACTTCAACTCCTATTCATTCGCGCTGGGCGCTGCCTATATCGCCAACGACCAGCTGCGCATCGGCGTCAACCTCAACCGCGCCCAGCGCGCTCCGGCGGCCGAGGAGCTGTTCTCCAACGGCCCGCACATCGCGACCCAGGCGTTCGAGATCGGCAACCCCGATTTCACCACCGAAAAGAGCTGGGGCGGCGAGGCCTATATCCGCTGGTCAACGCCAGATGTGAGCCTTGCCCTCACCGGCTTCTACAACAGCTTCGACGACTTCATCATCGACGTGCCCACGGGGCTCGAGGAAGATGATCTGCCGGTGTTCCAGTTCATCCAGAACGATGCCAAATATTATGGTCTCGAGGCCGAGGCTTCGGTGATCTTCGCGCGTGCAGGCGGCTTCCGCTTCAGCGCGGATGGCGTGGCCGATTATGTCCATGCCTCGCTCGACGGTCTGGGTCCGGTGCCACGCATCCCGCCGCTGCGCCTGCTGGGCGGCCTCGAAGCGCAGAGCGATACGGTATCGCTGCGCGCCGAGGTCGAGTGGTTCGACGATCAGCAGCGCAATGCCAATTTCGAGACCGAGACCGATGGCTTCACTTTGGTCAACGCCAGCGCTTCGTGGAAGCCGTTTGGTGCCTCGCGCGGGGTGACGCTGATCGCGTCCGCCAACAACATCTTCGATGTCGTCGGTCGCCGCGCAGCCAGCTTCACCAAGGACTTTGCCCCGCTCGCGGGCCGCGACTTCCGCATCTCGGCGAAGTTCAGCTTCTGACGCATTGACTCATGCGCCCCTGTTCTTCGGCCAGCGTCGCAGAACAGGGGCCCAGGCTGTGTTGAGAGATCCCTCGTAGCAACGTCATTCCCGCGAACGCGGGAATCCCGCTATCTTTCCCACGACAGGCGCAGAAGCGGGACCCCCGCTTTCGCGGGGGTGACGAGGGAAATTGAGCAATCGCATGTTCGGGCTGCGAACGGCGCCGCAGCAGGCTCAGCTCTCGCCGAAGCCCACCGACAGGAAGTCCGGCATCGGGCCGTTCCAGCCCTCATCGGGACCATCGTCGCGATCGTTCGAACGCCGCGGCTTGGAAGCTGCCGGGCGACGGTCGGCCGAGCGCGGGCGATCCTCGCGCGGCTTGCTGTCGCGAGGCCTGTCTTCACGCGCCCTGGCCTCGCGCGGTTCGCGGCGTGGCTTTTCCTCGCGGATTTCCTCTTCAGCGACGTCTGCTGCCGGTGCGCGATCCTCGCGCGGAGCACGCGCCTTGGCTTCGCCGCGAGCGGTCCTGCGCCGGGGCGCACGCTCTTCGGGTTCGCGCGCCTTGGCGGGCTTGGCTTCCGCGCTCGAGCCGCCGGGATCGGCCACGGTGATCTCGGGGATCGTCGTGCCGATCAGCTTTTCGATATTGGCGAGCGCTTCGGCGTCTTCTTCGGTGATGAAGGTATAGGCCTTGCCGGTCGCCCCTGCCCGGCCCGTGCGGCCGATGCGGTGGACATAGTCATCGGGATGCCACGGCGCGTCATAGTTGAACACATGGCTGACGCCCTTGATGTCCAGACCGCGCGCGGCGACATCGGATGCGACCAGAATGTTGATCGTGCCGTCCTTGAACTTGTCGAGTTCGGCGATGCGGTCGCGCTGTTCCATGTCGCCATGGATCTCGCCCGAATCGAAGCCACCCTGGCGCAGCGCCTTGTTGAGGTCGCGCACCGTGGTCTTGCGGTTGCAGAAGATGATCGCGGTGTGGACGCCGGCATCGAGCATCGCAAACAGCGTATCGCGCTTGCGGCGTGACTGGACACGGACCTTGCCCTGCTCGATCGAGGCGTTGGCGCTCGCAGGCCTGGCGACCTCGATGTACTTCGGGCTGGTCAGGAAGCGGTCTGACAGCTTCTTGATCGGCGGCGGCATGGTCGCCGAAAACAGCAGCGTCTGGCGGGTCGCGGGCAAACGAGTGCAGATCGTCTCGATGTCAGGAATGAAGCCCATGTCGAGCATGCGGTCGGCCTCGTCGATCACCAGCAGCCCGCAACCGGTCAGCAGGATGTTGCCGCGATCGTAGAGGTCCATCAGGCGACCCGGGGTCGCGATCAGCACATCGACGCCCTTTTCAAGCGCCTTGATCTGGTCGCCCATCGATACGCCGCCGATCAGCAGCGCCATCGAAAGCTTGTGATACTTGCCGTATTTGTCGAAATTCTCTGCCACCTGGGCGGCGAGCTCGCGGGTGGGCTCGAGGATCAGCGAGCGCGGCATCCGCGCGCGGCTGCGGCCTTCGCCCAGCACGTCGATCATCGGCAGAACGAATGCGGCGGTCTTGCCGGTGCCGGTCTGCGCAATGCCGATGATGTCCTTGCCCATCAGGACCGACGGGATGGCCTGCGCCTGGATCGCGGTCGGGGTCGTATAGCCGGAATCAGTGACCGCCTGGATCAATTTTTCGGAAAGGCCGAGATCGGCAAATATCATAGAGTATCCAGATTAAGGCAGCAGCGCACACACAGTTCGTCGCGCTATCGATGCAGGGCCATGGGCCACGCGGGTGCTCTGCGCAAACATCGGTCAAAAGTCAACCATTGTGCGTTGACATGCAAATGCGCGATCAATCTTCCGGGACCAGCTGACGCAGTTTCTCGACTTCGCATTTGCTCCCCGATCGTGCCTGAAGCAGATCGCGGTCGACGCACAACCGGCCATCGCCGCTGCGCTCCATATAAAAGCCCTGATAGAATTCGCGCGCGCTGCAGGTGCGCTCCAGCTGCGCCTCGATCATCCGCTGGTCGCGCATGAACAGCACCAGCATGTCGTCATTGATCACCCGTACCCCGGTGACATCGCGCATCGCGAGGCATTTGCCAACCTTGCGCCGCTCGAAGCGTGGCGGTTCGGGCGGGGGTGCCTGGCGCGGGGCTGGCATGGGAAGCAGCGAGGACCGCGAAAGCGACTGGCGTGGCACGCGGATGATCAGCCGCTGCTCGATCCGCACCTGGCCCAGGCTCGGAGGCATCGGCGTTATCGCGCCCGTCACCGACTGTGGCAATCCGGTTTCGACAGGCTGGCTGTCGACGGCGCGTTCGTCCGATGCGGGCCACGCGCCCAGCATCAACAGCGCAAACAGGACGTCAACATAAGCCATGGCCGCGTGCGGCTACCCTCCGGACCCTCAGACTGCAGCTGCAGCCACCCCATGCCCCGGGTTAAGCCGGGCGATTGAACCGTGCATTAACGCTGCGCCCGTTCGTCCTGCAAGCCACGATTTGTGCCCTAGACTGTTGCTTTCGCGCCACGGTCCTTGCCGACTGCAGCGCCGTTGTTTGCGGCGCGCGACAGGTGTAACAGACAGGCCATGATCGAAGCACCCGTTCGCCCCGCCCTGCTGGACCAGATCGCCGCCATCGTCGGCGCCAAGGGTCTTGCCACCGACCCCAGCGATCTAGCCCCGTGGCTGACCGACTGGCGCGGGCGTTATCATGGCGCAGCATTCGCCATGGTTGCCCCCGCGAACGCTGCGGAACTGAGCGCTATTGTCAGCCTGGCCGCGAGCACGCGCACGCCGATCGTGCCGCAGGGCGGCAACAGCGGCATGGTGGGCGGCGCGACCCCCGACGCCACCGGCACCGCTTTTTTGCTCAGCACCCGGCGAATGAACGCGATCCGGGCCATCGACCCCCAGGCGCGCACGGTGGTGGCGGAGGCCGGGGTCGTTCTTCAGACGCTGCACGAGGCGGTGGCGGCGCAGGGCATGCGCTTTCCGCTGACCCTGGGCGGCAAGGGCTCGGCCACGGTCGGCGGGCTGGTCTCGACCAATGCCGGCGGCACCCAGGTGCTGCGCCACGGCACGATGCGCGCGCTGGTCGAGGGGATCGAGGCGGTGCTGCCGGATGGATCGCTCTACGAGGGGCTGGTGACGCTCAAGAAGGACAACCGCGGCTATGACCTGAGGCATCTGCTGATCGGCGCGGAAGGAACGCTGGGGATCGTCACCGCCGCCACGCTGAAGCTGGTGCCGGCGCTGATCGACAGGGCCGTGGTCTGGGCCGGCGTGGAATCGCCGCTTGCCGCGCGGCAGTTGCTGCTGATGCTGGAAGCGCGCGCGGGCCGGGAGATGGAAGGCTTCGAGATCGTACCTCAGCGCTGCCTGACCAACGTGCTGCGGCATATCCCCGGAACCCGCGCCCCGCTCGGCGCGCCCTGCCCCTGGCATGTGCTCGTCGAATTTGCCCGCGACACCGAGGAGGCTCCCGCGCCCGAAGCGTTCGCGCAAGCCCTGATGGCAGAAGCGTTCGAACGCGGCCTGGTGCTGGATGCTGCGATCTCGGCCAGCGAATCGCAGGCCGAGGCGTTCTGGAAGCTGCGCGATTCCATCTCCGAGGCCGAGCGTGCCGAAGGACCCGCGATGCAGCACGACATCAGCGTGCCCGTTGCCGCGATGGCGCAGTTCATCATCGATGCCGGTGCGGCGGTCGAGGCACGGTTTGCCGGCACCGAGGTTGCGGCCTTCGGGCATATGGGTGATGGCAATGTCCACTTTCACGTAGCAGCGCCGCGCGGCGCCGATCCGGCCCGGTGGCCCAACGATCCCGGCAAGGAAATCAGTGCTTTCGTCCACGATCTGGTGGTGGCAGCGGGCGGATCGATCTCCGCCGAACATGGCATCGGCCAGATGAAGCGCGACGAGCTGGCGCGGCTCAGCGATCCTGCACGGATGGGCGCGATGCGCGCCATCAAGCGCGCGCTCGATCCGCAAGGCATCATGAATCCCGGCAAGCTGGTCGCGGGCTGAACGCAGTCCCTCTTGCGCCGGGCCTGCGGGCAACTTAAGGCGCGAACTCCGAATAGCCATCAAGTCAACAGTTTCAGCGGAGAATAGTTCATGGCCAGTGCGCCGCAAGCCAACCGTCTGCCGGTCCTTTTCAACGACCTGGTGCCGCTCAATTCCAACGACCACGCCAAGTTTCGGTCGCGGACCCTGGACGGCGCGCACTTCCTCAAGAACCAGCACGCCATCCCGCTGACCGTGGAAGAATTTCCCGCAGCCCAGCGCCATTACCCGATCATCTTCTCCGCCGGTCCCGATCCCGTGCCGCTGGCCCTGATGGGCATGAACGAAGGCGTCAACGTCTTTCTCGACGACAACGGCAAGTACCGCCAGCCCGCCTATGTGCCGGCCTATGTCCGTCGTTATCCCTTCATGCTCGCGCGTCTGCGTCCGGATGCCGACGAGCTGTCGCTGTGCTTCGACCCGACCTGCGAGGCTCTGGGCGAGTTCGAGGAAGGCGATGCGCTGTTCGACGGCGACCAGCCCAGCGAAACCACCAAGAACATCCTGCAGTTCTGCGAGGACTTCGAGCGCGCGGTTCAGGGTACCGCCTTCTTCATGGAAGAGCTCAAGAAGCACGACCTGCTGATGGACGGCGAGCTCAAGATCGAGCACCAGTCGCTCGCCCAGCCCTTCGTCTATCAGGGCTTCCAGATGGTCAACGAAGAGAAGCTGCGCGACATGCGCGGCGACGAACTGCGCAAGCTGAGCCAGAACGGCGCCCTGCCGCTGATCCACGCGCATCTGTTCTCGCTGCAGGTGATGCGCGACCTGTTCGCCCAGCAGGCTGCCGACGGCAAGGTGCCCAACCTTCCGGCAGAAGCCACCCAGACCAAGTAATCGCCAAATCAGGTAATTGCATGCATCGGCTGCTGCGCCCCCGGCATCTCCGGACGGCGCGGCAGCCGATGTGCGTTTGATGTCAGCCAAAAAGTCCTGCGAGGTCCTTTTTCAGGATCTTGCCATTGGCGTTGCGCGGCAGCGTGTCCGTGCAGAACACGATCCGCACCGGCACCTTGAACGCGGCGAGACGCTCGCGCACCCAGGCCTGCAGTTCCGCCTCGCTGGCATGGGTTCCGGGAGCCAGGTGCACCACCGCCGCCGGTTCTTCTCCCAATGTGCGGTGCGGCAGGCCAATCAACGCGGCATCGGTGACCGCGGGGTGATCGTAGAGCACGTTCTCCACCTCTGACGAATAGATGTTCTCGCCGCCGCGGATGATCATGTCCTTGGCGCGGTCGACGATGTAGCAAAAGCCCTCCTCGTCGAGGCGCGCCAGATCGCCGGTGCGCACCCAGCCATCGACAAAGGCGGCGGCGCTGGCCTCGGGCTTGTTCCAATAGCCTTTGACGATCTGCGGCCCCCTCGCCCACAGCTCGCCAACCTCGCCGACGCCAAGCTCGGTCACGCCATCGGCATCCATGATCTTGAGGTCGCTGACCGGCACGGCAGGGCCGCAGCTGTCGGGGCGATTGAGATAGTCCTCGGCCGAGTGGCTGGTCACCGTCGCCATGGTTTCGGTCATGCCCCAGCCATTGCCGGGCAACGCGCCGAAGACGTCGCGGATCTTGCGCACCAGCTCGGGTGCGGACGGCGCACCGCCATAGGAAATCGACTTGAGCGAGCTCAGATCATATTTGTCGCGGTCTGGATGCTCGATCAGCTGCCAGGCGATGGTCGGGACCCCGCCGGTGGCGGTGACGCGCTCGCGCTCGATGATCTCGAGCGCCTTCACCGTATCCCAGCGGTGCATGAACACCATGGTTGACCCGCCGAACATGATCCCGGTCATCCCCGCGCTGCAGGCGGTGACATGGAACAACGGGATGACCGTCAGCATCACGGCGGGTTCGGGCGCGGGCGGCGCCTCGCCGCGCCTCAGTGCGCTGCGCACCCCGGCATAGGCCGTGGTGAGGATGTTGGTTGTCATGTTGCGATGGCTGCCCAGCGCGCCCTTGGGGTTGCCGGTGGTGCCGCTGGTGTAGAAGATGGTCGCAGCATCCTCGGGCTCCAGCGCGACATCCGGCAAGGTCGTCGCATCGAGCGCCGCATAGCCGTGCGGCGTACCTATCAGGTCTTCGATCGGCCTCGCCTTGGGCGGCAGGTCGCCGCTGCAGCGGGCGACGAGGATGCTCTCAAGGCCTCCCAGTTCGGCAAGATACGGGCTGATCCGGTCGAGGCGTTCGCCATCGGCAATCAGCAACCGGGCGCCGGAATCGGAAATGCCATAAGCCAGCTCTCCCCCGGTCCACCAAGCGTTGAGCGGCACCGCGATCGCCCCCAGGCTGACGATCGCGAAAAACGCCACCGGCCATTCGGGCAGATTGCGCTTCGCCAGCGCCACACGGTCGCCCTTGCCGATGCCTGCCGCCTGCAACGCATGCGCCAGTGTCGCGGTCGCACGGAACCACGCTTCATAGCTGACCCGTTCGTCCTCATAGACGATGAAGGTCCGCTCGCCATGCGCCCGCGCCGCAAGCGCAAGTGCGGCGAGGCTCGGCGGCGCGTTCTTCCAGCACCGGGTGGGAATGCCTTCCACCTCGACCGTCTCGATCTCGAACGGCTGACCCGGCGCGCACAAGATCGCCTCTATCTGCTCGAGCGACATCGCAGGCCATCCCGCAGGCGGCGCCCAGGATGCCGCAGCGTGGCCTTCGGGCGCGAGCGTGGTTTCCGTTATCGTCATGGCTTGGCGATCCTCTCACATCATTTTTCTGTGTTGCGACAACACTATGCAAATGGATGCGCGGCGCAATCACTGAATTGCAGGATCGATTCAGGCGGGCGTGCGTAGGCATCCCTAGCAACCGGATGCTCTTTATAACATAGGTTAATTTACTGAATTTACTGGATAATTAATCTCAAACACCTAAATTGGGTGCGCCGGGCATGGGTTTGAGATCAAAGCCAAGGATTTTGCAGTGTGCCGCCGCAACGTCCACAATACAGGAGGCCAACCTTGTTCGACAGCTGTTTCGTGGCACGTCTGAACCGCTATCTCGATCTGACGTCGCCCGAAAGGGATGCGATCACGCAGCTCGAGCGCGACCCCAAGAATTATGCCGCCGGTACGACGCTGTGGACCGAGGGGGATGACGTTTCCGAACTTCTGATCGTGCACCAAGGTTGGGCGCTGTCCGAGACGCGTCTGACCGGCGGCAAGCGCCAGATTCTGCGCTTTCATTTTTCGGGCGATCTGATCGGAGCATCCGGGATCGCGTTTCGCGATGCGCCCGCCAGCATCGTGGCGGCCACCGACATGGTCGTCTGCCGATTCCCGCGCATGGCCCTGGGCGAAACGTTCATCGCCCACCCCCGGCTGGCGGCGTTGTTCTTCTCCATCAGCCAGATGGAAAGCATCGATCTGTCCGACCGCCTGCGCGCCATGGGGCGCAGCGAGGGCAAGGCGCGGCTCGCCAACCTGTTCCTCTCGATCGCCGCGCGGATGCGCGCGGTAACCGGCGAGCACAATCCGGTGGTACGCATTCCGCTGACTCAGAGCGATCTGGGCGATGCGGTCGGCCTCACCCAGGTTCACGTCAACCGGCTGATCCGCCAGATGACCGAAGAGAAACTGATTACCCGCAACCGCAGCACGGTAACGCTGCTCGACGAGAAGGGGCTGATCGACCTCTCCCGCTTCGTCGATCGTTTCAGCTCTGTCGATTCAAGCTGGTTCCCCCCTGCGGCAGGATGACTGCCCAGCCAGTATCTGTCGTCCGGCGATAACGTCGGCTAGAAAGCGTTCCACATGTCTGACCTTGATTTCCTGTCGCGCGCTTTCGGCTTCGGCCCTGAAGCCCCATCGGCCAAAGACGATGATTCCGGATCTTTGCTCGCGGCGCGGGATGCCCTGTTGCGGATGAACTCGGCGTTCCGCATCCTCACCGATGCGATGCCGCAGATGGTCTGGTCGACCCTGCCGGATGGGTTCCACGACTATTACAATGCGCGCTGGTACGAATTCACCGGTGTCCCCGCAGGCTCGACCGATGGCGAAGGGTGGAACGGCGTGTTTCATCCGGAGGATCAGGAGCACGCCTGGGGGGTATGGCGCCATTCGCTGGAGACCGGCGAACCCTATGAAATCACCTATCGCCTGCGCCACCACAGCGGAGAGTATCGCTGGACGCTGGGCCGCGCGCTGCCGCTGCGCAACGAGCAGGGCAAGATCGTGCGCTGGATCGGCACCTGCACCGATATCCACGAAGCCAAGATGATGGCCGAGGAAAACGAGGTTCTCAGCCGCGAGCTCAGCCACCGGATCAAGAACATTTTCGCGGTGATCAACGGGCTGATCGGCATGTCGGCGCGGCAGAGCCCCGAGCTCAAGCCGCTCGCTGCCGAACTCCAGGACCGGATCGCGGCACTGGGCCGTGCGCATGAATTTGCCCGCCCCCATAGCGAGCAGTCGCGCCCGGTCTCTATCGCTTCAACCTTGCGCGGACTGCTGACCGAGATCCTCGTCGCCTATCCGGCGCTGGGCGAAGGCCGCCTGGTCATCGCCGGCGATGATCCCGAGATCGACGATCGCAGCGCCACGCCGATCGCGTTGGTGTTCCACGAACTGGCTACCAACTCGGCAAAATACGGCGCGCTGTCCGCGGTGAATGGCAGGGTGGATATCGATATCGTGCAGGACGGCGATGATGTGAAGGTGAACTGGACCGAGCGCGACGGCCCTGCCGTAGTCGGGGAGCCGCAGGAAACAGGGTTTGGCACGCGGCTTGTGCAGCTTGCGATCAACCAGCAGCTGGCAGGCGACATCCAGCGCCACTGGCTACCGGAAGGGCTGCGTGTCGATATGCGGATGGCGGCAAGCCGCCTGCGCAGGGCCGAAGGTGCGCCCGTCTGAACGGGCGGCAGACCGTAATCAGGAGGAAAGCAGCATCAGCCCCGGCGGGGGGGTGGGCGTGGGCATGCCGCTGCGGGCTGCCACGGCAAAGTCCACCGCCTCGATCACCTGACGGCTGTCGACAGGCTTGATCATGACGCCGAGCGCGCCCGGGATCGGAACATCGATCTGCCGCGGATTGGCCGTCACGAAAATCACTGTGCAGCCGATCTCCTGGCCCAGCCAGGCGCCGATCGAAGGACCGGTCGCGCCATCGCACAGGTTGATGTCGACCAGCGCAACGCTCGGCTGGCGCTCGGCCAGACGCATCGCCGACGTCCAGTCATCGCCGACCCCGACAACTTCGTGCCCGGCATCTTCCAGCCCGACCTGCATGTCGAGCGCGACGAGAAATTCGTCTTCGATGATGAGGATGCGGGCGGTCATGATACTGGGTCTTCAAATCCTTGCTGGGCCATTCCCAATGAATGGCGCTCGCAACATCAAACCACCGGTGCGCCATAAAGTTTCATCGATTAGTTGATGCATGTTAATCGAAACGCTCGATTCATCCGATTTTGAGCCGCGAGTTTCCACCAACGCACGCCCGGCTTCGACAAGAGGTTTAACGGCTGCATTGCTGTAGGATTAACCACGTGTTAGCGCGTACCATCCGCAGCCTGATGGCCTTCAGGCCCAGGCGCGTTCCTCTTTGCGACCTGGAAGGTTTCAGTCCTATGCCGTCATTCCGTCAGACCATCCTGCTGCTCGCCAGCGCGGCGCTGGCAGCGCCGCTCGCGCTTGCCCCCGCAGCCGCCCAGCCAGCGACCCAAGCCGCACCGCAGTCCGAAGACGCGCGGCTGACTGCGCTGTTTGCGGCAGACGACGAAGCGCAGCTGAAGCGCAACCCGATCGGCGGCCTGTTCCGCGGCGATCTGCGCTATGCTGACCAGCTCGGCGACTATATTTCTGACGCTTATTATGATGGCGAACGCAAGGCGGCCGAAGCCAATCTGGTCGAGCTTGCCAAGATCGACCGCAACAAGCTGACCGCGACCAACCAGATCGCCTATGACATCTTCAGCCGCAACCAGAAGGACGCGATCAAGGGCCTTTCGGCCGAATTCCTGCCTTTGACCGCAGTGCGTCCGCTCAACCACTTTTTCGGCTTCCACACCTTCTATCCCAACTTCGCATCGGGCACCGGCACCGCGCCGTTCAAGACCGTGGTGGATTACGAGAACAACCTGAAGCGCCACAAGGAATTCGTCGTTCTGCTCGACCGGTCGATCGGCCGTTTCAAGGAAGGTCAGGCCTCCGGTGTGTTCGAAACCAAGCTGACCATCCGCAACGTCATCGAGCAGCTTGAAACCCAGCTCAAGCAGACCCCCGAAGAATCGCCCTATTACGGCCCGATCAAGACGTTCCCGGCAGATTTCAGCGAGGCCGACAAGGCGCGCTTCACCGCCGAGTATCGCAACGTCATCACCAACGAGATCTATCCCGCCTATCAGCGGCTGCGCGACTACCTCGCCAATGACTATCTCAAGGATGCGCGCGAGGGTGTAGGCCTCAAGTACATGAAGGGCGGCGACAAGCTTTACGCCTATATGATCGAGCAGACCACGACGCTGCCGCTGACCGCCGATGAAGTGCACAATCTGGGCCTCAGCGAGGTCAAGCGCATCCTGACCGAGATGGACACGATCAAGACCGAGGTCGCCTTCAAGGGAACGCTGGGCGAATTCTTCAACCACATCCGCACCGACCCCAAGTTCAAGATGGCGAGCCGCGAGGCGCTGACCCAGGGCTATTACGACATCGGCAAGAAGGTCGACGCGGTCATCTCGACCCAGTTCAAGATCCTGCCCAAGACCCCGCTGGAAATCCGCCCCTATGAGGAGTTCCGCGAGAAGTTCGAGGCCGGCGGCAGCTATCAGTCGGGCAATCCCGATGGCTCGCGCCCGGGCATATTCTACTTCAACGCCTATGACCTTCCCAGCCGCACCACGCCGGGCATGACGACATTGTACCTGCACGAAGGCGCACCGGGGCATCACTTCCAGATCAGCCTGGCGCAGGAAAACCAGGCCCTGCCCGCGTTCATGCGCTTTGGCGGCAACACCGCCTATGTCGAGGGCTGGGCGCTGTATTCGGAGAAATTGGGCTATCCGATGGGCCTGTTCACCGACCCCTATCAGCGCTTCGGCCATCTCGATGACGAGATGCTGCGCGCCATGCGTCTGGTGGTCGATACCGGAATCCATTCCAAGGGCTGGACCCGCGAACAGGCGATCAAGTACATGCTCGACAACTCGTCGATGGGCGAGACCGACGCCACCGCCGAGGTCGAGCGTTACATCGCGATCCCCAGCCAGGCGTTGGCCTACAAGATCGGCGCGCTGACCATTCAGCGGCTGAAGGCCAAGGCCGAAAAGGAACTGGGCAGCAAGTTCGATCCGCGCGAGTTCCACGATCAGGTTCTCAACACCGGCGCGCTGCCGATGAGCGTGCTGGAAGAGAAGATCAACCGCTGGATCGTCGCCAGCAAGGGATAACGGGCGCTGGCTGATCAGCCTTCCCCCCCTGCCAACCCGACCCCGCCCTGGCGCGCTGCGCCGGGCGGGGTTGTCATTGTCGTGCGGGCAACGCCGCGCGCCAGCCGCAGCCAGATCGCAGGGATCGGCCTTGATGCGGACGGGCGCAGCGTGCTGGCGGTGCGCATCGCTGCCCCCCCGTCCGAAGGCGCCGCCAACACCGCCTTGATTGATCTGCTCGCCGCCGCGCTGGGCGTCCGCAAGCGCGATGTGGAGATCCACAGGGGCGAAACCGGACGCAACAAGCAGGTTCACGTGGCAGGCGACGCAATGACCCTGATCGCCCGGCTCGAGGCGCTGAACGGCGGCTGATCCCTCCCCGGCCCGCATGGCCAGCTCGCTTTGCGTCAATAACATTTGCCAGTGGGCTGCATCTTATGCACTCTTGGCCCCGTATCTCGCAGCAAGGCGCAGAACGGGGGGCGGTTTACCAATCATGGACTTTCAGCAGGAGGGCTGGCCGCCCAGCACCGACGACCGTCCGCCGAAATTGCTCTCGCGGCTGGTCCGGCGATTGCTGCTGCTTCTCTACAAACGGCATGGTTGGCGCGCAGAAGGGGTCGTTCCCGAGCCGCGCCGCTTCGTCATCATCGCAGCCCCCCACACCAGCAACTGGGATTTTCTCTATTTTCTCGGGCTGACCACGGACCTTGGCGTCAAGGCGCACTTCATGGCCAAGACCTCGCTGTTCCGCTGGCCGCTGGGGCGATTCATGCGCGACATGGGCGGGGTGCCGGTGGAGCGCAGCTACAACCGCGGCCAGGTGCAGCAGATGGTCGAGGAGTTCGCCCGTCGCGACGAGTTCATGCTCACCATCGCGCCCGAGGGCACGCGCGGCAATGTCCGCCACTGGCGCACCGGCTTCTACCAGATCGCGCTGGCCGCAAGGGTGCCGCTGGTCTGCGGGCTGATGGATTACGGCCGCAAGGTTGGCGGGCTCGGCCCTGCGATCATGCCCACGGGCGACTATGCCGAGGACATGAAGAAGATCATGGATTTCTACAAGAGCGTGACCCCGCGCCACCCCGACCGCGCGGGCACGGACATCATCAAGGACAGCCGCCTGTGAGCCTTCCCCTGACCGACGCCGTGCCGTTGCTGCTGCACAATCTGGTGCTGATCTTTGGCGTCATGATCGTGTTGTGGGGCGTGGCAGTCGCGATCAAGGACGTCTCGTTCATCGATGCGGTCTGGCCGATGGGGATGGTGCTGCTCGCCGCGGCAACCTTCTGGCTGGCCAACGCCGCCTCGCCTGCATCGGTGCTGCTGCTGATGCTGACCGCAGTCTGGGGGCTGCGGCTGGGCATCCACCTGTTCGTCCGCTGGCGGCGCAACGGGGTCGATCCGCGATATGCCAAGATCATCGCATCGGCCGAGCAGAAAAAGGGCTGGGGCTTTGCCAAGACAGCGCTGCTGCAGGTCTTCCTGCTCCAGGGGCCGCTGCTGTTCATGGTCTGTCTGCCCGCGCAGCTGGGCATCTGGCGTGGCGGCGAAACCGGAGCTCTGGCGATTGTAGGGGCGGTCATCGCGATTATCGGCATCGCGTTCGAAACGATTGGCGACTTGCAGCTTGAAGCCTTCCGCGCCAATTCTGCCAACAAGGGCAAGGTGCTCGACACCGGCCTGTGGCGCTATACCCGCCACCCCAATTATTTCGGCGATGCCTGCACCTGGTGGGGAATCTGGCTGGCGGCGCTGTCGACCGGGTGGGATATCGGCCTTGCCAGCCTGATCGGCCCGCTGTTCCTCAATTTCACGCTGGTCAAGTGGAGCGGCGCGGCGATGCTGGAGCGCGGCCTCAAGAAGACGCGGCCCGAATACGCCGATTATATCGCGCGCACCTCGCCGTTCTTCCCGCTGCCGCCCAAGCGGGGGTGATGGTCATTCCATCGGCGGCACCGGGCCCAGCTTGATCCGAGCGAACGGCCCAAAGTCGCTCCCCATCGCCTGACCTATCACCTTGACCGATCCATCGGCCTGTTTCTGCAGGACCGCAATTTCGCCTTCTGCCAGACTGGTGCTGTAGGCCCGCCAGATGTTGGCGACATGGCTGACCAGCGCGATGTTGCTCGCCCCGGGATCGAGCGTGGCGACCAGCGCCTTCATGTCGGCAGCAGCCACATCCAGCGTGCGCGCACCGGCTGGGTCATGATGCATCAACCGGGCATCCGCCTTGGTGCGGCCGAACATGAAGCGCGCGGTGTCCATGCCTCTGCACATCGGACTCGCCAGCACCATCCCCACCGGAATGTCCAGTGCCGAAAGCGCCTTGCCGGTTTCCTGCGATCCGGCATAGCCCGCGACAGACAGATTGCGCTGCGCCATGCAGTCGGTGGTCGGCTTGCTGTAATCGTCCGCCCGTGCAGGCACTTCGGTGCGTTCGTGGCGGATGAGCAGGATGTATCCGCCTTTCTGCAACAGCGGTACGAGCGCTCCGGCATCGAGGCTGTTGCCGTGTTCGGCGGTGTGCTGTGCCTGAGCCTGAGCGGATAGCTCTGGAGACATAAGGCCCAGCATGCCGGCTGCAGCCAGCAGCAACCCAAGCTTTGCGCCATCGAATCGTTTCCGCATCCCATCCCCCTTCACGGCCTGGCCGGCCTAACCCGGCATTAAGCAATCGCTGGTAGCTATCGCACACCTTCCACTGCAGGCGAAGCCCCATGACCAGACCCCTTGACGATGTAACAGCCATGATCGCCCAGGCCCGCAGCCTGGGACCGGATGAGACGCTCGCCCTGCGCCGCGCGGTGTGGCCCGATGGCAAGATCAGCGCGCAGGAAGCCGGGATATTGTTCGCGCTCAACCGAGTCAGCAGCGCCCCCAGCCGCGAATGGGTCGATTTCTTCGTCGAGGCGATCACCGCCTATCTGGTCGAGCAGGCCGATCCGCGTGGCTATGTCAGCGACGAAAATGCCGCATGGCTGATGCAGGCGATCGATCAGGACGGCAAGGTCGATACTCTCGCCGAGCTCGAACTCGTGGTGAAGGTCATCGAGCGCGCCGAGAATGTTCCCGACAGCTTGAAGACCTATGCGCTCGATCAGATCCGGCGCGCGGTGCTGCATGGGCAAGGCCCGACGCGCAGTGGCGACGCCCTGCAGCCGGGCAGCATCGGCACCGCCGAGGTTCGGCTGCTGCGCCGCGTGCTCTATGCCACAGGTGGCGCTGCGCCTGCGCACATCAACCGAGCCGAGGCCGAACTGCTGTTCGAGATCAAGGACGCGACGCTCGCCGGGCAGAACGCGCCCGAATGGCAGACGCTGTTCGTTCAGGCGCTGAGCCTGCATCTGATGACCAACCAGCGCTTCCGCGCGCTGACCCGCCAGGATGCGCAGCGACTGCATGCCTTCATGGCGGATACCTCTGCAGGAATCGGCAGCTTTTTCGGACGGATGGCCGGGTCACTGGCCGACGGCACTCCACTGGGCGCGGTCTCGAGCCCCGATGCCGAGCCCGAGCCTGCACCCGCAGACGGCCTGACCGCGAGCGAACAGGACTGGCTGCAAGCGATGGTGGGCGGTGACGGCAAGCTCGATCCGCTCGAACGCGCCCTCCTCAAGGCTTTGGCCGAAGCCTGACCATATCGCGGCGCGGCCCCGTGGGGATTGCGTTCGAGGGCCGGGGCTGACAGGATTGCAGGCATGGACCGGGACAAACAGCCCGGACGCCCCCTGTCATCCGGAACCGCCATGCACCACGATGCCGCGCTCGAGCAATTTACCCATGATCACCGTTTCGCTTCCGATGGCGAGGCGCGCAGCGAACAGCGCACGCTTTGGGTGGTCGCGCTGACCGCAGTCACCATGATCGCCGAAATCCTCGGCGGCTGGTGGACCGGATCAATGGCGCTGCTCGCCGACGGCTGGCACATGGGCAGTCATGTCGCAGCCCTGGGGCTTGCCGCCTTCGCCTATCGCTTTGCCCGCACGCATGCACATGACCGCCGTTTCTCGATGGGCACCGGCAAGGTCGGATCGCTGACCGGGTTCAGCAGCGCGTTGCTGCTGGGCGTGATCGCGCTGCTGATGATCTGGGAATCGGCAGATCGCCTCGCAGATCCCGTTGCCATCGATTACACCGCCGCCATCGTCGTCACACTGATCGGCCTTGCGGTCAATGTCGCCAGCGCCTTCATGCTGAGCTCGGGTGGCCATCACCACCATCATCACGACCACGGCGGCGATCACCACGATCACCACCATGACCATCATCACGACCACAATCTGCGCGCAGCCTATATCCATGTGCTCACCGACGCGCTGACATCGGTGCTGGCGCTGGTCGCGTTGACCGGTGGGCTGATGCTGGGGCTGGACTGGCTAGACCCGCTGATGGGGATTGTCGGTGCAGTCGTGATCCTGTGGTGGGCACGCGGCCTGCTGCGCGAATGCGCGCGGGTGCTGCTCGACATGGAGGCGGACCCGGCCAGGGCCGAAACCATCCGCAAGCGGATCGAGGCGGACGCGGACAACCGTGTCGTCGATCTGCACCTGTGGCAGGTCGGCACCGGGCATCTTGCGTTGATCGTCTCGCTTGCCACGCACAACCCTCGCCCTCCGCAACATTATCGTGCGCTGCTCCGGGGCATCGGCAAGCTGTCGCACTGCACCTTCGAGGTCATCCCCTGCGACGACGCGCGCTGCCCGCTCGATGGCTGATCGCCCGCGCTTGTCCGCCACAAGCGATCTTCCCGCCTGCGCCCATCAATGCTAAGCGGCCCGCCATCATGACCCAGTACACATCCGATCTCTTGGCGCTGCTCGATGCTCGCGGCTATATCCACCAGCTGACCGATGCAGCCGCGCTCGATGCGCTGGCGGCCAAGCAGATCGTGCCCGGATATATCGGGTTCGATCCGACCGCACCCTCGCTGCATGTCGGCTCGCTGGTGCAGATCATGCTGCTGCGCCGCCTGCAGCAGAGCGGCCACAAGCCGATCGTCGTGATGGGCGGAGGCACCGGCAAGATCGGCGACCCGAGCTTCAAGGACGAGGCCCGCCGCCTGCTCACGCCCGAGACGATCGCGTCCAACGTCGCCTCGATCAAGCGCGTGTTCGAACGCTTCCTGACCTTTGGCGACGGGCCGACCGATGCGATCATGGTCGACAATGCCGAGTGGCTCGACAAGCTCGAATATGTGCCGTTCCTGCGCGATATCGGCCAGCATTTCTCGATCAACCGGATGCTCAGCTTCGATTCGGTCAAGCTGCGGCTCGACCGCGAACAGTCGTTGAGCTTCCTCGAGTTCAACTACATGATCCTGCAGGCCTATGACTTCCTGGAGCTGTCGCGCCGCGTCGGCTGCCGGTTGCAGATGGGCGGATCGGACCAGTGGGGCAACATCGTCAACGGCATCGAGCTTGCCCGCCGTGTCGACGGGACCGAAGTCTATGGCGTCACCACGCCGCTGATCACGCTCGCCGATGGCGGCAAGATGGGCAAGACCGAGAAGGGCGCTGTCTGGCTCAACGAGGATTCGCTGCCCGCGTACGACTACTGGCAGTTCTGGCGCAACACCCAGGATGCCGATGTCGGCAGGTTCATGCGCCTGTTCACCGATATCCCGCTCGACGAGATTGCGCGGCTTGAGAACCTGCAGGGATCGGAGATCAACGAGGCCAAGAAGGTGCTTGCCGATGCTGCGACGACCATGTGTCGCGGCGCCGATGCCGCACGGTCCGCCGCCGAGACCGCGCGCGCGACCTTCGAGCAGGGCCATGCCGGTGGCGATCTGCCCAGCATCCAGGTGCCTGCAGAGGGCATGTCGATCGTTCAGGCGACCACGGGCCTTGGCTTCACGGCCTCGAACAAGGAGGCCAAGCGCAAGATCGAGGAAGGCGCGGTGCGCGTGAACGGCGAGAAGGTGCAAGGCTTTGATTATCTGGTAAAGCCCGGCGATACGCTGAGCCTGGGTCAGAAAAAGCACGGACTGGTGCTTGCCGAGGATTGATCGAGATTTTGGCACGGACGTATACATTCCGTTAGAATTTACACTTTGTTCGCACTTTTGAGTGATGGTAGCTTCCAGCAAGCAATGCCAAAACGGGTGGTCGAAACATGTCCAGAGGAGCCAGACTCGCAGTGGTGGAAAAGCGTCAAGCCGCGCGCCACGCGGTCAATCATGCGACCATTGCCGAGCATCGCCATCTGGGTGACATCAAGACGCATATCGTCAACATTTCCGCCAACGGCTTCATGACCGAAGGCGAGATGCCACTGGCCAAGGGCGAGCGCATCACCGTGCGCCTCCCGGTAATCGGCCGCATCGAGGCGCATCTGATCTGGTCGATCGGCGGTCGCAGCGGGTTCCAGCTGGAGCGCGTGATCCGGCTCAACGAATTCAACGAGATGATCGACGTGCTCGGCGCGACGACCGGGCCCAACGGGCGGCGTTGATCGCTTAAATCCTCTCCTGCAAGGGGAGGATCCTGTTTGCCTACCCTCCCCTGAGCAGCTTCGCACCGTAATCCCTTTCGAACAGATACAGCGCCACCCGCGCGGCCTGGCCGCGTTCGCTGTCCAGTCCGCCATCGCGGTCCATGAGGAGACGCGCATCGTCGGTCGCGGTCGCGATCAGCCGCTGGACCTGCTCGGGCGTCGCGATGCGAAACGCGCCGTCGCCGGACTGGCGGGTGCCGAGCAGTTCGCCACCCCCGCGCAGCCGCAGATCTTCCTCTGCGATGTGAAACCCATCCTGGCTCGATCGCATCAGCGCCAGCCTGGCGCGCGCGGTTTCGCTCAGCGCATTGCCACGCAGCAGCACGCACACCGATTTCTGGTCACCCCGCCCGACCCGTCCGCGCAGCTGGTGCAGCTGCGCCAGGCCGAAGCGCTCGGCCGCCTCGATCACCATCAGCGTTGCGTTGGGCACATCGACCCCGACTTCGATCACGGTGGTGGCGACCAGCAGCGACGTCTTGCCGCTGGCAAAGTCCGCCATCATCGCGTCCTTGCGCTCGGCGGGCATCTGGCCGTGGACCAATGACACTTTGCCCGGAAACCGCTCCGAGAGCTGCGCCGCGCGCGTCTCGGCCGCCGCCAGGTCGCTGGTCTCGCTGTCCATCACCAAAGGACACACCCAGTAGGCCTGACCGCCGCGCTCGATATGCCGGCCTAGCCCATCAACGATCTCGGACAGCCGTTCGTCGGCGATCACCCGCGTCTCGATCGGCTGGCGTCCCGGCGGCAGCTCGTCGAGCCGCGAGACGTCCATCTCGCCATAATGGCTGAGCGTCAGCGTGCGCGGGATCGGGGTTGCGGTCATCGCCAGCAGATGCGGGGTCGCCCGGCCCTTTTCCTGCAGCATCAGCCGCTGCGACACGCCGAACTTGTGCTGCTCGTCGATCACCGCGAGCGCGAGATTCCTGTAGCGCACCGCGTCCTGGAACAGCGCATGGGTGCCGATGATGATCTGGATCGACCCATCGGCCATCCCCATCAGCGTCGCATCGCGCGCACGGCCCTTGTCGCGTCCGGTGAGCACCGCGATGCTCACAGGAAGCCCCGAGAGCATCCGCGAGATGGTATCGAAATGCTGCCGCGCGAGAATTTCGGTCGGCGCGAGCAGGGCCGCCTGCCCGCCGCACTCGACCGCGTTGAGCATTGCCATCACCGCGACCAAGGTCTTGCCCGCGCCGACATCGCCCTGCAGCAGCCGCAGCATCGGCACCGGCTGCGCCATGTCGCCGTTGATCTCGCCGATCGTACGCTGCTGCGCCCCGGTCAGCGCGAACGGCAGCCGCAAAGCATCGCGCAGATGGCCATCGCCCTGCAGTGCGATCCCCTTGCGCTTGCGGTTGCTCTGCCGGATCAGCGCAAAGGCGAGCTGGTTGGCGAAGATCTCGTCATAGGCCAGGCGCTCGCGGGGGAGTTCGTCCATCCCCTGATGCGCGCTCGCCAGTGCCTCGTGCCAGCAGGGCCAGCCCTGCTTGGCCTTGAGCGTCGGCTCGATCCACTCGGGCAGCGGCGGCATCAGCGACAGTGCCTGCGCCGCGAGCGAGGCGACGCGCTTCTGCCCCAGGCCTTCGGCAAGCGGATAGACCGGTTCGGCCTCGCCGATTTGGTCAGCCTCCTCGGGCGCCACGACATGATCGGGGTGAACGATCTGCCACGCCTCGCCCCATATCTCAAGCTTGCCCGCGGCCAGCCTGGTCTCGCCCAGAGGCCACAATTTGCGCGCCCAGCCGGGGTTGCCGCCGAAATAGACAAGGCTGATATGGTTGCCGATGCTGTCCTCGGCGATCACCCGGGTCGGCCCGCGTCCGGGGCTGCTGCGATAGCCCGTGGCAGTCAGCGCGATGATGATCTGCTCGCCGGTCGCGGCATCGTCCGCCGTCTCGACAGCCCGCCTGCGGATGAAGCCGGTGGGCAGGTGATAGGCCATGTCCTTGACCCGCGCGATTCCCAGCCGCGCGAACGGCTTTTGCAGGGATACGCCGACGCCCTTGAGGGTCTCGATCTCGGCGAATGCGGGGTTGAGTATATCGGGGCGCATGGCTATCGCAAAAAACGCGGTCACATATGGTGCCGCTGGCTGAAGTCTTGCCGCCCGTCTTAGGCAGACATGGCCTGCCCTGCAAGGCAACCCCAAGCGAAGGAGCCAATGCGATGGACCGCGATACCCGACTGCGCCGCCTGGCCTTCCGCGCCTGGCATCGCGGCACGCGTGAGGCCGATTTCATGATCGGCGGTTTCTTCGATCGCTATGGCCAGAGCTGGTCGGACGAAGAGCTCGCCTGGTTCGAGGCGCTGATCGAGGAACAGGACGTCGACATCATGGCCTGGGCGATCGGCACGCTTCCCGTCCCTGCACAGTTCGCCGGGCCGCAGATGGACGCCATGCGCCAGCTCGATTTCATCAACATCCCGCGCTGATACCGGGACTACAGGCAACACCCGATTTATGGACAGCATCAGCAGGATCTTGGCTGCGGCAGGCCCGCTGACGCTGGCCGGCGTGGCACCCGGCGCGCTGCCGCTGCTGCTCGCCGATTTGGCGCGCGCCACCGCTGGCCGAAAGTCGGGTGGCCGCGTGGTCTTCATCGCCCCCGACGACGCGATGATGCACGCGGTTGCCGAAACCGCCCCCTTCTATGCGCCCGATCTCGAGACGATCGAGTTTCCTGCCTGGGACTGTCTGCCCTATGACCGCGCATCGCCCTCGCTGGCGATTACCGCACGCCGGCTGAAGGCGCTGTGGACACTGCAGCAGCCCGCAGGCGGCCCGCAGCTGCTGGTGACCACGGTCAACGCCGTTGCCCAGCGCACGCTGACGCGTTTTCGCATCCGCCAGATCGGCGCCGAGCTCAAGCCCGGCATGGTGGTGGAGCGCGAAGCGCTGATCGCCAAGCTTGTCCGCCAAGGTTACGCGCGCACCGACACCGTTGCCGATTCCGGCGAGTTCGCGGTGCGCGGCAACCTCATCGATATCTTCCCCGCCGGGATGGACAGCGGCCTGAGGCTCGATTTCTTCGGCGACGAGCTCGATTCGATGCGCGCCTTCGATCCGGGCACCCAGCGTTCGACCGAGCGGGTCGAGCGGCACATCCTGCTCCCGGCCTCCGAAGTGCTGCTTGATGCCGACAGCATCAAGCGCTTCCGCAGTGCCTATCGCGAGACGTTCGGCGCGGGCGCCACCGGCGATCCGCTCTACCAGGCGATCAGCGACGGCAGGCGTCTGGCGGGGATGGAGCACTGGCTCCCGATGATCGAGGAGCGGCTCGATACGCTGTTCGACCATCTCGAAGACAATGACCTCGTGCTGCGCGATGCCGGCGCGGACGCCGCCGCTGACCAGCGTTTCGAGAGCATCACCGACTATCACGCCAACCGCACCCGTGGGAACGAGGACAAGACCGGCAGCTACCGCCCGCTCAAGCCCTCTGCTCTCTATCTGATCCCCAAGGAATGGCGCGCGCTGCAGGCAGACACGCCGGTCCATCTCGTCAGCGGCCATGACGAGCCGGAATCGGCGAGCGTGCTGGGCCTGGGCTATCGCGCGGCGCGCGACTTCGGTGCGGAACGGGCGCGCGGCGACAATGTCTACACCGCGGCTGCCGCGCATATCGATTCGCTGCGCGCGGCCGACAAGGGCGCGATCATCGCGAGCTATTCGGAAGGCTCTCGCAGCCGTCTGCTCGGGTTGCTCAAGGACCACGGCCTCGCGCGGATGGCGTTGGCCGGCAGCTGGCAGGAGGCGCTGGGCCAGGCTGCAACCGGCATGGCCGCGATGGTCGTGCTGCCGCAGGATCACGGCTTTGCCACCGATCGCTACGAGCTGCTGTCCGAACAGGACCTGCTCGGCGACCGGCTGGTGCGGCGGCGAAAGAAGCGCAAGTCCGCCGACGCTTTCCTCGCCGAACTGCAATCACTGTCGGCGGGCGATCTGGTGGTGCATATCGATCACGGCATCGGCCGCTATGAGGGGCTGGTTTCGATCCCCGTCGGCAAGAGCCCGCACGACTGCGTCTGGCTGACCTATTCGGGTGGCGACAAACTCTACGTTCCGGTCGAGAACATCGATGTGCTCACCCGCTATGGCTCGGAGAGTGACGGCGTTCCGCTCGACAAATTGGGCGGCGAGGCCTGGCAGCGCAGGCGGGCCAAGCTCAAGGAACGCATCCAGGCGATCGCCGGCGAGCTGATGAAGACCGCGGCGGAACGCGCGCTGCGCACCGCCGATGTCGCCGAGATCGATCCGGGCACTTATGCGAGCTTCGTCGATCGATTCCCGTACGAGGAAACCGAGGACCAGGAGCGGGTGATCGCCGAGGTGCTCGAGGATCTGGCCTCGGGCAAGCCGATGGACCGGCTGGTGTGCGGCGATGTCGGCTTCGGCAAGACCGAGGTCGCGATGCGCGCCGCGTTTGCTGCGGCGATGGCGGGGATGCAGGTCGCGATCATCGCTCCCACCACTTTGCTTGCCCGCCAGCACTACACCAACTTTGTCGAGCGCTTTCAGAATTTCCCGCTGATCATTGGCCGCCTGTCGCGGCTGGTGACCGCAGGCGAGGCCAAGGCGACGCGCGAAGGGCTGGCTGCCGGCACCACCGACATCGTCATCGGCACCCATGCGCTGCTCGCCAAATCGGTCGAGTTCAAGCGGCTGGGGCTGGTGATCATCGATGAGGAACAGCGTTTCGGCGTGGTCCACAAGGAGCGGCTGAAGTCGCTCAAGGCCAACGTTCATGTGCTCACCCTGACCGCTACGCCGATCCCGCGCACGCTGCAGATGGCGATGAGCGGCCTGCGCGAGCTCTCGGTGATCCAGACCCCGCCTGTGGATCGTCTCGCGGTGCGCACTTACGTGATGCCCTGGGACCCGGTGGTGATCCGCGAGGCGCTGCTGCGCGAACATTATCGCGGCGGGCAATCCTATTTCGTCGCGCCCCGGATCAGCGATCTCGACAAACTGGGCGAGTTCATCCGCGAGCAGGTCTCCGAAATCCGCCACATCATGGCGCATGGCCAGATGGCGCCGTCCGAGGTCGAGGAGCGGATGAGCGCGTTCTACGACCGCAAGTACGATGTGCTTCTGTCGACCACGATCGTCGAATCCGGGCTCGATATTCCGAGCGCGAACACGCTGATCATCCACCGCGCCGACACCTTTGGCCTCGCCCAACTCTACCAGCTGCGCGGGCGCGTTGGCCGATCCAAGACGCGCGCTTATGCCTATATGACGACGCCGGAGAACCGGGTGCTCACCGAGACCGCGGAAAAGCGGCTCAAGGTGCTCGGCGATCTCGATACTCTGGGCGCGGGCTTCCAGCTCGCCAGCCATGACCTCGACATCCGCGGCGCGGGCAATCTGGTCGGCGACGAGCAGTCGGGGCATATCCGCGAGGTCGGGTTCGAGCTTTATCAGTCGATGCTCGAAGAGGCGATCCTCGAGGCCAAGGCGGGCGGCTTTGCGCTCGACCTGCCGCGCCAGAAGTTCTCGCCGCAAATCACCGTCGACGCCCCCATTCTGATTCCGGAGGATTATGTCCCCGATCTGGCGGTGCGCATGGCGCTCTATCGACGGATGAACGACTTGAGCAGCGGCTCCGAGATCGAATCCTTCGCCGCCGAGATGATCGACCGCTTCGGCGCGTTGCCCGAGGCGACGACCAATCTGATCAAGCTGATCGAGATCAAGCAGAACTGCATCACGGCCTGCGTCTCCAAGATCGATGTCGGCGCGCGCGGCGCGCTGGTCAGCTTCCACAACGACAGCTTCCCCGACGTACCGGGGCTGTTGGCCTATGTCGAACGGCTGAACGGTGTCGCCAAGCTGCGCCCAGACCAGAAATTGATGATCCAGCGGGTATGGGGTGACCCGGCGACGAGAATCAACGGATTGGTGCAGCTTTCCAAGGGCTTGGCGGGGATCGTGAAGAAGAAGGCAAAGGCGGGCTAAGCCCTCTCCCCTTCAGGGGAGAGAGCAGCGGTAGCAAATTCCGCGAAAACCTCGGCTTCCATCGCCTTGCCGCGCAGGAACCCCTGGAAATAATCGCAGCCTTCCTCGCGCAGCGCTTCAAGCTGCGCCTCGCTCTCGACGCCTTCTGCGATCACCTTGAGGTCGAGCGCCTTGGCCATGGCAACAATCGAGCGCACGATGATCCGGTCGGCCTCAGCGCCGCCGATGTCGCGGGTCATCGCATGATCGAGCTTGAGATAATCGAGCGGCAGCCGCTTCAAGTACAGCAGGCTGGAATAGCCGGTGCCGAAATCGTCGACCGCGATTCTCACCCCTGCCTCGCGCAAGGTGGCAAAGCGCGCGGCGGCGCGCTTGAGATCGGGGATCAGCGCGGATTCGGTCATCTCCAGCGTCAGCCGCTGCGTGTCGAAACCTGATGCGGCGATCATCTTGAGTTCGCGCTGGGCAAAGCCTTTCTCGCCAAGATCTTCTGCGGTGACGTTGAGCGAGATGCGCAGGTTCGCCAGCGGCCCGGTCCAGCCCGCTGCCTGTTCCATTGCGCGCTTCCGGATATGCCGCGAGAGCGCCCGGGTGAAATCCGCCTTGTCCGCAATGGCAAACAGCGTGCCTGCGCCGATTTCGCCATGCAGCGGATGCTGCCAGCGCGCGAGCGCCTCTGCGCCGATGATCGCGCCATCCTCGACCGAAAATTGCGGCTGGAACAGCACCGTGATCTCGTCCTGCTCGATGGCGCGGACGATGTCCTGCTCGAGCCGGTATCCGCTTTGCGGTGCATTGTCCGACTGGCGGTCGGCCCAGCGCACGGGTTCGGCGGCGCTTTCGCGCGCCGCTGCCAGTCCTGCAGACAGCCGGTCGAGCAGCGAAAGCGGGCTTTCATCGGCCCTGCCCAGCGCCAGCGCAGCGCGCGCAGTCAACCGCAAGCGGTGCCCCCCGGCATCCAGCGGCTCGGAGATCACCCGCAGCAGCCGCTCGGCCATCACCTGCCAGCCGACACGTTCCTCGGGCATCACATGCGCCAGCAGATAGTCTCCGCCCGACAGCCGCATGGTAAGCGCAGCCCCGCCCGACAGGCGGGTGTTCTGCCGGGTGAGGCGCTGGCCGATGGTCTCCAGCGCCGCATCGCCCACCGCAGCGCCATAGGTCGCATTGATCGCCGACATCCGCCGCAGGCCGATCAGCATGGCGTGCAGCCTGCCATCCGCTGTCCGAGCCAGCGCTGCCAGCTGTCCGTGCAGATCGCGCTGCATGTCAGCGCCGCCGCTCAATTGCGAGCGGATCAGCGCCAGCTGCAGTGCCAATGCTGCGGGCGCAAACGGGGCGACCAGGCTATGGGTGATGCCGGGTGCGGCCTGTGCCAGCACACCTGCGTGACCGGCATCGCACAACAGCATGGCCAGCCCGCCCGGCGCTGCCACGGCATCCGGCAGCCGTGCCTCGCCCTGCCCGCGAATATCGATGATGATCAGGTCGGCCTCCGCCGTACCCGATGGCTCGAATCCCGCAGCCTCCAGCGCAGCCGCCAGCTGCGGATCGGCGGCGGCCGATCCGGCCATGCACCAGCTTGGCCGGTGTCGCTGTTCGGCGATGCTGCTCAGAATTCGAACCCCCAATGCGCAGGAAAGGCCCCTCGCCCCCGGCCCGATGTGCCTTTGTGGGGCGCTCGGGGCCGCGTCAAGAATGATTGGCGCATTAGCACGGATCAGTTAAGACCCGGTGCATTCACGCATGAAGGCGCCCTGTATGCCGACCTCGGTTCTCGAACGCAAAATCGCGCTGGCCGTCTCCCCCACCGAACGCGCCCGCAAGGCCGCGCGCGAGGTGCAGGCTGCGCATGAATGGGTCGCGCTCGACGAAGCGGACATCGTCGTCGTCATGGGCGGCGACGGCTTCATGCTGCAGACGCTCCACCAGATGCTCGAACGCGGCAAGATCGTGCCGGTCTACGGCCTCAACCTGGGCACGGTGGGCTTTCTGATGAACCTGTGGCGCAGCGGCGACAGCATCGTGCGCAGGTTGGAACAGGCGCAATCCTATGAGGTGCTGCCGCTGTCGATGACCGCGACCACCATGGCGGGCGAGCGGGTCACCTATCCTGCGATCAACGAGGTCTCACTGCTGCGCGAAACGCGCCAGACCGCCAAGATCGAGGTCAGCGTGAACAACGCCGTGCGAATCAGCGAGTTGGTCTGCGATGGCGTGCTGGTGGCAACACCCGCCGGGTCGACCGCGTACAACCTGTCCGCCAACGGCCCGATCCTGCCGTTGGGCTGCGGCATGCTGGCGCTGACCCCGATCAGCCCGTTCCGCCCGCGCCGCTGGAAGGGCGCGCTGCTCCCCGATTCCTCCAGAATATCGCTGCGCGTGCTCGAGCCCTCCAAACGCCCGGTCAGCGCGGTGGCAGACCAGCGCGAGGTGCGCGACATTCGCGACATCCAGATCGCCATCGACCCCAACCGCCGCCTGTCGCTGATGTTCGATCCGGGCCACAGTCTGGACGACCGGATATCGGCGGAACAATTTATCGTGTGATGTCGCACGCAGACGCTTGCCAAACCAAAAAACCCGGTGCTATAGGCGCGCTTCTTCTGGAGAACACAGCGTCTTTAGAGGGATAAAGGGCATTCCCCGATAGCTCAGCGGTAGAGTAGGTGACTGTTAATCACTTGGCCGTAGGTTCGAATCCTACTCGGGGAGCCAGCCCTTCTGTGGTATGACGACAGCTCCATTGTATGGAGCTTCACGTGAATGCCATCACCTTGACCCCACAAGGCCACCTGATCCTGCACAAGGATGTGCTGGAACACCTTGGCGTGGATGTCGGTAACACGATCATTGTGGAAAAATTGCCGGATGGCCGCGTCGAACTCCGCGCCGCCAACCCCGTCCCCAACATTTCGCAGACGTTTGGCCTGCTTAAGCACCGCGCACAGAAGCCACTGTCATGCGAGGAAATCGATATTGCCACCCAGAAAGGGTGGGCAGGTGAACAATGAAAGTCATTGCCGACACGAATGTCCTCATTCGCGTCATTGTGGCTGATGATCCCATTCAAGCCGACAAAGCACAGGCAGTGCTTTTAGAGGCCCAGCTTATCGCGATGCCACTGCCGGTTCTGTGCGAACTGTGCTGGGTGTTGAAAGGCAGTTACGGCGCTGATCGTGCATAGATCGCTGCTGCCATCCGCAAACTCGTCCAGAGCGCAAACGTCCAAACCGATACGGCAGCGGTCGAGGCGGGGCTCGCCATTCTAGAAGCTGGCGGTGACTTCGCAGACGGCGTGATAGCGCATCAGGGGCGCGTGCTAGGCGGCGAAATCTTCACGACGTTCGATACACGTGCGGGGAGACTGCTGGCACGTAACGGGCAGCCTGTCGATCTTCTGGATTAAAGACCAAAGGGGTCAGGCCTGATACAGAACGGGCGCCGGGAAGTGCCCCGACGCCCGTATATCTAGGTCAATTGGGTCAAGCGGCCTTGCCGTGGCAGTGCTTGTACTTGCGGCCCGATCCGCAGGGGCACGGGGCGTTGCGGCTGATTTCGCCCGAGAACAGCTCTTCCGACGCCTCGGGCATCGGCGACTGGCGCGGGGGCAGCGTGGCCGCGACCGTGCCCAACGTGCCGCCGTCGATGTCCGCGCTGTTGTCTTCGCCGGTGAACGGATCGAAGTGCGTGGTCAGGAAGTCGGGCAGTTCGGGCAGCGAGGGGACTTCGGGCTCGCGGATTTCCAGGCTCATGATCGTGCCGGTAACGTCCTCGCGGATCACCTCGAGCATGCGTTCGAACAGGCCGAACGCCTCGCGCTTGTACTCGTTGATCGGCGTCTTCTGCGCATAGGCGCGCAGGAACACGACCTGACGCAGTGCATCGAGCGTCGCCAGATGCTCCTTCCAGTGGTGGTCCAGGCTCTGAAGCAGAACCGACTTCTCGATCGAGCGCCACATGCCCTCTTCGACCTGGGTGGCCTTTTCGTTGACCTTGGCCTCGGCCATCTCGCGGATGCGTTCCTCGATCATGTCGGGTTCGATCACGTCTTCCTGCAGCCAGGCATCGATATCGGGTTCGATTCCCAGCACTTCGGAGACGCGCGCCTTCAAGCCGGGCACGTTCCACTGTTCGGGATAGGTCCCTGGAGGGCAGGCTTCGCCGACGATCGCATTGACCGTGTCGTTGCGCATGTCGAGCACGACATCGTCGACGGCGTCGGCATCCATGATCTCGGCGCGCTGCTCGTAGATCACCTTGCGCTGGTCGTTCATCACGTCATCATATTCGACGACCTGCTTGCGAATGTCGTAGTTGCGCGCCTCGACCTTCTTCTGCGCGGTCTCGATCGCCTTGGACAGCCACTTCGATCCGATCGCCTCGCCATCGGCCAGGTTGTTCTTCATCATGCGCGAGAACAAGGTATCGGGGCCGAAGATGCGCAGCAGATCGTCTTCAAGGCACAGATAGAAGCGCGACAGGCCAGGGTCACCCTGACGACCCGAACGTCCGCGCAGCTGGTTGTCGATGCGGCGGCTTTCGTGGCGCTCGGTGCCCAGCACGAACAGCCCGCCGGCTTCCAGCACCTTGGCCTTCTCGGCGGCAACCTCAGCCTTGATCGCTGCGATCGCGGCATCGCGTTCGGGGCCTTCGGGCATGTCGCGCAGCTCGTCATCGACGCGGTATTCGACATTGCCGCCGAGCTGGATATCGGTGCCGCGCCCCGCCATGTTGGTGGCGATGGTCACCGCGCCAAGCCGTCCGGCCTGCGCCACGATGCGCGCTTCCTGCTCGTGGAAGCGCGCGTTGAGCACGCTGTGCGGCACACCTTCCTTGTTGAGATATTCGGAGAGAAGCTCGGACTTCTCGATCGACACCGTGCCCACCAGCACCGGCTGACCGATCAGGTTCTTCTCGCGGATGCCCTTGGCGATCGCCTGGAACTTGTCGGCGGTGTTCTTGTAGAACTCGTCTTCCTCGTCGATGCGGCGGATCGGATTGTTGGTCGGGATGGTGACCACGTTCATCTTGTAGATATCGAAGAATTCGGCCGCTTCGGTCGCCGCGGTGCCGGTCATGCCCGACAATTTGGGATACATGCGGAAATAGTTCTGGAAGGTGATCGAGGCCAAAGTCTGGTTCTCGGGCTTGATCTGGACGCGTTCCTTGGCCTCGACCGCCTGATGCAGGCCGTTCGACCAGCGACGGCCATCCATCATGCGTCCGGTGAACTCGTCGATGATGACGATCTGGTCGTCCTTGACGATGTAATCTATGTCGCGCTTGAACATCACATTGGCCTTGAGCGCCTGGTCAAGGTGGTGGACGATCTGGGTGTTCTCGACGTCGTATAGGTTGCTGCCCTCGAGCAAGCCGGCCTCTTCGAGCAGGCGTTCGGCCTTTTCGGTGCCGTCCTCGGTGAGGATGACCGAGCGGGCCTTCTCGTCCTTCTCGTAATCGTTTTCGTCCAGCTTGAGCACGATCGCATCGACCGCGATGTACATCTCGGACTTGTCGTCGGTGGGCCCTGAGATGATCAGCGGGGTGCGCGCTTCGTCGATCAGGATCGAATCGACCTCGTCGACCACCGCGAAATTGTACGGGCGCTGTACCATCTGGCTGCGCTCGTGCTTCATGTTGTCGCGCAGGTAATCGAAGCCGAGCTCGTTGTTGGTGGCATAGGTGATGTCGGCGGCATAGGCCTCGCGCCGCGCCGTTTCGCCCAGATTGGGGACGATCACGCCGGTCGTCAGACCCAAAAAGCGATAGACCTGGCCCATCCACTCGGCATCACGCGCGGCGAGGTAATCGTTGACGGTGACGACGTGCACGCCCTTGCCCTCGATCGCATTGAGGTAGCAGGCGAGCGTGGCGACCAGGGTCTTGCCTTCGCCGGTGCGCATCTCGGCAATCTCGCCTTTGTGCAGCACGATGCCGCCGACCATCTGCACGTCGAAATGGCGCATGCCCAGCGTGCGGATCGATGCTTCGCGCACCGTCGCAAACGCCTCGGGCAGGATGTCGTCAAGCGTTTCGCCCGCGGCGAGACGGTCCCTGAACTTCTGCGTCTGGCCGCGAAGTTCATCGTCGGACATCGGCGAGATCTGGGGTTCGAAGGCGTTGATCTTGTCGACGACCTTGAGCAGGCCCTTGACATAGCGGTCGTTGGCGGACCCGAAAAGCGATTTGGCAATGGCGCCGAGCATGGCGGAATTCCTTAAATTCAAAGCGATGGGGATTTGCCGGCACGCGCGAAAATTGGCGGTACGGCGAGCCTTTGGACAAGGCAGAATGGGGGCGGCGCACCGGGGTGCGCGCATGGGTGGCAGGCCGACAATGCGGCCGCCAATCCCGTCAGCGGTTTATTGCAGCAGCCTGTCGGACCGGTGAACGGTCAACGCCAGAGCGCGCCGGGCCGGCTTGGGCGCCCAGCGCATCGCAGGCATGCTTGCAAGTACCAGCGGCAGCGCTACGGCAACGAGCAGAACGGCCGCGATAGCCACATTGGGCCTGACATCATCGGAATTCCAGGCACCGCGCAGCGCGCCGTCGCCCTCCGCAATCGCCGGTTCCGCCACGCGCACGCCGTCCGTGACCGAAAACCCGGTTAGGATGGCCAGCAAGGCAAGAAGCAGCTTCACGGTACGATGATTATCCCTGACGAGCCCGGTACATAGGCATTGGTGGCAGCTTCGTCCAATGTTTTGCTGCGCGGTCGCTGCAGGGCGCCTTCACCCGACCTCCGGATCAAAGGCCTCTGGATCGAAGGCCTGGGAATCGAAGGCGCCAAAGCTCAGGTGCTTGCCCGCGTGCAGGTTGCCCTGTTCCATCTGCAGCTCGAGCCGCTCGCAATCGCGCCTGCGGAACTCCTCGACCACGCGATCGGCCATCACCGGATCGATCCCGGTACGCAGCAGCGCGGTGTGCGCAAGCTTGACCGAGGACTCGAACAGTTCGCGCTGGGCTGCTGCAATCGGTGCGTGCTTGAGCGCCAGCAGCTGGCGCCGATCGACTGCGCGCACGAAGATCTTGGCATCGGGAAAGGCATGCGCGATGGGCTCGACCTGGTCGGGCCCGAACTCCTTGTCGTCCATGCAGAACAGCAGCGCGTCGGCATGCTCGGCGCCAGCGCGGCGCAGCAGGTCGATCCGCGTACCGTCCCCGTAAAAGACCTTGCGGCCAAATTCGCCGCTCAGCCGGATCTGGTCCGGGTTGATGTCGATCAGCGTCACCGACACGTTCGCCCCGGCAAAGATCTGCGCGACCGCCTGGCCGAAGCGTCCATGCCCGACGACGATGGCGCTCGATTGCCGCGCCTGCTCGGGATCGACCATGTCGTCGGTTCCCGACCCGCGCACGCCGCCGAAGAAGCGCGTGAGCAGCATCAGGAACGGGGTGGTGGCCATCGACAGGGTGACGATCGCCCCGAACCGGCTCGCGGCTTCGGGCGCGATCAGCAGCGCGGCCTGCGCCTCGGCAAACAGCACGAAGGCGAATTCGCCACCCTGGCTGAGCAGCAGGCCGAGCACCAGCGCCGCGCGCGTCTCCATGCCGAACGCCTTGGCGAGCCCGAAGATGATCGCCACCTTGATGCCCACCAGCGCCAGCGCCATCGCGACGATGAAAACCGGGTTCGCCATGATCACGCCGATGTCGAGCATCATGCCGACGCCGAGGAAGAACAGCCCGAGCAGGATCGACCGGAACGGATCGATGTCCGCCTCCAGCTCGTGCCGGAAGGGCGAGTCGGCGAGCATCACGCCAGCGACGAACGCCCCCAAAGCTGCGGAAATACCGATCGAGTGCATCAGCGCGGCGCTGCCGAACACCGCAAACAGCCCGGCGACGATGAACAGTTCGCGCTCGGCGACCTTGCCGATCAGCTTGAGCAGCGGCGCAAGGCCATAGCGTCCGGCCGCGACCAGCCCGGCGATCGCCGCCAGCGCATAGATCGCGGTCAGCCATCCCGGTGTCTGCGGCCCGGTCTGCGGCGCGCGCGACATCGCCGCGATGATCGTCAGCAGCGGAACGATCGACAGGTCCTGGAACAGCAGGATCGAGAATGCACGCTCGCCGGTCGGAGTGTTCAAACGCCCCTGAGATTGCAGCAGCGGCAGCACCTGCGCGGTCGAGGACAGCGCCAGCGGAAGGCCAAGCCCCAGCGCCGCGCCCCAGCTGGAGCCGGTGACGGAATAGACGAACGCCGCAAGCACGACCCCGCACAGCGCCACCTGCGAAAGCCCCAGCCCGAAAATGTCGCGCTTGAGCTGCCAGAGCCGCGAGGGCGCGAGCTCCAGCCCGACCAGGAACAGCAGCAGCACGATGCCGATCTCGGCAAATCCGACGATCAGCTCGGGATCGGCCACCAGCTGCAGAACCTGCGGCCCGATGATGATCCCGCCGACCAGATAGCCCAGCACCGCACCCAGCCCGAGCCTGCGGAACAGCAGCACGAAGAACAGCGCCGCTGCCAGCAACACCGTGCCCGAAAGAAAGATATCGCCGCCATGTTCCATCAGCGATTTTCCATCTGGCGGGTGTCCGTTGCTGCAGGCGAATCCAGCGCCGCGACCACCGCGCGCCAGGGGAGCAGGATGGAACCATGCCGAGCAGGATAAGGCAAGGCGGTCTCCAGATGCTCGATGCCCGGCCAGTTCGGCATAGCCAGGGTCGATCCGCCGAAAAAGGCGGTCAGCGCGTCTCGCACCACGACCAATTCTTCGCGGTCGCGACCGATGACATGGCTCGCAAGCACCGCAGCCGAGGCCTGTCCCAGCGCGCAGGCGCGTGCATCGACCCCGAAGCGCGCGACCTTGCCGGCGGCATCCGGCTCGAGCCCGACCCGCACCACCGACCCGCAGCTTTGCGAGCGCAGTTCGGCCAGCCCCGGCAGATCCTCGCTGAGCGGCCAGTCGGCCAGCGACACCGCCAGCGCCAGGATGTCGGGCGTGTAGAGCGCCTTAGCCACGACGGGTCTGGCCGTGCGACTTATTCATCGCCCAGCAACTGCTGGTAATCGTAAAGGTCGACGAGCGCGGTGCCGCTGGCGTTGAGCAGCGGGAAGGTGCGGCTTTCGGTGATCCATTCGGGCTGCCCTTCGCCGGGCCAGATGATGTCGTGCACCATGGTGATCAGCAGATAGGCGAGCGTTGCCAGGATCAACCCCTTGAGCGCGCCGAAACCGAAGCCCAGCACCCGGTCGATCGGGCCCAGCACCGACTTGCGGGTTCGCGCGCGCAGGCCGTGCGCGATGAGCTTGCCCAGCAAATAGACGCCAAGATACAGCCCAACCAGCGCCAGCGCCGCAGCGCCGCTGTCGTTGCCGACCGGTTCCTTGAGCATTGCCGTCACCGGCGAGTGGAACAGCCGCAGCGCGAAGATGCCCGCCACCCACGCGATCAGCGAGACCGCCGCGTGGACAAAGCCGTTCTTGAAACCCAGAATCGCGCCGCCCGCCAGCAGTGTCAGCACGATGATATCGAATGCGGTCATGTGGCGAACCGCTAGTTTCGCCCAAGCAGTTGGTCAACGAGATTTGCCAGCCGGGCATAGGATGTCAGCCGCATTCCGCTGCTTTCCCCTGCCCCTTTTGCCGTCACACTGGCCGGCACCAGCGCCCTTTCGAACCCCAGCTTGGCCGCTTCGCGCAGACGCAAGCCTGCATGCGCGACCGGGCGCAGCTCGCCCGAAAGCGAAAGCTCGCCGAACACGATCGTGCCGGCACCGATGGGACGCTCCGACAAGGCCGAGATCAGCGCAGCGGCCACGGCAAGATCGGCGGCAGGATCGGACAATCGATAGCCGCCGGCGATGTTGAGATAGACTTCCGCGGTCGAGAAGCTGAGGCCGCAGCGCGCCTCCAGCACCGCGAGCACCATGGCGAGCCGCCCCGAATCCCAGCCCACCACCGCGCGCCGGGGGGTGGCGCCGCTCGACAGACGGACGGTCAGCGCCTGGATCTCGACCAGCACGGGCCGCGTGCCTTCCAGCGCCGGGAATACCGACGTGCCGGGCATCTGCGCATCCCGATCGCTCAGGAACAGGCTCGACGGGTTGCCGACCTCGGACAACCCCTCCTCTTCCATCGCGAACACGCCGATCTCGTCGGTCGCGCCGAAGCGGTTCTTGATCGAGCGCAGGATGCGGTATTGGTGGCTGCGCTCGCCCTCGAAGCTCATCACGGTATCGACCATGTGCTCAAGCACGCGCGGGCCCGCGATGCTGCCGTCTTTGGTGACGTGGCCGACCAGGATCACCGCGCAGCCGGTGTCCTTGGCAAAACGGATCAGCTCCTGCGCCGATGCGCGCACCTGGCTGACGGTTCCGGGCGCACCCTCAATGAGGTCGGAGTGCATCGTCTGGATCGAATCGATCACCAGCATTACCGGCGTCGGCATCGCGCGCAGCGTGGTCAGGATATCGCGGACCGATGTCGCCGAGGCGAGGTCGATCGGCGCATCGGCAAGGCCCAGCCGCAGCGCGCGCAGGCGGACCTGATCGGCCGCCTCCTCTCCGCTGATATAGACGATGTGATTGCCCGCCTTGGCCATGTTGGCAGACGCCTGCAGCAGCAATGTCGATTTGCCGATGCCCGGGTCGCCGCCCATCAGCACCGCCGAGCCTGCGACCAGCCCGCCACCCAGCGCGCGGTCGAACTCGGCAATTCCGGTGGGGATGCGCGGCGGCAGCGCGACCGCGCTGTCGAGCCGCGAGAGCGCAATGCGGTGTCCGCCGGTCTGCAGATCGTGCCGCGCCGAAAAGGCGGTGGGGGCGGATTGCTCGACCAAAGTGTTCCATTCGCCGCAATCGGCGCACTGGCCCTGCCAGCGGGTGGCGACGCTGCCACAGGCCTGGCAGACATAGGTTTTGCGGGGCTTTGCCATGGCTGCGGCATAGCTTGAACAAAACTGGAACGCAATTGCCGCTTTGCGCTTGCCATCGACCGTAACATAGATAGCGTTTGCACCAATATCCGCGTGCGGCCATCGCACCCAGAAAGGTCCCTGTCCCAGCCTATGCGCCAGAAGGAACTCCGCATTGCCCTGGTCTGCTATGGCGGCATCAGCCTTGCGGTGTACATGCACGGCATCACTAAGGAAATCTGGCGCGCCACCCGCGCCAGCCGCAATTTCCATGCCGGCGAGCCCCCCGCCAGCGGTAGCCAGGGGGTGTACCGCGATCTGTTCGAGACGATGGCTTCGCATGCGCAGATCAGGCTCAGGCTGCTTCCCGACATCATCTCCGGGGCGAGCGCGGGCGGGATCAACGGCGTGTTCCTGGCGCAGGCGCTGACCAGCGGCCAGTCGCTCGAACCGCTGACCCGGCTGTGGCTCGAGTGCGCAGATATCGACCAACTGCTCGATCCCGATGCGCGGCCCTGGTCAAGGTTCACCAAGTTCTGGGCGCAACCTCTGGTGTGGCTGCTGTTGCGCAGACCCGGCGGCGCGCTCGATCGCAGCGTTGCACCCGAGGCGCGAAGCGAGGTGCGCACCAAGCTGTCGCGGCTGGTGCGTGCGCGCTGGTTCGCGCCGCCGTTCAGCGGCACCGGCTTTTCCGCGCTGCTCTATGATGCGTTCGAGGCGATGGCGGCGACCCCGGCAGGTCCAAGGCTGATCCCGATCGGCCAGCCGCTCGACCTGTTCGTCACCGTGACCGACTTCAAGGGACATCTCGAGCGGTTGCGACTGAACAGCCCTGCCGAGGTGGTCGAGACCGAGCACAGGCTGTCGATCGGCTTTCGTTATCTTCGCGGGCGCCACGACGCGCTGGCGGATCCTGCCGAACTGGTCTTTGCCGCGCGCGCGACGGCCAGCTTCCCGGGCGCCTTCCCGCCGTTCAACGTCGCCGAAATGGACCGGATGCTGAAGCGGCGCGAGAAGCTGTGGCCGGGCCGGGAAAACTTCCTGCGCCGTGTCTTCCCGCAGCATCACGAGGACGGACATGGCGAGAGCGCGGTGCTGATCGACGGATCGGTGCTCGCCAACGCGCCGTTTGCGCAGGCGATCGACGCGCTGAAGAACCGCCCCGCGCACCGCGAGATCGACCGGCGCTTCGTCTATATCGACCCCAAGCCCGATGTCGTTCGCGGCATGGACCAGGCGCACCAGCGCGATGCGATGGGCCAGAGGCTACCCGGCTTCTTCTCGACCATCTTCGGCGCAATATCCGATATCCCGCGCGAACAGCCGATCCGCGACAATCTGGAAGGGATAGAGCGGCGCACCAGCCGCGTGCTGCAGATGCGGATGATCACTGATTCGCTGCGCACCGAGGTGGAGGCCACGGTGAGCAAGCTGTTCGGCTATACCCTGTTCCTCGACAGCCCAACCCCGCGACGGCTCACCAACTGGCGCAACAAGGCGCAGGACCGCGCCGCGCACATGGCGGGCTTTGCCTATGCCTCCTATGGCCAGCTCAAGCTCGCCTCGATCGTCGAGGATATCGTCGACACGCTGCGCCGCGCCTATCAGGGCCCCAAGGCGCTGTATGCCGAGCGGCTGCGCGAGGCGATCGGCGCGGAGCTTCGGCGCAGCGGGCTCGATCACCTCTCGGGCAAGGGCGGCGGTGCGAGCGAGGAGGCGATCATCTTCTTCCGCACCCAGGACCTCGGCTTCCGGATCCGCCGCTTGCGTTTTCTGGCGCGGCGGCTGGGCGAGGATATCGCGCAATCGGGCCGCACCCCGCCCGAGTCGGTGGTGGCGATGCACGACACGCTGTACACCTGCCTGTCGCATTATCTCGAGCGCGAAACGACCGACATGCTGGGCCAGGGATTTGCCGATATCGCCGCATCCGCGATCGACAACCCGGCGCTGGCGATTGCCGAACTCGCCAACCGCCGCGATCTGCGCGCTGCCGATGCGATCGTCGACGAGCAACTCGCCAGCGCGCTGGCAATGCTTCCCAAGGTCAGCCGCAGATCGATGCTGCTCGCCTATCTGGGTTTCCCCTTCTACGACATCGCGACGCTGCCGCTGCTGCAGGGCGAAGGGCAGAACGAGTACGACCCGATCAAGGTCGATCGCATCTCCCCCGATGATGCCCAGTCGATCCGCGACGGCGGCGCGGATGCCACGCTCAAGGGCATCCAGTTCAACAGCTTTGGCGCCTTCTTCAGCCGCGCCTATCGCGAGAACGACTATCTGTGGGGACGGCTGCACGGGGCCGAGCGGCTGATCGACATCATTGCATCCGCGCTTCCGCCCGGCAGCGCCCTGCCCGATGCCGTGCTCGCAGATTTCAAGCGCCGCGCGTTTCTGGCGATCTGCGACGAGGAAGCGACGCTGCTGACCACCGATCCCGGGCTGGTACCGGGCATCCGCAGCGAGATCGAAGCGCGGTTCGCCGGCTGATGCGCGCGCGGCCTGTTCCCTTTGCAGGCGACCATCCCTAATTAGGGGCGATGAACCGTTTCGTATCGCGCTGGCTGATCCTGCCGTTGCTGCTGCTGGCCCAGGCGTGCAGCGCCTTTCCCTCGATGGCCGCATGGGATGGCCCCAAAAAGGGCGCGCCTGCATTGTGGCACGTCAAGGGGCCTGACGGAGAAGCCTGGCTGTTCGGCGGCATCCATGCGCTGCCTGCGAACATCAAATGGATCACCCCCAAGATGAAGACCGCGATGGACGCCAGCGACAGGCTGGTGCTCGAAGTCGTGGGACTGGAAGATTCGGCCGAGATCACCAGAACCTTCCAGGCATTGGGCAACAGCCCCAACCAGCTGCCACTCGCCGAGCGGCTGCCGGTCGATCTGCGCGCAGCGGGGGAAAAGCTGCGTGACAAGGGCCGGGTCAACCCCGCCAAGTTCGAGACGCTGGAAAGCTGGGCCGCCGCGATCACGCTGGCAGGCGCTGCCACCGCCAATCTGGACATGGTGCGCGAGGCCGGGGTCGAGCGGGTTCTGGCCAAGCGCTATCGCAACCGCGACAAGACGGTGATCGGGCTGGAAACCGCCGCGCGCCAGTTCACCTATTTCGACCAGCTGCCCGAGGCCGACCAGCGCGCGATGCTGGCCAGCGTCATCGCCGATGCCGACAACGCGCCTGCAGCCTATCGCGACATGGTCACCGGATGGCTGACCGGCGATGTCGCGAGGCTTGAGCAGGCCGCCAATCGTGGCCTGCTGCAGCGCCCGCAGGTCCGCGAGCAGATCCTCGTTCGCCGCAACCGCGACTGGGCGAACCAGATCACCGACATGCTCAAGCTGGGCGCGCGGCCGTTCGTCGCGGTCGGCGCTGCGCATCTGGCGGGCGAAGACAGCGTGCAGGCGCTGCTGGAAGCGCGCGGCTACACCGTCACCCGGCTGCAATAGCCGCCCGACCTGCGCTGACCGCCACAGTGCTTGCTTTTGCGGCCTTGTGCCCCTATAGGCCCGCCTTCCCCGACGCCATGGTCATCCCTGGAGGCGTGGCGCGGGGATTGAACGACCACCAAAAACTCTGGAGACAGTTTATGAGCGATACGCTTACCCTGTCGGCCCAGCTGCGTGATCGGGCAGGCAAGGGAGCCTCCCGTGCACTCCGCCGCGAAGGCCGTGTACCCGCCGTTATTTACGGCGACAAGAAAGAACCGGAAGCGATTCATATTGCAGAGCGCGAGCTGAACAAGCTGCTCGGCACCGGCCATTTCATGAACTCGATCGTTGAAGTCGAAATCGACGGCAAGTCGGTTGTCACGCTTCCCAAGGACGTGGCTTTCCACCCCGTGTCGGATCGTCCGCTTCACGTCGATTTCCTGCGTATCGCAAAGGGTTCGACCGTCGAGGTCTCGGTCCCTGTCGTGTTCGTCAACGAAGAAGCTTCGCCCGGCCTGAAGCGTGGCGGCGTGCTCAACGTCGTGCGTCACGAGCTGGAACTGGTCTGCGATGCAACCAAGATCCCCGACGAGATCGAAGTTGACGTGACCGGCACCGATATCGGTGATTCGATCCACATCTCGGCCGTCACCCTGCCCAAGGGCAGCGAATCGGCGATCACCGACCGCGACTTCACCATCGCCACGATCGTTGCTCCCTCGGCGCTCAAGTCGAGCGACGGCGAAGCTGCCGACGAAGCTGGCGAGTAACAATCTGCCCTGAAAGCCCCTCCCCTTCAGGGGAGGGGTTTGGGGTGGGGCATGACAGGGTGGGGAATCACTTCCCCACCCCCTGCCCCTCCCCTCAAGGGGAGGGGAGATTCCCATGCAAATCTGGGTCGGCCTTGGCAATCCCGGCGCGGAATATGCGATGCACCGGCACAATGTCGGCTTCATGGCACTCGATACCATTGCCGATGTCCACAACTTCGAGCCCCCCAAGCGCCGCTTCCAGGGCTGGGCCATGGAAGGCCGGCTGGGCAGCGAAAAGCTGCTGCTGCTCAAACCCGCAACCTTCATGAACAAGTCCGGCCAGGCGGTTGGCGAGGCGATGCGCTTCTTCAAGCTCGAGCCTGAAGCCGTCACCGTCTTTCACGACGAGCTCGACCTCGCGCCGTTCAAGGTCAAGGTCAAGCGCGGCGGAGGCACCGCCGGGCACAACGGCCTGCGCTCGACCGAGCAGCATATCGGCCCCGAATTCCGCCGCGTGCGCATCGGCATCGGCCATCCCGGCAACAAGGACCGGGTCACTGGCCATGTGCTGGGCAACTACCACAAGACCGAACTCGACGACCTCACCGATATGCTCGGCGCCATCGCCGCCGAATCTTCGTGGCTGGCGAAGGATAACGACGCGCGCTTCATGAACGACGTGGCGCTGCGGCTGCAGGAATGACCGCGATGCCAAAACGTCGCTGGAACAGCGCCGGCACGAGGCTGCTGCTCGTCTATGCGGTCGCATCGCTGATCGCGGTGCTCAGCGGTGCAGCAACGATGGTCCTGACTGGAATACCGGCCATGCGCTGGTCGCTGACGCTCGCAGCCTGGGGTGTCGGCGCGCTGCTGGCGTATGGTATCGTCAGGGCAAGACCGCGCGGCAGGGCATGGCCGGTGATTGCCATCGGCGGCGCGGTGACGGTCGCTGCGACCTTTGTGGGCCCCGATCAGCTGGGCGTCCATCGCTGGCTGGCCATCGGGCCGGTGTTCGTCAATGCGGCAGGCGTTGCCCTGCCCGCCGTGATCGTCGCGCTCGCGCGGATGGGGCAGAGCAACCGGCTGGCCCAGGCGGTCGCGCTGGGTATCGCAGCCATTCTGGCGCTTCAGCCCGATGCGTCCCAGGCCTGGGGATTTGCCTTCGCTTGCCTCGCCTGGCTGCTGCCCGATCGCGCGCCCAGCATAGCGGTTCAGGCCGTGGTCCTTATTGCGCTTGCCATCATCGCGACCCTGAGTCCCGATTCGCTCATGCCCGTGGCGGAGGTCGAGCAGATCGTGTCGTTGGCGCTGTCCGTTCATCCTGCGCTCGCGGCCCTGGCCGTTGCTGCGCTGGCGACGCTGCCCGTGATCATCTGGCGGCTTGGATCAGGCGGTCGGGCGTCCCGTGCGCTTGCGCTTTATGGTGCAGCGATCAGCCTCGCCCCTGCCTTTGGCTGGTTCCCCGTGCCGTTGGTGGGTGCCGGCATGAGCTTTCCGCTCGGATGGTGGATTGGGGTTGCCCTGTTGGCGCAAGGCGGCGGGACCGTTTCTGCCGGGCCAGACGAGCTATCCGAGGCCCCTGACGCTTAACTGTCATCTAGCGCGCGCCAATCCGTCATCGATCTGCCATCAGGATCGCTTGAGAAACAGGCATCACCGCCGGGCGCCGGAACAGCACCGGGTTGATCGCGGCAGCATCTGACTGATTCTCGGGGGAATTGCCTTGTCACACCTGACTGACGCCGCGCGCGCGCCTTATCGTACCGACACCGTTGATTTCGATCCATCCAACAGCCTGGAAGCGATCGTCGCTGCCAATCCCTCACGCCGCCGGATCCTCACCAACGGCCTGATGGGCCTTGTGCTCGCACCGATGGTGGCCAATTGCGGCGGCGACAATGGCGCTGCGGGCAACCCTGTAACGCTGCCGCCCACTGCCGGACCTGCGCCGACCCCTGCTCCCACACCGGCCCCCGCACCCAGCTTCTCGATCAGCTTCAATTCGGTGCCGGCCAACCAGAACGACCGGGTGACCGTCCCCACCGGCTATGAGGTCAACGTCCTGCTCAAGGCCGGTGATCTGATCGTGCCCGGAGGGGCGGCCTTCAACGGATCCTTCCCGACACCGGGCCAGGCGGAAAACTGGGCGGGCGGCAACCATGACGGCATGGAGCTGTTTGCGATTCCCAGTGTCGATCCCAACACCGCAGGCCTGCTCGCGGTGAACTTCGAATATCCTGATTTCAACATCCTGATGAGCGATGCCGAAGCGACCGCGGTCCAGGCGAATCCGGCAGCGGCCACAGCCACGCAGCGCCAGCTCGCGCTGTCGGCGGTCGGCGTGGGCGTGGTGGAAATCCAGCGCGGAACAGACGGCAAATGGTCCGTGGTGGCCAATTCGCGGTTCAACAAGCGCTACAGTGGCAATTCCAACTATCGCGCGGGCGGTCCTGCTGCCGGTCTGCTCAGCACCAATATCAAGGGAACGCTGAACAACTGCGCCAGTGGCCGGACCCCTTGGAACACCTACCTCACCTGCGAGGAAACCACCGACAACTATATCGACCCCAGCCAGCCTGCGGAAAATTATGGCTGGGTGGTCGAGATCGACCCGTTCCTGGAGCTTGCGCCGCCGACCAAGCGCACCGCGATGGGCCGCTTCGACCACGAGAACACTGCGTTCATGGCCAACGCTGATCGCCGCGTCGCCTTCTACATGGGCGATGATGCGACGCCGGGCTGCATCTACAAGTTCGTCTGCGATCGGGCGTTCAGCGCGACCAGCCGCGCAGCGAACATCGATATGCTCGATGTCGGTCAGCTCTTTGTCGCGCGCTTCAACGCCGATGGCACCGGCGAATGGCGCCTGCTCCAGCAGGGCCAGAATGGCCTCGTCGTCGGCGCGCGCGATCCCGGCAACATCAGCCAGAGCACGACCCCGCCCACGCCCACCGTCGTCGATTTCCGCAACCAGGCCGATGTCCTCATCAACACCAAGTCGGCGGCGCGCGTTGCCGGTGGAACGGTGATGGATCGCCCCGAATGGATCACCGTCGCTCCCGACAACACCGCCATTTTCGTTGCGCTGACAAACAACTCGGGTCGCCGGGTCACCGATGCCACCAATCCGCGCGTCACCAACCGCCACGGGCATATCCTGAAGATGCGCGAATCGGGCGACTCGCCGCTGGCGGGGTCGTTCACCTGGGAGCTGTTCCTGCTCGCCGGTGACCCCGCGCTGGCCTCTGGCGGCGCGAACCTCACCGGCAACATCAACGGCGACACCTTCTCCAGCCCCGATGGCATCCGCATCGATCCGCAGGGTCGCATGTGGGTGCAGACCGACCACTCGGTCCCGGGGACGTCGGGCGTCACCGGCGTGACCATCGACCAGGCCTTCGGCCATAACGCGATGTTCCACGTCGATCAGAGAACGAAACAGTCAAAGCGGTTTCTGGTTGGGCCGCTCGGCTGCGAAATCACCGGGATTGCATATACGCCCAGCCTCACCGACTTCTTCATCAACATCCAGCACCCGACCGGTAACTGGCCGGTCAACGGTGAAAAGCCGCGTTCCTCGACCATTGTTGTGACGCGCACGGACAAGCAGCCCGTGGGCAATTGACGCATGCCGATCCCGTCGTCGGCATGGTCCGGCGGCGGGATCAAGGCGTCAACGCGTCGTCCCTATGAACCGCGCTTCGAGCCAGTCTACCGCAAAACCCGATATGGCCGCAGCATCGACCAGCAAGGCGGGCGCGGCCCCGATCTGTCCCTGCCATCCGCCGCCCGCAGCGACAAAGTCGCGGACAATTTCCTGGAAATAGTCGTCCTCGAGCCCGTCCACCACGGGATTTCCGGTGTCGAACTCCTCGACGCTGCGCCAGATCGTCCCGCCATCGGGATCGGCAAAGGGCACATCCCAGCGCACGATCCGCTTGCCCGGAATGCTGGCCAGATGCTCGGCATGGTGGAGCAGCGTCATCGTATCCCAGGGCGCGCCGATCATCATCACCTTGCCGCGCGCTTCGACCAGCCTGGCAAGCGGGGTTCCGGGGCCATAGCCATAATCGATCGGATGCGGATCGATCAGCCAGCGCGCCTTCGCCCCCAGCGCGGTCATCGACGGGCCGGGACTGGCGCTGCGCAGCGCCCCGGGCGTGGTGCGCAGGAATTCGGGAAACGCGCCATTGTCGCGGATCGCGCGCGAGCGCGCCGGATCGAACGGCAGCACATGCTCGCGCCATTGCGGCAGGATATGCCCTTCCTCGTCGCACGCCCATTCGGGGGCACCCTCCCAGTCGGCATAGGCCATGACCGTCCCGGCATCGCCGACCACCTGCCGAAGTGCGGCGATCAGCGCGTCCGGCCCGCCGATCATCGGACCGATGCTGCGCAGCCCGGCATGGACCATGACGATATCGCCCGGCACCAGGCCGGAGGCCGAAAGATCGGCAGCAAGCTGACCGAGGGTGACCGGAGGCGCCATAAAGGCATATCTATTGCGGTCCATGCGAATGACAAGCCACCCGTGCGCGGGCCGGACCGTCGCGCTGGAGTTGATCGTGCGATGGCGCTAAGGGCGCAGCCTTGGCAAGGACGAAGGCAATTCCATGATCTCTGCACCCCCCTATCTCGATGTCAGCGCGGAGGCGGGACGGGATTTCATGATGCGCGCGATCACCGGCCCGGTCGTGATGCTCAACCTGTTGCGGTTTCGCGCAGAGGCGGACTATTCGGCGACACCTGAGCTTGCCCCGGATGCGCCGATCAGCGGACGCGACGCCTTCCTGCGCTATTTCGAGCACACCCTTCCCTTCCTTAAGGCGAGTGGCGGATCGGTCGAGTATCTGGGCGATGGCGGACCCTGGCTGATCGGGCCTGCAGGCGAGCGCTGGGACGCGGTGATGCTGATCCGCCAGGCGAGCGTCGAAGCCTTTATTGCGTGGAACGGCGATGCCGCCTATCTGGCCGGAATTGGCCACCGTACGGCGGCGCTCGAAGATTCGAGATTGCTGCCCACCACGGCACACACATTCGGCAAGGACTGATCCATGGGTTTCAAATGCGGTATTGTCGGGCTGCCGAATGTCGGCAAGTCCACCCTGTTCAACGCGCTCACCGAGACACAGGCGGCGCAGGCGGCGAACTATCCGTTCTGCACGATCGAGCCCAACGTGGGCAACGTCGCGGTGCCCGATCCCCGGCTGGACAAGCTCGCGGCGATCGCGGGCAGCCAGAAGATCATCCCGACCCAGCTCGCCTTCGTCGATATCGCAGGGCTGGTGCGCGGTGCGTCCAAGGGCGAGGGCCTCGGCAACCAGTTCCTCGGCAACATCCGCGAGGTCGACGCGATCGTCCACGTGCTGCGCTGCTTCGAGGATGACGACATCCAGCATGTCGAGAACAAGGTCGATCCGATTTCCGACGCTGAAACCGTCGAGACCGAACTGCTTCTCGCCGATCTGGAAAGCCTCGAAAAGCGCGTTCCCGGCCTCGTCAAGCGCGGCCAGCAGGGCGACAAGGAATCGAAGATCGGCGCGTCGGTGCTCGGCAAGGCGCTCGAGCTGCTGCGCGAGGGCAAGCCTGCGCGGCTGACCGAGCCTGCCGACGAGGAAGAAGCGCGCGTGCTCGCCCAGGCGCAGCTGCTGACCTCCAAGCCGGTGCTCTATGTCTGCAACGTCGATGAAGGCAGCGCCGCCGAGGGCAACGCGTTCAGCGCGCGGGTGTTCGAAAAGGCCAAGGCCGAGGGCGCCGAAGCGGTGGTGGTCTCTGCCGCGATCGAGGCCGAGCTGATCACCATGGACATGGAAGGCCGCATGGAATTTCTCGCCGACCTCGGCCTCGAGGAGACCGGCCTCGCCCGCGTCATCCGCGCCGGATACGACCTGCTCCACCTGATCACGTTCTTTACCGTCGGCCCCAAGGAAGCGCGCGCCTGGACGGTCGAGGTCGGCTCTAAGGGACCGCAGGCGGCAGGCGAAATCCACAGCGATTTCGAACGCGGCTTCATCCGCGCCGAAACCATCGCCTATGACGATTACATCGCGCTCAATGGCGAGGCAGGCGCGCGCGATGCGGGCAAACTGCGCCAGGAAGGCAAGGAATATTTCGTGCAGGATGGCGACGTGCTGCACTTCAAGTTCAACGTCTGACACGCCACGCCCGCCGCCGCTTGGCAGGCTGTCATCGAACTGCCAGACTTGACGCTTAAGGGGTGACCACCGCTCGCTCCTTGCCATGAAGGACATCGCCTGATGCTTTCCCGCCGCCTGTTCATCGCCGCCGCTCCGCTCACCCTGATCGGCGCGCCCGGCCTGTTGCGCGCGCAAAGCGTGTTCCGCACCTTTCCGTTCGCGCTGGGCATCGCCTCGGGCGACCCGTCGCCGGATGGCTTCGTGATCTGGACCCGGCTCGCGCCCGATCCGCTCGAATTGCACGGCGGAATGGCGATGACCCCGATGCCGGTCAAATGGGAGGTCGCCAGCGACGATCGTTTCGCAACCATCGTGGCAGGCGGCGAGGTGATCGCGCGGCCTGAAATGGCGCATTCGGTGCATGTCGAGGTGGCGGGCCTTCAGCCCAACCGCCCCTATTGGTACCGCTTCACCGCGGGCGGCGAGCGCAGCTTCTCAGGCAGAGCGCGGACCTTGCCGATGGCCGGCGCGGCGATGGACAAGCTCAAGTTCGGCGTGGTCGGCTGCCAGAACTACGAGGACGGCTATTTCGGCGCGTACAATCATCTGGCGCGCGAGGAGCTCGATTTCGTGTTCCATTATGGCGACTATATCTACGAATATCGCGGCAGCCCGACGCGCGCCAATTACTTCGGCGGCGGGCTGCAGGTGCCGGTGCGCCAGCATGCGGGCCAGGCGCTGTACGACATCGCCGACTATCGCCAGCGCTACGCGCAGTACAAGACCGACACTGATCTGCAGCGCGCCCACGCCGCGCACAGTTTCTTCCCCACATTCGATGATCACGAGGTCGAGAACAACTGGGTCGCAGGGATCAGCGGCGGGGATGATCCAGCCCCGGCAGAGGCATTCGAGCTGCGCCGCGCCGCCGCCTTGCAGGCGTGGTACGAGCATATGCCGGTGCGCAAGGCTAACATACCGCGCTTCGGCAGCGGGCAGTTCCATCGCACCGCCCGCTTCGGCAATCTTGCGGAAATCCAGCTGCTCGACACCCGCTCCTATCGCAGCGACCAGGCGTGCGACGATGGCTTCAAGCCGCTGTGCGAGGGCGTCAACGACAGGACCGCGCAGGTTCTGGGCGCCGAGCAGGAGGCCTGGCTGGCAAAGAACCTGTCGCGCAGCCAGGCACGCTGGAATTGCCTCGGCCAGCAGATCATGATGATGAGCCTCGACCGCAGGCGCGCCGCCAACGAGGACACCCGCATCGCCAACATGGACAGCTGGGCAGCCTATGAAATGCCGCGTCAGCGGATGCTCGGCCGCATGGCGGGCCTTGGCAACGTCATCGTGCTCACCGGCGACGAACACCAGAATTTCGTCGGCGATCTGGTCCACAAGGACAAGGTCGTGGGCACCGAGATCGTCGCGACCTCGATCAGCAGCGGCGGTGACGGGGCGGACCTGCGCTATGGCAGCGAGCAGATGATGAAGAACAATCCCGAATTGAAGTTCCTCAACGACCAGCGCGGCTATGTGGTGTGCGAGGTCACCCCCGATGCGTGGCTCAGCCACTTCCAGGTGGTCGACAAGGTTTCGGTCCGCGCCAACACCATGAAGCGCCGTGCGACTGCAGAGATAGCACATGCCGTTCCCGGAGCGCGGATGACGGGCCTGTCGGCATGATCGCCAGGCTGCTGGGCGCCGCGTTGCTGTGCACACTGGCGCTGGTGCATCCCGCGGTTGCGCAGGACACCAGTCCGCCGGTCACTATCCTGATCTCGGTCGACGGGATGCGCCCCGATTATCTCGATCGCGGGCTGACCCCCAACCTCACCGCGCTCAAGGCAAAGGGCGTTGCCGCTGCAATGCGCCCCAGCTTCCCGAGCAAGACCTTCCCCAACCACTATACGATCGTCACCGGCAAGCGTCCCGACCGCAACGGCATCGTCGGCAATTCGATGATCGACCCCATGCGCCCGGGGCAGATGTTCAGCATGGGCGATGCCAGACAGGCGCTCGATCCGTTCTGGTGGACCGAGTCCGAGCCGGTGTGGGTCACCGCCGAAAAGGCGGGTCTGCGCACCGCGACCATGTTCTGGCCGGGCAGCGAAGTCGCGCACAACGACGTTCGCCCGCGCGACTGGATGCGCTTTGACCAGGCGATCGGCAACGAGCAGCGGGTCAATACCGTGCTCGACTGGATGCGCCGTCCGGCGAATATCCGCCCGCGGCTGGTGACGATGTACTTCGACACTGTCGATACCGCCGGTCACCGCTTCGGCCCGGATCGTTCGCCCGAACTGGATGCCGCGATCACCGAAGTCGATTCGCGCATCGGCGAACTCGTCCGCGGGATCGAAGCGATGGGCGTGGCGGCCAACGTCATCATCACCGCGGATCATGGCATGGCGCAGACCGCCGAGGATCGCGTCATCCAGCTCGACGATATCCTGCCGCGCGACAGCTATATCGCGGTCGAGACGGGCCCCTATGCGGCGATCGAACCTGCAGCCGGCACCGACTCGAGAGTCTTTGACGCACTGCTGCAGAAGCGCGACCATATCGACTGCTACCGCAAGGAGGAGCTGCCCAGCCACCTGCATTATGGCAAGAACCCGCGCGTTGCGGCGATCATCTGCGTCGCCTCCAACGGCTGGACGATCCTGGCGGGCCCACCGCGGCATCCGGTGACCGGCGGCGCGCATGGCTATGATCCGACCAATTCGGACATGCATGCATTGTTCATGGCTTTCGGCCCGTCGATCCGCGCCACCGCCAGCCTGCCGATGTTCGAGAATGTCGATGTCTATCCGCTGATCGCACGGCTGACCGGGTTCGAGCCGCTGCCCTCGGATGGCGATGCGAAGACGCTCTCGGGCATCGTCACCCGATAATTCGCTTGCAGTTTGAAGGTTGCCAAACGAAACTGATGCCCATGATATACTATGAAGATCTCGAAATCGGCGTCACGCAGAGCTTTGGCCGTTATGACGTCAACCGCGAGGAGGTGATCGAATTTGCCTCCAAATACGATCCCCAGGAGTTTCACCTGAGCGACGAGGCCGCGGCCAAGACCCATTTCGGGCGGCTGTCGGCGAGCGGATGGCACACCTGTGCGATGACCATGGCGATGCTGGTCGCGAACCTCAAGGAGCACAAGCAGGCGGGGCTGGGCTCGCCCGGGATGGATGATCTGCGTTGGGTGAAGCCGGTCTATCCCGGCGATACGCTGCGCTGCGAAACCCGGGTGATCGAAAAGCGCCGCTCCAAGAAGCGTCCTGACATGGGGCTGTTCAAGTCGGACCTCACCGTGTTCAACCAGAACGACGAACCGGTGATGACGATGCGCAGCAACGGGTTGATCAAGGTCCGCAATCCCGACGCGCCGATCGAGGACTGACGCCGATGGAGCCTCAGTTGCAGGCCCAGAACCCGTCGCGATAGACAAACGCCGGGCCATCGGCATCGCTGACCTGCAGGCTGGCGGCGCTGCCGGCAGAATCCTGGCCCGATGCAGATACCATCAGCGTCACGCCCTGCGCTGCGAAGCTGCCCCCGGTTGCCGCCACTGCACCCGAAGGCGCGACGTCGATCTGCCTGCCCGCGACCGAGATGATGCCCTTGCCGCCGGTCTTGCTCGCCACCAGCACGGGAAGCGCGCCCTTTGCGGGGCTGAACTTGCACGCAGCGCTGTCCATCCCCGCCGCGCTGATCGAAGCCGACAGCAAAGGCTCGAGCTTCGATCCCTCGGCATCGACCGCCTGAAGCCCGGATTGCGCAGCAGCAGGACCGGTCACCACAGGCGCTGGAACAGGCGAGGCTCCGTCGGCTCCATCAAGCGTCACCAGCGTATCGTCGGCAGGCTTTTCGCTGCTGCACGCGGCGAGCAGGGCGAGCGGGAACAGGAGGGCGAGGCGCATGGGGAGGCTCCGGGTATGGGGATGATGGCGCGCCTATAGCGTGACAGCTGGCGAGGCGAAACCCACATGGTTTTCCCCTCCCGCAAGCGGGAGGGGAGAAGAAACGCGTCACTTCCGCCCGAACAACCGCTCGATATCGCCATGCGCCAACTTCACCCAGGTCGGGCGCCCATGGTTGCACTGGCCCGAATGCGGGGTGATCTCCATTTCGCGCAGCAGCGCATTCATCTCCGCGACCGAGAGTACGCGCCCTGCCCGCACCGATCCGTGACACGCCATGGTCGAGGCGACCAGATCGAGCCGTTCCTTGAGCGACAAGGCGGCATCGAACGCGCCCAGCTCGTCGGCGATGTCCTGCACCAGCGCGTGCACGTCCCCGCCGCCCAGCATCGCGGGGGTGGCGCGCACCAGCACTGCTGCCGGGCCGAAACGCTCGACCTCAAGCCCGAAATCGGCAAGCTCGGCGGCGCGCTCCTCGATCCGGTCGCAGGCGGTCTCGTCGAGTTCGACCACCTCGGGGATCAGCAGCGCCTGCGCCGCAACGCGCCCGCCGTCAGCCGCCTTGCGCATCCGCTCGAGCACCAGCCGTTCGTGCGCGGCGTGCTGATCGACGATCACCAGCCCATCCTCGGCCTCGGCGACGATATAGGTCTTGGCGATCTGCCCGCGCGCGATGCCCAAAGGATAGCGCTCGGCCATCGGCACCGGTGAATAGGACGGCTCGGCACGACCCATCGGCGCTGCGGCGATATAGGGCTGGCTGCGCTCTGCGACCCCGGCGGCGGCGAGCCATGCGGGCTCGTGCGAGGGGGCCGTCGCGATGGGCGCGGGGCTGAACATGTCGCGTTCCGGCAGCGGCGCGGGTGCGGCAGCCTCGCTCTGCCAGCGCGCCAGAGCGCCCTCCGCAGGTCGCTGGACTGCGCGAAAACCGCCCTGATCGAGCGCGCGCCTCAATCCTGAAACGATCATCCCGCGTACCATCGCAGCGTCGCGGAAGCGCACCTCGGTCTTGGCGGGGTGCACGTTCACATCGACATCCTGCGGCGCGACATCGAGGAACAGCGCCACCACCGGGTGCCGGTCGCGCGCCAGCATCTCGGCATAGGCCGCCCTCACCGCGCCGACCAGCAACCGGTCGCGCACGGGCCGCGCGTTGACGAACAGGAACTGGTGATCGGCAACGCCGCGGTTGTAGGTCGGCAGCCCGGCCACACCGGTGAGCCTCAGCCCCTCGCGCTCGAAATCGAGCAGCACCGCGTTATCGGCGAGGCCGCGCGCAGTGAGCGCCGCGATCCGCGTCAGCCTCGCTTCGCCCGCCTGCACCGAAAACACGCGTCGCCCGTCCGATTCGAGGCTGAACGCAATATCGGGCCGCGCCATCGCCAGCCGCTTCACCACATCGCTGCATGCGGCATATTCGCTGCGCGCCGAACGCAAGAACTTGCGACGCGCAGGGACGCGCGCAAACAGGCTGTCCATGCGAATCCGGGTGCCGGGAGGCAAGGAGGCGGGGCCATCCTCGACGAGATCGCCGTGATCGACCACGCGTCGCCAGCCATCGCCATCGGCGGTCCGGCTGGCGATCGACAGCCGCGCGACACTGGCGATGCTGGGCAGCGCCTCGCCGCGGAAACCCAGCGTTGCCACCAGTTCTATCGCATCATCGGGCAGTTTTGAGGTCGCATGCCGCTCGAGCGCCAGGGCAATATCGTCAGGCGACATTCCGCAGCCATTGTCGATGACCTCGATGGAACCAAGCCCGCCGTCCTCCAGCGCGATCGCGATCCGGTCCGCGCCTGCGTCGATCGCGTTTTCAACCAGCTCCTTCAACGCACTGGCTGGTCTTTCCACCACTTCGCCTGCTGCGATCCGGTTTATCAGCGCGTTTGGAAGCCTTCGTATTGACATGGTCCCGGTCCTAGCCCAAGCGCGGCTTGGACGCGACTCCCGAGTTTCCCGCATATCCACGCTTGGTCTGGCCGGGCTCTCGGGTTAGCCTCCGCCCTGGGAAAATTGCGCACTCTTCTGGCTCGATCGCCGCTTTCACCTCTTTAGAATTTGGAAAGTCTGCATGTCGTTCATCTCCAAACTTTTCCGGTTCGGTTCGCACAATATGGCGATCGACCTGGGCACCGCGAACACGCTTGTCTATGTGCAGGATCAGGGCATCGTCCTGAATGAGCCCTCGGTGGTCGCCCTGGAGACGATCAACGGCATCAAGCGGGTCAAGGCCGTGGGCGTCGATGCCAAGATGATGATGGGCAAGACCCCGGATTCGATCGAGGCGATCCGCCCGCTGCGCGATGGCGTCATCGCAGACATCGAAGTCGCCGAGCACATGATCAAGTATTTCATCCAGAAGGTGCACGGCAAGCGGAGCATGTTCTCCTATCCCGAGATCGTGATCTGCGTCCCCTCGGGGTCCACCTCGGTCGAGCGCCGCGCGATCCGCGATGCGGCGTCGAACGCCGGTGCCAGCCAGGTGATGCTGATCGTTGAGCCGATGGCCGCCGCGATCGGTGCCGACATGCCGGTGACCGAACCGATCGGTTCGATGGTGGTCGATATCGGCGGCGGCACCACCGAAGTTGCCGTGCTCAGCCTGCGCGGCCTCGCCTACACCACCTCGGTCCGCACCGGCGGCGACAAGATGGATGAGGCGATCGTCTCCTATGTCCGTCGGCACCACAATCTGCTGATCGGTGAAACTACTGCCGAGCGGATCAAGAAGGACTTCGGCGTTGCCGTCGCGCCTGCTGACGGCATCGGCCACACCATCCAGATCAAGGGCCGCGATCTCGTCAACGGCATCCCCAAGGAAATCTCGATCAACCAGGGCCAGATCGCCGAGGCACTGTCCGAACCGATCAGCACCATCGTCGAAGGCGTCCGCATCGCGCTGGAAAACACCGCGCCCGAACTCGCCGCCGATATCGTCGATCAGGGCATCGTGCTCACCGGCGGCGGCGCGCTGATCCAGGGACTGGACGCACATCTTCGCGAAGAGACCGGCCTGCCGGTTTCGGTGGCGGAGGATCCGCTGACCTGCGTTGCCATCGGCACCGGGCGCGCCATGGAAGATCCGATCTTCCGGGGCGTGCTGATGACCGCCTAAGGACATCACAGCATGGCGCCGCCCCGCAAACGGCGCCCCGGGTTCTCCCGCAAGGCGCAGCTGCAAATATTCACCGGCTATCTGCTGGCTTTCACCGGTGCGTTCGCCGGGCTGCTGCTGCTCGCATTGTCCTATTTCGATCCCGCAGCGTTTTCAGCCGTGCGCAGCATGGCCGCCGAGGTCACGGCGCCGCCCGCGCGGCTGCTCACCGGGGTGCGCGTCAGCACGCAGACAGGCTGGCGCGAGGTTGCGGCCTATTTCGAAGCGGGTTCGAAAAACGCCAGATTGCAGCGCGAGGTCGAGCGCAACCGCGTCCGCCTGATCGAGGCGCGCGCGCTCAAACAGGAAAACCGCGAGCTGCGCCGTCTGCTGGGACTGATCAAGCAGGAAGGCCGCCCGGTCGCCACCGCGCGCCTGATCAACTCCAGCGCATCGAGCAGCCGCCGGTTCGCCACGCTCGACGTCGGCTCGCGCCAGGGCGTGCAGCGCAGCCAGCCGGTGCGCGGACAGCGCGGCCTGATCGGACGGGTGCTCGAAACCGGACCCAACACCTCGCGGGTGCTGCTGCTCAGCGATGCCGAAAACGTCGTTCCTGTGCGCCGCGCGCGTGACGGGGTCGTCGCCTTTTCGCAAGGCCGCGGCGACGGGCGGGTGGATATCAAGCTCATCGACATCGGCATCAACCCGTTCAAGGTCGGCGATGTCATGGTGACATCGGGCAATGGCGGGATCTATCCGCCCAATGTCCCGGTCGCGATCATCGAGAAGCTGACCAGCGATGGCGCCATCGGCAAGCTGCTCGCCAATCCGGCGGGAACAGATTTCGTCATCGTGCAGGAGATGTACGAGCCCGAATTGGTCAACCCGGAAGCCGGAAGCCTGCCACCGATCTCGGTCGCGCCCGCGAGCACCGCGCCCGCCCGGCGTCCGCAGCAAGGACAGCAGCAGGGCCGGCCCGCCTCGACCACTGCCCCCGCCAATCCTCAAGCGTCGCCCGAACAGGCACCTGCGGCCGCGGCGACCGGCACGCCGCAGCCATGAAGGCTCCGTATCGCGCCCGGCTGAACCGCGAGGCATCCCCGTTGCGCAAGGCCGCCGTGCCGATCGCCTCGGTGCTGATCGGATCGATGACCCCGCTGCTGCCGCTCGTCGCTTCTGCGCCCGTCCTGCCGCCGTTCGGCCTGATGGTGCTGATATCGTGGCAGATCCTGCGTCCGGGGCTGTGGCCGGTCTGGGCGGGGATGCCCTTTGGCGTGTTCGACGACATCATCGGCGGGCAGCCGGTGGGCAGTGCGGTGCTTTTGTGGTCGATCATCCTGATCGGGATCGACCTGATCGACCAGCGCTATATCTGGCGCAATTACTGGCAGGACTGGTTCATCGCCGCGGTCTCGATTATACTCGCGCTGGCAGGAGGTCTTGCCATCAACAATCTTCTCGTCAGCGATGTCCGCCTTTCGGTGCTGTTTCCCCAGATGATCCTGGCCATCTTCACGTTTCCGCTGGTGCTGCGTCTGGTGGCGCGGCTCGACCATGTCCGCCTGAAGCGGTGAAGGCTGCGCAGCCATGAAGCGGCCGGGCAAATTGATCACCCGCAATTCGCTGAACATGACGTTCAATCGCCGCACGGCGCTGATCGGTGGTGCCCAGGGGCTGGTCGGCGCGATACTCGCCGCGCGCATGGGCTATATCTCGGTGGTCGAGAACGAGCGCTACAAGATGCTGTCGGAGAGCAATCGGGTCAACCTGACTCTGATTCCGCCCCGGCGCGGCTGGATCATCGACCGCCACGGAAAGCCGCTCGCCAACAACAAGGCCGATTTCCGCGTCGACCTGATCCCGCAGCGGGTGCGCGATGTCGAGGCCACGATCGGCCAGTTGCGCGATATCCTCAACATGCCGCCCGACAAGGTCGAGGATCTGCGCGCCGCGATGAAGGATGCTCGCGGCCTGCAACCGGTCCCGGTGGCATCGGGGCTGACCTATGAGGATTTCGCAGCGCTCTCGGTCCGGCTGCCCGATTTGCCCGGCGTCGCGCCGCAGCGCGGCTTTTCGCGCCAATACCCCACCGGGGCGGCGGTCGGCCATCTGCTGGGCTATGTCGGCATCGTCAACGCCGAGGAGTATGAGAAGAACAAGAACCCGCTGCTGATCACGCCGGGGTTCAAGATCGGCAAGGACGGGCTCGAGCAGTTCTTCGAACCGCAGCTCCAGGGCAAGCCCGGGGCACGCAAGGTCGAGGTCACCGCTCGCGGCAAGATCGTGCGCGAGCTGGGCGTGCAGGAAGATGTGCCCGGAAAGCCGCTCCAGCTGACCATCGATGGCGGGTTGCAGGACTATGTCGCGCGCCGCATGGGACGGGAATCGGGCGCAGCGGTGGTGATCGACTGCCAGACCGGGGGCATCCTCGCCTTCTCGTCGATGCCGTGCTTCGATCCCAACAGTTTCTCCGACGGGATCGGGCGGCTGGAATATGCGATGCTGTCGCAGGACGAGCGCGTGCCGCTGCTCAACAAGGCGACCCGCGGCCTCTATCCGCCGGGTTCGACGCTCAAGCCGATGGCCGCGATCGCGGCACTGCAGAACGGCGTCGATCCGGACGAGACGATCAACTGCCCCGGCGGCTACCGGCTGGGCAACCGCTTCTACCAGTGCCTCGGCCGCCACGGGCCGGTCAATATGACCCGCGCCATCGAGAAGAGCTGCAACACCTATTTCTATGCCCAGGCGCACAAGCTCGGCTATGACAAGATCGCCATGGTGGCGCGCGAACTGGGGCTGGGCGAGGATTTCGATCTGGCCGGCGCCAACCAGCGTTATGGCACCATCCCCGACAGCGAATGGAAGCTGCGCAAGTACAAGCAGGCCTGGACCGCATCGGATTCGCTCAACGCGGTGATCGGCCAGGGTTATGTGATCGTCAATCCGCTGCAACTGGCGGTGATGACCGCGCGGATCGCGTCTGGCCGCAAGCTCTATCCGCACTTCATCCCCAACAACAAGGTCGCCCCCACCCTGCCCTATCCGCCCGAGCATCTCGCGATCGCGCAACTCGGCATGGCGCAGGTCGTCAGCCAGGGCACCGCCGCGCGCAGCAAGCTTCCGCTCGATGGCATCGCGATGGCAGGCAAGACCGGCACCGCGCAGGTACGCGGCTTTGGCTCGGGCAGCCGCGGCGGTGCAGGCGTGCCCTGGAAGTATCGCGACCATGGCCTGTTCGTGTGCTTTGCTCCGGTCGAGCAACCGCTCTACGCCGCTGCCGTGGTGATCGAGCACGGGCTGGGTGGATCCCGCGCCGCAGCGCCGGTGGCCAAGGATTTCATGACCTATATGTTCGATCCGCAAAAGGCGATGGACAGCCTGCTCGCGCTCGAGGCGGGCTGGGGCGGCAACATCGCCGAACGGATGGCATCCGAATTTGCCGGCTTCCGCGCCCGCAGCGAGGGCCGTGAGCCCGAGACCGCTGCTGAAGACTCTGCCGACTGACATGCTAAGCTTTGTCCCCCGCCAGGTGGCCGAGATGCCATGGCAGATCATCTGCATCACCATCGCCATCGCGAGCTTTGGGGTGATCGTGCTGTATTCCGCCGCCGGAGGCAGCGTGAGCCCCTGGGCGGGCACGCATGCGTTGCGGTTTACAGTCTTCCTGACAATGGCGCTGGTCATCCGGATGTTCAGCGAGAACTTCATCAAGCTGTGGACCTATCCCGGCTATATCGTCTTTGCCGTGCTGCTGCTGATGGTGGAGCTGGTCGGCGCGGTGAAGGGCGGCAGCCAGCGCTGGATCGATCTGGGGTTCATCCGCCTGCAGCCATCGGAGTTCATGAAACCACTGGTGGTGCTGGCGATCGCTCGATTCTATGAACTGCTCCCCATCGGCCAGGCGCGCAGCTGGGGGGCCATCTGGCCGCCACTGCTGCTCATCGGCGTTCCCTGGTTCCTGGTGATGACACAGCCCGATCTGGGCACGTCGATCGCGGTCATGATCGGCGGGGTCACGGTCATGTTCCTCGCCGGCGTTCCGCTCAGACTGTTCATCGGAGCAGGCATTGCCGGCGCCGCCTTCGTGCCATTTGCCTTCTTCTTTCTGCTCAGGGAATATCAGCAAAACCGCGTTCTCATTTTTCTTGATCCGGAAAGCGACCCGCTGGGCACCGGCTATCACATCAGCCAGTCGAAGATCGCGATCGGCTCGGGTGGCATCGGCGGCAAGGGGTATCTGCAAGGCTCGCAGAGCCATCTCGATTACCTGCCCGAAGGCCACACCGATTTCGTGTTTGCCACGATGGCCGAGGAATGGGGGCTGATCGGTGGGCTGGTGGTGATCGGGCTGTTCGCGCTGCTGCTGCGCTGGGCGACAGCCGTCTCGCTCAACGCCCCCAGCCGCTTCGGAAAGCTGGCGGGCGGCGGACTGACGATGACGATCTTCTTCTACATCGCGATCAATCTGCTCATGGTGATGGGACTGGCCCCCGTCGTCGGAATTCCCCTGCCCTTTTTGAGCTATGGCGGATCGTCGATGATGACGATCATGATCTGCATCGGCCTGCTCATGGGCATCGAACGCAGCACCCGCCAGGGCAGCGGCAGTGGCGGACGCGTCGTCGGCTGACCAGGACATTGCGAACACTCGGGACCGTCCGGGCAACAAAATTGCGGCTCAGGCCACAAAAGCCCTTTTCATCCCCGCGCAATCTTTTATAGGCAGCGCTCTTCCGGCGCGACGGTCGATTCGACACCGCCCGCCACAGGATGGACGCATAGCTCAGTTGGTAGAGCAGCTGACTCTTAATCAGCGGGTCCTTGGTTCGAGCCCAAGTGCGTCCACCATTTTCCTCGTAAAATCAAAGAGTTAAAAGCGCCAGATTTTGGCTGCTGTGACCGCCTCGAGCTCTAGGTAACACCCTAGGTAACAACTGGGTCAATGAAATCTTTAGTCGGATGGCCGTTTGCACCTCGTAAATCAGCTTTGCGGGACCTCGACGAGACCTCGAATCAGCACGCCGGTTAGGTTGGCAGTTTGGCGGATAGATCCATGGTGGGTGTCGGGCGACGTGCTTGGGTTTGCTGGTATGCTTTAACCGAACGTGCGATGTCGGCTGTCGACCCAAGCTCAGTCTTTCACAACAGCCTCCGGGAATGTCGGCTTATGACAAAAGTTGCCAAAAACAAGGATGGCAAAACAGGCATCAAAAAGGCACCCGTGTTGCCGCGAACCGAGCAGACCTATGCATTGCCCGCAAGGTCAAAAAATGTTTCCCAGTGTTATGAAGCGTCCGCAATCTCGCTGCCACCAGCCAACAGTCATTTTTGGCTGCTGCGGTCGCATAGCGCAGCTTGCCTTGCGGTACGATTGTGATTTCGCCCTCATCGAATTTAGCTAGCCGTGAGTCTCCGGCGCTGGCCCGCGACACCCCGGCATTTGGCTCTACGAACATGACATGGGTCGTAGCGCTACTACAGTCCTAACTCCGAGACCCTGACGAGCTAAGCCTCGAAATCTCTTCCAGCATGTCAACAAGCAGTTGTGGATGACTCGAAGTGAGAAACTGCCCACCGTCTTCCACTTTTCGGATCTCGGCTAAGGGCCATTTCACGGACCAGTAAGAAAACATCTCTTCATAGCTGTAGTGATTGTCGTGGACACCGTGCAAAATCATCGTGTCTTTGGCGAGCAGCGGCTCAAGCTCGAATAGGCCCCGCGAAACCTGCATTTCCTCAATAATCGCTCCTTCCATATTGCCTGTCGCAAACGGTCGGATCGAGCGATATCGGTCGTGAATGAATTGAGGATCGTTGCAGAGCTTTTCGTCCGGCGGGCTCCCCTTGCATATATCCCGGGTAAGCCTCTCCATTCGATCCAATGAAAGCTGCGGGGTCACTAGCCGGAAATATAGCTCGATGAGCTTTGGTGATCGGAAGAAGGCCTCCTTTATGACGCCCACAATACCCGTCCGCCGTCCTGAGCTAGTGGTAGGCGAGCTAGGTGACGTGAGCAGAACGGGTCCAATTCTATCACCCAGCATGTGCTTTAGCACGGTAGAAAAGTGCCCTGCGCGCCGTGCAATAACGGCGATCTTCTGGATCTTCAGCCGGTCCAAGACGTCGACAGTATCAATGACTGCCTGTTCGTATGGATTGTCCGCTGAAATACGCCCTGGGTGGGTTTTGCCAAATCCTGGCCGGTCGATGGCTATCGGTCGCCATCCTGCTGCCTGCAGTCTAATCACCATTATCCGAGGAACAGCGCGGCAAGTCCAGTTGCTGTGAACGATCAATACCGGCTTACCCGAAGCCGGGCCGTAATCGCTCCACGCGAGGATCTGATGATCATCTGCTCGGGGCAGGAAGCGCGTTGGCTCGATGCTAGAATCGAAGAACCCAAGCGGGCCGTCGGTTGCTCGGGCAAAAAACATCAGCGCCAGTGCCTCGGCCCAGATCCGAGCAAGTGCCGCGGCTGAATCAATCTCGAGCACGGCGAAGACATGCTCGAGTTCCTTGTTCACCACCGCCAGGCTAATCCGCATCGCATCTGAAATTCCGCGACGACTTATCCCTTCAGCGACAAGCTCACATATTTGGCATTGACGAGGACTGAGGGGCAGCCATTCGGCCAGTTCGACTGCGCTGCCGTAGTGGTTGGGCAAAACTCCAAAGGAACTCTCGACCACGCGCCTCACCAACGCAGGAAGATTGGGGGCACCGACCTTCCTTGCTGCCTGACCCAGTGTTTCTCTGACAGTGGCATAGGATAGCCCCAATTGTGTGGCAGCCTTCCGCCCACTTCCGCTCCACGCGACCGCGCAAACAACACGCCTCTGCAGGGAGGTCAGCCCAAAGCTTTCGGCTGAACCGCTGAGTGCTTCCGATCCTAGCATCGAGTTGGCGCAGAGCAGCAACTGGCTGTCCGAATGGGTTTGCAAGGTTTCACGGATCTGTAGCGGCAAGTTCACCTGCAAAGCGTCGCTATTCGTGAGCCGCACTGCGCGTAGATTGAAGCCGTCGTTCCATCGAAGAAGCTGAATACGTGGCCCCGAATCCGGCGGTGCGAGCTGATCAAAAAGTTCGCCAAAGGTCAGATCGGCTGGCAGCCCCGCGGGAGAGCGCTCACTGAGCACGCTTCCGTCCGGTTTGAAGGCATAGATCGCGACGGAGGCCAAAGTCGGGATCGCCCCAAGCGGCGCTGAAAAGTTGCGCTTCTCGTCAAAAACGTTGCGCGCAAATTCCTCGGGATCGAGCCGAACCTTATCAAGATAGTGATCCGGATCGTCCAGCAGCCGCTGCAGGACAGGATCAAATTCAGGCTGTGTCACCCTCTCGCACTCCTGCCTTCAGCCTCTGGAATATCCTACCATGTGCCAGCCCGACGAGCAGAAAATTAGGGGGAGTGAACCAGCACCCTACAAATCACGATGGTGACGTATCTGGAGCCAAGATATCGGTATCCACCTGAATAGACCGGCATTCTTCCAGTCTGTCTGGAGAAGCGAGTTCATTAGTAGGGGGAAAACTGTGTCAAAATTTACGATGGGTGGTGCAATAGCCGCCAGTGCTATGCTGATCTTGAGCACTCCGGCTCTTGCCCAGCAGACACCCGCGCCTACCCCGCCGCCGAACATCGCCGACTATCAGCAGTTGCGCAAATCCTTCCGCGTCGGGGTGCGCGTCACCAACCAGCTCAACGGTTTCGACCAGTCGGCGCGGTTCGAGCAGGACACTATTGACGACATTACCGACTTTCTCGATCCGAGTCAGATCGCGACCGTCGTCGGGTTGCAGAATGCCTTTTTCGGTGCGGTGCAGACGGTGTTCGACATTCGCGGTGGCACGGCGATTGGCAGCTATGCGCAAAACAGCTCGGTCCTGACCATCACCGTGGTGTCGCCGACGGGGCAGGTGCTGCTGCAGGACAACGGCACGCCGTGTGCCTTCAGCTTCAATGGCGCCAACCGCCAGCAGACCTTCGACACTTTCGACGCTCTGGTCGATGATGAGAGCACGCCGACCTCGCAGGCGATCCTCGGCTGTCTGTCGCGCTCGTTCGCGCGCTTCTCTCCCGCCGATCCGCTGGCGGGCAACCCGAACAGCCTCCAGGCTTCGCTCACTCGCAGCGCACTTGACCTCAGCAACGGCGATTCAGCGATCGAGCAGGACCCCGTGCCCGAGGGCGTCGCTGTACCCAACGATCCCTGGCTGATCGGCGCGACCTACAATACCGGCTCGGCCGGCCGCTTCGATATCGACCGCGTCGACGCCCGCATCCAGCGCAGCTTCCGCGTGTTTGAAGGCAACCGTGCGATGCTTAAGATCGACCTACCGCTCAACTATGCGCGGATCAACGGGTCGGACACGTACAGTGCGCAGCTCGGCATTGGGCTCGAAATTCCTGTCATCGACCGCAAATGGTCAATCGAACCGCGCATCGGCTATGGTGCGGTCTATTCGGAGGACCTGGGCTCGGTCGGCCACATCCTGCAGGGATCGGTCACCAGCCGCTATGTCATCAACGGCATAGGGCGCGGCAAGATCGTCATCGGTAACATGGTGGGCTATGCCCAGACGCTCGACACGCCGGGCACCAGCGCGAACATCAACCCAGATCTCAAGAACTGGTCGCTGCGCAACGGTATCGCATATGACCTGCCGCTCAAGGCGCGGCTGTTCAGCCGGGGCAGCTCGATGCGCGCCAGCTATGCGTTCACGCAATATCTGGGCAGCGACCTGCGCAACAACAGCTTCCACGAGGCGACTGTGTCTTTCGGCTTGCGCGGCCGCGAGGATTCGCCGCGCGCGACGCGTGATCTGATTCGCATCAACTTCAGCACCATCCAGGCCCGCGGATTTAGTTCCTATAGCGCGGGCATAGGTTTTCGCTTCTGATGCTGCTGCCAACGCTGCTGCGACTTGTCTTGCTGCTAGTCCTGTTCGCGGCCAGCCTAGCTACGTCATCAGTAGCGTCCAGCCAGGGCCAGCCGGGTGAACCGCGGCTGGCCCTGGTCATCGCCAATGGCAACTATCGCGGCTTCGACCGGCTGTCGGCAACGTTTGACGACGGGGAACGAATATCTGCCGCGCTCACAGCCACCGGCTTCGTTGATGGGTCTGGCCGCGGCACAGTCCGCACCCGGCGCGATCTCTCCGCAGCGCAAATGGCGACGGAAATCGACGCGTTCCGCGCCGCGCTGGCCGCTGCGGGGCCGGACGCGTTCGGCGTGCTTTATTTCTCCGGCCATGGCGTCGCGCTCGGGGCGGGTGGCGATGTACAGATGGTGCCAGTGGACAGCGGCAAGAGCGACCTTGCCATCTCGGGCAATTTGTCGCGTTCTGCCGTCACCCGCACGCTGATGAGCTCTGGCGCGCGCAATGTGTTGGTCGTGCTCGACATGTGCCGCAATGTCATCGCGCTGCCGACGCTTCCCGTGGCCAGCGATGACAATGTCACCGACAAAGCGGGAATTGAGGTGACCGGTAGCAAGGGGCTGAAGCGGGTGCTCAGATCGGCACAGAACCCCATCCGTCCCGATCAGGGCTATCTCGTTGCCTTTTCGACGAGTGCCGACCAGTTCGCCTTCGACAACGGCATATTCTCCAAGGTGCTGGCCGAGGAAATTCGTCGTCCGCAGCAGAATATCGCCGATGCCATGAAGCGCGTGTCCGATCGTGTCGCTATGGCCAAGGCGGCAAGCTTCCAGAAGCCGACCTTCGATTATGGTCTCCAGGGCCAGCCGCCGTGCTTCGTCTCATGCGATCCGGCGAGCGGCAACCGCTTCTATGACTGCGCCAACTGCCCGTGGATGCGTATCGTGCCTGCGGGCAGCGCGATCGTGGGGTCGCCGCCGTCCGAACCAGGGCGCGGCAAGAACGAGCCTGACCAGCAACGCGTGGTGATCGCCCGCGACTTTGCGTTGGGGGTCTATGAGGTGACTGTGGCCGAATGGAGCGCATGCGTGCGCGATGGCGCGTGTCCGAAACTCTCGACCTGGGCAGCCGACAATCCCAATCCGCTTATTCCTGCCACCAGCATCAGCCATAATGATGCGCTCGTCTTTCTTGGTTGGCTGTCGCGCCAGTCCGGCCGCACCTATCGCCTGCCCACCGATGCCGAATGGGAATATGCCAGCCGGGCTGGCGCCGCGAGCGCTTTCCCCTGGGGCGACGGCGTCTCGCCATCGGACGCCAATTACGACCATACCGCGCGATACCAAGGCTCACCAACGTCGCCCTATCGTGGCTATCCAGAGGCTGTGTCGGGCTATCCGCCGAACAGCTTTGGCTTGTACCAGATGCAGGGTAATGTCTGGGAATGGACTTCGGCTTGCCTTGATGCAGCTTGCCGCAACCGGGCTCTGCGTGGCGGATCGTTCGAGAGCGTTCCGGGCGAGCTGCGTTCAGCCAATCGGTTCGCCCTGGTGGCAAGCAAGCGCCGCGACGATGTCGGGCTGCGCGTTGCGCGCGATCTCGAAGCGGACGAAAGCGGGGGCTGACCGATGCACTGGCGCGTTCCGGTCGCAGTGCTGCTGCTGTCGCTGATGCTGGCACCAGTGGCACAGGCGGAAACCCGCGCGATCCTTATCGGGGTGTCGCGCTATCAGTCCGCCGCCATTCCTGATCTGATGGGCCCGGCCAATGATCTTGTCGCCATGGAAGGCCTGGCGCGATCGATGCAGGCGAGTGATGTCGTGTTGCTGCGCGATGAAGCGGTCAGCCGGTCGAGCGTCGAGGCCGCGCTGCATGACATGGGCCTGCGCGCCCAGCCCGGTGACTGGCTGCTGTTCTATTTTTCCGGCCATGGCGCGCAGGCTCTGGCGCAGAACCCCAGCGCGGAGGATGGCGAGTTCGACCAGTTCGTGCCGCTGCCGGGTTTCGATCCCAGGCGGCAGGATCCCGAGACCTTCATCATCGACAAGGATTTCTACGCCTGGATGAAGCGCTATCTGCCGCCCGAGGTAGCGATCCTGATGGTCGTGGACAGCTGCCATTCGGGAACGATGCACCGAGCCATCGATCCACGCAGCTATGCGTTTACCCCGCGCATCGCGTTCCGACCGGGTGACGCGCGGGCGATCCAGCTGACGGCGCGGCCCGGCCCGCGGCTGGAAGCACTACGCAGCGATATCGGTGGGGCGCAGGCGAAGACAACGCGACGCGAGGACCTGCCCAACCTGGTCTATATCGGAGCCTCGCGCGACGATCAGCTCGCCCTCGAAACCGAGTTGCCGCAGGAGGGCGCACCGCAGCGCGGCGTGCTCACCTATGCGCTCGAACTGGCGTTCAGCCTGCCGGGGGCGAACGAGGCTTCGCCCATTGCCGATCTCGACGGTGACGGCAAGGTCTCGGTGATCGAGGCCGGGTCTTATCTGAACAGCCAGGTCCGCATGCTTACCGCGCAGCGACAGGAGAGCACGCTCTTCTATCCCAATGGCTGGGCTGAGCGGCCGCTTTTCTCGGCGCTGCCCGCGCCGCGGCTCGCATTCGATCTGCCCGCCCCGAATGTGATCATTGCTGGCCAGCCCAACGATATGGCGACGGCAGGCGGCGCGACCAGCTGGCGGATGGCGCAAAGCTCGAACGATGCAGACTTTCTCTGGGTACTCAGCACAGGCGAGGTGTTGCGGCGCTCGGGCGACATCGTTGCAACCGGCATCGGCAGCACGCTCGCCTTTGCCGGGGTGATGGACAAATGGCAGACAGTGATGAGCCTGCGGCCCCTAGTGTCGGAACTGGCAATGCGGTTGACGGTCATTCCGCTGGGTTCGGACGAGATCTATCCTGATGGCACGCCGATCAGCATGCGGTTGGAGCGCACCCGGCGCGGCGGCGTGGCGCTGCATGGCACGGTATTCAACCTGGCTTCGGACGGAACGGTCCAGCTGATCTATCCGCTCGATGCCGATGGCGCAGGGCTGATCGACAATGCGATGCGCCAGTCGGTGCTCGACACCGTGGTGGTGCCGCCCTTCGGCGTCGATCATATCATTGCGCTGGCCACGCCAGAGGCTCCCGAGGCGCTGCGTTCAGTATTGCGCAGTGCCAATGGGCAGCGCGCATCGACAGGTCTGGCCGGGATCATCCGTTCCGAGCTAAAGCGAGCGCGCGGCAAAGGTTCGCTGTCCATCGCGGAGTTATACACTGGGCGATAAGAGCCAACGTGGCCGACCGTCGGCTCATTACCCCTGACATCCCAGACCTTTCTGATAATCTCAGAATGTCCGGTATTGATATTGCCGGTCGTTCCAAAAGGCGGCGATGACTGACTGCTTTGTCCCAAATGCCGACCTTCGCAAAGTGGGCCGGTTGCCGACAGGCAGGTTTCCTCTGGCGATCTTAGGTAAGCGGACCTTAAGTCCAACCAACAGCCCACGCCGAAAAGTCCTAATTACTGTGGTGCATGGCGACCAGCATCGAAGACAATCAAGTCGGTATGCCCCCGAGAGTTGCTATAGCGAGGTTTGGCGGCTGGCGAGGTGAATGGAAGATCGGTCAGCTCGACGCCATAAATACGCAAACCATTTGCACCCGTCTGACTATCATCTATCGTCGAAATAGAGGGGACGACGTTGGCTTTCCAGATTCTAAGTTTATCGGGTGGCGGCTTTCTTGGCCTCTACACTGCTTCGGTTCTGACGGAAATCGAGGACCGCACGGGGCGGCCACTCGCGGATTCTTTCGATCTGATCGCGGGCACGTCGGTCGGCGGCATCATCGGACTTGGCCTGTCGGCGGGTCGCAGCGCGGCCGAGATCAAGCAGGCGTTTTTGGACGAAGGCGACAAGATCTTCTCACCGAAGCGGCCGGCATCCAACTTCCTGAGCATGGGCGCGCGCATCTTGTTGGGCCTTCCCAAATCCCGGTATGATCCCGCCCCCCTCCGAAGCGTCGTCGAGCGCATCGTGGGCATCGAAACGCGAATGTCGGATCTCAGACGGCCGACAATCATTCCCGCCGTGAACCTCACCAAGGGCGGACCCAAGGTGTTCAAGACCGGGCACCATCCGCGCTTCATCATCGACTGGCAGCTGAAGGTAGTCGACGTCGCCCTAGCCACTTCGGCGGCACCAACATATTTCCCTATCCACCAGATTGGCGCCGAGCTGTTCGCCGACGGCGGTATGTTCGCCAACTCGCCCGATCTGATCGCGCTGCATGAGGCCGAGACGTTCCTCGACGTGAAGCGGGAAGATGTCAGGGTGCTTAGCGTGGGGACCACAACGACGGCCTTCGCCTTCTCCGCGTCCGCCGGCCGCACGCTTGGATCGTACGGGTGGATGAAGAACGAGCGCCTGCCGAGCGTAATGATCGGTTCGCAGCAGGCGCTGACCGATGACATGATGCGCCACGTCATCGCTGACAGATACGTGCGGATAGACCGCGCGCAGCCGCCGGACCAGCAGGCCGAGCTGGCGCTCGACTGCGCAAGTCCCATCGCCAAGCGCGATCTACAGTCTGCGGCGGCCAGCTCCATCGCCGATGTCTCGTCGAATCAGATGCTGCGTGACATGCTCGACCACGTGGCACCAGAATTCACCTTCACCAACGCGACCCTTTAGGATCCCGATGTCCCACTCTGCGAAGCTTTTCTACCAGGCCGGGAGCGAATCTGAGACCCTTCATCGGCGGATTACGCCCACGGCCGACCAGTTCACGGCGCAGAAGGATCGTTGGAACGACCTCGCTGAATTTCTCGGCGAGCGCCTTACTCAAGGTAGCGGCTACTCCATCCGAACATGGCTTCAGGGATCCTACAAGTTTCGAACGCAAATCCGGCCTTGGATGGTTGGCGCTGAGTTCGACATCGACCTGGGAATCTATTTCGAATGGAAGGGCGAGCCGGAGGATGGCGATTACTCCCCGGAGGAGCTGAAGGCGTTCGTTCAGAATGCGCTCGTCGATTATCAGGATGACGAGGACAACGAAGCGACTGGCGTCGCCGACCCGAAGGAGCGCTGCTGCCGGATCGCCTTCGCGCCGGACTTCCACATCGACGTGCCGTGCTACCATCTCGACAGCGAACGCGATGCCCGCACGCTCGCGACGGAAACCAAGGGCTGGGAGGTGAGCGACCCGAAGCAGATCTACGAATGGTTCAAGAACTGTCAGGAGGACATGCCGCGCAAGAAACTGCGCCGACTGATCCGCTACCTGAAGATGTGGGCGGCACTGCGGATCGAGGAGGCCGAGCGTCCATCATCCATACTGCTGACTGTGCTGGCGGCAGAAGCGTTCGACAGCCTCGATCTGGACACGGTCTTGGATGACGACGACATACTGGAAGAGGCGGCCACGCTGATCGGCGATCGCCTAGATGGCGACCCAACCGTTCCGAACCCTGTTAATCCCGACGAAGACGTGAACCGGATGGAGATCAGAGCCGTCGTCAAGCTCGTGGCGAAGCTGCGCGACCTAGCCTCGATCGGCGAGAGGGCACGCCTCGCTGCCGACATATCCGCGGCGGCCGAGATCTGGAGCGAGGCCTTCGACCAGTTCTTCCCGATGCCGGAAGATACCGAGGAAGGCACGCAGGCGTTGGCGAAGAGCCAGGCGATCGCCGTCTACGCATACACTCCCGACATCATCGTCACGGCGACGCCGCGCGACAATCGCGACGTTAAGCCGATCCAAGGCCTGAACGAGATCCGGCCGGTGCCCAAAAACTGCGACATCAACTTCGCGATCGCAAGACCGGACCTGCTACCCGCTGGATGCACGCTGAAGTGGACCGTGCGCAACCATGGTCGGGAAGCCGCGATGGAGAACGATATGGGTCATGTCGCGGGGACTGGAACCTCGGTCGAACGCCACACCGCCTATAATGGCGACCATGCAATGGATTTGACGATCTTCCTTGGCGGCCGCCCGGTTGGACGGCGGCGGATCACCGTGAAGGTTCGTGGCCAAGCCATTCCGCCGCGCAATCCGCCTAGGCGCCGATACGGCCGGTGATCGCTGAGGTTCTCATGTCGGAGGCGAACGTCGGCTTTCACGACTTGCGGCGGACTCGATGAACGTCCGGGTTTAGGGCGCAAAGCTGTCGTAGATTCAATAGAATGTTGGGCACCACGTTACGGTATTTTAGATTCAGTTGTGAACTCAAACAGGCAGTTCAGTAGTCTCGTGCCCCCACCTCAACTGTGCAGCCGACGCTTCTAAGTTTCCGGTCTGCGGCGCGCATGGCGCATTTCCAGATGGTATCACTGTTTTCCTCCGACAATCTCGTCGAAGCCTGAACGGCCTTCCAGCGCTTCGGATCGGCCACCAGAAGCAGGCGTTCTCCTGCCTCCCAGCCGCGACGGCGCAATGCCGACATTGCCCGCTTTTCAGGCCACAACCAGCCTTCTGGCACAACCCAGTCGATCGCAGGCAGGATGATTGCCCCGCCCATCGCACCCAAGACAAGAGCTAAACCAACAGCCCCGGAAAGCCACTGGTTCTGCTGCCGGACCGTTCGCACCGAACCCGTCATTTTGGCAAGTGCGCTGATCGCATGCTGAAGATTGTTGTGGACGGCAGCCAGGGCCAGATCGGCATCCTTGCGGGCCTGCCGCGCCCCCGCCTCGATCTGCCGACCTATCATCTCGGGAGTCAGCACCAGCGCGGGCTTCTGCGCCAAGGCATCGATCCCCTCACGTAAGCCTTCACAGCTCTGATGGATCACCGCGAGGTCCTCGCTGTAATCGCGACCAAGGAGATCCTGCTGCCGCTCAGCAAAGCCATCGACCGCAGCAGTGACGCCGGCAAGCCGCCGCGCGACAGCGTCCAGCGCCTGCTCAATCGGGATTTCGTCGGGGGAAGGATCAGATTCAGCATCAGCCATCCCAAAAGCCTAAATGCCCATCCCCGACCCGCGCGAGAGGCCAAGCGATTTCTGGAGGTCCTGAGACAGCGTTTTCGTGCTCATGGCGTCCAGCCCAAGCTGCGGACGCCGGTTTGCCAGCACCGACTCAAGCTGAGGATCACGCTCCAACCCCTTCGCCATGCTGACCAGCGAAGCGCGCACCTTATCCGAAACCGCCGCGCTCCCGCCCTTGCGCAGTGCCCGGTATTGCTCGGACTGCCGCTGCCACTGATCGACAAAGACATCGGCCCGCCGCTCATTGGCAGCCGCAATGCGCTGCGCCTCGATACGCAACTTTGCCTGTTGCTCCATCGCCTGGATCGCCCGATCGGTGCGGCCCTTCACCGCCTCAGGGATCAGGCTCAGGTCGCGGTTCACCGCCTTGCGCAGATCGCCAAAGCTGTCCGGCCTCAGCGCGTTGAGCTCCGCCCCGGCTTTGTTCAGCGCAGTCCGCTGCGAAGACAGCGGCTGAAGCCCCTTGTCGCGCATGGCGACAATGTCCCGCGCGACACGCGCGAAACGCTGCACGGCCTTGTCGAATGCTTGTTTGTCGCTCGCCTGTTCCAGCAATACGACTTTCACGCGCGCCTGCGCAACCGGCTCGCGCTGGGGCGTTGCAGACGCGCCCTTGATCAGATCGGCCAGATGGCCACTGCGACTGACCTTCAAACCAGCGCGAACCTCAAGCTGCGGCCGTGAGACCTCAGCGCTTTTTTCAGGCTGGCGCGCATAATCGCTGGCCATATCCTTGCCACGCTCACGACTGAGCGTGCGCACCAGCACCTTGCGATCGACAAAGTCATCCTTGCCGTAATGCAGATCGACCTGGGTGCGGTGCCGTGACAGCGCGACATAGGCCCCATGGCTATCCATGCCCGGTGTCGCCAGCAGTTTGACCTGGTCCACGGTCATGCCCTGCGCCTTGTGGATGGTCGCTGCATAGCCATGATCCAGATGCGCATAATCCTTGAGATCGAACGCCACTGCTTTGCCATCGTCGAGCTTCACCGCCATGCGCAGCGCGCTGACACTCTCGATGGTGCCTAGCGATCCGTTCTTGACGCCCAGTGAGCGTTCGTTCTTCAGGAACATGATCCGGTCGCCCTCGGCAAACATCCGCGCGCCGCGCTCGACCTTCAGCGAAATGTCATCGCCAAGATCGCCGCTCGCGCGCACCTTCTCGCGCACAGCTTCATTGAGCGCCCGAACCTCGTCGTTGGTGTGCGTCAGAATGATCCGGCTGGCATCCGGCTTTGCCTGCCGATCGCGATCCCAGGCATCGACCAAATCGGCGCGCGCAGCGTCACGCGTCTCGGCAACGTGGACATTTCCTGCTTCCTCATAGCGACCAAGCGCTTCACCGGTTCTGCCAGTAGCCAACTCACGCGTCGCTTCTCGCTGCCAGTCGATCTGCTGCCGCCGGATCGATGCGATCTCCACCGCGCCATGGCGCTCGGCGGCGGCGCGGAACGCAGCGCCCGCTTCGATCGCCTGCAGCTGCTGCGGATCGCCGACCATGACAACTTTGGCACCATGCTGCTGCGCATTCGACACGACGCGCTCCATCTGCCGCGTGCCCAGCATCCCTGCCTCATCGATGACGAGGATGTGCTTGCTAGTGAGCTGCTCCCTGCCCTGCCCCCATTGATGCTCCAGGCTGGCCAGCGTTCGCGAAGGGATGCGCGAGCCATGCTCCAGCCCTTCGGCTGCAATGCCCGAAAGCGCTGCTCCCTGCACCGTATAGCCCGCCCGCACCCATGCCTCGCGCGCCACCCCCAGCATCGCGCTTTTCCCCGTTCCGGCATATCCAATGACATTGCTGACGCCCTTGGCCGAGGTGACATGCTCCAGCGCCCCGCGCTGCTCAGCCGACAGGTCCATGCCGCGCGCTTTTGCATTGGCCAATGCCACTTCACGATAGCGATCTGCTACGGCATGGCTGCGCCGCGCCTCTAGCCGGATCGTCGCACTCTCGAGCCGCTGTTCGGTCTCAAGCATCTCGCGCGAAGTGAACCGGTCGTTGCCTTTCCCATCCCTACCAAGCGCAATGAGCTCGGGCGCGCTCTTCACCGCCGACATTACGGCATCGAACTGGTCCTTGTCGGCACTGTGCCGATGCGCAAACATCGCGAGGTCGCGCGTCGTAAAGGTGGCCTGCCCATGCGTGATGGCATTGAGGGCAATGTTCGGATCAGCGATGATCTTCTCGCCGTTCAATCGCGCGATATCGGCATGCTCTGCGAGCCGCTCGGGCGAAAGCCCTTCACCCGCCATGCGTGAGGCCGCAGCCCCGATCTTCGACTGCGGCTCCAGGTCAATGCCCTGCGCTGCCAGCGAGCGGTGATCGATCCGCGCATCGATATCGAGTTCGGCCATGCGCTGGTTGGCATGCGTCGCCCATGCCTCGCGCCAGTGCGTGAGCAGCTCGGTGCGGTTCCAGTCACGCACCTTTGCGCCAAACGTCGCGCTGCCGTCTTCGCCGACAACGATCTCGCGCATCGTCAGCATCACATGCGCGTGCGGCTTCGCTTCGCCATCTGCGCCGATGTCCCAGTGGACATTGAGATCGGCGATCATGCCGCGATCGACAAACTCGGCTTTGACAAAGTCCCGGGCCAGCTCGATCGCCTGCGCCTGGGTCATCTCGCGGGGCAGCGCAAACTCGATCTCGCGGGCCAGCTGGGCGTCCTTGCGAACCTCAGCCGCTTCGACATCGTTCCAGAGCTTTTCCCTGTCGGACCAGTCCTCATTGGCCCCTTCGGGCAGCATGATTTCGCTATGGACGACACCGGCCTTGTTGGTGAAGTCGTGGGTGCGCCCGAGCCGGTCATCGTGCAGCCGCTCGCCAGCGCGATAGGCCGCAGCGGCGACCGCAGACGAACCTGCAGCGCGGGAGATGGCTTTGGCCGAGAAGTGATAGATCGCCATGGCGACCATCCATTTACGCCAAACGAGCGACGTCGGCACGACGTATAAGCGCGCCCTCCACCGATCTGGTCGCGGCGGATTTGACGGGGTCTCACAGTGACCCAGCCTGTTGTCTGCGGGATGGGAGAGGGATAGCTGGTTGGTCCTTCACCGACAATCGAAGGATCAAGCTCATGCGAAAACTACGCGATTACGACGCAGAGCTGCAAGCCCTCAACGACAAGGCCAAGCAGCTCAAGACCCGGAAGCAGACCCAGCTTGGCGAGCTTGTCATTGCGACGGGAGCCGATGCGCTGGGCACCGAAGTTCTCGCAGGCGTTCTGCTCGCTGCGATCGGCAACGATGATCCGACACGAAAGGAGGCCTGGCGCAAACGCGGCGCTGCCTTCTTTCAGGGCAGCACCACCACTCGCCGATCAGCTGGCAAAGACACTGGCGGCACACAAAAGATCGATCCAGGCGCGCAACCGGCTGCTGGCACACAGGGCACGGCATGACATGCGCGACTGGAGGGTCAAACGGCGCGAACGGACACGCCAGCTGATCGAGCTTGGCGGGCTGATCGCCAAGGCAGAGCTCATCGATCTGACCGGTGACGACCGCGCGGTGATCCTCGGGCTGCTCATCGAAGCTGCGGCGAAACTCAAAGGCGAGAACCGCGACCAACAGCTGCTGCTCTGGCGACGGCGCGGTTCGCGAGTATTCGCGCAAAACAGGTTGGAAGATTGAAATTGGGGGCGCATAGTTGCTTATGGACGCGGAATTCAGCAATCTTGTATTGGGCGTGCTACGGGGGGCGCCTGCATGGCTTCGGCAGGACCTATTGTCTGGTGATCTGCAGTTGCGAGCCCGCGCCGAAGAAACTCTGTCTGCGATGATCAGCGGTGCGCTTGCTGAGGTTGGAAACGAGGCCCCGGAAAACGCAACTTAGGTGCGCCAAGCAGCAGCCATGAGGATCAATCGACTTGCTGTTCCAGCTCGGCAATTCGTTCCGAACAGATGGCGTGCACTGCCCGGCCAAGTTCCTCAACGCAGCCACCGAGCCACAGCAGTTCCTCTTCGGTGATGCGATAGTGCTTGGAGTAGCGGGCCTTCACATAGGCTTCTTTCAGCTTCTCGAACCGCGCACGATCGATCCGCGTATCGCGCGGCCATGCATCAACCAGACGCATGTCGATGCGCTCGGCCTGCGTGCGCAGAAATCCGAGATTGTGAACGTGTTGGGGTGGACGGCCCCCAAACGGCATCAAATGTGCCAAGATTGAGTCGTTGAAAACCTCAAGAAGGAGACCGTCCGTGAACGATATTATCCGCATTGGGATGGACACGTCAAAGCATGTGTTCCAGCTGCACGGTGTCGATGCTGCCGAAAGGCCTGTGCTGCGCAAAACTTTTCGCCGCAAAGAGATGATCGAGTTCTTCTCAAAGCTGCCACCAACGCAAGTGGCGATCGAAGCATGTGGCGCTTCGCGCAACTGGGGTCGGACGCTTACCGGCTTTGGGCACTCGGTGAAGTTGATTCCGCCTGCCTATATCAAGCCTTATATCAAGCGCGGCAAAAACGACGCAGCCGATGCAGAAGCGATCTGCGAGGCGATGAGCAGGCCTACAATGCGCTTCGTGCCGATCAAGTCGGCGGACAATCAGGCGGCCTTGATGCTGGTCACAATGCGCGACCGGTTGATCCGAACGCGCACTCAGCTCTGCAGCGCGATCCGCGGCCACGCTGCCGAGTTCGGGCTGATCGCTGGCTCCGGAACCTGCCGCGTGGAACCGCTCCTTGATCGTATCGCTGCCGATCCAGAAGTCCCGCATCTCGCGCGCGATCTGTTCGCAATGCATGCCGAGGAGCTGGCACTGCTGCGGGCACGGATTAAGGAAGTCAACGGGAGGCTTGCTGAATGGCACCGCTCGAACGCGCGAAGTCGGCGGGTGGCTCAGATACCGGGTGTCGGAACACTTGGTGCGACATTGCTGGCACTAAAGACGCCGGCACCGGAAGACTTCCAGTCCGGTCGGGCGTTCGCCGCCTGGATCGGTCTGACGCCGCGTGATCACTCAACCGGCGGCCGGGTGAAGCTGGGCAGCATAACCCGTGCTGGCGACGCCCTGCTCAGACGAACACTCGTGGTCGGAGCTACAGCGCTGCTCCGCCATATCCGCAATGATCGAAGCAAGCATGCTTCGCCCTGGATCCTCGAGATGCTGAAGCGGAAACCGCCAAAGTTGGTCGCGGTCGCCTTGGCGAACAAGATGGCGCGCATCGCGTGGAAGCTCATGGTCACCAACCAGGATTACCAGGCACCTGCTGGAGCCACATCGCTGGCGAGAGCTGCATGAAATCAGCCAGTCGCGGGGAGCGCAGCACGCGCTTCGTGCCAGGCCGATAACCGGAAACTTGCAAGAAGAAAGCAGATGGTGTGATCGATCGATCCAGAGCGCAAGAAACTCCGAACGCCGCATCGGCCCTAGAGGTCGCGTACGTGTTAGGAACTCGCGCCGCGGAATCCATCTTGGCCAGCGGTCATGTGAGGCTGCACCAACAGGCCGGACATATGAACGCAAACCATCCGATCAGCTGCTGCTTGACCCTTGTAAGCGAGGGGCCGTCCACATATGCGGCGTGTAGAAAGTGCAGACCAGCAGCACGCAATGGTACAGCGCCTCTGCAGTCTGATGAAATTCGAAAGCGGCGTGTTTGAATAGCCTCTCTTGCACAGCGTACTTTGCGAGTTTGTCGCGGCCCATTGCACTTGGGAACCACTCGTCAAAATACTCCCTCGCCATGGCAAGCGCCTGCTCGGGGGTCTTCGGCTTGGGCGTGTGTAGTTCCCGATTGTCTGCCTCGTGTAGCGCGATGCCGTCTTTGGCCACGTCCATAAAGAAGTAGCGCCCATGCGCGAGCCCGTCATTCACCTCCTGCAAGGTATGGACGATGAAGTTGACGGGCGTGTGGAGCGTTCGGTCGATAGCCAACTCGCGGATCAGTCGGTCTTCAAGCTTCAGCCAGTAATCGACACGCTCGGTCAGCCGCTTGTCATTGACGATGATCAGTAGGTCGAAGTCAGATCGATAGCCTTTGGCGGTATGCGGCTCATCGACCCAGCCACCGCGCGCGTAGCTTCCGTAGAGGATCAGCTTCTCGATCCGGCCCTTCTTCTTCCACTGGTGCGTGGCGAGCGCGAGAGCATCTTCGAACTCTTCGAAGATGATCTGCTTCACGCGCTCAAGCTCGCGCTGCTTGTTGGCCGGAAGATGATCGATATCGGTGCGCATGGCTCTGTCACCCTGTAGGGATGGTTGGCGATTGGCAAGGCGGAAGCTGGCGTTCATCGCCAGAACTGCCACCACTTGTGGTGGCGTTCGTGCATGTGCCGGTCGAGGATCCGCAGCGCGCCTGCAAAGTGATGCTCGACGTCGGCGACGGTGATGCCGTGCAGCGCTGCAAGCTCGGCGCAGCTGAGCTCATCGACACGAATGCCCAAGAAGATCTCGCGCTGCATCGGCGACATATTGTCGACGGCGCGCTCGGCGCGGCGCAGCTGTTGGCGCTGCGCTCGGGAAAGACGCGCGCTCATGCTGCGTCTCCCGTGAAGGTCAGCAGAAAATCTGCGGCCTTGCTGGCCGCGCTCGCAGCCCGGAAGATGGCCTTGTCATCTTCGCGAAGGACGGTGAGCCAGGATGCGATATAATCGCTGTGACGGACGGTCGGTGCAATGCCGAGCGATGCGCAGGTGAACGCGGCTGCCATCTCGGCGACAAGCTCTTCGCGGGCGTAAAGTGCAGAGCCAAAGCTACCCTTCGGATCGCGGTCCAGCCTGCTGGCATGGCCGGTCCAGTGACCAAGCTCATGGAGCGCGGTGCGGTACCAGTTGATCGGCTCGCGATAAGCGGCCTGTGGCGGCACCTGCACGAAGTCATGCACCGGGCTGTAGAAGGCAGCATCACCGCCGATGTTGAACGTGGCACCGCTGGCGGTGATGATGGCATCAGCTTCAGCAATAGCGAGCACCGGATCGGTAACAACCGGCGCTTCGGTCATGTCCTCGGGCAGACCTTCGCACTGGTCGATGTTGAACACCGTGAACCGCTTGAGGAAAGCAACGGTCCTCGCTTCGCGGTCTTCGCCGCGTGCCTGTTCGGCTTCTGCCTTGGGCGTGAACCGGTCGGCATAGCAAACGGTCGTGCCCTTCTCGCCCTTGCGGACATTGCCGCCAGCTGCCTGTGCCTGGCGGTAGGTCAGCCAGCACTGGGAGCCGTAACCCCTCATGACAACCTCGGCCCAGAGGATCAGGACGTTGATGCCCGAGTAGCGCCGCTCGGTCGCTGCATTGTGCGGGATGGTGCAGCCGCACAGGGATGTGTCCCAGGGCTTTACCCAGGGAAGGCGTCCCTGCTCGAGTTCGGCGATGATGCGCTGTGTGACCTCGGTATAGAGGCTGTTACGGGTATTGTTTTCCATGGCCTTGTCTCCTTCCATCCGGCCCCGGCCCGGAAGGGGCGCTGGGGGGCGGCGAAGAAGAACTGGCAGCCACGCTGCAACGGACGGCGCGCATGCGACAAGCACCGCAACGCATGTGGAGGACCCGCACTGCGGGTTGCGCGCTGGCCTGGCGTGGCTAGAGGCGATTGACGGCCCCCGGCGTCCCGCCCGAGCGGGGCAAACGCCGCCGCGAAGCGGCGACCGCAGATGCGCTGCTGAATGCTGAAACACGGTGAGATGCCGTGAGCAGAAATATTCTGCTTACGCAGCCATTTCCCCCAGCAAACCAGCAGCGCTCCCCTGCCCTACTGCCTGCGAAATCGCCGCAAGTGGCTCGATTGACCCGCAGCGGCACATCGCCAATGTGTGTCGCAGGCAGGGGCAGATCACATCACAGGATGGAGACAATGGCCATGGCATCCCATGCACCCGACAGGTTCTTGAGGCTCAACACCGTGCTCGATCGCACTGGGCTTTCCAGGGCGACGCTCTACCGCAAGATACAGGCGGGCACGTTTCCGAAGCAGGTCAAGCTCGCCGAGCGATGCTGCGGATGGCGGGAATCAGCTGTCGAGGAATGGCTGAAGAATCCGATGTTCTATGAGGTCCACAACGCAGATTAATGGCCCCATAAAGGCTGGCCAGCGAACGAACTGGTTTCCCTACTGGATTGAACGAATTTCATGACGCTAAGGCCCGCCCTCGGAGTAGCCCAAGGATCTGTGGATCGCGAACTGTTCCAGTCGACTTCATCCAAAAGGATGCCCTGAAGGGATTTCAACGCAAATTGGAAGCGATCGCGTCGGAATTGTCGATCGGTCCGCTATTTCTTCGCCGGAGCAACACTAGCGGCAAGGCGGGCAGCTGCAACCAAGAATAGGCTGGGAACCACGATCGCACTGTCGGACTTCCTTTCGCCGCATCAGGCACGCGTCCATGCGATTTCGGGGTTTTGTCGACGGGTCGACTGGTTGCCGCCCCTGCAAGCGGAAGGCATGAGACAAAACGAACGGAACACCCACGTAGAAGCGATCAAAACCCCCGCCAGGGTTACCTCGGGGCGACAGTTTGGCTACAGCAAGCAGCGCCGTCGGCCAACCATGGAATCAGCATTTTGCCAGATAAGATTCAAACTGGCAGAAAACTGCCGTTTTCGATTCTTATCATGCGAAACTGGGACCCGTTATAATGCAAAAAGCGCATGCGATGGCTTGAGTGTAAAAACACTGGGCGATTAATCGCGGCTCGATTGCCGGCCCGCTGCGACAGATCGGCTACTTAAGGGGTCGTACAAGCGGTTCGAATGGACCCATTCCTTCATGCCAGGATGAGGGTCTAGCCAAACCGATGGGATGAGGTCTGGCCATGCCAAACTTCATGCCTTTATGGCGTGAACCTGACCCGACGCGATTTTGTGCCTTAGTGAAACAATAACCAGCAAATACAGACTGCTTCCTTGCCGCCACCAAATTAAGGCGCCAAAATGGCCTGTCGCATTGTCCAAGGGAATTAATGGCATTGTCAAAGGTCTGCAATTAGGACTGCTGTAACCGCGGCGTATATGACGGCACAGGCCTGTTCCGCTATCTGATGTTGGCTGCCTGAAGCAGGGTCACCAGCAGTTTCTCATCCTGTGAGCAAACCCCGACGCGACGCCGTCATTATGGACCCTGCTTCCGATCAAAAATGCGGGGCCGGCCCATATGCCTATCGCTGGATAGGAACACGATCTCGAAGGCCTATCTATTTGCACAGACATTCAAGCCGGTCCCGCAACGACGGTCAGCCGGAAAAACAACGGGGAGGATGATCATGAAAATTTCTAGCTTCAGACTGGCACTCGCATGTTCTGCTTCAGTGCTGCCGATTTTTGCATCGCCAGCGATGGCTCAAGATGCACAGGAAGAGCAGGCCTCTTCGCAGGGCTTTGAGACGATCGTGGTGACGGCCCGCAAGGTCGAAGAAGACCTCCAGTCGACGCCACTGGCAGTCACGGCGATCACGGCAGAAGGTATCGAAACGCAGCAGATCGTGATGGTGCAGGACATCCAGCGTGTTGCTCCGGGCCTGCTGACGCGCGGTGCCGGCACGGGGCCTTCGGCTATCGTAACCTTCGCTATTCGCGGCAATGCGCAGAACAGCCCCAACTCGGTCTCGGATTCGGCGGTCGGCATCTATGTCGATGGCGTTTATCTCGGCCGCCCGATTTCGAGCAACGTCGGCGTTCTCGATGTCGCTAATATCCAGGTGCTGCGCGGGACCCAGGGCACGCTGTTTGGCCGCAACACCACCGGCGGTGCGGTTCAGTTCACCACTGTGCAACCCGACGGGGAATTCTCAGGCTATGTGAAGGCAACTGTCGGCAACTATGAAGCCCGCCAGATCGAGGCTGCCGCAACGATCCCGCTGGCAGGCGAGGAACTCTCCCTTCGTGTTGCGGGTCGCTATGCCGAACGCGGTGCTTTCGGCATCAATATCCTTACGGGTCGTCCGATTGGCGACCTTGAGTCTGACGTTGCGACGCGCGCAACATTGCGCTGGGCTCCGACAAGTCTCCCAGTGACGCTGACGTTGTCAGCAGATTATGTGAAGTCGAATGACAACGGCACGATGAACGCGCTGATCGCCGTCAAGCCGACCGGTCCGCTGGCAACGCTGTTCCCTGGCCAATTTTCGACAAATTTCCTGCAGAACAAGCGCAATTACTACAACAATTTCGGCAACCCGCGTACCGGAAATGCCAACGTCGATAGGCCGCTGAACCGTAATAAGGCCTACGGTTTTGCCGGAACACTTGAGGTCGAGCTCGGTGAGATCAACCTCAAGTCAATTACCGCCTATCGCAAGGCAGATTCGGCCAACACCCTCGACCTTGATGGAACACCTGCGGGGGCCATCGCCTTCAACTCTGCCTATCTGCAGGACCAGTTCAGCCAGGAACTGCAGCTTTCGGGTACAGTCGGCAACCTCGACTGGATCGTCGGAGCCTATTATTTCCGTGAAGAGGGCAATGAACGCTCGGACTCGTTTGCACTTTACAACGTACCCGCGCTCGGCGGCCTCAACCTTGCGCCATCGGGGCGTAACCTCACCGATTTCGTCTCCAAATCGACAGCATTATTCGCACAGGTCAATTATGACATCACCGACAAGCTGAGAGCCACTGCAGGCTTCCGCTATACTTGGGATAAACGCAACGCCATCGGCCGCGGCGTCAACAACATCCGCGGTGTTCCCGAACCCGTTTTTGCAGGTGGACGAGTAGTCGTTATCGCACCGAACACCTGCCGCGTCGGCGCCAACACGGGCACCACCCCACCCACGGTCTGCTCCTTCCCGCAGAGCGCCAGCTTCAGCTATCCTGCCTGGACTTTCAGCCTCGATTACCAGGCAAACGACGACATCCTGCTTTATGCGCGCACGGGCGGAGCATCGCTTTCCGGCGGTTTCAACACACGTCCGACGCCGGTAGGGGCAGAAGCCTTTTCACCAGAAGATGTCCGCGACGTCGAAGCGGGCATGAAGGCCGAGTTTCTCGACAACCGGCTGCAGACCAATCTCGCCGTCTTCCATGTCTGGCGCAATGGTGCCCAGAACATCGTCAACGGGATCGTCAACGGCAGCATCACCCAGTTCGCACAGAATTCCGGCAACATCCGGGCTTACGGGCTTGAGCTTGAAACCAAGGCGCGGCCCTGGCAGGGCATGGAGCTGATGGCATCGGTGTCGCGATTGAAAGCGAGCTACCAGAGCGGCAGCTTTGTCGATATCGGCACCAATGGCCTGTTCGATCGCAGCGACGAGGTGGTGGCACAGACCCCGAAATGGACGTTCACCGCAGGCGCCACCCAGGAAATCGAAACCGGCATCGGCAAGTTTGTCGCGCACCTTGATTATGCCTACATTTCGGCCCGCAACTTCGGCCAGGAAACGGCGGATCTGACTAACCCTGCGCTGACTGCGGCACAGCGGACAGCAAGGCTGGCCGATGCAGCCATTGCCAATGCGTTCGGCACGCTGCCCGGCTATGGTATCTTCAACGGTCGCCTGACGTTCGAGATCGAAGACCCGAATATCGAAATAGCGCTGTGGGGCCGCAATATCTTCGGTACGCGCTACGCACAGAACCTGTTCAGCAGCTACAACCAGCTGGGCTTTACCGCCACGAACGCTGGTGAACCGGGAACGTATGGGATGACTGCAACGTTCCGCTGGTAAGTCCGTTCGCTGACAAGATCGGCGACATCATACTACAGGTCCAGACAGGCCGGGCAGCTTGCCCGGCCTGTTTTGGTTTACGCTAAGGTAAGCCTCGGCGGCCTGATGCCACCCCCGCACGCCAGCCGATTCCCTTCCCGTAGATAGGTGTTCGCAGCGAGTCATTGCTGCGGAGAAGGGGCCAGTCCCCGACCGTGAAGGTCATTGGCAAGGAGCGGCTTATGGAAGCCTATATCTACGATCACGTCCGCACTCCGCGCGGCAAGGGCCGTCCCGACGGCGCACTGCACGAAGTCACCTCGGTTGAGATGGTCACGCAATTGCTTGAGGCGGTGCGTGAACGCAACAGCCTGGACACTGCGCTGCTGGACGATGTCATCATTGGCACCGCCCAACCTGTGGGCGAGCAGGGCGGGGTTCTGGCCCGCGCCGCTGTGCTCAACGCTGACTATGCCCAGTCGGTTGGCGGACAGCAGGTACACCGTTTCTGCGCATCGGGCCTTGATGCCGTCAACCTGATCGCAGCGCAGGTGCACGCAGGCGTGATGGAGGCTGGGATCGGCGGCGGAGTGGAGAGCATGAGCCGTACGGTCATGGGCTATGACAGCGGCGCCTGGACGTCGGATCCGGCGGTTGCCTATCACAATTACTACGCCCCGCAGGGTATCGGCGCCGACATGATCGCGACGCTCGACGGTTTCAGCCGCGGCGATGTGGATGCCTATGCCGCCGAGAGCCAGCGTCGCGCCACACAGAGCTGGGAGGAAGGCCGCTTTGCTGGCGCGATCGTTCCGGTCAAGGACGAGATCGGCGAGGTGCTGCTCGACCATGACGAACACATCCGCCCTGGCACCACGGCAGAGAGCCTCGGTCGGCTCAAGCCGGCGTTCGAGGGCATGGGCAAGGGCGGCTTCGCCAACATTGCCAAGGCGCGCTATCCCGAGATCGAGGAACTGAATTACGTCCACCACGGCGGCAACAGCTCTGGCATCGTCGATGGATCGGGCGTGGTGATGGTAGGATCGAAGGCATTCGGCGAGCGCACCGGGCTGAAGCCACGGGCGCGCATCCGCTCCTACGCATCGATGGGTTCCGAACCCACGATCATGCTAACCGCGCCTGCAGACGTAACTTTGAAGGCGTTGAAGAACGCCGGGATGAGCGTGGCGGACATCGACCTGTTCGAACTCAACGAGGCGTTTGCCAGCGTCGTGCTGCGCTACATGCGGGTGCTCGATATCCCGCATGACAAGGTCAACGTGTGCGGCGGAGCGATCGCGATGGGCCACCCGCTGGGAGCCACCGGCGCGATGATCACCGGCACGGTGCTCGACGAGCTTGAGCGCACCGGCAAGCAGACCGGGCTGATCACCCTGTGCGCCGCTAACGGCCTGGGCACCGCCACCATCATCGAACGCGTCTGACGCGTTACCCTTTTTCAGGATACCCGATATGCGACATCTCAAGATCATCAGGGCCGATGACGGCTTAGCCACGCTTGTCATGGACAATGCCGATGAATCGATGAACCTCGTCTCCGACGCGTTCATCGCCGAAATGCTCGACGCCATTGCGCAAATCACCGCAGACGAGACGATCAAGGGCGTCATCCTGACGTCGGGCAAGCCGGCCTTCATGGCGGGCGCGGACCTCAAGCAACTGGTGCTGGGCCACGCCACGCTGACATTGAAACAGGCCTTCGATTTCAGTCAGAAAGCCAGCGGCATGCACCGCGCGATCGAAACCTGCGGCAAGCCCTGGGTGGCAGTGATCAACGGTCTGGCGCTGGGCGGTGGCTTTGAGCTGGCGCTGGCCTGCCATTACCGCATTCTGGTCGATGATCCGCGCGCCGTGGTCGGTCTGCCTGAGGTCAATGTCGGGCTGCTGCCGGGCTCGGGTGGAACCCAGCGGATGCTTCGGCTGGCCGGCGTGCAGGCTTCGATGGACCTGCTGCTCAGCGGGCGGGCGGTTTCGGGCAGCGAGGCGCTCAAGCTCGGCATCATCGATGCGGTGGTCGCGGCCGACCGGATGGAAGGCACGGCACGCGCCTGGCTGGCCACCAACCCCGATCCGGTCAAGCCGTGGGACGTCAAAGGCTATGCGATGCCCGAGGCGCGCGGACTGATCGTGCCCGAATATTCTGCCAGCATGATGTTCGCCGCCGGATCGATCACCAAGGCGGGATATAACATGCCGGCCCCGGTCGCGATCCTGTCGTGCATCTACGAAGGGTCGATCCTGCCGTTCGACAAGGCACTTTCGGTCGAATCGAAGTATTTCGCCAAGCTGCTCACCAATCCAGTGTCGCGCAACATCATCCGCACCACTTTCCTGTCGAAGGGTGCAGCCGAACGCGGCGCGCGCAGACCCAAGGGGATCGCGAAGACCGAATTCAGCAAGATCGGCGTTCTGGGTGCGGGCATGATGGGCGCAGGAATCGCCCTGGTATCGGCGCAAGTCGGATGCGACGTTATCCTGATCGACCGCGATGTGGAAACGGCGGCGAAGGGCAAGGCCTATTCGCAAACCGCGCTTGGCAAGCTGGTAGCACGCGGATCGATGACACAGGACAAGGCTGACGCCGTGCTTGCGCGGATTACCCCCACTGACGACTTCGCGCATCTCGCCGGGTGCGACCTGATCATCGAGGCCGTGTTCGAGGACATCACCATCAAGGCGGAAACGACCCGCAAGGCGGAGGCGGTGATGCCTGCAACAGCCGTTTATGCATCCAACACATCGACTCTGCCGATCACCGGGCTGGCGGAGGCATCGGCCCGCCCCGACCAGTTCATCGGGCTGCACTTCTTCTCGCCGGTCGAGCGGATGGGGCTGGTGGAAATCATAAAGGGCGAAAAGACCAGCCCGGCGACGCTGGCGGTGGCGCTCGATTTCGTCGCCAAGTTGCGCAAGACGCCGATTGTGGTCAACGACAGCCGCGGTTTCTACACCAGCCGGGTGTTCCAGACGCTGATCCACGAAGGTGCCGCGATGCTGGCCGAAGGCGTCCCGCCGGCGGTGATCGAGAATGCGGCAAAGGCGGTCGGCATGCCGGTTGGCCCACTTGCTTTGCTGGATGAACTGACCTTCGACCTGCCGTTGAAGATCGTCGACCAGGCGATCGAACAGGTCGGGGAAAGCTATGTGCTTCCGGCCGGTGTCGGGGTGCTGCGCACGATGAAGCAGCATGGCCGCTCGGGCAAGAAGGCGGCAGCGGGATTTTATGACTATCCGGCCGAGGGCGGCAAGCACCTCTGGAAGGGGCTCGCCGAGATATTCCCGGCCAGCCCCAGCTATGACGTCGAGCAGCTGAAGCAGCGCTTCCTGTATGCCCAGGCGATCGAGACGGCGCGCTGCCTTGAGGAAAACGTGATCGAGACATCGGAAGACGGCGATCTGGGAGCCGTATACGGCTGGGGCTTCCCAGCCTGGACCGGGGGCACGCTGTCGTACATCGACACGGTCGGAACCGCGACCTTCGTGCGCGAGTGCGACCGGCTGGCGCAACAGCTGGGATCACGATTTGCCCCGTCGGCCTGGTTGCGCGCGCGGGCTGCGAGCGGCCAGGGCTTTTATTGAACGAAAGGAACTGCGATGCGCCGTACCATCTTCGAACCCGAGCACGAACAGTTCCGCGATTCTGTCCGCAAATTCATGCAGACAGAAATCGGCCCACATGCAGACCGCTGGCGCAAGGCGGGCCAGGTCGACCGTGAGGCTTACCTGAAGGCGGGCGCCAACGGGTTTTTGTGCACCTGGGCGGACGAGGCCTATGGCGGCGCCGGTATCGACGATTTCCGCTTCGAGCAGATTATCATCGAAGAGAACATGCGCCACGGCGACATCGGCTTCTACATTAACCTGCATAATGATCTGGTCGCGCCCTATATCGCCACCCTGGGCAATGATGAGCAGAAGGCGCGGTTCATGCCCGGCATCGTTTCCGGCGAGACGATCCTCGCTGTCGCGATGACCGAACCAAGTACAGGCAGCGATCTTGCAGGAATGAAGACCAATGCGATCGATATGGGCGATCACTGGCTGCTCAATGGATCGAAGACCTATATCTCAAACGGTATCCTTTCGGATCTGGTGGTGGTTGCAGCGCGCACCGATCCGCAGGCCAGGCACGGCCTCGGCTTGTTCCTGGTCGAGCGCGGGATGCCTGGCTTCGAGCGCGGTCGTAGGCTCGAGAAGATGGGATTGAAGTCGCAGGATACCGCTGAATTGTTCTTCAACGATGTCAAGGTACCCAAGGCCAATGTGCTGGGCGAGCCGACGATGGGGTTCAAATATCTCGCCCGTTTTCTGGCTCCCGAACGTCTGGTAGCGGCCATCGGCTTCATGGCCAACACGCAGGTCGCGTTCGATCTGACGCTGGATTATGTCAAGGAGCGCAAGGCCTTTGGCCGACCGATCGGCACCTTCCAGAACAGCCGCTTCGTGATGGCCGAGATGAAGGCGCAGATCGATGCGCTGCAATGCTATGTTGACCAGTCGGTGCTGTTGCTGAACGATGACACGCTGAGTGCAGAGGATGCGTCGGCGGCCAAGCTGCTGACCAGCGAACTGGAGGCCAAGGTGATGGATGCGTGCGTACAGTTGCACGGCGGCGCGGGCTTTATGGAAGAGTACCGCATCTGCAGGATGTACCAGGATGCGCGGATCAGCCGCATCTTTGCCGGCACCTCGGAGATCATGAAGGAGATCATCGGTCGCAGTCTGGGCCTTGATGACCGCAGGCTTGCCTGATGCGCAGCCGCCACCTCGTCGATCCGCAGCTGCTGCCACTGATCGACAACTTCGTTCCGATGGTGCTCTCCGATGAGACCCTGCCCCTGATCCGCGCGGCCCTGCCAGCGATGGTCGCAGCCCAGCCGCTGCCCGACCTTCCGGTCACCGTCGCCCAAGTCCAGATCGATTCCGGTGAGGATGGCCGCACGATCCGCTGCCTGCAGATCCAGCCTGAACAGCGCTCAGGGATTACACCCGCCATCCTGCATTTTCATGGTGGAGGCCATGTGCTTGGCGTACCGGAAATGGATCTGGCGCAACTGATGGGCTGGGCGAACGAGCTTGGGTGCCTGATACTGTCAGTGGACTATCGGCTAGCACCCGAAACCCCCTTCCCCGGCCCGATGGACGACGCCTATGCTGCGCTGGGGTGGTTGCACGAAGAGGCGCAAACACTGGGGATCGATCCGGCGCGTATCGCTGTCAGCGGAACAAGCGCTGGCGGTGCCATGGCCGCTTGTCTTTGCCTGATGGCGCGCGATCGCGGCGAATTTCCGATTGCCTTCCAGCATCTTGAGGCGCCTCGCCTCGATGATAGGCTGCCCCACCCTGCAAACCCGTTCACCGGCGAGTTCGTCTGGACGGCTGAAAACAGCACCTATTGCCGCGCAGCCTATCTGGGCAACGGCGATCCGTCGCCCTACGCCTCGGCGGCGCGGGCCGACGATCTGAGCGGTCTGCCACCAGCCTATATTGCGGTGGGATCACTCGATCTGTTCGTCGACGAATGCCTTGGCTACACCGCTCGCCTGACACGCGCGGGCGTTCCGGCTGAGCTGATCGTCTATCCGGGCTGCTGCCACGGCTTCAAGATGGCGCGCTACGCCCCGGTCACCTTGCGGGCGGAACGGGACAACGTCCACGCGCTGCGGCGCGCCCTGTTAGCATGACGCGCCCGCTCGATCTCGACAGGCTGCTTGCCTACAAGGTGCCCGATGCGCGGGACGACTATGATCCGCGCGATGCCATCATCTATGCGCTGGGGGTAGGCGCGGGCCTGCGTCCCGACATAGACGAGACCCGTTTTCTGTTCGAGCGCCACCATGAGGTTTTGCCGACAATGGCGCTGGTGCTGGGCACGCCCGGCTTCTGGCCGATGGACCCGCAATCCGGACTCGACTGGCCCAATATCCTGCACGGAGAACAGCATCTGCGGCTATTTCAGCCGCTCGATCCCGCAGGGATGGTCCATGGCGAGACGCGAATTACTGACGTGGCCGACAAAGGACCTGGCAAGGCAGCGCTGATCCGCGCGACCAAGACTCTCAGGACACTGGGCGGAACCCTGATCGCCGAGGCGACCGAGACGTGGGTGGCGCGCGGTGCGGGCGGCTTCGGCGGGGAACGCGATCTGCCCGGTGAGGCTTTGCCGCCGGTGCCCGATCGGACACCAGACCTTGCTATCACTTTGCCGACCTCGGTCGTGCAAGCGGCAACCTACCGGCTGTCGGGCGACCGCAATCCGTTGCACATCGATTCCCAGGCAGCCCGACAGGCAGGCTATGATCGCCCGATCCTGCACGGGCTATCGACCATGGGGGTGATTGCCCGCGCGTTGATCCATGCCTGTGCCGGTGGCGAAGCCCGAGCCTTGAGCGAGATCGCGCTGCGTTTTACCGCGCCGGTCTACCCCGGCGACACATTGGCCACGCACATCTGGCAGCAGGGTGATCGGGTGCGATTTCGTACCTCGGCGAACGAACGCGGGGTCGTGGTTGCGGACAATGGGAATGCACTGTTGGTCGGCTAACCGTCGAGCTGTGCACCATCTGCAGGCGGCATCTTGAAGCAATAGGCGCAGATCTTGTTGCCATCCGGATCAAACAGATAGGCACCATAAGCATGAGGCACTGCACCGCGCGGACCGGGTGTGCCGGCATCGCTACCGCCCGCTGCCAGCCCTGCGGCATGGAAGGCATCGACCGAAGCGCGATCCGGAGCCTTGAAGCCGAGCGTAATGCCGTTGCCCGGGCTGGCGGGTGCACCATCCAGCGGCTTCAGCACCAGAAACTCTGCAGCGCGCGCGCCATAGGCCAGCCCCTGATCGAGGAAATCGCCCAGTCTGCGGATGCCCAGCGGGGCCAGCGCCGCGTCGTAGAAGCGGCCGGCCTGATTCACATCGTTGGCACCCACACAGTTGTGCGTGAAAATCCCCATCAGCGTTCCTCCGCCTGTGCCGGTGCCCGGACCAGATAAATTGCCACAATCGCCAGCAGCGAGCCTGCCGAAATGATCAGCGAGACACCCTGCAGCCCCATGCCGCCTGCAAAAAGCATCCCGGCGACTGCAGGCCCCATGACGGCCCCTGCCCGCCCGAAGCCGATGCCAAAGCCTGTGCCCGTCGCCCTGACGTTCGGCGGGAAGGCCATGGCGAGCAGCGCGTAGAAGCCAACCGCAGCGGCGTTCGAGAAAAATGCGGTTCCCGCCGCAATCCATCCGAGCACCTGCAGATCTCTAGGTGCCATGCCGAAGATGTTGAGCATGACGAAGGCCCCGGCCAGCGCGCCGATCGTGGCCCAGCGCATTCCGGTCTTCAAGGCCACCAGCCCCAGTACGCCGCCGCCGACCGCTCCGCCGAGCATCGCGTTGGTCAGCACGCCTGCGGCCGCCCCCGGATCGAACCCCATGTCGACAATCAGCTTGGGTACCCATTTGACGAAGTAATAATACGCTGCGACGTGAGTGAGATAGGCAAGGGTCAGCAAAAGAGTCGTGCGGATGAGCGCGGGCCGGAATATCTCGATCAGTGCCGCCCGTGACTCACCGGATTTGCTATCTTGAAGCGCGGTCATGCGAGCGAGACCAAAGCGCGCCAGCACCCGGTTGATGCGCTCCAGCGCGTTGGGCGGTCGCCGCGCATAGAGCCAGCCGGGCGATTCCGGGATGAGCCACAGCGCAAGCGGAATGCTGCCAGCGGTCAGCAGCGCACCCAGATAGAAGACGCTGCGCCAGTCACCCCCGCCGAGCATCGCGCTGACCCCAAGTCCGCCAAAGAACGCGCCCAAAGGATAGCCGATCACCATCAGCGGAAGCACCAGGTTGCGGTAGCGGGCGTTGGAGAACTCAGCCACCGAGGCATTGAGCGCAGCCAACATGCCGCCAATGCCGAGCCCCGTGAACAGCCGCCATATCGAAAGTTGCACGACATCGGTCGATTGCGGGGCGAGCAGCATGCCTCCTGCCATCACGACAAGGCAGCCGATGATCGTCGGCTTGCGACCGATCCTGTCAGCCAGCCCGCCCAGCAGCAGCGAGCCGGCCGCCATGCCGATCAGCTCCATCGACAGCACCCAGCCGAGCACGTCGCGCGCCACGCCCCATTCCTTTGCGATGCCGGGGGCGGCAAAGCTGATCGACATGACATCGAAACCATCGAGGGCGTTGAGCAGGATCGTCATGGCGATCGCGGCAATCTGCCACCCGCCCAGTCGCCCGGAATCGATGATCTTCTGCGGGGTGGGCAATTCGGCTCTTTCAGCCACTTGCGGCAAAGGTTGTTCGGGATCGGTCATCGTCGAACCACCGGCCAAGAGCCCTGCGCCATCATAGTCAATCCTGCTTCTGGTCGACCGGGGTCATATTGCGCATGAAGGCATAGAAGTCAGGGCCAAGTTCAGGCAGGTCCATGCCGAGCCGTTCGGCAAGATACAGCGTCATGAAATTGGCATTCAACGATTTGTTGTCCGCTTGAATGTTGCCGATGCCGACTTGGCGATCAAACGCCCCGACCACCACCAGCGCCATGCGCAGCGCCACTACGACGTCGTAATAGGCCATATGTTGCGCGGTGCGTCCGACCGCCGCTTCCCAGCTGGCGATGCTTTCCTCGCGCGTCGGCAGGCCTTCCAGACGGGCCACGCCAAAGCGGCGACTGAACAGGTCGTCGAAATAGAGCCACCAGGCAATGTCAAGCTCAGACGGGCCGAGCGCCGCCAGTTCCCAGTCGATCAGCGCATTGACTCGGCCATCGTCCGAAAACATCACGTTCGAAGGCGTGCTGTCGCCCCACAGGACGTTGACGGTCGTATCTGCCGGCTGGTGATCGCGGATATAGGTCATCGCCGCGTCGACATAGGGCAGCACCCGGTCCTTGCGGCATCCATGATACCAGGCCTCCAGATGGCCCAGATACTGGTCGAGCCCGGGGGCGCCCCATTCCGAACGGGCCAGAAAGGCGAACCCGTCTTTCTGCCAGTCGATCTGGCTCATCTGGGCAAAGGCGTGGATTGCGTTGTGCCAGGTTGAGGCCCGTTGCTGTGGTGGCATATCGACCAGCCAACCGGTCGTGTTGTAGTTAGGCCGCTGGGTCGCCGACTGGCCATCGACGCGGCCCATCACCAGGAAAGGCATTCCGAGCACCTCGGGGTCGAGCTCCATGCCGATCCACTCGGGCACCGGGGTCACCTTCAGCCGATCCAGCGCAGCCATCATGTTGCCCTGCAGTGCAAGGCTCGATCCCAGCACGACCTCGAAGCTGGTCGGCTGCCGGCGTACCACAAGGGTCCTTGCCTGCGCGCCCGAGGCTGTTTCGAACTCGACGTCCACAAAGAATATCTCGGCGGAAAAGCCCGAACCGAGCGACACCTCAAGCGGACGGAGCCTGACGTTTTGCCAGCCCGCGACATGCGACTCGAGCCAGTCGCGAAGCCGCGCCTGCACCTGTGCCGTCGACAGTGCCACGGCTTATAGCCCCTTTGCAGCCAGCGCGCGCCGAAGCTCTTGCGTCAGTGCACCCATGTCGTTGGGTGACGCGCCGTGCAGCAGGATTTCATTAGCGCCTGCATCCAGATAGGCCATCAGCTGATCGGCGCACTGCGCCGCGGTCCCGACCGCCGCGCCATCATCGATCCAGTGCTGCGGCAGCAAGGCGCCGACATCGACTAGTTCCTTCCGAGTATAGGCCTGGTCGGCGGGTTTGCCGTTGAGGGCGGCGATCTTCGGGTGCGCGCGGATGAGGTCGAGCACCGATTTGTCCCACTCGTTGATCTCGACGATCAGATCGCCAAAGCCGGGCAGCTCGAAATAAGTGATGGCGCGACCGCGCACCACCGCATCCTCTTCATCCTTGGGGAGGTCGGGCGCCACGATGATGTTGTGATAGATGCGCACCGACATCGGGTCGCGCCCTGCCTTTTCGGCGGCATCGCGGACAATCTTTGTGCTGTTGCGAACGCCGGTGGTGGACACGAACGGATGCAGCAGCACGCCGTCACAATGCGTGCCGGCGAACTCGAGCGATTTTGGGCCAATCGCGGTAAAGATCACCGGGGGCTTTTTGCCCTTATGCATGTCGGTGAGTTTCAGCATCGGGAATTTGCCGAGCACACCTTCGTAGCTGACCGTCTCGCCATCCCAGAGCCGCCGCATGATCGAGATATAGTCGGCAAGCCGTTCCATGGTGATGGCAGGCGCGCCGAGCATCTGCATATAGGCGGGCACCGCGCGCGCGAACATGATGCTGAACCGGTCCGCACTCATCGCCTGCATCAGGTTTGCTACGCTGGCGGTCACGATGGGGTGCCGCATCGTGGCATAGAACGTACCGTTGATCCTGATTCTGGACGTCGCCTGGCTCACGGCCCCTGCCAGCACGGCAGGCTCTTTCAGTGCAAAGCGCTCGGATATCCAGATCGCCCCCAGCCCGATGCGCTCGGCCTCCTGCGCCTCCTCGATGCCCCGCCGGGGATCGTCCACCCGGCCGGGGAGGATGTAGGTGCCGAATTTGTCGAACAGTGCCTGTGCACCGGGTTCCTGCGCCATCATCCAGCTCCTTGATTTTTCTGTGATCGTCCTGGGCCAGACATTGTCGCAACGTCCGAGCTGTCAACCTGTCGCAAGGCAGGACTGCACCCGTCTTTTGCCGCGATGATGTCAGGTCTGAAGGAGATTGTCATGGACGCATTGGCCCGCCTGCTCGACAGCGAAGCGATCAAGCTGGTCAAGGCGCGCTATTGCCGGCTCCTCGACACCAAGGACTGGGATGGACTTGGCGCCTTGTTCACCGACGACGCGGTGATGGACGTGGAGCAGGATACCGGCAACCCGCCCATGACGGGCGTTGCCGCCATCATCGACCAGATCAGGTTCGCGGTGGACCATGCCGCCACCAGCCATCAGGTGCACTCTCCTGAGATCATCCTGACCAATGCCGACGCCGCCACCGGGCTATGGGCGATGCAGGACCGTGTTGTCTGGCAACCGGGCACGTCCCCGGTTCCCGGGGTCGGCTCGATCACCGGCTATGGCCAGTATCACGAGCGGTACCGGCGCGAAGGCGGCAACTGGAAGATCGCCGCGCTCAAGCTCACCCGTTTCCACGTCGACATGCACGCGGATTGACCATCAGTCCCATTGCAGTTCGAGCGCGGGGACGAAGGTGATGTTGCCGACGAAATAGCCCAGATCGAAGCCGTCACGGACCCGGAACAGCGGCACAGCCTTGAGCATTTCCTCCAAGGCGACCTGCAGCTCCAGCCGGGCAAGGTGCATGCCCAGGCATTTGTGAATGCCCCCGCCCAGCGCAATATGCGCGGCCTTGCGGTCGAAACGCACCTGCGAGGGGTGATCATGCATCTTGGGGTCCTGATTGACCACCGGCGTGCAGACGGACACATATTCGCCCGGCATGATTTTCTGGCCGTGAATCTCGATCTCGCGCGTTGCGATGCGGAACGCGGTGACGGGGCCGAAGATGCGCAGGAACTCCTCGACCGCCAGCACGATGCGATCGGGGTTTTCGCGCAGTTCCTGCTGCTGCTCGGGATGCCGGGCCAGCCAGGCAAAGCTGTTGCCCAGCATCGTCGTCACCGTATCCAGCCCGCCCAGATACAGGTTGAAGCAGTGGCCCAGCACCTCCTGGTCGTTCCACTTGCGGCCGTCTTCTGCCTCGAAATCGAAGATACGGGTGATGTAATCATCCTGCGGGTTTTCCCGCCGGGCGGCGATCTCTTCGACCAGATAGTTCTTCACCGCACGCACGGCGTTGCTTCGCACCTCCCAATCATTGGTGTGCAGCATCTCCTTTTCCCATTTCAGGAACTCGGCCATCCGGTCCTGTGGCAGCCCCAGCAGATCAAGCACGATGTAGATCGGGTAGCGCTCGGAGAACTCGTTGACGAAATCACAGCTGCCACGATCCTGGAACTTGTCGATCAGATCGCGCGCGCGCTTGCGCAGGTCGTCCTTCATCGCAGCCATCTTCTGCGGCGAAAAATGCGGGTTCAGCGCCTTGCGATACGCGGTGTGCATCGGCGGATCGACCTCAGTGGGGATGACCAGCCAGTCTTCGCCGATGCCTTGTGCCCATTGGCCCATGCCGTTCTTGGTGAAGTCATCGGCATTGCGCAGCATCGCCATGGTGTCGTCATAGCCGGTGAGCAGCCAGCCCGGCTTGTCGCCAGGGAAGATGTTGGTGACATAAGTGATCGGACCCAGGCTGCTGTGCATCTGCGGGATCAGCGTTTCCTGGGGACAATCCTTGACGACTTCGCGGGCGAAGAAAGGCAGCCGCATGGCCTTGTCGGCGGGGACATGCGCCGGAAGCGTGGCTGGAGGCGGGAGAGTGGTGGTCACAGTTCGGTTCCTTTAGCAGATGGTGCGCATGTGCGCGGCCAGCCTGCGTTGCCGCAAAGCCTCGGCGCGTTCTGCGCGTGAAACAAGGGTCGTGTCGCCCGGCAAGGCAGATCGGACATCGGCCAGCTTCACCTTGCGCAGGGTCGGCATCGGCTTTTCATCCGCCTCGAACCAGCGGCCCTGCAAGGCACCGCTGCGATAGCCCGAGGTATCGAGCCAGTTGTGAACGCCGGGATCCCGCGCCGAGATCACCGTGCGAAACACGCCATCGCTGTCCACCACGGCCTGCGCATCGTTCAGGCTCGACTGATTGTTGTACCAGTCGGTCGTTTCATACAGATCGTTCGTGAGGATGATCGACCAGTACCGGCAGCGCGACGGCACCTTGACCTCGGTGATAAGGGCTTCGTTGTCCGCAAGTTCGTAAGCGCCTTCGTAATAGAACTGCCCGGCCAGGCCCGACATCTGCGAGACATCAAACACCTTCAGGCGGTTGAGATACCCCTCGTCGCGCAGTTCCTGAACATGGGTTGGGAACGCCAGCGCGCACACGGCGGTGATGTCGGGCATTTCGGCAAACCTGCGGTGCAACTCTTCGGTCGCAGGCCGCCCCCTGCCCTCATCCACATCCAGCCGGACAATACCGAAACGCGGCTCGCGCTCTGCGCCCCAGTCGCATGCGACGATTCGGACCATCAGCTTTTCACATTGCGGGTCCAGTGCGAACCAGTCGCCAGCACGATCAGCGGGCCGCTCAGGCGACAGCAGCAACTCGAAATGCCCGTGACTATCCAGCATAAGGCTGTCGAAATCGATCTGGCCGAGCAACGGATGGTGCTTCCCGGTGCGCAATGTGTCTGGCCCCATCTGCGCCAGGATGATCATGCGCACGCTGCCGCGGTCGCCCTTGAGCAGATAGCTGCCACCTCTTTCGATCAGGCAGCTTTTGTAGATCGTGTCCGCATTCGGCTGGAAGATGTTCTGCGCGATATTGAGCTCCGGCACGAACATCGGGTGCCGGCGGTCGCCCACCAGTGCGTCCGAACTGGCCCGCGCCAGTCCGGCGAGCAGCAAGCGCATCGATTCGGCCATCACCTGCGGGTCGTTCCGCAACCGCTCAGGCACCCGCGCGCGCATGGCCTGCCCCAAGGGTCGGAGCCCGTCGATCAGCGCCTCCCATGCCAGGCCGTCGTCTTCCATCCATCCTGCTCCAAGCCGTGTGTCGTTGTGGTCTTTGCCAAGCAGCCCGCCAAGCAACCTTTCGCCCGGTAGGTGAAGAGTGATGGCTGTCGCGCAGACTGCAAGCCTCAACATCGATCGGCGGTCCATGAAATCGACAGACATGATGCTCGATGTAACCTCGGCTGCGGGACTGGGTGAACCGACCCGGATCGCGGCCACATTGCACCTGCCCGATGATATGCCGACCGGCCAACTACACCTGATCTTCGCCATCCATGGCGGCGGTTACCGACGGCTTTACTGGCATCCCCCATTCGCCGATGAAAGCTACAGCTTTGCCCACTGGTTCACAGACCGGGGGAAGGCGTTGCTCGCCATCGACATGCTGGGCATGGGCGACAGCAGCACCCCCGAGCCCGAGCAGCGTCTGAGCACAGAGATCATCGCTGCAGCGCATGCCGATGCATTGGCACAGGTCGTGGCAATGCTCGACCAGCCATTGAGCATCACCGGTGTCGGCCATTCGATGGGGGGCATGATGATCATCGCCCAGGCCGCTGCATTTCCAGCCTTTGAGCGGGTCGCGGTCCTGGGCTGGGCCAACGAGCCGATGACGCTGGGCGATACTGACGTCGCAACACTGACCGCAGGGCTCGTTCCCGGCGGCTACCTGGCGACACCGCGAGAACCGATGCGCGCGCTCTTCTATGCGCCTGATGTGCCCGCAAGCCTGATCGCTGCCGATGAAGCGCATGGATCGACAACGCCAGCCTGCCTTGGCCGGGCGGCGCTGACGCCGGGCATCGTTCATGCAGCAGCAGCGAAGATCGCGGTTCCGGTGCTGGTCATACAGAGCGAAGTCGACACCAGCCCGTCGCCCGAGCGCGAACCGGGCTATTTCAGCGCGTCACCCGAAACAGAGCTGCAGATTCTAGCTGATGCTGCACATTGCCAGAACTTTGCCGGCACCCGGCACCTGCACTGGGCAGCGCTGGACGCATGGATCGACCGGAACCGCTAGAATTGTGTGCCGCGTAGCGCCGCTGCGGCACCGCCATCGACCCTGAGGTCGCATCCGGTGATGTAGGAGGCGGCATCCGACAGCAGGAACTGCGCCGCGATGGCGATGTCCATCGCGGTGCCCCAGCGTCCGCACGGAGTCGCATCCACCATCGCCTGCGCCCGATGGCCGCTCGCGGCTTCGCGGCGTCCCATCGGCGTCCAGACCACGCCAGGGGACAGCGAGACGATTCTCGCCCCACGCCTGCCCCAGCCGGGAGCGCTCTTCTCGCAAAGGCGAATGATGGCGCGCTTGGAGAGCGAATAGGCCTGGCCTTCGAGCGTCCCGCCATGCGCCGCTACCACTGCGGCAATGTGCGGATGCAGGCTGTCGTACACGTCGGGCTGAAGCGGATCATCGAGTAAAGTCTGTACCGCTGCATCCTGCGGCCCCAGATGCCCGGCGACCGACGCGATGAGGACGCACGCAGATCCCGGTGCCAGCAACGGTTCGAGCGCTGCAAGCAGCCGCACCGGCCCGATGCTGTTGGCGCGGATGATCGCCCGCCAATCGGCCTGCACCGGCGAGAGGCCTGCTGCGTTGACGATCGACCGGATCGACCCGGTGCGGGCGCAAAGCTCAGCCAGTGCCTGCGCGGTATCGGCATCGGCCAGATCTCCGGGCAGGCAATCGGCGCGATGGCCCTCATCGGCCAGAATGGTATGCAGCGCGTGCAGCCGGTCACTGTCCGCGTCGGTCAGCACCAGATGGTGGGTATGCCCGAGCAGCCGCGCGGTGGCCGCTCCGATCCCGCCCGCTGCCCCGGTGATCACCGCGACCGGCCGTAACTCAGGTCCGGCCTGATGGGGATCGAATGCGTTCATTCTGGCTTGTCTTCAAGCGCCGAGATTTCCCCGGCAATTGACTTTGCTGCAAACCAGTAGCTGGCGATCGCGAGCAACAGGAACACCCCCAGCACCAGCAGCGCCTGCTGCAGCCCGGTTCCGGATGCCGCAGCACAGGCCGCAGGCGGCGGGCCAGGCTGGATGCCGATACAATCCGCCGCATAGCCAGGCCCGTAAAGACCGCTCGCCAGCCTATCGCTCATCCAGCCGAGGAAGACCGAGCCAAGACCGAGCCCAAACACCGTCTGGCCGAACGCGTGGATCGCCGCTGCGGTGGCGCGCATCCTGGGTTCGACCAGCCTTTGAGTCACCGTCATGATTGTCGGCAGAAACGCATAGAGACAGAAGGTCGCGCCAAACAGCAGCACCGCCATGATCCGCCAGTCATCCTGATAGATCGCCGTCAGAAACAGCGGGAGTGCCAGAGTTGATGACAGCATTGGGAGCAGCCCATAGCGGCGGTGATCGTCCTTGGCATAGCGGTCTGCCAGAATGCCGCCGACAACACCGCCCAGCGCCGTTGCCGCACTGAACGTCAGCGCAAAGGTGATCGCCGCCTCCTTGAGGTCGAAACCGAACCGCCGGACCAGCAAGGGGATCAGAAACAGATTCAGCCCGAACCCGACCAGGGCCACGATGCCGCTGCCGAACGTGAAGGTGACAAAGGCGCGCGAGCCCGATACTCGGCGCAGCACAACGGCGAACCCGGGTGCGCGCGCCTCGGCGTTCTGTCGGACAGGTTCCCGGATCGTCAGCCACAGCAGCAGCGCGAGCAGCAATCCCGGTGCACCCATCACCAGGAACGCCGCACGCCAGCCATGGTTCTGCGCGATCCAGCCACCGCCCAGTGCACCGACCGCGCCGCCCACCGAAACCCCTACCGCGATCAGCGAGAACACGGTGGCGCGCTTTTCAGGAACGAACCTGTCGGCGATCAGCGACACGACCGGCGGTGTGAAGCCGGCCTCGCCGATGCCCACCCCCATCCGCGCCAGCAGCAGATGCGTGTAGTTTCCCGCAACACCGGACAGCATTGTCATGACCGACCACACCGCGGTCGCAGTGGCAACGATCCCGACCCGGCTGATGCGTTCTGCCAGCCGCGCCAGCGGGATGCCGACGCCGCCGTAGAACAGCGCAAACGCCACTCCGCCCATGATGCCAAGCTGCAGGTCTGACAGGCCGAATTCGCGGCGGATAGGCTCCCCGACCACCGAGATGATCATGCGGTCGATGAAGTTGAACATGTAGATCGTGCCGAACAGGAGGATGAACCACCAGTCACGCCCGGAAAAGCGGTTCATGCGTCTGCCTTTGTTGTTCAAGCCTTGTCTATGCGCGATAGCACGGCTGGACTGTCCGGCCAGCACAATCGCTGAAGGTCTTGCACCCCTGATCGCGCTTGCATGGTCCGGGCGCAGACACCACAGCATCACCACCCGGTCATACAGACAGGGTTGGTCCACCAACCTGCCCTCGGGCAGGTTGAGCGACCCCATTTGTGTGGCTGGCCATCGTTCCAAGATTACCAGGAAAAGCGCACTCCGGAGGGTTTCATGGCAGGCAGGCTTCAAGATCGCATCGCAATCGTCACCGGCGCAGCGGGCGGAATCGGGGCTGCCACCGCAGAGCGTCTCGCTGCAGATGGCGCGACAGTGGTGATGGCCGATATCGATAAGAGCCGCGTTTCGCAGGAGGCCGCAAAAGTGCCCGGCGCGGTGCCGATGGCGATCGACCTCACCAGCGAAGCCGATGTGCAGGCTATGGTCGAGAGCATCGCCGCGCAATTCGGCCGTATCGACATCCTCCACAACAACGCTGCCATCCAGAGCGAGGCGCAACGCCAGCAGGATCTCGATGTCGTCAATCTCGACACGGCCGCCTGGGACATGGCGATGTCCGTCAATGTGCGCGGAGCGATGCTGATGTGCAAATACGCGATCCCGCACATGATCGCTTCCGGCGGCGGGTCGATCATCCACAGCGCATCGGGTTTCGGGGTTGCGGGCGAAGCGACGCTGACCGCTTATGGCGCGTCCAAAGCGGCGCTGATCCAGCTCAACCGCATGGTTGCAACCCAGTACGGACGCCAGAACATCCGCTCGAACTGCGTGGTGATCGGCTTCGTGCTCACCGAAATGGCAATCGAATCGACTCCCGATATCGTCAAGGACATCCTGGCATCGCACCATCTGACGCCAGAACTCGGCCGCCCGGAAGATGTGGCCAATGTCGTCGCGTTCCTTGCCTCCGACGAAAGCCGATTCATCACCGGCGCGGCGATCCCGGTGGACGGCGGCTTTACCGCGCACCAGGCAAGCTATGCGGATTTCCAGAAGCTGTTCGCGCAGATGGGCAGCGGCAAGCTTTAAAGGGACATTTCGGCAAGCCGGTCCATGCCGCGCACTAGATCGGTCATGCCATCCCATTCCACGTGCGCCTTGTGCATCAGCGCCAGCGAGCCAAGCATGGCGGGGGACAGCTCCATCAGTTCGGTATAGGCTCCGTTTGCAGCGCGCGTGTCGAACAGGCAGAAGCGCTCGCCCGAAGGCATCATGCCGCTAAAGGCGATTTGATGCCCGGCCGCCGAAAGCCTGGCGTGGCCCACATCGAAATCGCAGCGTGGCATGACATGGTGGAGGCCCTCGCCCCGCCCGGCCAGAAAATCGCGGAAAGGCGAAGCACCGTCGTTGGTCTGCTCAAGCAGTTCGATCAGCAGGCCGCCCGAGAACCCGAAGCCGACACGCATCGAGACAGCGGTCGGCGCGCCATAATAGAGCTGACCGGGCAACACCGGCACATCGAAGACGAAGAACGGCCCCGCGCCCAGATCGCGCGTCCAGTGGCGCAATGCCGCGTCCAGATCACGGGTGACATGACACAGCTCGATGATCGCGCCTTCAGCCTGCATTGGCCCACCCATGAGGGTCTGTCCGCTCTGCAAACCCCTTTGCCCGCGCGGCGACTTGTGCCCGGCGACCGGAAAGGTCGATCCTCCGAACATGGGGAGGAATGGCGTCCAGCGCGACCAGCGTCACCTCGCGGATCATGCCGTCCAGCGGCGCATCCGCCGGCACACCCTGCCAACGCGCCATCATCCAGCCTTGATGCAGTCCGCAGCAGTCGATCCAGTTAGCAATTCCCGGGTCGGCCAACGCAATTGCATAAGTGACGGTGCCATCAGCGTTGGCGCATGTCTGGCTTTTGTTCAGGCTCGCCAGTCGCAGCATCGGGTCGGGCGCGATCGTCCAGGGGTCGGTAATCTGGAAACCGGTGTAATAGCTGCCCACCGGGTCGAGCGTCACCAGCAGCGCCTCATCGTCGGCAACGTGGAAGCGGCCCCCGGCCAGATACCCCCAGTTGCCATCGCGGCCATTGGGGCCGACCAGCCGGTTGGGATCGGGATAACCTAGAAAATCGTCCTTGAAACCGCTCCAGAAGGCGGCCCAGGCGGGCATGTGCTCAATGATCGCCGCGGCTATGACGTCCTCGCTGCGCGGCTGCCATCCAGCCGGCGGGTCCAGCCGCCGCACGGCAACCTCTGCCGGGCGCTGGTTCCAGTCGACCTGGCTGTCGCGGGTATAGATCTGGATACGACCCGGCTGGCTTTGCAAATGCAGCGGCCCGCCCGGCTGCGGCCCGACCGTCAGCGTCACCGCATTATCTGCATCGCAGTGCGGCAGCAGCTGCTGCAGCGTCAGCGCACCGATATTGTGTCCAAGGCCGGCATGATGCTCGGGCTCCATCTCGATCACGATGCTGAACTGCGGCGGATCAGCCGAAAAGCGGATTTCGATCTGGTACTGTCCACTGCCGTCGATCGGAATTTCGCGATTGAAATTGTCCGGATTGTCAACCGCGACCGCAGCGCCATGATAGACATGTCCGAACCAGTGGCGCGGCGGATTGGAGACGTTCCACACGACGCGCGGGTCGGCGGTATCGCCATTGGTCTCACGCATCGCCAGCGCCAGCACCCATTGATCGAGCGCGTTGTCCAGCCGAAGCGCACCATCGGCGGTCCGGCTGACCGGATCGGCCAGCATATGCCGCCTTGCAGCCTCACGCGCGGCGCGCACATCGGCAAGTTCAATCAGGCGCAGTGCCAGCGTCTCGGCGGCCTGCTGGTCGCGGGTGTAAAGCGGGTTGGTCATGCGATCGTCCCGACGCGGCCACCTTCGACAAAAACTGTGCTTCCGGTGGTATAGCTCGACGCATCGGAAGCCAGCAGGATCGCTGCCCCAACCGCCTCGTCGGCAGCGCCGAAGCGCTTGATCGCGTTGCGTTCTGCCAAACCCAGTCCCTTGTGGATGTCGGCCTCCTGGCCATCGGGGCTCATCGAGCCGACACACAGGCAGTTGACGCGCGTATGGGGCGCCTGTGTCTTGGCCAGCTCGCGCACCAGAAACAGCAGCGCCGCCTTGCTCACGCCATAGGCCACCGCAGGCGGGATCGGGGTGAAGCCGCCGCAGCTCTGCACCGAGATGATCGAGCCACGACCGTGCGCCTGCATGTCTGCCTCGGTCAATTGGGTCAGCCACCAGGTCGCCATGACATTGACATCCATAGCGGTTTTCCAGACCGCGTCGGTGTTTGCCCAAAGCCCGCCATCATGGGCGTAGACCACGCCGGCAGCGGCATTGTTGAACACGATGTGGATCGAACCGAACTCGGCACGGGCGCAGGTGACGAGCCGGTCGAGGTCCGCCCTGCTGCCTGCGTCAGCGACAACCGCCAGCGCCCGTCCGCCACCCAGCGCGTTGATCTCGCCAGCGATGCGGTCAAGCCGATCCTGTGATCGTGCAGAAATGACAACATTCGCGCCGAGTTCGGCATATGCCTTGGCGACGTGCTCACCAACGCCGGGGCCGACTCCGGTCAGTATTGCGGTGCGCCCATCGAGGCGGAAGCGATCGAGCACACTCATTGCGGCCTCCCCAGCAGACTGCCAAAGCGGTCGTAGTAATCTTTCATCCGCACGCGGACTTCGGCGACATCGATGCCGTATTGTTCGGGCGAATGCTGATGCCTGCCGATGCGCTTTGCCGCAGGATTGTCGGCAAGAAACCGTTCGATCCGCATCTGGTGGGCCTCGCTGAAATCTAGCCCGAAGCGCGTGTGGATCCGCCGGATCGCGCCCATCGGATCGGCAACGACATCCTTGTGCGCCAGATCGATAATGCGGCTTTCGATGGCCGGATCGGCGCGCGCGGCGAGCGCTCGGTTCATCCCCGCAATCCATGTTTCCACGACATCGCGGCCGATTGCCGCCTTGTCCTTGTCTCCGCCGAACGCCGCCAGAAAACCGGCGATGAAGCTGGAGAGCGAGGAGAAAGTCAGAGCCGGGTCGCGGTGTGTCCATACCAGCATCGCGCCTGGATAGGCCTCTAGCAGGGCGGGCAGATCGAACAGGTGTTGCGGCGATTTGAGCGTCCAGCGGCCTTTGGGCCCCTTCCACTGGAAATTCTGCAGCAGCCGCCGGTGCGAGACATATTGCCCTTCCACCCGGCCATCGCGCAGCCAGCGCGCATAATCGGGGACACCAAGTTCGGCCGGAAAATTGGTGCTGCCGAAGTGGTACTGCATACCGTGGTTGCATTCGCCCGGCTGGGTGCAGTCGAAACGCTGGATGTCGAGCAGTTGCGGCGCGTGTTGCAGCCAGTTGTCGTACATCGCAGTGACCTCGGCGATGCGCGGATCGGTATCGAAACTCGCCGTCTCGGTCGGCGGCCAGGGAATGTACCATTCCCATTCGCGCGGGGCGCGGGCTGCAGGGTCGAGGCACAGCAGATCATAGCTGATGGTGGTACCGGTGCGCGGCAGGCCGACAACGATGAGCGGCGGATCGATCGGTTGCGCTGCAATCAAGGGGTGAAGGCGGTCGTCCTCGACGAACCGCAGCCGGGTGCTGAGCTGCCCGACGATGTTGTGCGTCGCCAAATGACGCAGCTGGTCATTGGGCTTCATCGCCTCGACCGCCGCGACGAGCCGCTCGAACCCCTCGCGCCAGCCGGTATCCGGTCCGAATTCGGTCAGTCCGGTAGCCTGACGAGCTGCGGCTTCCAGCCCGGCGACGGTCAGCGGCGCACTCACCCCATCGCCTTTGCCATAAGGTCCATCAGATCGGCATAATGCGGCTGGTGGATCAGCCCGCCACCCGATATCGAAATGTTTTCGCCGGTGATGTAGCGGCTTTCGTCGGAAGCCAGAAAAGCGACCAGCGCGGCGATGTCATCAGGCGTCCCGAACTCGGGCGTCAGGACGTGCCGCTTGATGATCTCCTTAAGGCCGGGCGCCGTCTTCTCGAGCGCCTCTGTCAGCACAACACCCGGCGCGACCGAGTTGCACCGGATGTTCTGGTGGCCGTGCTGGGTCGCTACGTACTTGGTCATGGTGATGATCGCGCCTTTGGACGCGCCATAGGCGATACGTGCCAGGTCACCTGCCGAGCCACTGTTCGATGCGGTGTTGATGATCGATCCGCCGCCGCCCCGGATCATGTGCGGGATCGCGTATTTGCAGCCGAGCAGATAGCCGCGCAGGTTGATGTCGATGATCTCGTCCCAGATATCGACCGGAATGTTGACCGCATCGGTATCGAGCGGATGCTTGGCCGGATCTGTCATCGCGGCGTTGTTGTGGAGGATGTCAAGGCGGCCGAAGTGGCTGACGGTGCGCTCGACCATCGCCTCGATCGAGGCGGGATCAAGGGCATCGAACTGGATCGCAATGGCGGCATCGCCCAGCGGATCGGCAGCAGCCTGCGCGGAATCGAAGAAGACGTCGGCAATCGCCACGTTTGCGCCTTCGCTCACCATCCGGCGCGCAACCGCCGACCCGATACCACCGCCACCCCCGGTCACGATAGCGACCTTGCCTTGCAAACGCTTCATGCCCCTGATCCTTCGGTAAACATCTTGTTGAATTCGACGAACCCCTGCAGCCGCGCCTTGCGGGCAGCTTCGACCTGCGGCTGGGTTTCCTTGCCGGGACCATCGGGCACGATCTGCAACGGCTCGCCTGCAAGCAGCCCGGCGAGCGCATTGTGCACGACATCGGCAGGATCGAACGCTGCCGACAGGTCGAAGCCTTGCGGGACGGTGCGCAGCAGCATCGGTGTTTTCATCAGTGGGGCCGCGATGCCTATGACGTCGATGCCGCGCTCGTTATACTCTGCCCAAAGGGATTCGGCGAAGTTGATTTCGAACGCCTTGGTCGCCGAATACAACGCCAGGTTGGGCTGGCCGCCCAGCCCCGCGCCCGATGCCATCACAATGATCCCGCCGCTGCCGCGGGCCAGAAAGCCCCGACCAAAGCCATGGGCAGCATCGATCAATGTGGAGATGTTCATTCGCACGAGCCGATGTGCGCCTTCGGTCTCATCCTCGAAAAACCGGGCAAAATTGTCGGCGCCAGCGTTGGAGACATAAAGGCCGACATCCAGCCCAGCTGCAGCCTCCACGATCTTGAGCCCTGCATCCGGCTCCGCCAGGTCCAACGCCAGCGGGTGGACGGTGACACCGTGTTCGGCAGTCAGCTCGGCCCCCAGCGCCTTCAGCGCATGGAGGCGTCGCGAGACGAGCAAGAGGTTGAACCCCATCGCGGCGAGCGCACGCGCATAGCAGGCACCCGTCCCTTCGGATGCCCCCGCAATCACTGCCCAGGGTCCGTATCGCCGGGCGAATGCATCGGCATCAAGCGGCAGCCGGGCGAGCAACTGCACCGTCAATCTGCCTTCTTCATGGCCGCCACCCGCGCCCGCGCCGCCTCGATCCCGCGGAACAGCGCGGTACAGTTGCCCGCACCGGCATAAAACAGCATGAACAGCGGTATCTGTTCAAGCTGCTCATCTGTGAACTCTCCGTTGATCAGCGCCCCGGTCATCTGGATTTCGACCAGGTCCTGCCGCCCCAGCATCGCCGTTGCCCCCAGCACCATCAGCCGCTTCTCGCGAATGGTGAAAGCTTCGTTGCCCCACAGGTTTGCAAACTGGTTGCCGACGATTTCCTGGTTGAACGGCGAATCCTTGAACGGCTTGACCATTTCCGACGCACCCGGCCCGTAGACCGCGTCGAACACATCCAACCCTTTTTCCCAGTTCTTTTCTGTCATGGCTTCGTCCTTTGTTGGCGCGGGTAAATCACAGCGGTTGGCCGAGTGGATGTTCCAGCCCGGATGTGGACCGCGCATTGGCGCAGATCATCTCGACCATTGGCAGCCGCGCCCCAAATTTGGCAGCCTCCTCGATCGCAACTTCAAGGTCCTTGACCATCAGCGACATGAAGTAGTTGCGGATGCCGGTCTCCTGCGCATCACCCTCCGGATCGGGCCGCAGAACCATCGACAGTGCGCCTTCCAGCCCGCCGCCGGCATTCGGGTCACCCGCCAGCGCCATGCGCAACTGGGTCAGATCGACGCCATAGTTGCGGGCAATGACAGCGCCCTCATAACCTGCGCGCATGCATCCGAAATAGGTGGTGTTGCGCGCGATCTTCGCCGCCATGCCGGTGCCGGGGCCGCCCATGTGGATGACTGATCCGGCAAAGCCATCGAAGATCGGCTTGGCCGCAGCCATGTCGGCGTCGCTGCCGCCGGCAAGGCAGATCAGGCCGTTCTGGCCCGACTTCGGCCCGTTGGTGACGCCGCAATCGAGCAGGATCACACCGGCATCGGCACACAGTTTCTGCGCTGTCGCCAGATCGGTCATCGATATGGTGGAGAGCAGGATCACCATCTGCCCGCGCTTGCCGGCCGCAAGAACACCATCCGGACCCGACAGCACCGCGACCGTCTGTGCGCCGTTGAGCACCGCGATCAGCACGCAGTCCGAAGCTGCCGCCAGATCGCGTGGGGTAGGCGACATTGCAGGTGCGCCGGGCACGGCATCTGCTGCTTCTGCACGGACATCATAGATTGCCGCCAGCTGCCCGGCGCGCTGCAGGCATTGCGCCACGCCGCCGCCGATGCCGCCCAGCCCGATTACACCACCCGTTTTCATCTGCTTGTCTTCCTTCATGCCACAAGGGCTGCGCGCAGCGCAGATTGCGCTTTGCGGTCAAGCCCGGCTTCTTCAAAATACGCGCCCATGCCGTTCCATCGCCGATCGACTTCCGACCAGGCTGCTTCAAGATAATCCGGCCGGACACCGACAAGAGCATCGATCTGCCCACGGCTTGGCAAAAAACCGTAGCTGCCCATGAACCCTGGCTCGATCGTACCATCGCGCCACATGGTCTCGCCAAAGACGCGCGAGAGCAGATAGTCCTGCATGATGACCTCGCGCGGCACCTCCGCCAGTTCGAGCAGGAAGGCAATGGCAACCCCGGTGCGGTCCTTGCCTGCGGTGCAGTTGACCATCATCGGCGCACCATCCCCGAACAGCGGTTCGGCAATGCGCGTCCAGTGTCGGGCGAGCGCTGCCGGGATCGACCGGTAGGTCTCCTTCATCGTCTCAATCGCGATCTCCGGCTCGGGCCCCTGGCGCAATCGCTCGCGCCCTTCATCGCCGAACACCCGCAGATCGGCATCGACCTCGAGACCCAGCCAGGTGCACTGTGCGCCATGCCAGTCGTGCGGCGCTTCGGTACGCTCCCCTGCGGAACGAAGATCGACGATGGTGCGGATACCGAGCCCTGCAAGATAGCTGCAGTCTGCCGAGGTGAAGTTGCGCGGCCCCTCGCTGCGGTAGACAAGGCCAGAGCGCACATGGCCGCGCGCCGCAGGGAGATCCCCCAGGTCGCGAAAATTGAGGCTGGTGGCCGGGCGCGTCATTCAGGCGGCCGGGTAGACTGGGATAGCACCGGCCATCTGCTCGTAGAAACCAGTATCAAACCAGACATGCTCGACGTAGTGTCCCAGCATTGCCCGCTCGTCGGTATAGGCAAAACGCATGACCTCGCCCATGCCGCCGCGGTACACCACCGGATGCCGTACCGCGTCGATTGACGCCATATGCGCATCGAAGTCCGCGAGCAAACCTTCGACACGGATGCAGACATGGTGAAAGCGCATGGCGAAGCTGCCGTCGGCCGGTAGGCTTTCGGCATACATGGCGTTGCCGTCCAATGGCTGGATCAACTCGATCTCGGTGCCACCCACATTCGCCAGCGCAATCTGAAGGCGATAGGGGTGCGAGCATGCCATGCCCGGCGCATCGTTGACGAAGACAAAGAACGCGGGCACGTCGAACGCGTCGCGCCACAGCGCCATCGCCTGGTCGAGATCGCTGGTGACATAGGCAATCTGGCTATGCCGGGCTTCGGGGCGCGCGAACACCGTCCATTCCTCCTAGTTGCTGATGATCTTGCCGCCATCGATGACCAGCGTATCGCCGGTATGATAGCGCGAAAGATCGCTGGCGAGATAGACGGCAGCACCCCACAGATCGTCTGGATTGCCGGCCCGGCCCAGCGGGGCCTTGGCTGCAACCATGTCGGCGATCATGCTGCCGACCGCCGGGTCGGCCATTGTCATTTCTGTGATGATGAACCCCGGAGCGATGACGTTGCAGCGGATGCCGTGCGGGCCAAGTTCTGCGGCGATCCCCTTCGCCAGGGCTGCAAGCGCACCCTTGGCCGCGCCGTAATGCGTCATCGTCGGCACGCCCTGGAAGATAGAACCACTGCCGCAGACGATCATCGATCCGCCACCCCCGCGTTCGACCATATGCCGGGCCACCTCACGCAGGGTAAACACCACCCCGTGCTGATTGACATTGATCAACTGGTGATAGGTATCGGCATCCATATCGATGAACGGCTTCTGGCTGGCGATGCCTGCATTTGCGACCACCGTGTCGATCCTGCCCATGACTCGAATCGCCGATTCGACACCCACTACGATAGCAGCCTCATCGGTGACATCGATGCAATCGGCATGCACCCGCACGCCCAGTGCGCGCAGCTTTTCCATGGCACGCGCGTTGGCCTCAACGCGGCGACCCCACAATACGATGTCGCTGCCGGCGCGGGCAAGTCCTTCGGCAAACCCGAAGCCAAGGCCTGAATTGGCACCTGTCACCAGCGCCACCTTGCCGGTCAGATCGAACAGATTTTCGGCCATGCCGCGCTTGCATCCTCACACATGTTTTATGGCATCGGGCTACGCCTGTCGCGGCATCAGGCGGCATATCTTTTGGTAGGCCAACACCAGAATTTATCCCTGTCTAGGCTGGGCAGGCTGAGGGAAGGAACTGGGCATGGGCGAAAGTGCACGGCTAGGAGAGGTGTTCGACATCGTCGACATGCATGCACCCGTGCTTAGCGAGGTGCAGCAGGCGGCGCTGGCGCAGGCGGCGCAGATGCATTTCGACTTCACGTCGGAAGCGATATTGGACGCTGCCCGCACCGGGACCGGCCTTTCCGATTTCGGCGCCATGGACTTTGCCGAACGGCTCGACCTGTGGTGCCAATGCGTCAAGGACGATGCCTTTCTGTCGCCGGTGTCACATGCGGCGCTGTGGATGATGTTCGTGCGCTATGCGTCGGACCGGTTGCGGGTCGAGGATATCTGCAAGCGCCATCCCGAAATTCTGGACATCGAAATCGACCGCCCGATTATCGTCGCCGGGCCACCGCGATCGGGAACGACCCATCTGCTCGGGCTCCTGTCGGCGGACACCCGGCTGCGCTCGCTGCCATGGTGGGAGGCGATTGCGCCTGTGCCTACCGAAGCGGATGTGCCCACCCCCGCCGATGCCAACCCCCGCCGCTCCCGCGCAGATGCCGGATGGCAGCAGCAGGACGCGGTGATGCCGCTGTTCAAATACATGCACGAATTCTCGCCCGATCACATCAGCGAGGATATCGAATTGCAGGCGCTCGATTTTTCATCCTACCTCATCGAATGGATGGTGCTCGCGCCGCGATGGCGCGATTATTATCTGAGCCACGACCAGACCGGCACCTACGCCTATCTGAAAAAAGGCCTGCAGGTCCTTACATTCCTGAAAGGCCCAAACCGCTGGGTCATCAAATGCCCGCAGCACATGGAGCAACTGCCGGTGCTGCAAAAGACCTTTCCCGATGCGACCTATGTCATCACCCACCGTGATCCGGTGGGCTCGATCCGCTCGACGCTGTCGATGTGGCTTTATGCTGCACGGATCCTGCGCACAAAAACCGATCCGCAAGAGCCCAAGGCTTACTGGATCGACCGCTACAAAACCCTGCTGTCGCGCTGCGTGCGCGACCACGATTGCCTGCCGCCTGCGCGCACAGTCGATGTCTACTTCCACGAATGGATCAAGAATCCGGATGCTATCCTGCACGAGATCTATCGCAAGGCCGGGATCACGCTCGACGATGCGACGCTGGCGACGCTGCATGCCTACCATGCAAACCACGACCCGGCGGTGAAAGGCCGCGTGGTCTTCAACCTCGAGCGGGACTTTGCGATCACCGCCGACGAGATACGCCAGGACTTCCAGTTCTACTTCGACCGGTTCCCGGTAGAACGCGAAGTCCGGTAACTTTGCCCAAGGAGCAAGATTTCATGCCCAAAATCAATCTGGTCACGCGCGATGGAACAGCATCCGTCATCGAGGTAGGCACCGACCTGACGCTGATGGAAGCGATCCGCGACAACGGCTGCGACGAATTGCTGGCGTTGTGCGGCGGCTGCTGTTCCTGTGCCACGTGCCATGTCCATATCGATGACGCCTTCCTCACCCGACTGCCCGCGATGAGCGACGACGAGAACGATCTGCTCGACAGTTCCGAGCATCGCAGCGCCAACAGTCGGCTCTCGTGCCAGATCGCGCTGACCGAAGCGCTCGACGGCATCACCGTGACGCTGGCCAAGGAAGACTGAGCATGTCCGATGCACTGGTTGACGCCAGGGCCATTGCGGAACCCGCAATGTGGTGGGCGGTCGCGCGGTCGGAAGAATTGTCGCAGACCAAGCCGATAAATGTCGACCTCGGCAATCAGCCGGTGGTGTTGTGGCGCGATGCGCAAGGCACAGCACGAGCGCTGGAAGATCGCTGCCCGCACCGTAGGGCTCCGTTGTCGTTGGGGTGCATTCTGGGAAGCGGCATGATCCAGTGCGGCTATCATGGCTGGACCTTTGATGGTGCCACGGGACGACTCAAGGATATTCCCAACCTCAAGGGTCAGCAGAAATTCCCGCCCTTGTATCGGGCAGTTGCCTTTGCCGTTGCTGAAGGCGGCGGCTTTGTGCGGATTTGCAGGCATCCCGGGGCTGTCGCTCCCGACCTTGCCGGACGAACCGTGTTGCCGCTTGGCGGCACAAGCCAGCTTTCACTACCGCATACCGAATTCCTCAACGCGCTTTACGATGACCCATCGTTGGTCATCGCCATCCGCGGCATCCGCTTCACCCCGTATCTTGCCACCGAACTGATGGAACAGAACGGCGTGTTGGTGATGGAACGCAACTGCCAGTGGGCCGGACCACGCTGGCCGGCACCTTTCGTGCCCGAATTTCCGGTATCGCTGCGGATCGCGACCCAACCCGACACTGGCGAGAGCGAGCTTGTGCTGCGCGATGCCGCCTACAACGAACTGCTGCGCGTGATTGTCGCCCCGGTCCCTGCCGGACGAGGGGTGACGCAGGTTCGCTGGCGCGCAAGGCTTTCACCAACGCGCGCGGGCGTGATGGCCCGCCTGTTGGGAGCAGGGGCCCCGTTCTCCATCCGCCCGGCGGTCGATGGTGCCGCCTTGCGCGTGTTGCGGCCCTCGGTTTCGGTGCACGCCGAAGCCTTGCGACAGGACATCCTTGAGCGGCGCTCCGCCGCAGTATTGCAGACTGATCCGGGAGATTGACCATGCTCGATACAGACCAGAATGCCGCCAGTGCCCATGATGGCTTGGCAGAAGCCATGCAGCCAGCCGCTTTCCAGAAGGCGGTCAACAGCTGGGTCCCGCATGACATTGTGCTGAAGGACGCCTGGTTCCCGCTGGCCCACAGCTTTGCCGTCACGGCAAAGCCCGTCCGGCGCTCGGTCTATTCGCAGCCGTTCTTCCTGTGGCGTGAAGAGGAAAAAGCGGTTGCGGCCGAATGTCACCCCCATGATGCCGACCGGGGCGAAACCAGCGCGTTCAGCGACGCGCGCGGCCGCTATCCGGTGCTTGAACATTACGGCTATGTTTGGGGATGGTATGGTAACCCTGCCAATGCCGACCCGGCGCATCTGCCCAGCATCCCCTATCTGCCGGATGACGGCAACCTCCCGCGCCACATGCTGGGCACGGTGCGCTTCGATTGTTGCGCTCCGCTCAGCCTGGAAAATCTGATCGACCTCACCCACTCGGATTTCCTGCATGCCGATGTGGTGGGAGACGAGAAGATGGACAAGGAAGTGGTCGAAGTGTTCTACGACACCGAGACGATCACGATGGTGCGGACGTGCACCAACAAATCTGTCGCCCCGATCATGAAATGGTTCGGCGGGGTGAAGGACGATGTTCAGCAGGTTCGCCAGGTCATCCGCATCTATCTGCGCAGCCATGCCGCGATCGCTTATGGACGCTTCAGCCCCGGCGACAACGTGCAGCTGTTCCACCCCTGCGTGCCCGAAACCCGCGATCGCACCCGGCTGGATTATGCGATGAACACGTCGAACGTCAAAAAGACGAACCCGTTCCGCTACATGATGCCCAAAGCCAGCTACAAGGTATCGCGGCAGGACAGCTCGATGACCAGCCCGCAAAGCCCGCGTTACATGCACCCGGAAAGCCGCAGGGACCTGCACTCGCCGCTTGACGAGGCCGGGCAGAAATACCGCGTGCTGATGCTGGCGCTCGCAGAAAGGCAGGCGCGCGGCGACTTTGCCTATCTTGACAATGTCAGCGGCGATTGCAGCGCCATCATCGGGTACGACGGCAAGTGAGCGGCCTGACCAACGCCGTCGGCGGCGAACGCAAATGGTGGGGCGTCATGCCCGTGCTGCCCGCTCCGGTCATGGGCGGCATGGCAAAACAGATGGAGTCAGCAGGGTTCGAAGGTTGCTTTTCGCTGCAGATCTACGGACCGCCGTTCGTGCCGATGGCCGCCGTCGCAGCGATGACCGAGACGCTTAAGGTCTCGACCGGAATTGCGGTCGCCGGCACACGCAGCCCGGTGGAAACCGCCTATGCCGCCATCGAGCTCGACACCATCAGCCAGGGCCGCTTTGTCCTCGGGCTTGGCACGTCGCTGCACAGCGCCCTGTCCGGCATCTATGGTGAACCCAAGCGCAAGCTGCTCACCCATCTGCGCGAGGTCGTCAAGGTGGTGCGCTATGTCAACGCCAACGCGCACAAGGGCATGGAGCCGGTCCATGGCGAGTATTTCAACGCCGAATGGACCGAAATGATGCTGACCGCGCCCCCCGTGCGCGAGCATATTCCGATCTGGATTGCCGCACTGAAGGACAAGCTGACCAGCATGGCGCTGGAGATCGGCGATGGGCTGATGGTGCACGCGCTGTGGACGGTGGATTACACCGTGGGCAAGAAGCCGTTCATCGAGGGCGAGTTGGCGCGCTTCGGCCGCAAGCGCGCCGATGTCGAGGTCAACGCCTGGCCATGGGTGGCGATCAATGACGACAAGCAGCAGGCGATCGACGACAGCCGTGCCACCGTGGCGGGCTATGCCGGCTACAAGGAATACGAGCCGTTCTTCGACGCGATCGGCTTTGGTGGTCTTGCGCGTGCATGCCACCTGGCGGCGGGCGAGCATGGCGATGTTGCAGGCGTGATCGACAACGTGTCCGACGAGATGGTGCAGGCCTTCGTGAAATGCGGTCCGGTCGATGAGGTCCTCGACCAGATCGAACCTTTCTGGGAGGTGGTCGATTCGCTGTGCCCGATGACGCCGTATCGCAACCTGACGATGGACCAGCTCACCGCCTATAACATGGGAATATATGCGATGGTGGCCGAAGCGCGCCGACGCCAGGCGGCCGGGTAAAGCATCAATCGGCAGGACAGCTCAGGCAGCCGCTGCGACCGATTTCCCGGCAATATAGCCGGTGACCATGGCCGGGCCGATGTTGCAGCCATGTGCAGGCGATTTGCCCTGCCAGATCGAATTGGCATCCAGCCCTGCGGCCCAAAGACCGGCAATGGGCATGCCATCGTGGCCCATCACGCGGCATTGGGCGTCAATCTTGACGCCAACGGTGGTGGACCCGTCACCGGGAAAGATCTCGATCGCATAATAGGGCCCATCGCCCACCGGGCCGAAGCAGGCATTGGGCTTGTGCTTGGGATCGCCGATCTCGATGTCGATCTGGGTCTCGCCCTTGCCGAACTGCGTGTCCCTGCCGGTGGCCGCATCGGCATTGACCTTCGCGACGGTTGCGGACAGCCCTGTTGCGTCAACCCCGATCTTGCCTGCCAGTTCGGCCAGCGTGGCGCCGGTTTTCATGTATCCACAGGCGACCATCTGCTTGATCTTGCCGCCGCCGGGTAGCACCAGCCCCATCCCGTATTTCTTAACGAACGCCGCGTTGGCGATGATGTGCGCCGGGACGGTGCCGGTCGTGTGCATCGCCTCGACAAAATGTACGCTCGCCTCGTTGCCGAAGCGTTGCCCGGCTGCATTGACGGCAATGCAGCCGGGTTTGGACATGTCGATCAGGTGCGCATAGCGCTCAACATAGCCATCCTCGCGGGTGCGCTTTGACACCACCGCCCAGACGGCATTGACATGGTTTTCCGCGCCCATCGCCGCGCCCGATGCGGTTGCCATATTGATGCCGTCACCTGTGTTTTCATAAGGCAGGATCGAGACATGCTGCTGAGCAAACGGGATATAAGCCTGGCGCATCGCGGCATTGGCGGAAAACCCGCCCGAAGCCAGCACCACGCCTTGCCGGGCAGTGATTTCGGTCGGCACCCCCTTGATCGTGGCGCGAACACCGGTCACCCGGCCATCCGATGTCAGGAGGTCTTCCACCGGGCTCGCTTCGAACAGGTCTATTCCTGCATCGAGGCACGAATGCAAAAGCCGACCTGCCAGCGCGTTGCCCATCGTGAGCCTCGAGCCGCGGCCAAGCTTGCGCTTGTCGAGCGCAAAGCGCACCGCGATCTTGGCCATGTACCAGATCGCCCCCGGTGACGGCAGCCTTGCGATGTATTCGAGATCGAATAGGTCGATCATCATCCCGCCAGGGGCATTGAACTCCTCGCGCGGCTTTTGCAGCCTTTCGAAATCCTCGCCAAGACGGGTACCGTTGTATTCCGCCGGCGCCAGCAACCGGCCAAAGTCGACCGCGCCGGGAACATCGGGATACCAGTCGCTAGAAGGTGGAGAAATTTGAAAATCGACATGGCTGCTGCCGGCCAGCCACGCGACCATCTCAGGACCGTTGGCGAGATAGGCGTCGATGAGGTCGCGTTCCGCACGGTTGCCGACCACGCCCAGCACATAATCGCGGGCCTTCTCGATGCAGTCGTCAACCCCCTCGGCCATGGCCTGCGGGCTGCCGGGAATCCAGATTCCGCCCCCGGAGATCGCGGTTGTGCCACCGAAATGCGGTGCCTTTTCCAGCACCGCGACCGAATGGCCGGCGTTGGCGGCAACCAGGGCTGCGGTCAGCCCGGCCGCGCCGGATCCCATGACGACGACATCATATTGCATCCCGCTACCTTTCACGCGCACATCATCGCGCGCATCGCACGATCATCGATGCCAAGCTGGCCCGCGCAATCGAGCGCATCCCAATATTCACGCCACCACGCAATCTTTCCGTCGCCATCGAGATCGAACACCCCCACGACGTGCGTGGTCGTCGCCTGACCGTTGGCGAGTTGCCTGACGGTATCTACCCGTTCGGTAAACACCGTATCGCCGCTGACCGCGACGTGAAGTATATCGCAGGCACAATCGGCATAGAGCTTATACTGCCGCTCCATCTCGGCGCAGATGGCATCCGCGCCAATCCGCACCGGTGCGATCGGCACGATTGGCTGGTAACGGGCATCGGGTGCCAGCATCGATCGCAACGCAGCGCCATCCAGGCTGCTGGTGTGAAACAACGCCAGAAACGCGCGCACCGTCTGTTCGTGGTCCATGGATCAACCTTTCTGCGCGGCGAAAAAGGCCGCAACCTTGCTGGTGTCGAAATACTCGCGCCCGTGGACAATCTGCCCGTCGCGCAGGACGAAGAGGTCATGATATTCATTGGCGTAGATGCGATCGCCGAAATGCATTTCGGATCGCACCTCGGCGGCCACGGTGTCGCCTTCCGCCACCATGCCGATGATGGTGACGCGGCGTACGGAAGCTGTCAGCAGCATGCCCTTGACCGCTTCGGTATAGGCCGCGCGGGTCATGTCACCGCCGCCGACGACCCACCATGTGCAATCAGAAGCCTGCAAAGCTTCGATCGTTGCAAGATCTCCGGCCTCGACCGCACCCAGAAACTGGCGAACGATCGCCTTGTTGGTATCTGCCTGTCCCATCGCCAGCCTCTCCCTTCTGGGCAGTGTCCTGCAGCAGGGCCGCTTTCGCGCCTTTCCTCGGGCAGGTTGCCTGCAGCAGACCTGTGCAATGTTCGGCGGACACTAGTCGGTGGGAGCAGGATGGAATGACGTGACGACGGCCAGCGCGCCGCCAGGCATTTATCGCTGGTATGTGCTCGCAGTGCTGACGCTGGCGCAGACCTGCCATGGCATCGACCGGGCGATCATCGGGCTGGTCCTCAAGCCGCTGGGCACTGAGTTCTCGATGTCAGGCGCGCAGTTAGGGTTGCTGGCCGGGGTGGCCTATGGCGTGCCGTTCGCGATTGCTGCCATCCCGTTCGGCTATGCGGTCGACCGCATGAACCGCACCGCGCTGATGACCTTTGCACTGGCGGCGTGGAGCGGAGCAACGGCGCTGTGCGGCGCTGCGACCGGCTTTTGGACCTTGGCCGCCGGGCGTGCGGCCGTCGGCGTGGCAGAGGCGGGTGGCTCACCAACCGGCATGTCGCTGCTGTCGGACTATTTCGGCACCGACCGGCGCGCGACCGCCATCGGCATCTGGTACCTCAGCGCAGGCGTAGGCTTTGCGCTCGCCTTTTTTGCCGGCGGCTGGATCGTCGCAGAACATGGCTGGCGCTGGGCTTTTGTCGCAGCCGGGGTTCCTGGCCTTGTATTGGCGCCGCTGCTCTACTTCACCGTTCGAGAGCCGGTCCGCGGACAGCAGGATGCGCCCCAGGCCCATGGCGATCACGCGCTACGCGCGCGTCTGGGCATGCTTTTCGCCCGCCCGGGCATGACGTATTCCATCGCCGCGATCACCTGCATCGCCACTGGCATTTACGGGATGAGCACCTGGCTTGCGACCTTCCTGGTTGACAGTCACGGCTTTGGCCTGCCTCAGGCAGGGCTGGTCGTCGCAATCGCCTATGGCATTCTGGGCTCGGTTGGCGGACTGACCGTAGGCTGGGGAAGTGACCGGATCAATGCGCGCCGCGGCGGCTTCGATCCCGCACACACCGCCTTGCTGGCATCGGCGATCCCGATGCTTGCCGCCATCGCCGGGCTACTTACGGTCAGTGCAGGCAGCGCGACAATCGCGGTGGCCTGCCTGATGGCAGCGGGAATGTTCAGTGCTTCCTACAACGGCCCGGTCTACGCGGTGATCGTGACGGTCGCCGGGCCGCATCTGCGCGGCCTTGCGGTGTCTGCCGTGCAGATGAGCGCCAACCTGATCGGCGTCGGCCTCGGCGCCTGGCTGATCGGCATGGTCAGTGACCAGGTTGGCGGGAAGGACGGCGTCGCCTGGGGCATTGGCACTGCCATGCTGTTCTGTATCGCCGGAGGGGTCCTGCTGCTGCTCGCCAGCCGCGCCATCCGCCGCCACGACGCCACCCAACATCACGCTTGAACCAAGGACGAAATGATGAACGATCCCCAGGCAGCGCCGCAATATCACAACCCTGTCGTCGATCCGAACTGCGTGCCGCGCCCCTATCCTGCGCGCACCGATCATATCCCGACGACGATGGACCAGATCGATGCAGCCTGGCTCAGCCGAATGATGGGCTACAAATATCCCGGCGTGGTCGCGCGCAGCATGGAAACGGTTGAACTGCTCAACAGCCATACCACAAAATGGCGGATCAGGGTGGACTGGAACGATGCGGGAATCGCCGCTGGCCTGCCTGCCAATCTGTGCATGAAGGCCAACTGGTCGGGATCGTTCGACAATGTCGACATCCATGCGCTCGAAGCGCGGTTCTATCACTTCATGGTGCATGAAATGAAGGTGCCGACAGCGCGCTGCTATTATGCGGACTGGGATGATGACGGCAGGGCACACGGGTTCATTGTGCTAGAAGACCTGCATGATCGCGGCGGCAGGTTCGGCCACAGCACGCACGCAAACGGCGTCGAGATGATCATGGAGAATCTTGAAGGGCTCGCCAAGCTGCATGGCAGCCTGTGGGGCAGCGACAAGATCAGCCCGGTCAACGCCCCCTGGCTGCAGACCCAGATGGATACGCCGGTCGACAGCGATCAGGTGCGCATCATGTGGCAATGGATCGCGCTCAATCTGGAGGACCCCGCTTTTCGCGGCATCGCGCCGCAGCACTATCTGGATGACCCGCAAAAGGTCGAACGCGCCTTCGACCGGCTGGGCGAAATCGAGCGCGCCAACCGCTCACCGCACTGTATCGTGCTGGGAGACTGCCATCAGGGCAACACCTACATCCTGCCCGGCGGGGAGCGGCTTTGGCTCGACTGGCAGCTGGTTCGACGCGGACGCCCCTGGCGGGATCTCACCTATTTCATCATCGGCGCGCTCTCGATCGACGAGCGCAGAAAGCATCACAAGGATATGGTGAAGCAGTATCGCGAGTATCTGATCGCCACGGGAGCTCAAGGCGTGCCCGATTTCGAGGAAGCATGGGAACAGACCCGGTTGTTCGTGATGTACGGCCTGCAGGCGTGGGTCGCCAATCTTGACGCCTGGGGGCAGAACGGAGTGCCGATGAACGAGCGCTTCTTCACCGCTGCCGAAGACTATGGAACGTGGAAGCTGCTGGGAGAATGAGCATGGGACTGGTCAAGAGCCAGTGGCAGCGACAGCGCCACGAACTGTGGTTGCCTCAAACCAGCGGCATGATCTCCTCGGCCACCCATTGCTGGCGGTCGAGCCAGGCGTGGCTGTCCTGGATGCCGGGGGGTAGCGGCACGATGGTCTCGGTAATGCCAAGCTGCGCCAGCCAGCCGATCTGATCGAGGATCTTCTGCTTGTCGGCCGTTCCGGGTGCCCGGGGGTCGTCGAGAATTTCGTGGTGCGCACCCACGTTGAGCATTTCCAGCGCAAAGAACACGTCGATCGGGCGCCCGTCATATTCGGGCTGCGACTTGATGAAATCGATGCACGCGGGAAATGTCTCCGGCGGGGTGCGAAACGGCGACCAGCCATTGCCGAACTTGGCCACCCGCTTCTGCACTGCCGGAGCATCGCCGCCGAACCAGATCGGCACGCCCGGCTTCTGGACAGGCTTGGGCGCAAAGCCGCAATTGCTGAAATTGACGAACTCGCCTTCGAATTCCGGCTCGTCCATGGTCCACAGCGCGATCATCGCCGCAACATATTCGTCCGCCATCTTGCCGCGCTTGTGGAAATCCACGCCCAGCATGTCGAACTCTTCCTTCAGCCATCCGACCCCGAACAGTGCCTCGGCGCGGCCGCCGGTCAGCCAGTCGAGCGTCGACCAGCCCTTTGCCTGTACAATCGGGTTCTGGAGCGGCAGGATCGACACGGAAGACGAAAGCCGCAGGTTGCGCGTCTGCCCGCCGATATACCCCAGCGCCACGACGGTGTGGAAATACCAGTCGCCCGACAGCGCGATATGCTCTTCGGGGATGATGAAATGCTCGCCGAGCATGCATTTGTTGAACCCCAGCGCGTCTGCCGCCGCCATCAGCCGCCCGACATCCGCCCCGGTCAGCGCACCCTCCCAGGGCTGGACCATGGCGGCCACCTTCATGCTGTTGGGCACACCGATGTTCAGCTTCATTGCCAGCCCTCCCCTGTTCGCGGTCACGGCAGGGTTGTGCGGGCTGCGCTGCGGGATCAAACCTTCCCAAGGGCAGGACGATCAGACGGCAAATCCGCGCGCACAGATGTACCGGGCATCATCGGGGGTATCGAGATCGGCCATCAAGCCTTCTCGCTCGATCACGTTGATGTCGGGATATTGGTCGCAATGCCGGGCACGGCTGCGGGCGCCGAAGCGCATGTCGAACGGTCGGCCATCGGCAATCGCAAGCGCATTGCTGCCCTGCCCTGCCCGGTCGGTGGCCAGCGCGACGCCCCCGGCAGCCACCGCGAGCAGGGCATCGATATCCTCTGCGTCCAGCAATGGCAGATCGGCATGCAGGATCAGAACCGGCGTATCACCCTGTGCGGCCCGCCAGGCGCCCAGCTCGGGATTGAGACCGCGCCCCTGATCGCGCATCCATCCATGCGCCCAGCCTTCGGGCCGGGTGGGCGAGAGGATAGTGATCTGTTCGGGGTCAAAGCGATCCTGCAGCACGGCCAGAACATGTCCCGCCATCCGCCGCGACAGACACGTTCGCGCGTTCTTGTCCAGCACGGCACCGAGACGCGATTTGCAGTCGTGGCCCTGCTTGATGGGCACACAGATGCGCCAAGGTGTCATGCCTAGCATCCTTCGGCCAGCGCCAGCGCAGCGCGGGCCACGCGGATTCGGTCATCGGCGGTATGCATCAGCGTATCGGCGCGCGCATGCGCGACACCGGCGGGGGCATCGTCATCGCCGTGGATGAGCAGCGCGTCGAGCCAACTGCCATAATGCCCAGCGATCGTGTCATTGGTGATAGCAAGCCCGAGTTCGGCCATCAGCTTGGCGGTCGGCCCCTTGACTGCTGTGCCACCGACCAGCGGCGACACCGCAACGACGGGCGCGGGCGTTGCGGCCAGCGCCGCGCGGATCGCCGGGATAGCCAGCAGCGGATCGACGCTGAGCCAGGGGTTCGATGGCGCAATCAGCACGGCATCGCTGGCCATGATCGCCTCTACCACCCCCGGTGCGGCAGCAGCAGCTTGCGCGCCATCGAACTGGACCGAGAGCAGCCGGGGTTCGCATCGCCGCTCGACGAAATAGCGCTGAAAGGGCAGCAGACCTTCATCGGTATCGACGAAGGTGGCGACAGCATCGTCCGTCATTGGCAGGATGGTCAGCGCCAGATTCCATGCTGTTGCAAAGCTGGCGATGATGGACGTCAGCGTTTCCCCCGATGCGAGCGCATGCCCGCGCAGCACATGCAGCGCCAGATCGCCATCGCCGAGGTTGAACCAGTTCTCGCCGCCCAGCGAGGTCAAAGCTGCCATGAAGTTCCACGTCTCGCCCTCGCGGCCCCAGCCCAGCGCCTGGTTGGACCGCCCCGAAAGCGTGTAGAGCAGCGTATCGATATCGGGCGAGACCGGCAGGCCGTAATGGCGGAAATCGTCGCCAGTGTTGACGATCGCCGTCAAGCTGTGCGGCGGGAGTATGCGATACAGGCCATCGACCAGCTTCGCGCCTCCCACTCCGCCCGTCAGCACAGTGTAGCGCGGGCTCACTGGAACAGATCCTCGGCCTGCGGGCGCAGGATCGCATTGCTCCCGCGCGCATCGTGTGGAACTTTCAGTCCGCGCACGATGCAGGCCGGGATGCCTTCTGCGCCCTCGCCCATCGCCAGACCCGCAGATGCCGCCACTGCATCAGCAAAGGCGATATGGGTCACCTCCATGGTCCGCCCGTCGCGATCGGGTGTGCCACGCATGTCGAGCATTGCAGCCATCCCGGCGACCCCGATGGCGACGTTGACCGTGCCCAGCCGCCAGGGTCTCCCGAAGCTGTCTGAAATGATGACGCCGGGAGCAAATCCGAAGACATCCTGGCAGGCATCCGATATCCGCTTCGCGCTGGCATCCGGATCGACCGGCAGAAGCAGCACCTTGCTGCTGTTGCCGCTGCCGATGTTGGAGGCGTCGATGCCGGCATTGGCCATCACATGACCCAGCCGGTGCCGGGTGATCAGCACATTGGGTGCCTTGCGGACGATGGCCGACGATTCGCTCAGCACCACCTCGACCAGCGCGGCAGGCTTGTTGACCTCAAGCCCCAGCGCGATCGCCTCTGGTGAAGGGTTGATGCCAGCCAGATCGACGAAACGGTCGTCCGCCTTGGAGACAATCTTCTGTGTGACAACCAGCACGTCGCCCGGCAGCAGATGCACTGGACCTGCCTGCAGGAGCGCCGCCAGCCGCCGGGGCAAATCATCGCCCGCCGCGATTTCGGGCAGGCCTTCCAGCGGTAGGATCTGGATCATCGCTGGCTCATGCGAACGGCTGAAGCTCGCCGGTGATGCGGATGCCAGCGCCATCGACGCGATAGTTCTTGTTGATGAAGATCAGCAGCGAGGTCATCGCCTCGGCCGCCGCCGCGTTGACCAATGCTCCGGCGTGGATACCGCGCAGGCCGATGGCATCTGCCAGCGCAACCACTTCGGCCCGCGCGGCCTTGTCGTCGCCGAACACCAGTATGTCGCAGGCCACGTCGATGTCCTGCGCCAGCTTGTGCGCGGCGACATTGTGAAATCCCGACACCAGCCGCACGCCATCGCCCAGCACCGCCGCTGCGCAGGCAGCCGCCGATCCTTCGGCGGGCAGTTGAACGCGCATGACCTTCGGCGGCATCAGGGGCACTGTGGTGTCGACAACGATCTTGCCGGCAACATGCGGCGCGATTTCAGCCAGCGTCTGCGCCTGCGCCACAAAGGGCACGGTCACCATCACGATCCCGGCTGCGGCGGCGGCATCGGCATTGGTCATTCCGCGCAGGCCGTGGCCGAGTTCTGCAGCCTTGTCCGCCGCAGATTGCGCGGTGCGCGAACCGATCACGACGTCCTTGCCGGCCCGGGCCAGTCGCCACGCGAGTGCGCTGCCGAGATTTCCTGTTCCGCCGATAATGGCGATGGTCGTGTTCATGCTGCTGTCCTGTCGTTAGTCTGCATAGGCCATCTGCCCAATGGGCTGGCCATAAATCGTCTCGCGCTGGCGCAGGGGCCGTCCGAGCCGGGCTGCCAGTGCCTGCATCTGCGGTACATCGAAGATCTGGCCGTTTTGTCCTCCGGCTGCGCGCGTGATCGATTCGTCCATCAGCGTCCCGCCCAGATCGTTGGCACCCGACTGCAGCATTGCAGCCGCGCCATCGGGACCCAGCTTCACCCAGCTCGTCTGGATATTGGGGATCGCCCCATCAAGTGCGATCCGCGCCACCGCATGCATCAGCACCGCCTCGCGCCAGGTCGGGCCGGATCGGGTTTCGCCGCGCCGCCAGTTGGGCGCTTCCATGTGCACGAACGGCAGCGGGACGAACTCCGTAAACCCGCCGGTTTCGCGCTGCAAGGTCCTCACCTGCAACAGGTGCTCGGCCCAGTGCTCATAGGTTTCGACATGCCCGAACATGATCGTCGCGGTGGATTTGAGGCCGACCGCGTGCGCTGCGCGCATTACGCCAAGCCACTGTGAGGTATCCACCTTGTCGGCACAGATGATCGCGCGGACGTCGTCAGAGAGGATTTCCGCCGCGGTTCCCGGCAAGGTCGCCAGCCCTGCTACCTTGAGATCCGCGAGATACGCCTCGTAGCGCATCCCGAGCGTCGTGGCACCATGGTGGACCTCGAGTGGTGAAAACGCATGGACATGCATTTGCGGCACGGCCGCCTTCACCGCCTCGACGATGCCGCGATAGGTGTTGCCGTCATAGCTCGGATGGATGCCGCCCTGCAGGCACACCTCAGTTGCCCCGCGATCCCATGCCTCACGGGTGCGCCGCGCGATCTCGGCATGGTCGATATTATAGGCCGGCCCGCGCTCGCGCCGGGTGTTTCCCTTGGAGAAGGCGCAGAAGCCGCAGCGATAGAGGCAGATGTTGGTGTAGTTGATGTTGCGGTTGACGACATGGGTGATTGTATCACCGACCCGGTCCCTGCGCAGGTCATCGGCAAAGCTGCGCACATGGTCGAAATCGCGGCCTTCGGCGGTGAACAGCCGCGCGATCTGCACCTTGTCCAGCTCCTCGCCCTGTTCCACCCGGCCCAGCGCCACGACGATCTTGGGGTCGCGCCCGGTGACCAAAGATGGCATCGCATCGGGGACTTCGTCGCCGGTTCCCGCGTGCCAATGCGTCTCGCGCACCAGCCCGCGCGTATCCACCGCACGGCGGATCGCGGTCTGCAGCGCTGGGTCCACCCACCGCGTCAGTTCGCGCGCATGGCCAGGTCCGATCGCCAGCCGCTGGCGCAGGTGGCGGCCTGCCGCTTCGGTCTGCGTCTCAAGCTTCTCAAGATGCGGCCATGGAGCTTCGGGATTGACATGGTCGGGCGTGACGGGAGAGACACCGCCCCAGTCGTTGACGCCCGCACCGATCAGATCGGACAGTTCGCCCGCACGCAGATTGGGCGGCGCCTGGATTGTCATCTGCGGCCCCAGCAACAGCCGCGCGGCAGCGATCGTCCAGCGGTGCTCATCCAGCGACGGCTCGGCAGCCCCGACCATCCGCGTCCCCGGCTTGGCGCGGAAGTTCTGGATGATGACCTCCTGAATGTGGCCATAGCGCGCATGCAGGTCGCGGATCGCGAGCAGTGCTTCGATGCGCTCTTGCCGGGTTTCACCAATGCCGATCAGCAGGCCGGTGGTAAACGGAACGCTCGCCTCTCCGGCAAGCCGGATCGACCGCAACCGCGCCGCCGGACGTTTGTCGGGCGAACCGAAATGCGCCATGCCCTTGCTGCACAGTCTGTCGGAAGCGCTTTCCAGCATCAGCCCCATCGACGCCGAAAGTGGTCGCAGGACCGCATAGTCCTGCGCCGCCATGAGCCCTGGGTTGAGATGCGGCAGCAGGCCGGTTTCCTTCAGCACCAGTGCCGCTGCATCTGCAAGATACTCGAGCGTGGTGGCGTAACCGCGATCCGCCAGCCAGCGTCGCGCCACAGCGAAGCGGGCTTCGGGCCGGTCGCCAAGCGTGAACAGCGCCTCGCGGCACCCGGCGGCCTCACCCGTGCGAGCGATGTCCAGAACCTGTGAAAGGTCCATAAAGGGGGCCGCCAGCTGCGAAGGGCGTTGCGCAAACGTGCAGTAGTGGCAGACATCCCGGCACAATTGGGTGAGCGGAATGAAGACCTTGCGCGAATAGGTGCACACGGTGCAGTGCCCCGCCAGCGTCATCGCCTCGGCCCGGTTGAACAGCTCGTCTGCTGGCATCGCCTGCAACCAGGCCATCCATTCGCGGGCTTCGTCGGGGTTCCATGCGGAGGTCATCTGCGTTCAAACTGCCTTTCCGGCGGCCAGGGGGTGGCGATGGGTAACCATAGAGTGACTGCGGGCCAGGCCGAGGATCAAATCGCCGTTCGGTCGGCGCCCTTGAGATGCAATATTGCGCGCGCCTCGTCAGGGGTGGCCACTGAAAGGCCCATATTCTCGATGATCTCGCGCGCCATCCTGACCTGCTGCGCATTGGTTTCGGCCAGCTTGCCACGCCCGGCCCAGAGCGAATCTTCAAGCCCGACGCGGACATTCCCGCCCATCGATGCGGCCATCGCCACGATGCTCATCTGCCGTGCACCAGCCCCCAGCACCGACCACTCGTACTGGTCGCCAAACAGCCGGTCGGCGGTCCGCTTCATGTGCATCACATCGTCGGGATGCGATCCGATTCCGCCCAGGATGCCAAAGCAGGTCTGGATGAACAACGGTGCCTTGACCAGCCCGCGATCGAGAAAATGGGCCAGGTTGTAGAGGTGGCTCGTGTCGTAGCATTCGAACTCGAACCGGGTACCATCGGGCGAGAGCAGGTTAAGCAGATCTTCGATATCCTTGAAGGTGTTCTTGAACACCAGGTCACGCGATCCTTCCAGTGTCGCAGGCTCCCAATCGTGCTTCCAGTCCTTGTACCTCTCCAGCATGGGAAACAGGCCAAAACCCATCGTTCCCATGTTGAGCGAAGCGACCTCGGGCTGGAAGCGGGTGGCGGGGCGAAGCCGCTCCTGCAGCGTCATCGAGGGGTGGCCCCCGGTCGTCAGATTGATCACGGCGTTGCACCGCTGCTTGATGACCTTGAGAAAGGGTTCGAACAGATCGGGGTTCTGGTCAGGACGGCCATCTACCGGATTGCGCGCGTGAAGATGAATGATCGCAGCCCCGGCCTCGGCTGCACCGATCGATGCCTCGGCGATTTCCTCTGCAGTTATCGGCAAGAATGGCGACATTGAGGGGGTATGGATCGCCCCTGTCACGGCACAACTGATGATCACCTTGCCTTTTGCCACATGCTTCTCCCGCTATCGCTTTGGCTTTGAGCCTTTTCTAGCGGGCAAAGCCGCTGCACCAATCTTCCCTTCGATAGGTTGCCGCAGCAGTTCGCCGAATGGTGTCAGGGCAAAATTCCCAGCTGGCGTGCCCGGATCGCCGCCTGCGGACGACGCCTTACGCCCAATTTGTCGTAGATTTGCTGCATATACCATTTGACGGTGCCTTCGGTCAGCCCGAGCCTGTCGCCGATTTCCCGGTTGCGCAGACCGCCGCTCACCATCGTCAGGATCTCCACCTCGCGCAGCGACAGGCCGCTGCCCATGCCGAAGTCATCGTCCTCTGCATCATCGTCGCTGATTTTCGGAGTGCCACGCAAAACCGACACCAGCTGCGCCGCAAACCGGTCGACCGGGGTATCGAGCACCGGCCCGTTGGCGTAGGATTCGATCAGCAGCGATGCGATGGCTTCGCCTTCATCGACAAATGGCCGCAGCCACCCACCAGGTTCCGCCAGTTCCACCGCCGACCGGACCGAGCGCCGGGCCTCCGATCGATTGCCGGATAGCACGGCAATTTCGGCAAGCAGCAGTTCGAACGTTACTGCCGATCGCACTGCTCCGCGCTTGCGAACAAATTCGAGCCAACGCTTGGCAATCTTGCGCGATCGGACCAACCGGAACCGCTGCATTTCGAGCCGCAGCCAGGCAATGGCCATCCATTCGTTGAGGCGGGTCGGGTTGAGCGTCGGCACCGGTTCGCCCTCGACGCACAGGTCGCTGGAGTGGAACAGTTGCTCGGCCTGCTCCAGCTGCCCGGCCTTGACCAGCATCCGCACCTGTTCGGACAGAACCAGCGCCCGCAACCGGTCAAGACCACATTCGATAGCGACCAGCTGCGCCTCTTCGAGTCCCGAAAGCGCGCTGGCAAGGTCTCCTTGCGCCGCGGCCAGACGCGCCCGGACCAAAAAGCCCGATGCGAGCTGATCGACAAAGCCCCATTGCCGGATCGATGGCAGATAATCCTCAACCAGCTGTGCCGCCGCTTCCAGTTCGCCACATTCGTAATGCAGCTCAGCCAGCGGCAGGGCAGGCAGCGCCGCCAAACCCGAAATATGGCCGTCCATCCCGGTCGCCAAAATGTGGGCCTCGGTCAGGAACTGGCGCGCCATCTGCGTCTTGCCCTGTGCCACCAATGTCGGCGCGACCGACGATTTCAGCGCAATGGACGCAAAATCCGATCCTGGTCGTCCCAGCGCCTTGCGCAGCTCGGCTTCAAGCCGCAGCATATCGTGGAAATGATAGAGCTCCCTGCGCGCGGACAACAGCTGCGCGAGCAATGTGCAGCTCAGATAGGGGTGATCATCGCCCAGGTCGTCAAGCAAAGCCTCACACTCTCGCTCGACATACTGCATGTTGTCCCGCGCGGCCTCCAGCATGATCTTGCGGTGCCTGACCCGGAAGCCCATCTGCCTGGCTGCGTAATCGTCCATTTCGCCCTGTTCGACCTTGGCTGCGATCGTCGCTTCAGCCGCCTCGATTAGCCGTTCGGACGACTTGAACGCCAACCGTCGGCTGCGCCGCCACGACATCGCAAGCAGCAGGGACGGACAGTTCTGTACCACTTCCCAAGGCAACTCGCTGGCAAGTTCGTCCACCCTATACAGCAGGCCGCCATAGGTCATCCGTTCGGCCAACTGGTCCAGCTGCGCGCCTAGAAACGCGGTGTCCTTGCTCTGCATCGCATGATCGACCGCCGGCTCGTAACTGCCGATGGACGCGTAGTAGCGGCTGGCCCTGCGATGAAGTTCAGCCGCGCGGTCGGGCGCCCGCATCATCAACCTGCCCTGCACCATCTCCCTGAACAGGGTATAATAACGATAGCGGCTTTGCTCGCGGTCGAGGTCCGCCAGAAAGAGCCCGCGCTCGAACACTTCCTCAAGCATCGTCCGCGCGTTGTCTGTGTTGACCACGGCAGCACACGCCGAAGGGCTGAGTTCTTCAAGTATTGAGGTATCGACGATGAAGTCGCGCAATGCCTGCGGCAGGCCTTCGATCACCTCCTCGTGGAAATAGCTGGCAAACTCGTTGCGAAGCCCCGTGGTGCTTCGCTGGGCGCTGTAGTCCTCCTCCTGATCGCGCTGCCATGCTTTGACCGCCAGCACCAGTCCGGCCGCCCAGCCCTGGCTGTCCGCGATCATCCTTTGCATTTCACCGGCCGGAATGGTCGTCGCACACTCCTGCTGAATCAGCCGCATGGCCTCATCATGGCTAAGGCTCAGATGGCGGACCGTGACTTCAGCAAGGTGACCCAGCGAGCGCATCCTGGCGAGATTGATCCCGCTTTCACCGCGTGAGGCAATCACTGTGGTCAGGGAATCACGGGCGCTGGAGATCAATTGGCTGACAAATTCGCGCACATCACGGGTGAGCAGCTGTGCATCGTCGATGAAGAGGACCGGCCGAGGGCCGGACTGGGCCGAGAGAGCGGCCAGCCAGCTGCGCGGGGTCAGTCCGGCGTTGAATTTCTCTGCGTTCAATCCCGCGCCGACACAGGCCATCTGGAGCGCGTCAAGAAAGGTTTCGAGCGAATCCACCCCGGCGCGGGCCGCGATCCACAACACTGGTCGCCCATGCTCCCTTAAAATGTCTGCCCAGCGCAGCATCGCAGTAGTTTTGCCGAACCCTGCCGGGCTGCTGACCGTCACGACTCGCGCTTTTGCAACACTTTGGGCCAGCGTCTCGATCGTAGCCCGCTCCACATAGCGGTGAGCCGCGCGCGGCGGCATGATCGTGGTCAATACCACACCCATTACAGACATCCTCTTCGCCTTGGGGACCGGGAAGTTTGCAAACTGCTCTCGTGTCCAACGTCTTGTTTATCGGCCACTAAAAGCGTGAGTGCAAGCACCAATTCCTACCCGTAGATAGGTGGCTAGCGCCAATCCGCTATCCAATCCATCATGGCAACTCAGGCGCAAGGTCGACCTGAACGGATGTGAGGGTGCCCGAGAATGGATTTTGAACTGCCCGAAGAGCACCGCGCGTTCCGCGACATGGTGCGCCGATGGGTCGATACAGAATGCCCCAAGGCCTGGGCGCGCCAGCTGGAAGCAGACGAACACAATTACCCGCATGCGTTGTGGGACAAGTTCAGCGACGCCGGTTTCCATGGCGTCGGAATTGCCGAGGAGTTTGGCGGTCAGGGCGGCGATGTGCTGATGCAGATGCTGCTGGCGCGCGAACTTGCGCGTTCGCTCGGTGGCCTCGCATGGATATGGGGCATCACCTCGTTTGCCGGGTCAAAGTCGATCGGGCTTTACGGCACGCCCGAGCAAAAGGCGAAGTATCTTCCCGAAATCGCGGCAGGCAGGTTGAAGGCCGCGATCTCGTTTACCGAGCCCGGCGGCGGCACCGATCTGCTCGGCGGCATGACGACCAGGGCAGAAAAGGCCGATGGCGGCTGGGTGCTCAACGGTGAAAAGATCTGGAGCAGTTCTGCGCATGTCGCCGATTACCTGCTGTGTATCGCGCGGACCGACAGCAACGTCGAAAAAAAGCATCAGGGCCTGACCCTCTTCTGGGTGCCGGCCAAAAGCGAAGGGATCAAGATCACCCCGCTGGCAAAACTCGGCATGCGTTCGATGGGCAGCTGCACGGTCGTGTACGACAACGTGTTCGTCGCCGATGCCGATGTTTTGGCGGAACCGAACCGTGCCTGGCACACGCTGCTGCCGACGCTCAACAACGAGCGCATCATGGTCGGCGCATTTTGCCTGGGGGTGATCGACGGCATTCTGGAAGATGCGCTTGCCTATGTCATGCAGCGCAAGGCATTCGGCAAATACATCGGCCAGTTCCAGATTCTGCAGCACTATATCGCTGACATTGCCACGATGCAGCAGACCACCGAGTTGCTGCTCCACCATTGCGCCGCAAAGCAGGTGCGCGGCGAGAATGTCGGCAATGCGGCGAACATGCTCAAGCTGTTTGCCTCTGAAAACGCCAACAAGGCCGCCGACATGGGCATCCAGATCCTGGGCGGCATGGGCTATTCGGCCGAGACCGACATGCAGCGGTACTGGCGCGACAGCCGGCTATGGCGGATCGGCCCGGTCACCAACGAAATGGTCAGAAACGGAATCGCCGAGGCACTCGGCCTTCCGCGATCGTTCTGAATCTCCAGGAAAGAAAAACAGATGAAAGCCCTTTTGCAGGAAACCACGGAAGGCACACAGGCTGTGCGGGTCGCCGATGTTGAGACACCGCTGCCCGGACCCGGCGAGGTCCGAGTCGCCATCAAGGCGGCATCGATCAACCATCGCGAGATGTGGATCGCGCGCGGTTTGTACCCGGGGATGAGCCTTCCCTGCACGATGGGCTGTGATGGTGCCGGTGTGATCGACATGCTGGGCGACGGCGTATCGGGCGTCGCGATTGGCGATGAGGTCGTCATCTATCCGGGGATGAACTGGGGAACCAACCGCCATGCGCCGAGCCCAGCCTTCGGCCTGCTCGGCATGCCGCACGCCGGCACAATTGCCGAATATGTCTGCGTGCCTGCCGCGCACGTAGCGCCGAAACCTGCGTTCATGACCTGGGAGCAGGCCGCAGCGACTGTGCTGACCGGCCTGACCGCATGGCGCGCACTGATGTTCAAGGGCCAGTTGACTGCCGGGGAAACCGTGCTGATCAGCGGCATCGGCGGCGGGGTTGCCACCTTCGGGCTCGCATTTGCCGTAGCGCTGGGGGCCAAGGCCTATGTCACCGGCGAGAGCGAAGCGGTGCTGGCACGGGCGATGGAGATGGGGGCTGCGGGCGGTCTGCTCTTCACAGATCCCGAATGGCGCAAGCAGATCGGCAAGCTCACCGGCGGCATCGATGTCGTGCTCGATGGTGCGCCTGCACCCAGCTATGCCAATTATGTCCGCGCCATCAATCCTGGCGCGCGGATCGTGATCTACGGATCGACAGCGGGCGACAAGTTCGAGGTTACCGCAACCGGCATCTTCCTGAAAAGCGCCAGCATCGTGGGCAGCCAGGTCGGCGATCTGCAGGATTTTGGCGAGATGCTGGCCTTTGTCGGCGAACACCGGATCACCCCGGTGATCGAACAAACTTTCCCGCTGGCGCAAGCGCGCGAGGCGTTGCTCTACCTTGAAGAGCAGCACAGCTTCGGCAAGGTCGTGGTGACGGTATGAACGGTCTGTTCGAACTCACCGGCCACTGGGCGCTGGTCACCGGCGGCGCGCAGGGACTGGGGCGGATGATCGCCGAGGGCCTGTTGCGGGCCGGTGCCAATGTGATCATCACGTCGCGCAAGCCGGATATCTGCGCCGCAGCCGAAGCCGAGATGGCGGCGCTTGGGCATTGCATTGGCCTGCCTGCCGATCTGACCTCGCCCGAAGCGGCGGTTGATCTTGCGGCGAAGGTGCGCGCCGCGACGGGCGGAAAACTCCATATTCTGGTCAACAATGCCGGCAAGACCTGGGGTGCGCCGATCGATTCCTTCCCCGACAAGGCGTGGCCCGGAGTGCTGGCGGTCAATCTCCAGGCCCCGTTCACGCTGGTCCGCGAGCTTCTGCCCGAGTTGACCGCATCGGCCAGCGCCGACGATCCAGCCCGCGTCATCAATATAGGATCGGTCGCCGGCAAGGGGGCGCAGGGGCTGAGCGCCTACAGCTATGCAGCCAGCAAGGCGGCGATCCATATGCTCAGCCGCGACCTTGCTGGCGATCTGGCCGATCGGCACATCACAGTCAATGCCGTGTTGCCGGGCTATTTCCCCACCAGCATGACCGCGCACATGCGCGACGACGATGCTGTCGACGCCGGATTGCTCGCCAAGATACCGATGCGGCGCATGGGCCGTGCCGACGAGATCGCAGGCATCATCGTGTTCCTGTCGTCGCGCGCGGGCGGCTATGTGACCGGAGCCGAAATCCCTGTCGACGGGGGCATCATCGGGTGCGGCTGAGTCGTGCGGCGCCCAATCCACCTATCGTGTGAAAGGATGAACTCGCCCGGCACATCGCCAGACACAAACATCAATCAGATGACCAACTGATCTTCGACGGAAAGACACAGCTTGACTGCGACCAGCGAAAACCCTGCCATGATGCGCATCACCGTCAGCCCGCTGGCGGACATGCTCCTCAACGCGTGGGACAAGGCTCCGACCAAAGAGGCATTGGTCTTTCCGACCGGGCGCAAGACCTATGATGCGGTGGTGCAGTCGGTTATACATCGGGCGCGCGGGCTCATCGGCCTGGGCATCGCACCGGGCGACCATGTCGGCATCCTGCTGCCATCAGGGGCAGAGTTCATCGAAACACTGTTCGCGGTGGCCATGGTCGGCGGCGTCTCTGTTCTGATGAACGCCCGCTACCGTGCGCCTGAAGTTGCCTATGTCGCTGAAAATGCCGATCTCGTTGCGATCCTCACCAACAGCCAGTCGGACGCGCATGTCGATTTCGTCGCGCGCCTGACCGAGGCCTTCCCGGCGCTGGATGAGAACCGCGATCCGCTGGCGCTCTCGATAGCCGCAGCGCCCCGGCTTCGGCGTCTGGTGCTGTTCGGCGACCGGCAGGCCAGTGGTTTCATCGATCAGACCCAGTTCGATGCGGTGGCATCCACGATAGACGAACGAGCGGTCCACGCCGCCCGGCTGGGGGTGCGGTTGCGTGATACCTGCATGGTTCTTTATACCTCGGGCACTTCGGCAAACCCCAAGGGCTGCCTGCTGAGCCACGAGGCGATTTGCCGCGAGGCAAGCAACCTGGCGCGCAATCGCTGGGCTTTCCGCGAGGATGAGCGGGTCTGGTCGCCGATGCCGCTGTTCCATATCGCCGCGATGCTGGGCATGCTGGGCGCGATCGAGGTCGGCGGGACCTTTATCGGCCAGCCGCATTTCGATGCGGGCGAAAGCCTGCGCCAGATCGAGGCTGAAAAAGCCAGCATGCTGTTCCTGCCGTTCGTGACCTTCCATCAGGCGATGATTGCGCACCCGGACTGGGATTCGACCGATATGTCATCTGTGCGCCTGATGAACAGCTGTTTCAGCCAGATGCCGCAGTGGGTCGGCGATGCCTATCGGCAGAAGGCACCCAATGCGCTGCAGGTCGGCACATTCGGCATGACTGAGGCCAGCGGCATCGTCTCGACTGGCGGCTACGACATGGACCCAGAGCTGGGCTTCCAGGCACTGGGCTACCCCATGGCTGGGGTCAGAGTGAAGATCGTCGATCTGGGCACCGGTGAAGAGCTTCCGACAGGCGAACGAGGCGAGGTCTGGATCAAGGGCTACAGCTTGCTGGACGGCTATTACCGCGATCCGGTCAAGACCGCCGAGGCACTCGGACCCGACGGCTGGTATCGCAGCGGCGACATCGGCTCGATCGATGCGCATGGCCATCTGCGCTTTCACGGTCGGTTCAAGGACATGCTCAAGGTCGGCGGCGAGAATGTCGCCGCGGCCGAGGTCGAAGCGGTGCTGGCCGCGCACGAGGGTGTCCAACTGGCGCAGGTTGTGGGGCTGCCCGACGCCAGGCTTGCAGAAATTCCGGCAGCCTTCATAGAACTCTCAGGGAAATGCGATGTCAGCGCCGACGATCTGATCGCCTTTGCACGCACGCGCATCGCCTCATTCAAGGTGCCCCGGCACATTCGGTTTGTTGACGAATGGCCGATGTCGGCCTCCAAGATACAGAAGTTCAAGCTACGCCAGCAATTGATGGCGGAACTTGATCTTTCTGACTGAAGGAATGCCCATGCGCGTCATCATCACCGGAGCAGCCAGTGGCATCGGTCGCGCCGTGGCCGAGCAGTTGGCTGCCGGAACCGTGATCCCCGGAGGGCACAAGATGCTGCTGACGGACCGTGATGCTTTGGGTCTCGCCGCAGTAACCGATGCCATCGGCCCGGCTGCGGCAGGCTGCGTCGCCGATCTGGCGGATGCCGGTTGCGGCGACGCCATCGTTGCTGCGGCGATTGCCCATATGGACGGGATCGACGCGGTGGTCAGTAACGCCGGCATCATCGCAGGCGGCGCGCTGACCGCGCTCACCGCCGAGGATTTCGACCGCGTCTATGCGATCAACACCCGCGCAACCTGGGCCCTGGCCAAGGCTGCACATCCGCATCTCGCCGCAAGCCGGGGCGCGCTGGTTGCTACTGCATCGATGTCTGCAAGTCAGCCGACACCGGGTCTGGGCTTCTACTCCTCCAGCAAGGCGGCTTTGGTGATGCTTGTTCGCCAGCTGGCGCTTGAGTGGGGCAAGGATGGTATCCGCTGCAACACGGTATCGCCCGGCCCCACCTACACGCCAATGACCCAGGCAGGGTATGACGACCCGCAGCGCCGGGCCCAGCGTGAATCGATGATCCCGCTCGGCAAGCTGGGCACCGCAGACGACGTGGCCAACGCGATCCTCTTTCTCGCCAGCCCGCTTGCGGGCCACATCACCGGCATCGACATCGTGGTCGATGGCGGAATGAGCAACAACCTGATGCCTGCAACCGGCGGGGGCACCGGCCAGACGGCCAGCCGCTGATTTAATTTCGGAGAAGAACATGCGCCTAGCACGAGTCACCAAAGACGGAAAAATCGGCCTCGCCGCCAAGACGGGCGATACTGTCACCATCGCTTATGGGGATGATCTGGCCAATCTCGATGCGCACATCGCGGCAGGCACGCTTGTCGAGGCAGGCGAGAAGGCTGCTGCCGGAGAGCCGGTCGATGAGGCAAGCCTCGCCTTTCTGCCGCCGGTTGTGCGGCCGGCCAAGATCGTCTGCCTAGGCCTCAACTACCTCGACCACGCAGAGGAATCAGGGCTTGGCATTCCGGAGCATCCAGTGCTGTTTGCCCGCTTCGTCTCCAGCCTGACCGGACACAAAGCGCCGATCATTTTGCCGAAGGTTTCGGAACAGCTCGACTGGGAGGCTGAGCTTGCGGTCGTGCTGTCCACCGGCGGCAAGGACATTGCCGAGGCCGATGCGCTTGACCATGTCGCGGGCTATTCGGTGTTCAACGACGCCTCGATCCGCGACTACCAGTTGCGCACCCCGCAATGGACCGCAGGCAAGAATTTCGACGATACCGGCGCGTTCGGGCCCTATCTGGTGACGCCCGATGAATTGCCAACCGGGGCGGCAGGCCTGAAGATCGAATGCCGCCTGAACGGGGAGGTGATGCAGTCTTCGCACACCGGCAACCTGATCTTTTCGGTCGCGAGGACCATCCACCTTCTGTCCACCTTCATGACTCTTCAGGCGGGCGATGTGCTGGTGATGGGCACGCCTGGCGGCGTCGGCGTGGCGCGCAGCCCGCAGGTGTGGATGAAGGCGGGCGATGTCTGCGAGGTCGAGATCGAAGGTGTCGGCCTGCTCGTCAATCCGATCGTCGCACAATAGCCGCACCGGCAGACCATCAAGGAGAGAACCATGCCGCAAAAGCGTGCCAACGCGCTGGCAATCCACTCTATCGACCATTTCGGCCTGCAGGTGCCTGACCTTGAGGAGGCGCATGCCTTCTATGATGCGTTCGGACTGGATGTGCGCAGTTCGGACGGCGGCCTGGAACTGTATACCTTTGGCAACCCCCAATGCTGGGGCAGAATTAAAACAGGTCCGGTCAAGCAATTGCGCTATCTGAGCTTCGGCATTTATCCCGAGGACGAAGCCGCGATCGCGGCGCATCTGGAAAGTCACGGCGCAACCCGGATCGATCCCGTCATCGGAGCGCCCAAAGAGGGACTGTGGATCGAGGGGTTCGATGGTCTGCCGATCAACATCCGGGTCGCGGACAAATGTTCGCCTGCGGACAAGACCAGGTTCGAGACGCGGTCGTCTGCGGCTGGAACATCGGGCGCGGTATTCAATTCGTCAGCGCCGAAGACTTTGCCTCGCCATCTGTCGCACTTTGCCATCTACACCACCGATGTGATCGCAGCGACGCATTGGTATGAAACGATGCTGGGATTGCGCCTGTCCGACGGCAGCGGGCCGGTGGTCGCGTTTCTGCACGGCGCGCATGGCAGCGACCATCACCTGCTGGCGCTGGTCGGGTCGACCCATCGCGGCATGCATCACAGCAGCTGGGATGTGGCCTCTTTCCAGGAAGTCGGCCTCGGTTCCGCCCAGATGTTCCGCGCAGGGTTCAAGCAGGGATGGGGTGTCGGGCGGCACGTGCTGGGCGGAAATTATTTCTACTATGCGCGCGACCCCTGGGGCAGTTATGCCGAGTTTTCGGCAGATATCGACTATATCCCCGCCGATTGCGAGTGGCCCGCCGCGCAGCACGATCCAGGTGACAGCTTCTACCTGTGGGGGCCGGATGTGCCGCCCGAACTCGTCGCCAATCTTGAACCGGGAGCACCTGCGTAATGGCAACCTTTCTCTTGATGCACGGCGGCGGAATGGGTGGCTGGACCTGGAAGCACATGCGTGCGGTGCTGGAGGCCGAGGGACACACCGTATTCACCCCGACCTTCACCGGCTTTGGCGAGCGTGTCCATCTGATCGGCCGCGATGTCGGCAACGCAACGCATGTCACCGATATCGTCAACGTGCTGCATTATGAAGACCTGCACGACGTGATCCTCGTGGCGCACAGCTATGCCGGTACGGTGGCACCGGGAGTGCTGGCACAGGCTGGCGAGCGCATCCGCCGCGTGATCTTCCTCGATGCGATCATCGCCCATGCGGGCGAGCGGATCCTGTCGCTGCTCGGCTTTGCCAGCGAGGCGGACATGGCCGGACTGGATGCCCTGCTCGACAGCGGCCAGGGTCCGGTGGGGTCGGGCGTCCACGAACAGCAGCGCGCCATGGCCAGGGAGCACCCGCACATGATGGATCGGGATCGCGAGCAATGGCTGCTCGACCGCCTGTCAGACCAGCCGATGCGGGCCACCTGCTGCGCCATTGCGGTCGGTGCGGAGAGCATCACGCACCCGGCAGACTACATCGCCGCACAGCACACGATCATGACCGCGATGCATGAACGCGCCCGCACGCTCGGCTGGCCGGTGCATGATCACCCGGGCGACCATGCCTTCAACGTTGGCGATCCTGAGGGGGTCGCCAAGATCATGCTGGAGATCATCGCTTGATGGACGCTGCGGATCTTTTTTCGGTTGCCGGTCGCGTCGCACTGGTGACCGGCGGCAGCGCCGGCATCGGCCGGATGATCGCCACCGGCCTCGCAGAGGCAGGGGCGCGGGTCTATATCTGCGCGCGCGATGGTAACAAGGTCGCCAGCGCGGTTGCAGATATTGACGGTGACTGCATCGGCCTGACCGCCGATGTCGCGACCCTTGAGGGCATCACCGCGCTGGTGGCGCAGATCTCGGCGCGCGAGCCTTCGCTGCACATTCTGGTCAATAACGCAGGCACACTGACCGACGCCTCCCTCGATGCCTTTAGCGAAGACCAATGGGATGATGTCATCGACCTCAATCTCAAGACACCCTTCTTCCTGATGCAGCAGCTTTTGCCACTGCTGCGTGCCGGGGCCAGCGCCGATCGCCCGTCCAACGTCATCAACATCGGCTCGGTCGGGGCGCTCAAGATCGGCCCGCGCGAGGTATACAGCTATCAGGCATCGAAAGGCGCGATTCACTGGCTGACCCGCTCGCTCGCCAAGAAGCTCGGCCCCCAGCACATCACCGTCAATGCCATCGCCCCCGGGTTCTTCGAAAGCGACATGACCGTGATCACCGACGATGCGATGCGCGCGATGGTCGAATCGATGGTGCCGCGCGGCCGCACGGGAACCCCAGAGGACATGGCGGGCGCCGCCATCTATCTCGCCAGCCGGGCGGGAGCCTATGTGACGGGAAGCGTATTGCCGGTTGAAGGCGGGCTGGCGATATGACGGCGCCGCATTTCGTTGCGCTGGGCGGAACAACGCGCGCAGGCAGCTCGACCGAACGCGCGCTGATGGCCGCGCTCGGGCTTGCCGAGGCGCGCGGCGCACGCACCACCCTGTTGGGGGCCGAGGCTCTGTGCCTGCCGCATTATGCGCCCGAAAACCCCGATCGAACCGAGGCAGCCGTCCATCTGGTCGCCACGCTGCGAAGCGCAGATGCCATCATCATCGGCTCGCCGGGCTATCATGGCGCGCTGTCCGGGCTGGTGAAGAACGCGCTCGACTATGTCGAGGACACCAGCGGCGATCCGCGATGCTATTTCACCGGCGTACCTGTGGGCTGCATCGCGACCGCAGCGGGCTGGCAGGCGGCGGTTGCGACGCTGGGACAATTGCGGGCGATCGTGCATGCATTGCGGGGCTGGCCGACGCCGCTCGGCGTGGCGATCAACAGTATTCCGGCCAATCCGGGCGACGATGTGATTGGCGCGCCTACCACGCGGCAGCAGCTTGGCATGCTCGTCGACCAGCAGTTCGAATTCCTGAGGAGATAGGAGCACGAGTTTGCGCGCTTCCTTCCGGTCGATAGGTGCAGACCGGCGCTGCGGCTGTGAACCAGACTGCAGGAGAAAATGTCGACATGGATTTCAATCTTTCGGAGGAACAGGTCGCGTTCCGTGATGTGGTGCGTCGCTGGGTGGATGCTGAATTGCCCAAGGACCTCATGCGCACGCTGGAGGCCGATGAAGAACACTACCCTTATGTCATTTGGGACAAGCTGAAGGAGCAGGGCTTTTTCGGCATCGGGATTCCTGAGGAATATGGCGGACTGGGCGGCGATGTCGTCACCCAGATGATTTTTGCGCGCGAAATGGCGCGCACCGCAGGCGGCCTGCTGTGGGTGTGGGGCCTCACATCCTTCGGTGGTGCAAAGACCCTGACCGTCGCAGGTACCGAGGAACAGCGCCGCAAGTGGCTACCGGAAATGGCAGCGGGCAACATGCGCGTTTCGCTGTCGATGACGGAACCCGATGGCGGCACCGACGTGCTTGGCGCGATGAAGACCTATGCCGACAAGGTCGAAGGAGGCTGGGTCATCAACGGCGCGAAGATGTGGACCACGGGTGCGCGCGCGGCAGACCGGCTGCTGGTTTTGTGCCGGTCGGATCGCAATGCCGCCAAGAAGCATCACGGCCTGACAGCCTTTTTTGTCGATGCAAAGTCGGACGGCATCACCGCAACCCTGCTGCCCAAGCTTGGCATGCGGGCAATGGGCAGCTGTTCGGTCACCTATGACAATGTCTTCGTGCCCGATAGCGATGTGCTGGGCGAACCGCACATGGCGTGGGGCGCGATGCTGCCCAGCCTGAACAACGAGCGCATCATGGTTGGTGCCCAGTGCCTGGGCGCGATCGACGGTGTGCTGGAAGATGCGCTTGCCTATATGAAGACGCGCAAAGCATTCGGCAAATTTATTGGCGAATTCCAGATCCTGCAGCATTATGTCGCTGACATCGCGACATCGCAAAAGCTGACCGAACTGCTGCTGTACAATGTGGCGTGGATGCAGGCCCAGGGCATGCCGTGTGGCAACGAGGCCAACATGCTGAAGATGGTGGCCACCGAAAGGGCGGTCGAGGCGGCAGATCTTGGCATCCAGATCCTGGGCGGCATGGGCTATTCGGCAGAAACCGACATGCAGCGCTATTGGCGCGATCACCGCATCCTGCGGATGACTCCCATATCGAACGAAATGGTCCGCAACAGCATTGCGGAAAACCTTGGCCTCCCCCGGTCCTTCTGAAGTCGAGGCGTTTGACATGCAAGAGACCGAACTGCCCCCTGCCCCGGACGTCGCCGGCACTTCGCTGGACGGCACGAAAATCTTCACGATCACCGCTGAAGAAAACGCCGCATTGTGCCGGTCGACCGGTGTGGAACCGGCAGACGACGGCAGCGCGCATCCGATCTATTACTACATCGCCACCCAGGTCGCGATGGGCAAGACCGTCGCCGGGGTGTGCGAAACCTGCGAGTTCGACGTCGAGGAAGGCCCGATGATGGGATCGTCCGGCGTGCGTTTCCAGGCTCCGCTGATGGTCGGTGAAAGCTATCGTGTGACCGGCGAGATTCTGTCGCTGGTGCGGAAGCTCAGCCGCAAACTTGGCGTCATGGATGTCCTCACCTACCGTCTGCGCCTGCACGGACAGGCCGACGACACCTGTGTTCTGGAGACCGACAATGTCTGGGTCCTGCCGCGCAAGGAGTTGGCCGCATGACCCATGCCGTCGGTGATGCCATCGCGCCGTTCGTCATACCCAGCGTTAGCGCGGAGGCTATGCGGCAATGGTCGGTGTTTCTTGCCGACCCCAATCCGATCCATCTCGACGTCGAAGTGGTCAAAGCCAAAGGGCTGGGCGACCGCGTCATCAACCAGGGCCCGATCAACGTTGCCTATATGATGAACATGCTGATGACTGCCTTCCCCGGATGCACCATCGAAACCATGGACTCGCGCTTCCTCGACAATGTCTATGGTGGCGATAAGGCAGTCGCATCGGGGAGCATCACCGCCATTGATGGCAACCGCATTTCGTGCACATTCACGCTCGACGTCGAAGGACGCGGCAATGTTAATGCCGGCACTGCAACTATTCTGATCCCGAGTTAAGGAGAGTCGATATGCCAAGTGGTCCCTTTGCACATGTATGTATGGTCGTGCGCGATCTCGATAAAGCCATCGAGGACTGGACGAAAATCCTGCGCGTCCTCGATCCGCAGAGCCTCGAAAAGCGCATCGTCAAGTATGACGAGTTCTCCTCGGGCGACGATGCCGGCATGAGGTGGGCGACCTTCGTCAACGAACATTCCACCGAAATCCAGTTCATCCAGCCCGCGCCGGGCACCCCGATGGGTCGCCGGCTCGACAAGGTTGGCGAGCACGTCCACCACCTTTGCTTCACCACCGATGACGTCCCCGGCGCGATGGCAAAGCTCAAGGCCGACGGCATCCACCTGCCCGGTGATGGCGAATGCTTCAACGATCCCGACATGACCTGGCAGAAATGGAGCTGGGTCGGCGCCCAGAGCACCCACGGGTGCCTGATCGAGGTCGCTTCACCCTATGAAAGCCGCAACGACGGCAAATGGCATCATGCGCCGAACAAGTTTGCTTATGCAGGCCCCGGTGAACACCCCTCGCACGCAGAGACCGTCGCCATCGCGGCGGAATGATGTGTCACCGCAGACCATTCGCCTGAAGGCAGACGGGGTGGAGCTTGCCGGAAGCGCCTTTGGCGATCCGGCAGCTCCACCTGTGCTGTTCTTCCATGGCGGAGGTCAGAGCCGCAGCGCATGGCTCGGCTCGGCCATTGCAGTGGCAAAGGCCGGATACTACGGCGTCAGCTTCGATCTGCGCGGCCATGGCGACAGCGAATGGGCGGCGGACGGCGACTATCTGCTCGATGCCTATGCCCGCGATGTCGAGCGTTTGCTGGCACACTTCGCCCGGCCCGTAACGCTTGTCGGCGCTTCGCGCGGTGGTCAGGCGGCACTGGTCGGCGGATCGCGTCATCCTGGGCGGGTGCGCCTGATCATGCTCGCAGATGTCGCGCCGTTGATGGAGGATTCCGGCATCGAAGGCATTCGCAACTTCTTCGCAGAAGGGGCAGCCGGTTTTGCGACGCTCGATGAGGCTGCGGATTCGCTCGCCCGCAATCTTGGCCAGCCAAGGATGGTCGATTCCTCAAGACTCGCTCGCGCCATGCGGCAGGATCCCTCAGGCCACTGGCACTGGCGATGGGACCCGGCAACCGGCAGAGCCGAGTTCCTGCACCCGCCGAGCGAAGGCGAGGCTCTGCTGGCCGCCGCCGCGCGGTTGACATCGCCGGTGGTGCTGGTGCGGGCGGAGCATAGCCATCTGGTCACCGATGCCGGAGTGAACCGCTTCCGCGCATTGGCCCCGCAGCTCGAAGTCATCATCGCCAAGGGTGCAGGGCACATGTTCACCGCCGACCGCAACGATGCCTTTGCAGCCGAGCTACTGGCGTGCCTTGCGCGCATCCCCGAAGGAGTCCTTGCATGAGCCGCAACGCTGCATTTGTAGTGGGCGCCACCGGCGGGCTGGGTGCGGCAGCGGTGACGGCGCTGGCGCGTGACTGGCACGGTGTTTCCATCGGCTATCGGTCCAGCAAGGCAAAGGCGGAAGCGATTGCGACCAGGATACCGGGCACATGCGAGGGATTACCGGTCCATTGCGACCTATCGGACAAAGCCTCGATCGAATCGGCGGTGTTGCAGGCCCAGGCCCATTTCGGTGGCATAGGCACCATGGTGTTCGCCTCTGGCGTGGCCATCGCTCAGCCGTTTGTCAGCAGGATTGACGAGAGCCAGTGGCGCGAGGTGATCGAAACCGAACTCATCGGGCTCACTCGCGTCGTCGCGGCCACCCTGCCGCTGTTCCGGGCCCAGAAGCACGGCAATTTCGTGATCGTCGTATCGGTTGCGAACTACTGCTTTCCCCCCGGCGATGCACTCTCCTCGGTTCCCAAGGCCGCCATGGAAGCGGTGGGCCGGGCGATTGCGAAGGAAGAGGGCAAGTTCGGCATCCGGGCCAATATGGTTGCCCCCGGCATCATCGATGCAGGGCTGGGCAGTCATTTCCTGGAAACGCTGTATTCGCCCGAAATCTGGGAATACCAGAAGAAATCGGTGGCGCTGCGCCGGTTCGGCAGTGGTGAAGACATTGGCGATGCCATCGCCTTCCTCGCCTCGGACCGTGCGCGGTACATCACCGGTCAGACGCTGATCGTCGATGGCGGTTTCAGCCTCTGAACGCGCGTCAAGCGTCGGGCGTGTCGGCTAAAACAAAAAAGGGGGCCGGAGCCCCCTCTTCCTGACCACCCAGGCATGACCCTTATTTATAGGGATCGACCGGCTGCGGTGCCTTCATCACTTCCAGATCGATCAGCATCGAAAGCACATCGGAGATCGAGTAGATGTGGATGATCTTGTCCCCCTCGAACTTGATCCAGCTGAACCACAGCACATCAAGCTGGTTGCCGGTGGGCTCTACGCCCATATAGGGGCCGCCGGTGTGCTTGCCGTGGTGATGGCATAGGACGCAGATTTCGTCGTCGCCTTTGGCCCATGCCTTGAGCGTGCGGTAGACGCTCGGCGGAAAGGTCGTGAACAGCGCGCGCGGCGACGTGTTCCATTCCTCGAACGTACCCAGATCCGGACGGTTCGGATTGTCATAGGTCATCTTCTGGGTGTCCATGAACTCGTCGAAGCCGCCCCAGTCGCCCACGTTGAGCTTGTCATGCAGGTCCATCCACTGATTGACCATGAAGGTCTGGCGGTCGGTCAGGCCATCGCAGATCTCGGCACGCTTTTCGGCGGAAAGCTTGAAATCTTCGATGGTGAAGGGGGGAATGCGGCCAGCCATTTTGGGTCTCCAGTAATTCTGCCGTGATGATGCGGCCGTGGGGAAGGTGCCGTCTGGTCCCGAAGGGGGCCAGTCGGCCAGTCAATACGCAAGCTTTTCCAGCACAGCGCCACACTGCAACCTACCTTCGGGCAGGCCTGTAGCCTTGCCGGGTTGCTAGGGGAAAAAGCGATAACAATCAAAAAGCGGAGCAGGATTGCCATGACCCTATCTGTGCAGGAGATGTCGGACCGGTTCGAAATCCAGGATCTGCTGGTTGGCTATTGCTATGCGGTGGATGACCGCGATTTCGACGCGCTCGACCAGTTTTTCACCGCAGATGCCATCATCGATTACAGCGAGATGGTGGGGGTCAAGGGATCGCTTGCTCAGATAAAGGCGTTCCTCAGAGAGAGCCTTGCGCCGATCACTGCCGTGCAGCACGCGGTCATGACAACCCAATACCGGTTTGACGGCGACCGATGCGAAACCCGCACCGTCTGCAACAATCCAATGGTGGTACCCGGCGATGACGGGCAACCGCAGACGATGTTCTTTGGCCTTTGGTACATCCACCAGCTGCAGCGGACAGCGCAGGGTTGGCGGATCGCCAGCCTTTATGAAAAGAAGTGCTTCAACCACAATCTGCCCGATTACATCCGGCAGCAGGTGGCATGACCGCGCCGGATATGGGTGAGCCGGTCAACCCCTGGATGATGGAGACCGGAAGTTTCTGGATCTGGGGCGCGCTCGCGGTGCTGGCGATCGTGTTCACGTTGAAGGACCGCCGTATTCCATTATTCGGCCTGGTTCTGGTGGCGGCAACAAGCGCCTTCTGGCAGGAATTCTTTGGGGACTGGGGCGCCTATCTCGCCTGGAACCCTGCATTTGCGCGGCTGCCTTTGTGGGGCGACATGGCGCTCACCACCCCGGTCAAGCCGCTGTTCATTCCCTTCAGCTGGGGCTGGTGGTTTGCTCTGTCAATCCCGCTGCTGGTCGCGCTGACGCGCTGGCTGAACCGCAAGCTGCCCCGGCTGTCCACCACCCTGATCGCGCTGATCATCGCAATGCCGCTGTTCCTGGCCTATCAGATCAATGTCGAAGGCAGTTCGGTCGCCAATGGCTGGTGGACCTATGATGTCGTCATCGGTCCGGCGCTGGAAAGCCCCAAGGGGCGCCTGCCGCTGGTATTCCCGATCCTGCTCGGGCTGTGGGCAGGACTGTTCGTGGCTCTGCTTGCCCGACGAAATCCGCAAGGCTTCATGCCGCACGAGATATGGGCAGGTGCCGAGGAACGCACGGCCGGCTGGCGGCGCGAATGGACCCGGCTCTGGTCGATGGTCGCTGTGTTCCAGGTGAGCTTTCTTGTCGTCAACATTGCGCCTGCGGTGATCGGTCGGGCGCTGTTCGGCGGGCCCAGCGTGCTCGTGCCATGACAATCCTCAACCGCCTGCTTGCAGCCTTGCTGCTCCTGATCGGCGGGGCGCTTGTCTGGCTCGGAACGCAGCTCATCCTTGCGGGCGGGTCCCTCTATTATCTACCCGCAGGCCTTGCCCTGCTGGCGACGGCATGGCTCTTGTGGACCCGATCGGCGCGCGCCCTGCTGCTGTTTGGTGCGCTTTGGACTGTCACCCTGGCCTGGGCTTTTTGGGAATCGGGCCTGAACGGCTGGGCCCTGGCGGCCCGGCTGGGCTTGTTGACCGGGATCGGGCTGTGGCTGCTGACGCCTTGGGTGCGCCGCTCGTTGGGGGTCAAGCCTGTGACCGCGCTCAGTGGCGGTCTGCTCGCGCTTGCCGTGACCAGCCTTGCGGGCGGAACTGGCTGGATCTTCTGGAACGACCGGATCACCGGCGGGACCGATCTTGCGGCATCCGGCACTGCGCCGGACGATGCACGCGATGGCGAATGGCTGCATTATGGCAATGCGCAAGGCGGCAACCGGCATTCGCCGCTTGCACAGATCACGCCCGCCAATGTCGGAGCGCTTCGCAGGGCCTGGACGTTTTCGGCTGGCAAGGAGCCCAATGGCGACCCTGCCCCGTTCGAGGCCACGCCGCTGAAGATCGGAAACCGGCTGTACGTCTGCACAGGCTATAACGACATCATCGCGCTGGATGCGGAGACCGGCAGGCAGGTGTGGCGCTTTGCCGCGCACGCCGACACCGATGGCATCTTCGGCCAGACTTGCCGGGGTGTGAGCTATTACCGTCAGCCCGATCCCCTGCCCGGCGCTGCCTGTGCCGAGCGCCTCTACACCGCCACGATCGATTCGCGGTTGCTGGCGGTGGACGCGGCCACCGGCAAGCCTTGCCATGGTTTCGGCAACAGGGGTGCGGTCAATCTGCTCAAGGGCATGAGCAAGGCTCCGACGGGCTACTACCACCTCACCTCCCCGCCAGCCGTCGTGGCAGGCAGGCTGGTGCTGGGCGGCTGGGTCACCGATGGCCAGACCACAGGCTCGCCCTCGGGCGTGATCCGCGCCTATGACGCTGTCACCGGGCAGTTCGCCTGGGCGTGGGATATGGGCAGGCCCGACAAGGCGACCGAGCCGGAACCGGGCGAGACCTACACCCCCGGAACCCCCAACAGCTGGAGCGTGATGAGCGCTGACGAGGCGCTGGGGCTGGTTTACGTCCCGACCGGCAATGCGACCCCGGACTATCATGGTGCACATCGCACCCCGGCCATGGAGAAGTACTCCAGCTCGGTCGTGGCGCTCGATGTGGCGACGGGCAGGCCGCGCTGGTCGTTCCAGACCACGCATCACGACCTTTGGGACTATGATGTCGGATCGCAGCCGGTGCTGGTCGATCTTGCCGATGGCCGTCCGGCGCTGCTGCAGCCCACCAAGCGCGGCGAAATCTTCATGCTCGATCGGCGCACCGGCAAGCCCATCGCGGAAGTTTTCGAGCAGAAGGTGCCGGTCAGCCAGGTGATGGGGGAGCGATCCTCTCCCACCCAGCCGTTCTCGACCGGCCTTCCAAGCTTCGAGGGGCCGCGGCCGAGCGAGCGGACGATGTGGGGACTGACCCCGATCGACCAGGCCTGGTGCCGACTCCGCTTCAGGCAGGCGCGGTTCGAAGGGACGCTGACGCCGATCGGCGATGATCGTCCGACGGTCACTTGGCCCGGCGCACTGGGTGGCAACAACTGGGGCAGCGTTGCGGTCGATCCGAAAAGCCGCATCATGATCGTCAACTCCTCGCACGTGATCAACTACAACAAGCTGCTCCCCCGCGTGGTTGCTGATGCGATGGGGCTCAAGCCTGTCGCCAAGCCCAGCTTCGAGAATGTCGCAGGTCCGGTTGCGCAGCAAGGGACGCCGTTTGCAGCATCGATCGCGCCCTTCCTGTCGCCTCTTGTCGCCCCCTGCATCCAGCCGCCCTACGGCCTGATCAGCGCGGTCGACCTGAACAGCCGCACGCTGCTGTGGCAGAAGCCGTTCGGCACAGCGCGCGACAGTGGTCCGCTGCTGATGTCCACCGGGCTGCCCATACCCATGGGCGTGCCCAACATCGGCGGTGCGGTGGTCACCGGATCGGGGCTGGCCTTCATCGGCGCGACGCAGGAACACATGATCCGGGCGTACGACATCCGCACCGGCCGGGAGCTGTGGAAAGGCCGTTTGCCCGCAGGAGGCAATGCCACACCGATCAGCTACTGGTCGGCAAAATCAGGCCGCCAGTTCGTCGTGATTGCCGCTGGCGGCCATGGCGGAATCCTCTCGGGCTATAGCGACCAGCTCGTCGCCTTTGCCCTGCCCCGCAAAACCAGCCGATAAGGAGAACCCGCCATGTCCTGCAATGTCGTTGTGACCGGGGCGACCCGGGGCCTGGGGCGCGGCATCGCCCGCGCGTTTGCATCATGCGGCGCGATGGTCGGTGTGACAGGCCGAGACGCATCAGCATTGGCCGATGTGTGCACCGAGATCGAGGCGCACGGCGGCAAACCCTTAGCCCTTCACTGCGACCACCGGGACGACGATGCGGTGGCGGCCGCCTTCGCCAGAGTGCGCGGCGAGATGGGCCACCTCGATATTCTCGTCAACAATGCAGCGGCAGTGTACGGGCAGGATCTGATCACGCCCGGACCGTTCTGGGAAAAGCCGCTGCGGCTGTCCGAGATGATCGATGTCGGCTTGCGATCCAGCTATGTCGCGGCCTGGCACGCAGCACCGCTGATGGCGGCGGCGGGCAAGGGCCTGATCGCGAGCATATCGTTCTACGGCGCGGTCTCGTATTTCCATGGCCCGGCTTATGGCGCGGCCAAGGCCGGAACCGACAAGATGACCGCCGATATGGCGGCGGACCTCGCGCCTTTCGGCGTCGCAGTGGTCTCGGTCTGGCCGGGCTTCATTCTCACCGACGCGGTCAAAGCGATGCCACCCGAAATGATCCCCGATGACCTGCGCGCCATGCTGCCCACATGGGAGACACCCGAGTTTACCGGTCTGGTGATCGATGCGCTTTACCGCGATCCCGAATTGATGGCGCTTTCCGGCCAGGCGCTGATCGGGGCCGAACTTGGCCTGCGCTATGGCATCGCCGATAGCGATGGCAAGCAGCCAATGTCCTTTCGCGCCAGCATGGGCGCACCGCGCATGCCCAATTTTGCAGCTTATGGAGAGCAGCCATGATCGAGGCGGTGCTGGTGGTGATGACCAAGGCGCATCCGGGGCGCGAGGATGACATGGACGACTGGTATACCAACATTCATGTGCGCGATGCTCTGCGCTTTCGCGGTTCGATTGCCGCCGAGCGGTTCAAGCTCAGCGCCGCTCAGCCCATCGCCCTGCCCGACGGTTTCGACTGGCAGTGCCTTGCGCTTTACGACGTGTTCGACGCCGAGCGCTTTTCGCGCGAACATTGGGACAATGCCCTCACCAGCCGGATGATGGTCAGCGATGCCATCGATGACAGCGTGCTCGAGGATTATCATTATTACCCGCTCGCCTTCCGCAACAGTGATCCCGAGACCCCGCACGGCGGCGGCATCGTGCTGGAACAGTTCAATGCGGCCTCTTGCACCGATGAAAGCTTGCGCAATTGGTATGTCGATAAATACTTGCCGCAGGCCGCGCGGCGGCCCGGCGTGCATTCGGCAGCGCTGCTGATGTTTCGCAACCATGGCCAGATGATCCCAACCATCCCCGCCTATCGCTATGTCGGCATCTACAGGGTCAACGATGCTGCGGCATGGCAAGGATGGCAGGATGCGCCTATGCTCGCCCAATCACCGGAAATCGATCCGGCGACATTGCGGATTACCCATTGGGAGAGGCTGACCGCCCGGCTGACGAAGGATGACGTCGCCCACCCGACATCGCAGGCGCTCGCCGCAGAGGAGCGCGCCCGCAACCATATGGGTGACCGGGTGCTCACCGGCGGTGCCGAAAAGCTGGGCGCGGCGTGAAGGGTGCGGCCAATTAGCCCGCCGTGATGCCGTTATCAGCGGTGTAAATGGCCCCGTGGACTGACCGGGCGCGGTCTGACGCGAGGAACAGCAAAGGCTCGACAATGTCTTCGGGCTGCGACGGCGGGCGGATGCCGATGTAGCGCGCGACCAGGCTCTGGTCGGCATCTGCCGGAAATTCCAGCCCCTGCACCATCTCGGTCAGCATCCCGCCGGGAGCCAGTGCGTTGATCCGCACAGGATGGTGCATGAATTCCATCGCCAGCGATTTCGTCAGGCTGAGCAGCGCCGCCTTGGTCGCCGCATAAGGCGCGAGATAGGCCTGGCCTGAAAACGCCGCCGTCGAGACGATGTTGACGACGTTGCCGCTGCTTGCCAGCAGATGCGGCATCGCCGCCTGGATCATGAAGAACGATGCGGTTACGTTGATCGCAAATATTCGCGACCAGGCGTCGGTCGTGACATTGCCGAGCGCATGAAAGTTCAGGATGCCCGCAATGTTGCACAGCACGTCCAGCCTGCCATAGGCCGCAATGGCGGCGTCGACCGATCTGGCGCAGTTCTCGCCTTGCGCCAGATCGCAGGAAAGCTGCCCGCAATCCCCGCCCGCCGCCGTTATGCGCCGCTGCGTTTCGGCAAGTCCTTCGACATTGACATCCACCATGAAGACCTGCGCGCCTTCGGCTGCGAAGCGCAGGCTCGCCGCGCGGCCCAGGCCTGATGCTGCGCCGGTGACCAGCACCACCTTGCCACTGAATTCCTGTCCGCTCATGACTGTCCTTTCGGTGGATGAGTGCCAAAGGCGCGCCCGGCTTGCGGCCTAGCAGAGCGCATGTGCATCACCAGCGCCGCCGCATCTGGACGCTCCGGCGGCGCGCGCGCAGCTGACGTTGCCGATCGTCAGGGGCAATGAGGGGAGTATCAGCAGGCAGGTAGTCGCATACGGCCGCTGCTTCGATCACACGCAGGGTGGGCGCCGGTCCGCTGCTGGCGCGGGTCCAGCGCAGCATGATCGCTCCCTGCAGGTTGCCGCCGGTATCAAGCCAGTTCGGTACGCCCGGATCGTCCATGGCGATGACGGCGCGGAACCTTCCATCGGTATCAATACGTGCCTGCCCGCCGTTCAGGCTGGACTGGCGGTTCATCCAGTCCACGCTGTTCCACATCATGTCGGAAAGCTGGATGTTCCAGTAAAGCACCGAATCCGGCAGGTCGGTTTCCAGCAACAGGACCTGACCCGGGGCGAGATCGAACAGCCCCTGGTAGTAATGCTGGCCGGTCACCCCGCCCCGCCCCGCCCAGTCGTCATGCTCCAGCACGTTCCACAGGCCCTTGTCGCGTTGCGACTTGATGAACCCCAGCGCCATGCCGGCCAATCGGCGGGGATAGGCGGCGAGCGCTGTCAGCCGTTCGGCAATCTCAGGCGCAGACCAGTGACGAGATTGGTGCGGCCGGTCGATGCGCTCGATGGCGATGCGCGCCTCGCGCCCGGCGCCCCAGTCATAGCACGCCTGACGCAGCGAGAGCGACCGCGCGGCAGGGTCCAGCCGGTGCCAATCGCCGAACCAGTCGGCGGGTCGCTTCGCGCTGAGCAGCAGCAAAAAGTGCCCATTCTCATTGAGCGTCAGGCTGTCGAAATCCAGCGTGCCGAGCGAGGGGCCGAGCGGTTCCATCACGCCCAGCCCGCCCGCCACGATGTCGAGATGGACGAACAGGCCGCTGCCCCGCTCCCCCGACAGGACATAGCTGCCCGCGCCGTCGATCGAGGCGGCCCCGTAGATGAAATCGGGATTGGTGCCGACGCAGTTGAGATGCGTGTTCACGGCCGGCACGAAATCGGGCAGGTCCGGGTCAGAAAAGGCGGTGAACCAGCCTGATGCGAGCGTCAGCAGGAACAGCCGCTCCGCCTCTGCCGCTAGTTGCGGGTCATCGGGATCGGCCAGCAGCCCCAGGAGGTCGGATGTCGCTCCAAGGCTGGCGACGGTTTCGTCCCAGCTCACAGATAATCGCTATAGGCAGCGATATAGTCGGCATAGACGCTTTCAACCTGTTCGCGGGAGAGACCATAATCCGCCAGCTCATAGCGGTGCTGGCCGTGCTTGTCCGCAGGGTTGGCGGCCCACCAGGTGTTGACAGCGTTCTCGGTCTCGGGCGTGAAGTCCATCTGCGCATGCGCATAGATGCCCCGCACTGCGGCTACCGGATCGGCAACGATATCCTTGAAGCGCAGATCGTGGACTTTCGTCTGCGGATTGGCTTTGCGCCACGCCATCGACCGGACCTGCCCGTCATGCCAGAGATGCAGCAGTTCGCGGCCCAGCGCCGGGCGGTCGATGTCCGTGAAGCTCACGCAGCGGATGACCTCGATCAGCCGAGAGATCGACGCCATCACCGTGGCCGGATCGCGGTGCGGCTGCACCAGCACAGCATCGGGATAGACCGACATCAGCTCGGGGAGGTGATAGGCGTGTTCCTGCACCTTCAGCACCCAGCGCTTGCGCGGATTCTTCCACGCAAGATGCTGCAGCCACATCTTGTGAACCTGGTAACCGAAGCTGGTGTCTGCATCGCGATACCAGGCATAATAGCCGGGCAGGCTGAACAGCATGCTGGGATTGATCCCCTGGAACGCGGTTTCCAGCATCATGCCACATTCCTGCGGTACACGCGCGCCAATCGGGTGCGCTTTAAGCACATCTGCCCAAGCGCCCGTGAAGTTCGCAGCGACATAGGCATCGAAGCCATCGGCGCGCGGATCGGTATCGAACGTATCCGCTTCGGGCGGCGGCGATGGTGCGGCAACCTCCCATTGCAGCGGCGTTCGCACCTGCGGATCAGCACCCATCAGCGCATGCAGGATCGACGTGCCACAGCGCGGCAGACCCAGAATGAACACCGGTCGGTCGATAACGACATCGGCAATCTCGGGGTGCTCGGCGCGGTCACGCACGATGGCTGCCAGGCGGGACAAATTGTCCAGGAACTGCGCCAGCGCTCGCTCCCGGCCAGCGGGCGATAGACCCTTCTCATGGTCCAGCGCAGCAAGCGCTGCGGCCAGGCCGGGACGGGTGCCGGCAGCCATCTCGCCGTCCAGGCCTGCTGTGGCCAGCATGGCGTCGGCATCAGGTCGCTGCAAGATCATTGATTTCCCCTTTCTCCGCACGATGCAATGCGCGCATGGTTCGCGGCCCTATCTGTGGAAAGGTCCCGGCGAGGAAGCGGGAGGCAATCTGCAGCGATGGACATGTATGACTACATCATCGTCGGAGCCGGCTCGGCGGGCTGCGTGCTGGCCAACCGGCTTTCTGCCGATCCCCGCGTCCGCGTGCTGCTGATCGAAAGCGGGCCCGACGACAAAAGCCCGTTCATCCGCATGCCGCGCGGAATCGGCAAGCTGCTCGCGCCGGGCAATCCCCATGTCTATGCCTATCCGGTGACTCCGGCAGGCAACCAGCCGCAGGAAGTGTGGCTGAAGGGCCGGACGGTCGGCGGGTCGAGCTCGGTCAACGGCATGGTCTACATGCGCGGGAGCCCGCAGGATTATGACGATTGGGCCAGCGCCGGGTGTGAAGGCTGGGGCTGGGACCGGATTGGCAAGCAGTTCATTGCTCTTGAAGACCACGTGCTTGGGGCCGGTGATGGACGCGGCGCAAGCGGACCTTTGCGGATCTCGCGGCATCCGTCGGGCAACCCGCTGTGCGATGCCATGCTGACGGCAGCCGGCGAGATGGGGGTTCCGCAGGTTGCCGATGTCAACGCGCTTGATGTCGTCGCGGACCAGGGCATGGGCTACCAGACGCTCACGACCTACAAGGGCAAACGTTTTTCGGCTGCACGTGCCTTTCTTGATCCGGTCCGCAGCCGACCCAATCTGGACATCCTGACCAGCGTAAAGGTCGAACGCATCCTTTTCGACGGCACGCGGGCCAGCGGTCTTGCTCTCACCGGCCGGACGATCGGTTGCCGCGGCGAAATCATCCTGAGCGCAGGCGCTGTGGAAAGCCCCAAGCTGCTCGAACTCTCCGGCATTGGCGCTGGCGCCAGGCTGCAGGCGCTGGGCATCGAAACGCGGGTCGACAGCCCGCTGGTCGGCGAGAATTTGCGTGAGCATCGCTATGTTGCGCTCGACTGGAAGGTGACGCGGGGCAGTTCCAACCAGAAGCTGCAGGGGCTCGGCCTGCTGGCGTCGGTTTTGCGATACTTCCTGCTGGGTTCCGGTCCGATGACCGACGCGGCGCACGAGATCGGCGGGTTTATCAAGACCCGGCCCGAGCTTGATCGACCCGACGCGCAGATCGGATCGATGCTGGTGACCATGTCGATCGGCCCGGATGGCGCGCCATTGCTCGATCCATTCCCCGGCATGCGGCTGCTGGGCTATTTCACTCGCCCGGAAAGTCGCGGATGGACGCATATCACCTCTCCCGACCCCGACGCCGCGCCCGAAATTCATGCCAACCATTTCGCTGAAGACATCGACCGGCAGACCGCGCTTGACCTGTTCAAATGGTTACGACGGCTTGGCCAGCAGCCGGCGCTCGCAGGCTGGATTGTAGAGGAAACCGGCAAGGGCGCCGCGGTTCGGACCGATGAGGACATCATGGCGAACTTGCTGCAGTTGGGCGGCACCAGCTTTCACATCGCAGGGACCGCCGCGATGGGCGCAGACCCCGGCAACGTGCTGGACCCACAGCTGCGCGTGCGCGGGGTCACGGGCTTGCGCGTCTGCGATACCTCGGTGATGCCGACCCTCGTTTCGGGCAACACCAATGCACCCGCCATGGCCATCGCCATGAATGCGGCAGACATCATTCTTTCAGCAAGGGCTTCAGCATGACCGTACCGTTTACCGATATCGCAACGCTCTATATCGACGGCCAGCATGTCGCGCCGCAGGGCGGCCGCGAGGCGGTCATCAACCCGGCGACCGAAGCCGTCATAAGCCACGCACCTGTGGCTGACCACGCGCAAGTCGATGCGGCCATCGCTGCGGCGCGCGCGGCATTCGATCATGGCCCATGGCCGCAGATGACGATGGACGATCGCGGCGATGTGCTCGACCGGATGGTCGCGGCGCTGCGGGCTCGCCAGGCTGACATTGCGGCGCTGATCGTCGCAGAGGTCGGCTGCGCGCAGGGCATCACCCATTTGATGCAGGTCGCCAATCCGATCAATCACCTGGCATCGACGATCCGCTATGGCCGCCGCGACGAACCCGATCGTTTGCCGATCGATATCACACCGAACATGATGATGCCCGGCGGCCCGCAAAGCATCGGTGGCACCACGGTGGTGCGCGAACCGTTCGGCGTGGTCAGCGCGATTACCGGTTACAACTTCCCGTTCCTGCTGAACCTGGCAAAGATCGGTCCGGCGCTGATGGCGGGTTGCACCATGGTGCTCAAACCCTCGCCGTTCACGCCGTATTCGGCGCTGCTGTTCGGACAGATCTGCGAAGAGATCGGCCTGCCCGCAGGCGTGTTGAACATCGTCACCGGTGGCACCAGTGAGGGCCAGCTGCTTTGTACCGATCCCAGGGTCGACATGGTGACCTTCACCGGATCCGAGGGGGTTGGTGCCAGCATCATGGCGCAGGCGGCACCGACATTGAAGAAAGTGCACCTCGAACTTGGCGGCAAGTCCGCGATGATCGTGCGCCATGATGCCGATGTGCAGCGCGCCGCTGCGATGGCCGTCGGCTTCCTGTCGGTAAATGCCGGTCAGGGTTGCGCAATTCCGACGCGGTTGCTGGTCCACAACAGCATTCGCCCGGCCTTTGTCGCCGCCGCAACCGCATTTGCGGCACACATCCGTATCGGCGACGCTTCCGATCCGGCCGTCACCATGGGGCCGCTGATTCGCGAAAGCCAGCGCGCCAAGGTCGAGCATTACATCGCCCTGGGCAAAGCCGCGGGTGCTACATTGGTCTGTGGTGGTGGACGGCCCGCCGGGCTGGATCAGGGATTTTTCACCGATTTCACTCTATTCGACGATGTCACAAACGACATGAGAATCGCGCAGGACGAGATTTTCGGTCCGGTCGGCTGCATCATCGGCTTCGACAGCGACAATGAAGCGGTGCAGATCGCCAACGATTCGCGCTATGGTCTCAACGGCGCGATCGAAACCGCCGATGCGGCGACAGGTTATGCCATGGCGATGCGCATCCGCACCGGCAGCGTGGCGCTCAATGGCGGCACCGGCACGATGAGCTTTGCACCGATCGGCGGCTACAAACGATCCGGCATCGGCCGCGAATACGGGCCGCACTGGCTGCGCGAATATCAGCACGAAAAGTCGGTATTCTATCCCATCGGCTGACCGAAGGCATGTGCGACGGGTGCGGGCTCAGAGACCCTGCGCCGCCGCCAGCACGCCTTGCGCAAAGCAATCCATCGCTGCTTCGCGCTGGGCGGGAGAACCGACACCCCAGGCAAGATCGACAACCCCTACCCCGCAATCGCGGATCGCCTCGAACCTGCCCTTGAGCGTATCTGGTCCACCCACGAAATAGGGTTCGAGGATAAGCGGCACCACCGGCGGACCGCCCAGGGTTTGCTGCTGGATCTGTGCCTGCTCGGCTGCCTTTGCGCCGAAGAACGCGCCCATCTCGTCGAACGCCTGCGCATCGCTGGGCGCCGCATACGCGATGCCGCGATACAGGATATGCTCCGGCCCCGGCTGCCAGCCGGCCTTGTTGGCTTCGGCATGATAAAGCGCAACCCAGTTCCGCACGACGTCTGGCGGCGCGAACGAAAACGCGATGCCCATCCGCCGGGTGGCGGCAAAGCGCACCGATTCATCACTGTTGCCCGATCCGAAGACCGGTGGGTGCGGCGTCTGCACCGTTCGGGGCCAGACCGAGACCGTGCTGAACTGGAACTGATCACCATCCCAGGCGAACGGCGAATCCTCGGTCCACGCTTTAATGATGAGGTCGATGCCTTCCTGCGTCATCGCGCGGGTGGAAGCAGCATCGGTATCGTAGGTCTGGTGCTCGTTCGGCGTGCCGCGCAAGAACAGCACGACCAGCCGCCCGCCGCTCAGCATGTCGACCATCGCCAGCTCCTCGGCCAGACGCACCGGGTTGCTCAGCGGCACCAGCGGGCCCAGCAGGGCAATTCTGGCACGGCTGGTCACCTGCGCCAGTGCCGCCGCCATCACGCACGGATTGGGGGTCATGATGTACGGCGCATAATGGTGCTCCGACACGCTGACCCAGTCGAAACCCAGAGCGTCGGACTTGCGCGCCATGGCGAGGCTGTGATTGAACGAGGCCAAGGCGACGTCGCGCTGGCAATAGGCGGCTTGCGCCGGCCAAATCTCCAATCCTGGAGCGGGCCCGTCATAGCCGACCATGCACAGACTCGATACCAGCATCGGCAATATCCTCTCATTGCGCCCTGCCGACATGATTGCCAAGCGGGCGGGCAATACGCCTATCCAAAGAAGGGCGTTGCGGTTGGCGCAGCAGCTAGCCTTGGATTCACAAAAGAGGGGAGTGCCGGATGAACCAGACCATTACGGCGGGATCGAGCCTGAGCGCCCAAGATGAGCGAGACATTCACGCCATCCTGGTGGCATATGGGACATCGATCGATCAACGCGACTGGAAGCGTTTGCGTGCTTGCTTTTCGGAAGATTGCGAAGCCGATTACGGCAGTTTCGGCAAATGGAACGGCGCAGCGGCGGTCGCCCAGTTCATGAAGCAGGTTCATGCCGACCTCGGCGCAACGCTGCACCGGATCAGCAACATCGAAATCCGCAAGGTCGATGGTCGGGTGAGCACACGCGCCTATGTCGATGCGCTGCTGATGCCGGTCCAGAACGGCGGACCGATCCACCGCGGGATCGGCTATTATGATGACCAGCTGATCCGCACCAGTGGCGGCTGGCGCATTGCGCGGCGGCAGTTCACCCCCGTACTGATTGATTGAGGAATGCGCGCATGACCAGCCTTTCAGGACAGACCGCCGTGGTAACTGGTGCCTCTGCTGGCATTGGCGAAGCGACCGCGCGGGCGCTGGCCGGTGCCGGCGCGCGCCTGATGCTGGTAGCCCGGCGGCTCGATCGGCTGGAGGCACTGGCCGACGACATCGGTGGAGATGCCATCTGCTTTGCGATTGATCTGGCGTCAGGCGATGCTGCCCAAGCGATGCTGGACGCGGCCATCGCCCAGCTTGGGCAGGTGGATATACTGGTCAACAATGCCGGCATCCTGCGCACCAGCCACGTCGATAGCTTCGACCTAGCCGAGCTGGAACCGATGATCGCGATCAACTACAGCGCTGTCGTGCGCAGCAGCATCCTGTTTGCAAGGGCGATGAAGCAACGCGGCAGCGGACAGATCGTCAACATCTCCAGCATCGGCGCCAGCCTTACGGCATCAGGTGCCGGGGTGTACGGCAGTCTCAAGCTGGCGCTGGACCGCTTTACCGACGTATTGCGCATCGAGCTTGCAGGCAGCGGCGTCAGGGTCGGACAGGTAGCCCCAGGCACCACATCGACCGAGATTTTCGAGGATATGAAGGCCAGGGGCCAGCCGGGATGGGACGAGTATATCCCCGCGATGGTGCCGCAGGACATTGCCCGCGCCATCCTCTTCATGTGCGAGCAGACCGGCAATGCCAACGCCGCCAGAATGCACATCTATGCGACATCGGAAGGGTTTTAGGTCCGAACTCCTGTCATTCGAGCCGACCATAAGCCGAAAGGTCGAACGGCGCGAACGGCCTTCCCTCCCTTGCCTTGGTCACCCATTGCGCATCCATCAGCAGCGCCCGGCCGAGTGCCACGAGATCGAACTCCCCGGCGGTGAAACGCCGGACGACCTCATCCAGGTTGTCGATGGCTAACGTCGGCTGCGCAAAGCTTGCGGCAAGCTCCCTGTCGAACCCGATTCCGCCCACCGTGATCACCGGCTTGCCCGAAAGCCTGCGGACCCAGCCCGCCAGACCCATCTCCGATCCGGCGAATGCGGGCGTTGAAAATACCCGGGTGCTGACATCGAAGATATCCACCCCGGCCTCTGACAGCGCGTCTGTAATAACTGCCAGCTCTTCAGGAGTCTCGGCCAGCCTTGCCTCATAGTCCTGCAGCTTCCATTGCGAGAGGCGGAACACGATCGGGAAGCCGGGACCGACTGCGGCGCGCACGGCCTTCACGACGTCCGCCGCAAAACGGATGCGGCGCAGGACGTCTCCTCCCCACGTGTCGTCGCGCGCATTGGTGCCTGCCCAAAGAAAGCTGTCAACAAGATAGCCGTGCGCACCGTGCACCGCGATGCCATCGAAACCGACAGCCTTTGCGTTGGCGGCGCTGCGCGCGAACGCCACGATGATGGCTTCGATATCGTCAGCAGACATGCTTTCAGGCCGCATCGAGGGCACCTCAGGATGCGGCGGGGTGCCTTCCTGGCGGATGCCGCCCATGTGCCAGAGCTGAGGCATGATCTTGCCACCAGCCGCATGGACGCGTTCCACCACCCTGCGCCAACCGTATAGCGCCGGATCGCCGTGCAGCACGGGTATATCTTGTTCACCCATCGAACCATGACCGATCGCCGATGGATGATCGACGCCGACGCCTTCGGTGATGATTAGACCGACTCCAGCCGCTGCACGGCGGGCATAATAAGCCGCGACATCTTCACCCGGCACCCCGCCCGGCGAGAACTGCCGGGTCATAGGCGACATCACGAACCGGTTGGCAAGGGCAAGCGGACCACAAGCGAAGGGCGAAAACAGCGGAGCCAGATCGTTGCGCATCGTATCATCCGTCCCTCGAGATTCTGGGGAGAGATACCGCAGCCAGCGTCGCACAAACCTTCCGCAAGGCAGGAGCGGTAGCGTGTCTTCAGGCGGCAACCAGAGCCAGCGCGCTTTGCGGACAAGCATCAACCGCTTCGCGTGCGGCGTCTTCCAGCGAGACCGGAACCAGATCGCTCTCGACATACACGATGCCGTTTTCGTCGAGCTTGAACACCTCAGGGCATATGTCGGCACATACGCCATAGCCGCAACAGGCTGGCTTGTTGATGACAACCTTCAGCGTGACCTCTCCTGACATATCCACCTCCTCGATCTGATTTGTTGGAACACAACTTACAGCTTGAACACATTTCATTCAATATGTATAACCCGACTCAACGAAAAAACTGAACCAGAGAGGATGCATCATGCTGCAGAAAACGAGCCTGGTCCTTCAGGACGGCACGACGCTGGATGATCTGATCAAGCGCGATACCAACGAGGTATCGCTGCGGGTGATGACCGACAAAGAGCTCTACGAACATGAAATGGAGCGGGTTTTCGCAAAGACCTGGTTGTTGCTGGGCCATGAGAGCGAAATTCCGAAGGCCGGTGATTTCGTCGTGCGCGACATGGCGGAAGACAATGTCATCGTGGCGCGTGACCGCGAGGGCAATGTTAACGTGTCACTTAACGTCTGCCCTCACCGCGGGATGCGGGTCTGTTTGGGTGAGGCGGGCAACAAGCATGTCCACCAGTGCATTTACCATGGCTGGGCGTTCAAGCCCAATGGCGACTTCATCGGTGCGCCGATCGAGAAGGAGAAGATGCACGGCAACAACGTCGACAAGGCAACGCTGAACCTGAAAAAGGCGCGCGTTCATCTGTACGGCGGCCTCATCTTCGCCACCTGGAATGTCGATGGTCCTTCTTTCGACGAATTTCTGGGCGACATGAAATACTATCTGGATCAGTTGTTCTGCCGCACGGATAGCGGCCTTGAGCTGCTCGGCCCGCCGCAGCGCTTCGTTATTCCATGCAACTGGAAGATTCCCGGCGAACAATCCGGATCGGACGGCTTTCACACGCTCACCCTGCACCGTTCTCTGATGGAAGGCGGCGTGATGGGCGGCACCGCCGAGACGATCTATGACCAGGCACCCGGGATGTATGGCGTCGACGTGTCGTGCGAACAGGGCCACTCGCTGCGCTGCCTGGAGGCAGAAAAGACCTTCAAGATGTTTGCCGATGTCCCCTTCGAGGGCAAATCGGTGGAAGAAAGGCTTCACCTGCTGACACCGCCCGGTGTCACCAAGGAGATGATCCCACAGCTGTTCAAAAACCTGTCTGCCGATCAGGTCGAGCAGCTGGCCACCATTCCGCCTCAGGTGGGCGGCATGTTCCCCAACATCCTGCTGGCCTTCATCTTCGCGCCCCGCACCGATGGCGGAGCATCGGGCGCACTGGCGCTGCACACCTATGTGCCCAAGGGCCCCGACAAGGTGGAGTTCGTCAACTTCATCTTCGCCGAGAAGGATGCGCCCGAGCAGATGAAGCGCGACATGCTGCAGAATGCCGTTCAGCAGACGGGCACATCGGGCACGATCGAGCAGGACGATGCCGATGTGTGGCCGGTCATCATGCGCAATGCGCGTGGTGGCGTGAGCAAGCACATGACGCTGAAATACCAGGCCCTGCACGGCCATGAACGCCCCGAGGGCTGGAAGGGCGAAGGCCTGCTCTATCCCGGCTTCACCAAGGACGACACCCAGTGGAACTGGTGGCTGGCCTACCACAAGCTGATGAGCGAAGCCTGAGCATCAGGGGGAAAGACGATCATGACCACGACCAGATCCACTGCCGCTCCTGATCAGACCACCATCCTGCGCGGGCTGGTGTCCAGGGCCCGGGTTCCGCTCGGCTCGGCGATCTACAATCGCTTGCTCGAAACCTTGTACGATGAAGCCGCCGCACTCGACGAACGGCGTTTCGACGACTGGGTCGCGATGCTGGAGCACGACCTTGTCTACACCGCGCCGATCCGCCTGACCCGTACCGGCCCCAACCGTGACCGCGATGTCATGCGCACCATGTACCATTTCGACGAGGACTACGGATCGATCCTGATGCGGACCGGCCGCTTGCAGAAAAGCGCCTGGGCGGAAGATCCGCCATCGCGTTGCCGCCGGTTCGTCACCAACGTGCGTGTTGGTGAATGCGAGATCGCAGGCGAGTATGAAGTCGTCAGCTACCTGTTCCTCGAACGCAGCCGTGGCGACAATCCGGAGAACGAACGGATGACTGCGGAACGTCGGGATGTCTGGCGTGAAGTCGATGGTGCCTACAAGCTCGCCCGGCGCGAAATCATCGTCGACCAGTCGGTGCTGGGCATGGCGAACTTTGCAGTGTTCCTGTAACCGTCATGGCCACAGCTCTCGCTCCCCAGATTGTCGTCGTCGGCAGCGGACTGGCCGGGTTCGGGGTGCTGCGCGAACTGCGCAAGCTCTCGCCTGAAGCCAGGCTGACGATGGTGACGCTGGAGGACGGGCATTTCTATTCCAAGCCCGCGCTTTCGACCGCGCTGGCCAAGGGCAAGACGGCGGAAACGCTGGTGACATCCCCTGCCGAAAAGATGATCGCGCAACTGAAGCTCGATGCCCGCATCGGACGCGAAGCAGAAGCAATCGACCGGGCGGGCAAGGCGTTGTGCACCACTGGCGGCCCCATCCCCTATGATGCGCTGATCCTGGCGACAGGAGCCGTGCCGATCCGCCCGCAGATTGCAGGCGATGCCGCCCATCGCGCGATCTGCGTAAACCAGCTCGGCCATTACGAACGGTTCCGCAAGGAATTGCCTGAGGGCGGGACCGTGCTGATCATGGGCGCGGGCCTGGTCGGCACCGAGTTCGCCAATGACCTCGCTACCAGCGGCTTCACGCCGGTTGTGGTCGATATGCTTGCGACGCCGCTTGCCAGGCTTGTGCCCGCCACCGTCGGGCACAAGGTCCGCGACCGGCTGGCGGCGGCGGGTGTGACCTGGCATCTTGGCCGCAGGGTGGTTGCGATCAATTACCAGCAGCCCGGCCCAGGCTATGTTGCGACGCTTGACGATGGAACGCAGATCGTAGCCGATCTGGTGCTGTCGGCGGTGGGGCTTGCCCCCGACATCGCGCTTGCCCGTGAGGCTGGCCTGGACACCGCGCTTGGCATCAAGGTCGATGACTGCGGCCGCACCAGCGATCCGCACATCTTTGCATTGGGCGACTGCGCCCAATACCAGCATGGCCTCTCGACTTATGTGATGCCGATCATGGCGGCCGCGCGGGCGATTGCCGCTACCGCGCTCGGTACCGCCACCAGCATCCGGTTTCCTCCGCTTTCAGTGCAGGTCAAAACAACGCTGTTTCCGATCAATTTATTGCCCCCTCCCCCATCCGTTGAGGGGGTCTGGACGCTGCTGGAAGACGATGCAGAAGGCAGTTGCCATGTCTACATCGACGCGGCGGGCAGAGAGCACGGCTATGTGCTGACGGAAAGCAAATGTGGCCAGCGCACGCAAATGGACAAAAGGGTGGGAGAGTTCGCATGAGCGGTTTGCTCGAAGGCAAGGTAGCCATTGTTACCGGCGGCGCCAAGGGCCTGGGCCATGGCATTTCGCGCGCCTTGGCCAATGAAGGCGCATCGCTGCTGATCAGCGGGCGCGATGGCGCGGCAACCGCAGCAGTTGCGGCGGCGATCGAGCGGGATTTCGGCACCAGGGCCATTGGCATCGAGGCGGATTCCGGCGTCAAGGAGGACGTCGTTGGAATGGTCCAGCAGGCGGTCGATACCTTCGGTGGTCTCGACATTCTGGTGAACAATGCCTCCCTGCTTTCGGCAGGCGTCCTGCTGGAACACAAGACCGACGAGATGCTGCGCCGGACACTGGAGATCGGCGTCTGGGGCAACTGGTGGGCGATGCAGGCGGCCTTCCCGCACATGAAGGCGCGTGGTGGAGGCTCGGTCATCAATTTCAGCTCGATCGACGCGCAGACCGGCGCCTGGCTACACAGCGACTACAACATCAACAAGCTGGGCATCGTGGGGCTGACTCGCAGCGCGGCAGTGGAATGGGGCCGCTTCAATATCCGGGTCAACGCCATCGCACCGACTGGGCTGGGGCAGGTGTTTGCCAAGCTGGTCGATGAAGTGCCTGGTTTCATGGAAACCGTCGTCGCCTCCAATCCGCTCAAGCGCGCTGGCGATCCTGAAAAGGATATTGGCCCGGTGGTGGTGTTCCTTGCGTCGGATATGTCGCGTTTCGTGACTGGCGAGATGATCAATGTCGATGGGGGACAGAACCTGCCCGGCTATGTCAGCGTCCCGCATAATCTGGAAGAACTCGAAGGGAGCGCAGCATGAGGCTGATCGCTGCCGAGATCGAGGCCGAGCCCGCGCTGGCGACCGAAGTCGAGCTGTCGCCAAGCGTGATCCGCATCATGAGCGGCGCGCTGGATGCGATTGCCAGCCGCGGCGTCAAGCGGCTGTCGATGAGCGACATCATCGATGCCAGCGGAGTCTCGCGCGGAACAGTCTATCGCTATTTCTCGAACAAGGACGAGGTCCTTGTCGCCGTTGCGGAATATGTCTGCGTCGGCTTCGAAAATGGCATTCGTGAAGCCGGGGCGGGCATCATGGACCCGATGGAGCGGTTCAAGGCCGTAATGCGGTTTTATGGGCGCTACACCAACGAGAACTCGCCCGACCGGGTGTTCGAGGTTGAACCCGCCTTCCATCTGTCGTTCTTTCGCAGCCGCTTTACGCGCTACAAACAGGCGGTGCTCGACGCGCTCGAACCCAGCTTCGACTATCTGGACGGGCTGCTGGACGACGCAATCAACCGCGACGCCATCGTCGAAACGCTGGTGCGCACGCAGCTGAGCACGCTGCTTGTGCCAGCCAGCCCGGAATGGAATCGCCTGTGGGATGGCGCCCCGGAAAACATAGAAAAATGGGCACTCAAGATCGCCGCGACATACGCCCAAAACCCGGCAAGGAAAGGAAGCAACAATGGCTAGCCTAGCAATGATCAAGACCGAAGAGTTCTCCACATTTGCCGACAAGGCCACCGCAGACGCGATAGTGGCCAAGGCCAAGGAACTGCGACCGCTTCTGATGGAACAGGCCAAAGAAGGCGAGCTACAGCGTTCCCCGACCAAGCTGGTCGAAAAGGCCCTGTTCGATAACAAGATCCTCTATGCCATGCTGCCAAAGCGGCTGGGCGGAGTTGGCCTGTCACTTACCGACTTCTGCCGTATGCAGATCGAAATTGCCAAGGGCGACCCCGCCATCAGCTGGGTCGTGCAGATCGTCAACGGCACCAGCTGGGTAACGAGCCTTGCTCCGGACAGCGTGCAGGACATTGTATTTGCCAACGGCCCGACCACGGTATGCGGTGCCTACAATCCCCCGGGCAAGGCGCGCAAGGTCGATGGCGGCTGGATCATCAACGGCGCCTGGCCGTATACGTCCGGCTCGCGCCAGTCTGTCTGGGCGCAGCAGGGCGTCGTGCTGGAAGGATATGAAGGCCCCGTCGTCCCCGGAATCAGCATGTGCTATATTCCGTTCAAGGACCTCACGATCAAGGACACCTGGTATGTGACCGGCATGCAGGGCACGGGATCGGACACCAGCATTGCTACCGATGTCTTCATCCCCGAGGCTCAGATGGTGCTGATGGATGAGCGCGCCGGCCAGATCGATCGCACCAAGCGCAACTTTGGGGCGCCCAGCGATCTGCTGCCGGTCGTTCCAGTCGTCCGCACCACCGGCATCGCCCAGCTGATCGGCGCGGTCGAGGCGATGCTCGAGATCGTCACCGGCGAGTCGAAAAAGCCCGTGCTGACCACCACGATTGGCCCACGCACAGGGTCTGGCTCGTATATGCGCGATCTGGGTGAAGCGGCCGCCATGCTGGATACCGCCAAACTGATCCTGTTTCACCTGGTCGGCGAGCTCGACACTGTGGCGCGCGGCGGGATGGAAATGACCCTGGCGGACAAGGCCCGCCACCGCGCGCAGTGTGCACAGATGATCACCTTGGTGCACGGCGCCTCGGAATCGCTGATGTTCCAGGCGGGATCGTCCGCCTTCTCGACCGAAAAGCCGATCAGCCGCTACTGGAAGGACGTCTCGATGGGGCTGCGCCACATCCAGAACATCCCGACAATCGGCTATGAAATCTACGGTCGGAATATCGCGGGCGGCGATATGATCTCGCCACCGGGAGCATTTTAATCCGGCATCAACCGGTGCCTGAAAAACGCCAGTATCTCATCCCGTGCCTGAACGGTGGGCTGTCCAGCCTCATCGATCAGGTGCAGGGTGACGACGCTGTGCGGCGTCTTGAGTGGGGCATCGGGGTTGGCCGCTGAATCGGGCAGCACCTTGCCGATGAAGCGGTCGCCCAGCGCATTTTCGAACGCGGCAAACCGTTCGGCACGGCAGAAACTATCGCCGTCGAAGCGATAGCCGAGCGCTGTCAGGTCCTCGGTCTCCATGCGCGCCTTGACCGCCGCCAGTTCCGCAGGGTCGATAGCCATGCCGGCCGGGTTGTTGAGCGGAAGCGACGGCTGCGACATGACCGGCGCAAGCATTGCATTTTCGAGCATCATCGACAGCGCGAAATTGCCGGTAAAGCACATGCCGATCGCACCTGCTCCTTTGCCACCGCATTCGCCGTGCGCCTGCGCCGCCAGCGCCCTCAGCCACTGGACGACGGGGCTGGTGGCATTGCTGGCAAACGCCCTGAACTCGCGACTGATGCAGACACGGGCCAGCGTGAGCATCGCCTTGCCACTGCCCGGTAGCACGCCGTCCTCGCCGAACAGCGAGGGCATGTAGACGGTAAAGCCGGCATCACGCACCCAGCGGGCAAAGCGCGCCACATAGGGGCTGATCCCCGGAATTTCGGTCATCACGATGACCGCAGGACCAGTGCCGGCAACGTAGACCCGCTTGGACCTGCCCATCAGTGTAATCTGGCGCATTTCGAAATCATCAAGGGGATCGCGACGGCCCGGATCGATAGTCGCCATGCGGCCTCCTGTTCGGTTACACGATGCGGCATGCCTCGTCAAAGGACAGCCGTGGATTGCGCGGATGGACACTGTCTTTACGGCCATAGCCCAAAGTGCAAATGAAATTGGCCTGCCACTGCCCGTCGGGGAAGAATTCGGCGTTGAGCGCAGCGGCATCGAACCCCGACATCGGCCCGCAGTCGAGCCCGAGCGCGCGCGCGGCGATGATCATGTAAGCGCCTTGCAACGGCACATTGCGCGCCAGAAGATCGGCGATCACCGCGTCATTTCCTTCGAAAACCGACTTGAAATCCCGCGACGGAAAGAGCGCGGGCATCTGGTCGAAAAACCGGGTGTCGGCTGCAATGATTGCGGTGACCGGGGCAGCTTCAATCTTGGCCGTGTTGCCTGGGTTGACGCAGCCCTGCAGCCGCGCCCTTGCCTGCTCCGAAGTCACGAAGACGAACCGCGCCGGGCAGCTGTTGGCAGCGGTGGGCCCCCATTTGAGCTGGTCATACAGCTGGTGCAGCAGTGCCTCGGGCACCGGGCGATCCTCATAGGCGTTGAAGGTGCGCGCCGAGCCGAACAACGCCGCCAAGTCCATGCCGTCAATCCCAGGCCAGCGGCAGCGTCTCGGGCTGCAAAATCCCCCCGGTATGCGTCTTGACGGTGCAACCCTCCTGTATGCGGAAGGGCGGGATCGTTGCGAGAAACTCCTCCAGTGCGATCCGCATCTCCCGGCGCGCCAAGTGCATTCCGACGCACAGGTGCGGGCCATAGCCGAAGCTGAGATAGCGCGACTTACGGCCCAGAATGACCTTGTCGGCATCGGGATATTCCTCAGGATCGCGCCCCGCAAGGCTTGTGGGCATCGCGATCTTGTCCCCCGGCTGAAAGGTCACCCCGCCGATGGTCACTTCGCGGCTGCAGGTGCGGAAGGTCGTGACCGCAGGATAGGCGCGCATCATCTCCTCGATCGCGTCGGGGATCATCGCCGGGTTCGCGCGCAGCGTTGCCTGGTCTTCGGGGTGGGTGGCGAGATGACGGAACTGCCACGCCATATTGGTCGAAACGGTATCCATGCCGCCGATGAACAGGTTGAAGGTGAACCCGACCAGTTCGTCATCGGTCAGCGGCCTCCCATCGATCGGCATCGTCACGCCGTAGCTGATCAGGTCGTCGCGCGGATTGGCCTTGCGATCGGCGATCTCGCCCCGCAGATAATCCACCACCTTGCGCGTACTGGCGGCAATGACCGCAAGGTCGTTGGTGTGGAGCAGGCCCATTTCCCATTCGAGAAACTCCGCCGTCATCTCCTGCGGCAGCCCCATCAGTTCGAGGAACACCTTGATCGGGAATTCGAAGGCAAACTCGCCCATGAATTCGCAGGACCCCCTGGCCTTGATCGCGCTGCAATAGTCGCGCGCATAATCGCGGATCTTGCCGTCCAGCTTGTTCATTTCCCTGGGCGAAAACAGCGGATTGACCCATTTGCGGTACAACCCGTGCATCGGCGGGTCGGTTTCGGCCGGCAGCGAACTCCAGCTTTCGCCGACCAGCAGCGCGAAGGGTGCGAAATCCTTGTTGGAGAAGCTTTCGGTATCGTAATAGATCGCCTGCAGGTCCTTGACCCGCCGCACGATCCACGCCGGCGTCCCACCCGGATAGGCGTCGAGCGCGTAGAATATCGGCGGCATCGTGCGATGAATATCGGGAATGATGCGGTCGAACGGATTTTCCTCGATCAGCCCGCCCATCTTGATCGGATAGTCCCGCACCAGATCGGCAGGAACATGCGCCGGAGCCTCGGTCACCTGAACACCCAGCATAAAAACCTCGCCTGTTGTGGATTTGTCCTATCGCTGTCTTGGCAGCCGGGACAGAGCGCGGACCTGCTAAAGGATAGGTGGACGACAACAATGTCTTGCGGCGCTTTCGCCCTGCACCTGTCCCGTCGCGTGTCTGCACGGTCATACCGTACGACAGGTTTTCAGTCGGGCAAAACCGGCTGAAACATTCTGCCATCTGTCCGAACCAGGAGCCATAGCATGACCGCAAAACTCGACCCGCTCGACCAGATGGTCGCCGATTATTCGCTGGTGACCAATGGGTACGCCGGCAAGGCGCCGAACAACCCCTACCCCATGCTAGCCGAAAAGCGGTCTACTTGTCCGGTGATGGATGGCGACATCCTGCAGCAGCACCAGGTGCCCAGCATGGCCGACTACATGATGACCGGCAGGCCAACCGTCAGCCTGTTCCGCTACAAGGACATCCACGCGGTGCTGATGAACCCGACTGACTGGCAGAGCTACATCGTCGGGGACGGGTTCGGCGCAGCAGTCGACAACATGCTGCTCACCGCGATGGATGGCAGCGAACATGGGGCGTTCCGCACGACTTTGCAAAAGCCGTTCATGCGCCCGCAGATCCGCAAGCTGATCGATACTTTGATCCGTCCGGTGGTGATGAACGATTTCGTCAACAAGCTGCGTCCCAACGGCAAGGCAGACCTATTGCGCGAATTCGCACTGCCGTTCCCGATCCGCGCGATCTACGCCTATTTCGGGTTTCCCGATGACAAGGATCTGCTTGCCAACCTTGCCAGCTGGGCGATCCAGGTGGTGGCGGCGCCGCAGGCCGATCCTGAACTTGCGAAGATCACGGTGCCGCAGTCGATGGTGGCGGGCCAGTCGATGTACGACACATTGCTGCCCGTGGTGCACGCCTATCGCGCGCGCGGTGAGATGCGCGAAGACATCCTGGGCTACATGATGCAGACGCAGCATGAGGGCCAGATGTTCACCGACGAGGAGATCACCGCCTATATCCGCATGCTGCTGCTTGCCGCTGGAGAGACGACGACGCGCAGCTTTGCCAACATGATGGTGCAACTGCTCGAAAATCCGGATGTACTCGAAGAGGTGCGACAGGATCGCACGTTGATCGCAAAGGCTGTGACCGAAACGATGCGCCGTGATCCTACGGCGGGCGCCTTGGGGCGGATTGCCGCGAGGGACATGGAGATTGACGGTATCACTATCCCGAAGGGAACCGCCGTGCTTCTAGCAATCACCGCCGCCAACCGCGACCCTGAAGTATATGAAGACCCTGACCGACTGTGGCTCAAGCGCCCGATGCGACCGTTGCTGAGTTTTGGTTTCGGCCCGCACATGTGTATGGGAATGCACATGGCACAGGCCGAGATGGAGGTCGCCCTTGATGCGATGCTGGACCTCCCCAATCTGCGATTTGATCCAGCTTTTCCGACCCCTGAAATCAGAGGCCTCAACCTGCGAGGGCCAGATGCCATTCATGTCCTTTGGGATGCTTGAAATCAGGAGCAAGAAGGTGGACGGGAGGGCTAGGCTAGCCGTCTGGTCAGCCCCTGCCTGAGTCTTTTCAGCGTCTCGACAGCAAGTTAGACGGCGTCTCCTTTGCGCGCGCCTGCGATAGCCATTTCTCACGACCCAACCAATGCAATGTCAACTGACGAACCAGGGTCAGGTGTTCAGGCAAAATGAAATGATCGGGTGGATACCCCCTTCGACGTCATCGTAAGTGAGAAATGCACTGCAGCAACACGAAGATGTCGATAGTGAACGACAAGCAGAATGGGAACTCTGGGCACCGGGGAAGCGGATAAGCTCAATCCGATGCTATCTGGCCAGATCATGTCGCATTTCGATCCACCGCAGCTTCCGGCAAAAGAGGAATGAGGACGAAATCCTAATGCTCAACGCATTGAGGCTAAGAAGGTGAGATTGCCATTCCGGCAGCGGAATGATTTACTCCGGCTGCACCAATTCTTGGTGAGCGCCTCGAACGATCAGCGCAGCAGCGGATCGCTTGGCGCCTTCGCCCCTGGCCTTGCCCAGTGCGACCATCGTGTCTGAACTTCGACGTTGCCTGACAGGCGGCAGCTGGGGATTGAGCGGATGGCATGCCGCAAGCCTGATCAATTCGTCTCCCCAGGCTTCCAAAGCCGCCTTCTTCTCCTCGAAATAATTGTGACGCTGATAGACGCCAACGATTCCCGCCCTCGAGCCAGATACATGATTGAGTACTGCTTCCGTCACCTCTAGCCGGATACCAAGCCTTTGAAGGCCGGTTGCAACTGTCCGCCGGAGGTCGTGGAGTGTCCAGTGCTGAACGGAACGTCCAATCTGGGTTTCCATGGCCCGACGAAGGCGCGCCATTGTCTTACTGAACCCGCTCGGGCCGGTTTCAGTATCACCTCGGGATGCCAGCAGTTTGTCGCTGTCACTGAGCGCCCAGATCTCGTTCAGCAGGTCGATTGCCGGTGAAGCCAGTGGCACCAGATGGGCTATCCCATTCTTCGCGCGACTGGCCGGTATGGTCCAGAGGCAAGCCTCAAAATCGAATTCTGACCGATCCGCACTGAACACCTCGTTCCTGCGTTGCCCCGTCAGCAGCAGCAGCTTGATAGCAGGTCCAAACGGGGGACCCTCTTCGCCGAGAATGTTCCACAGCAATCCCACCTCCCTCACGTCGAGAACCCGGTCGCGCGCCTTAGGCGGGGGCGGACGTCCAGCGTCTCTGCAAGGATTGAACTGCAGTCGTTCCAGTCGGGGCAAAGCCCACCCGTAAAAAGATGAGAACTGGCCAAGGACGCCGCGCGCCATCACAGGAGTCTCTGCTGCTATGCTGTCGATGAACCGAGTGATCTCGGCACGCGTGATCGTCTCGGGCATCCGGTCCCCGAATTTCGGAAGGATGTGCCGGTTGAAAACCCGCTCTATCTCGGCAATTGACTTGCGGTCGGCTTTGGCGGCCCTGTAGTCCGGCCACATGCCACGCAGTGTGCCTGCCGCAGCGCCCCGCGTCGGCTTCGGCACGTGCTGATAGGGGTCACCGCCTGCTTCAATATCAGAAAGTACAATCCGCGCTTTCTTCCGAGCATCCATCAGACCGAACCGGTCGGAATACCTGCCAATGGTGATATTCCGCACGACGCCAGCAACCCGCTTTCGCAAAAGAAACGTTCGTGCGCCAGACGCCCCAACTCTGAGACGCAGCCCAGGGACGATCGCATCTTTGATCTCGATCTGACCTTCGGGGGGCGCTTTCAATCCTCTGATCTTTGCATCTGTCAGACCCACCGGTTTCGAAGCCATCTGTGCCTCCATAGAGTACCTTTCCGGGTGTTACCTTAGGTAACATTTGACCCGAAATACCCCGATATTCAATGGGACACAGTGACACTCATGTAATTGAAAATCAACGACTTTGAGACATTCTGGTCTTACTTAGGACCCGCTGATTACCGCTCTTAATCAGCGGGTCCTTGGTTCGAGCCCAAGTGCGTCCACCATTTTTTCAGATACTTACGTGGCATCGGGTTGGCAAAGCGTGCCAGCCTTGCCTCATGTCCGTCTGGCAGCGGCGTCAACCGGCATGTGCTGTGCTCCCCCGTGATCCTTCAGCATGAACGTTGCGCAGGGCGGTTGCTTTGGCCACTGTGCCATGATGCGTTCAGCCCGGATTTTGAAGCGTGCCCTTGCCAAAGTCTTTCCGATCGCAGGGTTGCGGTTGCTTGAGGCAGAGCTTGGGGAATTGCGCAGGCAGAACCGGGAATATGCCGACCGGCTGGCCGTGCTCGACGAGCAGATCGTGTCGGCGCCGGACTGGATCTCGGCTCTTGGCCGCAACGCCCATTTCCTGAGCGAACCCAAATTCGCCGCAGCCTGGGACGTCTCGGCAAAGGCGAACGAGCCGGGTTGGCCCGAAGGTGTTCCGGATATCCGCTGGCGCGCGCATATCGCCTTGTGGGCGGCCAGGAACGGCGCTTTGCTCGAGGGCGACTTCGTCGAATGCGGGGTGCATACCGGCTTGCTGTCGCTGGTCATTTGTCACGCGATGGATTTCGCCGATCAGCCGCGACGCTTCTTCTTGTTCGACACCTTCGATGGCATTCCGCTGGACCGATTGTCGCCGAGCGAGCACGAGCGCACAGAACATTTGAACACAACCTTGTATCGCGATGTCCATCACGCGGCGCGGCAGAATTTTGCTCCTTTTCCCAACGCCATTCTGGTCCGCGGCGTGTTGCCCGAAAGTCTGGAGCAAGTCGAACTGGGAGCGATCGCCTATCTCTCGGTCGACCTGAACACGGCGGACTCCGAACGCGCGGTGATCGAGGCGTTGTGGGACCGCATCGTGCCCGGCGCAATTATCCTCATCGATGACTATGACTGGAAGGGCCACGAAGCGCAGCGGGATGTCTGGAACCGGTTTGCGGACGAGCGGCACCAGAACATCGCAACACTCCCAACAGGACAGGGCTTGATGATCAAGAGATAGGGCCCGGATCTGCGACCGATGCGCGCGCAATCTCAGAATGCGACGAACAGGTTCACACTGCCCGTGTGGTCGATCCGGTCGATGCCAGTTGCTTGATGCGCTATTTCAGCTGCCGCTTCTCAAGCTTGCGGGCCAGGGTGCGGCGGTGCATCCCCAGCCTGCGCGCGGTTTCCGAAACGTTGAAGTCGGTATCGACCAGTGTCTGGTGAATATGCTCCCATTCGACGGTCTTGATCGACGACTGGCGCGCTTCGACCGACGCGCCGGCATCGCCCTCGGTGCGCGCAAAGGCTGCCTCGATATCGTCGGTGTTAGACGGCTTGGCAAGATAGTGATCGGCGCCCAGCTTGATCGCCTCGACCGCTGTGGCGATGCTGGCAAAGCCGGTCAGCACCACGATCCTTGCGTCGGGCGCGGCGGCGCGCACCGCCTGCACGCACGCCAGCCCGGAGACGCTGCCCGAAAGCTTGAGGTCGAGCACCGCATGGGTGGGAACCAGGCCGCCTGCCAATAGGTCCTGCAGGCCATCGAAGCTCGATGCGGACTCGACCAGATAGCCGCGGCGCTCGAACGAACGGCGCAGGGTGCGCGCGAAGGTCTCGTCATCCTCGACGATCAGCAGATGGCGGTCGGAGCTCATGTGCGGTCTCCTGCGGGATAGGCGATGGCGGGCAAGGGCAACAGCATGGTGACAACGGCTCCGCCCCCTTCCCGGTTGCTCGCATGGACCTCCCCGCCCATCTTGCGCATCACGTTGACCAGCAGAAACAGCCCCAGGCCGCCGCCGGGCCGCCCCTTGGTCGATCGATAGGGCTGGCCGAGGCTTTCGAGAATCTCGTCCGGAAAGCCGGGGCCGCGATCCATGATGCTCAGCGCCAGCGCATCACCCTTGCGTGCCGCCTCGATGCCCACCCATTCGGGCGACACGTCGATGGCGTTGTCGATCACGTTGCCGATCACCTGGCGCAGCGCGGGGTCCGAAACGATGGCGATGTCCGCGCCGAAACGATCCTGATAGTCGAGCTCGGCAAGCCCGCGCGCGACGCGCCATTCATCGACGACGTCCTTGAGAAAGGTGCGCATGGTGGTGCGCTCGGGCGCCTCGCCGCGCGCCTCCCCGGCGGACATCAGGATACCGCTGACGATGGTCTTGCAGCGGTGGACCGCGATTTCCATGTCGGTCAGATCGGCATCCAGATCCTTCACCACCTTGAGCTCGGGCATCGCGCGAAAGTCGTTGACCAGCACCGAAAGCGTCGCCAGCGGCGTGCCCAGTTCGTGGGCCGCGCCCGATGCGAGCAGCCCCATCCGCACGATATGGTCCTCCTCCGCCGCACGCTGGCGGATTGCGGCGAGCGCAGCGTCGCGCTCGCGCAGATTGCGCGCAATCCGGGTGACGAACGCGACCAGCAGCACCGCGATCAGCCCGAAGCAGACGAAACTTCCCTGCAGATACAGCCCGAACTCGTCATCCTGCAGACCGGGCGGCAGCGCCAGCGGCACCGAATCGGCAGCGAGGATAGCCAGCGCGCACAGGGTCGCGACCACCATCAGCCACGACGCCGCCGGGCGCAACAGCATCGCCCCGATCACCACCTGCAGCAGGAACAGCGCAGCGAACGGGTTGGCGAGCCCCCCGGTGAAATGCAGCTGCCAGGTGAGTGCCGCAATATCGAACATCAGCGCGGCGAACAGCGCATATTCCAGCCCTGCCTCATGGCTGCGCAGCATGTAGAGCGTGCCGAGGTTGATCAGCACCAGCAGCAGGATCGCCGCGAGCAAAGGTGCCAGCGGAAGAGGGATTCCCATCGGTCCATCGACGAACAGGATGGTGAACAGCTGCCCGCCGACCGCCAGCCAGCGCAGCTGGATCAGCAGCGCCATGTTGCGGCGGACGGCATCGGTGACTTCGGGGGCGGACACAGCGATCATTTCCGCCGCCATATCATGATTGCGCCCCAGACGCAGCCGATCGCCAGCGCAAACCATGTCAAAGCGTAAGCCAGGTGGTTGTCGGAGAAGCGCACCACCGTCAGGCCGCCCACCGGATAGCCGCCGGGGTTGGCGGTGGCATCGGCATCGATGAAATAGGGCGCGGGCCTGGAAATGCCCTTTGCACCGGCGATCGCGGCGACATCGCGCGAATACCATCTGCCTGCAGCAGCGTCGTTGCTCCGCAGAAAACCGCCATCCGGTTCGGTGATCCGCAGCAGCCCGGTGACGCGAACCGGGCCATCGGAATTGCCCGCCTGCCTGCTGCCGCTGGTTCGCCTGGATGAAGGCACGAAGCCCCGGTTGACCAGCACCGTGAAGGTTTTCCCAGCAAGTGGGGTCAGCACCCAATAGCCGCCGCCCAGATCGGTCACCGCCTGCACCAGCGTCTCGCGGTCATGCAGAAAGGTGCCGGTCAGCGTCACGCGGCGATAGGCATCGCGCTCGGCGCTGAGATCGGGCCATTGGTCGGGCCCCGGTGCTTCGACCGGGCGACCGGTGCTGCGCGTCTCGACCGCCTCGATCAGCGCATGCTTCCAGGCGCGCCGCTGCACTTGCCAGACGCCAAGCCCGATGCCCGCCAGCGCCATGACCAGCATCATGATCGCCAGCACGACCCGCGTGGCTGGCCGGCGCCCTGTCACGGCAGCTGGCTCGCCTCGTGCGTCATCGGCATCATGTTGGTGTTGAGGTGGCTCATCACCCAGAGCGATCCGGACAGCATGATCCCGACCACGATGATCGTGAACACCAGCGAAGTGATCGTCCAGCCGCCCTCGGCCTTGGGGCTCATGTGGAGGAAGTAGACCATGTGGACGATGATCTGCACCACCGCGAACCCCATGATCGTCACCGCCGTCACCGCAGGCGACAGTGCGCCGGTCATCACCAGTGCAAAGGGGATCGCAGTCAGGACGACCGACAGGCCGAAACCGGTGGCGTAATCGCGATAGCTCGCGTGCGGAATCTCGATGCCGTGGTGATGGTCATCGCCATGGTCCGACGTGTCGGCGTGCAAGGCCGGGTCCTCGGCAGTGGTGTTGGCGTTCATCACAGCATTCCCATCAGATAGACAAAGGTGAACACGCCGATCCAGATCACGTCGAGAAAGTGCCAGAACAGGCTGAGGCACGCAACGCGGCGCTGGTTGGCGGGGTTGAGGCCATGGCGGCCAAGCTGGACGATCAGCGTCACCAGCCAGATCAACCCGAAGGTCACGTGCAGACCGTGCGTCCCCACCAGAGTGAAGAATGCCGAAAGGAACGCGCTGCGCTGCGGCGTTGCTCCGATGTGGATCAGGTGCGCGAACTCGTAGATCTCGATCGCGAGGAACGCCGCGCCGAACAGGCCGGTCACCGCGAGCCACATCTGGGTGTGGCGCACGTTCTTGCCCTGCATAGCGATCATCGCAAATCCGTAAGTGATCGACGAGAACAGCAGCATCGCGGTGTTGAGTGCGATCAGGTTGAGGTCGAACAGGTCCTTCGGCCCCGGCCCGGCAGCAAGGTTGCCGCCCAGCACGGCATAACAGGCAAACAGAATCGCGAAGATGAGGCAATCGCTCATCAGATAGATCCAGAAGCCCAGCATCGTGCTGTGCCCTTCGGGATGCGGATGCTCGTCGATCTCGTAATAGACCGGGGCTTCGCTCCCGGCGGCAATCGTGGTGGTTGCGCTGCTCATGATCTCAAGCTCCTGCACTGGCGAGCAGGCGCATCCGCGCAGCCTCAGTCGCGGCGACCTCGGCAGCGGGGATATGGAAATCGCGCTTGTAGTTGAAGGTGTGGACGATCGCGGTCGCAATCAGGGCGAGGAAGCTTGCGCCTGCCAACCACCAGATATGCCACACCAGTGCGAAACCGCACACAGTGCTGATGCCGGCCAGGATGATCCCCGCGCCGGTGTTGGCCGGCATGTGGATGTCCTTGTAGCCATCTGCCGGATGCTCGATCCCTGCGCCCTTCATGTCGTACCAGGCATCGAGTGCATGGATGCGCGGGGTGAAGGCGAAGTTGTAGGCAGGCGGCGGCGAGCTGGTCGCCCATTCGAGCGTCCGGCCATCCCAAGGATCGCCCGTGGTTTCGGCCAGCGCCTCGCGCCTCCAGATGCTGACGGCAAACTGGATGAGCATCGCGGCAATTCCGGCCGCGATCATGAACGCACCGATTGCGGCGATCGCGAACCAGATCTGCAGGCTCGGGTCGTCGAACACCCGCATCCGGCGCGTGACGCCCATCAGGCCCAGCACATAGAGCGGCGCGAACGCCACCCAGAAGCCGGGCACCCAGCACCAGAAGCTGACCTTGCCCCAGAACGGATCGAGCTTGAAGCCGAACGCCTTGGGCCACCAGAAGTTGATCGCCGCAAAGATGCCGAACAGCACGCCGCCGATGATGACGTTGTGGAAGTGCGCGATCAGGAACAGCGAGTTGTGCAGCACGAAGTCGGCAGGCGGCACCGCGAGCAGCACCCCGGTCATCCCGCCGATGGTGAAGGTGAGCATGAACGCCACCGTCCACATCATCGGCAGTTCGAAGCGGATGCGGCCGCGGTACATCGTGAACAGCCAGTTGAAGAGCTTGGCGCCCGTCGGGATCGAGATCACCATCGTGGTGATGCCGAAGAAGCTGTTAACGCTCGCACCCGATCCCATGGTGAAGAAGTGGTGCAGCCACACGACATAGCTGAGGATCGTGATCACCACCGTCGCATAGACCATCGAGGTGTAGCCGAAGAGCTTCTTGCCCGAGAAGGTCGAGGTGACCTCGCTGAACACACCGAACAGCGGCAGGATGAGGATGTACACCTCGGGGTGACCCCATATCCAGATCAGGTTGACGTACATCATCGACGACCCGCCAAAGTCGTTGGTGAAGAAGTTGGTGCCGACATAGCGGTCGAGCGTCAGCAGGCCGAGAACCGCGGTGAGCACCGGGAAGGATGCGACGATCAGGATGTTGGCGCACAGCGAGGTCCAGGTGAAGATCGGCATCTTCATCAGGCCCATTCCCGGCGCGCGCATCTTGAGGATCGTGACGATCAGGTTGATCCCCGACAATGTCGTGCCCACCCCGGCGATCTGCAGCGCCCAGATGTAGTAATCGACCCCGACGCTGGGACTGTACGAAATTCCCGACAAGGGTGGATAGGCGAGCCAGCCGGTCGCGGCGAACTCACCGATGAACAAGGACGCCATCGTCAGAACAGCGCCTGCCGTGGTCATCCAGAAGCTGAAGTTGTTGAGAAACGGGAACGACACGTCACGCGCGCCGATCTGCAGCGGCACGACATAGTTCATCAGCCCGGTGATGAACGGCATGGCGACGAAGAAGATCATGATCACGCCATGCGCGGTGAAGATCTGGTCGTAATGGTGCGAATTGAGGTATCCCTCGGACCCGCCGAACGCCATCACCTGCTGCAGTCGCATCATGATCGCATCGGCAAAGCCGCGCAAGAACATGACCAGGCCCAGGATCATGTACATGATCCCGATCTTCTTGTGGTCGACGGTGGTGAACCACTCCTTCCACAGATAGCTCCAGAGCTTGTAGCGGGTGACCAGCGCAAACAGCCCGGCGCCTCCGATCACGACAACGACCATCGTCGCCAGCACGATGGGGTCGTGCGGCAGTGCGTTCCAGGACAGTTTGCCCAGCAGGAAGCTCGGCTCGGCGGCGGAGGTGGAGACGACGGCGTCGGTGGTCATGATGCGGGTTCCGTGATGCTGACCGGGGTAAGCGCCGGTCGCGCGGAGGAAGACTTCTCGGTATTGCGCGCGGGCGAGAGCGCGCGGGTGCCGGGACGCGAGAGCCCTGCCCCGGTCAGTTCGGCCAGATTGACCGGCTGGTCCTCGACCCGCGCGAGACTGGTACCGAGCAGCTCGGGGTTCGAACAGTTTTCGGCGATATAACGGTCACTGGCGGTATCGCCGGTGCCGCGGGCGGCAAACTTGTCGTAGGAGAGCTGCCGGACATTGTAGAGCCCGGCACGGCCCATCCCGCCGCGCTGATCGATCGCCATCATGTCGTGCATGCACATCTTGCCGGGCTCGACGCACATGTTGACGATCCGGTCGAACAGCTCGGAATCGACCTGTGCGTAGCGGCGCACGGGCTCCTTTTCGCTGGGCCGCTCGAGCTTGAGATATGCCGCGCGGTCGAGCGTGGTGCCGCGAGCCTTGGCCTCTGCCGCCCAGCGCTCGAAGCCCGCCTCGGTCATGCTGCGCACGCCGAAGCGCATGTTGGAAAAGCCCGCGCCCGAATAATTGGCGGAGAAGCCTTCATAGTTGCCGGTTTCGTTGAACACCGCGTGCAGCTTGGTTTCCATGCCGGGCATCGCGTAGATCTGCCCGGCCATCGCGGGCACGTAGAAACTGTTCATCACCGACGAGGACGAGATGCGGAACTTGAGCGGGCGGCCTTCGGGCACGGCCAGTTCGTTGACCGTGGCGATGCCCTGTTCGGGATAGATGAACAGCCACTTCCAGTGCAGCGCAACGACCTGGACCTCGAGCGGCTTGACGTCTGCGCCCACCGGCTGGCCTGGCGCGGTGCGGGCAAGCGGGCGATAGGGGTCGAGCAGGTGCGTGCCGACCCAGGTCACGGCGCCCAGGCAGATGATGATCAGCAGCGGAACCGCCCAGATCAGAAGCTCGAGCTGGGTCGAGTGATCCCAGTCGGGCTTGTAGGTCGCAGCGGTGTTGGCAGCGCGATACTTCCAGGCGAACCAGCCGGTCAACGCCATGACGGGTACGATGATGATCAGCATCAGCAGGGTGGAAATGACGACGAGGTCGCCCTGCTGCTGGGCGACATCGCCCGCCGGATCGAGCACCACCATCCCGCATCCACCAAGCAGCGGGAGCAGGCTGAGGGCGACCAGCATGGGGCGTGCGCGCATGGGCAATGAGGGGCTCTTCATGCCGTCTCATCTAGAGGGCCGGAGAAGGTGCGCACATAGGACATTTTGTCCAATGCAATGATCTGGATCAAAGATGCATAAGGCCAGCGTCGATATTTGTGCGCTCACTTCAAGGATGAACCGTTATGGCGGCCAACACCGTCCCCACCACCGAGGCCGAGCGCGATGCGCGGGCGGTCAATGATGATGGCCACCCGGTCGGTCCTGGAGAAATCGCGATCGGCGTGGTCATCGGCCGTACATCCGAATTCTTCGACTTCTTCGTCTATGCCATCGCCTCGGTACTGGTGTTCCCCAAGCTGGTCTTCCCCTATCTGGGCGCGCTCGAAGGCACATTGTGGTCGTTCGCGATCTTCGCGCTGGCCTTTGCCGCACGCCCGGCGGGAACGGCGATCTTCACCCTGGTCGACCAGGCCTATGGCCGCGGCGCCAAGCTGACCATCGCGCTGTTCCTGCTCGGCGGATCGACCGCGGCGATCGCCTTCCTGCCCGGCCATGCCTCGATCGGCATCGGGTCGGCGCTGCTGCTCGCGCTGTTTCGCATGGGCCAGGGCGTGGCGCTGGGCGGATCGTGGGACGGTCTCGCCTCGCTGCTCGCGCTCAACGCGCCCAAGGAGAAGCGCGGCTGGTATGCGATGATCCCGCAGCTGGGTGCGCCGTTCGGTCTGATCGTCGCCAGCCTGCTGTTCGCCTTCCTGATCTCGGCGCTTCCGGCGGAAGATTTCCTCGCCTGGGGCTGGCGCTATCCTTTCTTTGTCGCCTTTGCGATCAACGTGGTCGCATTGTTCGCGCGGCTGCGCATCGTGGTGACGCCCGAATATACCGAGCTGTTCAAGAGCCAGACGCTGCAGCCCGAGCCGGTGCTGAGCACGATCCGCAACGAATGGCGGATCATCGTGCTGGGTGCGTTTGCACCGCTTGCGAGCTTTGCGATGTTTCACATGGTGACGGTCTATCCGCTGAGCTACGTGTTCCTGTTCACCGAGGAATCGCCCGCGCGCTTCCTGCTGATCGAGGCAGCCGCTGCGGCTTTGGGCGTGCTCGCGATCCTCGCATCGGGCAAGCTGGCCGACAATTATGGCCGCCGCAACGTGCTTGCCGGCACCGCAGTCGCCATCGCTGCGTTCAGCGGCTTTGCCCCGCAGCTGCTCGATGCCGGTGGTGCGGGCGAGGTCGCCTTCATGTTCGGCGGGTTCATCCTGCTGGGCCTCGCTTTCGGCCAGTCCTCGGGCGCTTTGTCGTCGTTCTTCCCGCTCAAGCACCGTTATACCGGATCGGCGCTGACGGCGGATCTCGCCTGGCTGTTCGGCGCAGGCTTCGCGCCGATGGTCGCATTGTGGCTGTCGGCCAATTACGGTCTGCTGGCGGCGGGCGGCTATCTGCTGTCGGGCGCACTGGCGACGCTGATCGCGTTGTGGTTCAACCGCGAACTCGGCAAGCAGCAATAGTCAGGGCCTGCGCGCATGTTTCTCCGCTTCGATCCCGACTGGCCACCGATCGATCCGCCCCGGCGCGAGCCCGCGCGGAAGGCACCGCCGGTGCAGCTCGATGCACGGCAGCAGAAGCGGCTGATGCAGGCGATCGGCCTCAATGTGCTGCTGCTGTTCGTCGCTCCGATCGGCGGGGCGACCGTCATCGGCGGCCTGATCGCGTGGTGGGGCTAGAGCCCGAACACGCCGGTGCAAGGTGAATTTTGCGGTGGATTTGGGCCGCATTCTCTGGTCTTAATCGCCCGATGAATTTGGCCCAAACCCTCGCTTCGCTTGTTCCTGCCGAGACCGGCTGGACCGTCACCATTCCGTCCTGCTGGATGCAGGGGCGCACAGCTTATGGCGGGCTCTCTTCTGCGCTCGCGCATCACGCCGCGCGGCTCGCTGTGCCCGATGCGCCGCCTTTACGGTCTGCGCAGGTTGCCTTTGTCGGCCCGCTGGCAGGCGAGGTCACGATCAGCTGCGACCTGCTGCGCCGGGGCCGCAACACCGCCTTTGTCGAGACCAAGATCCGCAGCGCCGAGGGGCTCGGCTTCATCGGCACTTTCATCTTCATGAGCAAGCGCGAGAGCCGAATCGATTATGAGGGCGTGCACCGCCCGGATGTCGCCCCGCCGCCGGCAGAAGGATCGACCCGCAGCGGTCCGCCCGAATTCTTCACTTCGCAGATGGAATATCCCGAAAAGCGGCTCGAGCTGGGGATGAACACGCCCAGGCTTTCCAGCTGGCACCGCTTTGCCGAGCGCGACGGCCTCGATGCCATGACCGAGCTGCTGTGCATCGGCGATGGGCTGCCGCCGTCTGCCATGGGGCTGATGGACATCTCCGGACCGATCAGTTCGATGAACTGGCAGGTCAACATGCTGACCGATGCGCCGGAAACGGATAACGGCTGGTGGCTGCTCGAATCGGTGACGCACCACGCGCATCACGGCGCCTCGAGCCAGTACATGACCGTTTGGAACAGCAGGCTGGAACCGGTGATGGCCGCAATGCAGAGCGTGGCCTTGTTTGTCTGATCGCGCCGCGTCAATTGCTATAGAGTTCACTCAGGAGAGCACCTCATGAAAACCCGGATCACAGAGCTTTTCGGCATCCAGCACCCGATCATCCAGGGCGGTATGCACTATGTCGGCTTTGCCGAACTGGCCGCGGCGGTATCGAACGCGGGTGGCCTTGGCATCATCACCGGACTTACCCAGAAGACGCCGGAAGATCTCGATGCCGAGATCAAGAAGTGCAAGGCGCTGACCGACAAGCCGTTCGGGGTGAACCTGACCTTCCTGCCCGTGCTCACCGCGCCGGATTATCCCGGCTATGTCCGCGTGATCATCGAAAACGGGGTGAAAGCGGTCGAGACGGCGGGCAACAACCCGCAAATGGTGCTGCCATATCTCAAGGAAGCGGGCATCAAGGTCATCCACAAATGCACCAGTGTGCGCCATGCGCTCAAGGCGCAGTCGATTGGCTGCGATGCGGTGTCGGTCGACGGCTTCGAATGCGGCGGGCATCCGGGCGAGGACGACGTACCCAACATGATCCTGCTGCCCCGCGCCGCAGACGAACTCGACATTCCGTTTGTTGCCTCGGGCGGCCAGGCCGATGCCCGCTCGCTGGTCGCGTCGCTGGCGATGGGCGCAGACGGCATCAACATGGGCACCCGCTTCATCGCCACGAAGGAAGCGCCGGTGCACGAGAACGTCAAGCAGGCGATCGTCGCAGCCTCCGAACTCGACACCCGCCTCGTCATGCGCCCGCTGCGCAACACCGAGCGCGTGATGACCAACGCTGCGGTCGAAGAATTGCTGGTGATCGAGCGCGAGAAAGGCGCGAACCTGCAATTCACCGACATCATCGAGCAGGTCGCAGGCGTCTATCCGCGGATCATGATGGAAGGCGACATGGACGCCGGCGCATGGAGCTGCGGCATGGTGGCGGGGCTGATCCACGATATTCCGACCTGCAAAGAGCTGATCGACAGGATCATGTCCGAGGCGGAGACGATTATCCGCGGTCGGTTGGAAGGCATGCTGGCGGGGTAAGAGCCTCAAGGCCACAGCCGCTGCCACCTTGTTTCCCTGCGAAGGCAGGGATCCATCTCCTGCCCTTGCACCCGGCACGACCCGAGGGAGACGGGCCCCTGCCGGCGCAGGGGACCAAGTTAGATAGCGAACCCTAAAGCCCTCCCCCTTGATGGGGGAGGGTTGGGTGGGGGTGATCTCTCCGGATTGTGCTGCGGTTGAATCACCGCACAGTCGTCACCCAGACGCACCATCACCCTCACCGCTGCGACTAGGCAGCAAGCTGCCAAGTCTCGCTGCCTCTCCCATCAAGGGAGAGGCGCAGGTTGCGGGAGGGGAGATTGAATCAGCGAGTCAGCTTCTTGTAGCTCATCCGGGTCGGACGATCGGCTTCGTCGCCCAGCCTGCGGCGCTTGTCTTCCTCATAGCTTTCGAAGTTGCCTTCGAACCATTCGACATGGCTGTTGCCTTCGAACGCCAGGATGTGCGTGCACAGGCGATCGAGGAAGAAGCGGTCATGGCTAATGACCACCGCACAGCCGGCAAAGCTTTCGAGCGCCTCTTCGAGCGCGCGCAGGGTTTCGACGTCAAGATCGTTGGTCGGTTCATCGAGCAGCAGCACGTTGCCGCCCTCCTTGAGCATCTTGGCCATATGGACGCGGTTGCGTTCACCGCCCGAGAGCTGGCCGACCTTCTTCTGCTGGTCCTGGCCCTTGAAGTTGAACGCACCGACATAGGCGCGTGTCGGCACGTCGTGCTTGCCCAGCTTGAAGAAATCGAGCCCGTCTGAGATTTCCTCCCAGACGTTGTGATTGGGGTCGAGATCGTCGCGGCTCTGGTCGACATAGCCGAGCTTGACCGTATCGCCGATCGCGATGGTGCCGCTGTCGGGCTCTTCCTTGCCGGTGATCAGCTTGAACAAGGTCGATTTGCCCGCGCCGTTGGCGCCGATCACGCCGACGATGCCGCCCGGGGGCAGCGTGAACGACAGGTCCTCGAACAGCAATTTGTCGCCATAGGCCTTGGTCAGGCCATGCGCCTCGATCACCTTGCCGCCGAGGCGAGCGGGCGTCTGGATGACGATCTGCGCCTTGCCGGGGCTGCGGTTTTCCTGCGCCTCGACCAGTTCGTCAAACGCACGAATACGCGCCTTGGACTTGGTCTGACGTGCCTTGGGGGTCTGCCGGATCCACGCCAACTCGTCCTGGATCGCCTTCTGGCGGCCCTCGTCCTCGCGCGATTCCTGCTGAAGCCGCTGCGCCTTCTTGTCGAGATAGGTCGAGTAGTTGCCTTCGTAGACGAAGTATTTTCCGCGATCGAGCTCGAGGATCCAGTTCACGACATTGTCGAGGAAATAGCGGTCATGGGTGACGAGGATGACGTTGCCCGGATAATCGACCAGATGCCGCTCCAGCCACGAGACGCTTTCTGCGTCGAGGTGGTTGGTGGGTTCGTCGAGCAGCAGGATGCCGGGCTTTTCCAGCAGCAGGCGGCACAAGGCCACGCGGCGCTTTTCACCACCCGACAGGTTGGCGACATCGGCATCGCCCGGCGGGCAGCGCAACGCCTCCATCGCGATCTCGAGCTGGTTGTCGAGCGTCCAACCATCGACCGCGTCGATCTTTTCCTGCAGCGTGCCCATCTCTTCCATCAGCGCGTCGAAATCCGCGTCCTCCGGCGGGTCGGCCATCAGGTTGCTGATCTCGTCAAAGCGCTCGACCAGATCGGCGACGGGACGCACCCCGTCCATCACGTTCTGCTTGACCGTCTTGGTGGGATCGAGTTCGGGCTCCTGCGCCAGATAGCCGACGGTGACGCCCTCGCCCGGCCACGCTTCACCGGTGTACTCCTTGTCGAGCCCGGCCATCACCTTCATCAGCGTCGACTTGCCCGATCCGTTGGGGCCGACGATGCCGATCTTGGCGTCCGAATAGAATTGCAGGTGGATGCCATTGAGCACCGGCTTGTTGGCGCCGGGGAAGGTCTTGGTCAGACCCTTCATGACATAGGAATATTGTGCGGCCATGCTGAGAAACGCCCTTTGTGGAAAATGGCAGGATTTGACCCGCGCCTTAGCGGCCACGCGGCTTACGGGCAAGACAGCATTGGGCGGGCAGGTTGGCGGATGGACAGCATGGCATTGGCAAAGCGCACAAGGCTGGTTAAGCCGTTGCTCCATGAACATGCGCATCCTCGCGGCATTGGCCGCGCTCACCCTGCCCTTCCCCCTCATCGCCCAGCAAGGCCCGGCCCATGACCCTGCCGCGCTCCAGCAAAAGGCGCTGGGGGACAATACCGCTTATGGCATCGTCGAGGATCTCACCACCGAGATCGGCCCGCGGCTCGCAGGCACCGAACGCGAGGCGGCGGCGCGCGCCTGGGCGGTCGAACGTCTGAAAGCGATGGGCTTTGCCAATGTGCGCATCGAACCCTTCGACATGAAGACCTGGGTGCGCGGCATCGAAACCGCAGAGGTCACCGGACCCTATAGCGGCAAGATGCACATCTCGGCGCTGGGCAATTCGGCCAGCACCGGCGAAAAGGGGCTCGAGGCCGAGGTCGTCTATTTCCGCACGCTGGCGGATCTGGGCGCTGCACCTGCGGGCAGCCTGAAGGGCAAGATCGCGTTTGTCAGCCACAAGATGACCAAAACGCAGAACGGCGCCAGCTATGGCCAGTTCGGCGGCGTGCGGCGGATAGGCCCCAGCCTGGCCTCGGAAAAGGGCGCAGCCGCGATCATCATCCGGTCGGTCGGCACCGATTATCATCGCAACCCGCACACCGGTGGCACCAGCTTTGGCGAGAACGGCGTTCCCATTCCGGCGGCCGCACTCTCGATCCCAGACGCGGAGAATCTCGAGCGCATGATTGCGCGCGCCTCCAAAAAGGGTGAGGCGGTGCGGATGAAGCTTGTGCTTACCCCGCGCCAGATCGGCACCACCCAGTCCGGCAACGTGATTGCCGAGGTGCCGGGCAGCGATCCGGCGGCGGGCATGATCCTGATCGGCGGACATCTCGACAGCTGGGATCTGGGCACCGGAGCGATCGATGACGGCGCGGGCGTCGCGATCAGCGCGGCAGCCGCCAAGCTGATCATGGACGCAGGCACGCCGAAGCGCACCATTCGTGTCGTATGGTGGGGTGCCGAAGAGGTCGGCATTTTCGGCGGGCGTGCTTATGCGGAAAAGCACGGCGCAGCAGGCCATGCGCTGGCGATGGAATCAGACTTCGGCGCCGACCGAATCTGGCAGGTCGATTTCCGACTGCCGGAAGGCACCGATGATCTGCAGACCCGCATCGCCAACGCGCTTGCCCCCTTGGGCGTCGGGCGCGGCCGCGATGTTGCCGGTGGCGGGCCCGATCACGGCCCGATCGTCGCGCTGGGGGTCAATGCGATCGACCTGCAGCAGGACGGCACCGACTATTTCGACCTCCACCACACCCCCGACGACACGCTCGACAAGATCGACCCCAAAGCGATGCAGCAAAATGTCGCAGCCTGGGTGACGGTATTGGGGATCGTGGCGAACGATCCTGCAGATCTGCTGCCAAAGGCGAAGGCGACGCAGTAACCTTTTCTCGTCATTCGCGCGAAAGCGGGAATCCCGCTCATGCGCGAACCTCGCGCCAGAGCGGGACCCCCGCGTGCGCGGGGGTGACGAAAAGAGCGTCCGATTTCCCCTCGTTACACCTTGCGACAACATTTCATGAAAATGAGCGCAGCATTCGCAACCCATTCAGATAACCAAGCGTATTCCTGAACATGTCCAGAGCGGTTCCCCCATGCTCCGGCCATGACAGGAGTTACGATTATGAAGATGCTCTCCAAGACCCTGATAGGGACCCTGATGCTGGCGACCACACTGCCTGTCGCCACCGTTCCCGCTTTCGCGCAGTCGCGTGGCGAGGTGGTTCGTTCCGAACGCGACGTCCGCCAGGAGCAGCGCGAACTGCAGCGCGAGCGCCGCGATGTCCAGGACGCCCGCCGCTATGGCAACGCGCGTGATGTTCGCGAAGAACGCCGCGATGTTCGTGAACAGCGCCGCGACGTCCAGGAAGCGCGCCGCGAATATCGCGAGGATCTGCGCGACTACCGCCAGTATCGCACCAGCAACCGCCAGGCGTTCCGTGGCCAGAACTTTCGCGCGAACTTCCGCTATCAGCAGTTCCGCCCCGGCGTCCGCATTGCACCGAACTATTTCGGTCAGCGCTATGTCGTGAACAACTATCGCAACTATCGCCTCCCCAATCCGGGCGCGCGGCAGGTGTGGGTGCGGCACTATAACGACATGCTGCTGGTGAATCAGCGCAATGGCACGGTCATCCGCGTCATCCCCAATTTCTACTGGTAAGTCCTTTCGCCGGTAGAATGACGGCCCGCCCACCGCTTGGCCCAAGCGGTGGGCGGGCCTGATTCCGTCAGGGCGCGCCGGCACCCCAGATTTCGTCCTGCCGCACCCAGCCCGCGCGGCGATCAACCGCGAACTCGCACCATCCGGCTTCGCAATCACCCAGCTCGCCAACGACGCCGGGCTGCGCGCGCCACATCAGCTTGGCGCTGTCCTGCGGTGCGGCGCGGATCGCGCTCACGCTGCCCTGCACGATCGCGGTGCGCTTGCGGCTGAGCATGTTGGAGTGCATCCACCCCGTCCAGCCATCGGGATCCTGGATCTGGCGCCATGTGCCATAGCGCTTGACCACCTTGACCGGCAGGTTCTTGCGCCGGAACACCCATTCGATCTGATAGCTTGCCATCGGCCCGGCGCGGGCAAATGCCTCGTCGCGCTGGATCGACGCCCAATAGGGCACTTCGACTTCCGCCTGGGCCTGCACGGGGCTGCCTCCCGGCGTCACGACAGCCGCCACCATGCCGCCAAGCACAAGCGCCTTGATCCATGATGTCCGCATATCCCTGTCCCCAGCCCATGGCCCGGGCAAGACGCCCGGCTGAAATTCGCCCCCTGCCCCGCTTACCGGAAAAAACGCCCCGCAAGCAAGTGCTGCAGCTTGACCTTTGCCCGGGTTGCGGCATAGCAAAAACATGCCTGCAAACGCCTCTTCCCAGCCGTCAGCCCCGCAGCATGCACCCGGCGCGCGCCCGCGCGTTGTCGTGACACGCAAGCTCGCTCCCTCGGTCGAAGCGCGCATGGCCGAACTGTTCGATGTTGTCCTGAATGAGGACGATCACGCCTTCAGCCGCGACGAACTTGCTGCAGCCATGGCCGATTGCGATGCGCTGGTGCCCACGGTCACCGATGCGCTCGACGCCGATCTGATCGCGGGTGCCGGAGATCGCCTGAAACTGCTGGCGAATTTCGGTGCCGGGGTCGATCATATCGATCTCAAGGCCGCGCGCGCCAAGGGCATCATCATCACCAACACGCCGGGCGTGTTCACCGACGATACCGCCGACATGACGATGGCGCTGATCCTGTCGGTACCGCGCCGGCTCGCCGAGGGCGAGAAGCTCGTGCGTTCGGGCGAATGGGACGGCTGGAGCCCATCCGGCATGCTCGGTCACCGAATCGGCGGCAAGCAGCTTGGCATCGTCGGCATGGGCCGGATCGGCCAGGCCGTGGCGCATCGCGCGCGCGGTTTCGGCATGGACGTGCGCTATCACAACCGCCGCCGCCTGCCCGAGAGCCTCGAGCAGATGCTCGGCGCGAGCTTCGAGCCCGATCTCGATGCGCTGGTCGCCCAGTCTGACATCATCACGCTGCACTGCCCGCGCAGCCCCGAAACCCGCGGGTTGATCGACGCAAGGCGCATCGGCCTGATGAAGCCCAGCGCGTATCTGATCAACACCGCGCGCGGCGAGATCGTCGACGAGGCAGCTTTGATCGATGCCCTGGAAGCCGGCAGGATCGCAGGCGCCGGGCTGGATGTGTACACCCACGAGCCACAGGTCGATCCGCGGCTGCTCGCGTTGAAGAATGTCGTGCTGCTGCCGCATGTCGGCAGCGCCACCTTCGAAGGGCGCCGCGTCGCCGGCGAGAAGGTCATCGCCAATATCCGCTTCTGGTTCGATGGCCATCGCCCGCCCGATCAGGTGCTCGAAGGCTGGATGTAGTTCTCGCCGCAGCGGCCGCTCGGTGCGCGCCGCCGCATGCCAGCGTTAATCGATTGTTTGCCAAACTGCTGCACATTCTGCCCAAACATCAAGCCGGTGTGCACGGCGGTTACGGGAATCGGAAAGTTCAAGGCATGATCGCAAGGCTGGCACGCGCCGCAGTTGTTTCAGCAGCTTTGCTGGCAGCCCCCGCATGGGCGGCGCCGGGCGTCATCGATATGGCCGCGATCGATCCGGCGGATTCGGGCGATACCGCCTTTGTCCTGATATCTGCGGTGCTGGTGATGCTGTTTGCCCTGCCCGGGGTACTGCTGATGCAGGCTGGCCGGGGAACCGCGCGCGCAGTACAGGCGGTGTTCCTGCAGGGCGCGGCGATCGCAGCGCTGGTGTCGCTGCTGTGGGTCGTGGTCGGCTACACACTGGCGTTCGGAGATGCAGGCGGCGGGGTGATCGGGGGCGGCAATGCCTGGATGCTGATCGCCCTGGGCAATGTCCGCTTTGGCACTGCTGTTCCTGAAAGCGCGTTTGTTCTGTTCCAGATCGCCGGGGCCATGCTGGCTGCGCTGCTGGTCGCAGGTGCCTGGGTCGGGCGCGCCCGCTTTGGCTGGGCGCTGGCCTTTGGCGGGCTGTGGAGCCTGATCGTCTATGCGCCGGTCGCGCACTGGATCTGGGGCGGCGGCTGGCTGTTCGGATTTGGCGTGCTCGATTTCGCAGGCGGCATCGCACTGCACTTTTGCGCAGGCATTTCCGCGCTGGTCGCGGCCCTCATCATCGGACGGCGCGCCGGGTGGCAGGGCGCCGATATGGCCCCGCACAATCCGACACTGGTGCTGGCAGGCGCGGCTTTGCTGTTCGTCGGCAATTTCGCATTGGCCGGTGGCTGGACGCTGGCCGCCACAGACGATGCCAGCAGCGCGATCATCAACGCGCATGTCGCAGCAAGCGTCAGCGGCCTTGTCTGGCTGCTGATCGAAAAGCTGCGCACGGGCAACGTCTCCGCCTTGGGACTGGTCAGCGGGCTTACTGCAGGCATCGCCGCAATTGCGCCCGCTGCCGGATTGGTGTCTCCGGGCGCTGCCATCCTGATCGGGCTGATCGCCGCGCCCGCCTGCTATTTCGCGCTGCGCTTGGTCACCGAGACGCTGGCCATCGACGACAGCAACCACGTCTTCGCTCTGCACGGCGTCGGCGGCCTGATCGGCGCGCTGCTGGTGGCGCTGTTCACCAGCGCGAGCTTCGGCGGCATCGGCTATCCCGATGGCGGCGGCTTTGGCGGCCAGCTGCTGGCGCAGTTGATCGGCCTGGGCGCGGTGGCGATGTGGTCGATCCTGGGCACGCTGATCGTCGGCTATGGCATCGCGATGGCCATCCCGATGCGCATATCCAAGGCGGAAGAGACCGGCGAGGCGGTTGTCGCAGCGCCTCTGACCGAGCCGCAGGCGGACCCGGTGGCTATTCCGACTGAGCCCAGCCGTCCGGCCTGATCACTCCTCGCCCATCCTGAGCGCCGCGATAAAGGCTTCCTGCGGGATGCTGACCGAGCCGTACTCGCGCATCCGCTTCTTGCCTTCCTTCTGCTTGTCGAGCAGCTTCTTCTTGCGGCTGATGTCGCCGCCATAGCATTTGGCGGTGACGTCCTTGCGCATCGCGGCGATAGTTTCGCGCGCGATCACCTTGCCGCCGATCGCCGCCTGGATCGGGATCTTGAACAGGTGGCGCGGGATCAGGTCCTTCAGCCGCTCGCACATGCCGCGACCGCGCGATTCGGCGGTACCGCGGTGGACGATCATGCTCAGCGCATCGACGGGTTCGGCATTGACCATGATCGACATCTTGACGAGGTCGCCTTCGCGATAGCCGATCTGGTGGTAATCGAACGACGCATAGCCGCGCGAAATCGACTTCAGGCGGTCGTAGAAATCGAACACCACCTCGTTGAGCGGCAGTTCGTACGTCACCTGCGCGCGGCCGCCGACATAGGTCAGGTTCTTCTGGATGCCGCGCCGGTCCTGGCAAAGCTTGAGGATGCTGCCGAGATACTCGTCGGGGCAATAGATCACCGCCTCGATCCACGGCTCCTGGATTTCGTCGATCTTGGTGGGATCGGGCATGTCCGCCGGGTTGTGCAGCTCGATCTCGCCGCCGCCATAGGTCAGCTGAATCTTGTAAACCACCGACGGTGCTGTGGTGATGAGGTCGAGGTCGTACTCGCGGGTCAGCCGCTCCTGGATGATCTCCAGATGCAGCAGGCCGAGGAAACCGCAGCGGAAGCCGAAGCCCAATGCCGCGCTCGATTCCATCTCGAAGCTGAACGATGCGTCGTTGAGCCGCAGCTTGGAGATCGAGTCGCGCAATTTGTCGAAGTCGTTGGCGTCGACCGGGAACAGCCCGCAGAACACCACGGGCTGCACTTCCTTGAAGCCCGGCAGCGGGGCAGCGGCGGGGTTCTTGACCGTGGTGATGGTGTCGCCGACGCGGGTCTGGCTGATGTCCTTGATCTGCGCGGTGATGAAGCCGATCTCGCCGGCGGCCAGCTCGGGCAGCGTCTCGATCTTGGGGCGCATGCAGCCGACGCGGTCGACCAGATGCTCGGTCCCGCCGGCCATGAACTTGATGTTCTGGCCCTTCTTGATCACGCCGTTGACGACGCGCACCAGAATGACGACTCCAAGGTACGGATCGTACCAGCTGTCGACCAGCATCGCCTCGAGCGGCGCGTCGCGGTCGCCCTTTGGCGGGGGGATTTTCTTGACGATCTGCTCGAGAATTTCCTCGATGCCGATGCCCGATTTCGCGCTGGCCAGCACCGCTTCGGAAGCATCGAGACCGATGATGTCCTCGATCTCCTTCTTCACCTTTTCAGGCTCTGCAGCCGGCAGATCGATCTTGTTGATGACCGGCAGGATCTCGTGATCGTGTTCGATCGACTGATACACGTTGGCCAGCGTCTGCGCCTCGACACCCTGCGCCGCATCGACCACAAGCAGCGCGCCTTCACACGCGGCGAGCGAGCGCGACACCTCATAGGCGAAGTCGACGTGTCCCGGCGTGTCCATCAGGTTCAGCTCGTACAGTTGCCCGTCCTTGGCAGTGTAGTTCAGCCGGACGGTCTGCGCCTTGATGGTGATCCCGCGCTCTTTTTCGATGTCCATGTTGTCCAGCACCTGAGCGGACATTTCGCGTTCGGAAAGCCCCCCGGTCTGCTGGATCAGCCGGTCGGCCAGGGTCGATTTGCCATGGTCGATATGCGCGATGATGGAGAAATTTCGGATGTGCTTGAGTTCGGTCATGTCCGCGCGATTAGCAGGGGCTTGCCCCAGTGTCAGCAGGGAAAGCACCGACCGGGGCGCTGTTGCTCCATTGTCACAACCGGGCAGAAAGATGAACCTCCTATGAAGCGAATGTTGCAACTTGGTGGCGAGGGCGAATAGCCTTGCAACATAAACAGGGACTTCGGCGCGCCACAGAACGACGCCGGGACCTGGCAGGGGAACAGGGCCAGGCGCTTTCAGCGCCCGGAAATATGCACGCACCGATATGGTTCGGTGTGCGATCTCGCCTGTAAAATGGCTTGGGGGTATTCATGTCAAAAGCAAATCTACATTCGAATTTCGTCTCTCTGCCGGCGATGGCGACCGCGCTGGCGATCAGCGGCCTGATCAGCCCTGCCGCATTCGCGCAGGATGTTCAGGAACAGGTCGAAGCGACCGCAGAGGCCACCGAAGGCACCATCGTGGTCACCGGCAGCCGCCTGTCTCGTGATGCAAATGCCACAGCACCGTTGCCGATCAGCACCGTGACTGCAGAGGCACTCGCAGCAGCGGGCAACTCCGATCCCACGGCAACGCTGCGCCAGATCCCCGCGCTGATCTCCTCGGGCACGGTCGCTGACTCGATCGAACGCGGCGGCGGCGGCATCGGCCAGGCCACGCTCAACCTGCGCCAGCTTGGCTCCAACCGCACCCTGGTGGTCGTGGACGGCTATCGCCACGTTTCGGGCGTTGCCGGCCAGCAGACCGTCGACGTGTCGACCATCCCGGCAGCACTGATCGAGCGCGTCGAAGTGCTCACCGGCGGCGCATCGGCGATCTATGGCGCGGACGCCGTCACCGGCGTGGTCAACTATGTGCTCAAGAAGGATTTCGAAGGCATCGCACTCGACGGCTTTGCCAGCATGGCATCGCAGGGCGCGGGCGGCAGCTACCGGCTTGACGGCACGATCGGGCACAACTTTGGCGACGGCCGCGGCAACATCACTTTCTCGGCCGGCTATGCCAAGGACCTGGAAGTGCTGTTCGGCCAGCGCGACTTCACCCGTGACAACGGCCGCGGCAACAACAGCACCACGTATGCCAACCCCGATCGTCGCTTCCAGCGCGGCGATATCAGCGCCGCTGCGACGCCCAACTTCGCAACGCGCTTCTCGCAGGCCGCCGGGCGCTTCCCGATCGGTTTTGCCATCCCCACCGCGGCCCAGTTCGCCACCCAGTTCCCCGGACGCACGCCGACCGCAGCCGAACAGGCGCTGATCGACCGCGCGGCGAACGCACCTTTGTTCGTCATCGGAGCCGATCCCAAGTTCGCGATCAGTTCGGGCCAGGGCCTGATCTTCCGCAACGATTTCGGCTTCTTCAATGCCGACATCAACCGCAATGGCGTCAACGACTGCCGCGAGAGCTATATCGGCCTCACCGGCTTTGGCGGCGGCGGCTGCTATGTCTCGACCCCCGGCGGCGGCGTGAAGATCTTCGAAGACGGCGTCATTTCGACCGGATCCAACCAGTTCGGTGGCGATGGTGCGGTCGAACGCACCAACGAATCCTCGCTGATCCCCGAAAGCGAGCGCATCTTCGCCAACCTGCGCGCGAACTACGAGTTCTCGCCTGCAGCCAATGTGTTCATCGACGCAAAATATGCGCGCAACACCACCATTTCGCGCAACAACTACAACACCTTCTACGACAGCCTGCTGATCTTCCCCGACAACCCGTTCATCCCGGCGGTGCTGCAGGCGGATGCGAACCAGGCAGGCGGTCTGCGCGTCAGCCGTGACTTCCTCGATCTTGGTCCCAACATCCAGCGGGCCAAGCGCGAAACCTATCGCATCGTCGGCGGTCTGACCGGTGATATCACCGATCACCTGAAGTACGAACTGGTCGGCAACTACGGCCGCACCGACAGCCTGGTGACCCAGGGCAACACGGTACGGTACGACCGCCTGTTCGCTGCGATCGACGTGGTGCGTGGCCCCAACGGCCAGCCGATCTGCCGGTCGGACATCAGTGGCGTTCCGCATCCGGGCAGCGAAATCTTCCCGGTGATTGCACCCGGCTTCTTCACCTTCCGTCCCGGCGATGGCCAGTGCCGCCCGGCCAACATTCTGGCAGGCCAGAATTCGGTCAGCGCAGAAGCGGTGAACTTCATCACGACGCCCACCACCGATCGGTTCCGGCTTGAGCAGATCGTGTTCACCGGCCTCGTCAGCGGCGATACCGGCGGCTTCTTCAATCTGCCCGGCGGTGCGATCCAGTTCGCGGTCGGCGGCGAGTACCGCAAGGAAAAGTCGCGTTCGCGGTTCAGCGATCTCGAGCTTGGCCTGCTTCCCGAAGGCTCCCCCGCAGGCCCGGCGGGTGCGTTCATCGGCGATATCTCTGACAACCAGTCGCTGATCTTCGACGCCCAGACCCGCACCTTCAATGCCGGCGGATCTTTCGACGTGATCGAGGCCTTCGGTGAAATCTCGATCCCGATCCTCAAGGACACGCCGTTCTTCCACGAACTGACCGTAGGCGGCGCAGCGCGCTATTCGGATTATTCGACGGTCGGAAGCGCATTTACCTGGAACGTGAACGGCATCTGGGCACCGATCCCCGATATCCGCTTCCGCGGCACCTATTCGCGCGCCATTCGTGCGCCGAATATCGCCGAATTGTTCGATCCGGCGCAGGGTGCGACCTTCCGTCCTGCCGACCCGTGCGATCTGATCAACCAGTCGGCCACGCCCAACCGCCTGCCCAACTGCATCGCGGCAGCCACCGCGCTGGGGATCGCCAACCCCACGACCTTCCTCGCCAACTACAACGATCCGCTGACCGCGCGTTTCTCCGGAACCAGCGGCGGCAATCCCAACCTGACCGAGGAAACCGCCACGACCTTCACCGTCGGTGGCGTGCTGCAGCCGCGCTTCCTGCCCGGCCTGACCGTGTCGGTCGATTACTACTCGATCAAGATCGAGGATGCGATCGCAGCGGTCACCGCGCAGGACATCGTCAACACCTGCTATGACAACACCACCTTCCCCAACCAGTTCTGCGACCTGTTCACGCGCAACGGACCTGGCTCGGGACCGACGACCTTCGGGTTCAACTTCCTGCGCCAGACCCAGCTCAACTTCGGCAAGATCGAAACCGCTGGCATCGATGCCTCGCTCGATTATCGCTTCTCGATTGGCGGCAGCAACATTGCGCTGAACATCGCGGCCAACTGGACCGACAAGGTCAACCGGTTCTTCGATCCGGTCGATACCACGCTGGTCAATCCCGGCCTCAACGAGCTCGGCGCGCCCGAATGGTCAGGCGTGGGATCGGTGACCTACAACCGCGGACGGTTCACGCTGAATTATTCGCTGCAATATGTCGGCAAGCAGGCGGCTGCATCGGTGATCCAGATCGAGCGTATCCAGACCGAGTTCGGTCCGGCAGGCTTTGCTCCGGAATACTGGCTGCATAACATCGCTGCCAGCTTTGACGTCGCGGAGAACTTCACGATCACCGCAGGCATCAACAACGTGTCCGACCGCGAACCGTACCTGGCAAGCTCTGCCTATCCGGTCAGCGGCATCGGCCGGACCTTCTTCATGGCAGCGGGCGCCAAGTTCTGATCTGCTGAAGTCCTTGAATAAAAAGGGGTCGCGTTTCCTTGGGGAGCGCGGCCCTTTTTTGTGGCACCTTTCGGCGGTCTGGTGCGTTGAGCGCGCATGACAGGCACATGGCTCATCGTGAACGAGGCAAGCGGCAGCTACGATGCTGACGTGATCGCCGATATCGTAACCCGCTTCGCCGATGGCGGGCAGCCGGTGGACTGCGTCGTCCGCTGCCCCGACGAGACGCTGCCGACACCCGAAAGGCTCGATGCCGAAGGGGTGTCGATCCTTGCGATCTACGCCGGCGACGGCACCACCAACAGTGCGCTCAAGGCGGCGCAGGGCTGGGGCGGCGACGTGCTGATCCTGCCCGGGGGCACGATGAACCTGCTTGCCCGCGCATTGCATGGCGAGCAATCGTGCCAGGAAATCATCGCCTACGCCTGTCGCAACCGGCAGACGCGGCAGCTCAACACCGTCGAGATCGGTGACAACATCGCCTATGTCGGTGTGATCGCTGGCCCCACCACAAGCTGGGCGAAGGTCCGCGAAAACGCTCGCCATGCAGATGTCGCCGATCTGGTGTTCAGCACGATCCCGGCGGCGATATCCGAAAGCCTGAGCGGACCGCAGGTCGGCATCGAAGGCCGCGATGGCACCTATCCTGCGATCTTCGCGGCGCCGCGTGAAACCACGCTGGCGCTGTGCGGATTTACCGCATCGAGCATCGGCGAGGTGATCGCGCACGCCGGTGCGTGGCTCGATGGCGACTTTCGCGAAGGACCCCGTGTCGATCTGGGCGAAGCCAGCCGCGCGACGCTGGTCAGCGATGCCGAAAGCATCGGCCTGCTAATCGATGGCGAAGCTGCCGAATGCGCTCCAGGCGATACGCTGGTGCTGGGCCGCGCGCCGCACAACTTCATCGACACACGAGGACCGGTCGACCGATGACGCTGCTGTTCCACGCCAGCGATCTGCATTTTGGAGCCGAAGACAGCGCCGCGCTCGACTGGTTCACGCGATGTGTTGAGGAAGATGCGCCCGAAGTGGTGGTGATCACCGGCGATTTGACCATGCGTGCGCGCGCGAGAGAATTCGCGGCGGCGCAAAGCTGGCTGACCGCGCTGGGCGTGCCCGTACTGATCGAGCCGGGCAATCACGATCTGCCCTATTTCAACCCCGTCCGGCGCATTTGGCGGCCATATGGCCGGGTGATGCGGTTGCAGGAGCAGTTGCACGACGGCGTCAGCATCGACCACGTCCATCTGGTGTCGCTCCCTACCACGGCACGCGCGCAATGGCGTCTCAACTGGTCCAAGGGCAAGGTCGGCAGCCGCGCGCTGCACAATGCGGTGCAATCGCTTGAAGCAGGGCCCGACGACACCTGCCGGATCGTGCTGACGCACCACCCGCTGATCGAGGCTGCGACCCGCACCAGCGGGCGCACCACCGGCGGCCGCGCGGCGCTGGAAGCCATTGCCGCGGCAGGCGCGCACGCCGTGCTGTCCGGCCATGTCCACGATCCGTTCGACCAGCATGTGACGACCGCCTATGGGCCGGTGAGACTAATCGGCGCAGGCACATTGTCCGAGCGTGTCCGGACCTCGCGTCCTTCGTTCAACCGCATCACGGTCGAAGGCGGCAGCCTGTCCGCCACGGTCTGCACGATGAATTAACGCGCTATAATCGTCCAAAACTTACAATCGACATTCGCCCTGCTAGTTTATCCTCCGACACCGGGGGGATTCGCAGCATGCTCAGAAAACCGTTCAATCCGTTCGAGGCGGCAATCTGGCGCAGGCTCGCCGAAACGCTGTTCGTCGAACCCGCGCAGATGGCGATCAGCCCACGTCAGGTGGTCGACAATCTGCAGCGGCTTTTTGCCAATATCGAAGGCAACACGCCGCGCGATACCGCGCTGTCGGTGATCGCGACCTGGGTGGTGCTGGGTGGTCCCATCTGGCATTTCGCCCCGCGTCCTTTCCGCATCTGGCGGGTCGAGCGGCGGCTCAAGAACAGCCGGATCGATCTGTTCCAGGACATGGCCCGCATCCGCGGCATCGTCTATGCGGGCTATTACGGGCATTGGCTCGACCACGACGACGAAAACGCCAGCGACGCCGCCTCCGAAGACGCCAATCGTGCCAACCCGGTGTTCAATGCAATCGGCTTCACCCTGCCCCGCCACCGGACCCGTGCAGGGACCCCCGATGACCCGTTGATCGAGGAGCATGTCGGCAACGATCTTCCTCATACGGTGTTCGTCGGCGAAGATGCGATCCCCGACAGCGTCGAGGTGATCGTCATCGGCTCGGGCGCGGGCGGCGCGGTCGCTGCCTCGAACCTGGCCGATCAGGGTTATGAGGTGCTGGTGGTCGAAGCCGGTCCCTACATGCCCAGTAGCCGGATGACCCCCAACGAGGCGCATATGTCGTCGAGCCTGTTCAAGGACGGAGCGATCCAGACCACGCGCAACCGCGACATCATCGTCTTTCAGGGGCGCACTGTCGGCGGCTCCACCGTGGTCAACAACGGCATCTGCCTCAGGCTCGAACGCGAGGGCGAAACCCATCCCGATGCCAATGACGTGCTCGCCACCTGGCGCGCGCTCGGCGCGGGTGTGGATCCGCAAGTACTGGAGCAGAGCTATTGCCGGGTGGAGCAGCGGCTGGGCGTGCACGAGATCGACCGGAGGCTGGGGCGCAACAACGGCACCCGGCTGCTCGATGGGTGGAACGCCTATCGCGCTCGATCCACCGATCCGCTCGACCAGCGCGCGATCTCGGGCTGGTTCCGCAAGAACTGGGGCCAGAAGACCGAACCCAATCATTGCGTGTCGTGCGGCTATTGCAACACCGGCTGCCCCTATGGACGCAAGCGCGCGATGCCGGAAAGCTTCCTGCGGCACGCGACGCTGAGCGCGCCACGCAAGGCGCGGATCCTGGCACATGCCGAGGTCGCGCAGATCGGCTGGGGCGACCGCGCCGAAAACGGGCGGCGCGTGGCGACATCGGTACAGGTGATGCTTCCCGATGGCCGAGGCAAGACGATCAGGGTCACCAGGGGCGTGGTCGTCGCCGCCGGCACCATCGCATCGAGCAACATCCTGTCGGCGAGCGGCATCGAAGGCACCGGCAAGGGCATATCGCTCAACATCGCCTGTCCTGTGCCTGCGCTGATGCCCGATCCGGTCAACGCCTGGGACGAGGACCAGATGGCGACCTTCATCGATCGCGGCGACTTCCTGATCGAGAGCCATTTCCAGCCGCCGATGAGCATGGCTTCGCTGGTGCCGGGCTGGTTCGACGAGCACTTCCGCCGGATGCTGAACTACAACCGGCTGGCGTCGGCAGGCGCGCTGTTCCCCGCCGACCGGCTGGGCGAGATCAAGAAGGGCAAGCTTGGCTTCAAACTCAAGCCGACCGATCTTGCCGTCCTTCGCCGCGCGCTGTCGACGCTGACCAAGATACACTTTGCGGGGGGCGCGACCGAGGTCTACCCCGCGCTGCTGCACGGCGAGACGCTGAAGGCAGGCATGACCGATGCCGAGATCGACGAATTCTACTGGACGCATATCGAGGAACCCGACGACGTCGTGCTGTCTTCCAGTCACCCGCATGGCGGCAATGCGATCAACACGGACCCTGCCAAGGGCGTGGTCGATCTCGACCAGCGGGTGCACGGCACCACCAACGTGCTGGTGACGGACGCAAGCGTGATGCCCAGCTGCATTCGCGTCAATGCGCAGCTGACCACCATGGCGATGGCCGACCGAGTGACTCATGGCAGGCGGGTGTTCGGCTGACCCGGCAAGCGTGAGTATCAGTCCGCATCCCAGCGTGCGGCATCGGCATAGTCATCGTCGCGCGGCTCGATCCAGTTGCGGCCCGCAGCCCCGGTCTCGCTCTTCCAGAACAGCGCGCGGCTCTTGAGGAAATCCATCAGGAAATCGGCCGCCTCGAAAGCCGCGCGGCGGTGCGCGCTGGCGGTGGCGACCAGAACGATCGGATCACGCGGTGCCATCTCCCCGACCCGGTGGATCACCAGCACCGCCTCGAGCGGCCAGCGGTTAGAAGCCCCCGTGACAGCGTCAGCGATCCCGCGCTCGGTCATCCCGGGATAATGCTGCAGGCAAAGCGCGCTTACCGCGCCATCGGTGCCCGATGGCCGCACCATGCCGGTAAAGCTGACCATCGCGCCCGAAGCATCCAGCGACGCGCGGAATGCCGCGACTTCGGCCTCAGGATCGAAGCCCTCGGTCAGGATGCGGATGTCGCAGCGCATGTCAGCCTCCGCTGACGGGCGGCAGGAACGCCAGCTCGTCTTCGTCCTCGACAAGCGCATCGGCATCGACGATCGCGCCATTGATCGCATAGCGGATGCGCGGTTCGGCGAGCGCGCTTCCCAGCAGGTCGTCGCTCTGCCCGATAATGCCGATCAGATCGGCAATCGCCTGCGGCTCGCTCAGGCCCATCGAGCGTTCGGTTTCGCCGGCCAGATCACCCAGACGGCCAAAGAACAGCAATTGTGCCATGGTCCGCGCTCAGCCGCCGGTCATCGACATATGCCGCGCCAGCGCGGGTGCCGCGCCGGGGGCGTCGATGTGGAAATCATGCCGCTCGGGCTTCCTTGCGATCGCACGGTCCAGCGCGGCATCGAGCGCCGCCTCGCTGTCCGGACCACGCATCGCGGCGCGCAGATCGACCTGGTCGTTCTGCCCGAGGCACATGAAGATCTGCCCCGTCGCGGTCACCCGCACGCGGTTGCAGTTCGCGCAGAAATTGTTCGTGAGCGGAGTGATGAAGCCCAGCCGCCCGCCGGTTTCGGCGATATCGACATAGCGCGCAGGGCCGCCGCTGTCGTGCGGGCTCTGCTGCAACGTCCAGTCATGTTCCAGCCGATCGCGCACCGCGGTCAGCGGCAGGTAATGGTCGAACCGGTCTTCCTCAACCTCGCCCAGCGGCATCACCTCGATCAGCGTCACATCGAAGCCGCGGCCATGCGCCCAGGCGATCAGCGAGGGCAGCTCCTCTTCGTTCAGCCCCTTGAGCGCTACGGTGTTGAGCTTGATCTTCAGCCCCGCACGGTCGGCTGCATCGATGCCTTCGAGCACCTGTGCCAGCGCATCGCGGCGGGTGAGTTTCGCGAACAGATCGGGCTGGAGCGTATCGAGCGAGATGTTGATCCGGCGGACCCCGGCATCGACCAGAGCGCCGGCATGCTGCTTGAGCTGCGTCCCGTTGGTGGTGAGCGTCAGTTCGTCGAGCCCATTGCCCAGCTCGCGACCCAGCTTCCCGATCAGCGTCATCAGGTCGCGCCGCACCAGAGGCTCGCCCCCGGTCAGCCGGATCTTGCGCACGCCGCGCGCGATGAAGGCGAGGCCCAGCCGGTGCAGCTCCTCAAGGCTCAGCACTTCGGCCTTGGGCAGGAACTGCATCCGCTCGGGCATGCAGTAGGAGCAGCGCAGGTCGCAGCGATCGGTCACCGAAAGGCGGACATAGCTGATCGTGCGCGAAAAGCTGTCGATCAGCGGACGGGCGGTTACCAGGGTCATGGTGTGAGGACTACAGCAAGCATCGGCCAGCGCCCACCCTCAATTTTGGGATTGCTCGGGCGCCGGGGCCTTGTTGGGCACCGGAACGATCAGCGGCGCATGCCGCCAGCGCACCAGCAGTCGCACCAGATCCAGCCCCGATAGCCCCAAAGTCGCGGTGTTGCGCAAGGGGTGGACGTTGACGCGGGGCTGCGCCGCAAGCACCTCGTCGAGCACCAATTGCACCCGCCCGCGCGTTTCGTTCAATGCGGCAAGCGGCGTCACCGAACCCGGGGTGATCCCCAGCAACTCGATCATCTCGTCCGCGCTGCCGAAGCTGAACCGCCCTGCCCCCACCATGTGCCGCAGCGCGCCCAGATCGACCTGCTTTTCGGCCAGCACCGTCACCAGATAGAACTGGCCGCCCGCGTCCTTCAGGAACAGGTTCTTGGTGTGCGAACCGGGCACCAGCCGCTCCACCGCGCTGCTTTCCAGCACGGTGAAGACGGCTTCATGCTCGACCTGATCGAACGCGATCCCGGCAGCGGTCAGTTCCTTGTGCAGGCGGCTGTCGTCGGTCATCGGTCCTGATCAATCCGCCGCCATGGCAAGCTGCTGAAAGAACTGCAGCTGCGGGATACGCAGATCTGCGCCGCTCGCCTTGGGCCAATTGCTGACCACCGCGATGACCAGCTTCTTTTCCGGCACGATCAGGATCGCCTGGCCGAAGATGCCCTGCCCGCCCCAGGCGCCGCCGGGATAGGTCCACCACTGATAGCCATAGCCAAATCCCGGCAGGCCGATCGGCGCCTGTTCCTTGCCGGCTTCGGCAAACCAGCCCTCGGGCACCTGTCCTGCGCCGCCTTCCATCGCGAACAGACCCATGCGCGCATAGTCCGCCAGCCGGATCGAGAGGCAGCAGCCGCCGACATTCTGTCCGGCGGAATCGACCATCCAGAACAGATCACCCTCGAATCCTGCGGGCTTGACGATCTTTTCCTCGGCATATTCGGTCAGCGTCTTGCCGGTCGCGCGCTGGACGATCACGCCGATGAGGTTGGTTTCGCCGGTCTTGTAAACCCATTTGGTTCCAGGTTCGGCCTCGCGCGGCAGCGTCTTCATGTATGCGCTGTTGGGATCCTCGCCGGGCTTCACCGCAACCGAGAGCATCTTGACGACATCGCTGTTGGGGTCGGTATAGTCTTCGTTCCACTTGACGCCCGAGGTCATCGTCAGGATCTGCTTGACCGACACGCCGTCATAGCCGCTGCCCTTGAGCTCGGGCACGTACTTGGTCACCGGATCATCGACCGAGGCGATCAGGCCATCCTTGACCGCAGCGCCCACCAGCGTCGAGGTGAACGACTTGGCGACCGAAAAACTGGTCCAGCGATCGTGCGCGCCCAGCCCCAGGCCATAGCGCTCCAGCCGCACCTTGCCGTCCTGGATCACCATCAACCCGGCGACGTTCTGCGCGGTCATGAAGGCTTCGATCTCGGCATCGCTCACCGGAAGCGCTGCGCCCTTGGGCAGCGCCCGCGGCGTTGCTGCCTTGGCGGTGGTGCCGGGGAACTGCGCCTCCATGCTGCGGAAATTGGCCGAGCGCTGCGCATCGGACCAGAACAGGATCTGCGCGCCCGCAGTGCGCACCCGCTCCATCTCGGCGGGGCTCATCTGCTGGATCGCCTTGACCGCCGGTGCGGATTCCTTGGCAACCGCAATCGATCCTGCGCCCACCGCCAGCGCGCACGCCGCTGCAAAACTCGTCCAAACCCGCATCACCCTGTCTCCTCTTGCCTGTCTGTTACGATTTCATTGCCGCATGCGCCGCCAGCGCGCGCTCGCGCGCCTGTTTATGCGCGATGATCTTCCTGGGATAGCCCTTGACGAACTTGCCCGCCGCTTCCGGATCATGGATCTCGCTGTCGGAAAGATCGGCAAGCTCGGGCACCCATTGGCGGATATAGCCTGCAGCATCGAACTTCTCCGACTGGGTCAGCGGCGCCATGATGCGGACGAACATGTTCGAATCCACGCCGGTGCCTGCGGTCCACTGCCAGTTGGTCGCGTTCGATCCGTAATCGGCATCGACCAGCGTATCCCAGAACCACGTCTCGCCCACGCGCCAGTCGACCAGCAGATGCTTGATCAGGAACGAGGCGGCGACCATCCGCACGCGGTTGTGCATCCAGCCTGTCGCCCAGAGCTGGCGCATTCCGGCATCGACCAGCGGATAGCCGGTGCGGCCCTGCTTCCAGGCCTCGACCTCGCGGCGAACCTCGGGGTCGTCGGTATCGCGCCAAGGGAACGCATCGAACGGTTCGCGCGCGTTGGCCCTGCCGTAATCCGGGTATTGCGCAATCACGTTCTGCCCGTAATCGCGCCAGACCAGTTCCTTGAGGAATGTCTCGACCGATCCGCCCGCGTCCATCGTCGCGTGCCAGACGGTCGCAGGCGAAATCTCGCCGAAATGCAGGTGTGGCGAAAGACGCGAGGTTCCCTCGATCGAGGGCAGGTTGCGGCGGTCCTCGTAATGCCTGGCCTTGTCGACAAAGGCATCCACGCGTTCGGCCGCCCCCGACTCGCCGGGTGTCCATTCCTCGGCAAAGCCCGTTGCCCAATCGGGCTTGGTCGGCAGCAGCTTCCAGTCTGCTAGATCACCGCTCTTCGGCCAGGCCTTGGGCGCGTCGAGCGACTTCGGAGCAGGAAGCGGCTCAGGCGGGGGCATGTGCTGCGCCAGCGCGCGCCAGAACGGCGTGTAGATCTTGTAGGGCTGGCCGCTGCCGGTGGTCACGGAACCTGGCGGCATCAGATAGTTGCCATGATGCCGCTCGAGCGCACAACCCTCGGGCAGCGCCTCTTTCAGCGCCTTTTCGGCATTGCGCCACCAGGGTTCGTAGTGCCGCAGGCAGTGGACCGATACGGCTTCGGTCTCGCGCGCCAGTTCGGCCAGCACATCGGCAGCAACGCCCCGGCGCAGCACCAGCCGCGAGCCCAACTTGCGCAGATCGGCATCGAGCGCGGCAAGGCTGTGGTGCAGCCACCAGCGCGATGCACCGCCCATCTTGCGGTGCTTGGGTGTGTCGTCGTCGAGGACATAGACGGGGATCACCGGCCCGGCACTCGCCGCCGCAGCAAACGCCGCCTGATCGGCGAGCCTGAGGTCGCGGCGCAGCCAGACAATCGCGGGGCGGGTCATGGCCTGCCCTTCACATCGATCACCACGGTGAACCGGTCGGCAATCGGCGAACTGTCAAAACGTGCGTCGCGCAAAGTCACTCTTTTGCCCCCAGGGATATCGGCCAGCCTGGCATATGGGATTCGCGCCCAGAACAAAAAGGCCCGCGCATCAGAGTTTTGCGCCGCCGCACGCGTCACCCAGGGGCTCGCCATGTTGGTCGCAGCCTGCCCGGCCTGCAGGCTGAGCGCGGGCGCGCCCAATGCGCTGTACGCGCCCCTGCCGATCAGATCATCGCCGCGCCACAGCATGTCGCGATGCCAGAAGCGAACCGGGACCGCGTTGGCGATCACCAGATCGGGCGTAATCCCGCGCTGCTTGCGGATGGCCTGCGCTGTGTCTGCTTCCGCCTCGGCCGAGAGCGCGAAGTTGCCCGCGATATAGACCAGCGCCAGCGCCAGCACCGCCTGCGCCGGACGCTCCCAGCCGTTGCGTCCCGCCGCCTCCCTGCGCCGCGACGCCCAGATGCCCAGCGGCAGGATGGTCCACAGCACCGCATCGATGATGAACAGCGTATCGCCGTAGAACCAGCGAGGCGAAAACGGCTCGAGCAGGCGGATGCCATAATTGTTCATGTAATCGAGCGCGGGGTGCGACAGCGTTCCAACATAAGCGAGGATCAGCAGCGGCACCGGGCGCACCGGCAATCGCGACCTTGGCCGCTTGCGCCGCCGGACCTGCCAGCGCTCGAAGCCGATCATCGCGGTGGTGAGCAGCAGCGGCAGGATCAGCAATGCGATCGGCCCATGCGTCAGCCCGCGCCGCAGCGCCAGCGATTGGGTGCCCAGTACGCTGAGCACCGCATCGATATCCGGCAGGTTCGCGCCGATGATCAGCGTCGGCACCGCAAGCCCGGTCATCCGCTTGAGCCCGGCCTGCCCCAGCGCCCATCCGGCGAGGCTGTGGGTGAAATTGTCCATGGCCGCTCAGTTCCCGGTTCGGGCAGGAATACGCGCGAGGCGGACATTGTCCATCACTGCGCCGTCACAGGTCTTGCGCCCGTCTGACGGGTCGACGAGCGTGATCGTGCCCTTGCCCACCGCATGGCCGGTTTCGCGGCCCAGCCCGAAGACAAAGCCGGTGTCCTCGTCCACGCCGATCCCGGTCACCGCCTCCGCCTCGATGCATGCGACAGCGCGTACCAGCCGTGTCAGACGGCCCCGCTGGCTGAAATGCTGGTCGAACACGATGCCGGGGAGAAAGCCCAAGCCCTGAGCCAGCACAAGAGGCGCACCGGTCGCGCCCTCTTCGGTGGTGGCACAGTCGGCCAGATTGCGCGAGACCGGCGCGACCAATGCGACATCAGGGCTGCCGCAACCGATCATGTGCTCGCCCAGCACCGCTGCGCCTGCGCTGGTGCCGCCGATGACTGCGCCGGCGGCCAGTCGCTGGCGAATGGCGGCGAGCATCGGCGTGTCGCTGCCATCGGGCCTCACCAGTGTCGCCATGATCCGTGCCTGATCGCCGCCGGCCAACCAGATCAGCCCGGCGCGTTCGACCTTGGCGATCTCGGCGGGATTGCTGCCGCCATCGCGCCAAAGGGATTCGTCGGCGTCCGGGGTTTCGGGATCGTCCACCAGCGCGACCTGTGCCAAATCCACCCGGTCGCGCGATACGCCATGCCGCGCGAGTGCATCGGCAAAGCGCGACGCCGATCCTCCCGCCGACCCCGACGCTGCAGGGATGACGACAATCCCGGGCGCATCGGCGGGCATCGCATCGACCAGCGCCCGAAACACCGCCGCGTTGTCATCCTCGAGCGCGCCGCCCACGGCGACCACCGTCCCCGGATCGGCGAGTGCCGAAGTCGCACACAACGTCAGCAGCGCGACCAGCGGCCGGATCATGCGCCTGGCCAGTCGCCGGGCAGCCCGAGCAGCGCGCGCAGATCGGCCAGCGCCTGCGCCTCGCCGGTCACCTTGATCGCGGCCATGCCCATCGCGGCTGCGGGCTTGCAGTTCACTCCAAGGTCATCCAGATAGACGCAGGCCTCGGGCGCAACTTCCAGTGCGTCGCACATCATCGCATAGATACGCGGATCGGGCTTGCGCACGCCGGCCTTGCTGCTTTCGATGACATGATCGAACCGCGCCATGATCGCGGCGATCTGAGCGGCACGCGAATCATCGAACACCATCGCCGACCCTTTGCCTGCGCGCACGTTGTTGGTGATGCAGCCGAGCGTATAGCCTGCGGCCTTCAGGGCATCGAGCGCGGAGACCATGCGTGGGCGGACATCGCCCGCCAGACACGAGATGACATCGGCGCCGCTGATCTCCAGCCCCAGCGCCGCGGCTTCGGCAGCAAAGGCGGTATCGAAGGCAGACGCATCGATCTCCGCGCGCTCGAACCGCGCCCAGGCGTTGTCATCGGGATCGATGGCGTTGATCCTGCGGATGCAGTCGCGTGGCAGCCCGCGCTCGGCCTCCAGCCGGTTGAACGCCTCGAAGGGCGACGAGGTGATCACCCCGCCGAAATCGAAAATCACCGCTGAAAACGTCATGGGGTGATGACCAGCCCCGTCCTGGCATCGGCCTTGCCTTCGACCGTCTCGCGATAGGCGGCCAGCGCGGCGTCGGCGCCAGCGCGCTTCTCGATCCCAAGCAGCCGCGGCGCCAGATCGGCAAAGCCCAGCCACGCGGCCTCGAGCTTCTGCCGGAACTTGTCCGGCCCCCATTCGCCGATCCGCTTTTCGCTGCGTCCGGGCGCAAAGAACATCTGCCGCGCAGGCCCTGCCATCGCCGTGCCATCGTCGGCCGAATCCCAGTGCGACTTGCCGACGACGATCGAGGCCTTGAGCGCATCGCCGAAATGGTTGTGCACGCTGGCGGCGACCTGCGGATTGCCGGCCATGTCGACCATCGCGCTGGTCTTGCCCGCATCCATCGCTCCGATGGCGTCATAGGTGACCACCTCGTCATAGAGCCCCAGCGATCCGACATAGGCGGCATTGCCCGCGCTGGTCAGCCCGACGATCCGGGGCCGCGCCGAGCGCTGGCCGAGGGCATAAGCGAGCCCGATCGCGGTCTTGCTCGATGCGCTGGCGATCAGCACCTGCTGCGCGCCATAGTCGCTCTCGTCCTCCAGCAGATCGGCGATCAGCCAGCCGGTCAGGAACAGCGGGCGGAACACCGGCCAGTAGTCATGATCCTGCGCGCGATAATCGCCCAGAGCATCGATCCGCTGATACTGGTTGTAGATCACCGGCAGCGTGGTGCGGCGCGGGGTCATGTCGGTGAAACCGTGCGGACCAACCCGGCCAGGCATCAGCACGGCATGGCTCGCCATCGGGAAATAGCCGTAAAGCCGGGTGCCTACAGCCACGCCCTCGTGATGGCTGCGGCTGACCGTGGCAAAGCCCCAGACCGGCAGACGTCCCGGGGCTTCCCGCTCGGCGAAGAAGTCCCAATAGCCCTGATCATTGCCGAACAGGCCGAGCGGCTTGCCGAACACCGCATAGGTAACGTTGTTGGCGGTCATGGCGTAGAGGTCGATCGTCACCTCGATTGCGCCTTCGGGCAGATCGGGCTCAGGCGCGGCGACGATCTGCGCATTCGCGATCTGATCGCGGTCGATGTCGATGGCCCAGCGTTGGTCGGTCACGGCTTTGGTTCCTCGTTCCAGCATCTCAAGTATCCGTCACCCCCGCGAAGGCGGGGGTCCCGCTTTCTGGCTACCTTCAGCGCAGTAGCGGGATTCCCGCGTTCGCGGGAATGACGAAGGTGACAACAATATCAGACATTCAGATAATTCAGCTTCGCCCCGCCGCGCGGCCAGTCCATCTTCACCAGCCGCCCGGTGCCCGACAGCGTGATCCACGCGGTCTTGAGGTCGGGCCCGCCAAAGCAGATGTTGGTGGTGAACGGATCGTCGGTCGCGACGAATTCGACGAGCGCGCCTTCGGGCGAAATCACCGAGATGCCGCTCTGCCCGATCGTCGCGACACAAACATTGCCTTCACCATCGACCGCCAGCGAATCGAAGAAGGTATAACCCGGCGGGCTGTAGAGAAACGTGCCGCTCGGCCCGAGCAGCCCCTGGCTGAAAGCGATCTCGCCCGGACCGGCAACGTCATACGCCCACAGTTTGCAGGTGTAGGTTTCTGCGACATAAAGCCTTTTGCCATCCGGCGAGAGGCCGATGCCGTTGGGGTTCTCCATCGGGAAGATTACTTCCTTGAGCAGCGAGCCATCGGCCTTGGCATAGAAAACGCCGGTGACGTCGCGCTCGCGCTCGCGGGTCTTGCCGTGATCGGTGAACCAGAAGCCGCCCGCATTATCGAACACGATGTCGTTGGGGCCGCGCAAGCTGCAGCCGAAATCGCCATCGCGGTACAGCGTCTCCACCGCCCCTGTTTCAAGATCGACCCGCTCGATCCGGCCCCCGGAATAGTCGGACGCCTGGCCGTGCGGCACCAGCAGACCTGCGCGCTCGATATAATCGAAGCCGCCATTGTTGCAGACATACAGCCTGCCATCGGGGCCGATCGCCGTTCCGTTCGGTCCGCCGCCAAGCTCGGCGATCACCTGTTGCGAGCCATCGGGGAGCACACGGGTGACACAGCCGCGCTCGATCTCGACAAGCACAACGCTGCCGTCGGGCATCGCCACCGGGCCTTCGGGAAAGCGCAAGCCTTCGGTTACCAGCTCCATCCAGAATCCCTCCCGCTTACATTCTTGTCAGTGCTCATCATTGCGGCTGCAGCGCCGGCTGTCCAGCGCCCAAAACGACGCTTGAGCCAATCGCGATTCGCTCCTAGACGCTTGGCTTTGATGACATTGCCAGAAAACAGCTCCGCCCGCCGCCCGGCCAGCGATTATCCGCCCGGCAGCATGGCCTTTCCGCACCGGCATCTGCTCGGCATTGCCGGGCTGCAGCCATGGGAAATCGAGTTCCTGCTCGACGAGGCCGAGCAGTGGGTGGACATGAACCGCCAGGCGAGCAAGCACGACGACCGGCTGGCGGGCCTGACACTGATCAACGCATTCTTCGAGAACTCCACCCGCACATTGCTGTCGTTCGAGATCGCGGGCAAGCGGCTGGGCGCCGATGTCGTCAACATGCATGCGGCGCAGTCGAGCGTGAAGAAGGGCGAGACGCTGATCGACACCGCGGTGACATTGAACGCGATGCGCGCCGATGCCATCGTCATCCGCCACGGCAGCTCGGGCGCGGTGCAGCTGATCGCGGACAAGGTGGGCTGTCCGGTGCTCAATGCCGGCGACGGCACGCACGAACACCCGACCCAAGCGCTGCTCGATGCGCTGACCATCCGCCGCCGCAAGGGGCAGATCGCGGGCCTGCGCGTCGCGATCTGCGGCGATATCCTCCACAGCCGGGTGGCGCGGTCGAACATGATCTGCCTCTCCACTTTGGGCGCCGAGGTGCGCGTCGCAGGGCCGCCCGCGCTGATGCCGCCCGCGGTCGAATCGATGGGCGGCACCCCCTGCCGCGATTTTGCCGAGGCGCTTGATGGCGCCGACGTGGTGATGATGCTGCGGCTGCAGAACGAACGCATGCAGGGGCAGTTCATCCCCTCCCCGCGCGAGTTCCGCCATCTGTACGGGCTGACCGATGCGCGGCTGGCGCTGGCCAGGCCCGATGCGCTGGTGATGCACCCGGGCCCGATGAACCGCGGGGTCGAGATCGACAGCCATATCGCCGACAATGTCGAGCGATCCGCCATTACCGATCAGGTCGAAATGGGGGTGGCTATGCGGATGGCGTGCCTTGACGTGCTCACCCGCAGGCGCCGCGGCGTGGAGGGCTGGGCATGAGCAAGCTTCCCACCCGCCCGCTGACGATCACCAACGGCCGTCTGGTGTTGCCGGGCAAGGCTGAGCCTGTGCCAGGCGCGCTGCGCATCATCGGCGACAGGATTGCCGAGATCGGGGACGTGACGCCCGGGCCCGACGATTCCGTGCACGATGCCAAGGGCGCGCTGATCGCACCGGGCCTGGTGGATCTGGGCGTGTTCGCGATCGATCCCCCCGCGTTCCACTTCGGCGGGATCAGCCGCGCCGCGCTGATGCCCGACCAGAGCCCGCCGCTCGACCACCCGGCACGGGTGCGCTTTGCCGCCTATTCGGGCAAGCCCGATTTCTGGGTGCACCCGCTCGCAGCGGCAACCCGTGACCTTGCGGGAAGCGAGATGGCCGAGATCGGGCTGATGAAGGAGGCAGGCGCGCGCGCGGTTGCCACCGGGCGACGCTGGATCGTCGATACCGGGGTCATGCATCGGCTGATGCAATATTGCGCGATGCTCGATCTGCCGCTGATCGTCCACAGCCAGGACCACGGCCTGTCGGGCAACGCCGTCGCCACTGCAGGCGAAATGGCGACCCGGCTGGGTCTGCCCCAGGCGCCGTCAGAGGCCGAGAGTATCGCGATCGCGCGCGATCTGTCGCTGGTGCGGATGACCGGGGCGCGGGTGCATTTCCGCCAGGTGACGACGCGCGCAGGCCTTGCGCTGATCCGTGCCGCCAAGGCCGAAGGGCTGCCGGTGACCGCCGGGATCACGCCTGCGCATCTTTTCCTCTCCGATGTCGCACTGGGCGGCTTCCGTACCTTTGCGCGGCTGTCGCCGCCGCTGCGCTGCGAGGATGATCGCCAGGCCGCGATCGCCGCCGTCGGCGACGGCACGCTGGATGTCATCGCCTCGGGCCATGATCCGCGCGGGCCGGAGGACAAGCGCCTTCCCTTCGCCGATTCGCAGCCGGGCATGGCCGGCGCGGAAACGCTGCTGCCGCTGTCGCTGGGGCTGGTGCGTGATGGCGTGATCAGCACCGAGCGGCTGTTCGATCTGATCGCGGCCAATCCCGCGCGCATCCTCGGCGTCCAGGCCGGCACGCTCCGCACCGGCTACGAGGCCGACGTGGTAGTGGTCGATGCCGACCGCCCCTGGCAGGTCGATTCTGCCAAGATGGCGGCGAGCGCGGGCAACACCCCGTTCGACCGCCTGCCGGTGCAGGGACGCTGCGTCGCCTTGTTCAAGGGCGGACGACTGGTCGATCAGATGAAGGGTTAGGCCGGCCCAGGCCTTCACCCGTTCAGTCGAACCCCGCCAGAAACGCCGCGACGTTCGCGCCCAGCGCATCGACGGCGTAGCCGCCTTCCATCACGATCACCGTGGGAAGGTCGAGGTGGGCGATCGAGCGCGCGATCGGCGTATAATCCGCCGTCTGCAGTGCGAACTGCGAGATCGGATCGCCGGCAAAGGTATCTGCGCCGAACGATACACACATCATGTCCGCACCGAAATCGCGGATCGCAGCCAGCCCGGTGTCGAGCGCGGCGCGATATGCCTCCAGCCCGCTTCCGCGCGGCAGCGGCAGGTTGAGCGTTGCGCCTTCGCCCGCGCCCTCTCCGCGTTCGTCGGCATGGCCCCAGAAGAACGGATAGTCGGTCGCAGGATCGGCATGAACCGAGACGAACAGCACGTCGCCGCGTTCGTAGAAGATGTCCTGCGTGCCGTTGCCGTGGTGGTAATCGACATCGAGGATCGCGATCCGCCGCTTGCCCGCCGCGATCGCCGCCTCGGCCGAGATCGCGACATTGTTGAGGAAGCAGTACCCGCCCAGATAATCCGCGCCGCAATGGTGCCCTGGAGGACGGCACAACGCGAAGGCCGCACGCTCACCGCCCAGCACCGCCTCGGTGGCCGCCAGCGCGGATTGCGCGCCCCAATAGGCGCTGCTCCAGGTGCCTGCCGAAATCGGGCTCGAGGCATCGAAGCTGAACTGGCCAAGATCCGCATCGATCCGGTTCAGGTTGAGCGGGCGCCGTCCCACCACTGGCCAGGCATAGCCGTGCGCATCGCCGGTGCGCCCCGCCGCCACCCAGCGTTCGTGCGCGCTTTGGAGGAAGACGAGATAATTGTCCTTATGCACCCGCCGGATAGGCTCCATGCCATGGTCGCGCGGAGCCTCCACTTGGGACAGCGTCGCCAGCACATTCTCCATTCGCCCGCGATGCTCGGCATAAGGCACATAGGCGCCGTTGTGCAGTTCCATCGCGGGCGCATGGTCGTGTTGCCGCGCGTCGAAGAAAGTCTTCATTGCGCGAACAGTTGCTTGAGGAACACCGTCTCGACCTCGCGGCGCAGATCGTTGTTGGCTTTCTTGAGGAAGCCATGCCCCTCATCGGCATAGAGCACGTACCAGGTCTGCACCCCGTTGCCGCGCAGGGCTGCTACCACCTGATCGGATTCGGACTGCGGCACGCGCGGGTCGTTCGCGCCCTGCATCACCAGCATCGGCTTGGTGATCTTGGCCACGTTCTTGAGCGGCGCGATCCGCTCGAACACGGCGCGCATCTTGGGGTCACGCTCGTCGCCATATTCGGCGCGGCGGTTGTCGCGGCGATAGGCCTCGGTGTTCGCCATGAAGCTGATGAAGTCGCTGATGCCATAGCGCTCGACCCCGCCGACCAGCCGGTCCGAATAGAAGGTCATGGCTGCAAGCGACATGTATCCGCCATAAGACTGGCCATAGACCGCGATACGCCGGGCATCCATTCCGGGCTGCTTGCCCGCCCAGTCGATCAGCGCGCCGATGTCCTTGACGCTGTCTTCGCGCAAGGGGCCGTTGTCGAGATTGAGGTACTTGGTGCCATAGCCGTCCGATCCGCGCACATTGGGCAGGATGACCACCGCGCCCAGAACATCGGCGAAATACTGCGCGCCGGGGTTCCAGGAGGGGCGAGTCTGCGCCTCTGGCCCGCCATGGATGTCGATGATCACCGGCAGCTTCGCATCGGCTGCTGCGTTCTTTGGGCGATAGACGAAGGCGGGGACCGAAAGCCCGTCGAAGCTCTTGAACCGGATCAGCTCGGGCTCGACCAGTCTTGCCGGGTCGAGCTCGCCCGCTTCGGACTGCGTCCAGCGGGTGACCGCGCCGGTCGCCAGATCGATATCCCACACATCGCCTGCGGTGGTGGCATTGGTCAGCCCGATCGCAAGCTTGCCGCCATCGGGGGCGAATTCGAGCGCGCTGATGACGCCGCGCGGCAGCTCGGGCGAAGAGATCGCCTGCGGGGTGGTCAGCGACGAGATCAGCACCCGCGAGAAGCCGTCCTCGTTGATCGTGTAGGCCAGGGTCCTGCCATCGGGCGAAAGGTCGTAGGCCTCGACGTCCCAGTTCACCTTGTCCGAAAGCTGGGTCATCTGCCCCGACGCGATGTCGATCCTGACCAGCCGACGGAAGTCGCCGCCCGCGTTGGTGATCGCCAGGATCGCCTTGCCGCCATCGACAAAACGCGCCTCCTCGAACCGCGCCTTGGCCTTGACCGAGAATTCGAGCGGGGTGACCTTGCCGCTGGCCATATCGAGCAGCATCAGCTGGTTTTCGCGGTTGGAGATACCCTTGCCCAGCAGCACGGTCGCTTTGTCCGCGCTGATATCCTGCGGCCCGACCGCACCTGTCCCCTGCCACACCAGTCGGCGGCTCTTGGGATCGGCGGGATCGGCGGCCATGATCGCATAATCGGCCGATCCCTTGGTGGCGCGCGACCAGACCAAAAGGCTGCCATCCTTGGCGAACACCGGCGACTGGTTGCGCGTCACCGGCTCGGTCAGCGGCTGCGCCACGCCATCGAGATCGCGCACGAACAGCTGGAACCACTCGTCGCCGCCGGTGTCGCGGGTGAGCAGGAAACGGCTCTGGCCGGGCACCGCCTTGGCCCCGCCGACGGGCTCGTTGAAATAGGTCAGCTGCCGCCGCGCCGCGCCGGGGGCGGTGACGTGATGCACCTGGAAGGTCGATCCGAACCGGGTGGTGATCAGCATCGATCCATCAGGCAGCCAGTCCTGGAACCGCGCCTCGCGATAGTTCTGGTAGCGCTGGACGGCATCGCGGATGTCCTGCGGGATCTCGGGCACGTTCTCCAGCCGCGCGGTGCCCACCTGCCGGGTCTCGACCGGCGCCTGCTGCGCGGTGGCGGGGACAGCGATCAATGCGGCAAAGGCCAACAAGGTCGAACGGTAAAGCATGCGACACTCCTAAGAAAACACACTCGATGATCCTCACCCGGACCGGGGAGGTGGCAGTCCGCAGGACCGACCGAGGGGAGGCGGGATCGTACACAGATCACAGGGGCGCACAACCCCGCTTCCCCTCCGCCGCTTCTCGGGCCCTTCCCCCGTTCGGGTAGGGTTTTCAGCGGTTTAGGATCAGAATATGCCCATGGCCAGCCCCGCGCCGAGCATTGCGCCCAACTCGCCGCACCGGGCCAGATCGGTCGCGCCAAGCCGCTTGGGCGCCGCGATCGCTTCGGGAGTTTGCGCATCGGTGCAAACGATCAGGCTGTCGGCGATCCGCTTGAGCCTCCAGCCGGTGGCGATGCGCTCGATCTGCCGCACCGCGCTCTGCCCGTCCGAACCTGCGGCAACCATCGCCGCATAGGGCCGCCCCTCGATCCGCCCCAGCACAGGATAATAATGGCGATCGAAGAACTCCTTCATCGCTCCGGTCATGCTGGCGAGATTTTCGGGGCACACGAACAAATAGCCTGTGGCCCGGAGCATGTCTTCGGGCTGCACATCGTCGGCGGCGAGCAGCCGTGCCGGACACTCGCCCGCTGCAGCCTCGAAAGCGGCCTGCGCCATCGCCTTTGCCGCGCCGGTGCGGCTGTGCCAGACGATCAGCAGGGTCGGGGTGTCGGTCATCATGTTGGGTTTAGACACCCGCAGGACAGGGTCCACCCGTTTTCGTTAGACCTCGCCAAATCGTCCCAGCAGCGCTAGACCCCAGGGCATCCCTGTCGCTCTCCGGCCACCGCCGGAGCCCGGATGCGTGATGGCATTGCACCCGCCCCGGGTTCCCGCTTTCGCCGCAAGAGCGCCGGCTGAACGACCGACTTTTTAGGAAACCGCCACCGATGGCCGCACTCCATCCCGAACCCGTTCTCGGCATCACCCAGTCGCTGACCGGCCAACCCTGGCACTGGCGCGGCGCAGAAGGCGACCGGCGCCAGGCCGATCTCGAGCCCGACGATCTGGTCGCCTTGCTGCTGCTCAGCCGGGGCGTGCCGCGCGACGATCTCGACCGCTATCGTGCGCCGACCATCCGCGGCTTCATGCCCGACCCGTCGATCTTCCGCGACATGGACAGCGCCGCCGACCGGTTGGCGCAGGCGGTGATCGCGCGCGAGAAGGTCACCATCTATGGCGACTATGACGTCGATGGCGCGACCAGCGCCGCGTTGCTGATCCGCCTGATGCGCGACCTCGGCCTTGATGCCGGCGCGTACATCCCCGACCGGCTGATGGAGGGCTATGGCCCCTCGGGCGCGGCGCTCACCAGCCTCGCCGAGGCGGGCTCCACCCTCATCGTCACCGTCGATTGCGGCGCAATGGCCTATGAGGCGCTGCAGATGGCGCATGATGTCGGGGTCGATGTCGTCGTGGTCGATCACCACAAATGCGCCGCCGAGCTTCCGCGTGCCTTTGCGCTGGTCAATCCCAACCGGCTCGACGAAGACGACGAGGCGGCCGCGCACGGTCACCTGGCTGCGGTCGGTGTCGCTTTCCTGCTCGGCGCAGCATTGGTGCGCACCCTGCGCGCCCGGGGCTATTTCGCCAGCCGCAGCGAGCCTGCGCTGATGGAACTGCTCGATCTGGTCGCGCTGGGCACCGTTGCCGATGTTGCCCAGCTCAAGGGCCTGAACCGCGCCTTTGTCGCGCAAGGACTCAAGATCATGGCGCGGCGGCGCAATATCGGCATGGCCGCGCTGATCGATGTCAGCCGCCTCACCCGCGCGCCGGTGTGTTCGGACCTGGGCTTTGCCCTGGGCCCGCGAATCAATGCGGGCGGGCGTGTCGGTGCGGCGGACCTTGGCGTGCGGCTGCTCACCACCCAGGACGAGGCCGAAGCCAGCGATATCGCAGCCCAGCTCTCGCGCCTCAACGAGGAACGCCGCGCGATCGAGGCGATGGTGCAGGAGGAGGCTGAAGCGCTTCTCGCCGGGCAGCACAACCGCGCGGTGGCGCTGCTTGCCGGCCAGGGCTGGCACGCGGGCGTGATCGGGATCGTCGCGGGACGAATCAAGGAGCGGACGGGCAAGCCCTCGCTGGTGATCGCGCTGGACGACAAGGGCATCGGCAAGGGCTCGGGCCGCTCGATCCCGGGCGTCGATCTGGGCGCGGCGATCATTGCGGCCAAGGATGCCGGGCTGCTCGTGGCAGGCGGCGGCCATGCGATGGCCGCAGGGCTGACGATCAACGCCGACAAGATGGACCGGTTCGGCGAGTTTCTGGAGGAACATCTGGCAGCGAGGGTCGCAGCCGCCTCCGGCGCGGCGCGGTTGCTGGTCGATGCGCTGGTCGCCCCGCGCGGGCTGACGCCGGAGCTCATCGATCGGATGGAGAGCGCAGGCCCATATGGCATGGGCTGGCCCGCCCCGCGCCTTGCCACCGGCCCGGTGCGCATCGTGCGCTGCGATGTCGTGGGCACGACGCATGTCCGCGCGATCGCGGCGGGCGATGACGGCGCATCGTTCAAGGCGATGGCATTTCGCAGCGTCGATACCCCGCTGGGCCAGGCGCTGCTGGGCGCACCACGCGACCGCAGATTCTGGCTGGCAGGCCGCGTCAAGATCGACAACTGGAACGGCAATCACGCCGCAGAAATGCACGTTGACGACCTTGCCGCGGTCGATCTTTGAAAAAGCTGCGAAAAGAGAAATAGCGCGCTTGACTGCCCAGCCGCGAATCCCTAATGGGTCGCTTCCCGCGAAGATGGCCCCTTCGTCTAGCGGTTAGGACGCGGCCCTTTCACGGCTGAAACACGGGTTCGATTCCCGTAGGGGTCACCAGGATGCTTTCTCACGGCATCCCGCAATGTGCCAAAAATGGCTGTTTTCCGCGGGTTTTCCTGATATAATGATGCCAGTTGGACTGGCGAGATATCACTGCATACCAACAAGCTGATGGTATTTTTGATGGTATCGAGCCGGTCGCTTGGATGGAGTGACCATCATGGCGTTATCGGTCTTTGCGATCAAAGCTGCCGAGATTCGGGACAAGCAATATAAGCTCAGCGATACTGACGGGCTGTATCTGCTCGTCACCCCAAAAGGCGGCAAATGCTGGCGGATGAATTACCGCCACCTGGGCAAACAAAGAACATTGTCGTTCGGTGTTTTCCCCGACACGGGCCTTGCTGAAGCGCGTGCACAGCGTGATGCGGCGCGTAAGCTGCTGGCCAATGGCGAGGATCCTGCAGAGCGCGCGAAGAGCGATCGCACCTCCGCAGAAGCCGCCTCCTTGAACACGTTCAAAGTGGTGGCCAGTGAATGGCTTTCAAAAGCCGAGAAGGAAGGCCGCTCGCCCGCCACAATGAAAAAACTCAATTGGCTACTGGAATTCATAAACGCGGCTATCGGTAACCGACCTATTGCTTCAATAACTCCGCAAGAGCTTCTGGCAATGCTGCGCAAGATGGAAAAAAAGGGCCGCTATGAGACGGCCAAGCGTCTTCGCAGCACATGTTCCCAAATCTTTCGGTATGGCATCGCGACTGCACGTGTTGATCGCGATATCGCAGCCGATCTTCGTGGCGCATTGATAGTCCCGAAGCCTGTGCATCGCGCAGCCGTCACAACATCAGTAGAAGCGGGCAATCTGTTGCGGGCAATCGAGGCCTTTGAGGGAAGCACGAACGTTAAGAACGCCCTCCGATTTCTCCCTCACGTTTTTGTGAGACCCGGCGAGCTTCGATTTGCTGAGTGGCCGGAGTTTGACTTCAGCACGGCAGTATGGACCATTCCGCCCCAAAAAACCAAGATGCGACGGCCTCACAGCGTCCCGCTCTCCAACCAGGCAATCGCGATCCTTCGAGCTATTGAACGCGACAGAGGCTGCAGCCCGTTTGTATTTCCTTCGCGCTCTTCGCCAAAGAAGCCGATATCGGAGAACACGATCAACGCCGCCCTTCGGCGCATGGGCTATGCTCAAGACAAGATGACTGGGCATGGCTTCAGGGCAATGGCTGCTACGCTGCTAAACGAGATGGGACTATGGCATCCCGATGCAATCGAGCGCCAGCTCGCCCACTGCGACACCAACGCCGTGCGCAGAGCCTACACACGTGGTGAATATTGGGATGAGCGGGTTCGCATGATGCAGCACTGGTCCGATCATCTCGATTTTCTTCTGGGTGGGGCGAAGGTACTGAAGGGCTGTTTTGGCTCCACCTGAAGGTAACATGAGCACAAGGGGTTGCCAGCAACTAGGTCGGCTTCATCAACTTGGGTCTACATCAATGGTACCGGTGTCGTCGCAGACGGTCACCGGACCGCATGGAGCCCGAAGGGTGATAGAATCGCATGATGGATCGCCGGTGACGTGATGGCAGCCATATGAAACGCCCTGCCATCGCTTGAGCACCCGATCTATCGATCGCGCCCGGTCCAAAGAGCCGTCAGGGTTACATCTGTTTCACGCCGGCGGGATGCATCTAAGCGGAACGAACCTAGCCAGAGCCTTCTGATCCTGTAGAATCAGAGAGGCGACTGCCCAGCAAACCGGGCCAGTGTTGAAGCATGGCCAAGTGCGATCGGGGCGGTCCATCGCCCGGGATCTGCCTCACCGTCTCCAAAGTTGGAAAAAGGTTGCCAGCCTTCAGGCCGATGCTCGAGAACCTCGCCGCCCGCCACGTCCACTAGCGCCAAGCCCCCTGCAACATCCCATATATTGGGGCGCTCGAACCAAGCCATTTCCAGTATTCCGGCGGCAACGAAAGCACATTCGATTGCGGCAGAACCGGTCTTGCGTCCATCCCAGCCATGGTTGGCTGTCCGGCTGGCGTGAGGTTCACCGCCCAGCCGCCTGCGGATCGCGGGATTGGCGGCAGTGGCCACCGGAGCGCCGTTGAAGCGAAGACTGCCACCGGCCATCGCATGATACACGCCCGATTCTAGCGTATGGCTGGTGCTGCACCAGACAGCACCTGCTACCGGCCGCCCGCGATACAGCACCCCAACGGAAGACGCGAACAGCGGGAAGCCGTTAATGAAGTTGGCTGTCCCGTCGATGGGATCGACCGCCCAGAGAAATTCGTGACCAAGGCTGGGCCGGTGATCGATTTCCTCTCCGATGATATCGTGCGCTGGAAAGCATTCGCCCAGTCGCGAACGGATCATCGTCTCGACGCGGTCATCGATTTCCGACACCGGGTCCTTGAAGTGCGCCGCATCGTCTTGGGCACCCTTGTACTTGATCCGCAGCATGCCCCCCAGAGCTGCGCGGATTTCGGCGCCGCCCAGTTGAGCAAGTTCAACCGCGATGTCTTCGATTTCCGCGAGCAATGCCGCATCAGGCATTTCAAGGCGATCGTCTGTCATGAATTCCCCTTCGGGTCGAGTATCCTGACCCAGGTCGGACGGACACGTACATCGACAGTGCCAGTCAGGTTCTCGTTTGGTGATCGGTCATCGAGCCGGAAGGGCCGATCGTGCACCGTGATCCGAACAGAGGCGGCCTTATGTGGCGGGACCGGGCAAGGCCAGTCGTCTGGCCGCTTCATCCAGCGCAGCAAATCATCACGCTGCTCAGGCGTGATAATGACAACATCAAGAAGGCCGTCATCCGGGACCGCACCGTGCGCGAACGCGAGCCTTGAGCCAACCAGCCCGATGTTCATCGCCTCGACCATCAGACAGTCGCCTTCCCACTGCCATTCGTCGGTAGCGACTGCGCAGTGGAACGGTTGAGCCTCTTTCAGCGCCGCCTGAAATGCGGCACGGCCATTTGCCCGCTTCTCTGAAGGGCTGGCAGGCTCTTCCTCGGCTTCCTTGAAGGAATCAGTCAGCACGCCCGACCCCAGGGCTTCCAGGAATGTCTTGCATCCCCATGGGCCATCGGCTTCGCAGCGGTCGAGGCGGGTCCAGCAATCGATCGACCAGCGACGGGGAAGATCATGCCATTGGCCATCGATGCCTAAGGCATGGGCAATGTTGTTGGACCCGCCCAAAGGCAGGATGGCAATTGGTAAGCTGACGTCCTCGAGTGCCGACACGACATCGGCGACAGTGCCGTCACCACCTGCAGCTATGACCAAATCGACCGATGCCTTCATAGCTTTGACTAGATCATCATCCCCATGGGTGCAGTAGACCGTCTCGATCCCGGCGTCCCCCAGGACAGAGATAATCTTGTTTCTGGAAGTCGGGTGGGTGCCGGCATTAGAGTTGTGAACAAGAAGCGCGCGCATCGAGGCTCCGATAAAGTGTTGGATACGTCCATCGGCTACGCCCGGTATACCGCCGAGTTGCCAGGCTAGCCAAATGTGCCACTAAAACTTCCGACGAGACGGTGGTGACTGAGCTGGCCCAGTTCGGGCAGCCAAACCATCGGCGGGCCTGGTTCGACCGATGCTGCAGCGCGTCACACGCGGCGTTGATGACGGCATGGTTACGCGGGCCATCGGGAAAACCCTGGCCGAGGTTGATCGCCCCGGTTTTGCGCGCGCGCATCGATATCGCCTCGAAGATCGTGGTGGGCATGTCGCGGTAGATCGGGTTCATTGAGGTTCCTGCATGATTGCATGGCTGACAGGGAGTGCACTGCCCCATCCGCCTCTCTAAATCGGGCAGCTCTATATCTGGCAGCCATGCTGTCGAACAAAAGCTATTGTCCTCGAACGCAAATCGCGGCATCTCAAGTCCATCGGGGTCATCGCAACCCCCCGGTCAGGCATTCCGTGCCCAAGCGTTGCCTCTGATCTGCTTCTGCAACGATGAAGCAGTGGTGGAGGAATTGTAACTTGGCGACGACACAGACTAGTTTGACCCCGGCCTCGACCATCCCTGAATTTTCCGACCTGCTGCGTGTGTTCGCGCGGATCGGGTGCCTGAGCTTCGGCGGCCCCGCCGGGCAGATCGCACTGATGCACAGCGAGGTGGTCGAGAAGCACCGCTGGGTCGAGGAAGAGCAATATCTGCATGCGCTGAACTTCTGCCATCTGCTGCCCGGCCCTGAAGCGCAGCAGCTGGCGACGTGGATCGGCTGGCGACTTCACGGGTTCAAGGGCGGACTGGCGGCAGGGCTGCTGTTCGTGATCCCCGGGGCATTGCTGATGCTCGCGCTGTCGGCGCTCTATGCGCTCGCGGCCGACCTCGACTGGTTCGCCGCCGTGTTTCTGGGCATCAAGGCAGCCGTGCTCGCCATCGTTGTGCAGGCGCTGGTCCGCATCGGCGGACGCGCGCTCGATACCCGGTTCAAACAGGGTCTGGCGGTGGCAGCTTTCCTGGGGCTGTTCCTGTTCGACCTCCCCTTCCCTTTGGTCGTGCTGGGCGCGGGCGCACTGGGCATGATCGTCGCGGCGTATCGCCCCGCCTGGCTGTCGCTGAAACCTTCCACCGGCGAGGCACTCGCGCCGCGTCCATCGTTCGTCTCGATGGGGCGTACGATCCTGCTCTGGGGCGCGATCTGGGCACTGCCGCTGGCGCTGGTACTGGCGACTTTGGGGCAAGGCCATGTGCTGTGGGACATCGGCCTGTTCTTCTCGCAGCTCGCGATCGTCACCTTCGGCGGCGCCTATGCGGTGCTCGCCTATATGGCGCAGGAAGCGGTGCAGACCTTCGGGTGGCTGCAACCGGGCGAGATGGCCGACGGGCTGGGGCTGGCAGAGACAACGCCTGGGCCGCTAATCCTGGTCACCCAGCATGTAGGCTTTCTCGCCGCGTTCCGCTCACCCGAGCCATTCTCGCCGATCATGGCGGGGATTATTGGCGCGGCACTCACCACCTGGGTGACGTTCGCGCCTTGTTTCCTGTGGATCTTCACCTTTGCTCCTTGGATCGAGCGTCTGCAGCAGGCGACGCGGCTGAAAGGCGGCCTCGCAGCGCTGACCGCAGCGGTCGTCGGCGTGATCGCCAACCTCTCGGTCTGGTTCGCCCTGCACGTGCTGTTCGCGCGGGTGACGAGCACTGCGATCGGGCCATTGCGCATCCAGTGGCCTGATCTGGCCAGCCTGGACTGGCGCGCAGCCGTGCTGTCGGTGGCGGCAGCCTTCATTCTGTTCGCGCTGAAATGGAGCATCTTCCGCATGCTGGCCGTTCTGGCTGTTGCGGGGCTGGCGCTGGGAAGCTTGTAGCGCCGCACAGGGCGGGCATAAGCCAGGCCGTGCCGCGGGCTATAAAGGGACACGAATGGAATCGCTGACGAACATCTGGGTCACGGTTGGTTTGTTCGTGGTTGCGCTGATTTATGCCTCGGTCGGTCAGGCCGGGGCAACAGGCTATATCGCGGTGTTCGGGCTGGCGGGAATAGACCCGATCGCGATGAAGAGTGCCGCGCTGATGCTCAACCTCCTGGTTGCGGGAATCGGCACGTATCAGTTCTGGCGTGTGGGACGGCTATCCTGGTGCGACATCTATCCCTTTGCCGTCTTGGGCATCCCGTTTTCGCTGATAGGCGGCGCAACCCAGCTTCCCGGCAATGTTTATCTGCCGCTGGTGGGTGGCCTGCTGATCGTTGCTGCAGGCTTGATGGTGTGCAGCGCCGTTCAGCGCAAACAGCCTCAGGACATTGACGCCATCAAAGCGCCTTTCTGGCCAGCGCTCGCCACTGGCGCAGTTATCGGTTTTGTGTCGGGCACCACCGGTACAGGCGGCGGCGTATTTCTTGCGCCCGTGATTCTCGCCATGCGCTGGGGCACAGTCCGGCAGATGGCGGCCATCACCGCGGTCTATAATCTGATGAACTCGGGTGCGGCATTGCTTGGCAGCTATGTAACCTGGAGCCAGGTTCCTTCCGCCATGTCGTACTGGATCGTCGCAGTCGCGGCAGGCGGCGTGATCGGTGCGTTTGTCGGTAGTCGCCTGTTGCCGGATCGATGGATGCGGGGTGTCCTGGCGCTGCTGCTGCTCGCGGCGGGCGCAAAGATGATCGCCGGTTGAACGCCGGTTAGCAGAAACAGGGCAAAGCCTAGCTATCAGGCAATGACAAATTTTTTTGGCGGCTGCGCTTTTCGATGGGCTTGACGCCCATTCTCTACTGATATAGTTAGGTAACTGCGGATCGGGGTTCTGCCCCCATCCGCACTAAGGCCCAGATGAGGCCCGCGGCATTTGAATGGGAAGCAGCTTGCTCCGCGTTACCAAAGGCTAAAGCGCGCGATGCTGAAGGCGACAGCGCCAGGCACCGTGTTCCCCCCACATCTCTTTGGGGAGAAAACGATGCGAACGATCATGTGTAAGACCTGACACCCTGAACCGCTGTTCAGCGCGTCCATGCGCACGCCGCAGCTATAAGACATCACGACACCGGCACAGCAGCCCCGGCCATCGGCAACACGATGGCGCGGATTGCTCCGGCCTGTCTGTCTGAAGCCCGGCGTGCCCACATTCAGAACCTATTTGATGGCGGTTCCCCGTCTGGCGTCGGGGAAGCGAACGGTGCCTTATGCCTATCCAACCTGCCTTTACGACCGCCGACCTGGCGCAATATCCCGTTTCGATCCAGCAGAGCCTCGCAGCTCTTTACGGTCCATTCCCGAACCCCGTTGCAACCGCTCCACGCGCTCCGGTGATCCTCAAGTTCCCAGATCCTTGCGCTGACGACGCACATGATGGCGGCGTTTCGGGCACCTCTGTCTCCGCAAACCGGAGACGCGCGGCATGACCTATACATTCGAACTTAAGGCGCGGCTTGTCCGCAAGCGACGGTTCGCTGCCCTGCTGGGGTCGGTCGCAATCGCATTGCTGAGTGCTCACCCCGCTCATGCCGCCGAAGACCAGCCCGTCGCCGGAGAGACCGTTGCCAACGAGGCTGAGGCTGCTTCTGCTGCGATCGTCGTCACAGCGAGGCGGCGCGAGGAAAGCGCGCAGGACGTGCCGATTGCGCTCAGCGTGGTGGACAACACCCAGCTGGAGGCGACTGGCAACTTCACGCTCGGCCAGATCCAGCAGCTCGTCCCCAGCCTTCAGGTGTTCAGCTTCAACCCGCGCAACACCAATGTGAACATTCGCGGGCTCGGCTCCAATGTCGCGCTGACCAATGACGGGCTGGAGAACGGCGTCGGGGTTTACATCGACAACGTCTATTACGGCCGCGTCGGCCAGTCGCAGTTCGATCTGGTCGATCTCCAGCAGATCGAGGTGCTGCGCGGCCCGCAGGGTACGCTGTTCGGCAAGAACACGACCGCAGGCGCGATCAACATCACCACCCGCGCACCGGTGTTTGAGCCCGAGTTCCAGGGCGAGGCGACGCTTGGTGACTTCGGGTATCATCAGGTGCGTGGGTCTCTGTCCGGGCCGCTGATCGGCGATGTCGTGGCTTTCCGCCTGAGCCTGGCCGACACGCACCGCGATGGCTTTCTCTACAACGTCACCCAGCGCGCCGATGCCCAGAATTACGACAATTTCAGCGCACGCGGTCAGCTGCTCATTCGCCCCGCCAGCAACCTCGACATCAAGTTGATTGGAGACTTCTCCCGCCAGAAACAGGATTTCGTGCTCAACGTCTTCGCGGGCATCTTCTCCAACTACGACAACGGCGCAGTCATCCCCAACAACTTCCTTCAGCGTGCGGCACGGGCCGGATACTCACCTCTCCCCATCGACCCATTTGCTCGGATCGGGGAATCGGATTCGCCCTATCAGTCGAATATGGACAGCTATGGCGCTTCCGGCCAGATAGACTGGGACCTCGGCAATGCCGCGCTGACATCGATCACCGCCTATCGCTGGTGGGACTGGAACCCGGCCAATGATGGCGACGCGACCGCGCTGCCTATCGTCACCAAGGCGCAGCAGGCGAACCGGCAGCGGCAGTTCAGCCAGGAGGTCCGGCTGGCCTCTACCGGCAGGCAGACCGTCGACTTCGTGCTCGGAGCCTATTATTTCTGGCAGATCGTGCGTGGCTTCGGTGCCACCGCTTATGGCGCCAATGCTGCCAACTGGAACCTGCCGACCGTGCCCGCTGCCGTCGGCAACGCCGCGCTCAACGGCTTCGAGGCCAACTCGATCTCGACGCCCGAAACCAAGAGCCTCGCGCTGTTCGGTCAGGCCGACTGGAACATCACCGATACGCTGGCGCTGACCGGTGGTCTGCGCTTCACCAACGAGAAGAAGTCGGGCGCGTTCAGCCAGTTTCATGTTGCGGGCATCAACCTGGCCACTCTGCCCACAGCGCAGGCGGCCGCAGCACTTGCGATCCGCAACCAGTTCAATCCGGTCACCAGCTTCGAGACGAGCTTCACCGATAACAGCCTGTCGGGCCTGGTCAGCCTCTCGTGGAAGCCAACGCCGGAATTGCTGGCCTACGGCACCTACTCGCGCGGCAACAAATCGGGTGGGCTCAATCTCACCAATCTGCCCGCCGGTATCGACCCCGACGTTCGGCCAGAGAAGGTCGACAACTTCGAACTCGGCTTCAAGAGCCAGCTGTGGGACCGGCGCGTCACCTTCAACCTCGCCGGGTTCTGGACCGAGACCACCGATTACCAGACCGCGATCACCGAAGTCACGCCCGGCACGGTCAACGTCCGCCAGTATATCGCCAACATCCCCAACGTTCGCTCGCGCGGGATCGAGGCCGATCTGGTCGTCGCACCCAGCGAGTGGCTGAGCTTCACAGCATCGGGATCGTATGTCGATGCGACTTTCAGTAACTACCGCAACGCCCCGCAGGCGCCCGAGAACCTCAATCTCGGCGGTATCCAGGACCTCACGGGCCAGCAGATTCCCGGCGTGCCGAAGTTCACCTACACATTGGGCATCGATGCATCGCAGCCGTTGCTCGAACGCGATGGCCGCACGCTGGAGCTCTATGGCCACGCGGATTTCTCGCACCGGTCTTCGTTCAACACCACGGTCTCCCTGTCGCGCTATGGCGAGGTCGAGGGCTATGGCATCCTCAACGCGCGCATCGGCGTGCGTTTGGATGACGGCGCGATCGACCTGTCGATCTGGGCGCGCAACCTCACCGACACCGAATATTTCCAGACGCTGAGCCCGGCCAACACCGGCGCTATCACGGCGATCATCGGTGAACCCAGAACCATCGGCGCAACCTTGCGCACCAAGATCTGAAGGGAAACGCCATGGCAACGATCTTCCCCTTCCCGCACGCTCCCGCGTCAAAGCCGGTGCCAGACGAGCAACGCCTTTCCAGCTGGCGGCTGACGCGCTTTTCCGCAATCGCGGTGCCGGTCGCAGCAGCCGGGCTCCCGCTCGGGGTCTATCTGCCCCCGGTCTATGCGCAGGACCACGGTCTGTCGCTGACCACGATTGGCCTCATCTTTCTGGTCGGGCGGCTGTGGGATGCGATCCTCGACCCTTTCATGGGGGTGCTCAGCGACCGCACCCGCTCGCGCTTTGGACGGCGCAAGCCCTGGATCGCGGCGGGTGGCCTGCTGTTCGCCGCTTCGGGATACTTCCTGTTCTTCCCGCCGGTCACCGTCAGCGCTGCCTATCTCGCGATTGTTCTGTTCTTCTTCTACCTGGGCTGGACGGCGGTCCAGATCCCGTTCCTGGCATGGTCGGGGGAGATTTCGGGAAAGTACCACGAGCGCACCCGCATCGCGACGTTCCAGACCGTAGTCACCGCCAGCGCGTTGCTGATCACCCTCATCCTGCCGACCATCGCCGATCAGTTGCGGCCGGGCGACGGCAAGCTCAAGCTGGCGCTGATGGGCGGGCTGGTTGCGGTGACGATCCTGCCGGCGCTGTTCCTGACGCTGACCTCTTTCCGCGAAACACCGCCGCCGGTGCTGGTCGCCGCGCGCCAGCCCCTGGGGACAATCGTCCGCGCCGTGCTCGGTGACAGATTGCTGCTGCGGGTGTTGGGATCGGACTTTGCGGTGACCTTGGGCCAGAACATCCGCGCCGCACTGATCGTCTTTTTCGTCACCTTCTATATGGGTCGGCCCGAATGGGCGGCCGGGCTGTTCCTGTTCCAATTCGTCTTCGGCGTGCTGGCAGGGCCGATCTGGCTGAAGATCGGATACCGCCTTGGCAAGCACCGCACCGCGGTGGCGGGCGAGCTGGTGCAGGTGGTGATCAACCTGGGCCTGCTGCTGGTGACACCCGACAATATGGCGCTCCTGCTCGGCCTGACGTTGGCGCAGGGTCTGGCACAGGGTTCGGGCAATCTGATGTTGCGCGCGATCGTCGCAGATGTTGCAGACAAGCACCGCCTCGATACCGGCAACGACCGCGCCGGGCTCTACTATTCGGTGTTCAGCCTGGCTGGCAAATCCGCCACTGCGGTTGCCATCGGCATCGCGCTGCCATTGGTCGCCTGGCTCGGTTTCGATCCCAAGGCCGCCAATACGCCTGAAGCGCTCACCGGCCTGCTGCTGGTCTTCGCGCTTGGCCCGGCACTCGCCCACGCCCTGTCCGCCTGGCTGATCGCTGGCTTCCCGCTCGACGAGGCCCGCCATTCCGAAATCCGCCGCGAACTCGACGAGCGTGAAGCCGCACTCGTCCCCGCTGAATAACGAAGAGAGGAGCCCTCCATGACCTACCAGTCCTTTGATTTTGACAAATCACCCGGCACCGTCAGCCTTGAACCGCTGCAACCCAGCCTCGGTGCGCTGGTGACCGGTATCGACCTGCGGCAGCCGCTGTCCGAAGCGTATCGCATCGGGCTGAAAACGGCGCTGCTGCGATACCGGGTGCTGTTCTTCCGCGACCAGCATCTGACGCGTGAACAGCATATCGCCTTTGCTGCGAACTTCGGTTCGCTCGAGGTGCACCCGATCTTCTCGCACCCCGACTTCCCTGAAATCCTGCCTCTGGTGTCGAACCAGTTGCGCGAACGGTACAAGGGAACAACCGACAGCAACTGGCATACCGACACCACCTTTCGCCCCAATCCGTCGGCTGGCGCGGTATTACGCGCGATTGAATCGCCATCATTGGGCGGGGACACGGTGTTTGCTAACGCGGTCGATGCCTATGCGCAGTTGCCCGAGGCGATCCGCGAACAGATCGACGGCCTGACCGCGCTGCACGATCCCAGCATCTTCCTCAAGTTCCTCGATAGCGAAGAGAAGCGCGAGGCGCTGCGCAACGAATTTCCTCCGGTCGAACATCCGGTGGTCCGCAATCACCCCGAGACCGGAGAGAAAGCGCTCTATGTCAACTCGGTGTTCACGCGGCACATCGTCGGCCTCAGCCCGCAGGCCAGCACGGCCCTGCTCTCGCGATTGTTCGACCAGATCAAACGTCCCGAATTCCAGGTCCGCTGGAGCTGGAAGCCGGGGTCGATCGCCTTTTGGGACAACCAGGCGACCCAGCATTACGCTGTCCCCGATTATGATGAGCCGCGCCATATGGAACGTGTGACGATCGTTGGCGACCGTCCTTACGGTCCCGGCTCCCAAGCAACCTGACCGACAGGCCCCCCCGAACCCTCATTCGAACCAGGAGAAAACCCATGACCAATCCCATCAATAGCTTCAGCAATGCCGCCGACCCGCAAAGCCCGCTGGATATTGTCCCCGTCGCCGGACGCATCGGCGCCGAGGTGCGCGGTGTCGCGCTCTCGGGCGAGCTTGACGACGACAGCGTCGCTGCGATCAAGACCGCACTGGTCCGCCACAAGGTGCTGTTCTTCCGCGATCAGGACGGCCTTGACGATGCCCGGCACGAAGCCTTTGCCGCCCGTCTTGGCGATCCGGTGGCGCACCCCACCGTGCCGGTCGCGGCAGGATCGCACTACCTGCTCGATCTGGATTCGAAGGAGGGTTACGCGGCCTCCAGCTGGCACACCGACGTGACGTTCGTCGATGCCTATCCCGAAGCCTCGATCCTGCGCGCGATCACCATCCCACAGGCCGGCGGTGACACGCTCTGGGCCAACGGCGTCACCGCCTATGAAGAGCTACCCGAAGCGCTGAAGACGCTGGTCGATGGCCTGTGGGCGGTGCATTCGAACAAATACGATTATGCCGCCATCCTGGGCAGCAAGGATGCCAAACGGTCCGAGGAATACAGCAAGGTCTTCGCCTCGACCGTCTACGAGACCGAGCATCCGGTGGTGCGCGTCCACCCGGTCAGCGGGGAGCGCAGCCTGCTGCTCGGTCATTTCGTCAAGCAGTTCGTCGGGCTGAACAGCGCGGACTCGCAGCGGCTGTTCAACATCCTGCAGGATCACATCACCAAGCCTGAAAACACGGTGCGGTGGCGCTGGCGTGCGGGCGATGTCGCCATCTGGGACAATCGCGCCACGCAGCATCGCGCCATCGCCGACTTCGGCCTGCAACGCCGCACCCTGCGCCGTGCGACCATCGCCGGCAGCATTCCGGTCGGCATCGACGGCCGCCAGAGCCGCACGGTGAAGAAGGAACGCGCAGCCCAGCTCGAACCGGCCGAATAACCCTCTCTCCCACCCTGGCGACCCGTGCTTTCCCCCTTTCGGCACGGGTCGCCGCTTTTTTGTCACGCGAGACCCACGAAGGTTTGTCCATGTCCCTGACGCGCGCATTTGCTCTTGTTCTGGCGGCCAGCGGTCTGGCCGCACCGGCGGCTGCAAAGACACCCGAACCCCCCAACTTCCAGATCATCGTTGCCGATGATCTGGGCTTTTCGGACATCGGTGCATTCGGCGGCGAGATCGCCACGCCCCAACTCGACGCCCTGGCCTATCAGGGGCTGCGACTGACGGGTTTCCACGTCGCGCCAACCTGCTCGCCAACCCGTTCGATGCTGTTGTCGGGCACTGACAACCACCGTGCCGGATTAGGCACAATGGCAGAGCTCGTCGCGCCCAACCAGAAGGGCAAGCCCGGCCATGAAGGCTATCTGCGCCGCGATGTGGCAACGCTTGCCGAGATCCTGGCCAGCAGCGGCTATCGCACCGTGTTTTCGGGCAAATGGCACCTCGGCTTGACGGCTGAGCAGGATCCCTTCGCGCGCGGGTTCCAGTCGAGCTTTGCCCTGCTCCAGGGTGGCCACAATCATTTCGGGCTCGGCGCATCCGAGCGAAAGGGCCCCACGACCTACACCCGCAATGGCGAGGTGGTGAACAAACTGCCGGACGATTTCTATTCCTCCGACTATTTCGCGCAATCCCTGGTCGCCCAGATCGGCAAGCAAAGCAGCGAGGAACCGTTCTTTGCCTATCTCGCCTTCACCGCACCGCACTGGCCGTTGCAGGCCCCGCATGCCGATATCGAGAAATACAAGGGCCGCTATGACGCAGGCTATGAGGCGTTGCGCAAACAGCGGATCAAGCGCCAGATCGCGCTGGGTCTGCTCGACCCCAAGACACCGGTGCACAAGGCCGACAGCCGCACCCCGCGCTGGTCATCGCTGAGCGCCACCGACAGGGCAATCGCAGCGCGCGATATGGAAATCTACGCGGCGATGGTGGACCGGATGGACCGCAACATCGGCTTGGTGATCGACCATCTGCGCAACATCGGCGAACTCGACAACACCGTCATCCTGTTCATGGCGGACAATGGCGCTGAAGGTGTCGACTTCGCCAGAAGCGAGCTGCCATCGGTGAAGCAGCGGCTGGCCAATGCGGACAACAGCTTCGCGAGCCGCGGCACGGCAGCGTCCTACGTCGCTTATGGTCCCGGCTGGGCGCAGGCAGCGACGGCCCCGTCCTGGCTGTACAAGGCTTATGCAACCGAGGGCGGGACGCGCGCGACCGCCATTCTGCGCTATCCTGGCCTTGCGAAACAGGCTGGCGTTGCTCGCGAATATCTCAGCGTAATGGACATCGTCCCCACGTTTCTGGACCTGGCCGGCGTTGCTCATCCTTCCGAAGGTGACAACCCTGATGGCATCCAACCGGTGCGGGGTCGCAGCTGGAGCGACTGGTTGCGCAGCCGCTCCGACCGCGTCTGGCCGGCAGATGTCGCCATCGGCACCGAACTGTTCGGTTCTCGCGCGGTGCGCAGGGGCGACTGGAAGCTGGTGGACACCGGAGACGGGCGCTGGCGGCTGTTCAATATCGCAGCTGACCCTGGCGAAACACGCAACCAGGCCAGCCGCCAGCGCGCCATCCACGCCTCGCTTGTCGGTGAATGGGATCGTTACGCCAACGATGTCGGTGTCATCCTCCCCGACCAGACGCTGTACCGGCCATGACCCCGAATTCAGGCAGGCTTGAGCCCGTGCAAGAGGTTCAGAGCAGATGACGGAGACTTCTGAAGATCGCAGCTCAGCTCAAGAGGAAAGGCGGGCTTTCATCCAGCAAAGCCTGCCCACCATTGCCGACGCATTGCTCAGCGTGGATTACGGTTCGGTGACGATTAATCTGCGAGCGGGCAAAGTTGTGCTGCTCGAAGTGACCCGCCGCGAGCGGTTTGAGGCGGAGGAGCAGCAACCATGATCATGCTTCAGGTTTGGACACTTTGACCAGAACCGCGCTTTTGGTCCGCCATGTTCCCTATGAGGGGATCGCCGGCTTTCGCGAGCCGATCGAGCACGCAGGCTTTGCGATCGACCGGGTCGATGTGACCGACCCCGGGTTTGCCGATATCGACTTCGATGCGCCCGATCTGGTGGTTCTCATGGGTGGCCCCATGGGGGTGTACGACCGCGATGAGCACCCCTGGGTCGCGCACGAGATCGAGCGTGTGGCCTGCCGATTGGCCAGGGATCGCCCCACCCTTGGCATATGTCTTGGCGCCCAAATGATTGCCGCCGCGCTTGACGCGCGAGTCTATCCTGGTGGCGTCCACGAGATCGGGTTCACACAGATCGAGCTGACCTCATCGGGCCAGCAAAGCCCGCTGACCCATCTGCAGGACACCCCCATCCTGCAATGGCACGGCGATACGTTCGATCTGCCCCATCGCACCGAATGGCTGGCGAGCAGCGCGACCTATCCGCACCAGGCGTTCCGGCGCGGCCCCGGGTTGCTGGCGCTGCAGTTCCACGCGGAGATGGGGCTCGATCCGCGCGTTCATCACTGGATCGCCGAATCGGGTCCGTGCCTGAGTGCGCAAAATATCTGCGAACGCCGACTGGCGCACGACTACGACCAGCTCGGCCCCTCTGCCGTCGCCGCCGGACAGGCGATGATCGCGGAGTGGCTTGGAGGCCTCAACTAAGCCGAAGGCCTCAACTCGTGCGGGCGCTCGTAGTTGTGCTGACGCAGACTGCGTCCACATGCCTTGACGCCGCGTTCAACTGACGCCTTCCAACAGGATGGCGCACCAGAACCTCATCTGGCCACAAAACACTTGTCTATTAAAAGAATAGAGAATATCTTGTGATGGTCGGTTGATGCCATCTTGGCCTTGGCCGCACCGGTGCCCAAGCGCCGGTAAAAGAAAACGCAAAGGAGATGTTTGATGTCAGCCTTTCGTACTCGTGACCTGCAGGAGCCTACGATCCTGCTCGTGCCCGGACTGGACAACAGCGGCCCTGCCCATTGGCAGACACACTGGGAGCTCCAGTGGCCGAACTGCCACCGTGTCGATATGGGCAACTGGTCGCTTCCCAACCGCAATGCCTGCGTCAACCGCCTGAACCTGGCCATCCGCCAGACCCAAGGACCGATCGTTCTGGTCGCCCACAGCCTGGGCTGCCATGCGGTCGCTTGGTGGGCGGCGCTCGAGCGGCCGACGTCCCAGGGTCCCGTCGTCGGTGCACTGCTGGTGGCACCGCCTGAAGTCGACAACGCACCGAGCGATCCCCGGCTCAATGCGTTCGCACCCTCCGCCCGCGGCGTTCTGCCTTTCCCCTCGATTCTGGTGAGCAGCCGCGACGATACGTATATATCCCCCGATCGCGCCTATCGCCTCGCGAGTTTCTGGGGCAGCGATCATGTCGATGCCGGGCGTCTGGGCCATATCAATGCAGCATCCGATATCGGCGACTGGGCGGCGGGCAAGTCGCTGCTGATGCGGTTGCTCGATGGCGTCGAAGCGCAGGCCGACAGATCTGAGAGGGCTACGCCTGTCGCGCCCGCTCCCGGTTGGCCGCGCGATGTAACTCTGTAAGACAACAGCATATCGACGGGGGAATGGATGTGCTCATCCATTCCCCCGTCACCGTGGCGAGATAGTCTTACGCCAGGGCTTTGTAGATACTGAACACACTGGTCACCGTCAGCACGACGCCAACCAGCAGCAGCAGGGCGCGGGGTTTAACGCGCTTGGCCAGGAGCGCCCCGAATGGAGCCGCCAGCACCCCGCCAATCAGCAGGCCGATGGTCGCATTGGTGAACGCCTCGAACCCCAGGGCCAGGATGAACGTTACCGAGATCGAGACGGTCAGGAAGAATTCCGACGCGCTCACCGTACCGATCACCTTGCGCGGTTCGCTGCCCTGGATCAGCAGGTTGGAGGTGACCACCGGACCCCATCCGCCGCCGCCTGCTGCATCAAGGAAGCCTCCTGCAGCGCCAAGCGGCGCGACGATGCGCGGATCCTTGAACTTGTTCGGCGGGAATTTCCATGCGCGATACAACAGCAGCACGCCAACACCCGCAAGATAGGCCATCACCAGCGGACGGGCGACCTCGGCATGGATGTTGGACAGAATATAGGCTCCGAGAACTCCGCCGCCGATCCCCGGCAGCACCAACCTGCTGAACAGCTTCCAGTCGATGTTGCGATGCCAGGCATGGCTGAGGCCTGATGCGCCGGTTGTGAACACCTCTGCCAGGTGCACGCCCGCCGAAGCCTGCGCGGGCGGTACGCCCAGCACCGAGACGAGCAGCGTGCTGGAGATGACGCCGAACGCCATCCCCAGCGCGCCATCGACCATCTGCGCGGCAAAGCCCGCGAGAATAAAAGGCCAGATATCGGCGGGGTTCAGGATACTCAGGTCCAGCATGTCTGGTCCCTTTCTTGGCTGGAGGGATCAGAAGCTGGAGGCAAGCGTCAGGCCAAAGGTCCGCGGGTCGCCGGGTTGCCCTGCGATCAGCCCGGTGTTGCCGCCAGTGTTGGCCGCGAGCTGCTCGAAATAGTTGACGTCAAAGGCGTTGCGCACCCAGGCGAAGACGTTGAGCCCGTCATCGGTGCGATAGCCCAGCCGGAAGTTGGTAAGCGCATAGCCATCGATGTCGGTGTAGATCGAGCGCGAGGGGTTGGACGAGAATTTGGAGCGGTAGTTGCCGTCGAACCCGACATAGGCAAAGCCGTCGAGCCCGAAGATCGAGGCAGGCGCGTTGGCCTCTGCACCATAGGAAAACGCCCAGTTGGAGATACCGGGCAGCCATTGGCCCGAGATATCGCAGTTCGCCGGGCTGAGCGCACCTGGCACGCCGGCGGCTCCGGGCACCTGTGTGCCGGTGACAGTGGTGCCACCAGCCAGTTCGGGCGGGCATGGCGCGTCGACGAAGCGGACGTACTCATGGTCGGTATAGGCGCCGCTGACATAGGCGTTGAACCGCTCGGACGGCCGCACGCTGAAATCCGCCTCGATCCCGCGCACCCGCACCTTGCCCGCATTGGCGAGGTATCCGCGCAGCACGCCCAACTGGCCGTTGTTGACCGTCGCCTGATAGTCGCTGATCTCGGTCCAGAAGCCGGCAAGGTTGAGCGTCGCGCGGCGGTCCCAGAACTGGGTCTTCAGACCGACCTCGAAATGATCGACCTTTTCGGGCGCGACCGAGCCTGCCGCGAGCAGCGGGTTGCCCGCCGCGTCGTTCGGAACCCCCGACAGGTTGATGCCGCCGGTTTTGAACGTCTTGGCATAGGTCGCGTAAGCGCGCACATCGTCGGACACGCGATAGGCCAGGGTCAGGTCATAAGACAGGTTCCAGTCGCTGAACTCGGGCTCGAAGAACTGCGGGGCGAGCACCCCGCGTTGCGCGACGATCCAGGGGTCGGTGGAAAACGGCCCGTTGAAGGTCACCAGCTGGCGGGTGCCGTTCGAGGCCGTTCCCGTCACCACCGAGTTGTACGATCCGGTCTTCTTGTCGTAATTGATGCGGATGCCCGGCTGGATGGTCAGGGCATCGGTGACCTTCCAGCTGAGCTGGCCGAAGGCGGCGACGCTGGTGTTCTTGAAGCCGATATCGTTGTTGGCAACCAGCCCGTTGAGCACCGCCGGATTGCCCGCAAGCGGGCTGTTCGGGGCGAGCAGCCAGCGGCTGGCGGCGGTGCCCTGCTCCTGGATGCCCTGCGTGTCGATGGTCTGATAGAAGCCGAACACGCCTGCGACGAAGTCGATGCGGTCGCCCAGCGACCCTGCATAGCGCAGCTCCTGCGTGAACTGCTCCTGCTGCGAGGGGTTGTTGACCTTGAGCGTGATCGGCAGGCCGGTAAAGTCGCGGTCGTTCGACGGCGTCCAGTCCCAGAAGCGCCAGGCGGAAACCGAGGTCAGCGTGCCGGGGCCGACATCCCATTCGACCTTGAGCGATGCGCCACCCAGGATGCTCTTGGCGCTCAATTCGGCATCGACATCGGTCACCCGGTCGAACGCATCGAGGCTGGGCGGGGCATAGCCGAACGCCGCCGACAACGCCGGGAACTGGCGATTGGCGGGGCGCTGGGTGCTGCCATAGCGCGCATAGATCTGTGCGCAGCATTCGGGGTTCTGGCGGTTGTAATCCCCCGCCAGCGTGACCTTCAAGCTATCGCTCGGCTTCCACAGCAGCGTGCCGCGAAGCCCCAGATTGTTGAGCTCGTTGACGTTCGTGCCGGTGGCAACGTTGAAGATCGTGCCCCGCCGGTCGGTGGTCGCAACCCCGAAGCGCACCGCGAGGTTATCCGACAGCGGCCCGGAGATCGACGCCTTGGCCTGACGGAACTCCAGATTGCCTGCGGTCACCTCGGCCCGCCCCTCGAAATCGAAGCTCGGTTCCTTCGAGGTGATGTTGATTGCGCCGGCGGTGGTGTTCTTGCCATAAAGCGTGCCCTGCGGTCCGCGCAGCGTCTCGACCTGCGCGATGTCGAGGAAATCGAGCGTCGCCACCGCCACCCGGCCGACGAAGACATCGTCGATATAGATGCCCACGCCCTGCTCGATGCCATCGTTGGTCAGGCCGAACGGCGCGCCGAGCCCGCGGATGTTGATCGCCGAGTTGCGCGGGTTGGAGGAATAGAACTGCAACGTCGGCTGCAGCTGAGTCAGCCGGCTGATGTTGAAACTGCCGGTGTTGTCGAGCGTCGTCACATCGACCACCGACAGCGCGATCGGCACGTCCTGTGACGATTCTTCACGCCGGCGGGCGGAGACGATGATCACGTTGTCGGGCTGCTGCTGGGCTTCCGCGAGGCTGTCGGCCTGCACGTCGGCTGCGGCTGCAGCGCCATCGGTTTCAGCAGCGATTGCCGCAGCCTGAGCCGCGAGCGCGATGGCCAGCGCCGCAACCGACGTGCGCGCGATAATGGAAATGGACATTTGGAAAGACCCCCAAGGATGGAAGTGCTTCCGGCTGTCCGGTCGGCACGGCTGTATGGCTGTTGCAAAAGGCGTGACCTCAGAAAAATGCCGGTCCGGTGTCCCAGTCCCGGAAGTCGAGGGAATTTGAGATGTCGATCAGCTGAAGCGCTGGCGTTCGGTCACATCCATCTGGACCAGCTTGCCATCGTGCACGGTCAGCACCACCGCGCCGAAGCGCAGCTTCGAAATGGCATCGGCGATTGCTGTGATGGGAACATCGCGCCGTGGAGCAACAGGCGACTCGGGAAGCTTGGATGGTGGCATCGAAAAACCCCTATGAAACTGGTGCGGACCGGCTGCATGCAGCGTGGCCCGCAGACATAGAGCTAATCTCTACCATTTGAGTTGGCAAGATCGTTTTAATTGGCAGGACCTCAAACTGCGGTGGCAGGCCCGAACGGCGGGACAGGCTGAATGTGATGAGCCAGAGTGATCTCGTCGAGGATTTGTGCTGTTTGGTCGCGCACCTTTAGCATCAACGCTCGCAAGCGGCAGTCATCCTCTTCCAGACAATTCTTGCACTTTTCATAGGCATAGCGGCTTGCGCAGGGCACCAACGCTAAAGACCCTCGGGTCAAGCGGACGATATCGCCATAGCGGATATCCACCGGAGGCAGACCCAGCGCATAGCCGCCATCCTTGCCGCGATGCGACTGTACCAAGCCGGCCCGCGCCATTTCTGACAGGATTACGGTCAAGAACTTGGGCGGTATGTTCTGGGCAGCGGCGATTTCGTCAAGCTGCACGAGGCCTTGGCCATAGTGGTCAGCGAGGTGCTGCAGCGCACGGATCGAGTAGCGGACTTTCTGACTTAACATCGCAAATAGCTACGCCCTCAAACAGGCTGCATCAATACATGGAAGGTAATGCACGACGCGATCCGCGCTGCCTGCACTGCAGCCTAACCGGATGGAGCAGACCTAGGACATATTGCGGGACTACGCTGGAGATCCGGCTAGTGTTGTATCCGTCGGCTAATCACCAACGTGGCCTTGGCACCTGCTATTCGTAATGCCGCCAAAACTGGCGCGATCTCCAAACGTCCCCTTACAGTGCTAGAGCGTCTGCTCCCGCGTCAACCCGTCATTCGGAATGTCGGCTTCGTCCCAGACCTGGACCGTCCGGTCGGCTGGTGGCCCCGCTCCGGGAAGGTTAACTTCCGGAGGCTCGGTCGGGTACAGGCAGTGAACCAGAGTAGGGCGAAGGACTGCCGTGGCTATTCAGCTTCGCCCAAAACTTTCTCAACACACCCGTCTTCCTCACACCCCAACGTCCTCTCCGCCATCCACTGAGGCACGCCCCAGCTTTCAGGCAGCGATCGTGCGATGGCACCTGGCAGAACAGACCAGAGCAAGATCCCGGCGACAAAACCACCGGCAGCCGCCCCGACAAGCCGCCTGCGCTGATCCTGCGTGGCACGAGCCCTGAGGACTATCCCGTCCACCTGTCCCAGCGCGCGGACAAGTCCATTATGTGCTTCGCTCAATAATTTTTTGTCCTCGCCACGGGCTTCAACCGCCAACCGCTGCAGTTCATCTGCCATCGCCACCGGGGTCAGCTTCATTGCCGGTCGGTTGCCGATGGCGGTCAGTTGTTGGTTTAAGTTGCTCAACCGCGAGTCCATGTCGCCCAGCGTGTCGGTGTAATCCGGCATGTTTCCACGCTCGGCAGCCAGGCCTTCGATCGCTGCCTGCAACAGCGATATGCGCCTGCCAAGCTGGTCAAACGCCATCGCAGCGTCGTCTGCTGTTTCATGATCCGGGATATTTGGAACGAGGTCAGGCATAGCGCCACGCTACATCCCCATGCCCAGCCCACGCGAGAAGCCGAGCAATTTCTGGAGGTCCTGAGACAGCGGTTTTGTGCTCATGGCGTCCAGCCCCAGTTGCGGGCGCCGACCAGCCAGCAGAGACTCAAGCTGCGGATCGCGCTCGAGCCCCTTTGCCATGTCGACCAGAGAGGCCCGGACCTTGTTCGAGGCAGCGACATTCGGGGTCTTCCTGAGCTTTTTGTAGTGCGCCGTTTCACGTTGCCATGAGTCGACGAACGCAATGGCACGCCGCTCATTCTGAGCCGCAATGCGCTGCTCCCTGATGCGCATGCTCGCCTGCCGCTCCATCGCGCTGATTGCGCCAGCCGTGCGGCCCTGCGCTGCGTCAGCGATGAGGGATCGATCCGCGTTCATAGCTTTGCGCATATCTTCGGCTCCACCAGAGCAGACAGTGTCGAGTTCCTGTTTCGCGTTGTCGAACGCCTTGCGCTGATGGACCAGGGGCTCGAAGCCCTGTTCCTTCATGCGGACGATTTCCTGCGCCGCCTTGCCGTAGCGCGTGACGGCTCGCTCCAGTGGCGTAGGCGCGGCAGGCTCGGCTGCCGCAGATGCATTAAGTCTGAGTCCTGCGAACATGTTGCGTCGCGGCTGCTCTGGCTGCCGGACATCCTCCCTGCCCTGCTGTTGCCGCTGGCCTGCCGCTGTCTCCGCCTGCCGCGCGTAGTCACTGGCCATGTCCTTGCCGCGCTCGCGGCTGAGCGTGCGCACCAGCGCTTTGCGATCGGCAAAGTCATCCTTGCCATGATGCAGATCGACCTGGGTGCGGTGCCGCGACAGCGCAACATAGGCCCCATGGCTATCCATGCCCGGCGTTGCCAGCAGTTTGACCTGATCGACCGTCATGCCCTGCGCCTTGTGGATCGTCGCCGCATAGCCGTGATCGATATGGGCATAGTCCTTGAGGTCGAACGCCACCGCCTTGCCATCGTCAAGCTTCACCGACATGCGCATCTGGCTGACGCTCTCAACGGTGCCGAGTGATCCGTTCTTCACGCCGAGCGAGCGTTCGTTCTTCAGGAACATAACCCGATCGCCATCGGCAAACTGGCGCGCGCCACGCTCAACCTTGAGCGCAACGTCCCCGCCAAGATCGCCGCTGGCCCTAACCTTCTCGCGCACAGCCTCGTTGAGCGCCCGGACCTCGTCGTTGGTGTGCGTGAGGATGATCCGGCTGGCATCGGGTTTTGCCTGCCGGTCCCGATCCCAGGCATCGACAAGCGCGACGCGTGCAGCCTCGCGCGTTTCCGCCACATGGACATGTCCGGCTTCCTCATAGCGACCAAGCGCCTCACCGGTCCTGCCGGTGGCAAGCTCGCGCGTCGCCTCCCGCTGCCAGTCCACCTGCTGTCGGCGGATCGAGGCGATCTCCACCGCACCATGCCGCTCGGCCGCAGCGCGGAACGCAGCGCCTGCCTCGATCGCCTGCAGCTGCTGCGGATCGCCTACCATCACGACCTTCGCCCCGTGCTGCTGAGCATGCGAGACGACGCGTTCCATCTGCCGCGTGCCCAGCATCCCGCCCTCATCGATGACGAGGATGTGCTTGCTGGTGAGCAGCTCCCTGCCCTGCCCCCATTGGTGCTCCAGGCTGGCCAGCGTGCGCGACGGGATGCGCGATCCATGCTCCAGACCTTCCGCAGCAATGCCGGAGAGTGCTGCCCCCTGCACCGTATAGCCAGCGCGCTGCCATGCCTCGCGCGCGACGCCCAGCATCGCACTTTTCCCCGTTCCGGCATATCCGATGACGTTGCTGATACCTTTGGCGGAAGTCACATGCTCCAGCGCCCCGCGCTGCTCGGCGGACAGATCCAGACCGCGCGCCTTCGCATTGGCAAGTGCAACTTCCCGATAGCGATCGGGAACAGCATGGCTGCGCCGCGCTTCAAGCCGGATCGTAGCGCGCTCAAGCCGCTGCTCGGTCTCAAGCATCTCGCGCGAAGTGAACCGGTCATTGCCCTTGCCATCCTTGCCCAGCGCAAAAAGCTCGGGCGATGCTTTCACTGCCGACATCACCGCATCGAACTGCTCCTTGTCGGCGCTGTGCCGGTGGGCAAACATCGCAAGGTCGCGCGTCGTAAACGTCGCCTGCTGATGCGTGATAGCGTTTAGCGCAATGCTCGGATCGGCGATGATTTTCTCGCCGTTCGATCGCGCAATATCGGCATGCTCGGCCAGCCGTTCTGGCGAAAGCCCCTCGCCCGCCATGCGCGAGGCTGCCGCGCCGATCTTGGACTGAGGTTCCAGCTCGATGCCCTGCGCTGCCAGCGAGCGATGATCGATGCGGGCATCGATATCGAGCTCGGCCATGCGCTGGTTGGCATGGGTGGCCCATGCCTCGCGCCAGTGGGTGAGCAGCTCGGTGCGGTTCCAGTCGCGAACTTTTGGACCGAACGTTGCGCTTCCGCCCTCACCAACAACAATCTCGCGCATGGTCAACATGACATGCGCGTGTGGCTTCGCTTCGCCATCCGCGCCGATATCCCAATGCACATTGAGATCGGCGATCATGCCACGATCGACAAACTCTGCTTTGACAAAGTCCCGCGCCAGTTCGATCGCCTGCGCCTTCGTCATCTCCCGGGGCAGTGCAAACTCGATCTCGCGCGCCAGCTGTGCGTCCTTGCGCAGTTCCGCTGCCTCGACATCGTTCCAGAGCTTTTCGCGATCCTGCCAGGCGTCGTTGGCCCCTTCGGGCAGCATGACCTCGCTTTGGACGACACCGGCTTTGTTGGTGAAGTCATGGGTGCGCCCAAGCCGGTCATCGTGCAGCTTCTCGCCAGCACGATAGGCGGCAGCCGCAAGCGCAGACGATCCTGCAGCGCGGGAGATGGCTTTGGCCGAGAAGTGGAAGATCGCCATGGCGACCATCCATTTACGCCAAACGAGCGACGTCGGCACGACGTATAAGCGCGCCCTCCACCGATCTGGTCGCTTACAATTTGACGGGGTCTCACGATGACCCAGCCTGTTGTCTGCGGGACGGGAGAGGGATAGCTGGTTGGTCCTTCACCGACAACGGAAGGATGCCAGACATGCGAAAACCACGCGATTATGACGCCGAGTTGCAAGCTCTCAATGACAAGGCCAAGCAGCTCAAGACCCGCAAGCAGACCCAGCTTGGCGAGGTCGTCATTGCCACCGGGTCCGATGCGCTGGGCGCCGAGGTTCTAGCGGGCGTTCTGCTTGCCGCAATCAGCAATGACGATCTCTCACGAAAGGAGGCCTGGCGCAAACGCGGCGCTGCTTTCTTTCAGGGCAGCACCAATGCTCGCCGATCAGCTGGCCAAGACACTGGCAGCACACAAACGATCGATCCAGGCACGCAACCGGCTGCTGGCACACCGCGCGCGGCATGACATGCGCGACTGGAGGGTCAGACGGCGCGAACGGACACGGCAACTTATCGAGCTCGGCGGGCTGATTGCCAAGGCGGAGCTCATTGACCTGACCGATGACGATCGCGCGGTGATCCTCGGTCTGCTGATCGAGGCGGCGGCCAAACTCAAAGGCGATAACCGCGATCAGCAGCTGCTGCTCTGGCGCCGCCGAGGCTCACGGGCGTTCGCGCAGAATCAGTTGGCGCAGCAATGATGATCGCGCATAGGCTTGACCCATGAACGGGGCAATCAACCAACTGGTGCTGAGCGTGCTTGCGCGTGCGCCGCAATGGGTGAAGCAGGAAATGCTGTCACCTGACCTGATCGTACGCGCGAGAGCCGAAGAGACGCTGGCAGCGATGATCAGCAGTGCGCTGGACGAAAGTCAGACTGCGGAAACAGATAACCGAGCGGCCTGACAGCAACTGCCTGGCGATGCTTATGTGCTGCTGGCCTTCCGGGGCCGACCGCGACCATTTGCTCCTAGTCCGATCTGTTTCGCCAGAACGCTGCGCCGCTCGGCATAGTTCGGCGAGACCATCGGATAGTCTTTGGGTAGATTCCACTTGGCTCGGTAGTCATCGGGCGTCATGCCGAAGTTGACCATGAGATAGCGCTTGAGCATCTTCAGCTGTTTCCCGTCTTCGAGGCAGACCAGATAATCAGGCTTGATCGACGTCCGGACCGAGACGGCTGGCTTTTGCTCGGCCTGCGGCTCTGGCTCTGGCTCCTGATCAAGGCCGGAAAGCGAAGCGTGCACGCTGCCGATTAACCCTGCGATATCGGATACCGACACGCTGTTGTTGCGGACGTGCGCCGCAACAATATCAGCCGTTAGAGCGACAAGCATTTCGGTATCAGCCATCGGTAATCCTCTTAGATCAGAGGCTCACTCATTGGCCTTTTGATCGAGCAACGCAATACGTTCCGAACAGATGGCGTGCACCGCGCGGCCAAGCTCTTCGACACAGCCGCCAAGCCAAAGCAGCTCCTCTTCGGTGATGCGGTAATGCTTAGAGTAGCGGGCCTTCACATAAGCCTCTTTGAGTTTCTCGAACCGCGCGCGATCGATACGCGTATCGCGCGGCCAGGCATCGACCAGACGCATGTCAATGCGTTCGGCCTGCGTGCGGAGAAACGCCAGATTGTGAACATATGGCGTGTAAAATGTGCAGACCAGCAGAACGCAGTGATAAAGGGTTTCTGCGGTTTGATGGAGCTCAAATGCAGTCTCTTTCAGGTGGCTCTTTTCCAGCCCAAACTTGGCAAAGTCATGCCGGCGAATTGCTGCAGGAAACCACTCGTCAAAATACTCGCGCGCCATGGCCAGCGCCTGCTCAGGCGTCTTGGGCTTCGGCGTATGCAGCGCGCGGTCATCGGCCTCGTGTAGCGCGATGCCGTCTTTGGCCACGTCCATGAAGAAATACCGGCCATGGGCCAGTCCGTCGTTCACCTCCTGCAAAGTGTGGACTATGAAGTTGACCGGCGTGTGCAGCGTCCGGTCGATGGCGAGTTCACGGATCAGCCGGTCTTCGAGCTTCAGCCAGTAATCGACACGCTCGGTCAGCCGCTTGTCGTTGACGATGATCAGCAGGTCAAAATCGGAGCGATAGCCTTTGGCCGTGTGTGGCTCATCGACCCAGCCACCGCGGGCGTAGCTGCCGTAGAGGATCAGCTTTTCGATCCGTCCCTTCTTCTTCCACTGGTGCGTGGCGAGCGCCAAGGCATCTTCGAACTCTTCGAAGATGATCTGCTTCACGCGCTCAAGCTCGCGCTGCTTGTTGGCAGGAAGATGATCGATGTCGGTTCGCATGGTCCTGTTTACCCTGTAGATGCACGGGTCGATTGGCAAGGTGGAAGCTGGCCATCATCGCCAGAACTGCCACCACTTGTGGTGGCGTTCGTGCATGTGCCGGTCGAGGATCCGCAGCGCGCCTGCAAAGTGATGTTCCACTTCGGCGACAGTGACGCCGTGCATTTCTGCAACCTCTGCATAGCTGCGCTCATCGACGCGGATGCCGAGAAAGATCTCGCGCTGCATCGGCGACATGTTGTCGACGGCGCGCTCGGCGCGGCGCAGCTGCCGCCGCTGCGCTCGGGAAAGACGCGGGCTCATGCTGCGTCTGCCGTGAAGGCCAGCAGATAATCCGCGGCCTTGCTGGCTGCGCTCGCCGCGCGGAAGATCGCCTTGTCATCCTCGCGCAGGACGGCGAGCCAGGATGCGATGTAATCGCTGTGACGGACGGTCGGTGCAATGCCGAGCGACGCGCAGGTGAACGCAGCTGCCATTTCGGCAACAAGCTCTTCGCGGGCATAGGGTGCAGAGCCAAAGCTGCCCTTCTGATCGCGGTCCAGCCTGCTGGCATGACCGGTCCAGTGACCGAGCTCATGCAGAGCGGTGCGGTACCAGTTGATCGGCTCGTGATAGGCGGTCTGTGGCGGCACCTGCACGAGGTCATGCGCCGGGCTGTAGAACGCGGCATCGCCGCCGATGTTGAACGTTGCACCACTGGCGCTGATGATCGCATCAGCTTCAGCTATGGCGAGCACCGGATCGGTCGCAACCCGCGCTTCGGTCATGTCCTCGGGCAGACCTTCGCACTGGTCGATGTTGAACACCGTGAACCGCTTGAGGAAAGCAACTGTTCTGGCTTCGCGGTCTTCGCCGCGTGCCTGCTCAGCTTCTGCCTTGGGCGTGAACCGGTCGGCGTAGCAGACGGTCGTGCCCTTCTCGCCCTTGCGGACATTGCCGCCGGCGGCCTGTGTCTGGCGATAGGTCAGCCAGCGCTGAGAACCGTAACCCCTCATGACCACTTCGGCCCAGAGGATCAGGACGTTGATGCCCGAGTAGCGGCGGTCGGTTGCTGCGTTGTGCGGCATGGTGCAGCCGCAGAGCGATGTGTCCCAGGGCTGGACCCAAGGAAGCCGTCCCTGCTCGAGCTCGGCGATGATGCGTTGTGTGACCTCGGTATAGAGGCTGTTACGGGTGGTAGCGTGTTCCATGACCTTGTCTCCTTCCATCCGGCCCCGGCCCGGAAGGGGCGCTGGGGGGCGGCGAAGAAGAGCTGGCAGCCACGCTGCAACGGACAGCGCGCATGCCGGAGGCACCGAAACGCATGTGGAGGACCCGCAACGCGGGTTGCGCGCTGTCCTGGCGTGGCTAGAGGCAATTGACGGCCCCCGGTGTCCCGCCCGAGCGGGGCAAACGCCGCAGCTTTGCTGCGACCGCAGATGCGCTGCTGAATGCTGAAATACAGTGAGATGCCGTGAGCAGAAATATTCTGCTTACGCCGCCATTTCCGGCACATGCCGGCAGCGCTCCCCTGCCCTAATGCCAGCGACAAAGCCGCATGTGGCTCGATTGACGCGCAGCGGCACATCGCCAATCTGTGTCGCAGGCAGGGGCAGATCACATCACAGGATGGAGACAATGGCCATGGCATCCCACGCACCCGACAGGTTCCTGAGGCTCAACACCGTGCTTGATCGCACCGGGCTTTCCAGAGCGACGCTGTACCGCAAGATCCAGGCGGGTACGTTCCCCCGGCAGGTCAAACTCGCCGAGCGATGCTGCGGGTGGCGGGAATCGGCTATCGAGGAATGGCTGCAGAACCCGATGTTCTATGAGGTTGCTGACTGAGCAGGCAGACCCAAGCGAGCCCGAAAACGTGCTGGAAGGCTGTCCGAACATCAGAATTGACAAGGGCTAATGTTACCTCGCGCGTCAAAGCATTGCAGAACACGATCAGTTTGGTAAGCCGCCAGTCAGGTTTGCGCCCTGATTTCGGTCATTGCAGTTCACCCCCCAATAGCCTGAAAGCGGACATAGTCGCAAATCGGCCTGGGTGGCCGGGTCTGGGACAATCCCGCCATTCCTGTACCACTTGCTGCACGGCCGATTGTGGTGGAAGCCGACGCAACCGCCCGCTCGACTTCCCGCGCCACCTCTAATCGCCAGATTCAAGCCCAATTAATTTGTTTTTACCGAAGACAAAATCTGATAATGTCATCGCTGGCAAAAGCTAGCACTTACTCTTTGGGGGCACTGATGAGGGCACTTGTTACTGCCTGCCTTCTTTTTCTGTCATCGTGCTCCGAAAAAGAGCGGCAAGATGGCACCCTTTCCCAATCCTGCGATCCGCGCATTCCAGCAACCGGGAAACTCGAAAAAGTACCTCACCCAACCAAGCCAAGTTCATGCATGGCCGTAGTTATGAGCTGTAATTACTGCGCGTATTCCGAAGACGGATCCTTCTCCCAAAGCGGAAGCGAGGTTTGCGGTGCGTGCGTGGGGTTCGAAACGGAGTAGCGGTCAAAAGGGGAATCAAAATGAAATGGCCAGCAATCGCCTGTCACATTGTCATTTCAATCGGCGCCCTAATCTCTTTGAATGCCTGCAGCCGCAACGGCTCCAATGACCCGCCCCCCAAATCCGACACGCCCATCAAGCTGGTAAGTCGCCCGTCGACAATCGTCATACCAATCTCAGCGTCACTTGCCGACCTTCAGACAGAAATAAATAAAGAGGTTCCCGATCCGATTTTCCTGATTGATCAAAAAAAGGACGATTGCATCCCTGCCCGATACGCTAGGGTGTGTGTGATTTGGATTCCGCGGCCAGGCGACGACTATTGCGGGGGAAGAAAAGACGTACAGGTCTCCCCGAATATTAGCTGTCGCCTCAAAGGAAAGGTCTCACGTGGTCAAATAACTTTGAGCGGGGAGGGCGAGGCACTTAAGATGGCCATGCCAGTGAGCGTTCGAGTTTCGGCCAAAGATATTGGTGGGGTTACCAGTTCACCGACCGCTACTGGTTCCGTCGACGTAAGAGCATCGATGGCTCTAAATATTGATGAACATTGGACTCCAACTGCCACCGTCAGCTCCGACTATTCTTGGATTAACAAAATTGGCGTTGACATGCTGGGGCAGCGAATAACATTTTCCTCGAAAGTGGACCCTAAGCTCAAGGATGCCATCGAACAATTTCAACGGAGCATCCCAGCGCAGATCGAAGCGATTGGTCTTAAGGAACTGCTTTCAAAGGCGTGGACGAAGGGCTTCTCCGCCATCCAGTTGAGTGAAAATCCTGCGGCTTGGCTCCGCTTCACCCCCGTGTCGGTTGGCTATTCTGGTTACGAAGTCTCTGACGGGGCGATCCGTCTTTCACTGATGGCGAACGGTGTCACCGAAACGTTCGTGGGCCCCAAGCCGAGCGATCCGAAACCAACGCCCCTCCCAAAGCTCACCAGAAACCTGCCGCCGGCGGGCTTCCAATTCTATTTGCCCGCCCTGGCAAATTACAACACGCTGGAGGAGGCGGCGAGAAAAGCACTACGCATCGGCGAAGAGCAGACTTTCGACGTCCCGAACGTCGGCAAAGTGAAGGTGACATTCAACGATGTCACGATCTATCAGACGACGAACGGCGCGCTCGCGATTGGCGTGGAAATGAACGCCGACCCGCCCAACGAGTTCTTCGACACCAATGGCACCATATGGCTGTCTGCCGTACCAATAATCGACAACGCGAAGCGAATTGCCAGCGTGGATGACCTTAGAATTGCTACCAAAACTGACAACGGCGCTTTCAACCTGCTCGCGTCCATTCTCCGCCTCCGCGTAGTGAACGACCGGCTGAAGGGTGCGATGCGCTATGACTTCAACCAGAAGTACGCCGAGGCGCTGGCGAAGGCCAATAGCGCCCTCAAGCGTGAGTTGACCGAAAATCTGTTCTTGGACGGCCAGATCACCAACGCGGTCGTCGACCGCGTTGTCGCGACACCCGAAGGGTTATTCCTTGGTCTTGAGGTCAAGGGCACGGTCGCTCTTCGATATGGCAAGCCAGCCTCTTAACGAGCTTAGCGAGGAGCCATTTGTAACCCTTACCTCTTCGACCGGATGAACTTGCCCTCGCAAGGTCCAGATGCTCTGGCACCAGCGATCCTGGCCGCACGTTTTGACCGTCGAAACGGCAACAGTGGGGCGATTGTTTCGTAATTGATCGACATCAGGCGAACGACAGGTTTCAGCATAGGCCAACGTCTATTTTATTTGCTGGTAACGACCGGGTCTGGTCGACTGCAGCCGAACAGGAATGCCGCATAATGGGACGAAGCTGCCGTTCGCATAGTTGCCTCGGAACGGCAGGGTTGCCCCATAACAGCCGTTCCCAATGAACCGAAACTGCCGCCAGTGTAAGGCAACGCTTTCTTTATGCGTAGATCACGTGTGCTGAGATAGGACGACTTCTACCGCTGGGCATAGACATCATAATGATGACCGCGACCATAGCGTCGAAAATTACGAAAGCCCGCTCTTTCAAGCTGGGACCGGATAGCCGTTGCATCGCTCCAGCGCTCGTCGATCTCGTAGAAAATGCTCGAGACGGCTCGGAAGCTGCGAGCGCGGGTCAGTTCGGTGATGACCTGCTGTTCGAGTCCTTCGACGTCGACCTTGACGATACCTGGCCATTCGGTGCCGAGGATTTGATCGAGCACGGAGGCGTTGATGGCCTGGATGGTGACCTCCTCGCTGGCTGCATAGCTCGACTGGTCGGCGAGGCTTGCCGTCCCGGAATGTGCTTGGTTCACCTTGATGACGGTCCGCCCTGCCTCGGCTGCGATGGCCAGCTTGTGCAGATTGGCGCGGTCGGCAAGGTTGTTGATTGCGATGTTGCTGCGCAGCATGGAGAAGGTCGCGGGAACGGGCTCGAAAGCAACGATCCGTCGGCAGCGCGAATTCATCCCTGCCAGCAGGCTGTAAAGCCCTTGGTTTGCGCCGATGTCGATGAACTGGAAATCCCGGTCCTGCGCGGCGAGAATGTCGGCAAGGTCTTTGCCATAAGTTGCGAACATGCAATAGCGGAACGTGCGGTCGCGCCAATTGCCCGTCATCTTCACCCCATAGCGGCTGACAAAGACGCCGGGATCTCGGTCGGTCGAACGATGCAGCGCAGCGTAAACGGGCGACATTGTCGCTGCCACCGCCTTGCGCCAGGTCTTGAGCACGCCATAGCGCCAGAAATCAGCAAGCCGTTGCATCTTTAGCTCCCTTGATGGTTGATGTAATCGCCTGCCGGGTGGCGAACCAGAGCATCGACGCGAAACAGACCGCCTGGATCAACGCATGGTAGCCTGCGCCCTCGGTGCCAGCCATGCCGAGCAGCAGCGGCAGCAGAGGCAACGTCAGCAGATTGGAGGCGAGATTGATCTGCAAGCTGCTGCCTGGCCGCCCCAGCGATGTCAGCGCGGTGGACCAGAGCGGCGTTGCCGCAGCGACCGCTCTGGCCGCGAGGATCAGCACCAGCAGCATTGCCCCTGCGAGGAAATCCGGGCCTGCCACCAGCGCGATGATCTGCCGCGCGCCGATGCTCATGAGCGCCGCGACGGCTGCGCCCGCCAGCAGCACCAGTCTGGCAGCGCGGTCGATGGTCCGGCGCGCACGGTCGATCTCCCCGGCCGCGACCTGCTTCTGGATCACCGAATAGGCGGCCTGGCCTAGCAATTGCGGAGGCTGGGTCAGCACCGCACCGATGCGAGCGGCCAGAGCGTAGAGTCCAGCCGCCGCTGCGCCGGAGACCCAGCCGATGATGAGCGGTATCGCCTTGGGGGCGAATTCACGCAGGGTCTGGTCGAAGTTCGTAATCGTCAGGAAGCGAAGGATGCCAGGGTTCTCCGCAATGGCCAAGCTGACCGTCTCGTATCCCGGCAGGGTGATGGCTATGCCGCGGGTCCGGCACACCCACCAGGCAATGCCCCACATCGACAGTCCTTCTGCGATCGACGCAATCAACCAGACGATCAGGAACGCCTGAAGCCTGCCGCCTGTGGCGAGAATCAGTAGCGTGCCCATGAGCCGCACCAGCGGCATCATCGCCTGATGCGCGGCGATCAGATCGAACCGGCCAGTAATCTGCAACAGCCCCCAGGGTGTCGCGCGGACGGTCGCCAGTATCGCGAGGCTGTAAAGCGGTGTGAAGGCTATCGTGTCGGGCGACCAACCCAGCGCCAGACCGATCGGATAGGCAAGCGCGGCCGTCATGATGATTGCGATAAGCGCCAGCCCGAATTCGAGCAACGCCATGAACGCCAGCAACCGGCTGAGCCGCCCCAAGTCCTGCTCGTGCAGTGCCTGGGTTCCGAAGCTGACCACCGGGTGGAAACCAGAGAACGCGATTAGCGCGCCCATGAAGGTCGCATAGCCATGCACGAGATTGAGCACGCCATAATCGGTCACGCCCAGCATGCGCGCCGACAGTGCGATATAGACCAGGCTGATCAGCCCGGCGACGGTTTTGCCGGACATGAGCAAGCCGAGATTGCGCGCGATCGGGCCCATGTTCAGCGGTCGCCGTCCACAGCGAGAAAGGCGTTGATGACGCGCGCCGCACGCAACGCGGAAGGCTCGGGCGACACAGAGAAGGTATCGTCGAGCAGGCGATACTGCTGCGCGCGATATTCGGCCTGGCTTGCGAACGCACGGTCGATCGCCTCGATCAGGCGGTCGGGGGTCTCGATGACCGGCCCTGCGGTCCAGTGCAGATAGTTGGGGTCGTTCCGCCAGGCCACGTTATGGCTGTTGAGGAAAAGGCATGGCCGCGGCGCGCGCAGGAACTCGTAGACCTGGCTGCTGACATCGCCAAGATATAGATCGGCGCGGTTGGTATAGGACATGTCGCTGCTGGCACCGCTGCCAAGGTCGACATGGATATGCGAGCAAGCCGATACTGCTGGTCCAGGTGGCTGCACGCGCGCGATGGCGGGTGGGTCGATGGTCACGGTCCACCTGCGGGCAAATAGCATCACATGCGGCGCGAAGATGAGGTTGTAGCGTTCCTGATCAACAAAGGCGTCGAGCACCGCCAGCCCATGGCGATGCCAGCTCGACAGCTTCGGCGACGGATGCGGGTTATAAACCACCACGGGTCGATGCGGCTTAGAGAAGCTGTCAGCAAAGCGATTGTCTGCGCACAGATCGAATTTGGGATAGCCGCAGATCGCGATACTTTCAGGGGCAACTTTCGCCTCTTTGATCAGCCGCTGACGGACCTTGTCCCCTGGGACCAGCACGAGATCGAACAGCGCGCTCTGCCGGTTGAAGCCGATGGCCCGGTCGCCCGCTCCGTGTCGCGTGTGAATAATCTTTAGCCGATCGAGGCCGTATCGCGTCTTGAGCAGCAGCGATGTCTTCTCGGACACGACGAGCGCGTCGAAACTGCGAAAGAAGTCCAGATTGTCTCGGTAGAGCAGCGCCTTGGTCGCGGGCACGGCGCTGTCGAGCCAATCGGCAGCGAAGCGGGCAACGGGCGATTTGAGCCCCAGCCGGACCATGCTGGCCCCCGCCAGTTCGGCCCCGCCCAGCCGGGCAAGCTCCTGGCCGATCGCGTCGCTCGAATAGGCCAGCACGACCTCGTGGCCGCCCTGTGCCAGCATCTGCGCCGCAATGGGTAGGCTGTGCGCGAGCTGATGGGTCTGGTCGTGATTGAACAGGAAGCAGATGCGTTTCACAGGCGCAGTTGCCCCCTGGCCTCGAACTGCCCCCGCTTGCTGCGCCAAGACGGCGAAATACGGTCCACTATCTGCCCCAGTCCACTTGCTGCCAGCGTGCAAAGGGTTTGGCAAAGCGGCCCACCAGCACGCCCTGATCGGCAAAGTCGAGGATCGGTGCATCGCTGGTATGGTCGGTATAGGCCGTGATGAACAGCCCGGCGCGATCGAGGCCGCTTTCCTGCAACCAGGTTTGTGCCCGCCGAACCTTTTCCGCCCCGTAATTGTTGCGGCCTTCGATCTCGGCCAGCAAGGCACCGCTGGCGGAGCGTTTGTGGCGCGTCGCGATGCACACAGCATAGCCCAGCCGGTCAGCCATCGCAGAGGCGTAAATTTCAGGCGCGGCGGTGAGCAGAATGAGCAGAACGTCCGAAGCCTGGTCCCTGGCGATCTGCTCAAGCGCTCCGGGGCGGATGTTGCGTGCGATCTGCTGATTGACAAAGGCATCGATCGATGGTTGCAGGCGCGAATTGCGGACCTCGCGGCCAACCATCAGCCACAGACCGAAGCGCTTGAGGCCATCCCTTCCATACAGGCCCAGCTTGTAGCCCAGCATGGCCAGAACCCATAAGGGCAGCAATGCAAGCCGCCAGCCGCCATGACGCGCGGCCATATGCACCAAAAAGGGCGTGAAGGTCGGCGCTACCGTGACGGTGCGGTCCAGATCATAGAGCGCGATGGCCTTCACAGGCAGTCTTCCTCAGGGATTGGCAACATGGTGTCAGCGGATCATCAGGCCGGCACGCCGGACGGCATCACGGTCCGCCCCGGCTGATCGGATGCGCCGTGCGCCACCTGTTCGGCCAGCAGCCTTTCGACAAGCGCATGATCCTCGGGCTTGTCAACATCGACGCCCATGCGTCCGTCGGTAAGCAACACGGGGCGGACATCCAGCCCCAACCGTTCTCCGGCCGCTGCCAAAGCAGACTGCAGGGACAGGCGACGCAGGAGAATCTTCATGAGCAGAATTGGGCCGAAGCGCGCGGCGAGCTTGAGCATAGATTTGCGGTCCCGCTCAGCGGTCTCCCAGAATCGCAGCAAAGAAGCGACCCGAGGCGAACCGAGTGCGAACAGGTTTGCTCCTGTAAACTCTCCGTCGGAAAAGCGCAGCCATGTGCGCTTGCTTTGGCCGCACATCGCCTCAAGCCTGGAACGCTCGACCAGTCCGATGCCAACGTCTTGCCCGGCCAGGCCGCGCATGAATTCGCATGCGGACCCAGGTGTCAACATGACGTTGTCAGCGGTGGTGACAAGGACCGGCCAGCGGACGTCGCCTCTGCCGATGGCATCGAGCACGCTCCCGCTGATCGTTGAACCTGATCTGCAAGCCACCACGCGCGGATCTGACCTCAAGGTCAGCAACGCCGGATCAGCCATCTGCTCGTCAATGTCTTGCGCAAGCACTAGCACTCTCGCGATGCACGGTGTGTGGAGCATCGTGCGCAAGACGCGAAGCAGCATCGGCTCGCCGCTCACGGGCACAAGCGATTTCGTCCGCATTCCGAAATGGGCCGCAACCGGATCGAGACCTGGGCGCTGACCGGCTAGTACAAGGGCGGTCCATCCGGCCGTCGCGTCGTGACAACGTGCGCCTCCTTGGTCGGCCAAGTCAGATGAGAGGGTTGCGTGCATCCATCATTGCATGACGCATCCGCCTGATGCCACGATGTTTATAACATTTGTTTTTGCAAACGTTTGGGCAACGGTTCGTCAACCGAGCCGGGTGCCTGCTCAGACAGGCGATGCCATCAGGAACATTGATGGTTTACACGGGCAGCAAACTGGTCTTGGCTGGACGGGCTGCGCATATCGGAACGATCAGACTGCACCCATGCACATACTCCTTGTCGAAGACGATAATGACGTCGCTAGCTACATCGCCTCCGGGCTTAAGGAACGCGGGCACGTCGTCGAATGGCAATCCGATGGCAAGGAGGCGTTGGTTCGAGCGACCTGTGAGGTCTATGACCTGATCATCCTCGACCGCATGCTGCCATCGGTTGATGGCCTGAAAATCGTGAATGTCTTGCGGGCAACCGACGACCGAACGCCAGTGCTGCTGCTGAGTGCGCTCAGCGATGTGGACGAGAGAGTAAAGGGCCTTCAGGCAGGCGCGGACGACTATCTGTCCAAGCCTTTTGCCATGTCAGAGCTTCTGGCGCGCGTCGAGGCCCTGGCACGACGCGGCGGCTCGAACTCGTTCGGTGAGCAGACGGTGTTGAGTTTCGCCGATCTGGAAATCAATCTGATCGCACACACTGCGCAACGATCCAGCATGCGGATCGACCTCACCCAGCGGGAGTTCCGCTTTCTCGAATATTTGGTCCGCAATGCCGGGCGTGTGGTGACCCGGTCGATGCTGCTCGAAAATTTGTGGGACTATAATTTCGATCCACAGACCAACATCATCGACCAGCACGTAAGCCGTCTGCGCACCAAGCTGGAATCGGGCGGCAGATCACGTCTCATCCATACGCTGCGCGGCGTGGGCTATATCGTGCGGCAATGACCGGATATCTCCTCAAGAGCCTCTCGGTCCGTCTGACCATCCTTTACGCAGGGACATTCTGCTTCTCGGTCACGCTACTGGGCGCAGCTTATTATTGGATCAGCGTGCATCAACCGCGCCTGGCGATAAGGGTGCTGGCGGATCGTGATTTGGTGGCGATGCGGGCGATCGACGAAACCAGCGGTAGGGCTGCCCTGATCGATGCGCTGCGCACACGTAAAAAGGGGGCAGGCGGGCGCGATCATTTCTTTGCGCTGGTCGGTCGCGACGGTCGGACGATAGTAGCAAACCTGCCAAGTTGGCCGAGCAGGCAGGAGAGCCGGTGGCTTGAGGTCGAAGCCGATGCTTTTGTCGAAGGAGAGGAGATCGATCATTACGCGATACTGAGGGACGGCACGCTGGAAGATGGCGCCCGCCTGCTCACCGGTTGGGATGCCGATGAAGTGCTGGCGCGCGAGGAGCAGCTGCGGGCTGCTGCACTTTGGCTGATCGGTGGTACAATATTCCTGGGCATTTGCGGCGCGCTGCTGATGACTGCGGCCATCACCAAGCGGCTCGAGGCGATCAACCGCGCCGCGCTTACGGTGATGGATGGAGACCTGAGTCAGCGCGTGCCGATCAAGGGGACTGGTGACGATTTCGATCGGCTTGCCGGCACGCTGAACGTGATGCTCTCACGCATCGAAATGTTGTTCGAGGCGGTCAGGCGCGTATCCGACAGCGCTGCGCATGAGCTGCGAACACCGCTTACCCGGTTGATCGGTCATCTCGACCGCGTCGATCTGGACATGCTGGGGTCTGAACCGCGCAAATCATCGTTGTTCGCCGCCATGCAGGAAGCAGAACGGTTGAACCGCATCCTTGACGCGACACTGCGAATCTCGCGGGTAGAAGGCCGACGGTATGAGGCCCGGATCAAGTCCGTCGATCTCGCGGTGCTGGCGGAGGATGTATACGACTATTACCGGCCCGAAGCAGATCGGCGCAGCATCGCCATCAACGTTTCGAGCCAAGGTGATGCGGCGATCGACGGGGACGCCGACCTGTTGTTCCAGGCGCTGTCCAACCTTGTCGATAACGCCATAAAGTTTGGCCATTCGCAGGGACGGGTAACTATTCTTTCCGGCACCGATCCGAACGGGACCTTTCTTTCCGTTTGCGACGACGGTCCGGGGCTGACGTCGGGCGAAGCCGATTATGTGACTGAAAGGTTTTTCCGCGGCGCTGCCGGACGCAACGCAGCCGGCGACGGTCTGGGCCTGAGCCTCGTCGCCGCTATCGCCGACTGGCATCGGTGCGACCTGGAGTTCGTGAACAGTGCGCCTGGGTTGGTCGTGACGCTTCGCTGGACATGAATAGGACGCTTCAGCGGCAGCAATGAAGCCATATACTTCCTAACGGGGCAACCAGTGGCACGGTGGACAAACCTGTCTCAAAGCAAACGCCCATTAAACCTCGAGCCACCCAGCGTCAGCTTCTGTTGGAAGCGGACGATGACCTTCGCTTAACTCAGTGACCGATTTTGGCTCGGGAGCCGTCACGGCTCGGTTCGGGCGGGGAATGGCGGCTTTGCTCACCTGTTGGAAAATACTTGCCATTCGGCAACCGACCCCCATTCGGTCGTCCGAAAAGTGTCTGGTCCTTGGCATACAGGATCAGATCGATTGGCCCTGCACCGCGTCCGTGGTCAGGTCCCGAATGGTGCGACAAGTTGCTGCGCGGAGGCTTGGGCGATCAGCTTTCCGTCGTCAGAGCAGAAATCAGCATGAACTGTAAGTAACTGCTTTGTTGCCGCCACGACCCGAGCTTCGATCAACAATGGAAGCGCCCTGCCCACCCTAATGAAATTGACCTGGAGGTTGATGGTCCGAAAAGCGGCATCGGGCGGCACCATGGTCATTGCGGCGAACGCGAGCGCCTGGTCAGCCAGCGCAGCGATGTAGCCGCCGAACAATGAGCCGTCGGAATTCAGCAGCTCAGGCGCTGGCGTCCAGTCTTTCTTGATCCAGCCTTCGCCCCATTCCCGAAGGGTGCCGAGCCGCAGCGTCTTCACCACCGGCGGAATTATCGCCGAGCCCGCAACAAGTGCGTCCAACCGCTCCTTTGCCCAGGTCATCGTCATCTCCCCATCCTCGACTTCGACAACGATATGAGCAAAGCTCCGCTTTTCTTACTCCAGTTCCCGGAGGGGCAAGGCATGGCGGATACGCCTGAACAAGTTGTTCGAATGCAGAGATTTAGCCCGCGCCAGCAGCGCTCGCTGGCAACCGTCGACGTGATTCTTGAGGCGGCGGCTCAGGTTCTGGAGTTAGCGGGCGAGAACGGATTCAACACCAACGCCATAGCTGAACGCGCCGGCGTGGGGATCGGCTCAATCTACCGATATTTTCCAGACAAGCAGGCGATCCTGGTGGAAATGGGCCGACGAGAGATGGCGCGTGTGGGCGCGCAACTCACAACCGATGTGGGTCCCAAACCGGGCAGCCTCGCCCCCGACCGACAAGCGATACGAACCTTTCTGCGCGCCTTCGGCGAACGAACACGTGCGCGGCGCGTGGTGGTGTTGGCGTTGCTGGGTCAGCTTTCAGCTGAAGAGTTGCAGGCCGCCTTTGCGCGAGCTGAAGCGGGCATGGCGAGCCGCAGCGCAGCTACGCTTGATCGGATTCAGCTTTTTGTGCTCAGCCGTGCGCTGCTGGGCGCAATGCGAGCTGCCGTGTTGGAAGACGCCGACTTCCTGTTGTCGCAGCAGTTCGAGGATGAGCTCGTCCTGCTTTCGCGGACTTACGCCAGTGCTGCCAGTGGCAGGCTCTTTGACTGACACGACAGATTCTTGCCATGCGCCTTCCCACCCATCTTCGGTCAAAAGGGGGACCGGGGCTTGATCCTGAAAGCGGCATGGCGGCTTTGCCTCATTTCTGAAAAATTCCTTCCATTCAGGAAGCGACCCCGTTGCGGTCATTCAGCAACGCATTATTCTCACGCGGTATGAGCTATGTCGAGCGCGATAGACGAGTGGAGCTGAAGCTGTTCGGATTCTTAGCTGATTGTGAGCAAATTCTCCCGGCCGGTGGAAGCATGATCAGACACCGGGACGGCAGTATGGGATGGGTCAGACCCTCCAGTCTTGGAGTGAACGAATCTTGGGCTGACGCTATACAAAATCTGATCGCATCGCTCGGTGGAGAAGTAGCTGTTGCGAGGCTCATCACTTCCCTTGATCCTGAGAGAAAAATCATCGCGATCAGTGTTCCGTTTGGCTCTCCGTATCAGGAAAACAATAGTCTCACGGCGGAGACCATTCAAATGCTTGCAAGGCTGTCCCTGGAACTCGACGTCTGCCCGCTGGATTTCGATCCACGTAACCCATCGCACCTTGCCCCTGAACCGTATTGATTCTTGAGGGCAGGAATCCACCCAGCTGCGGCCATGAGCGGGGTCGCGGCTCGATCCCGAAAGCTGCCTGGCAGCTTCCGGCGGAAGCAGACGTTCATTCCTCTGAGCGGGAACGACTGGGTCTGGGTCGCCAACCGACACACGACTTTGCGAACCCGGCAGAGCGCTTCCGCATTTGCCCAAGCCTAGCCATTTATGGGTGACAGGGAAACTGGCGGAGCTGCATCTCAAAAAGTCCAGGTGGCTCCCAAGGCAACTTATGGTAACTCTGATTCGCGGGCATAGAAGCCGATGTTGCAAAACGCCTCGCTCCCCCAGATAAACGCCCGGTAAAGTTGATGGTATCGGTGATGGTATCCGGCATTTTCGCGAGGAAGCATTCGGATTTAAGTCAATGTTTTAATTGCCTTTTTTGATTCCCGTAGGGGTCACCATCCTTTTGAGGATGTGGATCAATTCCGGGACCTTCCAGAGGTCTAGAATTTCCGAGCGTTGCAGGATCGCTTGATCCTCCACGGGCGGCGTGCGCGAGGCATCGGCGCACCGCCCCTTGGGCACGTTGCGCCCGGTTTGTTTTAAGCCCTGAAAACTTTCTGACCCATGTGCGTGAACCATTTGCCCGGCTGGCGCGTAGAGGCGCGGGGGACGTTCACACCAGGCGCCCGGAAATCAGGATTTTAGATGTTTCTGCGCCTATGCTCGGTTTGTTGCGTCCTTTTGCCGACACTTTGCGAAACCCAGGCGGCCATCGCCATGCAGCGGACCGCCGAGGCGCCCCCGCCCGCGCCCGGGCGTGAAACAGGCGAACCCCCGATTATCACCGACGAAGAATTCGACGCGACCATCCCGTCGATCGATCCCGATGCGCCGATGGGGACGATCGAGGATTGGGACGCCGAGCAGTCTCGCCTCGATTCCCGAGCGCGCGCGCCTGGCCAGACTGGCGATGCCACCGACAGCGGAGATCTGCTGACCGCGCCTTTGGCCGATGACCCCGAGCTTGCCGCGCCGCTGGGCCCGCTGGAGAGCTTCGATGTCGAGCCGTTCGATGAAAGCCGCTACACCGAGGCAGACGACGATGCTGCCCGCGCGGTCCGTTACAGCTACCGCATCGACGGCCTCGACGCGCTCGATGCCGCCAATGAAGCGAACCCCGAGCCCGATGGCGCAGGTTCGATCCGCGCGCGGTTTGGCGAGCTGTCCGCGCTCGACGATGGCGACGGCAAGGCCAGCAACGGCGCGATGGTTTCGGCGCGGATGCTCGAGGACCAGCAGCTGCTCGCCGACCTGCTGATCGGCCAGTGCTATTTCGACGCCACCGTGAACGGCGCGATCGAATTTGCCGAAAGCGGCACCACAGGGCCGATGGTGGTCGTGCTCACCGCCAGTCCCGGCCCCTGCTATCGCCTCGGGACGATCACCTTCAACGCGCCGCCGGTCGAGCCTGCCGATCTGATCGCGCGCAATTTCGTTCCCGCCACCGGTGAGCCGATCGATGCCGAGCGCATTCTCGCTGCAGAGGCCAATATCGCGGTCGCCATGCCGCAGCAGGGCTATCCGTTTGCCAAGGTCGGCCAACGCGACATACTGCTCGATCCCGAAAGCGTGACCGGCGATTACACGCTTCCCGTCACCCCTGGCGCGCGCAGCAGCTTTGGCGATATCGTCACCAGCGGATCGACCGTGTTCGAGGCCGACCACATCGCCAAGCTTGCCCGCTTCGACAAGGGCGATCTGTACGACAGCCGTCTGGTCGACGATCTGCGCAAGGCGCTGGTGGCCACGGGGCTCTATTCGGTGGTCGCCGTTCAGCCCGAACCTTCGGGCACCGCAGCGCCCGATGGCACCCAATATGCCGATCTCAAGGTCGATCAGGAAGCAGGCCCCGCGCGCACGCTCGCGGCCAACGCCGGTTACGGCACCGGCCAGGGCATCCGCGCGCAGGGCAGCTGGACCCATCGCAACCTCTTCCCGCCCGAAGGCGCGCTGATCACCAGCATTACCGCAGGCACGCAGGAACAGGGCGCATCGGCGACCTTCCGCAGATCGAACGCCGGACGCCGCGACCGCGCGGTCGAACTGAGCCTGTCGGCGCTGCGCAGCGACTTTGCAGCGTATGAGTCCTTCACCGGGCGGCTGGCGGGGCGTGTGTCTTACTACAGCACGCCGATCTGGCAGAAGCGGCTGACCTACAGCTATGGCTTCGAACTGCTGGGCACCAACGAGCAGGATTACAACTTCGCCCTCGGCCAGCGCGACCGGCGGACCTATTATGTCGCTGCGCTGCCAGGCCAGATCACCTGGGATCGCTCGAACGATCTGCTCGACCCGACAAGCGGCTTTCGCCTCTCGGCGCAAGTCTCGCCGGAGGCCTCGCTAGGCAGTGGGACCTTATTCTACGGGCGCGGACTGCTCGAGGGCACCGGCTATTATCCCGTGGGCGACAACATCGTGATTGCCGGACGCGCACGGGTGGGTTCGATCTTTGGCGCCGACCGCCCGGACATCGCGCCCTCGCGGCGATATTATGCAGGTGGCGGCGGATCGGTCCGCGGTTTTGGCTATCAGGAACTGGGTCCCAAGGACCCCGACAACCGTCCGATCGGCGGACGCAGCCTGGTCGAGGCGGCGGCGGAAATCCGCTATCGCTTCGGCAATTACGGGATCGTTGGCTTTATCGACGCAGGGCAGGTTTCGACCAGCTCGACCCCGGGGTTTGACGACCTTCGCTATGGCGTCGGGATCGGCGGGCGTTTCTATACCAATTTCGGGCCGATGCGGCTCGATGTCGCAACCCCGATCGCAAGGCGGCCCGGCGAATCGCGCGTCGCAGTCTATATCTCTATCGGTCAGGCCTTCTGATGGCCGACGCAATCGACACCGCCGCCGAACCCGTGGCCGAGCCGGTGCAGACCGAAGACCTGCGAAAATCCTGGCCGCGCCGCATCGCCATCGGGGTCGCGGTGCTGCTGGGCACGATCCTGGCGCTGCTCGCGATCGGCTATGTCTGGCTGGACAGCAGCAGCGGAAAGCGTTTCGTTGCCAAGCAGATTGCCGGGATGGAGTTCGAGAACGGACTCAACATCGGCATCGGCAGGATCGAAGGGTCGCTGTACGGGCAGATGCGGATCCGCGACCTGACTTTGCGCGATCCGCAGGGCGTTTTTGCTTCCTCGCCACTGGTCGAGGTCGACTGGCGCCCATTTGCCTTTGCACGCAGCCATGTCGATGTTCGCTCGCTGGTTGTGCCGCAGATGCGCTTGCGCCGCCTGCCCGCGTTCAAGGAGACCCCGCCCACCAACGAGCCGCTGCTCCCCGATCTGGACATCGACATCGCCCGGCTGGACCTCCGCCGCATCGACATCGATCCGGCAGTGACAGGCCAGCGCCATCGCGCATCCCTCGCAGGCAAGGTCCACATTGCCGACCGCACCGCCGTGGTCAGCGCGCGCGCGGCGACTGAGGCAGGCACCGGATTTGCAGGCGGCGAGACGATGACGCTCGATCTGCGCGCGGTTCCGGAAGCCAACACGCTCGACCTGGCCTTCAATCTCGACGCCCCGGCGCAAGGCCTGATCGCCGGATTGACCGGCGTTGCCCAGCCGGTGCGCGTCGATCTGCGCGGCAAGGGTGATTGGGACGCATGGAATGGGGCGCTGGGCGGCACGCTGGGCGGACAGTCGCTCGCCGATGTCGCGCTCACCGCGCGGAAGGGCACCTTCACCGCGCGCGGCAAGATGCGCCCTGCCCTGCTGCTCGCAGCCCAGCCCGGCGCGCTGCTCGAGCCCGAGACGACGATCGACATCACCACTACCGCCCAAGAGCGGCAGTTCGATATCGCGGCCAAACTCGGCAACGCCAATTTCGCGTTCGATGCCGATGGTCTGGTCGATCTGGGGACAAGCCAGATGCGCGATCTGCAGGTGGCCTTCCGCCTGCTGCAACCCGGAACGATCGCCGAAAATCTGAACGGTGCGGGGATTGCGGCCAATCTCACGCTCAACGGCGCGTTTGCCTCCCCGCAGATCGCCTATGAGATCACCGCCGCACGATTGGGCTTCAACGACATTTCGGTGATCGGCCTGACAGCCAGCGGCTCGGCGCGGCTCGATGCCGATGCCTGGATGATTCCGGTCAGCGCGCGCGCACGCCGGATCGCGGGGCTGAATGCCGCCGCAGGTGGCCTGCTCGAGAACGTCCGGCTCGACGGAGACCTCGCTTATTCGAACGCCCGGCTGATGTCGGACAACATGAAGCTGCGGTCGAGCCGTATCGATGCGACGGCGGTGATCCTCGCCGATCTCAATACCGGTCTGTACACCGGCGCGCTCAATGGCCGGGTCAACGGCTATCGCGTGGAGAGCGTCGGCATCTTCAACGTCGCCACCGATATCGATCTGGAAACCACCGGCAATGGCGGCTTCCGCCTCGCGGGCAAGATCTCGGCGCGATCCAGCCAGATCCTCAACGATGGGCTGCGCGAGTTCCTGGGCGGCAATTCGCTGATCAACGCCGATGTCAGCTACGGCAGCGACGGCATCGGCCGGGTCACTAGGCTGACCGTGGCAGCGCCGGCATTCCGGCTCTCCGAAGGCCGGGGCTCTTATTCCACCGACGGCCAGATCCGCTTCGACGCGCGCGGTTCATCCAACCAATATGGCCCGCTGACCGTCGCGGTGACAGGGACGGTGACACGACCCGTCGCGACCGTGACAGCCGCGCGGCCCGGGCTTGGCGTTGGCATGTCCAATGTCATCGCCACCATTCGCGGCGACGGCAACAGCTATGCCGTGACCGGCAATGGCGACACCGATTACGGCGCGTTTGCCGCCGATGTGAATGTGTTCACGGCACGCGGTCCGCTGGAGATCGCGGTCAATCCTGGAACGCGCCTTGCCGATATCGGCATCACCGGCAGGCTCCGCCAGACCAGCGCCGGCCCCTTCGCAGGACAGCTCATAGCCGATGGCGCCGGAGTGTCGGGCAATGTCGACCTCTCCGCCGCGGGTGCCTATCAGCACGCGGTGCTGGCGTTGAACGCCCGCGATGCGCGGCTTCCCGGGCCCGCAGGCGTGGTCATCGGCCGCGCGATCATCGCAGCCGACATGGTGCTGACCGAACAGCCGCAGATCGTCGCCGATGTCCAGCTCGCGGGCACCAGCATGGGCCAGCTGCAGATCGCCGCCGCGCGCGCCAAGATCGATTATCGCAACGGCCAGGGCAGCGCCCGGGTGATGGCGGAAGGGCGCAACAGCTTTCCGTTCCGCTTTGCCGCCAACGCGCTGTTGCAACCCGAATTGTGGCGCATCGCGCTTGATGGCCGTGCCAACGGAATCGACTTCAAGACCCGCAATCCGGCGCGGATCATCCCCGAGGCAGCACAGTACCGGCTGATGCCCACCACCATCGATCTGTCACGCGGCACGATCCAGCTCGCAGGCCGCTATGGCGCAGGCATGGATATCGAAGCGCGGCTTGCAGAGGTCGATCTGGCACTGGTCAACCCGATCATGCCCGGACTGGGGCTGGGCGGAACGGCCTCGGGCAGCCTGGATTTCCGCCAGGGCAATGCCAACAGCTTCCCCGAGGCCGATGCGCGGCTGACCATCGACAATTTCACCCGCACCAGCCTGGCGTCGGTTTCGCAGCCGGTCGACATGAGCGTGGTCGGGACGCTGCAGCCCGATGGCGGCAATGCCCGCGCAATCATCAGGCGGCGTGGTGCCGTGATCGGACGCATGCAGGTCGCGCTCACCCCGCTCGCCGCTGGCGCCGGCAGCTGGACCACCCGGCTGCTCGCCGCTCCGCTGAGCGGCGGCCTGCGCTACAACGGACCTGCCGACACCCTGTTCTCGCTCGCCGCGCTTCCCGACCAGAGCCTGTCGGGCGCGATCGGTGTGGCTGCGGACTTCACGGGGCGTGTCCAGCAGCCGCAGCTGCGCGGCATCGTGCGCGCCAACAACCTCACGTACGAAAACGAGCAATACGGCACCCGGCTGACCAATATGCGGCTGCGCGGCAGCTTCACCGGCGATCGGCTGCAGGTCGAGCAGCTGACCGCGCGTGCGGGGAGCGGCACGATCAGCGGCGAAGGCTTCGTCTCGCTGAGCTCCGCCCAGGGCTTTCCGGTCCAGCTCGCGCTCAATCTCGACAATGCGCGACTGGCAGATGGCAGCGGCCTAGCCGCGACCGCCACCGGACAGCTCAGCATCATCAACAGCGCGACCCAGCCTGCGCTGATCTCGGGCACCATCCGGCTGCCCGAGACCCGCTACCGCATCGTGCGCCAGGGTTCGGCGCAGGTCGCCAAGCTCACTGGGGTCAGGCGCAAGCCGGCGTTGGGCCGCGCGCGGATCACCGGCGACCCCGATCCGATTTCGGGCGTTCCCAGCGACTGGCGGCTTGACGTCAAGCTGGTCGCGGACAACCAGGTCTATGTCTCGGGAATGGGGCTGGATTCCGAATGGGCGGCGGACATCCGCATCACCGGAACGACGGGCAATCCGCGGATCACGGGCGGTATCGATCTGGTGCGCGGGACGCTGGGCTTTGCCGGGCGCTCGTTCGATCTGGAAGAGGGCCGCCTGCGGTTCAACGGCGGCAGCGCCACCAATCCGGTGATCAATCTGCGCGCCAGCGGCGAGGCGGGCGATGTCACGGTGAACATCAATGTCTCGGGCACAGGCGAAAATCCGGACATTGCGTTCTCCTCAACGCCTTCGCTCCCGCAGGACGAGGTCATGGCGCGCATCCTGTTCGGCAATTCGATCGGTGAGCTGACCCCGATCCAGGCGGTGCAACTCGCCGCCTCGCTCAACAGCCTGCGCGGCGGCAGCGGCGGGCTCAACCCGCTGGGCGTGCTGCAATCGGCATCGGGCATCGACCGGCTGCGCATTCTGGGAGCCGACGAGGATACCGGGCGCGGCACCTCGCTCGCGGTGGGGCAGTATATCTCGAACGATGTCTATGTCGAAATCATCACCGACACGCGTGGCTTTACAGCGACGCAGATCGAGATCAGCCTGAGCAAGGCACTGTCGGTGCTGAGCCAGGTCGGCAGCTTCGGCGGATCGAATGTCAACGTCCAGTACCGAAAGGACTATTGATGCGGAGCAGCATTCTTCTGATGGCGTGCACGGCGATGGTGCTGCTCGGCGGCTGCCAGGCCGAACCGGATTTTGGCACGAAATTCGAGCAGCAATCGCGCGATCTTGCCGCCAAGGCACGCAGTATCGATGCCGATGCAAAAAAGCAGCTCGATGCCGCACGCGAAGCCGAGCGGGCCAGCGCCGAACTTGGCAAGCCGGCAACCGCCCCGACCCCTGCCCCTGTCACAAACGCGAAGTAGCCATGGCCTCAACACCTCCCGCTGCCCTTGCCGACGCCGGCGCCATTCCCGCCGACGTCGAGGCGCTGGCCGATCAGGTGCCCGGCGCCAGGGCCCATTCTCCGCTGGATATGCCGCCCAGCGCGTGGTGGGCGATCATCAAGCGGGTCTATGTCATGAACGGGGTGCACAACCTCGCGCTGCTCGCGGCTGGCGTCGCGTTCTTCGCATTCCTGGCGTTCGTGCCGCTGATCGCGGTCATCGTCCTGCTCTACGGGCTGATCGCCGATCCGGGGACCGTTGCCAACAGCCTCGACCTGCTCAACGAGGTCGTGCCGAGCGAGGTTCTGGTGATCGTGCGCGAACAGCTGCTGCAGATCGTCACCACCAGCTCGACCCAGCAGGGCCTGGGGCTGGTACTGGCGCTGCTGTTCTCAACTTACGGCGCGATGCGCGCGGCAACCGCAATGATGCGCGCGCTCAACATCATCTATGAAGAGCACGAAACCCGCGGGTTCTTCCGCACCACTTTGGTCGCGGTGATGATCACGCTGGGAATGGCTGGGATCGCGGTGGTCGGTCTCGTGTCGATCTCGCTGTTCAGCTATGTCCGCAACTTTCTGGCGCCCTATATCGGCGCATCGTCGCTGATGCTGATCCAGACGCTGACCTGGGTCGTCGCGGCGATGCTGGTCAGCGTGACCTTCGCAATCTTCTTCCGCTACGCTCCCGATCGCCGCGCCGCCAAGTGGCGCTGGCTGTCGCTGGGTTCGATGGCATCGACGGTGCTGTGGTTGTGCATCACACTGGGGTTCGGCTTCTACGCCGCCAATGTCAGCGACTATAACGCGACCTATGGCTCGCTCGCCGCGATCGTGATCTTCCTGATGTGGCTGTTCCTGTCGGCCTATGCGGTGCTGATTGGCGCGGAGATCAATGCCGAGACCGAGCGCCAGACGTTCCGCGATTCAACCGTGGGCGCCGACCGTCCACTGGGCCAGCGCGGCGCGGTGCTGGCGGATTCGGTTGCGCTAGACGAGGCCGAGCAGGCAATACTCGAAAAGCAGCGGCGCAGGCGGACGGTTCAGCCCTGACCGCCTGACCGGCGTCAATTCTGCGGGAGCTCAGGCCGGTCGACCAGCGTATCGCCCCCTGGTGTGGGGATAGACCAGATCACGACATTGCCGATCATCACCGCAGCCAAAATCAGCATCAGCACCGGCTGCTTGCGCTGGCCGCGCCGCAGCAGAACGATGGCGCCTGCGATCAGCGCGAAGGCAGTGAGCACGGCGAGCGAGAGAACGAAGCTGGTCATGCCCGCCCGTGTGTCAGTCCAGACCCGGCATCGTCAAGGCGGCATCGCGCAATCCGCGCCAGACGCGCGCCGCCTGCACGGTTTCGGGCACGTCATGCACCCGCACGATCTGCGCGCCCGATCCGATCGCGCTCAGCGCAAGCGTGATCGATCCGCCCAGCCGCGCGTCGACAGGTGCCTCGTTGGACAGCGCCCCGATCATCCGCTTGCGGCTCGCGCCGAACAGGATCGGCCGGCCCAGCGCGTGGAACAGCGGCAGCGCGTTGATCAGCGCCAGATTGTCGGCGAGCGACTTGCCAAAGCCGATGCCGGGATCGATCAGGATGCGATCGCGTGCAATCCCGCCTGCCATCACTGCAGCGATCCGTGCCTCGAGCCAATCGAACACGTCGGTCACGACATTGCCATAGCCTGCACCGGTGTGCGGGTTCTGCCCCTGCGAAGGCGCGTGCATCAGCACCACCGGGCACCCGGCCTGCCGGACGACTTCGATCGCGCGGGTATCGAACAGCAGCGCCGAGACATCGTTGACGATGTGCGCGCCAGCCTGAAGCGCGGCCTCCATCACCGCAGCCTTGCGGGTATCGACCGACAGGATCGCGCCGCTGTGGGCAAGCGCCTTGATCGCCGGGACGACGCGGGCGATCTCGTCGCCTTCCCACACCACCGGCGCATCGGGGCGGGTGGATTCGCCGCCGATGTCGATCAAGGATGCGCCCGCGGTCAGCATCGCAAAGCCTGCATCGGCCGCACCGGTCGGGTCGTCGGTAAAGCGGCCGCCATCGGAGAAGCTGTCCGGGGTGACGTTCAAGATGCCCATCACCTGCGGCTGGTCGAACCGCAGCATCCGCTCGCCCAGTGCGAGCGGCGGGTGCTGCCGCGACAGATTGGCGAACTGGGTGCGGGCGCGTTCGGCGTGGTCGCCGGGCAGCGTTGCAAGCGCGTCGGCAAAGCCATCGACCGGCACGATCTGCCGTGCGACCAGCCTGCCAGCCTCGAACGTCTCGATCGCCAGCAGATGGCACCACACCAGGCTGTTGCCCAGCCGGATAGTGGCGCCATCGAAGGTCTGCGGGTTTTCGGCCAGCCCGACAGGCCGGACATAGACTGTGCCGGACATGGGCCTCAGGGCTCGGTCGCGAGCAGATAGGTCTGGCGCAGGCTGTCGAGCGGCTTGAGGCCGTCCTTGGTTTCGATATGCCAGTAGGTCCAGCCGTTGCACGACGGAGCATTCTGCAGGCTCGCCCCGACCTTGTGGATCGATCCGGTGTGATCGCCGGTGAGCAGCGAGCCATCGGCGCGGACCGTGGCGCGGTGCTTGCGCGCCTTGTCCATGATCACCGCGCCGACCTGGATATAACCCGTTTCGACCAGCGTGCCGAAAGCGACGCGCGGCTGGCTCTTGGGCGACTGCATCGTCTTCAAGCCCGATTCATCGAGCGGGAGCGCAGCGGCGATACGCTCCTCGGCGACATCGATGTAGGTGTCGTCACGCTCGCAGCCGATCCATTCACGTCCCAGCCTTTTGGCGACCGCACCGGTGGTGCCGGTGCCGAAGAACGGATCGAGCACCACATCGCCTGGATTGGTGCAGGCGAGCAGGATGCGATACAGCAGCGCCTCGGGCTTCTGCGTCGGATGCGCCTTGACGCCGCCGCGCTTTAAGCGCTCCTGACCACCGCAGATCGGGATCACCCAGTCGGAGCGCATCTGCAACTCGTCGTTCAATGTCTTCATCGCGCGGTAGTTGAAGGTGTATTTCGACTTCTCGTCGCGCGAAGCCCAGATCAGCGTCTCGTGCGCGTTGGTGAAGCGGGTGCCGCGGAAATTGGGCATCGGGTTGGCCTTGCGCCAGACGATGTCGTTGAGGATCCAGAAACCCAGGTCCTGCAGCGTCGCGCCGACACGGAAGATGTTGTGATAGCTGCCGATCACCCACATCGAGCCATCGGGCTTGAGGATGCGCTGCGCCTCGGTCATCCATTCGCGGGTGAACCGGTCATAGGCGGCGAAGGTGTCGAACTTGTCCCAGTCGTTGTCGACCGCATCGACGCGGCCGCCCTCGGGCCGGAAAAGATCGCCGCCAAGCTGCAGGTTGTAGGG